>Ga0213863_10000004_pt1 | contig 257917 bp, 261 predicted proteins | sample PICome_8_FD_160128 | JGI IMG/M metagenome (GOLD analysis project Ga0213863, IMG submission 160128) | Coastal seawater microbial communities near Pivers Island, North Carolina, United States - PICO497 | ecosystem: Environmental > Aquatic > Marine > Coastal | place: USA: North Carolina...
CATAATTGAATATGCTTGTATTCTACAATAATAGAATTATGAAACATTTTTTATTTTCGTAATTCTGTAATTCGATATATGTTCTGTAATTCGCTTCATACATCATGATGGCGGTAATTTCGATATACAAAAAATGTCTCGGCATATTGTAATATCAAATACAAAATCCCACATTGAAGCACCCAAACAGATGACCGAAATCCGATGTCTACCGAAAATAGGAAAATCGTTATCCATGGCAATAATTGTTTGGTTCTACGAATACGCACCAACGCATTAGTACACGAATCACAATATTGCGTATGTGTGAATTCGCGGTCTAATATTTCGTTTCGTGATTTCTCTTTCACATTTGCCAAATCTATTTCGGATTCCACCAATGAAACCCACTCGGGCGGAAATTCCTGTTTCCATTGATGAAAAAGTTCCACACTATAATCACTATAATTTGGAATACAGAATAATCGTGTTGTATTTCGCATTGAACCTTGATTACGACTGCGTAAGTGCGCCTCCTGGTAGTGCAACAATAAAGTATCGCTATCGAAAAATGTTTGGGTCACGCTGTGTTTTATCCACCCTGGAAGACGCGTGTAAATATCACGAAATAATCCCGCGCGTAACTCTTGTTGTACGAATAACCGGGTCGTATCTTTATCGATCGGAACACAGAACACGTGTAATTTTGTGAAATCAGTGTGTGGATACATGCTTGTCAACACATAATGAAAAGGTGCGTGAAATGATAGCGAACCTGTTCTTGTTTGTTTCTTATTTACGGAACGATCTGAAAATAAAACTGAAAAGCCCTCGCGATTACTGTATATCAATGAACTATTTACTTCACTTCCCATTGAACGATCCGACTGTAGTTTATGGTGTGCGTATGGTATGTGTGACGGGTCGAATAGATTTTCTAACAATGTTGTCATAGAATAGGGTACATCTTTCATCAGTATATCTTCACATGCATCATCTATGTTTACATGAAACACATTTTGTGGTAGTTGTTTTGTGGTTTCGAGTGTCGATCCGATGTTTACCCATACAAGACCCCCGTAACATGCTGTATTGTATGTTCGAAGTCTGGGTCTTCGTTGTGGTTCATTATTGGACGTACTTTTTGACATTTTGCGGTTTGATTGAATTTCTTGTGGTATTGTTTTCAATGAACCGTCTTTCGTGAATTCCCATCCATGATAAGAACATCGTAAACAGCCTGAATTATCGTCAATGTATCCTTCAGAAAGGGGAGCACATCGATGTAAACATATGTTGTCCTGTACCACGATTGTATCATTGTGGTTCCAAACAACATATTCTTTATTCAATAATTTCAGTTTTCGCGGTCCTGCTGTTGTAACAAATGATTTCTTGGGAAATAACGGAACCCACGTATATGTATTCACAAAGGCTCCAAGCCATGAAACTACCAACAACAGTCTGTAACTATAACACATATTGTATGGAAAATAATATTCAAAAAGCTTCATAACTAAATCTATTATATATTTCTAATTCGTTTTTGTATTATACGAATTCAAAAATTCTGTTTTATATTCTAATGTAAAACGGTCATAGTCGACATTCCTCCACCATATCTGATAGAATAACCCATCTTCTAGATACTCTTGGATTGTTGGTATAAGAATAACATTTACCTTATTTGAGAACCGAACGGTTTTTACTGGGTTCCAAGATACTATGCCTTGGATTGCGGGTATTATTGGTATATGCGCCATATTTGCTAGAGGATTCTCTGTAACTAGGGGTCCAGGCATAGGAAATTCCTCCTTTACTTTTTCGATTTCGATTTCTGATATGTAATCCATATAATTATACGCGGGATATCTTTGTATTATTTGTATGTAAATCTTCATATTACACCCTTGGTAATTTGAACCGGACGGATGAATCTCTCGGAGATCTAATATGAAAACCTTTTGGGAATTGGGAATTATTTCCCTACCTGATTTTTTTTCGTATTTCAAAAAATGTTTCATCGGTGATGTCCCGAGAGATTTACAGGTCGGTTCAGGAATCGGAATGCAACAGAGCACAAAACTGCATTCCTATCAAAGGTGTATCATCCATCAAGGTAAGGGTAAGTGCATCAATTTGTTGTTGAGGCAATATGTATTGTGATTGTTGACTCTTGTAAACAAAATACCCATACATAGAAATATATATATACAGTCCAAATATTTGCACTATATCCATATATTTGCGTGTGATAAATTATAATCCCTAACAAGGCTTTCTTTCGCATTCAAGAATTAATTATATATATGTCAAACGCACTAGAATACATGTCTATTTCTTCGTTTTCTTCGTTTTCTTCGTTTTCTTCATTTTCTTCGTTTTCTTCGTTTTCTTCGTTTTCTTCATTTTCTTCGTTTTCTTCGTTTTCTTCGTTTTCTTCGTTTTCTTCATTTTCTTCGTTTTCTTCATTTTCTTTGTTCTACGCTTACCTCCAGCAGGATTCGAAACGCAACTTAGTTTACCCGCCTTCGCAAGATACAATTTAGATACATTTCCGCCATTACCTCCCTGACAATGTAACGAACCAACCAATGCATCTGGTCTACCACTACGTGCACGATGACTGACAAATGATTTAAATATCGTGGGTGACTCCTCTTGCCCAAGATGAAACAATTGATGGTTTGAAAATGTATGAAAATCAGCAATATCGGTGTAAATATCTGTAACCACCAGTCCGATACTTTTTATATTGAAATACGCTACGTCGTCGTAGACATCGCCTATATTGTCTAATTCCTTACAGCCATACACAATATTTGTACCTTCATTATAGTTTGGATTCGATAACATAGATATGATACTACGTTTTGTAAAAAAATAATCGTAGTTATCATTTACCTTGTAGCTAATCACAATATTATCCCTGTCTTCTTTTATATACTTACCTATGTTCACGGAAATGTCTTTACATTCCATAATGTCAAATGTATCTACGGTCTGATTTGTATCTATCTTGTAGTTAATATTATCATGATAACTTATCGGAGTAAACATTGTTAAGTAGTCTTTCAATGATATTTCAGGTGACCGACTTGTTATTTCATCCTTTCCTTCGGGCTTGATACTTTTTGCGTCTTCCACCCTTGAAAAACACCAATACGAAAGAGATATGCTCTTTTTGTCTGTTTCCTCTTGGTTGATATTCTTCAAATAAAAAGAAAAACGCACGAATTTATTATCAGATCCATCAATTTCAACCGCATGTGTCATTTCTTTTAGTACAAATGTCATAGTATTGAGTTCGGCTATTTCAATTTTTTTACTACCATCAGATCCGTCGAATTCAGTTTCTCTACGTTCGGGTAAGAACCGATAAATCCCACCAGAAAGATCACCATTTATTACAGGTGCTTTTAGTGGCATAATTTTGTATTGACTACCAAGTTCAATATCACCTAATTTATTCAATTCAGACGTCATATAACTGCTACTCCCTAGATAGGTTTGGCCTTCAATTTTACCGGATAAATCGTCTACACGGGACGAATCAATAATAAAATTTTTTATAGGACAACTATTCATAATATATTATTATAATAAAAATGTCTGGTTCAAAAAATAATATAGAGAATGAACTACAATATAGTCTATTATGGCAGCAGCAACTGAAACAACCGTTGAACTAAGAGCAACAGAGACAACTGCTCTTACGAGTGATACAAGCAATGTTACAATTGAGGTACCATCAAATCAGGAATTATTAAAGGCGCTTGAAACTTCTGTACTAGAAACCGTTGAGAAGCAACTAGAGGAACAGGTTTTCAAATTCACGGAAAGCAAGGATATGGTACGTGTTCTTCACATCATAATGGAGGCAATTGAGGACCGAGAGTTGAAAGGTTCTATGCAAAAAGAAATTGCCGTACATATTTTAACCACGTTGATCGGAAAGTCCGAGTTGAGCGATGAGAACAAAAAGTTTGCTCTGCATATGGTACATAGCGGAACCGTCGAGAGTACTATTGAACTTATTGTCGCTGCCTCAAGGGGAAATATCAATGTAAACCATGCAGTGAATCTTGCCACACAGTCATGCATTTCTTCTTGTCTTGGATATTTTGTGGCACATTCCTCGGCGAACAAATAGAAAACAAATAGAAAACAAATGGAAAACAAATACACTAACCAAATATACCCCCATATCAAAGAACATGAACTTCATTGTATATTTTCCACGAGTGTTGTTTTGCAATATTACGTATGATGATTTTCGTATTTTTATCATCATTTGTATGAGTCAAATTTTGAATGAGTTGGTTGTATTCTGCTAGATAATTCTATTTTCATGTCAAATATAATTATCTACTAGCATAAATGGTATCAAATATTATTTCCGTTGTTTCCTATTCGGATTGTGGATGAATATTCATTAGTATGCAATGTACTTCATTCCTCGTGTAAGTGCAACATAATACAGGTTCTCTTCACTTGGTTCCACATCATTTGCAACACGTACATAGTCATGTTCCAATCCCTTATAACTATGAACCGTATACATATGACACGTTGCATCTTCCTTTTTCACAGAATTTCTCGAAACAGAATCTAATAGCTCACCTAGTTCACGTTCTCCGAGTGTCAACAGGAAATTGGGTAGATCGTCTTCGTACTGGTCCTTTTCGTCTTCACTAAGAGGATATTTCTGTACTTGTTCGTATAGTCTTCGTATTTGAACGATTTTATCTTCCATCTGATAAATCCAGACATTATTGCGGTGTTGAGCCGTTTGTAAGAGTGAACGCCAGCCGCGAAATAAGAAGACAAAACATGCGGGCTCATTAGGAAATTGTGCTACAAGTTTTGTTTCATTCTTCGATTTGGAAATCATCCAACAATTCGTACATCGCGAACGGATATCCTCGCAAGCAGGGTCACCTATGCGAAATGTAGAATAGAATTCAATCATTGTTGTATGTGGTGGCAATCGTTCAAATGCATTGATCGAACCTCGCCATTGATAAATCGCCTGTTTCGGGTCGCCCACAAAAACTTTGGGAATAGTGGTGTCTTCCAACAATATCTTCAGCATAATCGGGTCAAAGTCTTGAGCCTCATCGATAAATATCATATCATATTTCTTGTCAATGAAGTCTTTACACCAATGATTTATTTGCGTTTGCTTGCGTCGTGTGTCAAATGTTGATACATCATCGCTAGTGAATTTATTCCAAATCGACTTCAACAGTGGCTCCTCCTTTTTACATTCTTGAAGCATAAACTCTTCAAGCGAATCATAGTCTGCATTGCGGCAAAATCGCGTGATTAAGTTACTGTACTTTTTTTTCACGTAGAATGGTTTATTTTGAAACCAGGGCATATATTGTCCGATTGAATATGGTTTCATGTCAACAATATCTGGTCGCGTTCGGAATTTATCGCTATAAAGCATATGAATAAGTGAGTCAAATGTGCGCGGAAACATATTAGATATTCCCTGTTTTTTCAGCTTGGACCGTATTTCTTCAATAAGACTTCGGTTAAATGCAACATATAATATACGTTTTGTCGAATGTTTGCGCGCAAGCTCAAGCAGGGTTGTTGTTTTCCCACTACCGGCGACCGATTTAATGGCCGTCACCGAATTCTTCGCAAATTTCATATGTTGTACGTGATAACGATATATGTCATCAAATAAATGCATTGACTCTTTACATCTGGCATATACAATTGTTTCGCTCGGCAACGATTCGCGTGTAATGGACTCAATATGGAGTTTTCCTTCTTCTGACAAGATCGCTTCCAAACATGTATTTTCAATAACATCTTTGAAACTACAGTGTTCGCCTATCCAAACGTGTCGAATATGCCCCCCGACACTTACACGATATGATGTTGTATCGGTGAGCCAAATCCATTCAGTTTTTCCTGTATAAAGAAATACGTTATTTTTACATACCTTTACTGCCTTTCTCCAACTGTCATGTGGTATTTCTACTACTGCCATTTTCGGAAGACCAATTTCCACCTTAGAGACATATTGCTCGGAAACGTTGAATATCCAGTCGATTTCAGTCAACGATTCGCGACTTTCCACATCTTTTACTGAAATGGATGAATTCTGAAACTCGATACCCAACTTAGAAACAGGATCATATCCATCAAGTATGTGTTTATGTGAACCGTTATATCGTCTGATTTCGCGTGTACCGGACAATAATAACTCGGACATCATAATATGCCATGGACCTTGATTGCGGAAATCTTGAATTTTATATTGTTCGCAATCAATGGAGGTACCTTTTTGAGTATTTGGATGGAAAAAATGTTCGGTATATTGAGTGTCTCCATGACGTGACTGTTTCAATTGAAGGGGCTTCATACAATGATAACACTCAAACACATCATCTTTGTTGATGGCGTGTTTGTAAATATCAGCGACACTTATTAACGAATCTTTATATATTGCAATAGAAGGCATATATTACTACTGTATATCACTTTAAGTCGTTATATGGTGCTAACATTGCATAATACATTACAGTAATACGATGTTACAGCAATACGACGTTACAGTAATACGATGTTACAGCAATACGACGTTACAGCAATACGACGTTACAGCAATACGATGTTACAGTAATACGACGTTAATAATGTTATGTGAATGTAAAGCAGAAAAATTGATTGTACCTGAAAGAATGAACCACAATATAAACTCTAGACATCGTAACAGAATAATATGAAGTCGGTTACCTTCTTAGATGTAAACTATTATATGGGTGAAAATGCAAAAGAAAATTGGGAACTATGTTTCCATAAATTTGCCGAACCTGAAAAGTTCTATTGGTTACATTTATCTTCATTTCCATCTTGTCATGTAATCATAGAATCCGAGAATCCATCGCCAGAACACATTCAATATGCCGGTCTTTGGTGCCTTGACAATACAAGATACAAAAACATGAGCCCTTATTACGTAAAAGTTGATGTTACCAAACTTTCAAATCTATTACCCGGCTCCGCTGTTGGGAGCGTTCGCTATAAAAGCAGGCGCAAAGTATCAAAAATTCCACTATTAGGACGAAAAATACTCGAGTAATTCTGTGGAAAGAATCACAACATAAATACAACATAAATACGAAAGCTATATAAAAAAATTGATTATGGTTTTATGCGGTGGAATAGTCACAACTAAAAACAAAGCAATCATGTCAACAGAATTCGCAAGTAACATGGGTGTATTCGATTACTTCAACCCCACGTATTCCAACCCCACATATTGCGAGAATACAGAATATAGTTCTTCGTATAACCAGTTAGGCATTCCATCTTATTACGAAGACCGCAGTCTTTACGACAACGATGAACTGAATGGATACTACGAGTACACCCCAAATGAAAATGAATATCAAATCGTCGACAACGAAATAGCTAGTATTGATACGACTAGAGCACAATTAGATGACGCCCTTGAAAAAGGTGAGCTGGATGAAGATAATAACGACGAAACGGTCGCAGCAAGCCACTATATGTGTAATGAAGTCCCAATTAAGATTCTTGATGCAATAAGGAGGCATATTGGTGACGTATATAACAAGCTCGGAAAGCGTCAGTTCGAAGCATATCATGTTATGTTTCCCAACTTTGAGGACCTGGTAATATACGCTGCAACAGATGCGACCATTCGTCAAACGCATATTAATAAATGTATCAACCAGCGTCAGTTCGAACGCGTAAAAGAGGAAACTGTCAACTTCATAAGCGAACTGTTTCTGTCAAATAATATCCCGAATGAAAATGGTGATGTGGTCTCGCGGTTCCGCTGCGGTGAATGTACGACAGTGTCGAGTTTTCTCCAATCGGCATTTATGTTGTATCTGTGAAACAATATAACAATATACTAATTAACTTATTATTAACAGACAAAAATGACCTCACACTATTTGCGATCTTCTTTCGCAAGTTCCCCTTCCGTCCTTTCATATTCCTTCCTTTCATACTCATTCCCTTGTTTCCCCTGTTTTTTCTTTTCTATCCTACGATTTGTATTATATTCAAACATAGTTTCTTTAATGTTTATAGCCCAACATGTATTTGATGTAAATGCGAAGATGAAAATTTCCACAAAACCGTCACATAGTTCGTATAGGAACGCGTTACCATTGTTTTGGAAAATAGGTAGAACATGTGAGTTAAGAGGTAACACTATAAAAAAACTAGTCTTCCGCGACTATCCGGTTGCATTGTATCGCGGAAACGACGGAACCCCCATTGCAATAAGTGACATATGTATTCATCGCGGTGCTTCACTATCTCAAGGAAAAATAACACCAAACTATTGCCTACAGTGTCCGTACCATGGATGGGAATTCAACAACGGTCTTGTAGACACCATTCCAGGTTGTCCTGAAATCACACCACATATGTTTGGTGTCCCGCGTTTTGAAACATGTGAAGTAAACAATGATATTTACATGCGACCAAGCTACGATATAAATAGTGAAAAAGGAAATTCTGCACCACATCAGGTCTATATTCCCCCTGAATCGTCTGACCCGAATTTCGTTCGTATTTCTGGTACAAGGAAACTACAACGTCCAAGTTCACTGATTACGGAAAACGTATTAGATATGTTACATGTAAGTTACGTTCACAGTTTCGGCAATTCCCTTGCACCCATTCCGTTTCAAATACAATATGATGATACCGGTATCTATTCAGGGCGAACCACATTTCATTACACAGCAGGTCCAACAAGTATTTCAAGTGTGATTGGTGGAGCGAAATATGTTACTGTAGAGAACGAGTTTCATTTACCCGATATGACAGTGACGCGTGTGCGTGCAAGCGATACAATCATTAAGACAATCGTGACACATTGTTATCCTATTGGTAAAAATGAATCTATTCTACATTACGATTTATATCGGAATTTTTTCACATCGTCGTTGTATGATCCTCTGTTTCAATACCAAATGGACCTCACACTAAAAGAGGATATTGCTATTTTAACTCGCGTATATGATAAATACATGATGGGGTTTATGAATACAAAATTTGATGTTACACAGGTGAAATATAGAGAAAAAAAGAGGAAACTAAGAAAGGAATATGAAATAGAGTGAAATAGAGTGAAATAGAGTGAAATAGAGTGAAATAGAGTGAAATAGAGTGAAATCGTTCAATCAGTCTAAATATAATATTCAAAATTGTATAATGGGAAATAAAAGAGCGGCACAGGCGCGTAAGCAAAAGAAACAAGATACCAAAAGAGCATCTTACCCGTTTGTAAGTATTTGCACTCCCACATACAATCGTCGCCCGTTTCTTCCTGCAATGTTTCGTTGTTTCTTGAACCAAACATATCCTAAATCGCGTATGGAGTGGATTATTGTAGATGATGGTACAGATAGTGTTGAAGATCTAGTAAAATCAAGTGGAATCCCGCAGATTAAATATTTCCGCTGCGAGAAAAAGATGTCACTCGGGAAAAAACGAAATTATATGCACGAGAAAACGTGCGGAGAGATTTTGGTGTATATGGATGATGACGACTATTATCCGCCTCGTCGCGTAGAGCATTCTGTAGAGACGTTATTAAAAAACCCACAAGCACTTTGTGCCGGTTCGAGTAGAATTCATATTTACTTTAAGCATCTACAGAAAATTATAGAATTTGGCCCATATAGTCAAAATCATGGTACAGCAGGAACATTTGCGTTTCGCCGAAAACTCTTACACGAAACTCGTTATGACGAAACTGCGTGTTTGGCAGAAGAAAAGGCATTTTTAAAGAATTATACGATTCCGTTCGTACAAATGGACCCATTACAAACTATTCTGGTATTTTCACACGAACAAAACACATTTGACAAGCGTACATTACTAGAGAATATGAATCCAGCGGTCGTACGTGATGCACCCCATACCGTTGATGATTTCGTGAAAGAGGCGGACCAAAAAGAGTTTTACATGGAGCAAATCGATACATTATTGAAATGCTACGCGCCTGGAGATCCAAAAATGAAACCAGATGTGATTAAACAAACAAAAGAGATTAGTGAAAAACGCAAAAAAATGCAAGACCAAGAAAAGGAGAAACTAATGAACCAAGCTTCTCTAATTTCTATGGTTGGACCAGATGGCAACCAAAAACAATTATCAAACAAAGAACTTGTAGAATTAATAGAGAAAAACACGAAGCAACTAGGAGAACAAAATGTAAAAATAACGACATTAACTAAAGAACTGAAATCAAAGGAAGATGCAATTGCAAACTTAGAAGCAAAGGTAAACAGCCAGAAAAAATTAATAGAAGGACTTATGGCAAAAAATATAACACCAAAATATAACACCAAAATATAACACCAAAATATAACACCAAAATATAACACCAAAATATAACACCAAAATATAACACTCCTGTATGGTCTAGATATCCATTAATACTATCCACCAATAAAAATGAAATATTCAAATGTGTAAAAAGAACTTGAATCTAAAAGACGTTTATTTATTATGTATAAACGTGTTTTTCAGTTTGCCAAAACATTCGTACCCAGAATTTCTGAGACGGAACTTATTGCTTTACGTAGTGGTACATCGTGTGTGGATCGCGACATATTCCAAGGAAATATATACGCACTGCGCAATCTAAACAAAAAGTATAAATACGAGAAGCACAACTGGCAAGAAAACGATAACATACCATTCCGTAAATCGAAGGTAAATGAATTATTGCAAAAATACGGGAATGCTGAAATATATCCATCTTCTCAAACAAGTGAAATATTCGATTACATTGGGCGAAACAATTTCCTGTCTTTCATAATTGATACATCGTATGGCGGGTCGAAACTTTCTGTGAGTGAAATATCGTCAATTCTAACAAAAATTACATCGTGTAATCCTGCACTTGGTGTCTCCGTAATGGTACCAAACTCTCTTGGGCCAGGTGAATTACTTTCACATTACGGGACTGCCGCCCAGAAACAATACTACCTTCCTAAACTGGCAAATGGTTCATTCATTCCATGTTTTGGTCTGACTGGACCCAACAACGGTTCTGATGCAGCCGGCTCAATTGACAAGGGTGTTGTAAAATATAATACAAAAGGAGAAAAGGTCATAGAAGTCGAAGTAAACAAACGTTATATTACTCTTGCCCCTGTTGCAAATTTGGTGGGAATTGCATTCCGGGTAAGAGATCCGGACAAATTACTTGGTGCGGGAAAAGAAGGAATCACGGTTGCTCTCTTAGAAAAGGGACACAAAGGCTTATTACAAGAAACACATCATGATCCTCTTCAATGTGGATTTCCCAATGGCACAGTAAAGGGGAAAGTATCCATAACAATGGATCAGATTATTGGGGGAGAACCTAACATTGGAAACGGATGGAAAATGCTAATGGAATGCCTTGCTGCAGGAAGGGGGGTGTCGCTACCTGCAACCGCAAATGCATCTTCGAAAACAGCCACGTACGGCATGTATCTATATTCGAAACACCGTAAACAATTTCAAATCCCATTGTTGCGTATGCAGGGAGTTCAAGAGAAACTGGTGGAAATGGTGTATCACACATGGGTAATACAATCAAGTATTGCACTAACCAACGCAATCCTAGATACAGGTGAAAAACCGTCTGTATTATCGGCAATAATGAAACAACAAACAACTGACCGCGCACGCGAAGTATTGAACCACGGGATGGACGTCCATGCGGGAAGTTCAATATGTTTAGGCGAAAATAACTTTATGGAGAAGTTCTATCGTGCTGCACCAGTCGGGATTACTGTGGAAGGTAGTAATACGTTAACACGGAATCTTATTATTTTCGGACAGGGCTTAAATAAAAGTCACCCACACTTGTATCCAGTAATCGACAGTATTCTAGAAAACAATCAATCCGCATTTGAATCATCGTCAGTGAATCTGTTACAGCACGTGGGTAATTCATATTTGCGTAGTATTATGCCGACTATTACGAGTGACATATACGTACGTCTATATTCTCAAACACACGACTTTTCACATTTGGCAAATATTGTTGCGTTGAAAGGAGGGAACTTGAAAAGCGAACAGTTTTTGTCGGCAAACATGGCGGATATTTTCTCAAATCTATATTTGGCGTATTCCGTACAATGGTTCGAAAAACAGACCAACACAAGCGAGTTTTTGACAAACTATTGTATTGAGCGCTTGCTTGACGATAATCAACGTATAATCAATCGTATTGTATCTAATTATGGTGTGTTTGGAGTACCCATTTTGCATTTGCGTAAGAGTGTTTCCGATGAAAAGTACGTAAAACGCACGGAGCTAATAGAAGAATTAGAACGCAATCCTCGCATTATGGAGGAAATAAAAAATGATGTCTATGTTGACGATACCGCATTAGGAAATCTTACAAAGTTAGACATGTTGAACCCCCAAAGTGATACATATAGAAAATTATATAACCAAGTCATTCAAGTGGGTGAATTCCCAAATCAAGCGTGAATCCACGGCAATATCAGCTGTTAGTGAACTCTTAGTGAACTCTTAGTGAACTCTTAGTGAAGTCTTAGCGAAAATACAAGACGGTAAAATAAAAACACATGTTACTCAAAATAAGATGTGTTTTCATAACGGCATATAGTTGTTTTGTTTGGTTGTTTGAGACTACTCGATTCCAAGTTGTAGGTCGAGTTCATATGTATCCTCGCCCCGTTTTAGCATTTCTTTGCGTTGTTTCATGAGTCTTTTCCTGTCAGCGCGACTCAATTCACTTGGTTCTTGCGTTTCTTTCTTTTCAACAATCGCATTTCCAAGTGCGTCCACCATTGTTTCTTGGTTGTGTTTATCCAGATTCAACGATTTTTTCGCAAGTTTCTCGGCCTTTTTACGCGCCTTCTCTACTTCTTCCATCCATTCTGCACCCATTACTGTAAGACGCCCCGACTCTAGAATCCATTTTTCAGGACAAAGTGCTTCGTAGAATTCGGCATTATGTGAAATCATGAAAACCCCTCCCTTGAATTCTTTGATTGCACTTGCAAGAGCACCCAACGAATCACGATCCAAGAAATTGGTCGGTTCGTCCAAAATAATGATGTGGGGAAGATTCCATAGTCCTGCACCGAGCACCACCTTTACTTTTTGACCTCCCGACAAAGCACCCATGCGCGTATGTTGTGCGAATTGAGGTTCGAGTCCAAACCCATCGTAATGTTTCTGAATCTCGCCAGTTGTTAGCTTGCGTTGTCCCAACATGGATTCCATTGCGATTTGTTCGTCCTTTTCGTCCAGCATTTTCTTGTATCCCATTTGCAAGAGCTCCGTGCGCGTATGCCAGCTATTTTCACGTCCGTCGCCTTCCCATATTACTTCATATTCGTGTTCGCGTTTTCCAGTGCGACGAGCCTTGAGTTCTTCTACAATTCCCGTCTTTTCCTCTTTTGCTTTTGCACGTACGGCTTCCATTTCTTCAACACTCATTGTGACCGAATCCTTTTGGACCATTTCCTTGTCGAACCCACCGCGATAACGCCACATAATGTATTCAACCGGCGTCTTTTCCAAATGGTCTTCAATGTGTGCAAATGCGTGTTGCGCCACATATGCTACACGCAGATTTGGGTGACGGTCAACGGTTCCCTGGTCGGGTTCCAGTTCGCCCACCATTACTTTTACAAGCGTCGATTTCCCGGCACCGTTTACGCCGACAACCGCAACACGAGATGCTAGCGAACATTGAATGGAAACATTTATTAACTGTGGCAAAGGTGCTGCGGGATATTGAAAATAAATATCCTTTGTTTTTAACACGGCCTTTGTCAGTGACTTAACACCTTCAAGAGGACCGGGGTCGGGAAAACGAAACGAAACAAAATCACTCGACAACTCGTAATATGCTTTTGCTTCTGGTTTCTGTTTCACGAAATCCGAGAGGTTTCCGCGATAACTTTTTAGTTTCAGGTTCTCATAATGGATAATATTCGTGCATACGGCGTCTAGAAATTTAGTGTCGTGTGATACAATTAATGAAGTACATGTCTTCAGCTCTATTAAATAATCTGTTAGCCATTTAATTGCAAATTGATCCAAGTGATTTGTAGGCTCATCCAATAAAAGCATATCCGGGTTCAACAACATTGCACGCGACAATGCCAACTTCATGCGCCACCCACCACTTAATGTGCTTACTCCTGCGTCAATCTCCGCCGCCGTACGTGAAACACCGAACCCCATAGATGTCAGCATATTACGCACCGTTTCCTCAGTGGAACCAGACTGTTTAACCTTTTCGTCGCTAATAATATAATCCAACACACTCATATCCGCCTTTTCGCCAATGATTTCACATTCAACATATACAGTAACCAAATCTGTTGGGAACCCTTGTAGATTTCCACCGGCAATCGATCTCATAAGTGTCGATTTACCAGCGCCATTGGGCCCAACAAGACCGTATTTACGACCTATTTTCACGCGAAACGGAGTTTGGTGTAACAGGACACGTGTACCATACGCAAGCGAAAACTGCGCGTTACACAAGTCCTCCTCTTCGTCTTCTGGGTCGACTCTATCGGGCGTAAGGTTGGCAACACCTTTTTCGTAAATTGCGTCGTAGATCTTGTTTCGCAGTGTTTCGTCCTTTCCAATAAGTGTGTTGAAATACGGCTCGAGTGATTCGTTCCACGCTGAACGGTCGCGAATGTTATTCTGAACGAGTTCTTCTACGCATTTTGCACTGTGACTCACGAGATTACTAATAAAATCACACGTCTTGAACGATTCGGGCACTTCGGTCGAGAGCGTTTTTACTATGAGCCCAGTAATACCTTCAATACTTATCACATTATCACTAATAACGGCGGCTTCGGCGCTTACACGTTGTAGTGTTTCAAGTGACGATTCACACACTTTTCGCACTTCTTCTACCGCGATTTCCTCGATACCGCGCTCCAAGACAGGTTTTAATACGGGATAAAACAGTGCCGCCGTACGTGGATCGTTCACCAATTTACACATATTTCCAATCACAAGAGCTGCACGACGTTTGGCGGCCACCTTTCGTTCACGCATACCTTTTGTCAGAACAGGCACCAACAATGCAAGTGTGGACGAGTCAACCTCGTTAATAAACGATGTAGCCACAAGAACATCCAAGGCGTTTTCAGTATATTTAACGGGTTCCATATAAGCCTTTATCACATCGGGAATGATTTTCACAATATCTACATTGTCAATGGTAGCACACAGTTCATGGAAACATATTCGTGTTTGTTCTTTTACATCCCGCTTAATGTCATTTGCCATGTTAATCAGCTGTAAGATCATATTGGAAAGGTTCTGTCGCACAATACCCGGATGTAGAGTGCCGAGAGAACCAAGCAGCACCAGAGACCCTTTCTTGGTTTGCCATTTCATAGATTTGAATGACTCGTAAATTTGATGAATCACAATTTTCAATGAACGGGGATTCATGCTTCCCACAATTACATTGCTCGTTTCCTTTGCTTGTGTACTAAGTTTATGATGCGAAAACAGGTCAATGATATATGGTAGGGATTCAACAAGAGTGGGTTCAAGCCACGCACCTTTGTCTTTCATAGAGTACACTGTTTGCATAATGGTTGTTAACGTTGCTTCTACAATCGCAATATCATTTGACTGTAAATCCCTACACCAATCGGCAACAAGGTGATTATCTTGCAAAGATGCAAAATCACATATAGGGTCGGCGGAGTTCGAGTCAGAAAGAACGTTATTATCCTTCTTTGCGCTTGCGACAATTTCCGTCATGTATATAATGTGTAGTCCGTTTTATATATGTTTAGAAGACATACATAACTTCATATTTTCACTTACATGTACCTGGAGCCCGAATACATATATCATTACAATCACATACGTATACAATAATTGACGAAATAACATCATCTGGAATCATATATCTAAACGCCAAATAATGCACCATAAACTTACGATCAGTACATGTATGATATTTTATCGTGAAATCACTATTTACAAAAAGCCATATCGGAATATTATTATTGGAACGATGATACCAGTTCATATAGACACAAACTATTGGGTTTATATTGAGTTCACAATATGAAACGTGCTGTATTTTACCATTGTAAATATTTCCATTGATCCGTATTTGAACGCACGTTGATACGTTGCTATTTAGTTTCTTGTATTGTAGTAATAGCTTTTCGCGGCAGTATAATCTATGCAAAACAAACAAAATACGGTAATAGTAAAACAATCCCCGAAAGAATTCCCACAGCAAATACGAGTAAATAATGAATGCAATGCTAAATCGGCTTGGATATGGTGTTATATATGGTGTTATATATGGTGTTATATATGGTGTTATATATGGTGTTGGACGATTCAAGTTTGTATATAGTAACGGTTGATTATATGTATGATTGTAATGGTCTAGGTCCTTGTAGAATTCCATGGCACCTCACTTATAGAATATCGAGAAAGATATTAGATAGTAATTTCATGTAAAACTAAGGAATGTTATGGAAACCAACGCTCGTGCGTTCATTACATATTACAATGCTTGCAAATATTCATGGTTATGGGTATGGTAATCTTTACAATAAGATACAAATACGACGACCACGTGTGTTTGGTCTATATTCTTATTCTCACCCATACAAAGAACATGACGGCGACCAAACTTGGCTACAGAACCCAGAAAACGAAAAAACTAAACATGTATTTGAAATGGATAGCGTGTTTTCGGGCAACAAAAACAAGAGGGAAACGAAATCGAAACCGAAATCGAAACCGAAATCGAAACCGAAACCGAAACCGAAATCGAAAATCAAAGGACCTGTTTTTCAGGAGTCGTCAGAAACTAAAAAGGAGTACAGCCATTACAAACAAGAAGATGCGCTAATGAAAAAATATACACCCAAAACGAAAAACCAAGTTGTATATCAAACCGCATTAGAGAGCACACAGACTCCGATTGTAGTATGCAGCGGGCCAGCAGGTACAGGTAAAACGGCAATGGCATGCACTCATGCAATCAAGGGTCTTGAAAACGGGTTGTACGAACGCATTATTCTTACGCGTCCAGTAACAAGCGTTGATGAAGAAATTGGATTCCTTCCAGGAACAATGGAAGAAAAGATGGAACCATGGACGCGTCCTTTATTCGATATTTTTTACGAGCACATCACCAAAAACGAGGTGGACGATTTGCTGCGACGGGGAAAGATTGAGATTTGCCCGCTTGCCTTTATGCGCGGACGGACATTTCACGGCTCTGTAGTTATTGCCGACGAAATGCAAAACAGTAGCCCCAACCAAATGATGATGTTAACTACACGTGTTGGAAAAGAGAGCAAACTAATTGTTACAGGGGACCACCAACAATGTGATAAAGACAACTCGGGGTTATCTGATTTATTATGGCGCATTGAAAAGTGGAACTCACACGCGTCGATTGAAACACATAAGAAATTCGCGCGGTGTAAAATAAGTGTATGTAAAATGCAAAACGACGACGTTCAGCGAAGCAAGATTGTAGAAAAAATGCTTATGATATGGGGGTCTGGCTAGTGCTTGCGACACAACTATATGAATTTCTATATTCAAATAACATATATTGGCGAAACAATATAAAGCCTATTGTCAAATGTATATAATGATTACTCGCAGTATGTTAACGCCAAATGAAACGCGCTACCAAACAAGGCAACAAACACTACGCGAAAAGCTTCGAGTGGATTATGTAAATATGATGTCCGGTTTGGATAAAAACAAAGACGTCCATTTTCGTAGATATTACATGGAAACACGGAGCCAGGCAGCAAATACTTGTCAGTATAGTACACCAAATTAGACGAGGACAAACTAGTTGTAAAATGCGACATTATTAATTTTTCATCAAAACTATTATGTAAATATGAATTACATAATGGTTCACACAATGATTGCAATCATATGACAGTTTTACTTGTAGCTGTTAACTTTATGCTGTCGATTGTGATGCTTTTCACCTTTTACGAGTGATTTGTTTCACCCGGCGATGCTTTTTCAACTTTCTTGTAGAGTGTGCTGTCTTCCTTTTCATTTGTCTCTTTTTTGAAATTGACCTTTTTTTGTATCTTTTTGCATGTCGTTTTGTTTTATTATGCTTCCCACCAGTACTAGGTTTATATTTAGGGAATAGGGTTTTAATGTCAATATTCGGTTTACTTTTTGTTAATAATCCTTCTCGGGCATCGAAAATACTCTTGAAGTTTTCTTTAGCACCGCGATACATTTTTGGGGGAGTTGTTGAAAGCATTAACGTTTCAATCGCGCGGTCCAATGGTGAAGATACAAGAATTACTTTATTCACACCTTCTGACATCATGTTTTCACCGGATATGGATATAGTTTTAATTTCATGCTTGAATACATGTTCGAAAACACCGTTTGATTGGAGTCTTCCTTCTGGTGTTAAAGGACTATTCACATTATTAAACACGGTGCTAAGGGAAAATGTAGGGTTTGTCTCCTTGAACTTTTTAACAGCATTGTGGATGGCATCTCCATGACGAATGAAATATATATCATTTGAATCCAGGAATTCTGATACAGTTTTGTCTGTATCTTTATTAGTTGGGTATGAACCTTCCTTCAGATTGTCTTTGAGTTCACCTTTACCCCCACATGCGTTTAAATAACGATACTTCTTGGGAAACTTCTTGGGAAGCTTATCCGGTGGTGTACATTTGGGTTTGGGTGAACGCTTGAAAAGGCCAAGAACACCACTACCACCACCCGAAGAATACTTGTGTGAGGGGTGGATTAATTCAATATCGATTTCTGCGCCAGGTTTATCCTTCGTGATTCGTATACAGCTACAATTCGCAAACTTAATTTTGCCATTCTCATTATTTAAACTAAAAAACTTTTTAAGTAGGACACCTTGATGTGTCGCAATAAATATTTTGTTTTTTTTGGTGGAACATGACTCTTCATTCGTATCTACTGAAGTATTCGGTATTGTATCTAGTGTTTTTACAAGAGTCGTCCAGTTTTGTTTGTATTTGTCGGGTGTATTGGCTATCATTAAATCCGAATGTTTAACCACAAAATTAACATCACTAACATCACTAATAAAGTGGTTTGGCTCCTTAAATTCCTTCCCACTACTATAGTTTTGACGGCGTATCATATTTCCGCACGGATCCTTATCCGTCTTCATCCAGTCCCCCATACAATTTTCGGGAGTAAAATCAAGGAACCCGAGGCCTTGCTTACATTTTTCGCTCTTCACACCAAAAGCTTGTTCCGATAGTTCCCTCAGTTTTGGAATAATATATATTGTTGGATTATATCTAACACTAACAACATTATTACAAATATCATGAATATCATGAATATCAATAGTGTTAGGTTCCGATTTATCTGTCATATATAATGCCGAGAGAAAAAAAGGGCTTGCTTGAAAAATATCTACACAAACCGTACATTCTTTTTCGTCTTTCGCTGTGTTCTTGATTTGTTTGCTCGAGTTGGACTCACCTTGCCGTTTCTGTTCTTACGAGTATTCGCAGATTTTACTATACATGGCTTAATTGATGAAAACAACCTCCTATGCGCGGAATACATTTGCATTCCACCCGGAAAGTGCTGTACGTTTACCATTCCCTTTTTCATGAGTTCTACAATCGCCTTTTCACCCGCATCGCATTTTTCATGAGCGCAATAAACAATTACGGGAATCTCGTATGGCGCAATTTTACCAGAACGAATCGCCCTATAAATAGAAGGATGATGAATCTTTGCAATATCCACAAACCATTTATGAACCTCACTGTGCGTCATTTTACGAATGGATATTGCGTCGAGCTGATACGAACCTTCAATATGGTCTTTTGCGTAATATTCAGGAGGAAGCGAATTGACTAGTATAACATTACCCGTTTTTTCTTGGGCGATTGTTTCCTTCATGGATAAGTTACATACAACGATTTTCGTATAGATTTGTTGCAACCATTCTGTATTGTCTTTATTAGAAACAACAAAATGTACGTGACGAAAATACGTTTTGGGATATTTATGGCCTTTTTCAACCGTGCGATAATTTTGAGGACACGCAAATTCGATATTTACATACCCAGACTGTGTAACAGTTGCAACCCCACTATTTTCAAAAGAACCATACGCTTGCTTTGCATCATTTACGTGTAACGATGGCGTCGCCATAGGACGTGCGGCCCAGTACAGTATTTTCTTCCCCCCATGTATCGAACCAACCGGTAATTTCATAGAAACCAAAAACGATTTCTTTACACGGGGACTATGGTTTGTAAATTTCGTCTGTTTGGCAATGAATTCACTTACGTAATCTTTCGAACGCAACCATTGTGGTTTCAAGTCATCACTCGATTTTACCACTTTATTTGCGTCAAAATCTAAACATGAAGCACATGTTTTTGTCATCTTATAATAAGGAAACAAAAAATTTTCTTACAAATATATAGGGTAATGACAATAAAAAATAAACCGGTTCCAAGTGATATGGTATTATACGACTCTGTAAAATCGGGCGTGTATAAGGAAATTCCCAAACATAGTGCATATCGCAGTGGAATTGTGGTCCAAACATACAAGCGAAAATACGCCTCGAAATATGGGGAAACCAAGAGTCCCTATAAAGGTTCGCGACCGGTTACTCGCAAAAAGGGTCTGAAGCGATGGTTTGCAGAAAAATGGGTAAATCAACGCGGGAAAATAGGGTATCAACATAAAAATGATATTTATCGCCCAAGTGTTCGTATTACCGAAACTACGCCCGTGACACACGGAGAATTAGATAAGAATGAAATCTCAAGGGCACGTCGCGAAAAATACACAAAAGGACGCGTTTACAGGTTTCGTCAAAAACAAACGCGCAAAAACACGCGCAAAAACACGCGCAAAAACACGCGCAAAAACACGCGCCATAATGGTGGTAATAAAAATACCAACAAATCGCGTATGAAGCCCCCCATGAAAAGAGGCGGTGTATATTATTTTAAGGACTTTCCCGAGTTTTGTCCCAATTTAAGTCCCCGTGAAATGTTTCGGCGAGGAAGTTTTGGTGGTACATATTGGCGTCCCATTACGTCGGGTGTCACGGGTAAAGCATATAAAAACGTTCATCATAAATATCCGACGTCGTGGTGGAAGGGCATTGACGAATCGCTGTTGTCGTCACCAACATGTGATATTGGTCGCAATAAGTATGGGGTTCGTGTAGGGACGTCGTTGGAGTTTTGGGAGGGAAAAAACTGGATCAAGCAATCACATCCATATGGGTGGGTCCATTGGTACTGTGATTTTTTCGCGGGAAAACGGTCCCCGGACGATATGCGACAAATTCAACGATGGTTAGGTTTAGCTGGTCCTCGAGGACGTTTTATGCGGTTTTTGGTTACGCAAATACAACACAAAGGAAAACATGCAAATAAAGTGGAAGATTATGACGATGCGTCTATTAGTCCCAAGATTCGTCAGGTGTTACAACACTGGGGATACGAACTTACGAAGAGTGACTTTCGAACAGAAATTGCGCGTCGTAAAAGGCAGCAATAGAGTAAAAATAAAAAGCGTTCCCACAAAGCAAAAAGAACTGGAAAGGGAAAGAAAACAAAGAAACACGGTAAAAGAAGAGCATCCAAAACCCGTAAACATTGAACTATGAAACATATTTGTGAACTTCAATAATGAAAAAAGGTCAAGTTTTAGGCGATTTACCAACAACCTATAGTTACTAAATATATCTTCAGTAACTATATACAAACTATGAAAACTGCAACACCTACCGTTCATGTGTTAAGTGTTCGTTCAAAGTCAAAAACAACATCAACACCCCAAGTCAGCTCACATCCTAAGCGTGAATCAACTACCCAACGCATGTTGCGTTCTTTCAATAGGACGTTGGATGTAAATAAAAGCAGCATTGCAAAATTCAAAAAAACGCAACAAGAAACCGCATCTAATAAAACATCCAAATTAACGAAAACACCGTCGCGTACACGATTCCAGCAATACACGCGAAAAAACCGCCCGACAAAACATGCATCGGCGCAAACATTTTTGATACAATATAAAACTGCATTAGCCGATCAGCGCGGAAAACTTCGCAAACGTCAAGACATTGCAGTAAAAGAACTGAAAACGATTGTTACACGTCTTGAACATGACAAATTATCTTTCCAGCAAAAAAAGAGCAATCTTGAAAAAGGACATTTGCAAGAAAAAATCATTCGCACAATTGATTCATTAGTGGAAAGGATGCCAAAACCGTCTACGATCCGACTTGGATAGAGACCCAAATCAAACATATGTAACTTGTAAGAGAGGTTAATTATCTAAATAATAATTTCAAGACGTTATTATTCATGCTATTCTTTATTTTGTTCCGATAATATATGAAATTTATGAAACATGTTTTCAATAGGTCAATATATGTTTATATTTGTTTTCTATTACTAATAGTATTGTTAGTAGGGACGGTGTCATATGTTCGCAACCGTCAAAAGCCACATATGAAATGTCAATTAGAATCAAAAGCAATGAAAAAATTATACGAAAAACATGGTATTTCATACAATATAATTGACGGACGCACTGTTTTAACAAAAAAGAGCGAAAATAAATCATTAGTTCTATGTAAGTTAAACAGCACAAATTCCAAAAAACTTTCTTCAAGTAAAATTGAAACCCAAAAGCGGCTTAGTCATGCGAATATTCCTGTTAGTAAATTTGTTGTGTGGGATAATAGTAAATCAACCAGAGATAATATTTTAAAAATACGGAACAAATTACAATTTCCACTTGTTGTGAAATATTCAAATGGTAGTATGGGAACTAGTGTATACACAAACATTTATAACGACCGTCTAATGGAACGCGTGATTAAAAAATTGAAAAATGAAAATAAACATGATATAATTATTGAAGAACAACAATTAGGTGACCGGTATAGGATATATATTTTCAATAACGAGATTATATTCATTCAACGTTTTTCCTCGCCTGTTATTATTGGAAATGGAAGATCTACAGTGTCTCAGCTAATAAGAGATTATCCAAAAAATACATACAACCCAACAAAATATAAGCTGAATCCAATTTCACATATTGAAGAACATTTGATACAGAAACAAGGGTATGAGATGGATAGCATATTAGAATCAAATACAAAAATCAACGTAACTGGTATTGTAACATATTCTAATGGTGCTATAATGGAGAACATTCCAATATCTACAGTTCCTCAAAGTAATATCGATATGTTTTTACATATCAACCAGATAAGTGGCTTAACCGTGAATGGTATCGATTTTATTAGTGAAGATATACGTGTTCCATATTCGGGAAAAGTATTAGAAACAAATCCGTTCCCGTCTTATGATCCGGACCACCAAACACCCGAAATAAACAAACATTTACTAGAGGCGATGTTTCGTTGATTGAATGGTCTACAGACTTGCGGTTTTCGCGGTTGATATACTTGCCGTACTTGCAGTTGACCTAGTCATTTTTTGTGTATTTTGTGGTCGTCGTTTTAACTCGTCACTTCGTCTTGTCATTGCTTTGTATTGTTGGCGGTCTGTTGAGGTCGGGTTATAAGTACTATGTGTATTTTTACTTGTTTTACCACTGGACGATGTACGCATTGTGGTACTATTGCGTTGAAAAGGACGACGCATTTTGTATGTTTTACGATTATGAGAATCGAGAGCGGCTTTTGTAAGTTGAATCAATGGGGGTGTTTTCATTGTTTTTGGTGTTTTCATTGTTTTTGGTGTTTTCATTGTTTTTGGTGTTTTCATTGTTTTCATTGTTTTTGGTGTTTTCATTGTTTTTGGTGTTTTCGGTGTTTTCATTGTTTTATGAGCTCGTTTCTTCATATACTATAAACTATAAAATATTATCACTGATATTATTTTTAGTAAATAAGAATAATTCTCGTTTTTTTATCATTATAGTGTATGGTATTGAAAGGTGGGACCAGATTAACGCCGGTCGAAATCGAAAAAATGTTTCTTGATAGAACAAGGAAGAATACACGAAATGAAATAATAGCAGATAAAAAAATAGCTACACTTGTGCGTAGCGTTCAGATAGCAAGTCTTCCGTGGCCGACTGCTCCAACTAGTCCTGCATTCTCGAAAGCTCCTACAAATAGGCCGAGAAAGGGTGGTAAAAACAAAACAAGAATCAGAAAAAGAAAACAAACGCGAAAACAAACGCGAAAACATACGCGAAAACATACGCGAAAACATACGCGAAAACAACGAAACAAATAAAAAGTGGACCCTAATATTCTAATATTCTAATATTGTATATTTCTATGAATAAAACTACAATATTAACAACGGCGTACGTGTCACTGTGCGTTCAATTGGTGTTTGGAATCACTACCCTTTTTGCAATATTTATTCCGTTACAAAGTGAAGACTATATTCTGACCGAAATAATGATTTTAGACACAATCGTTCAATTCATAGAATTGGCATTTTACGTATGGTTGATTAGCCAATTTTTCAAATTATCACGTGATGTGACATATACGCGTTATTTTGACTGGTTTATTTCAACGCCAATCATGTTACTAACTACTATATACTTGTTTGAATACATCCGTTCAAAAGACGAAAACAAGGTCACAACAATCACAGAAATCACTAATACGCATTGGTATACAATTTTCAAAATCCTAACTGCAAATCTTGTTATGCTCCTTTCCGGATTCCTTGCCGAAATTGGGCGTATTTCGAGACCCTTTGCGTTTGTGACAGGAACTATTGGACTCTTGGTGGCGTTTTCATATATTTTCGTATATTTTGTGACGTCGAACCTTGTTATTCAAAGCCTGTTTTGGTTCATGGCATTTGTATGGTTCTTGTATGGGATTGCATTTTTACTTCCATATGTAGTGAAAAACATGTCTTACAATTTTTTGGATATTTTCTCGAAGAACTTTTACGGTCTATTTGTTGCCGTCATTATTTTCTATACTTCCCGAAGTTATAGATAGACTATCATCTATAGAAACTAGATGAATAGATAAAAATAGTAGAATAATTTGTGATGTGATGTGATGTAATGTGATGTAATGTGATGTAATGTGATGTAATGTAATGTGTTGTGTGAAGTTTCAATTGAAGTCGATGAATACGTCGTTGTTCTCGTCTTGACCGAAACGTATTTTTAATGTATCTTTTATCAAGCCCAAGCGGCGCCTTACGTATTCAGGTGTCATACACATTAAATCTGCAGTGTGTGTTACGGAACGAATACACGACAATTCGGTAACATCATAACGCAGTAGAAACATGTAGCGGTCTGATGGTGAAAATTCGTCAAGACAGTCCATGATTTTACGGGTCAATTCACCTTGGAAATGACGATTTACAATTGACACTTCCATTTCGGAACAATATTGTTTTTTAACCGCGTCCAAAATCCACATTTGATTGTCAACATATGTGGGTGGACGCATATAGTTTACATATAATTCGCGATTCTCCTTTTTCCAATTGCGGTTTACACGTAAGTGGTGTGGAATCATCCGGATCCCATTCATTTGAGATATTCCCGAGTACAAGGACCCGCGAATATACGGGGTTACGTATGAATAGAAATTCCCATATCCGTTATAATTGTCAATTGCCTGTAGTAAACCATAAATAGCATAATCGTTCAATTCCCTGATTTGAGATTTAGAATAATGATGTATAGATTTTGTCGACTGTTGTAAGTGAATTGTTTGGTAAAATGTGTATGGAATATGTTGTTGAAACATGATTCTTTTTACCATATTTCTCATTTCGTTTGGCGTTTCATCGTGTGTGAGTATATTACGAATATGGCTCCATTGTGTGGTGGAAAACGAATATACTTTTACATTACAAATGGCAATGTATATGAAAACATGGGTAAGAACTCGGAACATTATACCGTTTTATGCATCTAGTACAAGACTACCGCGTAAATCAATTTTGTCGCATATTACAGTAGATAAATCAAAATATTTTATTCGATGGAATAATTAATATATTGTATGTGTATAATATCTCGTACACACGGTATAAAGAAACATACTAAAGAAAACTAACTCTATAGTAATAGTGATGAAACCATCATATGTGTTTCGCATAGCCCATGAATTAGGGCAACGCAAAAGAGGTCTGAAGCAAAGTTCTATGTTGGTGGAAACAATGGTACGCAATCAATATTTTAAGAACAATACAAATCTTTATAAATATGGAATTATTCAAACAAAACGAACGAAACATGACGTATTGTATAACGACGAGTCAATCGCATATTCTTCTATTTCTGAAATATATCATACAATACAAGCACTCAATCCGCCGGAACGAAACATCGATACAAAATTAGAACTATCAACTCCTTTGCAACCAAACGTTTACATTGGTGGGGACCATTCGATTTCTACCGCAACGTTGGCACATTCAATCCGTCGTGTAAAAAAACCAGAGGATTTAAAGGTGGTGTGGATTGACGCCCATGCAGATATAAATTCGTACAGAAGCTCGCCTACAAAAAGTTTACATGGGATGTCTCTTGCATATGCTACATTCATGGACGCGCATCATAAATTGAGGGGACTGTTTGACCCGTATTTCTCAGTCGACCCTCAAAACATATTGTACGTTGGACTGCGAAGTATAGATCCGTATGAAAAAAAATTCATAGAACAAACAAAAATCAAAACAATTAGTGTCGATGCGATCAGAAGGTCCCCATACAATGCTGCCAAAGAGATTGAAGAATTCACAGACAATCACCCGACACATATTTCCCTCGATGTAGATGTAATCGACCCTTGTGACTTTCCTTGTACGGGAACCCCGAGTCTAAATGGTGTACGTACATTCGAATTATGTAACATGCTTTGTGAACTAAAAACATTGGATTGGTTCCGTAATGTGCTAGCCCTCGATTTAGTAGAAGTCAATTATTTACAGGGTTCAGACAGAGACCTCATCCGTTCTCAACATTCACTTAATTCTATTATTCAGACGATTTTGTAGGCGCAACCTGAAATGATTTTATTTGTATAGTACATAATTAAAAAATGAGTGCGGAAGAAAAGAATACTGAAATTCTTCCTGAACCAAGTGCACCCGTTCAAAGTCCCCGTACACAACTTGAAGAAGGTTTACAAACGCTGAATTTACAAGATGACCCAATCGAGAATAGTGCTGTTATATTACAGTTACCGTCTAATGTTGAAACGGAAGAAGCCGTGAATCAAGACGCGCAGCAAAAACGCAATGCTTTAATGAACTTGGCATTTGAACTATATCGTGTTATAATGGGGTCGTGTTTGACAATTTTTGTGCCCCAAGAATGTACGAATGATTTGCCGTGTAGTTTTTCGGAGAATATAGGACGTTCTGATGTATTGTCTAAATTAGCACTTGCTATGAATTTTATTACATTTTGTTCGTTTATTATGATGTATGGAGTTGAAGCAAAACGTGAAAATAAAATGATTACCTATTTGGAAGTGAACCCAATGCGCCCGACTGATACAGCAAGTGTAGAAGACGCGTTATGTTTTCTTGATGATACACGCAAAGAAAGACTCTGGGCGTTAGATAGGTATTATGGTAAAACCGGGTATGTTGCAATGGTATTTTTCATATTTAATGCGATTTTATCCGGATATTCTATCTCTGGTCGTTATTTGAATCAAACTACATTAACTGTGTTAGGAACAAATATTCTTTTTATGGGATTGAAGATATATGATGTTTTTGGGATTGTATATACCGATAAAAATGTGTTTTACAGTTCTTATCTTAAAAAGCGCATTCAATATAACGACGTTGACCCAGATAAATATAAGGAAGGTTCCGATGTATTACCTTAGATAATGTGTAAATATTAGTATGTTGGATATTCTTAATTCTAGAGAATCATATAATCATATAATCATATAATCACCAACTGTACGTGATTGCATGATTTATCCTTCAACGTGTGATTGTGTTGATTCTGATGATTCCGATGATTCCGATGATTCCGATGGTTCAGATGGCTTTATTGATTCTGATGATTCCGATGATTCCGATGGCTTTGTTGATTCTGATGGTTCAGATGGTTCAGATGGTTCAGATGGTTCAGATGGTTCAGATGGTTCAGATGGTTCAGATGGTTCAGATGGTTCAGATGGCTTTGTTGGCTCCGATGGTTCCGATGGCTTTGTTGGCTCCGATGGCTTTGTTGGCTCCGATGGTTCCGATGGCTTTGTTGGCTCCGATGGCTTTGTTGGTTCAGGTTCTTCTTCTTTATCAGGAAGTGGTGCATTTTTCTTCATTTTTTCAAGTAATTCGCTCATTTGTTCGCAGTGATTTCTACACTGTCTTTCATAGAAGTCTTGAAAAAAGTCCAAATAGTGAACGTATAGAATAACGTTTTCCCCTACTTGTTTGCTTTCGTGCTCTAAACCATGTAATAGATTACCAATAGGAATTCCGTCCAAATTTTTAGCGAGACTTGAAAAGGAGTTCCCAGATTTTATTTGCCCGTTTCGTTCATCGATTGCAGTAATTATTTCACATAACGAGTTATGTAATAGAGTGAGTTCCTCTTCAGTGTATGCTTTAAACGGCTCCAAATCTAAATATGTTGGAAAATTCGGCCCACGTGCATTTAATTTTTGTTTTAAGGTTTCGTCACTTCCTGCATCGAGATTATACATAATCAGTTGGTATAATTTATAATAGTCAGCGTAAATGTGATTATTCATGAATATAAATTCACGTTTGCAGTCTTCTAATTGATGTTTAAAAAAACGTATTTGAAAATGAAATGTGTTTAACCCAAAGTATAATATCATACGATCGTTCGTTTTTGACTGCAACAATTGAGCGTACATTTCTTCTAGGCGCTCAATATACTGATGAATTTCTTGTGTAATATCCAATGACTGCAACTTCAGTGCACTCATTACTTGAAAGTTTTCTCTGATTTTTTTCATGGATAATAGTATATTAGTATTATACCTTATTATTCACAAAAAAAAATATTCTCTTTATACACTAATAGCATGAGTAGAGATATATCAAAACAAAATAGTGAAAATAAGGACGAAGAGAATGAACGCAAGATTGATCCGTCCGATACATCTGAATGGAGCCATACGCACGAAAGAATCCTGATAGAATGGGCTGATAAAGCAATGTGTTATAGATGGTTACATAATCGCGCACATTTAAATTACAAGTTCTACGTTGCATGGTTCACAATTCCTGTGATTATTATGTCTACAGTAACAGGAACTGCAAATTTCGCACAGGAAAGATTTCCACCGAATACGAAAATATTCGCCCAAATAGGCATTGGTTCTGTAAATTTAATTGCCGGAATTCTGACAACAATCGCCCAGTTTTTAAAGGTTGGCGAGTTAAATGAGGCACATCGCGTATCCTCGTTGTTGTGGGGAAAATTTTACCGCAATATCAAGGTAGAACTATCGAAATCCCCTGATGACCGAACACCACCGCGGACAATGCTACGTATATACAAAGATGAATATGACAGGCTTATGGAAGTGAGCCCTATTATTCCACCAAATGTCGTGTTATTTTTCAAGGAAACGTTTTCAGGAGTGAGAGAGCGTAAAAAGGTGAAGACAAAATTCCAGCTTTTGTGTTGCGATATATTTATCGGCAGGGAATCGATGAAACGAACAGAAGATATTGACCGTGAAATGAAATCAGTGGATACAGTCGATTATCATACAGAGACTAACAGTACACATTCCGACACCGAGACACCTTCCTCAAAAGGCTTTAAAATGACACAGCGAAAAAAACTGGAACGGTTGCGCGCTGCATTCGACGAAATCATTAAACCAGAGATTTGTGACGAACTACAAAGCACCAAGCATGTATGTTACAAAGAAAGTGATAACGATATGATTCAAAGTAAAAAACAACTGGAACTGAAAGAAACAGAGTTGTTGAAAAAACAAGAAATATTACGTTCATATCAAAATACAGCAGATAGTATATGTTTGCAATTTTATCAGTTGAACGGGCGCGAACCTACACTCATGGAATTCAAAAGCAATATTGGTTCAAGTGTACCTCCCGATTCACAGACATTATATTATCATAGATCGATTGAAACGCTTCCTATGAATCGCGTGTAAATAAACTATATAAGAATACTTTTCATGTATTTGTATATGAAAAGCATTCAAGAGAAGGCATCAATCGAATCGCTTCTATTTAACTCGTGTGAAACACGCCCATCAGATGGAACGGTCCGCAATAATAGAGACTTGAATCCTCGCGACAGAATAATGAAGAATCAAAAGGAATACGGACACCGAAAAAGAATTAAGCCATGACGCACGGGTACGAAAAGTCAACAACAGATTGTTCCGAAAGGCTTTCCAAAGGGTTTTCGGAAATAACGGTCGAGGTGACTCTTATAATTGTTTTTAGTTTTTAGTTTTTAGTTTTACTAATATGAATGAAACATATGAATGAAACATATGAATGAAACATATGAATGAAACTATTATATAAAATTTTACTGGTTCAAAGTTGTATAATGGTCGATAATATATTTTATGCATATTGTTAGTATTTTTTCATCGGGGTGCTTGATTTCAATGTAGATTTATTTTGCTGTTGTAAATCACGGTATGCTCCACATGGACCACAATGGTCTTCATTTGCAAGGTCTATTTTACGGTCGAGTTGAGTATTTGAGTTTACTTGTCCCCAGCGACCCAAAACATGGTGTTGTTTGAATGACGGTCTCCATAATTTCATGGTTTTTGACAGGGGTTCATAAAGATGATAAAACTGTTTCAAGTTCATTCGTTATACTATACTAAGATTTCTATATCATTTCACAAATAGTGTTTTGAAAAAATACCATTGCTGTAAAATTCTTACAAATTCGTTAACACTCAAAACACTATTTTAGATGCGTTGTCATGATTGGATAATACAAGGGATAAATATTCGGTAAGGTCTGTAGAAGATGTCACAAAACAATCAGGGAAACATCCATGTATATATGCTTTTAATGAGCCAACAAATAGGTTCATTCCTAGCATACTAGAAAATACGCAATGAGACGAATAGCTCATTTTTACTTCTTCTAAATGCGGACTTTTAATGCAACAACACATCATATTATTATATATTATAATGTGGAATTTATATATTGTTATTCTAAAGTATACGTACAATTCTGATATATCACTTTGTTTCTTGTATAAAACTTTTCAATTGATGAAACCGTATTTCAAATGTCTTCAACATACAATGTAAATAATCATCGTTGTTTTGTATCGGGTGTGACCGTTCTAATTGGAGTTTGCTACATAATGGCTTTCCAAATGCAATTTCAATATTGTTCATTGCATTTGATATATTCTCTATTGTTGTTTCAAGAGTGGGACATTGCTGATTGTTTTCTTGTATGGGTTCGTGGTCTCTCAAACCGTCTTCCTTTGTTGCTGACGTGGCACCGAACACCATATATTACCTACGGAATATTTCTTATGTGTATTTCAAAAAATAAATTAAACAGATGGCAGGTTATTTACTATAATGGATCATGTTATGGATGATGTCATGTATGAGCTTAAGATTTACATTGAAAATACCGACCTGCGTATGAAGTATTTAGACCATATTCTACAACACAATAATACAATGTTGGTCGATAAGTATCCGAATTCGGGGTTCGACCTTTATACACCCGAGACGATTCATGCAGAACCAGGCAAAGTGTGTACGTTGGATACTGGTGTATCATGTGCTATGTATATGTATAACGCACCGTGTGGATTTCTTATGTATCCACGGTCAAGTATATGTAAAACACCATTGCGTCTAGCCAATAGTGTCGGAGTGATTGACAGTGGGTATCGAGGACACCTGATGGGAAAATTCGATTTGTTGAACCATCATACAAATCAGTATGTTGTTGAAAAGGACACTCGTTTATTGCAAATATGTACTCCGACGTTACAGCCATTTAGTGTAATGTTAGTAGACACAAAGGAAGAGTTGGGTACAACAAGTCGGGGTGACGGCGGGTTTGGCTCAACAGGGAAATAAGAAGACCCTCTACCAGATACATCAATGCTATAAATTTCATATTACACTACCTAGATATTACACTACCTAGATATTACACTACCTAGATATAGTAAAAATTGAATTAGATGTCACGATAAAATATGAGATATATTACCAGCACATTGTCTATACATGACATATAATAAATACTATAACGAACCATTATATTGTAGTGTGAGCGATGAACGGTATGCAACAATTGCGTCATGGGAAGCTACCAAATCGCAACTTCAAATGAAGCATGGATGTATTGCAGTCGCGGGCGGGAAAATTGTCGCAAAAGGGTGCAATACATATAAGACCTATTCTCGCGACAGGTTCTTCCATAATTGCAGCTCTTGTCATGCCGAGATCAATGTGCTACGAAAGTGCGCGCAAGCCAAGATTGGTGGTAACAAAATCGCGTTATATATTGTTAGAACTTCAAAACATGGTGAATATGTCAATTCAAAACCATGTATTGATTGCATCAATCATATTGTAAGAATGCGTGTTAAAACAATCGTCCATAGTACTTCCGACGGTAATCTAGTAAAACTAAAAGTACAAGATTTGTACGATATTGAAAGTAAGGAAATAACCGATACGACTTACAAATACACTAGTGGAAAAATAGCAATGATGATGAAACGTCTTGTATGAAAGCCCACAATACCTGAGTGATGTAGCTATTTACATTGTACCTTTCAATGCATCTATAATGTGGAAGGTTTTAGTGTAGTCGATATTGATTAATCCAAGAATTCCTAATGTAAATAATAGAAGCTTGATGTGGTGTTCGTTACGGACGTCAACAATGCTTTCTTTCGTGAACGGATTGAATAGTACAATCAAAAGAATATACATTAAGAAGAAAAAGGATTCATGGATTATTTCACGTCGTCTTTCCAGTGTTTGGATTTTATTTTTGTTTACGTGTTTCTTGGTTTCATTATATTTGATATTCAAAATAATCCCCAAAAATACAACTTTAATAATGATGATTATATCTACAAATACATTAATCAGTTTCATATACATAATACACCGAAAAAAATAGAACCATATTGAATTGTGTAAATGAGCCTGAATGAGCCTGAATGAGCCGAAGAAACCTAAAGACTTTATGTGTATACTAGTATTATGGATTGGTCGAATGTAAATGACGCCCCCGATTTTTCCGATTGTATGAATAATCAAACAGTTGACGCAAAGGTTGTTTCTGTATATGATGGTGATACAATCAAGGTAATCTTTCCTCTTCATGGTGTGTTATATAAGTGGAATTGTAGACTTTCTGGGGTAGACACTCCCGAACTACGAACGCGCAATGAAAATGAAAAGGCGTATGGATACGTTGTGCGTGACAAGCTCCGCGAGAAAATATTGAATAAGGTGGTTCGTGTTTCGTGTGGTGATCTTGATAAATATGGACGACTTCTTGTTACCGTATTTATGGAAGATGAAAACGTAAATCAATGGCTCATTACTAGTGACTATGCATTTGCTTATGATGGCGGAACCAAGCGCAGCTGGGAGGAATATCTTCTAGAGAAACAAAAATAATGAAACCGGAATAGCCCGACCCTGTTGTTTCTAATCATGTTCCATATAAAAAAATTGATTTGAAATTTAACTAGATTTCACATTAATATAAAGAACCGTTACACCACAAGTAATACATCCCAAGTACAACTAGTAAAGACACTATATAACTGTTACTATTATGCATTCCGTATCTTACAGACGCAAAAGCTATTCAAAGGAACCATATGTTTGCGTCCATTGCGAGAGGAACACGCATTTCAATCGACAGTGTAAATCATGTAAGGCTCATGTATGTAACGACGTTAGTTGTGCCCTCAGTTTCGATTTCTTCCTGGGAATGGATGTGTGTGAAGATTGCATTGCAGAAGTCGCACGCTTTGAGGACCGCGTAGTCTGCGTCGAGAAAAGGCTAGGGCGGCGGTTTCATGGACCTGTGCGTGTTTCCAGTTACGTAGCAACTGTGTCCTGAGTGTACGATACCTAACTTCCTAATTACATTACACTAGACTACAAACCCGTATGAGCTAAAAGGTAATGTATAATACAACCCTGCACCCACCAAAAACCAAACAAAAAAGCTAGAAAACACTTCAACCATAAATGGCATCAAATGAAGAGGGTGGATTATATTGTAATAAAGCACAGGTACAACAGTTGCAATTGACATGATTAATATACTACGAGCGTATGGATATAAACGCTCTTTTTTCACGAAGAAAAGTGACACTAGTTCCAACGGAATTGTCACCAGTATTCCGGCAATCAACGGATTGCTATAATTTGCAAGAAATGTTGCACCTGATAATATAAAACCTCCAATCATAAAACGATATACAAGTGTGTGTATTAGGTCGCCTGTCATTACATTATGGTTCTATTATAATCGTGTAGTTACACACAAATAAACTCTGTATCTAATGTATGATTGCAACAAATAAGACAAAAAAAGGGATTGTAGATAAAGGACAACGTATAAAAGAAGGTCCCTGTATTTTTCCATTTGTATCTGATGATGAAACCCATGAAAAATGTAAGGATACTCGTAAAGGTCCAATATGTGCTACAAGTGTCACAAAAACACAACGTCTCAAAACGTTTGGATATTGCCCCACGCCTATGCCTATAGACAACAGTGCTGAAAACCGAGAACAAATACATCCAGTACAAACCAAGCAGTCCCCGCAACCCACACAACCCCCGCAACCATTAATTGCACGCTCTATTGATACGTTTCATGCAAAATCCAGTCCCGATATCAGGGTCGCAAATACTCAATTGACACCCGAAGCTCCAGCGCAATTTAGTCCAAACGAACAATGTGGAATGTTGTCTGCTTCTTCGCTACACCAAGCAGCGTTTTCACACCCTTCCCAAGATAAAATGTATTCCAAGTCGTCTCTGGTTGATACAAACAATGTTGATCTTCACCGTAATGATGTTATTCTACGCGAAAATATGTTGACATCGAGCAGTTCGCGTGGTGAATTTCTGGAAAGAACTAAAGAAAAAACACCTGTACCAATAATAGAGGAAAAGATGGCACCTAAACCGGTTCGGGCACCAAGTGTACCAGTAATTGTAAAACAACTGCGTTCGAATGGAATTCCAATATTGGACTCTTATAATGAGGAAATACTCTTTTCGTTTTTGGAAAAACTAAATAAGGCGTATTACAACGCTACGTCAACAAAGAAGGAATATATAACGGACGATGAATATGATATTGTAAAGGAGTATTTGCGTTTGCGATTCCCCGATAATACGCGACTTGATAATATTGGGGCACCAGTTGACCGTAAAAAGACGGAGTTGCCTTATTTTATGGGCTCAATGGATAAGATAAAACCTGACACGGACGCACTTGAAAAATGGAAGACGCAATATCCCGGTACTTATATGATTTCGTGCAAGCTTGATGGTGTAAGTGGGTTATATTCAACAGAAAACGGTGTGCGTAAACTCTACACGCGCGGAAATGGTCGCGTAGGGCAAGATATATCTTATTTTATACCTTATTTCCAACTTCCTAACGATGAAAATATCACTATTCGAGGCGAATTCATTATACGACACGAGCTATTTAAAACACAATATTCAGGGGATTTCGCAAACGCGCGCAATTTTGTTGCAGGTGTTATGAACTCGAAAACAATCGACAAAGAAAAAATCAGCGCAATAGATTTTGTAGCATATGAGGTGATTGAGCCCGTATTAACACCGTCGAAACAAATGGAGTTATTGGAAAAACTTCACGTTAAAAAGGTACATCATCAGGAAGAAACGTCTATAACAAACGAATATTTATCATCGTTGTTGACGAATTTGCGTTCTTCTTATCTGTATGAGATCGATGGACTCATTGTAACACATGACGCCATACATCCACGACAAGAAAGCAATCCCGAACACGCGTTTGCATTCAAGATGTTTTTAAGCGACCAGATGGCAGAAGCACATGTTGTTGATGTATTATGGAGCGCAAGCAAAGACGGCTACTTGAAACCCCGTATCCGAATTGAACCTATTACGTTGTCCGGAGTAACTATTGAATATGCAACTGCTTTTAATGCTGCGTTTGTAGAAACACATAAACTCGGGGTCGGAGCTATTGTAAAACTAATTCGTAGCGGAGACGTTATTCCTCATATTATGGAAGTTGTGAAACCTGCAATAGAGGCCAAGATGCCTTTGCAGCCTTACGAATGGAACTCGACTCATGTAGATATTGTTCTTCTTGACTCGTCGAGTGATCCAGTTGTCAAACAAAAGAATATTGCGTATTTCTTTTCTACGCTTGATGTGAATCATGTTGGCCCTGGAACCGTTCAACGCTTGGTGCGCGCTGGCTTCGATACGATTCCGAAAATAGTCGAAATGACAGCAGCTGATTTGCAACAGGTGGATGGTATCCAAGCGAAATCGGCGCTGAAAATCTATAATAGCATTGAAGCCACCCTGGAAAAGGCGTCTCTTCCTGTTTTAGCAGCGGCGTCAAATATTTACGGTCACGGATTCGGCGAAAGAAAGGTGAAGCTTGTAGTAAAGGCAATTCCTGATATTTTCATATCGCCAATCCCTGATACTGAGCTTATAAATCAAGTACGCGCAGTCAAAGGAATGGCCGAGAAGTCAGCAATACAATTTGTTTCAAAACGAAAGGAGTTCGTCCGCTTTTTAGATGAAATTCATTGTAGTCATAAGCTTTCAAATACAAAACCTATACGAAAAGACCCGTCTAAAAATGAAGTGCAACTGAGTGAAAAGGTCGCACATCCACTATACAGCGCTCATGTTTTGTTTACGGGGTTTCGCGATAAAGAATTGATGAAAGAGTTGGAAGATAAATATGAAGTTCATTTTACAAGTGTAGTGAATTCGAAAACAAAAATAGTTGTTGCAAAAGATACAAGTCAAGAAACCTCGAAACTAAAAGAGGCCAGAAAACGAAATATTCCGATTCTTAATATAGAAGAATTCAAATCTCAATATTTGGCATAATAAATGTAGAAACATCATTTAGAACCGTTTTTCTATATGATGTATCCATGGATCTAAATGTAGAACTCATTACGAATCGGGAAATAGTCGGTATTGACAACTTATCCGTTCTCTCGAAACTAACAAGCAATTCTATATCGAAACAGGTTCCTGATATACGGTTTCGTCCCATTTTTCAGGTTTCTGCGTACAACCGTATTATGATAAGAGGGTTTGAAATAGAAGTATACATACATGTGTTAACCTCCAAAGAAGAGCGTGTTATGATACAGCATATTTATCCAGATATTGGAGATCCGTTGTATTCTCTATGTGAGTATACCAATTTACAAGATGTTGTATTGAGTTTTCGCATGTTTTTGGGTAACCAATACCCATATTCGTTTCCATACTATAGTTATGACGGTTTCTCGTATTTTTATTGTTTGCCATTTTCCGATATAGATGAATATATTACTCACAAAACAAATTCGTACAACTCGTATTTACTCGATTCACATAGTGTTATTCCACCGTTACCTGAACTCAATACAATGGAATGTCTTGTCTATGATAAGAACATGTTTCGTGATTTTATTATTGATATGTATGGTGTACTGTATCACCAAGTTCGTGGCGATATATACGACTCGTTCGTCACGAAACACCGCTAACGATTCAGTATAAATAATTGTGGAAATAGTGTCTCGGGATTATGAAATCTCTCGAGACACTCTCCCGAAAACATTAATAGAATATTGTAATTTTAATGTGGTTATATATTAATGAATAATAAATTAATATATTTTCTATCTTCTATTTTTTTTATAATAATAACTGTATATTTGTTTAATTGTAAGACAATAGAAGGAATGAAAGTGACAAGTTCAAATATGCAAAAGAATGTTTATAATAAATATGGAGTTCAAGTAGATGAAGATAATCAATGTTTAATATACAAAGGTAAAAGAGTAAGTTTTTATAATAATTTTAACGAACAAGAAGGAATTAATAATTCCAATGATAAATTGAAAACCAATGATATTCTTACTAAATATGGATTTCCTGTTTGTAATTATATGAAATATGATATTAATAAAAATGAAGAAAGTAATATAATTGATATAAATGATAAACTAAGGTTTCCTTTGGTAGTAAAATACAACTACGGAGAAAAAGGAAATGATGTATTTACAGATATTATTGATAATGATTCATTGAGAGATAAATTAAAAAAATTATTAAGTGAAAATAAAAAATCTATTATAATTGAAGAGCAAACGCAGGGTAAAAAATTTAGAATCATGATTTTAAATAATAAATTTGTATATGCAGATGAAGATCAAAAACCTGTATTAACTGGCAATGGACGATCAACTATACAGGAATTAATAAGTAATTATCACAATTTACATCATGTAAGGCCAATCAAATTAGTGAATGAAGAATTAATTAATCAACAAGGGTATGAATTAACAGATATACTAGAAAAAGGAAAAAAATTGGAAATAACAAATGTGGTAGGTGTATCTAATGGTGGGAAACAAGTATATATAGAGGAATATGATATCCATCCAATAAATATGAATATGTTTTATCAATTGAATAAAATATTGGGATTGAATTTTTCAGGAATAGATTATATGGGACCTGACTTAAGTATTCCATATCACAATGGAGGTAAGGTAATAGAAGTGAATCCTTTTCCTGGATTTTCCAAAAAGGAGCAGGAGCATGAGTCTATTTCTAAAAGACTAATTGATGCTCTATTTGGTTAAATACATTTTGATATATGATAAATTTCTGTAAGAATAAAATACCTACAATAATAAAAAGGTTTTCAATAAGATGCGTCGAGAGATTTACGTTGACGTACCGAACATTTTGATATTGGTGTGTCCTACTAAATAAAATAATCTCACTCTATGGTATAATGAACGCGTGGATGCAACATGTAGCCGAGTGTCGTAAGAAGAACCCAGGTAAGTCATTGAAAGATATCCTCAAACTAGCTAAGAAATCTTACAAAAAGTCATCTACAAAGAAGATGTCATCTACATCTACACGAAAGAAGCAAAAGACTCGCAAGCAAAGAAAATCGCGAAAGTCCAAAAAATCTAAAAAATAAGAAAAGGACAAAGCCACATTATCTAAATATAATATATGAAATTTGATAGAGGCAGTTATGTAAATGCGTTTATCTTTCATTCATTGTATACATCAATACTACTCGTATTCATATTATCAGTACATGAGTACATAAATGAAACATACGAAAATATAAGCAATAAAATCATAACTAATGTGGTGATAATGTTTATGGCTTCATTCATATTATTACTAATATTATGGAGGTTGTTTGGTTGGGGCACAGGATGGGTTCCATCAAAAAAGTAATAAAAAACAGGAGCAAGAATTACAAAAGAGTGAATTACAAGGTAGACAAACAGTAGTAGCAATAATACAAGGTAGATCAATAATACAAGGTAGAGCAATAATACAAGGGTAAGACAATATTAGGTAGGTAGATACATTACAAGTTTATTTGTCCTCGTAATGTTTCGTACGAAATCTCCTTATCCGTAACCATATACAGGAAACAACAAAGACACACAATCACGTCTACCAGACTATTATGTAGAGCTTCACGTGGGGGTGCGCCATAAAGTGAATTATACAATTCTCCAAGAGTAGGCCATTTCTTGTATGAACCCCGTGAATTTGTCGCAATAATATTACACAGTTCGGTGCCTTCTTTCATGGTGCATATTTCTCGAAGGGATTCACGCAATGTAAAGGGACTCGGGATTTGAGCGCGTTTACACTCGAATTCGATCATTTTCTTGTCAAATTCAATGTTATGTGCTACAAGTACATCACATTGTTGAAGTTGTTCGGAAAATTCGCGAAGAATATCCGCAATAGGTACACCCTTTTCCTGTGAAATTGTATTTGTTATCCCATGAATAGACGAGACCTTTTTGCTTATTTCAACGTGGTTTGGCACGCGCACAATGTTATCATATGAGTGGACGATTTCATGAGAAGTCATATCATATGTTAGAAAGCTACATTGTACGATATATGGCATCAATTCAAGCTTGGTAATGGACGATGGAATAATTCCGGTTGTTTCAGTGTCAAATACAAGAACTCGCATATTATATTCGATTAGGTTGGTTGTAACATAGAGATTACACAAAAAACAAATCAATTTTTTCGTATAACACTGCAATCACAATGAATACACAATCGCAATGGGTTCATATCCACTCATAGTTCATATACCAGGTGACGTTTCAGTTATTGTGTTATTCAACGGACTTGTTTTGCAAATTCCATAACTGCGTCGGTGCCATGGACTTATTCCATATGTGGAGATTCCGTCCCGATGCTTTTGTGTACCGTACCCCTTATTCTTTCGTAAATCATAATACGCGTCCAGCAAAGGATACGAATCACACATTGATTCGATATATTTGTCATGAAATACCTTTGCAAGAATAGATGCTGCTGCAATATTTACATACGTATTATCACCCCCCTCGAAACACGCATGTGAATAGGTAACAAATTTCCCATTGTCGTTGCGTACTAGTGGCTTGAAATCATTTCCATCTATCATCAGATAAAATTCATTACTCAATGTATTTGCCTCATTTGTGATCTGCGACAATTTTGATTCGTGTTGTTTCATCACATCTAAAATTGCATTTCGCATACACATATGAACGGATTGGCGAATATTGATTTTATCAATTATGTCGTAGTCACAATATTGGACGCTCCAATACAATGCATTTTCTTGAATATATGAAGCAACTGCTTCGCGCTTTTTCGTTGAACTGAATTTTTTACTGTCCTTCATTAGTTCATATTGAAATGTAGATGACGACGACTGTTTCGGTAACACAACAGCTGCAGTATACAGTCGTCCGAATAATGGACCCCGTCCGGCTTCATCTACACCAATCATCATGTAATCTGGGTTTTCGTGGTGAAATTCCTCCAATACGACAACTGGTCGTCGTTTGTATTTACGATGAACTGGCATTTCTGTAGATTCAACCAAATTAGTTATGTTATCGGGTGTTTCATCGTTTATCATTGTATGGCGGATTATTGATATAGTAATGTGATTGTGTTAAAACCGTTTATTTAGTAGTAAGAATATAATTGTCCGAATCCCATTACAGATGAAATACATGAAATACATGAAATACATGAAATACATGAAATACATGAAATACATGAAATACATGAAATACATGAAAAATAGTAATTGCAAGACGCACAAATCTAAACAACTTATTCAAATCTAGATGTAAATATTTTTTCGCACGATACAATATACAATGAAATTATCAAAAGCAACGAAACATATTCTTATTTTAGTCTGTTTGTTTATTCTATTACTCAGCTTTGCATATTTTTTCCAGAATTTACATGAAGGATATATAAACACATCGAACAACACAAAGGCGGTCTCTGACAATCAGGGTGATGTTGCGGTAATCACAAAAAACGGACAAGTGTATACAAAAAAAGGTAACGACAACAACAACAACAACAACAACAACAACAACAACAACAACAACAACAATGATAACAACAATGGCAATAATAGCGACGATGATAGTGACGACGAAAGCAACGCAGCGGAAGTCAATACATATTACGGAGCATACGGAAACTCAGCAACTGTTGCAAAGGGCCCAAGAGGAAATACAGCGGTAAGTACAAACGATCAATATCCCAATGCCATTAGACGGGCAAATATTCCTCCAGGTGACGAAGATTTGTATATATTAAAGAGTGAAATTGTACCTCCAGTATGTCCTGCATGCCCCCCTGTTATTAATAATACACCAACAGACCCTTCTGGAAATACATCAGATAGTGACGACGACAATTCAAACAAAGATACAAGTAAATGCCCTCCTTGCCCTGCATGTGCTCGTTGCCCTGAACCTGCATTCGAGTGTAAAAAGATACCATCCTATAGCAAAAACGACAACAAATACCTTCCGAAACCTATATTGAATGACTTTAGTACATTTGGAATGTAAATAGTGGATATAATTTTAAATGTCCGAAGGTGTATATACTGGGTTAAATATTACATACCAATTATCATACGCTATTATACCATCAATTATTCCACCAATATTTAATCCGGCATATAAATAATATAAAAAATTCTTCGGGTTAAAATAGTTAAAAAACAATAAAATGCTATGAATTATCCAGTGATGTAAATGTATTACATTTTTTTTATATTTTATTTGATTAAATTCGTAATAGCATTTATTATGTTTTTTACCGTATACACAAAAATTTCTATACAAAACTAATGACATTGATATTCCAAATACTAAATAAAAAAATTGTAAATACTCATCAATTGTATTCAACATATACTATAAAAATAATAAAACTATATCCATTATTTTTATGTGTCAAACTCTTTTATGCTCGATATACACTGCTTGACAAAAGATAAAATAATGCAATCCCAGCAGATTCGTTCATTACGTGATATGGTATATCTTGATTAAATTGTAACATTGTATCACAGTTGTATATTTCATTCAATACCAAAAAAACAATAAAAATAATCAATACAACAAGAAGTGGAAAACGCGCCTTCAGAATTTTTGGTAGCATTGAATAGTAATATAGAAGCACCGAAATGAATAAAATACCCTGTGACAATATGAAAAACGCTATATTCAAGTGCGTAAACGCATATATATCAAAACAAATCAGCAGAAGATACAATATGATTGCTGGAAAACTGGGGTAATATTTTGTATAATTGATGATAAAATAAACGAATGAAAAGTTAATCAAATACGAGAGCGTATGTGTAATATTTACCTGTAAATTACCCGCTATATGAATTATATGTGAAAACGTATGAAAAACCTCGAAAAGCAACAACGACAATAGAAACATGAAAACATATTGGTTTCTTATTCGAACAAGGAAATAGGTAATTATAATACAGTTTGCTACATTTGTAAGTGCAGAATATGGCTGGGCCACATACGAAGACGATATTTTTTCACATGTACTGAACGGAAATGTATATTCGTTCGTCATATACTATATACATCTTTTTTTGTTTCGTGAGCGGGAACCCTATCATCATTTCATTGTAAGGCACTTGCGATCAATTTGTATAGAAGACTGTGCGCGTGTTTTCTGGCAAAGAGGCACTATTTTCAGAATAGCTCTGCTCTTTACCTTATGCATTGGTTCTACACAACCCTTATGTTTGTTATTGAATTTATGTTTACGATTATCTGAATCCACAAAAATCATTCCTTGTTTACACACAATATGGGATTTGCGTGTCATTTTGGCATTCTTAGTCGAGCGTTCACCTTTCTTTGTCTTCGTAATGCCACAACGAGCCCGAAAATGTTCGTAACGTTCGCGCACATCTTCATACGTGAGTCCTGACGTTTTATGTAATGTTGCATTCACAAGCTCATGAAATTGGTATATGTAACGTGAGAAAGAATCGCGATTTTTCATATGTGCGGGTGTCAATGGAATACATTCAAGGTTCTTTTGGAAATTAATACGACAATATTTACATGGTAACACGTGACGTAATCCAAGGAAGAATTTTCGATATTCCGTTCTTTCCTTCGATGTTGGTCGCACCGGATAATTAAAGCTCATTGTATGTAATGAATGCCACAATCCAGGTCCCCATACACTTGTCAACATTCCGTCGCCACTTTCATAATGTTTGGTAGTGTACGTATGTCCTTGGGGGCTAGAATCACGACCACTGTGCGCGATACCCTTATTCTGTCTTGATTTGCGTTTTTGCGTGCGTTTTTGCGTGCGTTTTTGCGTGCGTTTATGTGTCCGCAGTTTATTGTGTTTTCTGATTGTGTATTTTTTATCTTGTTTCATAGATACTACTATAATCAATATAGATAATTTTTTTACCATAATTTTAGTATCACCACAAATACAACAAATACAACATAAACATTATAATAATAATACATCTAAGAATCGAATGATTATATTTTATGTAAGTGCTAGAATCGGACTGATTGTACTGCTAAGTACGCTCGTCCATGAAAACAGAACATACATAGGACTCTTGCACGAACATGTTGATATATTACATCTACAAAACATCGAGTATTTTCACAATATAACGTATACAATCAATACAGTATTGTATATCTGTATTGGATATCTTATGGTATCGGTGCTAACAACATCATTTCCTGCTATCCGCGAGTGAACTACAACGACTTCACAAATTAGGCAATCCACACAATCATTTTTCACTGTATTTCCTGCATCAAAAACTGAAATATACGCGAGCTCTCGAATCCACCCTTTGTCATTGCAGTTGTATTTGTGATAGCGGGTTTCCCCATGTCTCCTGTAATTTTCGGTCCACGAAAAACAGGTAGACTCGCAATATCTTGTATTGGTTCGGATAAATGCGTCGTCCTATCCACCGCACGACGTATTGCGTCAAAGTAACTGGTATCATTGTAAAACTCTGCTCTTTCAATGATACATATTTCTCCATTCGTTTTACGAAATATCATACTACTATACTATTAGTAACTAGGTAATCTTTATATCATTAGCACCCGTACATTGGTATTTTTATGCCGACATTGTTTGTACGAACTTTACTAGACGATCTTCTTTTACTGCAGCGTCATAGTCGTATACCGTATTGTTATATTTCATCTTTATTGTAGGGAATCCTTGAATGTCATATGTTTGCATCAACTTTGAGGTCTCACCTCCCTCTGTAGTGCAATTTACATCAATACAAACAACCTTGTATCCATTAACCATTGTATTGTTGTATTCAGACTTGAATTTCGACCACTCGGGTTTAGCGCTCTTACAATGAGGGCACCAGTCGGCATAGAAGAAAAACACCTCGGCAACTGGCTTGTTACTGGAGCCTTTTTTCACGAATTCTCTATTCTCAACATATGTTTCCGAGCCATCTTTATTACCCGAACCTCTAATCAAAGCAAGTGAAACTACAACAAGAGTAATCACTGCAATCAACAATAACACATTTGTAAACGAAAAATAGCTCGATAATTTTGCCATAATATATTATTGTTACATTAAAAAATAAGCAATTGGACCAACCACTAAACATATCACTTTATGTGGAAATACCCGGTTTTGTAATCCACGAAACGTCGATTGCCTTTCCTTCTAAATATAGTTCGGTGCGCTTTTCACGATGATTCATTGTATTATAAATTGTTTCAACAGATATTCGTTCACCGTCGAATTTGACTTCATATGGGATTGTTTTATCGCAATTGTATTTTCTATTCATGGCTAATTTATAATTTACAATCAATGTACTTGCATATTGAAAAATATTTGTATCTTCAGTTATAAATGAATTTCCATAATAGTTACTGGCAGTACGCAATCCGAAAATAGACGCTTCACTTTCATCGTCGTCAAGTTCATCCAAACACGGTTGTACTGGATAATTCATAAACAAAGCACCATCAATAAGACACATGTCTTTGTAAATAACGGGGCGCCACATAATAGGAATCGCACAACTCATACATATTGCATGGACCAATTTCACATCTGGATACGTTGTATGTGTCATTTCAACCAATTCCATTCCGTGTAAGTCTACAGTGTAGAATTTCAATGTCGTATTTGTTATTTTAAAAAACTCATCCAACGTAATATTTGTATCTATAGATTTTGCAGCCAATAATGGTTTCAATAGCCGTTCAATATCCGATATTCCATATATACCCTTTTTATCTACTAATGTGACAATATTCTCTTGAAAACACGTGGAAAATACATGTTGAATGGGACAATTGTTAAAATAATCCGTAACCATACTCCAATTGTCATGATACAACAAGATACAAACCGCCAGTATGGAACCTGCAGAAGTCGCATATATTGACCGAACTTTATCAATGCAAAATCGGTCCAAAGCAATAACATTTTCCAAAATGCCAAGCATTGTGTACATATTTTGTGCCCCACTTGAAAACACAATTCGAGTAAAAGGACCCATTTCACAAACAGTGTGTGATTCATTCGTATCATTCGTATCATTCGTATTTACGTGATTCGTATTTATGTCATTCGTATCATTCGTATTTACGTGATTCGTATTTATGTCATTCGTATCATTCGTATCATTCGTATTCATATATTCTTATACAAACAAATGTCTAATATTTTTTCTTGTAATTGTGTATCTAGTCATGTCAAATGTTTTTGATATTAATAAACTGGACAATCCAGACGAATATAACGAAACAATCAACCTGGACGACTTATACGAAAAAAAACAAGCATATGATATTTCACAGTTGAACCTATACAAGAAAATGCTGGCACGCGTCCACATTCGTATTAAAACAACTTCGCGACAAAGCATAGAATCGCAGTTTTGTTGGTATGTAATTCCAGAAGTAATACTAGGAGTCCCTAAATACGATCAAGGGGCTTGTATTGGATATCTAATGCATCATCTCAAAGAAAATGGGTTCGTAGTAAACTATACACATCCAAACCTTCTTTTCATTTCATGGAAACATTGGGTACCTAGTTACGTACGTACGGAAATCAAAAAACGAACGGGAATGCAGGTAGATGGATACGGAAACATTAAAAAAGACGCAAAAAATAATACAAGCCAACTATTTGGCAACCAACACCAACATCAACATCAACATCAACATCAGTCAGGACTAACTCAAACTCCCGGTTCAGTAAATCCATACGCAGAGTCTAATACGTCGTCGTCCTTGAAACAAATATCAACATCCATGATAGGTGGAAAACAAGGAAAAAAACCGTCAGATCATCGCTCAATATCGGAATATAAACCATCCGGAATGATTTACAAGAATGATTTTATCGAAGCACTGAAAAAACTATAAGAAAAGAACAGGAACAGAACAGGAACAGAACAGGAACAGAACAGGGACAGAACAGGAACAGAACAGGGACAGAACAGGGACAGAACAGGAACAGAACAGGATTATTCAACTTACCTTTACATTCACTTACGATTCCTAACCACGCAACTCACTCGGAAGCGCAACAGTGTATACTTCACGGCACACGGGGCATTTCACACCACCCCGAGATTGTATATGTCGAAATAAACAATCGCCACACAATTGATGTCCGCAACGAAGCACTGCCTTGTTTACTTCACCAAATCTTTCCATACATATAGGACATTCATCAGCGCAAACAACAGTGCGATTTTCTGTCTTCTTTTTGATTTCTTCGAGCTTAGTGTAATAGTTTTGTATTACTGTTTCCTGAGAGCGCTGTGATTCTTGCAAGTTTTCTTGGAAACGCTGTTCTCTTAGTCTCATCTGAGCCCTTCGATTTTCATCTTCTCGAGCATGGCGTTCTCTGCGTTCTTGCATTGCCCGCGCACGCTCCGACTCTGGTAACATAAGATATTTGAACCGGACATTTTGCTGGAATTCAGTATATTTGTTGAATAATCCCTTCACTAATCCAAACGGTACATTGAGTTTTTCTGTTGCAGTAAATTGTTGCATTTCACGATTATAGGAAATGCTGAAGCAATAATATCTCGGAATACGTCGGTTAATACCATTTACATTTGTGAAGTATAAAGACGTGTTATTGTCATGCAATAGATGGCTCCCGTGCTCTTGTGTGATACCTCGTTTTAGCATAATACATTGATTTATGAAAATGGCATCGTTGTATAGGGAATTTTTATGTCCCAATCGGGGGTAATACATATAAATATTAGCACAGCTATGTTCCGGGTGTAACACTGATTCATTCATATACTCGGGATGGGTAGGGGTTCGTCCATCAAGGTCATGAAACCAATTGGGGTTGTTAAATTCGCGAAAGTCGACACCCGTATTCAATATCGACAGTATTGCATTTTTATTACGCATGATGCAGTTTGTTCTATTGTGGTCGTCTTGCCCGCTAGAGTTTTTACAGTAAGAGCATACCATTTTAATACATTTTGTTGTTGGTCTTATCATAATATTCGAAATCAATTTTTTGTAATATTTATGTATTCCTATTACAAAAATGCCTCAAATCTCCACACCACGTCATACCACACCACGTCATACCACGCTACACAATGTAACACAAATTATTCACAAAGTAAACAATCGGACACAATACCGTCTATTTCCATATTTCCAATCAGCTTTGACGGATTACTAATTTCACATGTATACACAAAAATTTTACATGCCGCTCGTTTTTCACGAAGAAGTCGGTGAAATGACGGGTCTAACATGGTCCAATCAATACAAATAAAATCGAGCGGCCAATATATACAAAACAATTCAAGCAGTTTTTCGTTCAATACATTCGCAGTAATGAATCCAATTTGATATAGCGAATAACTTCTAGACGTAGATGTTGTACACGTGTGTTCGGTGAGTAACGAAAAACGTAGGTTATACAACCGCTCAATATGCACTGCATTAAACGACCCGAACCATATTTTATGAAGAGGGAATCTTTCTTTACGTTGTACCACAAACTCGTGTAGCCGTTCTACAACCGGACCGTGACCTTTTATGTCGATATATAAGTGTATTCTATCGATATTGGGTATATTATACAGGTCTTCCAATGTGGGAATTGCTGGTTTCATACGCAAAATTTCATTCAACGTTAATGTGGCAATAGTGTTATATTCTATATGCGTATCATGATAAATAATAAGTTCACCTGATTTACATAATTGTACGTCAAACTCAATCATATGAAAATTCTCATGTAATGCGGATGTAAAAGCTTCAAGTGTATTTTCACCGTAAAACTTATGATATCCGCGGTGTGCGATTTTCATGTAAGAATGAGCTCCCGTTGAATTTTTATCATCTATTTGCGTCATTATATTCACATATGAAAAACGAAAACGCATATTTTTTTACCGAACTACCTAGACAACCGTAAAGCTATAGGTACTCAATCTAATCCTGACATATTTCGAGACAACATATCGGAAACATACAACATACAGAATGTGAATCATATGTTGTGTGTTATATTTTGCTACGTTGCGTACCAAATGGATAGTGTGTAGACATTTACTTCTTGCGGTTCATCTTGCGAGACTTCATGGAACGCTTCTTCATGGAACGCTTCTTCATGGAACGCTTCTTCATGGAACGCTTCTTCATGGAACGCTTCTTCATGGAACGCTTCTTGCCTCCCTGCATACTACCCGTCAACATGGTGTTGTCATTGGTTGTCGACATTATACATTACACACAGAAAAAAAATAGGGACAAATAATATCTACGGACTCCCTTTTTGTCCTTCTAAATCTGACAATTTTTCCTGAATCTCCTCTTGCACTTCTTCCAACTCTCGATCGCGTTCTCTCAATAGAATCTTTTCGAAAATATGAATCCCTTCAATGTACGCAGTTTCGCAAAAACGATACATTTCGGCTATATCTTTCCGTGTTTCTACAATGATTCCATCCAATATTGTTTCGGTGAGCTCTGGATGAATCACAATACGGGTATCATTGGATCCTTCGGAATCCTGTACGATTCTTTTCATAAATAATTTATCTAATACACCCATAATAGAACGCAAATTTTCCGTCTTCCCTTTTTTCATATTTTCTATATGTGTTGCATATACATTCAACAATTTATCTGAATCTCCATCTATCGATGTGGGTTTCAATGAACCATTCTTACATTTATCTATAACTTCTTGATTATTGGTATCGATTGCATGAAACAATGTTTCCAATTCACGCGCCTTGGTTTCCGGGACATCATTGATTCCCAATTTTTCATCATACAAAGCAGATAATTCCTTTAAACCGCTATGCATCCCACCTCTTGACTCTAGCGACACATCATTTGCTCTACAGAACTCGGGATACAATTGATAATTCTTGTCTTGCGAAAATTTACCATCCTGAAAGAACTCGTTATTGCCAGTTAGATTACTTATTCGTGTATCGCAAAAATTCGCACTCAATGATACAGCAACATAGTTATCTAAATTATGATGTTCTTTCCCGTCAATTAGTTCTAATAACGTCCTCTTATGTGACCCCTTTATTGTATTCGACTCGACGCTTTCCGGCAGATTGCTACCCGATATATTTTTGGGGCGATATAACGGATTCAATGTACGGACAATAGCAGCATAAAGATGTGCGATTTTGATGTAAAACCGCGCAATAGAACTACATTGTGGTGTATTTTGCGTGCCACTTGATTCGCGACCCGATTCGCCACTTGTTGTCATTATTGACTTTATATTTTTACTGTTTTCTGGCGTCACAAACACCACTGACGACGAGCCATTTTGTATCCGGTCTGTGATTTGCTTTAATTGTATACTTGTGACTTGATTTTCCAAGAGGTCCCTTGTAACAAATGTTAGGCGGTTACAATAGTCTTGGTACTCGGGTGATGCTAATTTTGATAATGTACTGATATTTAACGAAAATGCATATTCCGCAGCGATTTCATCAATCGTTGTTGTTAAAGGTGTGTTTGTTACTGATTTTTCATTTGTACTCGATGATGAATTTCCCATACATTGAAACAAGAATTTAAAACCGTCGTTTTTTTGCGATAAAATAAAGTAAAAAATTGATTTGTTTTTCATGCGAATAGTTATAGTATTATATGCTTAGTACGGACATGAACGTACGTACTCAAACACAAACACCAGAAGAACGTAAGACACGTAAGAAATCGAAATCATATTCTAGCCATAAAAAACAGGACCTGTGGAAATTGTTCGACCGTGAAATATGTAACAAAGAAGATGCTCCTATTACATGCATATATCGTTCTTCGGGTGAGCGCGAATCATGTGATAATTGTAAATCGTCATTGGCTTATACGGATGAGGGATTTCTAGCGTGTAGCAATACCGCGTGCGGTGTTATATACACAGACATGATTGATTGTGGTGCTGAATGGCGATTTTACGGAGCAGACGACAATCAGTCTTCGGACCCAACGCGATGTGGTATGCCAATTAACCCGTTACTTAAGGAGTCGTCATACGGTTGCAAAATTATGTGTAACGGTTCATCTAGTTACGAAATGCGGAAAATAAAACGCTATACTGAATGGCAGTCAATGCCCTATAAAGAAAAATCCCATTACGACGAATTTCAGCGCATTACAACCATGGCACAGCAAGGTGGTATACCCAAAATCATCATTGACGACGCAATGATATATCACAAAAAGATTAGCGAGCAAAAGACGTTTAGGGGATTGAATCGCGACGGTATTATAGCAGCCTCCATATACATTTCTTGCCGCACAAATAATAATCCAAGACGACCACAAGAGATCGCAATCATGTTTCATTTAGACAACACAAGTGCTACAAAGGGGTGTAAAAATGCAATGACAATCATCAATGAATTGGAGAAAGATATGGAGGCAAACGAACGAACCGTATATTGTGAAACGAACCCGCGCATCTTTATTGAACGATACTGTAGCAGAATTCACGTATCAAAGGAGCTCATCAAGTTGTGTCTGTTTATAGCGTATCAAATAGAGAAGCACAATTATATACCTGAAAATACACCCCATTCGATTGCCGCCGGTATATTGTACTTCGTTTGTGATTTATCACACTCAAATATTAGCAAAAAAGACATCCATAAAATCACTGACATCAGCGAGGTCACTATCAACAAATGTTTCAAGAAATTAAGTGCGTTAAAGGAAAAGATCGTTCCGCAAGTAATGCTACAAAAATATAACCAATCATAAACCAACCTTCTTGTATTTCCTGTATGCCAAATCTACCATTTTGTATTTTGTATTTTGTATTTTGTATGTAATCCATTCTTTGAAATAATTCTTATATTAGAGAATCCTTTTTATCGGTTAATCTTTTTTCTTTTATAAGTATATATGCCGTATTTAAAGACAGGTATCCGTAGTGGCAAAACCGAAAATAATGTAAGTAATCGTTGTGGTGGCCCCCAAAAAGCCGGTATTGTTCTTCGTTGGAACTACCCCAGAATTAAGAACTGCAGCTGGATGGGCCGTGCCCCCAGAAGCGTACCAACTGTATGTAAGGCAAGTACTTACCGTTTCTGGTACAAACCTGGATCCAAGATATTCCCTCTTCATTAGATAAACAAGGTTCATATAGTAAAATAAAATGAAAAATATCCATGTGTCATTTTATTTTATCACGTTTTTGATTAGAAACACGTACACAGATAGCCATATTGATGTTTGCATCCTCTTATTCGTCGATTAGAATTCGGCGTCCATTGCGAAAATATTTGCGTCTTTTGTTTTGTCGGCCAATGCGTATTCAGAGACGCGCTTTTCGAAAAAGTTCGTTTTTGATTCAACAGATATGAGTTCCATAAAGTCGAACGGGTTTGACGCATTATATATTTTATCACATCCCATTTGCGTTAATAGACGATCGCTAATAAATTCAATATATTGTTTCATTAGCGTTGCATTCATACCTATTAAGCGACACGGCAATGCTTCTGTAATAAATTCCTTCTCAATCTCGACGGCCTCTTTAACGATTTCGTAGACTTTTTGTTTGGGTACTTTACGTAACAACTTGCTGTATAACAGTACTGCAAATTCGGTATGCAATGCCTCGTCCCGCGAGATGAGTTCATTTGAAAATGTAAGACCAGGTAAAAGACCGCGCTTTTTTAACCAAAAGATACTGCAAAATGCGCCAGAAAAGAAGATGCCTTCCACACAAGCAAATGCAATCAGTCGTGTTGCAAACCCACTGCGGTTGTCGGTAATCCATTTACGCGCCCAATCACCTTTCTTTTGAATACACGGAAATCGGTCAAGCGCGTCGAATAATTGTGACTTTTCTTCGCGGTCTTGAATATAAGTTTCAATTAACTGACTATACATTTGCGAGTGTATATTTTCCATTGCAATTTGAAACCCGTAAAATGCGCGGGCCTCTGATAGTTGTACTTCTGTCATAAAACGCAGTCCAAGATTCTCCAATACAATACCGTCACTTGCCGCGAAAAATGCTAGGATCATTTTGATGAAATGTCTTTCGTCGTCACCCAGGCGATTCCAATCTTGCAAATCTTTTGAAAGATCCACTTCTTCCGCGCGCCAGAAACAATCCACTTGCTTTTTGTACATTTCCCATACTCGTTGGTCCTGGATTGGGAACATTACAAACCGTGACACGTCATCGCACAACAGGGGTTCTTGGTGAGTCTTTGACATCCTAAATAATATATGGGTGATATTTTTATATGGAGAAAATTTCTAATTATATTCTATATGTATTATAAATGAAGATTGAATATTTCTATAAAGACCATAACATAGTGCGAAAACGACCAGACCACTTTAAGGATTTTTCACTGGCGACATACGACCAAGAGAAAAACAGGTGTAGTTTAGCATCACAGCAACATGAACGCAATAAGTTGGCCTTTTATGGGGAACTTAAGCGCAAGTCGTCTTGTAGTCCCATACGCGGTGAACCCGACCCGTCACTATACAAGGAACTTTACGAGAAGTATAGAGATGCATATGAGCGGGTCGTACGCCAACACCAACAAGAAATCGTCCAGTTTCGCGCACTGTTACAATATATAGAAGAAAACAAGGCAACGAAAGAAAGTGATACGCAACGAACAAACCGTCGTCGCGAAGAAAGAGAAATATTGATGCAGTTACATAAACTACAGAGCAAAATCGATAGGGTCTTGCTTGCCGACGAACAATTGAAATATTTGAATGAAAAACCACAATAAGGAAAAAATATTGCGTATATATATAAACTATGGATAAGTCTGACATAAATACAATAAACACAACTTATAAAAATAATCTAACAGATAAAATAACTATCATAACTACTAGTGTAAAAGCCCTGATTGCAAACTATCAAGCGCAGCTTAGTGAAATAGAAAGGTTACAAAAGAGTAAAAGTGGCGAAAGTGACGAAAGTGACGAAAGTGGCGAAAGTGGCGAACCCCAAAACTGTAGTACAGTTGAAGCTGAGTTTAATGAATATAAGGAAAACGTTACTGCAAAAATAGCTGACTTGTTAACGACAATGGAAAATGATGCTAGTAGATTAGAAAAACTCAACAACGCTGTAACAACCGCTTTAGAAGACGATGGTGGTAACCCTAGTGGTAACCCTTTTGGTCCCCCTAGTGGTAACCCTTTTGGTCCCCCTATTGCTGGAGGAAGAAAGCACAAACGTTCAAAGAAACGTTCCAAACATAATAAACGCCGTACCACACACAAGAAGCAAAGCCGCCGTAGAAGACGTCATTAGATTTTCGGGATGACCGGAATGGTACATCTCTATGAAACCAGGTTTGACTCATTCCCTATTTTTCCTTTTCCTTCTCGATGACAACCTCTTTCATTATATTTTTCATTACCTTTTTCTTGTTATTGATTGTATTATGATTCATTGTATTCTGTATCAATGAATGATATTCCTTGTTGTCCGTAGACCCGGCAGTACTACATTCAGGATGGTTTCTCATCCATAAAGGTAATTGTTGTAATGTTTTACGGGTTACGCTTGAAACTGCCTTGGATAATTTCTCCTTGTTATTGTCCTTTTCCCATAAATTATCATCTTTTATGTAGAGCGTTTCCCTCTTAACATCACTACAATGTAGTGGACGCTTTGTATGGTCGAGTTGTTTTAGCCCATTTACAAATATTTGTGTTACACATTCGACATACCCAACATCTTTCATTGTATCCAGGTCTTGTAATTTAGATTGGATTCCGGCAATGAAATCCTGAAGATTCATAGCATCCTTACAGGTTTCGTTCAAAAATACACTAATATTGAAGTTGTTTGTTGTATTGTTGTTGGTAGTAATATTTGTTGTCTGTTCTTTTTCGCCACATGATATGGCATTTTCTAGCAACTTTGATTTGTCGTGTATGATGTCATTCATATTTTTCTGTTGCTGGATGAGTAGACTCGTTAGTTCATTGTTTTTTTTCATTACGTCGAGAAACATGTTTTTATAGTGAGTTTCCGGATTGCATAATTCAGATTCATCCATTTCAGATTCGGTCAATAAATTACCTTTTCCGAAATCATCCTTTTCTGGTTCATTTACTCGGATTTTGCATGATTTTATATGACGACATAAACTTGAATGATGTTTGAATGCTTTACCACACAAACAGTACTTAGAATTTTTGTTAGCATTTTTAGAATTTTTGTTAGCATTGTGTTTTTTGCTAATAAGATGTTTTTTGAAATCACCCTTTCGGCTACATATATAGTCACAAATTTCACAGTAGAAATCACTTGATTTTTTTTTAGAATTTTTGTTAGCATTTTCCATGATTTAATGCTACATAAAAATTCTAAATTTTGGCGGCGAATATTTTTGTTGGAAAAATGTATGGTAATAAACGATTTTATGAAAAACGTGTTTAGCACCATTATGGTAATAACCAAAAAAACACGTTTTTTCCGATGCAAAACTTTTTTGAAATTTGGGAAATGGACATTTATAAATGTCCAAAACGGGATTTTCAAAAAAAGTTTTAGAATAAAAAAACGTTTTTTTTTCATATGATCCCAAGATCGTAATATTCGATTGATGCATTGGTGAAATTGAAAAAATATTGCATTGACCTAATCAATGGAATATTTGCTTACGTGTATGGTGCCAGTAACTATGTCTATTTTCTGCTTTTACGACTAGTTGATGTTCTTTTGAAACGAAACGGGTTGATGTAACTTTTCTTTGTTTTGATAAGATTTTTTTTGGGTTTGCTAGATTGATACATATTACGTCGCGTGCGATTTCTTGAACGCGAACTCAAATATCCACCAGATGTATTTGGTGATGACGATGGAGTCGGATTTTTCTTCCTTTTGAATGTTTTTGATAATCTCCTTTTCATATTTTTCATTGTTTTTTTGAATGCTGACATTTTGTTTTTTATTGCCTGGATTATTTTTCCACTTGATGATTCCTTTTTCTTAAGCGCGTTCGAAATTGCATTTAATGTTTTTTCGGCGTTGCTTGTGCGAGGTAGTGTTAAGTTGGTTTCTAGATTACCAATTAACTTTGATATTTTAGTATTATATTGATCTGATAAATCTGTAATTGCTTGTTGTTCTGTTGGATGCATAGGGTTTGATGTCATATAGTGTATAGTGAGATTATTCGTAATGTGAATTTTCCAAATATGTGAATGCATCTAAAAATATTTAAATGAATGATAACTATATTACGTTATATGATTGCAGTAATTCTTGCAGGGGGGTTGGGAAAACGTATGATGTCTGAGATTCCAAAGGTATTACATATTATCGATGGTCGCCCAATGTTAGTACACGTTATCTGTCAAGCTCGAATGCTAGGACCTGAAAAAATATACATAGTTGTGGGTAAGTATCAACAATTAATCGCGACTGCACTTGAAAGGTATGGTTGTCTTAAAGATGTGAGTTTCATACAACAAGAAACGCCAAAAGGCACCGGACATGCATTGCAATGTTGCCTCCCTGAACTAGAAAAACATTCTTCCCAGGTTCAAGTATTAGTATTGTCGGGGGATGTACCTTTTATACGTGCAAATACCCTTTCTACACTCGTAGATAGCGCCCCTAAAGTACGATTTCTCACTACCCACCAGGAGAATCCGAGTGGATATGGTCGTGTATTGCTGAATACAAACGGGTATGTTGAACGTATTATTGAAGAAAAGGATTGTAATGAAGCACAACGTGGCATTCAAAAGATAAACGGTGGTATTTATTGTTTTCGAAATGAAGTGCTACTTGAATATTTGAATCACCTGTCAAACTCAAACGCACAAGAAGAGTACTATTTGACAGATATAGTAGGAATTGCATCTAGTAACGGAATTTGCGTGGAAACATATGAGCTTCCGCAAGAATTACAGTTTGAACTAACTGGTATTAATACGAAAGAAGAACTAGATGCATGTAATAAACGGATTGAATCACATCTTGATATACGTTCAATGCTATAGAACTATACATACCAACCCTAGATACCAACCCTAGATACCAACCCTAGATACCAACCCTAGATACCAACCCTAGATACCAACCCTAGATACCAACCCTAGATACCAACCCTAGATACCAACCCTAAATATGATAATATAACGATACAATATCGTAAAAAAATTTTGTCTAAATAATACATATGGGAATCCAAACACATGTGAAGAAATTAGCCTCTAATAAAATGGTTTTATACATTGTGTTGTTTATTGCATTAACAAATTTACTGGCATTTTTGTTTAAGAATCAATACCATGCGATTGTGTTGTTTTTCGCTATTGCTGTTTTGGCGGATCGCTTCACAAAGAATACATTAGGTATTATGATTGCATGTATTATAATTACAAATACGTATTTATTCGTCATGAGTGTTCGCGAGCCAAAATATCTGGAGGGTATGAAGACGAAAAAGAAAAAGGCCACTACTGTGAAGGGAATAGATACAGACCAATTAAAGGATTTATTGAAGAGTGACCCAAATGATATCTTGGAAACTGCTGCAACATTCGTGAAGAAAAATCCTTCTAAACCAAAAAAAACCAAGTCAGGATTCACTACCAAAACCCCTCTTGCAAAACATGCGGGGTCTGTAAACGATGACGCGGAAGAGGTAAAGAGCAGAATCGACTACGGTACAACTGTCGAACAAGCATATGACAATTTAGAAGGAATTCTAGGTGGCGATGGCATGAAAAGGTTAACATCGGATACAACCCGACTTATTGAGAAACAGAATAAACTCTTTTCAAATATGAAGGGTATGACACCCATGATTCAACAATATTCCGATTTAATGAAAAATATGGACTTATCGAATTTAACAAAAATGGCAAAGTCGATTACAGGTTCAGGTATTTCCATACCCGGTTTGACACAAGAAGGGTCCAAGTAGATTGTGCGTAATGAATACGGCGTGACATAAACAATATATTGGTATTGTATAATGCCTTGTATGGGATGCACGATGCACAACAAATGCGAAGACTGTAAGAAATGCGAAGACTGTAAGAAATGTAAAATGAAACCATCATCATTAGATAAATGGCGATATACTCTATACACAACTGTATTATTTTTGATAATAGTGAATCCATACACGTATTTGTTTGTGAATAGTATATTGAAATATGTTTTCATGGTGTGTAATAAGAACGGTTGTCCTACTCCGTTTGGTATCGTAATCCATGCAATTGTATTCACATTGCTTCTTCGCGTACTAATGGATATGGATATTTGAGTTCGCTATACAACAACTTATTCATGATTTGTTTGACAAATTCACATAAACTATAGATTTATGTGAATGAATTTTACACTCTAATCTAATCCACATAACATACGATGTTGCCTGGTCGCATCATCATTTATTATCTGTTTTCTCTGAACCTTTGGCAATGCGCTGAACTCGTGTATGGTTTGCAAACACGTCTCCTCCAACGTGCAATGTATTTGGGTTGAATGGTTCATGGTCCTCTTTTGTAAAAAGCAAGCCGTGAGATTTAGTATACATAGTTTGTGGTACGCTACATTGATACAAACTGCTTTGACTTCCAGGAACGTACTGGCTTTGGTCGCATTTTTGTAGTGCGAACCATTGATTGCGTAGGGTAGTTTCTGTGTCAATATGTGAGGCGAATCCATTCCATGGAGCTTGTCGGTTGCTTGGTAAGAATGTTGACTCGTTGTTATATTGACGCGGGCGGTCGCATTGAACGTGAGTTGGTTTTCGCAGATTAACCATTGGCATTTTCACATATTTTGTAGGTGTTGGGCGAACGTCCAATGATTGTGATACAGGTCCGGATGCTAGATTGCGCTCATATAAACGCTTGTTTAAATCTTCCTCGCGATCTAATTGAGAAAAGTAGGCACATTCTACTACACCATTCTTGTTAAACATAATGTATAATTACATTATATTTCGAGCAATTGACTATATTGTACTTGTTTTTGTTTACTGTTTTTTAAGTTTATTGAATGATTACATCATCATCTTGTTATTCATCATGTTCATATCCATCATGTTCATATCCATCATGTTTTTATCCATCATGTTCATATCCATCATGTTTTTATCCATCATATTCATATCCATCATGTTTTTATCCATCATGTTCATATCCATCATATTCATATCCATCATGTTTTTATTCATCATGGGTTTTTGTGTGCTATTCATGCACATAGAATATAAAAGGCGGCTCTCGAAATACACAATAACAGGACCTACTAAAAGAGAAAGAAGAACCATTTTATTCTTGAATGTACGGAAGGAAAATAACACAACAATTACAATGTATATAATACTTACAAACGCCAATATTTCTAATAAATAGAAATAAAGACAATAGTCACTCGAAAGTGCACCGAAAAGAAAGTCCATTAAGCCACTCATATATTATGACTAAAGATATTTATTTTACGCACGGATTCGATTTGATTTTATTTTCGTGTGTCAGGTCAGAGATATTCCTCGATCTTGATGACTGATAAATTTATGAAATACGAAAGAATGACCTAAATAAAAAGGTTTACTATGTGTAGAAAGACAGTTGATGTGTGGAATTCTGAGTATAACTACATGGAATATGGAATCCAGTATCCCAGCAAGTTGGGAAAATGCATTTGTACTAGGGAAATCGCGCGGACCCGAATTTAGTAGTTTTACACATGTGTCACAGCAGACGTTTTTCGGTTTTCATCGCCTTGCTATAAATGGGCTAAACGTTGCATCACATCAACCAATTCGATATAATGACATGAGTCTTATTTGCAACGGTGAGATTTACAACTACCAAGCACTTTATGATGAGATGAATATTACACCAAACACACAATCTGACTGTGAAATTATCCTTCACTTGTACGAACGGTATGGGATGAAACAAACGCTACATTTACTAGACGGTGTATTTGCATTTTCGCTTTGTGATTATCGAAATCCAGATGAAATCCAATGTTATCATGCACGCGATCCGTACGGAGTGCGACCTCTTTACTACATGTTATCTACGCAAAAAACAGACCGCATCCTATATGCAACTGCGTCAGAATTAAAAGTATTACACAAATTAGGACAACGACCCGATACGATTCGTTGGTTTACGCCGGGAACATATACTCAATTGAAATTAATAAAATCGACACAGCAGTGGAGTTTTGTAGAAATTAATCGCTCCTATAGTGAACTGCCGTTTATTCGGTCACTAACATATAGTGATTCTGACCGCGATATTGCATTAACACAAATCCGTGAAATATTTATAAACGCTGTATCCAAGCGTGTACTTACAACCGACCGACCTATAGCGTGTTTACTTTCGGGTGGGTTAGATAGTTCGCTTGTAGCGGCATTGGTACAGCGTATTTTAGGTCCCAATAAACAGGTGGAAACCTATAGTATTGGACTAGAAGGTTCCGAGGACCTAGCACGAGCTCAAGAGGTTGCAGATTATATTGGTTCGAATCACAAGTCCGTTATTGTAGACGAGTTGACATTTTTGAATGCAATTCCTGAAGTTGTACGTATTACAGAAACATACGATACTACAACAATACGCGCAAGTGTCGGGAATTATCTTGTTTCGAAATATATTCTAGCAAATAGCGACGCAAAGGTCATATTCAATGGGGATGGTGCGGACGAATTAATGGGTGGATATCTTTATTTTCATTCATGTCCGGACGCATATGAGTTCGACAAGGAGTGTAGACGTCTTATGAAATCTATATATCGATATGATGTGTTACGCTCTGATAAATGTATTTCTTCAAATGGGTTGGAGCCAAGAACTCCGTTTTTAGACCGCGGGTGGGTCCAGTATTACTTAGGATTGCCACCGGCTCTTCGGTTTCATCCAGGCGATGGCAAGATGGAAAAAAATTTAATACGCGAGGCGTTTAGTGTAGATCTAGTTCATTCATCTTCAACTACAAATGAACCCGCGAGTCGTCCAATATTGCCCGAACATATTTTATGGCGAACCAAGGAAGCATTTAGTGATGGTGTGAGCGTTCAAACTCGTTCTTGGCATGAAATCATACAGGAACATGTGTGTCTAATCGATAATCTGGAAAATATACGCGTTCCTTCTTATTTACGTACACACGGTCAAACAATTGGGGACGAGCAAAAATACTATTATTCCTTATTCTATTCTTATTATCCCGGATGCGGTTCTTTGTTGACCGATTATTGGATGCCAAGATATTTAGATACAAACGATGCAAGTGCGCGTACGTTGACAACATATTCCGTACACCAAAACAATACAGGAAAATCTGTTGCAGCTTGTGTGGAAGATGTTGTTCCAATTCATCCCATAACAATAGTATCGGCTGATGAAGACGCACGTAAAGAGGATATAGAAGAACTTACCGAAGGTTGTATGATTTGATACGTGCATCCATTTCGTAATGTTACGAGTCTGAATCTGAATCTGAATCTAAATACGGAAATGATAAAATATCACGTATATATAATTATGGCACGTACATGGAAAGAAAATGTATATTCGGGATTATTATATAGTTCTTACGTGTTATATGTAATTATTTTTCTTGGTATTTATTCAAATGCACCGCGATATTTGACAACTATTACACGTGTAACACAATTATATATATGTGGTTTGTTGTTGGTACGTTTTAATCCGTTGCGCGTTGATATTAAATTTACGGACTTTGATAAACAATTAGTTTTTTCGGCGGCGATTTTCATGTTTTTCACATTGGTCGCAAATGTGTTTGCAAATTATTTACAAAATGTAAAATCATATATCGAGCAGCCTGATAAGATTGGGCGTTTTCTCGATGTGAATTTCAACTAGTGGGTTTGTTGTATTGTTATCGAAAATCCCGTTATGATAACAAAAAAATATTTTGATATACTAACTAGTAATATGAAATCGCCACTTAGTATCGAGGACCATAGAAAATTGCTCCGGCATTATGGTGTACGTGTACCGAAATCGAAATCACGACTGCGTAGTGTAACAAGAAAATTACTGGCAGCTAAGCTATGTAAATGTATAAAAAAGGTGAAAGCATCAATGAAGTCCGAAACGGAACAACCTTCTATTGCAATTTGCCGGCGTTCGATATTTCAAAGAAAAAATTTAGAGTTTTCGCGATTCACATGTCGCAAGCGTCAATCGTTGAAGCCCGAGAATAGTCTACATAAGACAGGCAAGATACAATTGAATGTAAAAAAAGCACGCACAAGGAAAAGGGTAAAGAATAGACATTGATGATTCTGAACCTCAAACCGAACCGGTGTAACATGTATTACACCCTTGTAAAAAATAATCTAGAGATATATATATTATGGGACAGAAACCCATAGAAGACACACTCAAAAATTTTAGAGTAAATATTGACAATTTGGGTATTGCAAAAGATTACGAATGTCGAATTAGTAATGTAATTTTATTACGAGATACTGCAGAAACGTTAAATTCTAAACAAGGTTTGAGGCAACAATTTAAGTTATTCCTTGTTAAGGTACTCAAAATATCGGATGAAAAAATATTAACACAATTAGAAACTGACAAAGAAAAAGCTAAAGCAATTGCAAAATTTACTAACTTTTATAAAGTGTATGAATACATGTATAAAGACGTGTATAAAGAAACAACAAATTCTTCTCTAACACTTGAAGGGTTTAAAAAATTTATTGCCGATTTATTTTTAATTGTGGGGTTTCTTGCAAAAGACCAGATTACAGCTTATGTGGGATCAGATTTTAAAAATATTGAAGGATTAAAGAAAAGTATTTCAGGAGAAATAGATGTGATTGTTACCTACATTCGCGAGAAATTTATAGAATCAACTGACTCCACACCTATTGGTACTCTTTTGCGTGTTGTTTTTACACAAAACAATTCTGAGTCCGCCGACAAAGGAGGAAAAGGAAAACAATCTAGAAAAAGAAAACAATCTAGAAAAAGAAAACAGTCTAGAAAAAGAAAACATTCTAGAAAAGAAAACAATAAATAACACAAACAGTACAATCGTATAAACCGGTAAATAAAAATATGCGTATCAAACAATATTCATTCAAATAATGTTTGATATAGAATTATTCAAAAAACTCCCGCGTGAAATCCACGAGAAGATATTACAACTTTATTGGAAGTCGTATTTTTTGGAGAAGGTGATTGAGCCATTACAAGAATACAAATATATTTTCAACAAGAACATTGATTTTTTGAAAAAACATATTGTGGGTTTTGGAAATAGACATTATCATAAACAGGTATTATGTTACATTGTTAAGTGTGAGGACTTTTTTGTAAAGATATCGCGTTCACGTGGAATGTTTTTGTTTTTGAAACCGTCTTGTCAACAATACACCGAGTTGGATTATATCATATACAATACCTATAGCATTGCAAATCATGATATAATTAATACTGGGCTGGAAATGACCTGTAAATTTTGTATTTTTACAAGCCCTCCTATTTTGAGGAATCACATGTATGAATTATTTATGGACTTTAGTAAATGGATACAAAAACTGGAGTCAAGAGATTCGTGATACTTGTGTATTCAAAACTTCCCTATAGGTTATGAATGTAAATGGGTCTAATCTTCTATCGTGTTTGGGGCGTCTTGGTCTATGTAGTCTAACACGTGTATAAGTAGTTTCTCTTGAGGGCTCAGTTTACGAAAAATAATAGATTCCGCTAAATTCACTTGAATAAATGTTGTCTTATATTTTATGCGATGGCATTTACACATGATAAACGAGCCAGTACTACATATATTCACGTCACATACAATGCCACCTTTTGTTAAAAATAGATCATCCGGATTTTTCAGCGGGATCCATCTTATATATGAACCAATTTTCACATCCGGAATCTCATCAACAAGTGTGTATTCACGGAGTTTATCCATAAAGTATACTGTATCTTCTTGAGGAAGGTCGAGGTCGTGTAACGCGTTAAACTTTAATTTCTCGATCTTTTTTCCGGACAATTTCACAATGTATTCGTTATTGTCGTTTTCAAGTGCTTTTATTAGCATATCAGCATTTTTCGTATTGTCAGGGGTTTCGTCCATGTTTTCCGGTATGAAAGACGACATCTTATATTGTATTCGTATTATCTCTTTACATACATCTTTACATACATCTTTACGTACATCTTTACATACATCTTTACGTACATAGTGTGAATTGGGTACCCTCTTACACAAACGGCAAGTACTTAATAGTGTTATTATCGTATGCTGTTACGAGAAATAATTCATCATAACCTTCCACAACTACTTCGTCGCCATTATATAGATTGTCGCATCCATATTCGTTGGTACAACTTCGTCCATTTTTACGGATAGGTAACTTTATTCCATGGTATTTATCGTTTATTGTGTAAAATTGCCATTTATCACGGTTTGTAAATAAAGGACGCCCCATTAATGGAAGTATTGTTTGCGAATTTCCGTTTTTTTGCTTTAATATGCCGATTTGTCTGTATTCAGTGTCTATTGCTTGTGTGGAAACATTGATGGGCACTACACCCATGGCTGGCACGTGCGATGTTGGACCCCCAAAGTTGCGATTTCCGCATACTGGGAGGCCGCGGATGTCGTGTGTAGGCACCATGTATCGGTCGTCACGTAACGGCGGAGCATATGGGTCTCGTAATATATCATTGGGAAGGTTTGTGTATCCATAGTTTGGTTGTACGACGACATTTGAAATACAAGGTGCTCGATCTACTTGTGATAGGCTATATTCGGGACTTACATTATTGGAAATTATTGTTGTAGATTTTCCCGACCCACTACAGCCTTGACTATTGGCATTACATTGGAATGGGCGGACACGTGTATACATCCAAGCAGCTAGCCCTATGAATATCGCTATAAATACGAAGCTCCACAACGTTGAACGCTGAATACATAATAATCCGGGCGCACAGAATGATTGTATAATTTTTTTAGGTGGCATTTCTTATATATATGTGAGATTATAGTGACTCGAGAATCACATATTATATGAGGTGAAATCTCTCGAGACATGGACCCATAATCCTTTTTCTATTTCTGTTTTTTTCGATGCCCTGACATTTTTTCTATTTCTGAGACGAGTTTTAACGACCCCGATGCCGAGAGATTTAACCCGACAAAAACAATATCGAAATCCGACGTATCGTTCAATAATGTTACTGTATCCAAATATTGGTAGTTATGTTTATCAGTATACATTTTAAGTTTTTTATTCCACTCTTGGAAGTAAGACGCAAATCGTTTTAAATCGGGATTATCAATAATCGGAATCCCAGCAAGGATGACAAATTGATGTTTCCAACCGTGCTTGTTATCTTCCAATAGTTTTTTGTATTTCATAAATAATGAATTGACTGGGTCACTAGCTGGGTTGGAGCGTAACGCATTTACAATATCATATGCACCGATCGATATAACTACACTATTCGATGGTTTATAACTGGGTGATTTTATATAGTTTATAATTTGATTACCTAATGATTCTATTGTCGCATTTCTTGTTGCATATGATTTGACTGGTCCAAGATTTTGTATCTGTAATTGAGACTTCACATCACCATTATTGCCTACCGATTTACTATTATCAAGTAGTTCGTCACCCAATAAAACAATAACTATGTCTTTGGGTTTTGTTTGTTTGAACTTAAATCCATCGCGCTTACGGCGGTCCTCCAATAAACACAATACAATTATGCTACACAATACTAAAAAAACGAAACAAGCAAACATAGATATCTGAAACCACATAAATATTCATTATATAAAAATTGATTCTATTGTTACAAACCAATGCTGAAATCATAAATACAATAATGTTTGAGAGTCCATTGTCAGTTGAGATTATAATTGATAAAACATATCATAATTACCACCCGAATATGATAAAAAGAAACCACAATCAGAAACGTTCAGAATGTAAAGCTGACCCATACTACTATAGAAACAAATTCTACGAATTATTAAACGCGTCTGCGTCTAATTTTAGCATGCGGCGGTTTGAATCTGACTCGAATATTTATGAAACTGCTGCTCGAACAATAGCACAATCCAAGATCTCGCTACAAGACAAAACAAAAGACAATAACAATTGTGTCTTGTGTTGTGAAAATATAACTCAGGAATACTTCTACCCCAGTATATGTCATCAGAAAAACGGCGAAAACGCTCACCGTATTTGTCGTGAATGCTGGTTTACGAGCTTTGCATTAGAAGGTGCAGACCACAGCTGTCCAGGATGTAAGATATGTGATGCTGTTTGAGATATTAGTCTATAACTTATTACTGCCTTTTGTATTGTCATCGCCTTTTGTATTATCACTGCCTTTTGTATTGTCATCGCCTTTTGTATTGTCATCGCCTTTTGTATTATCACTGCCTTTTGTATTGTCATCGCCTTTTGTATTACCCTTTTCTGTTTTCCCATCCCCTATTTTTTCGCTTACGACATGGTTTGCAAGTATTTCCGTTATGACCTCTCCATCAATTGTGCGTTCTTTCTGTAAAATGTCGACTATCTCGGTAAAAGATGTACTATATAATTCGATCAGTTCAAGTGCAGATTTGTATGCAAAATCCAATAGTTTCCGTACTTCTTCGTCAATGTCTGTTTTTGTGGTATCTGCCATACGTCCATTTACGGTCCCTAATTCTTTTCCTACAAATGGATTATCTGATGATTTTTCGTAAATCCCAAATTTATCACTGAACCCGTATTTCGTAATATAATCTTTTGCAATACGCGTTGCTTGCTGAAGGTCATTTGAAGCGCCTGTTGTAATATCTAAATCGTGAATACCTTTGAATACATGTTTGTCAAACACGTTAGGTCGATAGTTATTACGCGTAAGCCAAACCTCGGCAGCGCGTCCTCCTAGTGCAATAATTAAGTTAGCCAACATGAATTTTTTTGTTGCATATTTCGCATATTTATCTTTGGGAGTAAACAATGTATACCCTCCTGCACCATTCTTATTACCGTTAATTGTAACTTTACGTACATCAAAGAATTCAGGAAAAAGAGCAACCATTAACGCATGTCCGGTTTCATGATACGAAACCAATTCTACAATAGATTTATCTGTTTCTTGAACGTTCGAGTTCAACCCGATTGTAATCTTTTCGTATGCGTCCATTAATGAAGCGCGATCAATTGTTGTCTGATTTTTCCGAACTGAAAAAATAGCGGCTTCGTTTGCTAAATTTGCAATATCCGCGCCAGAAAATCCACTCGTAAGAGAGCTAAGCTCGTTAAAATCAACATCTGGGCCGACATTTTTGTTACGAAAATGAACGTTGGCGATCTGTTTACGTCCTACAAAATCGGGTAAAGAAACCCGAATCTTCCTGTCAAAACGACCCGGTCGAATTAGAGCACTATCAAGAACGTCCATACGGTTTGTTGCACCCAATACAACAATGCCAGATGACTCGTCAAACCCATCCATATTCGTTAATATTTGATTCAGAGTTTGTTCGCGTTCATCATTTCCACCGGCAATGCCTGCACCCCGTTGACGTCCAATTGCATCGATTTCATCAATAAAGACAACACATGGTGCATTTTCCTTTGCAGTGGTAAACAAACTTCGTACACGTGCAGCCCCAACACCAACAAACATCTCAATAAATTCAGACCCACTTGCACTGATAAAAGGTACTCCGGCTTCACTGGCTACAGCGCGCGCAAGAAGCGTCTTTCCCGTACCCGGACTCCCTTCTAATAATACACCCTTCGGGATTTTTGCACCCGCGTCAGTATACAGCGACGGATTTTTCAAAAAGCCCACAATTTCCTCAAGTTCAAATTTAGCCTCGTCGCAACCAGCAACATCTGCAAAAGTAGTATTTACGTTTTTAGGATCAATCACTGTGGTGGTTGTTTGTGTGTTGAGTCCACCGGGTAGCATATTATTTATGTTGTTATTCTTGCCACCCATGATTCCACGGAAAAATGCACTAATGAGTACTGCACCAATTACGTAGCCTCCGACCATCAAAACACCGCCACCCATAGTAACAAGCAGGTCGGAAAGTAGGTTTCGTGGGACTTCCATCATTTCAACCTCGACGTTATTATGCAATGCAATATCCATTAGGTAGGTATATGATGATGTAATCATCTTTACGGCATGAAGGTTATTGGGATATATTGTACCACTTGTTACATGGTCGATGACAACGGCGGTTTTACCGTCATTGAAAAGTGTAATCGCATCGATCTCGTGGTTCGATATTTTTCGCAATAAATCACTATATGAATATGGCTCACCTATTGGCGTATTGAGGAATGAAGAAACCAATTCAGAAGGCCGTGAAATACCCATTGTTAAAGAAGAAGAAGAATGTATGCGTTTCACATTTGTATTTTGTATCATAGACATTGGTGCTTGAAACGCGGAAACATGTGTCGAATGAAAGAATTCTACACATACAAGTGTAAACAAAGAAATAAAGCAGAAATTCGCCATGACTTATTTCATGTGAACGGTTTAAGTTTTTATTTGTCACCCATATACATGAGTGATTTATTATACGTAGGGTTCGGAGGATTAATAGGTAGTATGTTACGACATTGTATAAATGAATATTTCGTGGAAACTAAGAAGTTGGGGAATAATTTCACCAAAGCTACGGGAATCGAGCACAAACATCTAGGTACAATATATATAAACATTATAGGTTCGTTCCTGATTGGACTATTTACGTCGGTTATCAATATACAGGACTCATACAAAATGTATTTATTTCTTATACCTGGAATCGTTGCATCATTTACTACATTTTCAACGTTTATTCTCCAGCAGAGTGAATATCTACAAAGACGTCATTACGGTGAATGGCTAATATACTCTGCATTTACAATATTCACCTCACTATGTATGATTTTTGTGGGATTTGTGATTGGAGATTCCATTCACACTAATTTCATAAGAAAAAATTGATTTGTTTGTATCGTTATATTTTCACACAAACAAATTAGAACTAGTACTATACAAAAAAATATAGTAACCTTCTTCATTATGAAATGTTGTTATTGCCGTCAAAACCATCCAATCACAAATTGTCCTCACGACAAGGGGCTGATCTCATTATTAGATAATCCAATCCAACCCATTTTCGAACAATTTACGTTACGTGTAATAAAGCGCATTGCTTCATTATACGGTGTAAAAACATCCCTTTCAAAAGCAGTATTAATAGGTCATCTTACAAAAATATGGAAGGGCATACACGGACAAAAGGAAATGGCAAAATCATTCAGTCCGACCTGCGAAAAGAATATTGTAATGTGTAGTCCAATCACACAAAAACAACCGCAGAAGAGAAAGGAGAATGAGTCATGCCCTATTTGTATGGAAATCATGGACGAAACAGGTAAAAATGTAACCACAACAAAATGCGGACATTCGTTTTGCACGGAATGTATTCTGAAGACCGTATTGTGTAATAGTTCAAATGCTAAAAAATGCCCCATGTGCCGCGCAAACCTATTGCAAGAGGCAGACGAAAACAACGTTAACGTTAATAATAGAGTAAGAAGTGTTTCGTCGGATAATGACGAATTCAGTTGGGTAATAGATGATGTTGAATTAGAAATACCGACATACACACCCATCTTTCCTGAATCGATTGAAACTATCCAACTCGATCAATTTTGGGAAGGCTTAGTTCCCATCCAACACGACACCTCGGATATCTCAGAAGTTAGAAATAACAGAATACGCGAAAATCGTGTTCGTCGAATCCAAGACGGTTCAGAAAGAGAAGCACGTCTTGCGTATCAACATCTAATCGCAAGTGACGACTACATGAACGGATACGAAACACCATAGACAAACCGGTACAATAATATTTAGCTAGGTCTTATTGATAACCATAAGAATAGCTGTGTGTAAATCTATAACCTTTACTTCAAAACCATTTAGCCCTATTACACCCATCCTTCCAAGATGTCTAGTCGCAAAACCCGCCTAGATATAGAATTAGTTACTAAGCATTGTTTGCTGTTTTTTTTTCGCATATTTTCTATATCAAAAGACAGAAAAAAACGAATAAAAAAAGATTGATTTCGCTTCGCACTTGGTACTCAATAGCATATTAAAACAAGCTATCAAAAGCAACATAACAAATACAAAATGAACGCCGCAGCACATGCCAAGAACAACAACCGCAAGAACGAGCACAACGCCGCCGCACTCAACATGACTTATACCGACTACATGGCATTCAAGACCGCGGCCAAGAAAGCCGAGCGCGAAACCGCCAAGGCTGCCAAGAAGGCCGAGCGCGATGCCGTCAATGAGGCAAAGAAGGCTGCCAAGAAGGCCGAGCGCGACGCCGCCAAGCAGGCAAAACTGGTTGAACTTGAATCCGCCAAGGCCGCCAAGAAAGCCGAACGCGAAACCGCCAAGGTAGCTAAGAAGGAAGCCAAGAAGGCCGAGCGCGACGCCGCCAAGCAGGCAAAACTGGTTGAACTTGAATCCGCCAAGGCCGCCAAGAAAGCCGAGTGCGAAACCGCCAAGCAGGCAAAGAAAGCAGAACGCGAAACCGTCAAGGCCGTCAAGAAAGCAGAACGCGAAACCGCCAAGGCAGCCAAGAAGGAAGCCAAGAAGGCTGAGTGCGAAACCGCCAAGGCCGCCAAGAAAGCCGAGCGCGAAACCGCCAAGGCAGCCAAGAAGGAAGCCAAGAAGGCCGAGCGCAACGCCGCCAAGCAGGCAAAGCTGGTTGAGCTTGAACTTACCAAAGCAGCAAGGGCCGCAGAGCGCGAAACTGCCAAGGAAGCCAAAAAAGCCGAGCTACGTGTTCGCAACGAACAGCTCAACGTCTTCGTGAATAATTTATCCCAGTCTACCAAGCTCAATCTAGTTGAAACCTATTACAGCTCTCTCTTAGAAATGTCAAGCAATCGGGAAGTCGCAAAAGCCGAGCTCTTGAAAAATTCAAAAAAAGCAGACTGGAAGAAGATGCTCCTAACCGCAGGGTATTATTGATAGTACGATAAAGTACACATTACAGACAAAATAGAAACAAAAATCAGTAACAAACAAAAGTAGTTAGAAAACTTATCATGTAATTATAACCTCCTTTTTTTATCGTAAATAAATTAGAGTTATTTTTTCGCTATAGATTAGGTATGAAGGAGAGTCACCAACAATATTATATAAAAACCCCACAAAACCAGAAAATATTCTGTCAGTTGTTTCGTCCAAACACAGAGAATACGAATAAACGAGGCTACATTTTTTTACTCCATGGATATGGATCACATGGAAATCGATCTATATACAAACGTTTAGCGGAGCACTTTACTGACAAACAATTTAATTTTGTAACAATAGACTTTCACGGACACGGACATTCTGACGGAATACGTGGTCTAGTCGTTTCTCCACATCAACTAATAGACGACGTTTTCTGTGCGATGAGTCACATTTTTACACACAACATTCCCGCTCCATTTTACATAATAGGCCATTCAATGGGAGGAGGTGTAGCTATATTAATGGCGCAATTATATGTGAAACTCGATATAGATTGTATCAGTATTTATATTGCATCACAACTACAAAAACTACAAGATTTCCAGAAGCTATTTTGTGGTGTTATATGTTTGTCACCATTGATTGATTTAGATACAAGTCGGTTACTACATTATGCTTTAGCGAAACCATTAAGCAAAGCATGGCCTTTAGCAAAAGTACCCAAATTTTTATACAACGATGCGGCTCATAAATGTAGTCGTGTAAACAAGATATCCGATGTTAATACAAAATCGAAAGACAAATTAACATATGATGACCCAGTGCGATATGGTACAGCAGAATCATTATTGCATTTATCGGAAATTATCAAGACTATAATTCCAAATACAGACTTTCCATTTTTAATCTTTCACGATAAAACAGACAAGCGAGTTCCTTACAAAGGTAGTGAATCAATGTACGAGAAATCTTCGTCCAATCAAAAGAAACTAATTAAAGTACAAAACGGTACACACGACATACTCGTAAATCAATATGAGTTCGTACTCACTCATATAGATAAATGGATTATACGTATTTAGAACATGGAACCAAAAGAACTGCCGCCCCCAAGAGCATCATTTGCAGCCATGACACCCGAGTCCATCATATTAGGGAATCCGCATTGGGCCCCTCCTGGTGCCTGAGCCCCTATAAGAGGGTTTGCGTCGTGTGACGGATATAATGCGTTTACAGTTGGGTTAGATGTTTGTCCGATTGCCGCCAATTGAGGATTATTCATTGCAATATTTTGCTGTTGCGGTAACATAGTTACGGGTGTTGTACTCAATGTTTGTGTGTTCGAAATCGGTTGTGTTTTAGATACAGAGTTCTTAGACGATGTACCCGACTGTGCCATTGTTGTATTTCCTTCCCATACATTCATAATACGTTCAACTAATATATTCGTCTTTTCGCCTATTTTGGTTTGGAGGCTCAGTATAATAACCAACGCAAACATAATAATTCCGACCAAACTGAAATCCTTGTAGTCTTCTCCTGAATAAGTGGGTACAAATGTAATAATACGATGAACGAAAAACAATCCCATGAAAAGAATTATGATTTGTGCTGCGATTTCGAATCCAATTTCGACATTACCTTTGGTATCATCAACCTCAGGAATGTAATGTTTTATAAATTTATTAAGCAAAACAACGGGAACAACTGCAATAAAAGCATATTGAATAATATTAATCATTTCGTTTTTGCTTTCTTCGTCGAAACGAAATACATGGTTCAAGAACGAAACTTTTTTCATTTCTTTAGCTACTTCTTCTAAATCATTAGTACTCATATGATGTATCTTAAGATAAAAATATTCGAATGCATATAAGAATTCGCCATCAAAAAGGAAAAAATTGATATAACATCATACAAACAAGAAGAACCATATAGAAAACAAGATGGTCCGTATTTGCAATACACAGTATGACATGTCGGTTAGTGAAAACTCAACAACAATTACAGAATATTTTGACAAATACTCATTTACACTGAGTGATTTTCAAAAGTATGCGATTGAAGGAATCGTTACTGGGAATCACGTATTAGTAACAGCGCATACTGGTTCGGGCAAGACACTCCCGGCAGAATTCGCGATTGAATATTTTCACAACAAGGGGAAAAAAGTCATTTATACAAGTCCTATAAAGGCCCTTTCAAATCAAAAATTTTATGAATTCTCTAAACAATATCCCCACATTTCCTTTGGAATTTTAACTGGCGACTTAAAAACAAACCCGGATGCGGATGTACTTATAATGACAACAGAAATATTACAAAATCAGCTCTATTCACGTCTACATAAAAATCAGAATACGTCAACAGATTCTCTTTCCCCTACAGTGACATCAACCTCTTTTAATATGGATATTGACAACGAACTCGGTGCGGTGATCTTCGACGAAGTGCATTATATTAATGACAGCGACAGGGGGAAAGTCTGGGAGGAAACCATTATGATGCTGCCACCTCAGGTACAAATGACAATGTTGTCGGCAACGATTGACCGCGCAGATAAGTTTGCAAGATGGTGTGAAACGGTTTCAGATTGTAAAACAACCGGAAAACAAGTATATTTGTGTCCAACAACTACACGTGTAGTTCCTTTACATCATTATTATTATACAAACATGACGCAGTCGATATACAAGACAATAAAAGACAAGGAACTACAGGCATCTCTTCGTAAACAGCTGGGTGTATTACAACCAATGCGAAACCCCGAAAAGAATTTCCACGAAGATTCATATTTGGCTACAAAAAATACGCTTCAATTATTTGATAAACACAATCTACGTGCATCGAGTAATTTTGTACTAAATGAGCTTGTCAAACATCTACACGAAAATGAGATGCTTCCCGCACTTTGTTTCGTATTTTCCCGAAAAAATGTGGAAACATACGCACAACAAATACAAGTCCCCTTGCTTGAAGATGACAGTAAGGTGCCGTACATTGCACGAAAAGAATGTGAGTTAATGTTGCGAAAGCTTCCCAATTATCAAGAATATTTATGTTTGCCCGAATATGAAACAATGGTGCGTTTATTGGAGAAGGGTATTGCAATCCATCACAGTGGAATATTGCCAGTGTTGCGTGAGATTGTAGAAATGCTATTTGCAAAAGGCTATATAAAGTTATTGTTTGCCACTGAAACATTTGCTGTAGGAATCAACATGCCAACAAAAACGGTCATATTCACAAGTATGATGAAGTATACCAATGGTGGGAACCGATTCTTATTGAGTCACGAATACACGCAAATGGCTGGGCGAGCAGGGCGACGTAATTTGGATACAATAGGTCATGTAATTCACTGTAATAATATGTTTGGATTTCCGTCGATGGATGACTACAAGCGTATTTTAGCAGGTGTTCCTCAGACGTTAAAATCGCGTTTTCAAATTGGTTATCATCTTATCTTGCGCCTTCTTAAGATGGAGAATTATAACTTCAAGGATTTTATTAGCCAAAGTATGATGCAAGAAGATATTGATAACGCAGTGAATTCCCAAGAAAAAATATTATCGGAGCTACAAGAAAAACTATCCACAATGAAGTCAAATTATCATATAAAAACGCAACCAATAGTACTTGACGAAATCAAAGATCTCAAGGAAACGATTCCATATTTACAAAACAAAAAACGAAAACAAGCAGAGCGTCGTCTAGAAAACATCCAACAGCTCCATGGAAAAGAACTCGAACGCGATCTATTGCAAATAGGAAAACAAGATATTATCAATCATGAAATAAAAAAGGCAACCCGAGATTTTCAACATGCGTCTTCTTATGTGACAGAACAATGTATGAAAGTATTTACAATTCTTGAGAAGAATGGGTTCATTGTGAAACAAGAACAGGAAGATTCAGATACAAATGAATCGCATGAATCGCATGAATCGCATGAATCGCATGAATCGCATGAATCGCATGAATCGCATGAATCGCATGAATCGCATGAATCGCATGAATCGCATGAATCTCAATATGTATTGACGTCGAAAGGAAGCCTTGCATTATGCGTCCAAGAAACGCATTGTCTTGCTCTTGTCGATTTTATCGAATCTGGAGCATTTGATACATTAACCGTGTATGAAATAATTGCACTACTCTCCATCTTTGCAAATATACGTGTAAAAGAAGATTTCCGAAGTCTTCAGCCACAATATGCGAACAATTGCGCGTTATATCAAACAACAAAAACCCTAACAGAAAATATTACAAAATATTACGACGAGGAAATAAGGGCATATATTCATACTCCTGTTGAGATCGAAACAATACAATACGATATAATGCAGGAATCACAGCAATGGAGTTCCGCAAGAAACGAAGTAGAGTGTTTACAAATTACACGAAATCTCAAGGAAAAAGGTATATTTCTGGGAGAATTTATCAAAGCACTTTTGAAAATAAACACAATTGCAGCCGAATTAGAAACGCTAAGTGAAACGCTCGGAAAAGTAGACCTTGTTGCAAAATTCCATATAATTCCAGAAAAAACATTGAAGTTCGTCGCAACAAATCAATCACTATATGTGTGAACGCACATAATACAGTTATATCCATAATATGAATACAAATGTATAGAATTGTGTAGAATTGTATAGAATTGTGTAGAATTGTGTAGAATTGTGTAGAATTGTGTAGAATTGTGTATAGTCATTACAAAACGCTAACGTAATTACATCATCATCATTGCGGGTGCACCGTATTCCTTTTCATCTGCGTACATTAAAGATGCGTTGTTTTGCATTAAAAAAATACCAATAAGCACGAAGAATAATAAAAACGGAAGCAACACAATAAACCAAGAAATAAGACCGAACCCAGTAGAACACATCAAATCCAAGATCCAAGTCCAGAAAATAATGTAAATAAACTGAAATACAAATATTCCGGTTAAATGTTGGGTTTCACAAGAATAAGGTCCCATGCAAAAACGCTTATCATTGCCTGTATTCTGTAAAAGAAGAGTGACTAAAGCAAATATCGAAATTAAAAAATACAACATTGCTGGGGTACATAACTTACGAAATGTCTTCACCAATTTCATAATATATGTATAATTATATTTTTTATTTACGATTCTACAAAATGAACGCGAATCCGCTGACGTAATTTGTCTTGGTCTTGAAAGAGATAAATTGCAAACATTGCGTTGCTATATTCTTTCATATCTTCACGACACGTAATCCGTGAAACAATCTTGAGCTCAGAAATATATACTATATATTGATACAATCCACTGTGATGTTCGAGTTTATCAAATATACATCCTCGGTACTTTCGGTTACATATGTCCGGGTTTCGGCTGCATAATTCAAGTAACGAACAATCCATCTGGACTTTACGTATAGAGCGCATAGTTGTATTAATAAGTTCTATTTTAGAAAGCCAGTTTTCTAAGAACATTTGCGCGTCTTTTGAAAGAGTAACTAATCCGAGTGAACTCTGTATCATAATCATATTTAATAAATCAACCAACCTGCGTATTGGCGAAGTAATGTGAATATATGATTGAACGCCTATTGTGTCATGTCCTCCGTCTGGAGTTCCAATCACGTATTGTCCTGATGTATTTTTCCATATGCGTATAAATTTCTGCGTTTCTTCATCCAATGTTTCCGGTTTATTTGAAATGTCTTCGTTTTGTAATATTTTCACAGAGCGATATATACCGACACTTGGTATATTTTTCGATTCACGATTATAACGATTCATTACAAGAGAACAATAATGATTCATAAATATCATCCAGAATTCAACCACATCGTGACTCGTTTTTGCGGAATGTATATAATTATGTTGTTTCGTTTTCAGTATTTCGCGTGTGAGTATTTTCAAATCACCATATTTGGACGATTTCATTAATGACGGTTCATCATACACGTAATTATGTGCTACGCGTATAACAGAATTGACAAAACGCACATCAATAATTTCACTGTTAAGAATGAAAACGTCCATTGTGAAAGCAAATCGCGTTTCGCCTTGCTGTAAACTACATAATGAATCAGATAATAATGTTGGCATCATTGGCCGTTTTCGGTCTGGTAAATATATGGTTGCAACGCGTTCGGAAAATGATTTCCACAGTTGTAGTGCTTCTAGCCAAAGGACAACATTTGCAATGTATACAGAAACAATAGTTGTCTTTTGTAATTTTGAATCATCTGCTTCACCACTTGTGCCATATAACTCTTCGTACCTGTGAACGCTGAAAGCATCGTCATAGTCTTGAGTATTTTTTGGATCAATTGAGAATACATGATGTGTTTCCCGACGGTCTTGAAATACGCGGTTATTACTCTGCGTTGCATCTTTGTATGTATTCACAATGCGCGCTACCCATTCACTTTCGTTTGCAGCTTTCAATTTCTTTACGGTTTCATGTTGAAATTTTTGAATGGACGCATTTAAACTACGACAGAATAACTGATATTCGTAAAAATTCGCAAGTTCATTCACATCTCCGATTGTTTGCGTAATTACACCACGAGGGTGTTTCGTATTCCAATCTGCATATGCAAACGTAATGAACTTATTATAAAACACCTTAGAAAACCCAATCTGTTTTTGTGTATATGGTACAAGAAAGTGAGGAAGTCGACTGTCGTCTGGAATTACACGTACAAGGTCTTTTTTATTATAGGTTCCATATGTTTTCCTGTCATGTAACACCATAACGCCTGGTATTGCCTGTAGCTGTCGAACAGACGAATGTAGGAATTTTATTTCCTCTCGAATCTCCGGTCCTGCTTGAGACCCCGTATTTTTATTTTCTATAAAATGAAAAGTATCGCCGTGAAAGAGTTTCTTGGCCCACGGGTTGAATGTGAGCGATGTTGTGTCGAATGTCTTCGTATTTACAACCTTCCATTTTGCGTAATTTCTAGATTCAATATTAATTTGATATGCTATTTCACTCATATCTGATTTTACCATTTCACTCATATCTTAATATAAGTTGTGATGTATAGAGAAATTTATATCAATTTTTCCTGTTAAGATTTCCTGTTAATATATTTGAAAAATTGATTTTACACCTTTGAAACTTTCAGATGAACATTAAATATATATATATATATAAAATATATATATATATAAAATATATATATATATAAAATATATATATGGTATCAAACAATTATGACATAATTATTGTTGGATGTGGATTATCGGGTATTGTTATTGCAGAAAGATTTGCACTTTTACAAAATAAAAAAATTTTAATTATAGATAAAAGAAATCATATTGGTGGAAATTGCTATGATTATTATGATGAAGAAACCAATATATTGATGAATAAGTATGGTGCACATTTATTTCATACAAATGATGAAGAAGTATTTAATTATATTAATCAATATGGCAATTGGTCTCCTTGGGAGCATAAAGTATTAGGATTGATTGACGGTAAACACTTACCTATTCCTGCTAATATTACTACCGTTAATGAAATATTTAACTTAGATATTAAAAATAAAGAAGAAATGAATAATTGGTTATCAGAAAATCAGAAAAAATATGAAAATATTACAAATGGTGAAGAAATGGCAAAGTCTAGAGTAGGAGAGGTATTATACGAAAAGATTTTTAAACACTATACATATAAACAATGGAAAAAATATCCACATGAATTAGCACCTGAAGTATTAGCAAGAATACCTGTTAGAAACTCTTTTGATGATAGATATTTTTCAGATAAATATCAAGTTTTACCAGAAAAAGGATATACAGCATTCTTCCAGGCTATCTTAGACAAACATAAAGATAATATTGATGTGAAACTTAATTGTGATTTTTTTGATATTAAAGACAAAATAACAAAGGAACAGTTAGTTATTTATACTGGTCCAATTGATATATATTTTGCAGATAAAGGTTTGTCGAAATTAGAATATAGAAGTATAGACTTTCATATTGAACGTAAGATGAACACAGATTTTTATCAACCAAATTCAGTAGTTAACTATCCAAGTTCAGATACTCCTTATACTCGTTGTGTAGAGTACAAACATTTTTTAAACCAAAAATCTGAACATACTGTTTATGTAAAAGAAACTACAACCGATATAGGTGAACCCTATTATCCAGTATTGAATGACAGAAACAAAGAATTGTATGAGAAATATAAAAAAATGAGTGAAGAAGAATGCGAAAATATACATTTTATAGGAAGATTGGCCTCTTACAAGTATTTTAATATGGACCAAGCAATTAAGAATTCATTAGATTATTACAAAAAGCATTTTGATAAAACAATATCAAAATTTGTTTACTTTTATTCAGATATTTATGAATTTTATAATCAGCATATCAAAGAAAACTTGAATAATATATTTGATATTGATGGAATTAAAATAGGTGATTTAAATGTAAAAACCGGACATACTTTCTTTGGTGGTGTTTCAATTAAAATAGAGTTACTAATAAAAAAAATAAAAGAAAATATGGGTAAACATATTATATTTACAGATGCAACTATATTTATAAACAAAAATAAAAAACATGATTTATTAAATTTTTTTAATAATTATTTGTCATATGATATATGTTTTGCTGATAATAACATAAATAATGAATATAATATAGGGATATTTTTAATACATTGTACTAATAAAATACTAATATTTTTTGAAAATGTATTAGATACTTTAATAAAGTCACAGGGTTGGGATCAGAGAGTTATAAATAATTTAATTAATGTAGAGAAGAATTTAAAAATAGGTAAATTTCCAAAAAATAAAATATATTGTAATTATCATTTTGATAAAACTTTACAGGATGATTTCTTAATTTTTAAATCATTTATTTATCATCGTAATAACATTATTAATAATTATAATCAAAGAATTGAAATATTTAAAAAAGGGAATTTGATTAGTAAAGATGAATATAATTTATTAATAAAGAAATAAGTAGTTATTATTACTTATAATTTTTTTTTGACTTATAAGATATTTTTTTGCGAAACTTTTGATTATTTAAAGAATTATTAAAATGATTTTTATAATGAGATTTTTTTATTTTCTATAAAATGAAAAGTATCACCGTGAAAGAGTTTCTTGGCCCACGGGTCGAATGTGAGCGATGTTGTGTCGAATGTCTTCGTATTTACAACCTTCCATTTTGCGTAATTTCTAGATTCAATATTAATTTGATATGCTATTTCACTCATATCTGATTTTACCATTTCACTCATATCTGATTTTACCATTTCACTCATATCTTAATATAAGTTGTGATGTATAGAGAAATTTATATCAATTTTTCCTGTTAAGATTTCCTGTTAAGATTTCCTGTTAAGATTTCCTGTTAAGATTTCCTGTTAATATATTTGAAAAATTGATTTTAAATACATACATCAAATCTATCATTATAAATTATTTAACACACGAACCATGATAACACGAACCATGATAACACGCATACTTGATACATTCGAAGAGCCGAAAACCAAATGTCAGAAATATATCAGTCTTGCCAAATACGCACCTGGTTGGAACGTAACTGAAGACCTTATAGAAAAAGTAGAGAATTATTATACTGAAAGTTCGAAAACAACATATACCGAAAACAAATCACTCAGGTATAATTATATACAAAATTGCTTACATGATATGTGGAATGTAAGTTTCGATAACGAAAAAATACGCGAAAAAATATCCAACACACATCAGCAGCGACATTATCAAGGAAATAAAGATAAACGCGCTTCAACTACAAATAAGTCCAACCCAATTTACAAAGATATTCAAGTCGCCATTCATGTATCTCTAATAATAACATTATACTTGGTGATACTACTAAATATCTACTGTGTGAGTTTTATAGTAGGCTACAGTTATGGCTCCAGATTATATTGAAAACACCTAATCAAAACATCTAATCGATTCTATATTTTTTGCATTTTTGTATATTCGGATATTCGGATATTTGAGTTTCGGCCGACGCTTCTTAATGTACGCATATAGTATGAGTTCATCAATTCCAAGTACTCCAGCTTCAACTTCATCATATAAAGTATTACATTTTTCCAAATCGTCTGGCGCAGTATTACTTGGCAATGGGATTGCATACGACTTTTTATACTATAATTCAAACGTACAGTCACCTCGATTGCGTGTTAACAATTTCAATACAACTAGTCACCCGAATTTTAGACTATACTCAACCGCGTATTACAATGGAGCACCTTATATAGAATATGCAAATATCCAAGCACAGAGTGGGATTGAAAATCTAGTTTTTACGCAATTTATAGGCATTTACGACGGAAACATATGGGCCACATATAATTATATAGGGCCCGGTGCAAATTTTACGGAAGGTAGAAATGTAGACGAAGACATTATTTACATGGCAACTGACGATAATAAAGTAATACAATATACTCCAAATGGTACTCCATATTGGTATTTTGATATCCAGGTTTTTATATATCCACGGTTAGAAGGTACCTTCAATGCAACAATGTTACAAAGCGAGTTTCTTTCTTACAATACAAACAACGAAATCACTCCAGCAATATTACAAAGTGTTTTACAAAATATAACCTATTATCCAAATCCAAACCGTACAACAAACGTTCAAGCGTTTACGGCGCTTCCAGTACAATACATAAACATGAATAATGCAACAGTTTCAGATTTGAATACAAGTTATGATGTTATATTCAGTATTATTCCAGGAAATGGTATTGACACAATTTCTTATAAAGCAACCATTACTATTTACGACGACCAACCTGCATTATCTATAAACGAATTATTACCCCATGTTGATTTTGGCAATGAATTTCAAGATAAGGGTGCGTATTACCAATACTTCAATAATGAAGGTGTGTTAATCTCTGGAACTGTATTTAATAATGAAAACTACAACAATACCATATTACAAAACACAGGTTCGTTCACGCTTACATACAATGTAAATAATACAACATTTGATACTTCCGCAACAACAATACTCACTGTTGCCGACACGACAAGTCCAACTATATTCACGTCAAGTTATCTAAATATACAATATGTTTCTATCGGTTCAACATTTGAAGAACTTGGTGGATATCAATCAACTGATAAAGGCCGTGGTCCCGTAATTTACCCCAACGTACAAACAAATACAAACGTCAATGGTGATGGTTCAACAACTGACACGTCAGGTAGCTGGCAAATTGTATATCCGGATGGACTTGTAGTAGGACAAGATGTTCCTTCTAGTACGGGTTCGTATATTGTGAATATTAGATATACCGATCCTCTTGGAAATGTTTCCGCGACCGTAGAGCGAACTGTTGTGGTAACACATCCTGATTTCAACGTATCAACGCCAGCCGGCTCTGACGCTTCAAATGCGAATATATTAGAGTTATTTGTTGAAAACATTGTATCGTCGACAGAATCGACTCCAAACACCGATTTTTATTTAGAACCGTCAGCAACTGACCCATCAAACACCGATCCATCAAACACACAACCTGGCAGCCAACTTGGTCCATTATTTGAATCCAAATTTACTCCTGAAAAATATCCGATTGTAAACTTGGGATTTCACCAACGGTTGAGTGATGGGTTTTATTATCCATTTAGTGGGTTGTTTTATCCTGTTGATAGTGTATTGGAAATACCAAGCAGTGATAAACGAGTCCATTTATACAGTGAATCGTACGATGCCAATACACAAAAATGGTGGAATATTTCACTAAATAATAATGAACTATTTTATTATTTCACAACAGCATCAACTGCCACCCCACCAAGTGTAGTGACAAATGATGGAAGTTTCAATTATATCCGGGGTTCAGTCGCGTCATCGATTTCCATGTCTTATATTCAACAAACGTCCGCCTCATTTTTCGCGTATACATTGATTCACGTAACACGATACGATCCGTCGTCGACTAACAATTTGCGTATAATAAGCGATGTTTCGGGTGTAACTGATTACTTTTCGGGTCATAATAATGGAAACAAAGGTGTCGCGTTTAAAAATAATACATATATAAGTCAAACAGGTGAGAATTATGGGTCTTATTGGGTATTGTCTATTGAGTATGGCGAAAAAGATGGTTCAAATATTATTACGTATTATAAATCACGTTCAAATAATACTTCGTCGAATTGGATAACAAGTACTGCTTCGAGTAGCTTCAGTGATATTCAAATTGGAATAAACACAAGCGGACGGCCGTATCCTACATCGAGCGATTTTCAGATCGCAGAACTCATTATTTATTATCGTGTATTAACGTCAACTGAATTAGCACAGGTTCAAAATTACCTAGTAAAAAAATACGTACGGTAAAACCTATATAAAAGGTGATACACAATAACTAGTATAGAATGTCTACCGAAGACAAACAACATTTATCACTTGTTGTGTGCGGACATGTAGATGCTGGAAAATCTACAACAACCGGTCACCTTATTTTCAAATTGGGTGGTATTTCAGAACGTGAGATGCAGAAACTCCAGGCGGAAGCTGACGCACAAGGCAAGAGTTCCTTTGCATTTGCATATTACATGGACCGTGGAAAGCAGGAACGTGAAAAGGGTGTTACGATCGAGTGTACGACAAAAGAGTTTTACACCGACAAGTATCATTATACCATTGTAGATGCACCCGGTCACAGAGATTATATCAAAAACATGATTACCGGCGCTGGATGTGCCGATGCCGCTCTTTTGTTGGTTCCAGCAGAGGCAGGTGGATTCGAGACGGCAATTGCGCGTGGAGACCACAGCTCAGGCGAAGTACAAGGTCAAACACGACAACACGCGCGTCTTCTTTCACTGTTAGGCATAGAACAACTAATTGTTGGCGTCAACAAGATGGATTCCTGCGATTGGTCCGAGCAACGTTTTAATGAAATAAAAGAGGAGATGACAAAAATGATTACGCAAGCGGGATTCAAGCCAAAAAAGGTGCCATTTATTCCTTATTCGGGTTTCAAAGGTGAAAATCTAATCACTGAAACCGATAAGATGCCGTGGTACAAGGGGTGGAGTGCAAACATTTCCAAAGACGAAGTTGTAAAGGGAGTAACACTACACGACGCATTGGATAAGTTGGTACGCCCACCCAAGCGTAATGACGACAAGCATGTTCGTGTACCAATTAATGGTGTTTATAAAATTAAGGGTGTAGGTGACGTGATTACGGGACGCATCGAACAAGGAGTACTGAAACCCAACGACATTGTGGGAATTTCCCCGCGTAATTTGAGTGGTCTAAAGGTGTTTTCTATTGAAATGCATCATAAGAGCGTTCCACAAGCGGTACCTGGCGATAATGTCGGTATCAACATGAAAGGATTAGATAAAACAAATATGCCAAAAGTAGGTGACGTTATATATTTGGAAAAGCAAGGAATACTTAAGCCGGTAAAGTCATTTGTGGCGCAAGTTGCCGTTCAGGAACATCCGGGTCAATTGAAGCCCGGTTTCAGCCCTTTGGTCCACGTCCGTACTGCAAAGGCTGCATGTAAAATGTCTTCGATTCGCTGGAAAATGAGTAAAAAGACGGGAAATGAAAAACTAGAGGACCCACCATTCTTGGAAATGGGCGAGACTGCTGAAGTGGTATTTGAACCGAAACAGCCCATGTATTTGGAAACTTTTGACGAATGCCCTGGATTAGCGCGTGTTGCAGTGATGGATTCAAACCAATTGGTAATGCTTGGAAAGGTTCTCGAAGTCACATATATAGATTAGGCAAGTTCGAGTTCGAGTTCGAGTTCAACTCCAAACCAAAAAAACGAAATACCATTTTTATTTCTTCCTCAGAAACAACATAATATTTCTTCATCAGAAACAACATAATATTTTATCCATATGGAATATAAGATGATATATTATCCTATGTATTCGATTGTCTATAATAAATTTCAAGATACATGCCTTCCACTATTAACACCTGCTGTAAAGAGCAGTTTACTGTGGGGTTCATCTTGGATATGCTTACATTACATTGCCGGGGTCCTACATTCGCAATATTGTACTCCATGGGGAGTTGTCGGATTTTTGATGAGTCCAATTATGTCAAGTACACCATATTGTAGTGGATTATCGTGGGTTATATACCACGGTTCCCAGTCGATGACAATGATGTGGATATTTGCCGGAGGATGGTTTTCCACATACTTGGCATCGGCATCGAAATAATGTAATGAAATAACGAGAAAATTGATTTGAAAACACCGTATGAATATATGTATAACAACACAATGGATCTCACTCAACGTAAACTTACGCGCGAAGAGTGGAACTCCGTAGAAATATCTGTTTCTAAAGATGAAAAAGATATTTTACAAATGATTATGAAAGGCTACCACGACAATTCTATTATTGAAAATAAAACACCATCCTTGCTTTCCTATTTGAAAATCGCACATACACCTGTAATGGAACAACACATATATCAGGTCTATTGTAAAGATATCATCGAAAAACAGAAAAAAAAGGCATCTGAATCATATAGTATCAACTTTATTGATCCATTTACGCAAACAAAAAACGCCCCCAAAACAATCAAAAAAGCCGACATAGTACGTTTGGAACAAAATGACGTTTCCAAAATAAAAGAACTCAGTGACTCTTTATTCGAATTCATTCTATTGTCTCTTACAGGAAAACTATTGAAATATGCAAGTGCTGATAGACATCGCTGGAACTATTATTATTACACATTATATCATTGTTCGAAATTACACATATTACACCCAAATAAAGGAGTCTTACATTATGTAAACGAATTACTCATATATTTTGAAGACCACGTGGATATTACAAGTATGATTGCACGTTCGCATGATTACATTGAAAAGAATCAGTACGTTTACAAGCATGCAGACATGAAGTTATACGTTCATCAAAAACGCTTGTTTTCAATATGCAAACAATCACCACAAACACCGAAACTCATATTATACATTGCACCCACGGCAACAGGAAAAACATTGAGTCCAATCGGATTATCAGAAGGCCACAAAATCATCTTTGTATGTGCGGCTCGACACGTTGGGGTTTCTCTTGCAAAATACGCAATTTCAATGGGAAAGCGAATTGCACTGGCGTTCGGGTGTGAAACTGCTGATGATATCCGGCTTCATTACTTTGCTGCAAAAGAATATACAAAGGATTGGCGGTCCGGGCAAATACGCAAGGTAGACAACAGTATCGGGGACAAGGTTGAAATTATGATAACCGACATACGCTCTTATTTGTGTTCCATGTACTATATGGCTCAGTTTCATCCAAAAGAAAACATTATTACATATTGGGACGAACCAACCATTACGATGGACTACGAATCACACCCTTGTCACGAAATCATTCATCGTAATTGGAGCGAGAACATTATTCCCAATATGGTGTTATCTTCTGCAACGCTTCCAAAGATGGAGGAAATACAAGATGTGGTACAAGATTTCAGGGGAAAGTTTATGGGTGCCGAAATACATACAATTACAAGCCATGATTGTAAGAAAAGTATCCCGATTATTAATCCCGACGGGTTCGTTGAAATGCCGCATTTTGTGTGTAACACGTATGATAAACTCACCTCTTGTATGAATCATTGTACTTCATATTTAACAATTCTTCGGTATTTCGACCTATATGAAACGGCGCGATTCGTAGTGTATTTGATTGAAAACCCGAAATATCTACGCGATGAACGATATCACGTGTCGTTTTATTTCACAAACTTGAACGATGTTACAATGGAGAAAATAAAACACTATTATTTGCAGCTCTTGTCCCATGTAAAAGAAGAATCTTGGCCGGTTCTGTATCAATATTTCCAACAACAACGCGAATATAGAATTCACCCAAACATGAAAACACAGGGAACTCTTACAAAGGGTCTCAGTTTAGATACTAGTTTATCTACATTCAATGGAAATACGGCACCGCATGTAAATATATTTCAATCAGTACCAATGGGGTCCAGTCCAAAAGATACCCAGCTCCGTAAAATGAAAAGTATGCAACAATTGGGTACTTCACGCCCCCAAGAAAAGGCGAATCCAATCTTGAAAAACAATGGAATATACGTAAGTACAAAGGATGCGTATACGTTGACCGACGGCCCTACTATTTATATTGCAAACGACGTTGAAAAAATCGGGCGATTCTGTATTCAACAAGCTGCAATACCGTCATATGTAATGAAGACAATTATGGAAACTATTGCAACAAATCACGTTATCCGCGAAAGAATCACTAAACTGGAAAAGCAGATTGAAGACGCATCATTGAAAGAAGAAGGAAAAGAGAAGAAAATTGCAGACGGTCGGTTTGATGATAATGTCAAAAAGATGATAAATGATCTTCAGGCGCTTCAATCCATGGTTAAATCGGTTGCTCTTGATGATGTGTATATTCCCAACAAACGAAGACATCTGGAAAAGTGGGTCGAACAAGACATGATAAAGTGCGGTCTTCCATTTACATCCGATATACAAGATAATGACGTGGAAACTATTATGATGCAAGAAATTGACAACATATGGAAGGTTCTCTTATTGCTAGGCATTGGACTGTTTTCACAAGAAATGCCGATTGAATACACGGAGCTTGTAAAGCAACTGGCGGACACTCAGAAATTGTATTTGATTATTGCAAATGGTGACTATATTTACGGAACGAACTATCAATTCTGTCACGGATTTGTTGGAAAAGACGTGTTACAAATGACACAAGAAAAGGCGATCCAAGCATTTGGACGAATTGGGCGTAATAAATTACAACACAACTATAGTGTGCGCGTGCGTATGGAATCATTAATTGAGAAAATATACTTTGAAGAAACCGATAAAATCGAGGTACGTAACATGAATAGGTTATTCGCAAGCGAAATATGAGATATTGGTTTTGTATACATCAAATTCATATACATCAAATTCATATACATCAAATTCATATACATCAAATTCATATACATCAAAACATACAAAATACATTCCCTTATTTTTTGTCTCTGTATACATATAATACATTATGGATGTCTTTCCCGATATAATAAATAATGAAAGTGAAAATAATGATAAAAACTTCGTGTTGAAAAAAATTATTATCGACGCTAGTTGTTCATATCTTAGTGACGAACGCGACGACCCCGACAAATATAAGTTCTACAATAGTGCAATAGAGCATATTTTAATAAATCAATTTCCAGAACATAATACCAAAACTAGTACTATTACGAACTTGATAAAGTTACAGGAAAATAACCACGCACATTATATTTTGATGGACGTGAGCAAAAAATCGAACCCATTAAAAACTATCTACGGGTTTTGTTCGATTCAATCGGACAATAGGACTAAAGTTCTATATCGTACTGAAAACCTTAATGATAATGGCATAGAGCACATTTGTTTATGGAATGTTGCAAAGCAACCTGGATTAATGTCGCGTGGTGGAATATGTAGCATGATGCTAAAAATGATTAAAACGCACTACAATACAAAAAATGTTAATACGCCTATCTTTTTAACGGTAAATCCTAATAATTTGGCAGCAGTAAGATGTTATAAAAAACAAGGATTTACGTTTGTAAGGACGATTATAGATAGTAAGTTGCGTGATATTAAACCAAGCTTTATTGGACCTAGCATGACTGATCTAACCATGCTTTACAACAGAGACTATTTATTTTTTAAGACTCAAGACCCTTCCCAAAACCTCCCTCAAGACCCTTCCCCTCAAGACCCTTCCCAAAACCTCCCTCAATATATTACATTATTACCTACAACATCACAACGATTTGTCCTTATTGCACATGGTGTACTTGATACAGGAAACTATGTTTGTAAATTGCCGCCGCAAAATATAACCGTGACAGATGTACGGCGAATATGTAACTCGGGTGAAGATGGGTATAAACAAATTGTGGATATGATTCCAACTAAGACGGAAAATAATGAAAATAATGGAAATAATGGAAATAAAAGTACATCCGTTGTTGTTGGAAGTCAAATAAAAGAATATTATTTTCCTTTTAAACATATAACATTTTATTCTGCACCAGGGACTATTTTGTCGGCTTCTGCAGATATGATTCCTAAATTATCAAAAATAACATGTTTTGCTAGCAATATGATTAATAACACTAGAACAATTGCGCCTACAATAGAGCCTATAATAGAGCCTATAATAGAGCCTACAATAACTAAAGACGAATTCAATGAAGGTACAAGAATTGCACTTCATAATACGTATTTTACGGGGAACATATCCGACCCGTCATATCAAAAACATTCAATTGGATTATATCACTGTAATATGGGGTATAAACTAGTTAGTTACCGCGATATGTGTGACGAAGACTCCAGAGAATGTGTCTCTTTCGGGTATGATGACGTTATATCGCATATATGCAATTATTGTGATGAAAATGTGATTCCGTACGAAAATGTGGAACTTTCTATTTATGCATGTCAAGGGCTTAAATCGACGATTGCTGGCACAAACATCGATAACAATTTACATAATTTATTATTTGGGGAGGACGAACAGCAAAAAGCTGGTGGCGACGGAAATATTACTAGAGATAACCCTTCTATAGAAAAACCTTCTAGAGAAGAACCCGTTACATCTAACATGTTTCAAACAAGATTCGTAAAAAGATTCGTAAAATTTGCAGAATCAAATATGTGTCAAACAAAAGGAGGTAAAAGGAGAAAACGACATACGTATATAAACCCAAAGCATGTGAAACAATCTACTCGTAAAATACAAATACAAATGAAACACAAAACAAGATCAAGAAGAGTAAAACAAGATACCCATCAAAATCGTAAAAACCACAAGACACAAAAAAGAAATAGTAAAAAGCGCCACACGAAAAAATCCCGTATGAAAAATAGACGCAATGTAAAAAGAATTCGAATCAAGATGAACTAAGGTAGATAAATACAAATATCAGAGTAACCCGGACATCAAAACATTATGTCAATTTGAAACATAATGTTTCGCGAAAAAATAATATCACTTTATTCCATATGGAAAATACCTCATTATATCAAAATATGAATCTCAAGGAAATCATATATAACAATGAATCTTCTCAAGATGAAAAACTTCTTGTAGAAAAATGTCTTCGCAATTGTTACGGCGGAGATAACCCAAGCGCATTCCACGGTAAACACTTTTTCATATTACTCTTACAAAATAAGGAAGCAAGTGTAGAAGACGTACCGTTTGGATTTTTTACAACACAGGTGAATCCATTACAGAGGGATGCAAAAATAGAGTACTACGTAATGTTATGGGATTTATGTAAAACATATTTAGGTCAAGACGACGAAGATGTATGTGGAATTATGTTACATAAATTCACAGAATATTTGAAAACCCGCTCTTATATACTTACTGAGACTAACACGCAGTACAAGATAACAGAATTGCGTGTATTGGTAAATGAAACGCATGCAAATGCAAAAATGTGCTTTGATAAATTTGGATTTAATCCAACACAACGTATAGAAACATCGAATACCAACAATACAGATATTACGTTTCGTGAATATAGTCTTAACCTGATGAATAAAGAGGCAAATGCAAGTGTGGTTGAAGACCACTCTGAAGCCGTGTTAGAAGAAAACAATAATACAGAAAATGCCACTGAGGAAGTTAAGAGTGAATTCTTGTCGCAACGACCTGAGCCTGCACCGGGACCAGTGCCTGAACCTGAGCCTGAGCCTGAGCCTGAACCTGAACCGGAACCTGAACCTGAACCTGAACCTGAACCTGAGCCTGAACCGGAACCGGAACCGGAACCTGAACCTGAGCCTGAGCCTGAGCCTGAAGCTGCGTCTGACTCTGAAGCTGCGTCTGACTCTGAAGCTGCGTCTGGACCAGAAGATTCAAATAAGTCGACAGTGTCTCAGTTAGCAGAGAATATGAAAGATATGACATCAAATGTGACTAAGAGTGTAGGTAATATAACATCAAACATGAGTGATGGTGTAAGTAATATAACAAATGGCATGAGTGGATTAACGTCTACATTTTCGAATATGGGAACAAATATGATGTCATCGATTGGTTTAGGTAATAAGGAAAATGACGAGCAACAAGAATCTCCAGTTAATTTAAGCAATGAACCTCGAGCAGAAAATACTGCCTTAAACACAGTAAATGAGAACCCAATGCCAGTTCAAGAGCCTCTGATTGGTGGAAAAAAAACAAGACAGCGTAATACAAAATCAAAAAGTAAAAAGACAAAGGGCCGTACAAGAAAATACATAGTATCCGCCCATTCCAAGAAGAAAAAACCAACCAAGGGATCCAAGGGAAAGAAACATATGAAAAGGACATCTAAGCGTCGCTAAACAGTAACCACCGCCAATTCAAAATGTAAATCGTACAATATAACATAGCACACACAGAATATTACTATAGTTACATAAAAATCCTGGACTAGAGATTTGTATGTAAAATAGTCACTATTGTTTTGTAAGTATGCATACGATAAATAGTATCGATAATATGCGCGTTGGATTCGTCTTACGTTGTTTTCGTAGTACTGCTTCTTTATGTAGTAATGCATTCGGTTCACTGGTGGTAATAGCAATACACCATAATAAAATATTTCATCTTTTACACCCTTGAAGATTTAAAACGCCGTTTTTAAAATATAATAAAAATATAAAAGTTTATTATGTATTATGTATAGTAATGGATAAAATAAACTATTTATATAATGCTATTGTTAAACATTTAAATAATAAATGGATATTTCATGATGACAATAAAAGACAAGTTATAAATGAAAATAATACGAAAAAACTTCCATACGAAATAGTAAATATCATACTTGAGTATGATGGACGCATCAAGTATAAGTATAAAGATAAAAATGCTGTTGATTATCATAAGTATGTAAATATAATTCATAAACACGATCACAGATACAATATAATTACACCGATTATCGATAAGAAACACAAAATTATTATGGATATAGAAACGAGGCCAGTTGATACAAGTTTTTATTTTGAGTTTTCATTTGATAATCAACCGAGTTTAAGTTTATGTTATGATTATAATTGGTGTTACAACAACGTGTTTGAAATATGTTATACTGATATGAAAGGGTCAGGACATATTCTTGGAAGCGACCAAATTAGAACTGTATACAAATAAACGTAGGTAAAAACAGCGTTGTAAATGTTCAAAGGTGTAAAACATCGGATAAAACACGTATTTTATCACATATATTATTTGTATTACTTATCATTGACAGTACCTATAGTGTTTACTTTAGATTTATTGTGCTAAAATATTTTCATATAGGGTTCTTTGTTGTTTCTTTTAACAACATCAAACGTGGTTTTTCGATAACGACCAAATTGCATAATATTTGGATTACTTGTCAATATTCCACTACCGTTAGTAGTAGTTGTCTTCTGTGTGATTATAGGATATACAGTTTGGTCTTCGTCTATTAATGCATTCCCTACACGTTTTAGATTACGCATATTCGCATTGGAAATTCCATTTTTGTTGCTTGCATATGTTCTTTTCCTATAACGCGAGTTCAAATATATACGAGGATCATTTCGTGTATGAGTTGAGCCTGCACTATTCTTAGGATGTTCTAATGCATACGTTTTTCGTCGCATATACATACGTTCAAGTTCTATACGGGTTGTTGCAACTAGTGCTAGTCGATATCGAATATATTTAGGTGGGTCAATTCTTGAATCGCTAAGCACTTCAGATAAAGTACGGGTATCGAGAGTGGTATCTTGTGACATACTATTAGAAGAATACATTATATTTTCAAGGTATGTGTATTTCCATGTCATAAGATACAAAATCTTCTTATTTTGCAAGTTGCCCTGTTGTATACCATTTAAACGACAAATAGTTATAATCCTGATTTTGCAAAGCGTCGTCCGTTTTGATATCTGTACTTGGTCCAATTGCAATTATTTTATCTATTTCTCTTGTTCCAATTGCGTAATCGTAATAGCGAAGACGTGAAGTATATCCATCAAACCCACCGTTCAATGAAACAAACACGTTGCCATAGTTTTGATGAGGCAATCCACTCAATATATGACGGCGTGAAATAGAACCATTCACATAGACATCCAACGTACGATTATCACAACGAATAACAACGTTTACCCATTTATTCAGAGGCACGTTATTAATAGAAACCTTTTCAATGATATTCTGGAATGTATTCATTACAACAAGTAAATTATTTGTGTTTGGTGCTATGTATAACCCAGGTGCGTTATTAGGATAATTAATGCCGACACCAACATTATCATCGTCAAAATTAATCGATTCTTCGCCTTTATGGAAAATATGGCGATATTGCCCTTTTTTGTATTCAAGGTCATCTATGTAAATCCACACACTATATGTGAATTCGACACCGTCTTCTTCATTTGTTGACCGTTTAATAGTGACTGCATTCTTGGTGCCAGGGTCTTGGGGAATTTCTATCATTTGTTTTGCATCGGCCACACCTGATACTAAATAAGGCGAATCACTTGGTGCGACAAAATATGTCACAATACGCAACCCAACGCGAAATAGAAGAAGAAATACAAAAAACACTAATATTAAAAATGCTAGTTTCATAATGGAGCTCTCTGATTCACTATTCGACGCACCAGGTACGTAATTAGATAACCCATTATTTGCATCTTTATTTCCAAATAATTTTTGAGGTCCATACTTTTTAAGAAATTCCATATACTATCATATGAGAAGATAATACATGGAAACCATGAACTAAATATACCAGACTCGTCTTTTTACGATTGTTTGTATGATACGTTACTTTGTTATTGTTATTGTTGTTATTGTTGTTATTGTTGTTATTGTTGTTATTGTTGTTTTTGTCTAATATTTCATCGGGATTTTATACCGTTAGACTACCTTGTTCGTCCCCATTGTCGAGTACGGATAGTTTCACCTGATACTTTTGCGAAAGTGTTTTAAGGAAATTGTTAGACCAACCCTTCTTGTAAACGTTCCATACTGTTTGGGGGTCCAACGACTTGTCCCAATACTGTAATTTAGCTGTGTATCCTGAAAATCCGCCATTCGGTGTCACAAATACGGGTGCATTTCCGTCTATCTTGGGTACACCCGGCAACAAGCATGTACGAACAAGTTTTCCATCCAAATACACATCTAAAGTTTTGTTATACACGCTTACGGCAACATTCACCCATGTCTGAATGGGTACATTATATACATTACATGAATGTGTTACTTCTTCTGTGCTGTTTTTGGATGGGTACACACTCATGGAGACACTTAGATTATTCTGTGTGGGTGCTAAAACAATAGAAGGGCATGGTCTCTTATCGCCATCCAATCGGCCAAGAACAACCTTTGCTTTTCCGTAACGATAGTTCCAGTCATCAACATACATCCATATCGAATACCCAAAGTTTACACTTCCCGCGTCACCACTTGTAAGGTCAGATGCCGAGATGCTTTGTGATGTTTCCGCGTCTGTTAGGTCTGTTAATCCCGACTTGAATGTCACGAATTTCAAAATAATAAGCAAAACCACTATAATCAATACTACGATTGCAATTGATTTGATATCCACCATCTATATATATACTTACAAGAAGAATTTTATACGGCAACCCCTCCTAACTTTTTTTCTTTTCGAATGTGTATAAATGTCCGATTTCACTTTTCGATAATGGGTGCTTAAAGTAGCGTACGCTGCGGATCCCGCCCTGTATTCCATTTTCTTGTCCGGCTACAATACTGTCGAAAAACATATATGGAATCTGTGTATGTTTTGTTGCAACTAATGAATCATTCATAAAAATATCCATGGTACCCGATGTATAATTAACTACACAATGATTCCAACGCTGCGTTTTCACATCGTCTGTATTCAATACAGTTTCGCATTTATCTTTCGAGGTTGAAACCAGGACCTTCAACCTATTCTTGTTCTGATTATAAAGAATTGACGGTTTTCGTCCTTGACTCAGAATAGTGAAATATTGATCTTCTGTTGCAAGTGGATTTATATAAAACCAGAACGATATTCCATAATTGTAATGGAACTCTTGTGTTGATGGAGAGGAAGATGGATACAGCTCTTGATATGTTGCCAACTCTTGTCGCTGGTCTAATGGCTCACTCTCATCTAAAAGCAATTTACTATTGTGAGTTAGTAACTGAAACAAGAAATCACGTATTGATTCGCGAAAAATCAAAATAAGTCCTACTGCGATTTCAATCAATAAAATAATAAAGGTCGTTCTCGACGTTTGCGTGTATTCCTTCACCAAAAAACTCCATAAGTCGCTAAACGAACACGATATGAGATAACGAAATAAATTCACAAAAAAAGAATCAGAAAGAGGAACGTGTGTTGTTGAGTTACGTCGGTTCATGAATCCGCGCACCAAAAGGTACAATAATCCTACACCAAATACGGCGGTTAACCCCCATATAATATACGTAAACCACCATGTTTCCACTACATAATTCGTGAGGAAAAACAAAGAAACTGAACCCACAAAAACTCCTAGCGTAATCAAAAGAGTCGTCATCAATGGGCGTAGCGACACGTTATATTGTGGATTTAACGGATTAAATACCACACTTGATATATTACGTGACATGTCGTTTGCTTTCAGTATTGCACCAATCGTTGAACTATACAACAGCAAAAGTAGAAAAACACCAAAGAATATAACCACAATAAATGTAATAAGAGGATAATTACACGGTATTTTAAACAAGTTTTTCTTGTATAAATAATAGACAATGGTACCGTATATTGCTAAGGTGATAAGGTAATAAAATGGACGAAAATATGCTGACCGTGGTGACGGATTAGTTGTATTTTGAATGAATATATTATTTTGAATTGTTGGTGTAGGCATTTCCTATACAATTATGCTAGAAAATATCCTGTATTGTATTGTGATACCTAAACACCATTGGAGTTGATTCTTACATGCTTTTAGAAATGTTTTCCATCATTGTTTTTTTTCCGTGACACTCGCGGCATAATGCTACCAGGTTGTTTACGTGATTTGAACCGCCGTGTTCGAGACGTACGCGATGGTCGACTTCAAACCATGCCTGTAGTTGATTACTACAATCCCCGCACTTCCACTGTTGTTGCGACGCTACCCATTTCTTTTTTGATTCACTTACAGAACGTTTTGTTGAGTTCTGTCCGGATTGCATCATTCGTTTGTATTGAGGTGTTGCAGATGCCATTTCTGGTGCATGCATGTTATATCCAGTGCCTTGTTGTCCGCCCATCATAGAACCCATTTGTTGGACCCCCGAGCCGTATGAAAAGAGTGGCGATATCATATTGACTGCATCTTTGTCTACCGGCATGTATTTAATCATATTTGATGCTTGTTGTAACATTTGTTGTGATTGGCCTGGGTTCCGTTTTATCATCAAATATATTGAAAAACCAATGAACCCATATGTTGCCATCTCGAAGTATTTCTTCCACGAATGTAAAAGACGTAAATATTTGTTATCATAATATGCATTCACCACTAAACCTGCCGTTAAAATAAATATTATCAATTCTAATTTCATTACAGTTGTTATATTATCATGTGATTTTTACTCGAAGAAATATTGCATTTTGATTCTTTGGGTTACACTGATTACTTGAACTTCACGTATTGGTTTAGGAAGGAACCAAACAAAAACCCAACAACATTGGGTATAATTTCTGCAACTGAACTGTGCCAAATAATGGTTTTTGAGTTATCGATTCCGGCAAGTTGATCCACCGGATTTTTATATTTTGGAATATCTCTATAGACCCTATAAAAATAGGGAGGATTGAATGTTTGGGTTGCTGGTTTTTCAGAAAGGCATCCACCAAAATAACGTTTGGCAATTTCTTCATTTTGTTCTAGATAATATTCAAATACTTCCCACAATACACCTCCAGTTTGTATCAACACAAAATAAGAGGGGAAATAGAAACCTAGAAACGTAAAAAAAAAGAAGTGACTAAATTGGACTCCGTAAAATTCATAACGCTTACAAAATCCGGTATCATAATCACAATTACACGAAACGACTCCAACAACATATATTGAAACGGCAAATATCGCGGCCATAAGTAACACCCCATATAATCTGTTATACATATACATAGTGTCTATATGTATATGTATATGAAAAAAACCACGAACATGGTCTTTGTATTATTGTGTATTTCTAGATGATGACGATTTGTTTTTTTTTGTTTGTAAAGACCCCGTGGTCGTTTTTCTTGGTTGTTTTCTAGTTTTACGACCAGATTGTTTCGGGGTTGTAGACTGTCTTGATTTTGTTCTAGTACATAATGCATGTAAATTTGTACGCAAACTCTTGTTTGAATCGTATTCATTTTGATGTAATATTTTTAGCTTTGCGTTTTCTTTACCTTTACTGAAAAATCGGTCTAATCCTTCAAGAGAACTAATGAATCTTTTTCTTGATATCGGCTTACCAGCTGTCTCGTAAAAATATTTACGTATAATTTGTATGATTGCATTGTTAAACTTTTTTCTTGTAGTTGCTGGTAATATTACATTTGTTTTGGGTAGACTATTCTCCTTGTCGATATTCATCAGTAAATAAATCGTCGAAAATCCCCAAACATCGACAATGTCTAGAAAATGGTGATGTAAAAAATCGTTCAGTTTGAAATTTCCAGTTTTGATAAAAGGGATTAACGCGTCAGCAATGTACTGAAACAGCACCATTCTTGGATTTTTCGTTGGATAGATATATTCTTTAATCAAATGAAGAATAAGATCTTCGTGTCCTCGAGCCAGGTTTTCACTCGCGACACTTTCGTTATATGCGTTCTCAAGATAAATTGCAAACTCGCTATTATTTATACTTTTTACGTTACCAATATCATCAACATAATCGAGTATTTTCTCGTAAAATACAGGGTTGAATACAATGATTGTAGGTGGCAAGTTGTAATGTAAAGGACGATTCAAATACCGTAATAATTGCGTTGATTTGTTATTGTCTGTCTTTTGGTACATATTCTTGAATATTTTCACGAGATTTTCGTGTGAGTCGGGGATCTTGTCGTTGTTGGTTATTTTTCGCGATAATCCCCAGTCGATCACACGAGGTTTTGTGTCGTCTGCAATCATTACATTTGAACTTTTAATATCCATGTGGTATACACGTTTTTGATTCATAGGAATGATTCCTTTGATAAGCAATGTTTGTAAACGTTTATTTATTAATGGAAATGTTTGGCTCGATAGAGCACGGTATGTGAAGTAATGATCCATGTCGACCCCTCCGTCTTGTAATTGTATAATACGCAAATTCTTAAGATTTCGATTAATATTTGATTCGTCTATATTTCGGCGCTGTTTCATTGTCTTGCAATTTTCCGTGAAATCTTCAAGATCAGATTTTGACAAATGTTTTGGTACGCATGAATCTTCGGGAAAAATGAAATAGTTCTGGTAATTTGGAATTTCTTGTAATGTTTTGCGAAATGATTTCACTTCTTGCATTTCTTTAAACGCATCTTTCTGTATAAGCATCTTGCTTACAATATTGCGTCCAGGTTGTTGATGTTTTTGACATTGTAACGCAGGGCGAAATACACACCCAAATCCTCCCGAACCAATCACCTTTCCACCATGTAAAAAAGTTTCTGTTGCTGCATAATTATCTGTACCACCCATAGTATCTACTATTATACATCTCTGAAGATTTTAATTCGCACAAAATACGAAAAAAATACATTCAAAGTTTAGGTCTTTTCATACCTTATGTATATTTTGTTTATAGCAATTCGTTAAAACTGCTTGATTACTTGTTCTACAAAGATAACTCGGTCTTTCCAAACCATATATTGCTTGGTGTGCTATCTTATAGATGTTAGATGAACCATTGCGGTCTCTGTTCCACTCGCCACAACCATTCTTACAATGTAGTAGCCCGTGAACCAACCGCATATCATCTTTATTTGGTCTTGGATTTTTCCTTACCATAAACTTCTCGCATACTCCTCCATCACATTTGGAGCATTTACAACTGCTTCTAAATTCATCAACTAAATATACCTTGTAGTTGTTTTTACGAAGCAAACTTCTCATTCCTATTCCTAATGTTGGTTCTTTATATTTCATTTGCTTTCGTTGTTCCCAGTCTCCTATACAAATAACTACATTTTCAGGATTACCATACATCTTTCTAAAATCACTCATCATCTTTTGTTCGTTTCGTTTGATATTGATATGTCTTCCAAACTTTAACTTGCGGAACAATTGTTTTGAGTAAAAATCAAATAATATATGGTTTATTCTATTCTTTTCGGTTACATATGCCTTGAACTTATCCATATAAAGTGTTTTACGATTATACAAAGACAAATCAGTTTCATATTCAATCACACTCTTTCCTTGTATTTTATTGGTTTTCATACCCAATATGATATTGTTGTATTTTTTCATCTTGGTTTCTTTCCTTCGTTGATTTTGTGAATACCGAAATACATTTGCATCTTTGGAAGCATCATCTACACAATAAATCAAATCTTCCTTACCAGGGTCAATCCCAATAATCTTCTTATTTTGTAATGTAGAATAATCATTTAGTTCATCAATATACAATTCTTTTGATACACCTTTCTTCGCATTTGGTAATCGTTTTCCTACCAAATCATCACGAATAAATAATACGGAAACACCTACCCCATCAGTAGAAATCATATGATGGAATGAAAAATCTGTCTTGTGAAACACTTTTTTTTCTGTGCGAAAAAAGAACTTCCATATTTTATCTTCGTGCTTCTTTGTATTGCCTTGATTGCTGTATTCACTTTTCTTTCCTTGCTCTTTTCGTAAAAGCATATTTACTAATGTAATTGTATCTAACCGAATATAACCAGGTGCGATACTACTTCGTAAAGGAAAAACATTACTGATAGTTTCCTCGTTATTTTCAACTTGTTTCATCATCGCAATCATACATGGGAAATAATCCATCGGTTTACATTTCAAATCATAATAGATGCTTTGTTTTTGGAACTTTTTGATGGGAATAATACATTTCTTTTGTTGGGTAATCCATTTATGATAATGTGGTAGTGATGTATTCTCATCTATATTATCAACATTCAACAAATCATTTTTTATTTTTCGCAACTCCTTTTCCAAACATCTAATTCGTGTTTCTCTTTCTTTTTTGGTAGGAAATATTTTTCGTATCTTCTCAACCAGCATCTTCTTCTTCCATACAACATTTACAAAGCGTTCCACATAATCTACATAATGTAGTTGAATGTTATTTTCATACATCGTAATAATGTCTTCACATAAGTAAGAAAGCACATTACTCATATATTCATAATCCAATTGCTCTGGTTGTGTATACGGTTTGTAATGCTCTGTATAGAATGAAGTAAGTTTTGTAGTAAGTTCGACGGTTTCTTTCTTGGGTGGTTTTCCTGTTTTGGTATGTTTTTCACCACAAACAACCTTCATAACATTCAAAATCAAAATCTTATCGATAATAGGTATGGTTTGTGAGTGCGTTTGATAATGATGAAGAGTATACATTTTTAGAAATTGTAAAGTATGAATAACGATTTTGTGTGCCTTGATGACTACATCGTTAATTTTCGTTGTGTTAATTTCAGGGTGTTTCAGTATGCTTTTGAGCGAAGTTTTGGTGGATTTGAAAAACTCTGGTGGTTTCTCTTTTGCTTTTTCCATTCTATATATTAGATAAAGAAAATAATTTTAAGTTCTTTATCAAAATATTAATTATTCCTAAATGTTTCAGTTTTTTATGAAAATGTATTTCCTAAACATTCTCATTTTGTTTGACTGTTATTTTTTCTTTTCGTTTTAGATATGCCTTTCTGTTTATCTCTTTTAACTTATTGGGATTTTCTTGTGCTAATTTTTTCATTCTTTCCTTTGCCTTTTGATTTACTACTTCCTTATTTCGTTCATAATATGACTTCTGTGGTTTAGAATATGTATCTATCTGGTGTTTTAACTCCATATTTTCTATTTTCAGTTTTTCGTTTTCAACCAGTATATCGTCTATATTCATACCTACTATATTCATATAAATATTTTTAAATCATTTGTGCGGATTTAAATCTTCAAAGGTGTAAAGTAAGAAAAGATTGATTTCAATTAGAGGAAATCATACGAGCTATATAATGAATCCAGACACAATGAATTCAAACACGGCCAACGAAATCTCCAAAAACGAAACAAACATCACTGAATTAACTCTTACCACAATGACTGTAGTTGAACCTAAACCTCTAGTTGAACCTGACCCACTAGTTGAACCTAAACCACTAGTTGAACCACTAGTCGAAGCACTAGTTGAACCTGACCCACTAGTTGAACCTGAAACAAACCCAATCAATGCAACCAATCTTCTTTCGCAAATTGTTTTAAAGCAATACAGTGAAAAGGTTCGCAAAGATATATGGCTCGGCTCGCAGTTTCAGCACATTGGCGACCTAGAAAACGAATACGTCGGACGCGCAGGCGAACAGCTATTACAACAACTATGTGATGCCGCGAATATTGAAGCCTCTATTGACGGCGCAAAAACAAAAGAAAAAGGCGGTGGGTGCGGCGACGGTGCCATTCTACAGAAAACAGTTGAAATCAAAACGGCACGTGCCGGGACTGGTACAACAATGAGTTTTCAACATGAACTTGGAGAAAAACCGTGGATGGCAGACTACATGGCTTTTATTGACATTGCCCCAGACGTGTTTTACGTCTCCTTGTTTCCTAACTTTAAAGAAGAATTGTATAAAAGTTCCTGTAAATGTGAACCGTATTTCCCATCGCGCTCCTTTTGTTGGCGTAAGGGAACGGGTTGTTTCAAGCTAGACACAACGCGAAAAATAAACGAATCACAGTCACTTATTCCCAATCCAAACACATTGCGTATTTGTAATTCAACAACAATCGATTCGATTGGGAAATTTATCCGACGCATTGTGAATTAGATTCACCCAAAACATTAATAATCTGAGAAGTACGCAAATTATATGCAGAGTTGGTCGAAAGAAATGCAACTTTCGACCAGTCTGTATTTTTTAGTCTATCCATGTTCTTTTCTTTATTTGGGTGTTCCAAGAAAACAATACCGTATCCTTTTCGTCGCGGTAATGTATCAAACGAGTCATATCGTTTCATATTTTCCTTACCAAAACATGTCGATGGTAAATACATATCGCATGCATAGAACATCTTTTTATTTCGTGTAGTGGATGGTGTGCCTCCGTCTGATAATGAATATACTTTAATCTGTGATATGTCGGGTTTTCTTATGTCGTACGTTGAATTATGAAAATGTTTCGACCAAATCTGAAAGATACATTCTACTGGAATCGGATTTCCAGACGGGTCTTCGAAATCGGTTTGAAGTTTCTCACTGTGAATCAAGTTCATTCCAACAACTCGTTTACGCGGAACGCCCTTTCCATCACTTTCAAATAGTTGAGGTAAAATGAAACACACATAATCTGCAAATGTCGACGAGTGGTTTATGAACTGAAGCGCCAATTGGCCGCGTAATCCAAACGGTGGGTTTCCAACAACAATGTATTTTCTAGGTTCGGGGCTGGATTCGGAATCAGGTGTAAATGGATCATCCATAACTAATGGACTCCAAGATAAATAATTTCCATTTCGCACTTCACTATGGTGTGGTTCGATGTCAACACCAATACGTCTATTAAGAGGTAATAGTTCCAAAAACTTGCCATTTCCAGCTGACGGTTCAACAAACATATACTTTGTGTTACACAACACATTTTGTTTTTCATACTGAAGTAAGATTTTTTCAACTTGAGAAATACAATATTTTGCAGTCGTGCTTGGTGTGAAGAATTGGTCCTTTTCCTTGAATGAAAACTGCGAATACACGATCGGGATATTTGCGATTTCCATTAACGCAAATCGGTAAGAAATTGGTACACTGTCTAATTCACTCCAACGCTTTACCGTCCCGAGTGCCAAATTTAACCGCGTTGCAATATCTTTGTATGTTTTTGTTTGAAGTATATGATTCAATAGATCGATTGGTTCTAACGATACTGAGTCGTTCTTATGTATTTCATTTATAGACATATGGTATTATATCAATTACTTTATTAGTATTAAATCAATTTTCTCGACAAAATAAAAAATCAGACTCGTCTGAATTGATGATGATGAAACAATGGCGATGAAACAATGGCGATGATGAAATGGCAATATTGGCCTTAGTCGTAGCCTTTTTGTTCCGGATATGCAGTGGGACTAAGCGGTTGGCGAGTTTTCGGTTGAGCGCATCTAGTCGTCGTTTCTGGTTTTTGTAACATTTGTAGATTTAGTTTTGGAATATTATGTGTAGTTTTCTTATCACTTGGTGCGACTCCAAAATGCTGTTTCATAGTTGTTTGGTGTGCGGTACTTGTGAATTCCAACTTCATAGTTCTCTATTTTCGCTTTGTTGTGTAATGTTCTGTAAGAACCAATGTATTCATAAATCAATTTTTTTCTATTCCAAACTAGTATGGATACAATCATATCATTTGGTGCAGCTTTTGTGAGTGGAATTATCCATATTACCATCGGACACCCATTTGATACTATCAAAACACTTCTTCAGTCGAAACAAAAACAAATACGATACACTACATTATTTAGTGGTTTACGATTTCCTCTTATCCAAAATTCAGTTATAAATTCACTTACATTCGGTTCCAATCACTATTTACAACAAACAAATAGTCCATTATTCAGCTACATGTATTGTGGTGTATTATCCAGCATTATTTGCACTCCGCTAGAAGAGTACAAAATATTGAAGCAATATAACCCTGACCTCAAGCAAACTCGCGTGCATTTCTCTTATTCAAATACGGTCCACATGTTTCGACATTTTCATGTTGTATTGCTACGCGAACTACCCGCTACCAGTTTGTATTTTGGCGTATACGAGTTTTGTAGTTCGAACCTACATTTACACCCATTTATTGGTGGTTCACTTGCTGGATTCCTTGCAAACGGAATCACATATCCAATCGACACCATCAAGACACGTATCCAGTCTGGCGAATCTTCATCTTTGTATAGCGCATATATCAAAGGGACGTTATGGCGAGGAATCGTACCGTGTTTGGCTCGTTCTATACTCGTAAATGGCATCAATTTCTCCATATATGACACTCTTATGCGAGAAGGGAATATACACTTAGGAAAGGCTTCACGTTAGATGGTCGCGTGAAATTCCAACATATATGATTATCATACATGCGGATACAAGTGAACCATACACAATATATTGCTGTATTTTTTGTCGTTTTTTCTGTTTTTTCGCGGGCTCATATAATGAAGAACGATACAGTCCCATGAAATCATCGAAACTCATTTGGGGTTTCTTTTGTTTATCATTCACGCGGTTGTGAATAAAATGAGCCCAACGCACAAATGAATCTTGTCCGTCTAAATATGGACTCACCGGATATTCGTCAAGTAATGTTTTGAATTCATTCCCGATTTTATCGTTCGGTAGTAAAATAGGCAGTTTCTGAATAAAATCATAATACTGTTTTTTTACACTAGACGTTGCTACAATAGGATAGTGAAACGTTATTGTATGAAGTATAAACCAAAACGAGGACCCCCATACTACCGGGTCAAACTGATTTTGCGTAGAGTGATGCTGCATTAGTATGAAAGCATATAAAAACATAGTCAAAATAACATATAGGTTTAGATATGAAAAAATATACTCATCAATTATGTAATAATTGCGGAAAGCAAGGTCATTTATTTCAAGACTGTAAAATGCCGATTATTAGTATTGGTATCATCTTAGTGCGTAACAACACTGAAGGAGAATTGGAATATTTAATGATTCGCCGTAAAGATAGTTTCGGTTATTCTGATTTCATGCGTGGAAAATATCCATTGCAAAATGAGGAATATTTATTGAATATTATTAATGAAATGACAGACGACGAAAAGTCCATCATTGTGAATGGAACACCCGATATGAATCCCTCGTCTGAAAATTCTAGTTTGGCAGGTTCTCCTGTATCAAATAGCCCTTTCGGTAAAACAGAAGACAGTATTTTGCGAAAATGGAATACAATACGCAATGGTATCGTGATTCACGAAAATGAATCTTATAATTTGGCGACTCTGGTGGAACGAAGTACAACAAACTGGAAAGAAACAGAATGGGGCTTTCCCAAAGGTCGTAGAAACGCACAAGAACGTGACCTAGAATGTGGACTACGCGAATTCGAAGAGGAAACGGGATATTCACGTAGACACATTCATTTAATTGAAAATGTTACACCATATGAGGAAATATTTAGTGGTTCTAACTACAAGTCGTATAAACACAAGTATTACTTGGCGTATATGAAAGAACAGATCGATATTTTGGATGAATTTCAAGAAAGCGAAGTATCCAAAATCGAATGGAAATCATACCAAGACGCAATATCTTCAATACGCTCCTACAATTTAGAAAAAATAAAAATGCTTACACGTGTAAATAAATGTTTAAATATGTATAAGATTATCTAGTTCTAATATAACAATTATGTCGAATGAATCACCATTGTTATATCCAACTATTGACGACCCACACTTTAATTTCAAAATAGCACAGCACCCCGAGTTCAAAGAAACGGAACAAAAACCACATCACTATGATGATTTGGAGGCATATTCAGCATCAATATGTAACAGGAGGTTTGAATTGATGGACCACCAACTTTTCGTGAAAAATTTCATTAGTCATCATACACCGTATAACAGTTTACTCTTGTATCATGGACTTGGTACCGGCAAAACATGTAGTGCAATCGGAATTGCAGAACAAATGCGCGACTATTTAGAACAGCTCAACATAAACGGGAAAATTATGGTTGTTGCATCACCCAACGTCCAAGGCAATTTCCGCCGTCAGTTGTTTGATCCTGAAAAACTCCATTATGATGGAGGAAGATGGACCATGAATACTTGTGTTGGGAATTCATTATTGCAATCCGCAATGACACACAACTATACCGTTTCGCAGAAGAAACAAGTACTCCAGTCTGTAGAGTCGTTTATTGAGGCACATTATGAATTTATGGGATACACGCGGTTGTCGAATGTTATACAAGACCAGCGCCAAAAAAAATCACTGGAAACATATTTTCGCCACCGCCTCGTTATTATTGACGAGGTTCATAATATCCGAACAATCGAGGACGAAAAAAGCAAACGTATTGCATCCAGTCTCTTTTTATTGGCCGAAAAGGTTTCTCCGTTGCGCTTTCTTCTTTTATCCGCTACACCTATGTTTAATACTTATCGTGAGATCATGTGGATTATCAATCTAATGAATATGAATGACGGGCGCCCAAAAGTGGAAGAACGTGATATATTCCAAAAGGACGGCAATTTTCTTGTGGATTCAACTACGGGTGCCGAAATAGGAAAACATCTACTTGTACGAAAGCTTACAGGATACGTCAGTTTTGTTCGTGGAGAAAACCCTTTTAGTTTCCCACATCGTATATTTCCGAGTCTTCATAATCCACAACATTCATTCTTAACTGGTACAATGCAATATCCACAAACCGAATTTAATGGCACTTCTATTCTAAAGCCTATACAGCACGTTGATGTGTTTCCATTGAAAATAGGCGATTTTCAAGCAAGAGTGTATCAAAATATTATTGCATCCCTACAACAGAAAAAAACACTCGGCAATAACTCGCCAGTCGTCGAGACAATAGAAACAACAGGTAATGAAATCGATCAATCAACGCCATCCCAAGGTGTGAATGATGTATCAAACAATAACACAGTTCATGGGACCGGTTCTAACATTGGTTCCGATTCCGCAGTACCAGATGACTCCACAGAAGAGGTCGGTGAACGTCTTGGGTACAGCAAAGTACAAATCCCCCTTGAATCGCTAAATATGGTATACCCTTCATTAGATACAACCGACAATAATGGAGCCCACAATGTAGGAAAGGATGGTCTTGAAACGCTTGTCGAAGATTCACAGGTGATTCCGTTTACCTTTCGCAATAAGGGCCGTTCTTTATTTGAACCTAAACAAATCGAAACATACAGCGCGAAAATACATAAAATAGCGAAATCATGTATTGAAGACGATGGAATACACTTGATATTTAGTCAGTATATTTATGGCGGTGTCGTACCAATGGCTCTGGCATTGGAGGAACAGGGATTTCATCGGTATCATTCTTCGCCCGGCAATTTGTTAAGTGACGACTATATTCGTCAACACAAAATAAAAACTCGGAAAACACAAAGTAACACGACTGCAAAATATATTATGATAACCGGGTCTCCGTCATTTTCGAAACATAATCAGAAAGAAATCGATGCGGCCGTATCCAGTTTAAATGAGAAAGGGGAAACCGTTAAAGTTGTGCTTATTTCAAAAGCAGGTTCTGAAGGAATCGACATGCGAAACATTCGCAATATTCATATAATGGAACCTTGGTATAATATGAGTCGAATCGAACAGATTGTTGGTCGAGGTGTACGTAACTGTAGTCATAAAACATTGCCATATAAAGAGCGCAACTGTAGCATTTACATGTACGCATCGCTGATTCCTAGTAACCCCCGTCAGAAAAATGTCGATGCCGGTGCTAGCTTGGGTCCAGAAGAATCCATAATTGATTTTTCAAGCGAAAACTATCATGAAGGTATCGACATGTACTTATACAGAAATGCTGAAATGAAAGCGCTTGCAATCGGGCGCGTTACACGGGTAATGAAAGAAATTGCGGTTGACTGCTTTCTAAGTGTCGACGCGAATCACCAATCCATTGAACGGCTCTCTACTAAAACAATACAACACCTTGCAAATGGAAAACGCATTGAAATTCAAATTGGGGATACTCCTTACAGCGCCATGTGTGATTATATGGAGAGTTGCAGCTATAAATGTAGTATGATTGATAACGGTTCACTTCGTGAATTTCCGCACGACCATATCCAGAGTCAATCACATCTTGAACAGGATACGTCGAACAAGCTTAGTACAAAGACGTGGAGCCACCTTACGCAATCTCAAGTGAACCTAATGATGAGGATCAAAGACCTTTTTCGCGAAAAGCATTTTTATTCCATCGACGACCTACATATGTTGGTTTCACACACACACCATTATCCAAAAGAAGAACTGATTCTTACGCTACGCTCAATTGTAGATGAAAAGACAGTTATACATGACATATATGAACGCAAGGGAAGTTTGGTGATTCTTGGTGATTTAGTGTTTTTCCAGCCACGCGAAATAAATCGTACCACATTACACATTGATGAACGAAAGTACCCGGTGGACGTAAAACCGAGTTATATACAGCTTCAAATTGATGAGCCAGAAAGGGTCCAATTGACATCGCCAACAAAATCTTCGGCGTTGGAGCCAACAATTGCACGTACAAATCTTGAAGAACCCAACCGTACAGAATACATAAATGGTGATAATCAAGATATTCAAAATATTCAAAATATAAAGAATCTCCAACATCTCGTTCCCAACCACGAATCTCAATCTCAACATCAATCCCACACTCAATCCCACACTCAAATACAAAATGAAACAAGTATCATTCAGCTATTACATGACCGTATAGAAGAGATTAAACAAGACAGACATTATAACATAATATTACCTGTTTTACGAAAACTGATATCGTTTGATATACAAGATGCACTTATTGAATATGTGATCGAACGAATGACGTTTTATGAAAGGAAACGACTGTTGGCTCATGTATTGCGGGAAAGGCATGCCATAACATCTGACGAACAACCTGTAGAGGGAACTGCCGATGGAGTGAGTTCATTGTTGAAACAATGTGAGGCCTATTTCGTTAAAAATAGCATTGTGTTGGACGCACATGGCTCTAGCAATAATGATGATAGGATATATTTCATACATAAAAATTCATATGTTGAGTATGTTCGTTATGACGACGCTTCGCAAAGCTTGGACTCGATACTGGATTTTGAACGAAAAGAATTGGAACCAACTATAAAAGAGCTCTTAACCACTCTGTATCAAAAGAAGGGATTCCACGAGTTCATAGGTATTTGTGTTTACCAACAAAGTCGTATCACTAGAAGGATAGAACTGACATTCAAATTAAAAGAACGTGAAAATAAACGCTCTACTGGCCGTATATGTAATGGTATTTACAAGTCCCACATTAATGAGATTGTTGCTAGTTTAACCGACGAACATTCTATCATACAAGAAGTCACAGATATGCAAAATATACATTCGTGTTTCTTTATAGAGTTACTCATGCGTAGTTTCAATAGTATGAGACCCGACAAGGTTTGGCATATACCCACTTCACATCAAATACTCATCCATGAACGTAGTAAACTTTTTCCGGATTTACGAATATAGACTCATGACAATAATATAGACGTGGATGGAAACAACGTCTCAATGTTCTCAAAGAGCAACTGGAATGCTTGTTACAAAATCAACCTGATAGGATGTTAGAAGTAGTCAAACTCTTTTACGGTCAAAATCGATAAAGCAAATTTAATGTTTCGATACATTGCCTATTTTTGTACCGTTGGACATACTGGTAAAAATTATACGAAAAATTGATTTAATATTATTTGATTATGTATTGTTATAATATACACAATGAGCCAAGAAAACAAAAATAATAATCCCACAGAAGAAAACCAAACCACCCAACCAGAAACCCAACCAGAAACCCAGCCAGAAACCCAACCAGAAACCCAAGACGAGATACCAAAGGTATATTCACCACATAGTCCTGAAGATACACCACCAAATGCGCGAGATAAAAAACTCTATTCACCACATAGTCCCGACGAGCCTCCACCAGATCTACCTGAAACGAAGAAGAATGGACCGTCAAAAAAATATCGCAACCATGTGAATGACTTATTTACACCAGTCCAGGCAACAACCTATTTACACGTACCGTTTCACAAGGCATCTAAATCCATTAAAAAAAATCTACAAAATATGTTGGTAGCACAATATGAAAATTATTGTAACGTATATGGATTCATCAAAGAGGGTTCTATACAGTTGCTACAACATTCGGCAGGGGTGTTACATGGTTCGGACCTTGAGTTTGTTGTTTCTTATCAATGTTTAGCGTGCCTTCCAGCTGAAGGCGTAACACTCGATTGTGTTGTTAAAAATGTTACCAAGGCAGGTCTTCGTTGTGAAATCGCAAATATGAGCCCACCGCCTCTTGTAATATTTGTTGCACGAGACCATCATAATACAAATGAGAAATACCATGAAGTAGAGGAAAATGATGCCATTATTGTTCGTATTATTGGAAAACGTTTTGAACTACATGACCGTTATGTATCAGCTATAGCAGAATTTATGGAAAAAATATAGTGTTGGTTTAGTATAGTAGTAATATGTCTAAAATGAAGACAAAGGAATATGAAGTAAAAATAGTAAATGAAGACATGAAAAAAATGAGAAATGCTGTTCGGAAAATGGGCTCAACGCGCGTTCATGGACCAATATGTATGAGGCGATGTGTTTTTTATCATTGTAAAAGTAAAATAAATGGGTTTGTGCGTATTCGGGAAGAATATGGAAACGTTGTTAAGATTACATGTAAACAATTTGGGCGCGGTAAATATGCAACCGAGCATGAACTAGTTAGTAACAAAAACTACGAAGATACTGTTGATTTTTTCGTGCAATGTGGTCTTGTTAAGAAATCGGAAATCGAAACTACGCGCGAGAAATGGATTCATAAAGATGCAAATGAAATTGTATTTGATACGTGGCCGGGGATTCCTGAATACATGGAGGTCGAGTGTAAGGACGAAGATAGACTACACAAAATAATGGGTCGGTTAAATGTACCGAGGCAAAATATTATGTACTCGGGAGTGGATACATTGTACCGCGAGTATTATGGTCTTTCTAAACATCGTATCAACAATAAAACGCCTGTGTTGCGGTATGAAACAGTACAGTCAGACCTTGGGATTAAGCGGGGCAATAAAGGTTATAAGAAAATAAGGGAGCTTTCCAAAATATATCAAACAAAGAAACGTCATTATCAGTGCGGACATAAATTCCGACAAACACGAAAAAAACGAAACTAAAGTTGGGATTAGAGGGTTATGCTATTTGCAAAATACTACGCTGTAAGAGCGGTTGTGGGTCGTGGAACAGATACCGTAATGGTTCATCAAACATCTACAAGATATTATCATATCAAGCAATATATGGTTTAGAAAGACCGAGTTATCTTTGTAGAACAAGTAATCAAAGATAACTCGGAGGATGTGTCGACATAATACACAATGTAAAATTTGATTGTGTATTGTGTATTGTATACTAGATGAAGTATATGAAATGTCTTGATAACATTAGTTGGAGATGGTGGGCATCGATCCCACTACCTTTCGCATGCAAAGCGAACGCTCTACCATGTGAGCTACACCCCCCGTAGGGTCTATATGATTGATTACGCTGTAACGTTTTATCCAATATTCATCCGAGAGATTTGTATATGTTATATTTATTGTATTTGTGTAGTTAGTTGGCATCGGATGCATCACGTGGAGGACGGGAATTGCGAATCTCATTGCGTACTTCGCACATAAGACGACCACCACGGATACCGGTTACATGTCTTGCAGTATACTCATACTTTGTATCCGAACTCTTATCCACAGTAACTTCCACGTACTCGCCCTGAACCAAATATTTATATTGCTCGGACTCCACAGAAAGAGAACTGTGATGAACGAAAATATCGCGCTCGTTCATGGAACCGTCACATAAAAGGGTAATAAACCCGTACCCAGACTTGTTGTTGAACCACTTCACACAACCTGTGAATTTCTCCGGCTGACCTGATGAACTCTGGGTCTCAGTGACACTCATTATGTATTATATGATACTAGTTCTTTAGGTTGATATTTCTGTTGTTATTCTGATATGTTTGTATGAGTTCATGAATCTCTCGGGACTCCTATTTAGAATACTTTTTGAAATACATGAAAGTTCCAAGTCTAAATAATATATGATATATCAAAAAGGTTTTTGATATGATGTCCCGAGAGATTTTGGGTTCGCTAAAATATACGAAAGAATATATTACCATAAATTATTTACTAGATGTGTGGTATTACGTTCATATGTGATAAACTAGGGTCTGAAACAGCAGTTCGCTATGCATTGACAAGCATAGAGCAGCTACAAAACCGTGGTTATGATTCATATGGTATATCGTATTATGATGCAACGACAAGTTCGTATATTTCACGAAAACATGTCCCTGCTACAAACGAGTTATTCCAAGATTTTAGACTACAAAATAACAACCACAAATCAAATTATTGTATGGCACATACCCGGTGGGCGACCCATGGTGGTGTAAATATTCAAAATACACACCCACATACATCTAACAAAAAGCTATTTACATTAATTCACAATGGTATTATTGAGAATTTTAGTGAATTAAAGAAGTTCTGTCTCGAAAAGGGATTTGAGTTTCATTCAGAAACTGACAGTGAAGTGATTGTAAATTTGATAGAGTATTTTTACGGAGAATTTAAAAATATAAAAGAAAGCATTCGTCATACATTATCACTATGCGAAGGTACATATGGACTCGTAATACAATTTACAGAAGAACCTGGTACCACATATTTTATACGAAAGGGCTCGCCGCTATTAATCGGAGAAAACAGCGAACATACAATTCTTTGTTCCGAAGCAGCTGGGTTTATGAATTCCGTGGATAATTATTTGTTAATTCCGGAAATGCAGATCTACACCATCGACGCATCGGGGTATTGTAATCTTAAATCGAATGATTGTCTCCAAGTACAGCACCACAAAGAAATAAATACACTTACCCCCGCACCATATCCACATTGGACTCTAAAAGAAATAATGGAACAGGATGAATCATTATTACGGGCAATAAACTATGGTGCTCGTATAAATAGTCAACGAGTCGTTTTCGGTGGTCTTTTCGAGCTTATACCGTTTCTACAACAGATAGAAAATATCATTTTAATCGGATGCGGAACTAGTCTTCATGCATGTCAGATTGGTTCATTATGGATTCGTACAAATCGTGTTATACCACATGTATATGCAATCGATGCAGCCGAGTTCCAAGAAGACAACATACCAGTAAAAGGGCAAACACTTCTTATTGTCGTTAGCCAGTCGGGCGAAACAATGGACGTAAAACGCGTATTAAACATGGTAAAAGACCGAGATATATACACTCTTGGAATTGTCAATACTGTGAGTTCGCTCATTGCACGTGAAACACATTGTGGAATATACATGAATGCCGGGCGTGAAGTAGGGGTTGCATCTACGAAATCATTCACGAGTTCTCTCTTGATTATTCGACTGTTATCGCTATTTATTCTAGAAAATCTACGCATGTCAAAACCGAATTCTCATGTTATATATAAAAATATTGAGATGTTATCAGAACAAATTCGAGAATTAAATAAAGACATGTTAAAACCGTTTAATAAAGAGTTACTTGAGAATATATCAAAAGATAACCTGTTTATTCTCGGTAAAAACACAATGGAATTTATTGCAAAAGAGATTGCACTGAAAATGAAGGAAATATGTTATATCCATGCAGAAGGCTACTCAGGTTCTGCATTGAAACATGGACCATTTGCGCTGTTATACCCAGGCTTTCCAGTGATACTGATTATTCATCAGAGTCACAAGGAAAAAATGATAAATGTGTATCAAGAAATCAAAAGTAGAGGTGCGTATGTTTTAGTAATTAGTGACATTGATTTAAGCGAACTCGATATAAAACCAGACTACTATATTCATGTGCCGAAAAATGATGATTTTCAAGAAATAGTGGATACTGTTGCACTTCAACATTTATGTTATCAAGTTTCACTTTTCCGAGGAATCAACCCAGACACTCCTCGTAATCTGGCAAAAGTGGTAACCGTTGAATAAGAAGCATACCTACAATACAATCAATCCAATGGTACTTAATGCCTGTATCATACAAACAGTTTTCACATAATTACTTTTTGGGTATACATCACCGTACCCCAATAAACATCCAGTTGTAACAGAATAATAGAAACGATTAAATACACGCTGCGCCAATGAAGGTTTTATATTTTCTTCAGATAAGTCTTCATCTTTTACTTCTTCTTTGACTTGGTCTCCAGTATCATCAATTGCAACATCTGTCTTCTCAATTTCTTCTGTAGTTCGCTCTTCATTGTGAAATGTACTAAAAGGCTCCTGTGGCATAGGCTCATCAGTGGATTTATCGAGTTCTCTTACTTTGTCTGAAAGCTTTTTGTCTTCTTCGACCACTTCATTTACCTTGTTCGTTACCTTCTTTTTTATTATCTCGTCCTTGATCGTCTCTGACACCTTGTTTACTCCTTGAAACTGACTATCATCTGCAATACTATATAAAATCGCAAATACCACAATCAATCCGAAAAATATCGATATTTTAGGATACATAAGAAGTTTAATGTAAAAATCAGTATGGAGGACATGCATGTTCGTATTATACTAGCAAGAGAGAATTATTCGGATATTTTGGATATTTCTACAATATAGATTCAGTGTGTTTAAATTACGATATAATATTCACCCTAAAAGATATTATGAGTAGTCGTGCAAATGCTTCTGCAAAACAAAGGAGAGTGGGTGGTGCAACAACCAAGGACAATAATTTCATCAAGGAAGAGGAACAAATCGAACCTCAAAATAGATCAACACGCGCAATTTCTGTAAAGCAAGCCTTAATTATTCTAAATTCAAAAATTAATACAATTGAACGTGGTCTAGATGGAGGCAATAGTATTTCAACACAACACGGGATTATCCAAGACGAGGTAACAAACGATCTGAAAAAACTGAACGATACACTAGAATTACACTCAAGTAATATTGCCGCTTTAGAGGTAAAAATGAATAACGAATTCTCGGCAAAGATCAAGTCACTAGAGGCATCCATCGACGAATTAAAAACAATATCCATGAAGAACCAGACAAATACAAGCGACCTACAAGCGATGGTATTGAAACTATCCACAAATTCGAAATCATAAGATCATCATGTCGGTTGTAAAGCGTTCAAACATTCATAATATTCTATACTATAACACTATGCGTTATATTGTAGAATTCTTCATATTTATAATCATTTGCTTCTTATATATACATGTATTCTATCATCTAAAAACAAGTAATGCACTCGAAGTGTATGTGATTGATGACTGTTCGAAGGAAAAATTCGAAGAAATATGTAATTTACGTCAACCATTTGTATATACATTTCCAATGGAAGACATTGATACATATTGCAATCAAAACCATATACTCGAGCAATATGGCTCATTTGATATGCAACTACGTAACGTAATTCAATCTACATCTAGAGAAGAATTATACATGCTATTGAAATCGAAAGAAGTCTTTCAATTATGCAATACACAGGTCAATAATTCAACGGCTAAATATATAAGTGAAAATAACAGCGAGTTCTTACACGAAACAGAGTTAGTGAAACGGTTCCAAGAAAATGACCTATATTTACGTCCGTCATTTGTTTTCCAATGTACCTATGACTACATGTGTGGTTCCGAGAACTCAAAAACCCCGTGGAGATATAACCTTGCATATCGAAGTTTTCTATATGTTTCTTCAGGCTCGATCAAGCTCAAAGTGTCACCACCGAAGTATGCCAAATATATGCATTGCGTCTACGATTACGAGAATTTCGAGTTCAGGTCTCCGATGGACCCGTGGAATCCAAACGCAACGACCCAATCACAATACGAAGATTCATTCGATAAGATAAAATGCATGGATATTGAAGCGTCACAAGGAACACTGGTTTTCATCCCCGCATATTGGTGGTACTCGATTCAATATGAGTCGTCCCAAACAAGTGTTTGTAAATTCCAATATTATACATATATGAATAACATTTCTATTCTTCCACAATATGTTATGTGGATACTCCAACGACAGAATATTCGACATACGATTGATTTATATGGAAAATCCGAGGTTACACACAACAATCATATAACCAGTTCGGATGCAGCTGCAACAGATTCGACCAACCTAGATTCGACAAATTTAGACCCAACGAGCTCAGTGCAAATACAAAACTCAAACACCGGTACTCACCAAGACGGTTCAAAGTTAACATTTCAATCATTTGAATAGTTCATAATATACAACTTTAGTTATGGAGCTGTTTCGGTGCTCTATATTTTAATATATCGGTTATTTCACTGGTAGTCGGAAATAATTCGTTCCCGTATATATCTTGTAACAACAACCATTCAAATAATCCTCCAACATACACATATACATATTGGAACCCCAATTGAACACATTGTTTATATTTTGTAATAATTGTAGTATCATTACAATTGCGTCCATACAATATAATCGGTTTCATTTTCGTCTGTCCGGTTTGTAATAGACGATTTAAAAGGGCCTCTTCTTCGTGAATAGGAACAGTCTTGTGTATTAAACAATCTTGTTCGTGTGGTGATAACGTACTCACTAAAACCATTGTGGAGTCATTTATCCCAGTTATAATATCTTCGTAACTGACTCTTGGTACTGAGCTAGATGAGCCCATGATTATTATAGACAGTTTTTCTTTACATCATTGACGCGAACTTCGATGATGTAAAAAATGTAGTTTATCTTCTCATCATTTTTGTCATCAATCCATAATATTCACATTCGTCCAATATGATACTATACGATTCGAGATTATCGATCTTATTCTCTCGTATTATATACTTCGTTACACTGTATTTCATCATTATATATTTATACAAAAGTGGAATTAATGAGCGTTCAGTATTTCCACGATAAAACGACAACCCACGTTCTACTTTTCCTGTTCTTGGGCTCACACAATGCGTCCACTTTCCCATACAATGGTAGCGTATCATTTGTTTTCTCATATTGTCTACCGTTTTATTGTAAAACTCACTATCTTCAACCTGAGGCACAAAAACAATATCATCCAATAAAACATTCTTGTTATCATTGTGACAACCATCAGTTATTCCACCTCCGACTAGGTCGTATCTATTGTGACTATCTTTAATTTTTGACTCATCGTATAATTTATGTACGGAATGACAAGTCCCCATACATCACCTGTGTATAAAAAAATTGATTCAAAAAATCATTCACCCACCAAAAATATATAACAATACCACTAGAGATACCGAACTGAATCATGACACACGTTTCTTGTATTCGCAAATTACGTACGAATCCAATGCACCAAAACGAGATGGACTCGCTCTATAATGCGACTACAAAACAAACAGCACCTGGAGCTAACCCATACTCACAATGGCAACATGCAATCGTAAAATGCAACCGGAATAAGATATTAAAACGACTATTCAGAGGAGTTGAACTAGAAACACATATACATAATGATAATGAACCAACAATTAATTAACGAATATTTGAGTTTATCGAGCGCGATCAAAAAAATAAAAAAAATAACTCTTTTCCAAAACTTTTTTGAAAAAAGTGAAAATGGACATTTATAAATGTCCAAAACCGAAATTTCAAAAAAAGTTTTGTTTCAAAAAAACGCGTTTTTTCGTTTATTACGTTAAGCGTCATAAATCGATTTTCGAAAAAATATTTTATTACCAAAACTTTTTTGGGATTTTTTTCAAAAAAGGATTTAGGCATTTTTTTCATTTCCATTTATGCCGGATTTGGAAATGAAAAAAATGCCGAAAAATGCCGAAAAATTTCATTGTAAAACTTGTGACTTTGTATGTAGTAAAGAATCTAACTGGAAAAAACACCTTTTAACACGTAAGCATAAAATGGAAATAAATGGAAATGAAAAAAATGCCGTTTTTCTACAGTGCGAGTTATGTAGTAGAAAGTATAAAACAATTTCCGGATTATGGAAACATAAAAAAAAATGTACTGTAGAAATTCAAAATAAAATTACGCCTATTTTCAATGCAGCCTCGGCAATTCCGATAAATTCCGCAGATTCTATAGATTCCACGAATTCGGTCAATACGAAAAACTCCGAAAAGTATATGGGGGTTGACTACAAAGATATGCTTTGTAAGGCATTGGAACACATACAAGAACAGCAAAATGTATTCAAGGAAGAACTAAACAAAAAAGACGACATGATGATAAGCATGATGAATAAAATATGTAACACACGAAACAATACAACAAACAACACAACAAACAACACAACAAACAATAATCAATTCAATATCAATATATTTCTGAATGAAACATGTAAAGATGCAATGAATCTAACAGATTTTATCAAAGGATTCCATTCACAACTTGAAGATCTCGAATTGATGAAAGATATTGGTTATGTAGAAGGTGTAACAAAGATTTTCATCAACGGACTAAATCAGCTTGAGTTGTCAAAACGTCCGCTACATTGTAGCGATGCGAAACGTGAAATACTATATGTAAAGGAGGATAACACCTGGGGAAAAGACACGAACAGAGAAAAAATATCAAAAGCAATTTCTACAGTTGGGCGAAAAACATTACAGCATTTTCCGGAGTGGATGGAAAACCATCCCAAATGTAATTCATCCGAATCAGTCGACAACAAAGAATATCATTTATTGATAAAAAATACAATTACGGAAAACACTGACGACAATAAGAAGAAAATAGCCAAAAATATAGTAAAAGAGGTTGTAATCGATAAATTTGAAGCAAATGAAAAGTCAAACACTGACAATGCGAATACTGACAACATAGCCATACAAGATACAGATAGCGACTAAATACACACAACAAGCGCACTCAACAAGCGCACTCAACAAGTACATTCAACAAAATCATATGAAGATACAACCTTCACATGATTACACAATTCATAAAAGCCTTTATGCGGATCCAACTAAACACCTAATTGAACTTGACTACAATTTCTACATCTTCTTTCTTGATACTCTTCGATGCTAGTACGGACAATTCTTCGCGTCGTTTGCGGGTCTTATTTGCCAAGTCTCCGCTATCAGTCGGCGTGGACAATACCAACTCTTGAGGAATCGGATTGTCGGTAGAACTCGATTTGTCTGTACGTTTTCTCGAATTGCTATTGCGTGAATTCATATCTTCCTCGATTTCTTGGTAATGTTTCTCAATGTAATCGACAACCCCACTTTCAATCGCCCATTTGAAGAAATTCAGCTGTCCGATTGTAGTCTGGATAGAAGTGCCATCTTTATACGGTACACTAATCCGTTCCCATCTACAAAATGGGTCGAAACGTCGTTTTGAATATGCCTTTAATTTAAGCTTATAGTCGTTATATACTTTCATTCGTCTCGTTGTCTTACCATTCACTAGTTCATATACAGTGAAATTCTTTTTTGCGTAATTCGTGGCAAACCAGTCAACAATTCGCAGTGAAATTTTTGAATCCCCGTTAATAATTCCAAGCATTTTATCCAGATATTGACTGTTTTTATAGAATTGCATACAGTTGTGTAACAATAGGTCATTTTGTGAAGTATATTGTGCTGACATACATTAACGGATGGTATCTATTTATACTGTTTTCAATAAACTCAATTATGAGGGAGTTATCATACGATTTATTCAAGTTTACATATCTTCAATTGCTTCGTAAACTGAAATGCACTGTGGCTCCTTCTACGTTTTTCCATATTACACTGCATACACGCAATTACTGTATTAGAACACGTGTGTTGTATATCATTATCGATTCTATCGAGAGTCCATTGTTTTCGTTCGCGCTGTTCTTGGTATATTATTTTCATTCTTTCTTTGCAATAGAAGCACATCAGCTTCGATGCCACCAACTTTTCTATTAATTCGTCGTAGCTTATGAATGTTTTTTCATCAAGTCTAGATTTTTTTATATCTTGTTGACGATAACTTTGTACTTTCCGTCGCAGTTCCTTTTGTATAAATTCGGCCATAGGTTCTGTTTCTATAATCGCATCATTTAAATATAGTGTGTTAAGTAATGTATTTTCCTCTACATATGACAATTCTTTAAATTCAATAAGAGGATGTTGTTTCCGTTGTTTTGGCATATTCTGGGTGCGTAATATTTTTTTCATGGCATATTTTGTTGCTTGACCCTGTAAAATAAGCCCTTTTACATCGGCAGAATTATCTACGGGACTCCAATCAGCATTAGATGTCATATGTATAACACAACACTGAAAAAAATCACCTAGACCGAACTCTCCAAATAAGTATAAGAAGAAACTATGAATCTACAAGAATCTGAATTACAAACGAATTCGACTACTACTTTGGAAAATACCGATTCGAGTGATTTAGCAAAACAGAATAAGCAGGGTGAATATTGTAAACAAACAAGCAATTTGTATACGCGACATACCGAAAAAGTCCAATATGTATCAAGCGACAAAATAGAACAATTCTTACAGGACGAACAAACCGGTTCAAAAAAGGAGCCATGGTCGCGCCTTCAACAAAACATTAAACATGATATGTTGAACGAATATGCATTATCATATTGCGAGTTGCACGATTTACACGAAAATATTTCCAGTTTACAATCCTTCTTACGATTGGATGCGTATAAGCGATTAAAGGGAAAGGAAATCATCTATAACAAAGACGATTGTGTAATAGAAAAAATTCCGGGCCTTTATTTCAATCAGGAAACATCTACGTTCCACATTCGAAGGAATGAAACAAGGGTTTCAACATCAAGAAGTCTTCCGCCCAAACGCGAAAAATCAGCTTCGCGTAAAAAGCGTTCCGACAACAAATAGGCTAGGATTCACTCAAATGTTATACGCCACCAATATTAAGAAAATTGATTTAAATTGTTGATTATAATTGATATATACAAATCAAATGACACACGAAGACGACTTAAATTTTATATATGAGTACATAAAGCATTATATTGATATATACCCCGGACATATTTCATTTGCAGATTTTGAAGATAATCTCTTTTATGACGTACTTGAAATGTATCAGATATACAAAGGTACACAAGGTGAATTGCCCGTTATTTTGGAGAGTTATGAGACCCATTTTAGAATTGCACTGAAACAATTATATCATAATTACATTCCGTGTCGATCGTTTGAATTCTCTGGTATACGAAAACCACCGAATGTAGCACGAATACAGCAAACAATTACAAAACTACGCGGTATTCCGCAACCGGAACAGCGGACAGAAGAATGGTATCATTTTCGTTATAATCTAATTACGGCAAGTAACGCGTATAAATGTTTCGAGGGGAAGGCACTGCGGAATAGCATCATATATGAGAAATGCCAGCCACTTGACATTGAAAGACATGTGTTACCTGAAGGTGCAATTGTAAATACATCAACAACCCTTCATTGGGGTCAAAAGTATGAACCATTATCCGTATTATTTTACGAGGAAATGTACGAGACGCGTGTTGGTGATTTCGGTTGTATTCCGCATACGGCGTATTCATTCTTGGGTGCATCTCCTGATGGTATTAATGTTGATGATACCAATATTCGTTATGGGCGTATGCTGGAAATAAAAAATATTGTGAACCGTGAAATCACCGGAATACCTAAAAAGGAGTATTGGGTCCAAATGCAATTACAAATGGAAGTGTGTGATTTGAATGAATGTGATTTCCTCGAAACGCGTTTTAAAGAATACGAATCCCGGGAAGATTTCTGCGAAGACAAGACACACAAGAAAGGTCGTATTTTACATTTTATTCAAGATGGCAAGCCGATTTATGAATATGCATGGCCGACCTCGATGGACGATGCAACATACGAGTTATGGGAAAATACGCAGTTAGAAAAATCTACCAGCCGTGAATTCGTCCGTACAATCTATTGGTATTTGGATGAACTCAGCTGCGTTCTGGTGTTGCGAAATAAGAAATGGTTCTCATGGGCGATTGATGAAATACGAGCAACCTGGGACATTATTGCAAAGGAGCGCGTAGAAGGATATTGTCATCGTGCACCCAAAAAACGGGAGAGAGCTGTTCCAAATCCGAATTCAATATCAGTTTCCACATTATCTGGTTTACTTAACAATCAGACGCGGGAAAAGCAACAGCCTGGACCCCAAATGAATATCCAACCACACGGTTGTTTGATGGATCTTTCAAACAATGTTGTTGTAGTGAAGAAAAGGTCAAGTTCTGACCTGTCGTTTGACAAATTAGAGAAACCTCCGGAAAATTCGGCCTTATGTATTGTTGAATGCGAAGAGAACTTGTCAGGACAAAATAACACAGATGGCAATACAGATACAAAACACAAACAAACAGATACAAAACACAAACAAACAGATACAAAACACAAACAACAAATACAACCTATGATACAAATCTCGACAACACCTTTCCACAGCAACGTGGATAAATCACCCCAAACAACTTAAAATTACGTTTTATAATACATATACGGAACATGTCATTGTTTGAACAAGAGATGCGAGTTACAAAGCGTAATGGTTTACTTGAAGAAGTAACATTTGACAAGATTATGAAACGTATGCGTAAATGCGGCGAAGAACGCGACTTGCGTATGAATTATTCAGCGCTAGTGATGAAAATCATCGATCAATTGTACGACAAGATAGAAACATCCAAAATAGACGAGCTAACAGCAGAACAATGTGCTTCACAGGCGACACAACATAGTGATTTCGGAATTCTTGCATCACAACTAATTATTTCCAACCACCATAAAAACACGGCTGCCTCATTTTTTCATGTAATGCAACAATTATATAATTTCAAGGACATTCATAACTTACATTCGCCTCTTGTTAGTGAAACATTTATGGATGACGTAAATGCAATAGGTGCAGACACAATAGAGTCGATGATTCACTATGAACGCGATTACTTATTTGATTATTTTGGATACAAAACACTCGAACGAGCTTATTTATTTAGGGTAAATGGTGTTGTTGTAGAGCGTCCTCAACATATGTGGATGCGTGTAGCGATTGGTATCCATGGTTCACATTACGAACGGGTTCGTGAAACATACGATGCAATGTCTCAGAAATATTTCACACACGCGACGCCTACATTATTTAATGCAGGATCCCCGCGTCCCCAACTGAGTTCCTGTTATTTGATTGGAATGGAAAGTGACAGTATTGATGGAATTTATAATACATTAAAAGACTGTGCGTTGATTTCAAAATATGCGGGTGGTATTGGGTTACATATTCACAATGTTCGCGCAACGGGTTCGCATATTCGAGGAACCAATGGTTCAAGTAATGGGATTGTACCCATGTTGCGAGTTTTCAATAATACAGCTCGTTATGTGGATCAAGGTGGGGGGCGCCGCAATGGGAGTTTTGCCATGTATTTAGAGCCATGGCATGGGGACGTATATGAGTTTCTGGAAATGCGAAAGAATCATGGTGACGAAGAATTAAAGGCGCGTGATTTGTTTTATGCGCTATGGATTCCTGACTTGTTTATGGAACGCGTGGAACAGGACAAGGAATGGACCCTGATGTGTCCGGATGAATGTCCCGGTCTGAGTGATGTTTGGGGTCCAAAATTTGTTGAGCTTTACACCCGTTATGAAAGTGAGAAGAAGGGTAAGAAAACAGTAAAGGCGCGCGATTTATGGTTTCATATATTGGATAGTCAAATGGAGACCGGAACACCATATATATTGTATAAGGACGCATGTAATCGCAAGTCCAATCAGCAAAATATTGGCACGATTAAGAGTTCAAACCTGTGTACGGAGATTATTGAGTATTCCGATAAAGATGAAACTGCCGTTTGCAATTTGGCAAGCATTGCATTGTCTTCTTTTGTGAAAAGGGACACGAAAACATTCGATTACGAACTTCTTCACAAAATTACAAAAATAGTGACGCGCAACTTAAATAATGTGATTGATATTAATTTTTATCCAACTACCAAAACCCGTCGTAGTAATTTGCGTCACCGACCAATTGGGCTGGGAGTCCAGGGTCTTGCTGATGTATTTGCCATGATGGATATACCGTTTCACAGTGAAGATGCATTGGAAATAAACAAATTTATATTTGAAACGATTTATCACGCTGCCATGGAAACATCGTATACTATTGCGCGCGAACGTCATGAAGATGAATCATGTGTGTATAATGAGTACGACCGTAAGAGTGATACTATATATAAAGGTGCGTATTCCAGTTTCGAAGGTTCGCCATTGTCACAAGGGAAATTCCAATTTGATTTATGGAATGTAGCACCAACGGATAGATACGACTGGAATACACTACGCCAGAACATTATGAAGTATGGTGTTCGCAATTCATTATTGGTGGCTCCAATGCCTACCGCGTCCACATCACAGATTTTGGGAAATAATGAGTGTTTTGAACCGTTTACGAGTAATATTTATAGTCGACGTACATTAGCAGGCGAGTTCATGATGGTAAACAGGCATATGATGCGCGATTTATTAGATGCTGGGTTATGGAATGAAGACCTGAAGAACATGATTATTGCAAACCGTGGAAGTATACAGTCATGTAGCTTCGTACCTGAAAAAATACGAAACAAGTATAAAACTGTATGGGAAATTCCGATGAAGCATATTATCCATATGGCACGTGATAGAGGTGCGTATATTTGCCAGAGCCAGAGTCTAAACCTATGGCAAGAAGACCCTAATTATAATTCACTTACATCTATGCACTTTTATAGCTGGAAACAAGGTCTAAAAACTGGAATATACTATTTGCGCCGTAAGGGAAAGCATCAAGCTCAGCAGTTCACAATTGATCCGTCAAAGCAAACTGAATCGTCGTCTTCGAACGATGAACCATGTGAAATGTGTTCTTCGTGAAGAATGGTATAAAGATTATTCATATTGTAATATATTGTCAAATGGAAAGCACATGTAAAATAGAAATCGGAACAGCCGAAACAACCGGAACATCTGGAACATCTGGAACATCTGGAACATCTGGAACAAACACAATTGAAGAAATCGAGTATAGTTACGAACGTTTAAACTTTATACGGGAGCAGATCGAAATGATGGCAAAGTCGAGTCAAATCGAAATATTACGTATGTTACAAGAAAACAGTAATGTTGTGCTGAGTGAAAATAATTACGGTACTTTTGTGAATTTGAGTGACCTTTCGCCTGTGATGATTTCACGCATGGAAACATACATTCATTATTGGAAAGACCAAGAAAATATGTTGTCAAACATGGAGACGAAGAAGGAGGCATACAAATCTAACTTTTTCGACATGGAAAGCATATAAAGCATTATTCACTAATAGTATATAGCTATATGAATCAAATACAAACAACAAAGAACAACAAAGTATCGGAACACAAAGTATCGGAACACAAATCGGCCGCATTTACAATGGCAGGTTCGTCGGATCGACAACAAAAAGAAGCTATGCATCTGATTCAGTCCTTACAGAATTACATGCTTACGAATAAACAAATGATAAAATGTATCAAGAATTGTATATTACCCGAACCGAAGAAACGCGACAACACCAAACCAAAACAGCAAGTATCGAGTCAAAAATTCATTGTTCCACACCAAAAGGACTCTTTGTTCTGGTTGTTTTATATGTTTTGGAAAGGGCTCGATACATATAAATTGTTGGGTTCGCATACCTATGCAGAAGAAAAGAAGTGTAAAATAGAATGTATCCAGCGCATTCGCAATAGTAAATCCCTGTTAAAACTACATCAATATAAAAAGTTGTCAACATGCGAGGACGAACTTTTGAATCAAGAAACAATCGGTCTCAAGACATTTTGCGCTTTATGTGTAATTGAAAATATACACATTCGAATTGTATTTCGTCATATGATATTTACTTTATTCCAAGATGATAATCACGAAGACATTCAATACACAATACATAGAGTCCAACAAGTGTATGGGTATGAAGCATATGACGTGACAACTATGGACGCCATAATGCCTTCAAAATACGAATTCACAAACATCGAGAAACCGTTGTATGCAATTGGTAATTACAGTTCGGGACAACTTTTGGAGATTGCGCCATTTTTCCACGTAGACATAAAGAATCAGTCTGGGAAAACAAAAACCAAGCAAAACATATATAATGAGGTATGTGAGTCAATACATACTCAAATGAATACTACTAGTGTGTGACGAACACACCATTAAATATTTTATAAAATTGATTTGTTTTTTAAAATATATAGAAATAAACTAATACTAGTATATATGGTCGAAAAGAATATAAAATCATCAACGAAACAGGCGAAAGGGTTTGCACCACTTATCGAATCGTTTAAGACGTATGAAAATACTGATACAGTTCATAAGGAACTCGAAGTACGTTTTCGCGCAATGCGTAAACCCTTTTCAAAATTGGATTACGACAGGTTAGCCCAATATTTATTGTCAAATCAGTTTCGTATGGGAAATCCAGATGGGACGCATATTTTGCGTATTCAGCAAGAATATACGCCGAAGACGCGATATTTTGCAAACATACGTACCGAAATAAATGGATTACATGATATACAAACATATTGTCGTACCAATCAAATCGAATCAGTTCGAAATAAGAATCATATTAAAAAAACGCACCCGGAAAATGCGGAAAAGAACCGTATTGAACCATATGACAATGACGACTTTGGGTTTCGTGCTGCATTTCAATTAGAACACGCAATGCATGAAAATACCCGTGTGATCGAAACACTTGAGAAGGAATGGTTATCGCACAAAAAAACATTTCGGTATTTGAATCGTGTCGAATTCGTTCACGAAATCTTGCCAATAATCTTTCATTTAACTATTGTCAAATCTTCCAGGCGTAGAGCAAAGAGCGCGCAATATGAAGCTGAATTCACCGTACAGAAAGCCGGGCTGTTTCAAAATGTAGAATCATATGAATTTGAAATGGAAGTTGTAAACGAAAAGATTTCTGCAATGGATGCAGTAACAATAGAAAAGACAATTAAACATGGTGTAAAACTTGCGCTATGTGGGATTCAAAATACACAATATCCTATTTCGTACAAAGAAATGGATTTGATATCAAAAGAATACCTAACATTGACACACAATGGAAAATTACCTCGCGAACAACGGGGAAAATATTATATGTTATACTCGAATGAATTTATTGGACCAAGTTCTTACACACTACAAATGTCAAATATTGTAAAACCATCGGCAGATATTACATCGCCCAATATTCGCAAGGGGTATACGGTTACTGAAAAGGCGGACGGAGAGCGTCGTTTATTATACGTATCCGAAAAGGGAAAATGCTATTTCATTGACACAAATATGAACGTACAATATATTGGTGCAAAAACAAAACGCGAGGGACTTTTCGGTACCATATTAGACGGTGAATACATAGAACATAATAAGAATGGTGAACCGATTATGTTATTTGTGTGTTTTGATGTGTATTATATTCACGGAGAGGACAAGCGTGCACTGCCTTTTGTTGATACAAAGGCGGGTAAGGAAGGGCGATTGCATTTGCTGGATAAAATAGTCAAAAAAGCAGACCTTGTTTATGAAACCATTACCGCCGAACATTCATTACGCATTGAAAAGAAGAACTTTTATTACAGTGATATATTCCAAGATTGTTCGCTACTTTTCAAGAAACAAACAAATGGCTTATTTGAATACAATATTGATGGACTTATATTTACGCCAATCCAAGAGCCTGTTCCTGGGGGTTCATCTCGAGTAACATGGGAACATAGTTTCAAATGGAAACCACCTGAATTCAATACAATCGACTTCTTGGTGAAATACGACACGCGCGAAGGTAAAGATGCCACTGACGTAAACTTTGTTGATGGTGCCGTTCGCGAATACAAGAAAATATTGTTGAAGTGCGGGTTTGATCGTAAGAAGCACGGCTATATACACCCAGCAGTGGATGTTTTGGAGGCTCAATATTCAAAACACGAGGCAAGGGACACAAATAATGGATACAGTCCGCAGCCATTTTACCCGACAAAACCATATGACAATGAAACCCATAAATGTCTACTGCCTTTGCGTAATGTGGGTGGTGAGCGTCGCATATACAGTGAAGAAGAAGAGTTAATTGAAGACAACACAATTGTCGAGTTTCGGTACGACACAGATGGCACAAAGTCGCATCAATGGGTCCCGTTACGAGTTCGTTATGATAAAACACGTGAATTGCGAAACGGGCACCGAAATTACGGTAACGCATATCATGTTGCAAACAGCAATTGGCAGTCGATTCATAACCCGATCACGCGCGAAATGTTATCTGCAAATGTGGATATTCCTGACATATTGGATGAAGATGATGATGTATATTACAATCGTTCCTCTAGAAATGACGATACACGTTCTTTGCGTGACTTCCACAATTTGGTGGTTAAGCGTAAACTGATTTTGAGTGTGTGTCAGCCCGGGGATACACTGATTGACTATGCTGTTGGAAAGGGTGGTGATTTCACAAAGTGGATCGACGCGAATCTTGGTTTTGTGTTTGGTATTGATAAATCACGCGATAATATTGAGAATTGGTTAGACGGTGCATATGCACGTTATTTGAACTATCGTAATTCACATAAATCGTTACCGGAAGTTGTTTTCGTGCCAGGTACAAGTGGAAAGCTCATTCGTTCAGGAGAAGCAATTGACGACCCCAAGTACAAGTTAATCAGCCGCGCTATGTTTGGTCAGGGCCCTAAAGATGCGAAACAACTTGGAAAGGGTGTAGTAAAACACTATGGTGTGGGTTCCGAAGGGTTTCAAATCAGTTCGTGTCAATTTGCAATCCATTATTTCTTCGAATCACGCTCCACATTAGAGAACTTTATTCAGAATGTTATTGACTGTACTAAAGTTGGAGGCTACTTTATTGGTACCTCATATGACGGAAATAAGATGTTTCAGTATTTACGAAACAAGGAAGTAAATGCGGGCGTAACATTAACGAGTCAAGATGGTAACAGAACAATGTGGGAGGTGACGAAACGCTATGACAATCAAGACTTTCGTCCGGATGCGTCTTCTGTTGGGTATCCGATTGATGTATATCAAATGTCAATTAATAAAACCTTTCGCGAGTTTCTAGTGAATTATGAATACTTGACTCGTGTAATGGAAGACCATGGATTCCAGCTGTTACAAAAAGAAGAGGCCCGTACTTTAGGCTTGCCTTCTGGTTCTGCAACGTTTGAAGAGTTGTATCTTCAACTGGAAGACGAAATCGAACGTAAAATTCAGAATGTCAACTCGATTGGTACCAGCTTACGGATGAGTCAAGAAGAAAAGACGATATCATTCTTAAACAGGTATTTTGTGTATAAGAAGATTCGTCACGACACAGTTCCGGTTACATTAAAAGGCGACTATGATGACTTGCTCGACAATGTAGATTTGAAAATACCCGAAGTACATTATAGTGAAAGCAATGGTGACGTAAAAGAAACACCCCCATCGAAGTCATCAAAATCATCGAACCCGTCAAAATCATCGAACCCAACGGCTGTTGATGATTTAAAAGGAAATGTTGTAATTGAGAATAAAAATTCCACTGTAGATTCAAAGAAATCAACCCCAAGATCGTTAAAGGCGACAAAAACGAAAACAACCCTTAAAATCAAATCGCGTAAAACCGATAAATAGATGCTAGGCATTGAGAGCTAGCTGTCTAGTCATGTTGGCAACAGTCCTAGCCGAAACGATATAAAAATAAAACGCCAATACAATTAAGAACTATATATGAGTTATTTTTTATTGCCTCGATTAAATAATCAACTTCAACATAAGATACAAATACAAACACAACAAGGACAGATCAACCCTCCGCTCGTGTCAGAAACATTATATTGTTATATGATGCAATCTTTGTCGCGACGCTTCCGAGAACAAGAAGAGTTTAAATTTGCATTACCTTACGTTTTTCCATATTACGAACTTTTCAAGACGCATTCTTCCATTTATTATATGATTCATGAATTACATACTATGGTTCAAGTGTTTGATGGACTTCGTCCAAATGCCACAATAGGATGTTTTACGGAATCTATAAATGATACATATTATGCATGTAAGTCTGTGATTAAGATGCCGTTTCGTTTTCATTCTTTACTTCATGAAACAGACGAGGACTTACACACACAAATACATCGTCAACCAAGCGAACATTTTATAGACCGTGTTGAGAGTATATTTCGGTGCGACGACACCATGCGCTCCTCTATGGATTGTATCATAACAAGAATAACAGATTCATTTATAGACAAATATACACAACATAATTATTCAAAAAGGGATATATGGCTACTCTATTTTGCGTATTGCCTGTTTCTCCAAAAACAGGGTGGTTCATTAATAATGAATATTGACGAAACATGTACCCAACTGTCTGTCGATGTACTTTACATATTGAGTTCGTTGTATGAACGGGTTTATATAATTAAACCGAATTCAAGCGAACCACATGATACCGAGAAGATAATCGTTTGTAAGCAGTTTAAGAACGTCCAGGTTCCGTTTTTCTTCATGAATTATTGCCTTGAAACATTAAACGTAATTCAAAACAAGCCATTTGGTTATACAGTTTCACGCTTGCTAAACATTACAGAGCCCCTTTATTTTACCTCGCGACTTGAAGAGTGTAACGCAATCATGGGACAGTTATTCCTGGATACATATATGACAATTCGTTATGTGTATGTGAATCGTAACCGACAAGAACGATTGACCTTGTTGGCACGGAAAAATACCCAGCGACTAACGTATTGGCTGTTACAAAATAATGTCAAGCAAATAAACGAGCCAAGTAATATTCGCAATGGTGTAGCATGTGATACAAATGATATGATTTTAGACGGGCTTGTTACCGGAGTTGTTACCGAGGATGTTACCGAGGATGTTACCGAGGATGTTACCGGAGATATTGATGAATTACTGACTAGTGATAATGTTTATACTACAGACGAAATTGGAAGAGACGAAAGATTCCAGTCAAATTCATACGATGAATGTAAGTCATACAAATCAAAATTGGTTATATCAAGGTCTTTACCTGATGATCGTACTCCGCTAGATGATTTGAATCGCGCGAAAAACATGAAAACCATGAAAAACAAACATAAGAATCCAGAAAAGAAGATAATAGGTATATTACAGAGACCGTCACAAACAACCGAGTCCGGTAAATAAGATTTGAATGTAAATAGAACCATACGAGAACAAATATTATAAGCATATTGTATATGTCTGATTTTTTCAAAGATATAGAGGAAGATGTAGGAGGGGTGGAGAAGAAATTATTAGGCCCTAGCTACCCATATTATAAAAACGTCAAGGCACCCGGAGAAATGGGTATGAGTTCCCGCGGCACGTTAAGTACAGCAGCAAAAGATGTTGCCGGGCTTATTAATTATGCAGAAGTGCTGGTAAGTGGAGATTCAAATGCCTCAAAATCGGGAGGTCCAATGGGAAACAAGTTTTTTTTGAATACAGGAGGGCAATGTAAAGATAAAGTAAGTGGAAACCTTGTAGATCGATATGTTTATATTAACAATGTTCCCGATGGAAATATTCCTTTCATTTCGGATCTAGGGATTGGAGACATATCAGAGTTGCGGGGTCTTATTCCCGGAGCATTTGGTAATCTGAATGCATTGAACCCGATGAAAATACTGCAGTCCTTTACAACCGCACCTGAACCGGAATGCCAGAAACTTACTTTAGAAACGATTGACTCGGATAACAATGTTGGTTCTGAGACACAGTATGTTGCAACAGTCGATATTAAAGACATGGACGCATGTTGGTTTGATGACAATGTGAATCCAGCCACAAATGACACATGTAAAGAATCATACGGAAACATTGGCGACATGCAAGATATTGAGAAATTGTCGGCACCCGAAGTATTGTTTTATTCTGGAGTCGGATTGGGAATTGTATATGGACTGTTTCGTGGTATGAGGTACATGAAACTACGGTAAAGTTGGCGCGACATAGATAAATACTGATTATATTCTTGAAGATTTAATATTACAATATAGTAACTATGCAGGCTCCAATGCAAGAAGCGCAAGAAAAGAAGCCATCAATGAAAAAACAATTAGAACAAACAAAAGAGGTAATCACCAAAAACAACGATAAGCTTGTGCGAAGCAGTTTTTTCGTCACGTATGCATTTTTAATCACAACAGGTACGATTACATTCATAGAGGCATTACGGACAAAAGACTATCGTATTCGAAATATATTAAATCTTGAAACGTGTATTTCCGTTGTTGCTGCATATTTTTATGGGCGCTTTGTGAGTGATATTGACGAGAAAGGGGTCCGGTATGATAAGATTAATGTAACACGATACACAGATTGGGCAATAACAACTCCTATTATGTTGTTGGTGTTGTGTCTAGCACTTTTATATAACACCAAAGGTGGTGCACTTCCATTCTTCTCTTTTATTTGGATTCTCTTTTTAAATTATGGTATGTTGAGTTGTGGGTATTTGGGCGAAACAAATCGACTAGATAAACGTTGGGCGAACGTATTTGGATTCCTATTTTTTATTGTGATGTATGGGTTTATTTATATGAGACTCGTGCTACCCAAATATAATAGTGACAACCAGTTACTTTTCTGGACGTTTGTAATATTGTGGGCGATGTATGGTGTAATTTATGAATTGGGTCATCGTGTACGAAACATTGGATATAACGTGTTGGATTTATTTTCAAAGTGTTTTGTGGGTATATTCTTCTGGGCCTATTTTTCTCGTGTGTTTCGCATTGATTGATAATTTGTGAATCATCAGAACTTTACACTATCTAAAATTGTAATATCAAACAGTTGATTGATATTACATAGTTTTCGGATGTATTTATTTCTTAAGAGTTGTATTCTTTGTCTTACGGCAATATGTACGTTTTTTTCCCTTGGTGAATTTGCATTGAGCTTTTGTGGCACATTTATACGGTTTTGCACCACGGCATGTGGAGTTTTTTACACGCTTGCGATACAAACGACGTTTTGCTAATGCTGCTGCGCGTTGACTTCTTGTTTGTGCCATAATATACATTATAAAAATATTATAAAAATATTATAAAAATATTATAAAAATATTATAAAATTTTGTAGACTATTTTGATACACGATGCTACCGTGCGTTTTTGGTGATCTTTGTGATGGTATTGTGATCATACGAGTTTGGGTGCGTGACCGACACCCATAAATCGTGGACGAGATGCCAAATACTCTTTTACTCCAGGTAAGGATTCCATACGTTTGATCCATGATTTCAAGTTGGGGAATTTGTTGAATTTCTTATTGTCAACAAGCAAAATCTGCTGGAAATAGTGAAGAACAGTGAAATCTCCAAATGAGGGCTCATTTGATGCACCGGGGAAAAATGCTCTTGACCCAAGCGAACGACTCAGATTGGCAAGCTTTGTATTTGCATTGGGTCCATCGTCTTCGTTTCCTTCGAAGAAATCTTTTACAGCGGCTTTGAATTCTGCACCAGTAAGGTCATTACATATAGGATTGATGCGACCAAGTTCCTCACCGGTCTGTGCGGTTTGATCGGCAAATGCTTCTTCGATGTGGTTCTCGGATACTAGCTTGAACTTTTTTGCTAGGTATTTCTGGATTGCGTATGACTGTGCTAATCCAGTACCATCGTCCAAAATAAGGACAGGTAGTTGACTAAAAGGTGTGAGCTTTCTTCCTGCGGGCCACTCCGTCTTTAACACCACATCTGGGGGGAGTTGCTCTACGGCTACATTTCTGTAGGCGCACATAAGAAGAATAGCCTCACTTCTTGCCCTAAATTCGGGAAAGTAAATCAACCTAACTTTGGTCTCCGGTTTGAATTTTTGTATGGCGGACTTGTACGAGAATTTTGTGGAAACAGGGTGACAATTTGAACGTGTTTTGTTACAATGTGATCTGTTTCGGCGAGTCATGTTTCTTACATCGATTGAAGCACGGTGAGACTTGGTATGTGTCATTATATATTGTTGTAAGAAAATTAGTATTGTAAAATATAATTTGTTATTTTACTATATTTTATTGTATTTTTATTGTATTATACTAGTGGTGCTGTGTCTGTAGTGATATTACCTGCTAATGAGTTTCCTTGATCTTTAATCGAATTTGATAGCGAATTGATATCTTTTGTGTTTTGAGTTATAGTAAGGTTTTTACGTCCATCAAATGGGTTCTCGACCTTATTTATTGTCTTTTGTATATTATCCAACCGTTTTTTGTTATACAATACGGCTTGGACGCACGCATTATTTAAATTCGGAGTGTCCGAGGTGTCTGAGTTTGTCATTGATTCAATGTCTCTTGTAGCAAGCACGCTAGATACGGATGTCACAAGATGACAACCAACAATAATCGTAAATATAATAATCAATATTCGTACTAAATATACGTACATATACATCATAATGATAATAAATTGTCATTGGTGACAAATTATTTTTTGCATGTATAGTTTGCATGTATTTATTATTTGGTTTCAATGATGGCGTTTGTTTTCAGGTCATATACATTCGTTTGTTCTTTACGAACGCCGTTGATTATTTCTGTTTTCGTTTCAATTTTCTTCCCGTCTATAATTCGAATTGATGTATGAGAACTGTACGAGCCGTTTTTAGGAATACCAATATGGATTTTGATATTTTGTCTTGGTTGTCCGGATACATTCGTAAATATTTTTGTTTCGTGGCTGTTGAAGAACTCTTGAAACAAAGACGCGGGGTCTTTGAAGAATGTGGCATTGAAAGAATTGTTGAACGGTGTGGAGAAGCCTTGTGTGTGTTGAAATTGTGGACCTTGGAACTTTGGGTGATTTATTCTATCGTAGTTTTCTGTCAACACTTGGTATGCTTCTGATATTGATTTAAATTTTTCTGTTGCACTTGGGTCCGAATTTTTATCCGGGTGATACTTGATTGCCAATTTACGATATGCTTTTTTAATTGTATCTAATGAAGCGTCTGTTGGAATATCAAGTTCCCGAAAGTGTTTTTCCATAATACAATGAGTACCCATTATTTTTTCGGTTGTATTACACAGTCTGGGATGAATCACACGCTCTACCACCAATTACTAGGATGATGAATTACAGTTTGTTTGCATTTGTTGTATTTGACCTTGTAAACTTTTGATGTTTGTTGTGTTTGTATCGATTTGTGAATATAAGTTCTTACACTCTAGAATGGTAGGGTCACTACATTTTACGTCATTTAGTTGGTTTTCCAAATCATCTATTTGCTTGGTTTGCGACTTTACCTCATTTGAAGTGCATTCTTGTAAGAAGTCTGTGTTGGTATCATCCAAATTGGTTGCTCCTTCTTTTATGACGTCGTTCTGTGAATCGGAATAATATAATACCCATGATAATACTAGAAATACACAAAAGAATCCTGTAAATATATGAATAAAATTGGATTGTAATAAATTATATAATTGTGTCATTACGCTATATTAGTCCTCTCGAAAAGAAAATTGCACGCGCGATGTAAAATAATTTCTCAAGAATGTATACATGACTATAGATCAAACACGTTTGAAAAATGCAAGAAGAGGTAACTTGTATCCAATTACAAATAACAAAAAATACTATACCCGTCACGAGGAACTCTTAAAAGCACGTTCGAAAACATATTCTCAGAACCAATTTGCATATAAGATTTCCGGCGTCGACCAGGCCCACGGTTCGCCAGCTGCAGTTGGAAACACGTATCATAATCAAAATGGGTGTTGTACGACTGGAAATACAAACTTGAAACCGTCGAATTGGCAATATGGAGTTCAAGGGGCTATTTCGAACGGACAGCGTCTCATGAATTTGCGATACCAAAATACAAAACGTTAATTCAAACATTTACAATTGATGTTTTGTTTTATTTGGTGACTTGATTGTTTGACTGTGTCTAGCGAAAATCAAACTTACATGCGACGATATATTTCAAAGGCAACAATCCCGCCCAGAATCTGTGCTAATACATATGGAAGCAGTTCGTTGCGAGGGAGTTTTCCAGCAGCTGTCATCATAACAGAAACGGCTGGATTGTAATGACCTCCTGAAATTGAACCACCTAAGATAATTGCAATCGCAAGAGCAGCCCCTATTGCGAGCGGGTCCAATGTCGCAATAATCACGTACAAGAAAAAACACGTTCCAACAAATTCGACTAAATATGAGTTCATATAGAATATAATAACATAATAAATCGCACATTCAAGAAAACTGTAAATAAATATTCGCGAAATTTTACTGAATTCTATATGAAATAATAAAACGGAGGAGTAGACACATAGTGAAATACACACAATATTAGGTTAGCTTAAGGGGTTGAAGATTTCTCTGCAGCATAAATGGGATTGTATGCCTTTTGTTTCAAGTAACGTGTAAAGAGTGAGGAATCATACACATAACGCACATTTGTAGCAGAAATAGGGACACCTTGATCGTCTACACCGTTCATGTTACTGTCGCGTTTGTGATTTATACCACCTGTGTAAAACAGGTTACATAATGGATTGGGACCCTTTGCACGGACATTCTGACGAGACAAAAAATCGCCAGCATTTTGTGTGCGACGGAATCCTCCTATAACTGGATTCTTTCCGTTGAAACTTCCCGTGAAATTACCGTTCCATGCATCTCTTAAGATAGAACGAGTGCGGGCACGAGCGCTTTGAGAACCATATATGCTTGCATTACTTTTATCCATAATATATACTAAACCAATATTTTTTATTATGCGTTTCTATTATTTGCTGTAATTATTGTTGAGCGACACTCCGGACATCGGTTTCCTGACGAGCGGTTATGCGACAGATTTTGAAACATGCACGCGTTACACATTCTATGTCCGCATTGTAGTACAATATATCCAGTGTCCTGTATGTCTTCAATACAAATAGGGCACGTGTATTGTTGAGTATGTAGACTGTTCTGTATTTCAGATAGTGACTCTTCTAATGTATGAAATCTCTCGAGGATGTCTGGGGAAACCTTTTTTACATTTTCGCGTTTTTCTTCGTTGGGGTAAAATCTCTTGTTCCTGAAAATAGTTTCGTCAATGGTGTGTCGAGAGATTTCACATTCTCGGTCGGTAGCAATAAGTTTATAAATAGAAGGTGATGGATAAGAAGATAAATACGATGGTGCTATATCCTGCTTCAGGAAGCGAGTTACCTCTGAATTATCCATGATCTTTTGGATATGAGGTTCATATTCAAACTTTGTCATATTATAATGAAGAAAGTCTAAGTATGATACCAATATGTGAATGCTATAGTATATATTTACTACGACAAATACAGACAAAATCAATTTTTTCATATGCATTGAAGCATACCACATGTTCCACAAGAATAATAAAACGCAAATACACTATTCACACTAATCAAACTAACCAAACTAATCAAACTAATCAAACTAATCAAACGAATTACGGTATTCTATTGAAACAATACTACCCGAGCTATCGATTCCGGTAACGTATTGCGCCCATTGTAACCGTTTGGAAGAAGGTGATGTCGATCGTGAAGATACCTTAGAAGAGAAAAACGACATTACACGCGGTAATTTCATATATAAAAATGATGACTTGTGCGTTGATTTTAAACACGAAGAAAGCCGGTCTGTTCTTGGTGTATTTATAGCGCTTTCGAGATTAGTATGAGATACAGCTCCGGCATCGTGTGAATATTTTACACCACTCTTGTGTTTCGTCATCGTGTTTTTGGGTTTCTTATGATATTGTTTCTTATGGTCTTGTTTTTTGTGTATATGATATAAATATAAATATGCGCTCTCGTACGGCATATAATATTACTATCTTGTAAGATTATTATGTCACATTATTGCGGGAATAATGTGATATTATGTGATATTGCGATCGATTGAATATTTCAATTGGATATTTTCATAGTACAGTTATTATACAAATAAAAATAGTCCATCGTGCCAACACGCCAGTGTATCTAATCATTACTGAGATTGAAGTTTTGAAATTACATACTGATTCCAGCCTAATCGTACAAGCATCTGTAGCTCACGCATAGTTACCCCATAGCTTGCACCACTATGCAACTGACCCGAACGAGTCTTCATCAATTCTTCTGTAATAAGTCCTCGTATAGGCGATGGCGGTGAAAACATATACCCACTTTCACCCGGGTCTTTTTTCATCTCATCCATTCCACCTTCTACTTTATTCATGGACTCGTAAGCGTCCTGAATCATAAGACGCTCACTTTCATTCGTAATAAACGTGAAATCCCCTTCTAGATACACCAACTCCATATAGGTTATACTATTTTTATATTTAAGTATTTTCAGTTTCACCTATAGTTCAGTCGTCGCGTTTGTCGTCAACCGAATTATCCATATTTTGCGACGGCTCCTCATACAGCGTGTGTTTAGAACCGATCCAAATACTGTTTACAGGATCATTTGAACGTTTTACCACATTGTGAAAGTTGTTTTTTTGCATGGTTTCGCTCATGTTCCCGTTATAATACTGATAAATATGTGGTTCCGTCACCTCAAAAGCCCATTTGCGAAACTGACTCAATGCAACACGGTCCTGTAAAACCGCCGGGTCTAAATCGACAACCGCCAATACCCCATTCGGTTTCAAAATACGATACATTTCGCGTAATATGCGGTCGGTCGCATCACGCGGTACTTCGTGAAAAAAGAAATTACACACAATTAAGTCAAATGTCTTTTCTGAGAACTGTGTTTCTTCGGCATTTTGGTGTACGTAGGTAATATCATATTTATTTTTATTTGCACGAAACGATGAAACCGCAACGAAATACGGACTTAAGTCTAACCCATAAATGCGTTCTGCTTTTGGAAATCCTCGTGATAAATATTCGGTTGATATTCCAACTGAAGATCCGACGTCCAAAATAGTAATAATATTGTCAAAACTATTAGTCGTATCATTATTAATACAATTATTGTGTTCTCGATTCAAATACGATATTACGTTTTTTGTAATATTATTACGAACCCATTGTTCGGAGTCTTGAGCGCATACATTTTTCCAATAATTCGCACACATGGTTAAACTTGCCGCCTCACCTTCTTCTGCTGCCCGCCAATTCATATTGCCTGTATCATATCCATGGAACGGCTGTAAAAAATATTCGGGATAGACAATACTTAGATTCTCAAGTTGCGTTTTCCATTCAAGGAGTGAAGCAACATTACGTGGTTCGCGGTACTTATTACTTAATTCTTCCCAAGGAATACCGGCTACAACAGCGCGACGAATAAACCATTTACGTGCTTCTTCCTTCAATGGACTGCTTACAATGTTCCACAATGTTGGGGGTAACTCCTTTTTGCGACTCATACACAAATCTTTACAGTGGCGTGTATTCCTATTCGGCATAACCTCAGTACTAGGTCTAGTCCAGTGTCCTTGAAATAAAAACGTGTCAACTGATTTATTAATAAAAAACAAAACAAATCCGACCTGCTGCAAGCGATAGAACACCATTTATATAAGATAGTATTGTGACTTTATGTTTATTTACACTATGATATGATATGATATGATATGATATGATATTGTACCTCGTATCTTGTTATATTGTGTAATTTTACTGTGTTGTTTCATTCATGAATATAGAATGGAAACCACTCGGTATGCGATATGGTATTGGGATCATTTCCATTTCGTTAGTAAAGACGTCGATTAATGAAATAAAGTTTACATTTCCTTCATGTGACTGGATAAAAGTGAGTAACCATTCACGTCCTCTAATAGTGACAATTTGTGGTTCTGAGTTCCCATAGATGCCTTCTGGAAATTGAAATACACAAGGTATCGCGCTTTGAAAATGTGTCGTGTCAATTGCCATATATCCTTGAATATTTCCACTGGACGCATTAAAAATACAGCAATATACACGATCTGGATTAACTGAGGACTGAAGGGGGAAATCCAAATTATATTCGTACGATATTGATGGGAGGTTTTCAACATATGGATTTGTAAGAATTGATGTTTCTTGTGTAAACCTATGCAATACTATTTTTCGGAGTCTTATATTCCCCCGTATTTTGTGCTCTGGATTATCCAAGTGAATAAAATCATCCATATATAAGTTTTCCATGACACAAGCGTGTGTAATAAATGCAAATGACGTTTCTTGACTACAAATAAAATGAAAAATGAAAAAGTTCTCGTAAAAAGAAAACCATTGCGGTTCTTCTGGTGTATCCAAATCTAGAATACCAAATCGCGTGCGCCCGTGTTTCTTATCAAAATATAATGGCAACTCTTTCTGTAAAATACGACCAGGGTCATATTTCAATGGCATGTCTGGAATAATCATGTACCTTCCCGTAAATCCAACATCGTGGACGATACCATTATTTCGTAGTTTAACAACAGTTCGTTCAATCAGGTCCATTGAACTGTTGAATTTATTACAATAGAATCGCCCCTGAGAAAAATCATGGTTGTTATAACCGTACATATAGATGGATTTATTATCTTTGCTTATTTTTGGGTGAGCTGTAGTACTATGTAACAATGTATGGTTCATTCGATGTAGTGTATGGATACTGTAGTTTTTTTGGTCTATTGCAATCTCGTATGGCATGTCACTTTCATGTAACGCATATGTACTATTTTGCCATGACATTAATGCTGTGTTTGCGGTACCTTTTGCTGGAGGTAAAAACCCAAGCGCTTCCATAACAGAATAGCGCAATATTTCCAATACTCCACGTAGTCCCCGTAACTCGCCAAGCTGTAAATACATTTTTCGTTTCCATTTGCGTTCTACTTTAAATCGTCGTGTTTTTATCCATTTATTACGATAATGAATCCACGAGTTATTGAAAAACACACCATGTATCATGCCATCGCCATCAAACAGATGATATCCATGAGATGATGGGAATTGAGGGTTGGACCCAATTTGCGCGTAGAATCCACCCAACTCCGAGAATAAACTATTATTGTGTCGATATGAATATTGGACTTCATGTGTTACAGGTTTAAAAGAACCTCCTAGATAGAATTGTTGTCTATTTGCCATTGTGTCAGGTTCCTTTTGCTTTTTATTTATGAAAGGAAGTTTTCTATTTGTTTGGAACTGTTCTATACGACTCCATCGCGAAAACATAGATCCAATTGTGAAGAATGACAACGTTTCGACATTTACAAATATGAATATACATAAACTACGCATATTCATATACAATATATTACTCTATTATGATTTTTACGTGATGAACCCAAGTATATTTTTAGAATTATCCAAATTTCACTCTCCATACTTTCCATAAACTATAATTAATGTTGATTGGGTTTATGAAACGTGTAATATAAGTCATTAGAACGAATGCAAAAAAGATGACACTATAACGAATATTATAAAAGATGAGAACAAATCCCAACAAAAACAAAAAGTAATAGACTAATTGAGCCGTAATAAAAATACGTTCTATTGACTTCTTACATTGTAAGCCAGTATCATAGTCATCATGGTAAAGCTGATAAAAAACCATTCCGTCATTTCCCGCGGGTTCAAAATAATACTCATAAAAGTCGCGCGCGTTATACATACGACAAATAGATGTCATTACGGGCTGAGGAAGAAGATACAAAACAGGCAAATATGTATGACACTTGAACGAATAATATGGTTTAAAATCAAGTTGCTTTTTTGTTCCAACATCCCATTCCCCGGTTTCATAAAGTTTATTAATCGACTTAATGAGTGTTTCGTTGCGAGTAGATTTTAAATAAGAGCCTCCTCGCGCCGGACGTAAACTTACTTCGATAATAAAGTCATCACGCGACTGAATATTCACGATTCCGGTATATCCACTCATATGCGATCGTACCCATTTGTCAATCTTAGGCGATGTTTTTGATTTCGAGTCAATATATTTCCATACTTCAACAAACCCAATCTGTTCTTCAGAATACATATACGTAATTTGATATACAACTCTTCCATTTACCAATATGTAATCAGTCATAGACTCACGACCATCAATGAAAGAAGACCACATCATACCTTTAATATGACTGTATCTCTCGGCATCTTCATATGAGTTAATTTTGTAGCAATTCTTACTGGATGATGTCGTATTCCCCCAACGTGGCTTAATAAAAATAGGAAATTTATTCACATTACGCGATTCTAGTAATTCTTCCAATGTTCCAGATTCTAACCCTTGATTATTTGCCACCCATAGTTTATCATATACATATCTATAATCAGGATTCTGTTCGTATGCATATTTATCAAATACATGTACGTTTGATGTAAAAATAGTTCGGTAAGGATCGGCATAAGGATTGTATAATCCAAGCGACCGAGACCATACACCATCATATTTTACTAATTTTCTATAAATATTGGTAATAACATCCATACAATATCGATAGATAAAAACAAACAAAAATGTTTCAATTGTATCATTCCGTTTTGGTGTAATTCACATAATGATTCATATTATTAGTTTAGTAATATGAATTTTTCATGTATTCACTCTAATTTTCTTGTAAAAATGAGTGTAGTTCGTCAACATGCTTAATTGGAGTATGCGAGACCTCCCATACCACTCATCACACGGAGCACATTGTAGTTGGTGGCGTAGACACGGACCTTGGCAGTGTTGGTACCACTGACTGTGGCGTTGGAAAGAACAAGCTGAAGGGTGGCGTTATCAATGCGGGAGAAATTGCATGTACCAGAGGGCTGGTGCTCCTCGGGGCGAAGGGAGAAGCTGTAGACGTTGATACCACTGTCGGGGGCACGTGTGTGGCACTGGTAGGGTTGAACCTGGTCGAAGTAGGTACCCTCACGCTCGCTGAAGCGGTCCTGACCGTTGAGTTGAAGCTTGGCAACAACAACAGGGTTAAGACCCCAGCAATGCATGTCAAGGGAAGCCTCGGAAAGCACGAATGTACCGGCATCGGAGACACCAGAGTCCATGATGTTGGCAATGTCGTTGGCGTTGGGGTCCTGGAAGGCACCATCGGCGGCAATCACACCATTCTCACCGGCTGTGGCTGTGGGGCCACCGAAGGCAAGGACGGAGTTGGGAAGAGCATCAACGGCATCAGTGTAGTTAAATGGCTGGGCGCCAAGAACCTTGTAGAGAAGCTCACCACCCTGGTAGGAGGCACAGTAATCAACATTGGCATCGGGCTGGACGACCCAGATAAGTTCCTTACAGGGATGGTTAAAGTTGAGCTTGATCTTGTTGGAAGAAGAACCGACAGACTCATCACCGGTGAACTGGAGCTGTTCGATGAGGTACTCATGGGGGTTCTGGGCCATTCTGCGACGCTCATCGGTATCTAAAAAGACGTAGTCAACGTAAAGAGAGGCGGCAACAAGAGATTGGTTGTAAGCAGCTGTGGATTGCTGGTTACCATCGGAGGCGCTAAGGGAGTTCATGGCCCACAAGCACTCATCAATGGGACGAAGATCAAGGTTGATCTTGACTTCGTGGTACTGAAGGGCAATAAGGGGAAGGGCAAGACCGGGGTTACGGCAGTACCAGAACTGAAGAGGAATGTAAAGTGTTGTCTCGGGAAGAGCATTACGGGGGGCACACACATTGACGGGTGCCTCACCACCACAGGGTCCGTTGATGTCGGCAAATGTGGGGTCAGTGATGAATGTAAGCTGACTGGTGTTACCAATCATCTTCCAGTATCCACGCTGTTGCTCGCTGGAAAGTGTAAGCTGGTTCCAGATCTGCATCCAGTCACCGTATTGACGGTCGATGCGCTGACCACCAATCTCAACCTCAACTTGGCTGATAAGCTGGTGACCGGGGAAATCTAACCAACGGGCAAAGCACTGGCCGTTGGCACCCATAGATTGGTTGATCTCGGGAAGAGTAACCTGAAGGTATGTAGAGTAGGCAAGATCACCATTGCGGCTGATCGTGCATGTAACACGGCGTCCGAAATCGGCCTGACCGTTGAATGTTTGTTCGATGGATTCAATTGCAAAAGCAGTATATCTGCGGTATGTAACCTTCCAGAAAGTAATTTGAGGATTACCTGTAAGGTAAACATCTTGAGCACCATAGGCAACGAGTTGCATAAGACCACCAGCCATTTTATAATATTGCTAAAGATAAAAAAATTCTGAATTTGGTTTTAATTCATATTTAATTCTTTATCTATGAACCAGTAATTTCATCTGTAATATGTGTAATTATAATATAGTGCTCGATACACGATTACAATTTATGATTCGATTTACACATGCTATAATTATGGAGCACTAGAGCGACGCATCAATATGTTTGACTAGAAACTCTTGTAAATATTCGCGATGAAAGACCTCTTTTTTATTTTCGTGTTTTTTCCTAAAAATGTATGTATCATCTTCTTTGAAAACGGTCCATCCGTCTTCGATTGCATTCATAATAAAGGTCATAACTCTATGATTATATGTGTGAGTAGTCTTATCATTTTCTTGTGTATATAATTTCATCGACTTATGCTAGAATACACCAATATTTTCATGTTGAGATTTTTCCTTATTAGTCGAATTTTATTCTTGCGTCTTCAAAGGTGTATACACCATAACAATATAAACGTTAAATTTGAATAATTTTAAAGACACACAATGCCGTCGTTCAAACCGAAAGTAAATAAAAAAATTTCGGTAGATTCGAAAGATATCATGACGTTGGATAAAAAACATCGTGAAATTTGCGAATCATTTCAGCAGGAGAACTCGTGCGAAATACCGGACCTACACTCAAAAATGCGGTCATTGAAATTGCGATTAAAACGTAAAATATCAGTGGAAGAACGATTGGACGTCGAAGATAAACTGAAAAGCTACAAAAGCAAAATTAAGCTAAAGAAACAAAACCAAAAGGACTACTATTTAAAAAACGGCCAATATATATTCGATTATTTCGAAGGGAAGAAAAACATAAACACAAATGAGGGGAAAACAACAATTTTACATAGTTTTTTCAAAATAGAAAACGACACCCAGGACACTAAAAAGGAGCAAAGTGTCGTTTCATCTTATTTGTCAAGTGTTGACGAACGCTTTATTGACGTAAACAATTTTATTGTATCTGAAGATATATGCCGGTTTTGTAATCAAGGTGAAATGATCCCAGTTGACGACGAAGGAATATTAGTTTGTAATAAATGTTCTCGTCAAATACCGTTTTTGATTGAAAATGATAAGCCTTCATATAAAGAACCACCCAAGGAAGTATGTTTCTATGCATATAAGCGTATTAATCATTTTCGTGAAATTCTGGCGCAGTTTCAGGCAAAAGAAAGCACGCAAATTCCCGATAAAGTGATTCAAGATATCAAAGACCAAATAAAGAAAGAACGTATTGACCTAAAACAAATCACCAATGTGAAAGCAAAAGAAATATTGAAGAAACTAGGGCACAACAAATACTACGAACATATTCCATTTATTAAAGATATGATCGGCATTAAACCACCTGTTATGTCGCCAGAACTCGAAGATACACTTTGTAATTTATTTATGGAAATACAAGCTCCGTACGCAAAGTTCTGTCCTGATGATCGCGTGAATTTTTTGAATTACTATTATACAGTATACAAGTTGTGTGAATTACTAGACCAAGTACAATTTCTACCGTATTTTCCCATGTTGAAAGACCGGGAAAAACGCATCGAACAAGATGTAATATGGAAACAGATTTGTGACGAACTTGATTGGGAATTCATTCCTACCATATGATTTCCAACTTCGGTGTCCGTTCACCCAGAATACATGTGACAAAAAATACTTAAACAAACACACAACTATAATATGCAGCACATATAGCTCAGTTTGGTTAGAGCATTGGTCTTATGAGCCAAAGGTCTTGGGTTCGAGCCCCAATTTGTGCAGACGAAGGAAATACAACTTGATTTCGACAATACAGCTTGATTTCGACAATACAGCTTGATTATCTCAAGTAACTCTTCATTCTCAATTTTGTGTATATATTTTCAGGTTTTACTTTATCAAATTGTTTTTCTACATTTTTTTCTAATTATTGAAAGCTCATTTCATTTCTATATTTACCAATATCTATTACACATTATATTTCGATATATGGTTCAGCATATTCACTAATAATATTTTGCAAATCTCCAACAAGACGTTCATGACATGATTCGTGTATTGAGTCATGAACCATAGGTTCCTCGACACATACACGTGTAATAATATCAGATACCGCTGTATAATATAGTGTTTCAATGTTATTGACACATACTTGAACGGAATATCTTATAATATTATCTTTCGTCTTCACGATCTCGATTAGTTTGCCTTCAATATATTGTTCGCTATCTTTCGTATATATTCGCGCTGGTCTACCAAAGTATTTCTGAAAATCTTTCATTTTTGGCTGCCACATTATATTCTATGTTTTCTTATATGTTTACTAGAACACATAGATTAATATCAATTTTATTGGAGTTACCGAGTTTTATCGTCTATTAGTCGACTTCATCGATTTGTGGTTCAATGTATTTATTGAACGCCCTTTCATTCTCTTCGGGTATCGATTCTGTATTTCTGCGTGTATTTTGTTGAAATAGACAAGACTCACCCTCATCATCCAATGTCATCAAAGCCAACGCTGAGTAATTGTGGAGATCTAATAAAGTATCCTTGAGTGATTCGTCTTCTACAAGGTTAATCCCTGTTTTACTTACTTGTAATAAGCGTTGGATTTTATCTCCTATTCTGACTAATACGCCGATTGTTCCATATGTAGCAAATGAGTCGCCATAATCAGTGTTCTTCTTTTTGAATACTGATAATGCACTTGCATGGATCTGTTGCATTTGTTGGACTCTATCCATATAGTATTGTATAAGTTTTATTTTTGATTCAATTCACGAACATAAGCATTATTCAGTACCACCCTTACTATCTTGTCTTAACCCTAGCTAATACAATGCCGATATAAATATAATCACAACCACAAAAAGTACCGCGTCGCTTATATAAAGCATTAGATAGTTATACTACCTATCTATTTTTATTATTTAGGTTTAGATTTATTCCGTTTCTGTTGGAGGTATCTGGATATTACGTTCTTCAAACATACGGTTACGTGTACTCAATAAATATGAGAACGCGGTTGTATATGCTGCTATAAAACACAACTCAACTATCATGTAGTATCAAAATAAAAAATATTGAAAGTGTTTACGTGTAAAGTAAATTAAGGCGATATAGGTAATATATACATAAACTCGTGTTATGGACAATACCGTATACGAGAATAATTATTCAATCATTGTCGAACCTAAATATGGAATAACCCGGAATTCAACAAAAGATAAAGACATTACAAATAATATCAAAGAACCACATTCCTTCTCAATCGACTCTGGTGACCGGTTAGACATGACAAAATACGATACTTACAGTATAGATCCTGCTGGCTGTAAAGATGCAGATGATGCATTTTCCGTTTTTACAGAAAATGAAAAACTATTTCTTGCAATTCATATTGCCGACCCGACTGAATATATAGAATTACATTCAGAATTGTGGAAAGACATTGTAGATAAGACCACCACTAAATATCCATCAAATAGAGCGCCAATACACATGATGCCAGCACAAGTATTAGAACTCTCTAGTTTACAAGGCGATGAATTCGGCAACGAAAAAAACGCAATAACCGTACTAACAGAAATCAACACTACAAGTTACGAACCAATAAATGAAATCAAATTGCTGTTTACAAGAATATTCGTAAAAAGAGAAAACGCATTTAGTTATACCAACGCATCAAACATCTGTGATTCAAATTACATAATCAATATGGGACTAAAGATAAGCGAATCGTTAAAGGCGAAACGTGCACTGAGAACAAAAGGTACCAAGTTAAACGAGGTGTCAAGTGCATATCCAGTATATGAACCAAACAGAGTATATTTATACCAAGATACAAAACAGGAGCAACTTACAAAACAAATGATTGCAGAATTCGCAATTTTTGCAAACTCATTTGTTGGCGAATATCTAAAGATAAATCTAAACACTGGTATATTCCGAACATGTAATGCAAACAGGTGGCTAGAAACTGTATATAGTGAAATATCGGGAGAAGAGCTACTACAAGAAATCATAACAAACGGAATCCGCGCTGATTATATGTCAAAAATAGAATCACACGATCTGGTCGGGATGCCAGAATATTGTCATTTTACATCCCCAATCCGCCGTTTATCAGATTGTATATGTCATTATTTGTTGAAATATATTTATTTTAGAAATACACGAATGGTCGTCGGACCGTTTTCTGAATCCGAATTAGACGGACTCGCTACAAAATGCCTTATGGTATCGCGAACTAATAAAAAGCTTCAATATCTTGATATTAAATTTCGTTTATTACAAGTTATGGATAACATGATACACGACAATAAGCATATTACGATTCATTATTATATTACCGGATATAGTGGATTGTTTTTGAATATTATTATTTGTAGGATAGACCATTTTACGGTTCATATGTCGTACGCACTTCGTGTTCGAGATTACGGTAAAGATATCAATCCCAAAGAAAAATATTCAATCCGTGTTACACGCGTTAATTGCTTTACAAAATACGACCAAAACACGATTCCAGAACTAGACGATCACATTTTGATAAACTCCACACAAGTTATCTAGTCATGTAAACTGTAAACCACAAATCAGTTTCATCACATTTGATGGGTAAAATTATCGGATTTTCAAAACTATAAATAATAAAGCTATATATAATGGCTAAAAATGTAAAAATAAGAAAAGGTCCGGTTTCTAGTGCAGGTAAATTCAGCATAGGAACAAGGAAGAAGGGCAATGATGGTAATATGTGGAAAATAGTTGAAAATAAAAATGGAACCAAGCGTTGGTTGAAAATATCAAGTGTTAAATCAGTCACAAAAAAATCAAAACGAATATTAAAATTAGAGAAAGACCCGAATAGTGTTTGGGGTAAAAATAAGAAATTAGAGAATTTTTGGAGAAAATTAGCATCAGGCACAGAAGTAGTATTGGTACATAATGACGGTAAAATTGTAAAATTCATGATGCCAAAAACACCCCAAGCAAAAAACAATAAACATGCAAAGTTTGAAGATGATAATAATATAAAAGCTATTATTACATCTGCGCGGTCAACTGATACATATGAATCATTGTATAAAAAAGTTAAAAATAAAACACCAGAAGAAATAATAAAAAATTATAAAAAATATCTAACAAACTATGGCAATGACAAGCGTTGGTTTTTGTAAATTTGAATTAGTATAATGGCACAGGATAATTATGTCTCGCAATGACGTGGCATAATTATGTTTCGCAATTATGTTGCTATTAGCATATATGGTAATATAGTATTTGATTCATATGCTTCAAATTAAGTTAAAGAAATAACCCAAATATTACTAATATGTATTCTACTACATTGTTTTTTCTGGCTCTTTCAACATTGTCTTCTGTTTGTGTTAACGGTTTTAATTATCATGGTGCTACCCCACCGTTTGGTGTGTTTGATCCTCTTGGGTTTTCATCGAGGGCATCAACTTCGACAATTCAAAAATACCGCGAAGCCGAGCTAAAACACGGACGATGGGCGATGATTGGTGCCGGGTCTATTCCTCTTATTGAAAGTCAAACACATGCACCTGCAATTCACGCATTCGACAGTCTTCCGGTAAATATGCAGATTTTATTGGTTGGATTTGTTTTGGCGGGGGAATCTCAAGTTATACTGCGTGGTTGGATTAACCCATATTCGCTAAAAGAGAACAAGTATTTTAGCCTACGCGGGGATTACGAACCAGGTGACCTAGGATATGAGATTGTATCCTATGATAACATTGAACTACATAATAAAGAACTAAATAATGGCCGTCTGGCAATGATTGCAATGATGGGTATTTTCGCACAGGAACTTGTTACCGGTAGATCATTATTTCCACCTTCAGTGTTCTAGAGTGACACATATGTCTAGCAAGATATCATGATAATCAACTACGATTCGTTAAATTCAAAATATTACGTATGTAATTATATTACGTATGTAATCGTGTATTCATATGTTTGCATTGTTTACATTGTTACTTAACTTACATTCCTGGGAAGTGTGGGAACCCAACTAGATTTGCACCAATACCGAACCCGGCACCACTGCGTGCGGAAACAGCCATACTTGGAATATATGTGTCCAATATACTAAATGTTGCTGCTGCAGTCAATGCAATCAATGCAACCTCGTCTAAGTTCATCTTTTGTTTGGGAATCGCAAAAGCAGCAATTGCAACCATAAGACCCTCAACCAAGTACTTAATAGCACGTTTAATTAATTCGCCTAAATCAAATGTATTTTGCATATATAATCTGCTAAGAAAAAAATAATTGTTACAATATTGCCGATATCGCAAAATCGCAAAATCGCAAAATCGCAAATGATCGAGAACAATTGTAATTGACGGAAACGACTTAAAGTTAATAATGAATAGACGTTATATATGACAACAAGTCAAACAGAAAAAACAGTCTATGCGGATCTACTAGATGAAGACAAGCCAATCTCAGGTCAAAAGTTTGTATGTGTTTCGTTTGTGAGCCCTGAGAATATCTTAAAGCGAAAAGAAATCTTCTTCTTTGAAGAATTCGTAAAAGCATGGGATTTTTCGAAGCATCTAGAAAAGTATCGTCATTTTTTTAACTTTGTTGCGTCCAAATACAATATTGATGCTGGTACTCTAAACGCAGACTTTGAAGAGTTCGTTCAGGATCAGAAGGACCAACTTCGTACCAGTTCGATTCTAGATGACTATAAAAACTTTACGGATGCGTCGGAGGAAGCGTTGGAAAACAAGTTTTCTATAGAACATAAATTTCAAACAAGTACACGTGGGATGAAAGTGCGCGGGGTTTATGCCACTCAGGAAGAAGCAGAAATGAGATGTAAAATGTTGCGTGAACTAGACCCTTGCCATGATGTATACGTCGGTCCTGTTGGTATGTGGATGCCGTGGGAACCAGAGGCATACAAAACCGGTCGCGTTGAATACCTAGAAGAAGAGTTAAACAAGTTGATGCACGAGAAGAAAGACAACGAGAAGAATGCGAAAATCGAATTCGACAAGCGCATCCAGGAAGCCCGTGAAAAGGCAATGAGCGAAAACAAAGAAATTGCAGAGAAGTCCGGCAATGTTTTAACTCAAGTCATGAACGACGAAGGCAATCTTGTGAACGTACGTGAAGTTGACTATGCTGCTATTCCAGACGAAACGGTTGTGATGGACGTACAAGAATCGGCAAATATTCGCCGCGAGCTGTTTGAAAAGGCGAACCCTCAACTCAAGCCTGTCTCAGCAAATGAGGTGGATACATCTTCGAACGAAACTGTATAAATACATAGGAAAAACAGGATAAAATCTAAATCGAAACAAATTGTGTATCAAGTATATAGTGCTTAATACACAATGATATATTGTTAATATTGTTAATATTGTTAATATTGTTAATATTGTTAATATTGTTAATATTGTTAATATTGTTAATATTGTTAATATTGTTAATATTGTTAATATTGTAACAGTTATTGCAAATAAGTTGAAAACCCTTAGTAAATGGAGGTGTATGTACGTGGTTTCTAATTGTACTTCCTTATGCCATCTCTGACAAATTCAATAAAACCAGCAGTTCCGTGTTGAAGAAATAAAGCAATAGAAAATGAGCCAACTCCCAATACATATACATGGAACCAGTGAGGTAGGCAAACTGTACTACCAAACATAGCGCCTATACTACAATGTGCTTCATGGTTACACAATCCCCAAAACAAAGCATTCAATACAAATAAAAAGGTCAACAGATTTTTCAACATTATATACATTATTGTAATATTAAATCATCAATGGCGTAAACGTCTGACAAGTTACCATTTTGTCTTGCGAACGTTTATTTGTGGGCCTTTTTTGCGTGATGCTTTAGGGTCATATGTTTCTTCTTCATCATCAGACCCAAGATTTTTAGATATTTCCCAAAACTCTTTCGACCCTAATTTAAAATCTCCATGTGGACTTGCCTTATACCAAAATATTTGGTCCTGTAGTTTATTTGATTTCGCATTGTTATTAATCACCAAGCATTCGAAATTTTCAGTACACTGGTCCATGACCTGGCAAAATGATTCAAATGTAGGAAACATACCAGCATAGTTTTCCCAAATGCGTCGACGATTTGCAATATATGGTTCACGTAATATAAAAACATAGTCGATATTTGTACGTAAATTTGGTGGAATACCTAGTGGATACTGCATGGTAATGATACACATAATCTTCCAATGTCGCCCATTCATAAAAAGGAGCCGCATCATTTTATCTTTGCTCCAACTACTATCGTATAAACAATCATCTAAGATCAAGAATGTACGAGGGTCGATTCGTGACCGTTTATATGCTTCAATTTCCCTTTTCACTTCTTTTAGCACAGAACGTTGGCGTTTCAATACATTCTCAACAATTGCCGTGTTATATTCATCGTGAATGAATAATTTTGGTACCATTGAACCGTAAAATCCATTCCCTTCTTCTGTACCTGATATTACAGTTCCAATTGGAATATCTTGGTGGTGAAATAAAAGGTCACGAACCAAGAAACTCTTTCCGGTGTCACGACGACCAATTAGCACAACAACGGGACCTTTATTCTCATTCGGTTTAAAGCTGATCTGCTTCATATCAAATTTCTTTAATTCTAAATTCATATAATATATAGAAATGATTAAAGTTGGGTATAATATACGAATCCATACAGAGAAACCATACAGAGAAACCATACAGAGAAACCATACAGAGAAACCATACAGAGAAACCATACAGAGAAACCATAGTAAAGGTTAGATATTCTATCACGCTTATCAAGTTTCGACGAAACGTATGTAATATCCATGGAATTGGTTTGAATTGCTATACTATTATCAAAAAAATACTATAGTGTAATATGATTTCTGTTGCATATACCAAAAATAGAGGGTCTTCTCTATTGAAAGATTTAGAGAACCCACAATTTTGTAATATGGATATGACCCAGCGTTACATACCAATTTATGAACGTTTCTTGAAGTTAAACAATACCAATTACAATCATGTGTATTTAGAACAAAAACATATACTACACCATATTGATAGAAAACTTACATCAAAGACGTTTTCTGTAAGCACCCAAGATACAGAAACCGATGAAATCCAGCCGAATGTTACCATGTTTTGTAAATATTCTCCTTTAGCTGATCCTGTAAAATTTATGATTGGGAAATATTCAAATGGACCTAATCTAAGCGTATTACCAAATTTAGAAAATAGTAGCACATGTCATCCGTTGTTCCAGGATAAAAATAACATGTCTTATGTTGATGGGCTGTTTACTTACTTTTCCAGCAAGACATTAGAGTATGGATTTCAACACGGTGTGCAATATTATGGTTCATTTCTAGGAATTAAGCGTGAATTCGAATTTGATATTACCGATGATATGGAATTTGTAACAGAACATCCATGTTTTTTTGAAGGACTTGATAAAGAATATACCATTAATAACAAAGAGTATCAAGAAAATTTTCAATCACAAACGGCAAAGAATAAGACCAAACTGGTTTTCGACGAATCAAATGATACCGTTTGTGTCGATGTCTTAGATGTTGAACCGGTTTGTGTATCAACACAGAAAAGTATGGACGACAATACATCAAACCAGCGTACGAGCGAATTATTCCCACTACAAGAAATTTCCGGATGTATTTTAGCAGAACAAGCAGACGAAACGTTGTCACTTATATCCGATGAGACGAGTACATGTAGTTCCCGTGTATCTATTACCGACGATGAGGACGAAGAGGACGAAGATGACGAAGATGACGAAGAAGACGAGGTATCTTCAACTGAAGAACAAATAATGACTACACTTTTCCGCTATCCAATTCAAACAATTTGCATGGAAAACTGTAAAGAAACCCTTGGCGACTACATGAGCTCAAACGTGATAGAAGTAGATGAATGGAGGTCTATATTATTTCAGGTTGTTACAATTTTAACTGTATATCAGAAAGTTTTTGCATTTACTCACAACGATCTACACACAAACAACATTATGTACGTAGAAACGAATCAAAAACATCTATATTATCAATTTCAAAATAAAATATTTAAGGTACCTACATTTGGAAAAATATATAAACTAATTGACTTCGGGCGTGCAATCTTTCGTTTCAAAGGACAGATTTTCTGTAGTAACAATTTCGCAAAAGGAGAAGATGCAGACACGCAATATAATACCGAGCCATTTTTCGACGATTCAAAACCAAGAATTGACCCCAACATGAGTTTTGACCTATGTCGTCTTGGTTGTAGTTTGTTTGACTATTTCATAGAAGAACTCGAATTTCAAGATGAAATTTATGATTCAAATCCGATGGCAGAAATGGTGAGAGACTGGTGCCTTGATAACAAGAAGCGCAATATTTTATACAAACGCAATGGAGACGAAAGATATCCAGATTTCAAGTTATATAAAATGATTGCGCGTTCTGTAAGAGGAAACGTACCTAAAAATGTCATGAACCATAAAGAATTCAAAACATACATTATCTATGAAAATATTGATATTTGTAAAAACTCGTCAATTGACCCAAAAATAATAAAACAGTGTATGAATATTGACTCGTATCAACCAATGGTGTAACATGTATGAAGTCGTAATCGAAACTGTGGGTAATATATCAATCATTCGCGAAATATTGCATAATGATTGATATTTTCTTAGAAATCCGGACTGTTTGTAAATACAGCTGCCTGTGAGCTTTCTCCCATAAGGAATGCTACTGCACCTGAATCATTTGTTTGCTGAAACACAAAGAACCCAAGCAATGCGCTAAAGTAAACAATGAATGTGTCTCGAACCAATAATTTTATGGGTTTGTTTTCCTTTTCTATAAAACGCATTTCAATAAATTTCAATAACAAATAGCAGATCGCAATTATTGTGGATATTAAAAACATATTTTCCATCTTTGTTATTTTAGAATAAAAGTAAAACTCTAGAATAACGCGGTGGACCCTCGAGCGATTCATTCACATCCTTTATTACGCTCACCGTTATATTTACACACATACAACATACACACACATTTACACGCCTAATTCAAGACAACGATATCATCTAATATTGGGTTTGTTTCTTCTATAATAGTGGATGAATTTGATTTGGGCGTTAAATCTTCAATATCTAATCCATTCATCGGCATGGAGCCATCCATAATCGAAATCCTATCGTCGTCCATACTATTTTCTTCTGCTTCTTTACGTAAATTACTTAATTCTTCTAAACGCTCAATTGTCTTAGGCGCATCTACAAGAATCTCTGTGTTATTACCATCAAGCGTTTTATCAACATCGTCAAAGCGTATCTGCGTCTTCAATTCATTTTCTAATTTTGTTATTTCCTCATTTTGACTGTCAAGCGCTTTGTCAGATGCCAAACTATCTTGGGGTGTCTCAGTTTTCTCGTTTGCTAGTTTTTCTGTTTCGCCTGTGATATTGTCTTCTTTTGTTTCTTCCGTATCCTCGATTGGAACATCAACTACTTGTTCCTTTACTTCATTATCTACGTCTTCTTCTAAATATGCACGTAGTATATTTTCCAATGGCATTGTTTCTCGAACACTTGCTAAGATAGATTCTTGTGCGATCGTTTCCAACTCGCGCCCGTTTTTCTGTTTCTGAAGAGGGGGAATACCGGACTCAAACAAGTATACAGATGAGTAGAGTTTGCGAGCCATGTGGATATATGTCTTGTGAATAAATTCATTCAATTTGGGAATGGAGATGTCTATTTTCTTCTGATTTTTTCCTACGCGCATACAAGTCAAAATTTTCAACTGAATTATATGGACGCACGTGACTAAATCCTCTAAATAAGAACACCCGCTTCGTTCGATAATCCTAGACATCTCCTTTTCTACAATTGTATTATTCCATTTTGGGACTCGTGCAATCAGGTTCTGGAACGTCATTAAATACTTTTCAGGTTCATCATTTTCACGACACAATTTCCACGCTTCATCGAAAATAGAGTTGTAGCCTTCGATGACTAATGGTGTCAAAATACTTACTAAGCGCGCAGTCCACTCGTTTCTAGATTCGTATAATGTTGAGCTAGTGAAATCGTCCATATGCTTTCATCTGATTCTTTACGTGCCAATCAAACGAAATACAAGGTAATTTAAACAATAATAAATATACGTTTTTTCATCTAAAAATTCGCGCTTATATGTTTCTAAATCTAATATGTGAAAAACGACATCAGAATCATCGAACCCAAACTTCTTTGGTTTCGTTTCCACTAAATGAATGATGTCTAAACAACAAAACCCTTTTTCGTATATTTTCATTGAAAGAGCCAATGGATGCAACACATTTGTATCACAATATCTGGTTGATGTCGGCGTTTTCGAAAGCGATGTAAACCATTTCACAAGCAGGTCTTCGAGCCAAGTATATGAATTTTGTTTTACACAATTATGTATTTGTAATTGATAACAGTTCCTACCTTGAACGGGTTCTGGCATCGGTACATAAATTTCACAAAAACGTGAAATAATTGGCTTCAATAAATTGTGTCGGTTTTCAACTACCATAAAAAAACGAGTTGAACTACTAAACAGTTCAATACATCTTCTAAGTGCTGATTGCGCGTCTGTTGTTAGTTTGTCAGCGTGTAATAACACAATTGTTTTGAATCTGCCATTTATTGTTGAAATATTTGTTTTGGCGAAAAACTTAATGTCGTCGCGAACAAATTTGATTCCTTTTCCATGAGCGCAATCGACTATCATGACATATTTTTCTATATTCTCGTGTGTCTCATAAATATCGTACAGGAAATTGTGAATGATTGTCTTTTTTCCTGTACCGTGTTTTCCAAACAACAATAAATGTGGTACCATTTTTTTTATTCGGAATTGCTTCAGTGTTTTATGTATTTTTTCATGAAATGTACTCATAACACAATATCAAAGAACGATTTATATTGTTTTATGCTTTATGTAATGTGTTTGAATTCTGTTTGAATTCTGTTTGAAGTATTTGACAACATTGCTAAGAGATTACACAAGACTCTATATTGAGCTCTATATTGAGCTCTGAAGTGAATGTGTATATGGGTTCTGTTTAAAAGCATTCAATAAGTCGGGTTGGATGCGGTCATTGTTTGTTTTTTCTTCTAACATTGACGTGGGCTGATCGACACGTCCATATACTTGTGTCGAGGGTGGTACAGAGTGTTTATGACTTGGTACCCACATACGATTGTTTTGACGGTCGTCTTCGCATTTCGCTACAGACATGTTAATATCGCCGCTGTAAATCTGCGTATTTCCAATTGCCGTACGTGATTTCACAGCAATCTCCTTTGTCTGATTATTCGTTTGTTTATATGCGGCATCGTACAACGCAATCCCGTTTGAACTCACGCCACTGCCAACATAATATGCCTGTGTTGTGTCACGCTGATTCCCCACAGGTTGGTGTTGATTTGCGTAATATCCACCATCAGTTTGTGCTTGAACGTTGTAATGTTCGATCGATTTCGTATCCATCTGGCGATTCGTAACACGCGGTTGGTCTCGTGGGTTGTTTACGTACGATGACGGCACACGCGAACTAGCATCGCCATACAAACGCACATTACCGGTCATATTTTCTTTACGTGAAGGACGCAACATATCCAAAAGTGGGGCAACAACTGAACCAAGTGCATTTCCGACCGCGCCAAAAATATGTCTATTTTCGGTAGACGCGCGATTGTTTAGATAGACTTGTTCGGACTGAATACCATAATCACCAGTAGTTGCTCCATTTGCTCCAACTGCAATAGCAGGTGTCAGATTTACACTTTCATATACATTGCGCTTTGATTCTTCATGCTCTGAAGTACCCATATTACTCATATTTTTACCTCTGGCAGCACCAGTGTACGAATTAGAGGTTTCCTCGCGTCTGTCATTATGGACGTTGTGAATTTCACGCAAAGTTGGTGCAATTTCAGCGCCAGTAGTTGTTAACCATTGTTCTTTTCGCTGCTCGTAGAATGTATCTGGGCGATATTTCTCAACAGTTCCTTCTACACCGCGTTCCTTTATATATGAGTTCGCTGGACCCTGATGTCCTTGTAAACTATATGTCTGCTTGGGATTTGTAGGAATACGAAGTTCGTCTACCGTCCTTGGTTGCCATGTATCACGTGCCTCCATTCCTGAATTAAATCCACCGCAACCACCCGCACTATACCCTTTATCCAATCCCGGACCAACTTGTGTTTGTTCAAAAGGTAATACATTTGAAATCTTTGTACCGGGTACCACGCGATTCTGTAAATATTCGTTCATATTCGGGGCACCATGTGCGTACGATAACCCACCTTGCGGCTTGAACAATGGCGCTCGCTCTTCTTTATGGAATGTCTCAGATGCTGCACCAATTCTGTTGTCTAACATTGACTGTGTTTTGTCGTAGTCAGTTGTGGGTCCACGAATTTTTCCTCCGAAAAAGGGCTGCATGTTATTGTGCCTAAATGAAGACTCGTCAATTGGTTGCCCTGACAATGACGTTGTGGTTCCCCCATTCGCTAATAAAGGTGATTGAGAGCAAGAACTATGCTGTGCTGTAATTCGACTCCGTGTATCGAAGAACGAGTCCGTTGTTTGTGAACCATTGTAATTTACATTTGAAAGAGTACTTTCATTATTCAAATAGACACCATCCACCTTAAAATCCCTGTTTTCCTGTGCGGTCTTTTTTTGGTCGATTTCTACATTATTGCGAGGTATGCCATTTGCGTCCATCGACTCCATTCCCTCTACGAGACCTTCGTTTTGAGTTATGTCGGTTTCAGTATTATTACGTTTATTTGATATCACGAATAAGCCTCCAAGGGCGACTAATGGTATTGCAATTTCCATATACAATAGCGACATAATATTTATTTACTGTGTAGCACACCACACTAAATAAAATACAACAATCAAGCACGGACTTTGATATTTATCTTGTTTCATTTCATCATCATTTCATTGTCTTGTTTTAGTAGGAAGTAATCCTTTTCTAATATGCGTGAATTTAAATTATTTTGGAAACTCATACACGTATTTTCTTGAGGATCTAATGGCAAAATATATCTATGGTTTTGTTCTAAATCACGGGTTTCCCATGCAGGATGTGTTGCACGCGATTGCTGTGTTGATGTAGTAGATACTTGATATTGGGTTGGTTGCCGTATTTTCATTGCATTGGAAATCATACAGTCACGATCCAATTTTCTTCCTAATCCTCGTAGATTTCCGTCAATCTCAATTGCCCGTGAATCCCAATTTGCACCCCATTCTTGCAATCTCATATAGGGATCTGCAACAAAGGGCATATCTACTCCGTTTCCAGGCTTATCTAACATATAACGTCCCATGTATGTTTGTGTTTCCAACTGTTTTCTTATTCTACACTCGTCATCATGAAATCGTGTAAAGGACATACTGCTTACATTTACACAATAAAAAATAATTCCCAATCATTCCAATGGTATCCTGTTCACGATAATTAATACGTTTAATATGTTGGTCGCTGGTCTTTATGGACTACCATCGGCGCAGGTACAAATAATGGAACACGGGTGAAAAACGTCGCTTCGTTCATATTCTTATCCTGTAGTTTTGGTTCGGTCATTGGATTCACTAAATTTGTTGTATTGATACCTTTCAAATACGATTCCATCTCAATTGCATTGTTGCTAATCATTTGACGTGGTAATTGCGCTGGGTTCAAACCGAAACCAGGAAAATATGTTGTATATGCTTCACCATATTGCGAGTGGACGTTTGTGTTATATCTTATGTTATGTCTATATTGACGTTGTTCTATTTGATAATTTTCCATAGTATTTTTATTTCGTGTTGACGCCATACTTGTTAAACATACAGATTTTATTTTTTACTGAATTGTTGTTACTTAACACTTATTACTTATTACTTATTACTTTTAGTATCCGTTTCTTTGCTTCGTGTATCTTCTCGGTGAGTTCATCTATATTTTCCACTTCTATCGACAATTTATTCATTGCAGTTTTTAAATTACGATTTGCATTACAATAATATATTGTCAGGTCTAAATAGTCATAACTCATCAACAAAATACTAATTGTTGCTGCATCTATGTAAGGATATTGTGTTAATAATGCATTACATATTTCATCATAACCTATATATTGTTTCATTTCTTTATCGAAACCGTCGATACATTTTATTACCTCTTTATCATTGTATTCGTCTAATTTAAAGAATGTTAAAAATAATTTTTGATACAATCTGTTTGATTCGTCACAATAGGTTATTGTATCTCTTTGGTATAATTCGTGTTCGTGTAATTCGGTTTTATTGGATAACGTATTTTCTTCGCTTTTATAATTCATACAATGATCCATATATGAATTATATTTAAGTCTTCAATACCTTATTTTATAGGTTTACATTTGTTTACATTTGTTTGTCACGGTCGAGTTCGCGACAAGGGACGCCGCCACGGATCCAACCATCAGATGCTTGTTCTTCTATCAAGTAAGAAGGATTTGTCACAGTACTTTGTAAATCAGGAAGCATCGGCATTTGCGAATAATGCATGTACGATTGTTCGGATAAAGGCACAATACTTTTACGACTCGAGTTTTGAGCCCCCTGCATAATCATTGACTCTTCTACAACATTCACGTTTCCTCGCCCTAAATATGGTACAGTCAAATAAGGACGCTCTAACAAGGACAACTTACAAGGCGCGTTTGTCTGGACTTGACCGATGGATAACATTGAGTTCTGGTCCACATTACACCCACCAACACCTACACTATGTGGGCCAGTGTAATTTACATTAGGCTGTTGTGTCGCAAATTGGATAGGTCCCTTCATATTGCATTCGTTTGCTCTGTAGTTCGAAAGAAGATAATTACAATTTTTTACATTTTGCATATCTGTTTGGTTTAAACTACACATATCGGTGCCAATACGTGACATATTTTCAAACATATAATTATGGCTGGTTGACGTCATATATATACTACTCTATATTTTTTTACATTGTAAAGCGTAGTATATATAATTACATTCTTTACACAAGGACCGCCTATTCGCTACTTAAAAGAGTTTGATTTGCTAACGTTCCATACTTAGAACCTAGATTAATGCCATATGGATATTCCATGTCCCTGAAAATTGACATTGAGTTTCCTTCTCTATATTTCACAGGCGTTGGTGTGTTTATTTCTTTTGAAACGCTATTCCATGCACGGAACGAACGATCGTTATACCATGCAACATCTAATGTGTCTGTTCCACTATAGTCAATTATTAGGTCGTCCTTGTTTTCCGCTAGACTCTTCTTTATCATTTCATTTGTAATTTTATTGTTGGTTGTAGGCTCACTTGAATCTCCTATAAGACGATTTTGTAGTGGATTGCGCTCATTTTTATTCATACATGAATTTTTGTCATTTTCTAATTCGGCTGGCATAAGTGTGACACCAACATTCGATTGAGCGTTTCCTTTTGACACTTCATAACTATCAATTCCTTCGGCCGGTCCATTCATTGTTTCCATGCTTTCAAAACGAGTGGGGTCCATTATTAACCCGAGTATTATCAATGTTAAAACTCCAATAATGGCTACACTATAACGCTGGGTCAAAAGAGTTCCTGCTATAGTTAACAATATTACAAGACGAGCAAGTGCATTCATTTTACGTATGGAACTCATCTTACTTGTTGGAACCACTTCCACTATTGTGTTCTTATGAAATAACACAACTGGGTTCTTTATCCAATATACATCTTTATGGGCTATTGTGACATTCATTACTATACTTTATAGATTTATTTTTTCTTTTTCTTTTTCTTTTTATTTTGTTGTGTGTTTGATGTTGAACTAGGTGCTTTTAACGATAAATCATCACCAAATGTTTTGCGTAATTCATCCAGTTGCTCGTCCATTGTTTTTTTGGTGTCAGTAGATGTTTGTTGGTTTGCTGCTGCCTCGGATGCTGCTCTTTCTTCTTGTCGTTTTCGTAGTTTTTCTACCATTCTCTCACGTTGCTTCGACTGCTGTTGTTTTCGTTCAAATGCACTTGTATTGAATTTTGCATTTTTCCCCATTCCCGGAATATTCATTTTTTTCAACATTTCATCAATATTTCCCATCCCCGGCATATTTTTCATTTTCCCCATCATTTTAGATGCCTCTTCCATTAACTCACTTTCTTTCAAGTCTCCCGATTTTAACTTCTCGTCTAGTTTTCCTCCTACCTTTTTCACAATCGACATCAGCTTTGTCGGATTTTTCAACATCTTGTTGAATACTTCGCCAGTTGACTTTGCGTCGTTCAAATCAAGATCGAGGTCTTTTGCGGTTTCATCCGCTATTTCTTTTGCAAGTTTTCCGAGTTTTCCGTCCATCAACGACGAAATGTGATCGTGTAGTTCTTCGGGGTTTGGTAAATTTGCACCAAACGGGTTTTTTGTTTCGTTTCCAGATGCGTCCGTGTACGTATTCCCGGAACCGTCTTCATTTATTTCAGACCCCATGGAACCTTTCATTGTATCGAACATTTTTCCCATCTCGTCAATCGTAGAATGTAACTTGTCTTTGAATTCATCCCCGTCGATTGCTTCAAACAAACGCGCGGTATCACCAAACATTTCTTCACCCGACACTCCCTGGACGTTTCCAATAACCGAAAACGTAATCAATTGCAAGTATTTCCATAATTTTGTTCGAGTATCTTCACCGATGTTTTCTAGGTTCCATAGATGAATAAAATCTATATCGGGAAGCAAATATAACGTACGTTTTTCTCTTGTTTCGGTTGGTGTTTCGGTTGGTGTTTCGGTTGGTGTTTCGTCTGTATCATTTTCACTTGTCTTGTTGGCTTCGTCATATAATGCAAACAATTCTTCGTTTTGATATAGTATATCGAAAAACTTTGTTGGGTATGTTTTCGAAACATGGGAGTATAAGTAGTCCGTCCTCAATAAACCATTGGCTAAATAATACGTGTTGTATTGGTTAACATATTCTGGAAAAACACACTTTAGATCTGACAAAAAATCTCCCATAACTTTTGTGAACTCTTCTGGGATTGAATCCGTCATTTTTGTAATACGGATACTACATTTAAATGATTTTTCATAAACAATATACGAATATTGTTTGTTATCTTATTATGCTGGAAAATATGGACTTTACGAATCTTCTTATGATGGGGGGAATCATGAAAGGCGACTCGAGTCATATACTTATTTTTACGCTGGTCGGGTACTTGTTTTCTTATTGTAGTAACCTTACGCATAAAATGAAACTGGAAAATCAAATTCGCGAGAAACTTACAAGTATATTTAATTATATTTTCAATAGCCAATATGTTTCGATCGAGTTAGTTTCACATAAGGTCCCATGTACTGTTGGATATTCTGATAAACCTGTATATAAAAATGTATTTAGCCCGTCGTTTCTAGCAATATTGCATTATTTGAAAACAAATAGAAAAACGATCGAGGGAGTTTCTAACTCGACAGAAATTCTCATCAACAAGATTGCTGAAATATCTTTACCATCTTGGAGACAAACGGATACACAAGATGACAAGTTTTTATTGATTCCAGATGAATCAGAACCAGTGTGTATATGTAAACAAAACAATATTTTCTTACAGATTTCCATGTCTAATGGCACAAATGAAGAAAATATCGCAAATAAATCATATGAGATGAAACTATTCACATACGCAGATTCTGATAACATAGACCTGAAAAAACGACAGTTATATGAGTTTGTCGAACTCCAGAAAACTCAATACGAAGCTGTATCACAAAAGAAGGATGATAAGCTCCTTATTTTTCAATACAAGGGATCCGTAATCTGCGATGATGAAATGACTATGAAATATGAGAGTTTCCCAATGGAACACAATAAAGACCTTAATACGAATATTTTCTTTGAAGGCAAGCAAAAAATCTTAGAATATATTACACCTTTCGTTTACAAAAAAGACCAAACTTCAAATCCGGGCGAATCCAACTATATTCGTTCGGGAATTACATTTAAGGCAGGTATTTTGTTTCATGGGGCACCTGGTTGTGGTAAGACGACCACTATTAAGGGAATTCTAAAATATTGTAATCGTAACGCGGTAATTGTTAACTTGTCCAATATCAAAACAAACGATGAACTTGAAGGTGTCTTTCGAAATTGTTCTATTAATGGTAAAGAGTATTCTGGAAAAGAACTTTGTTTTATTTTGGAAGACTGTGACGCGACGCGGTTGTCATCGTTGAGTGATCGCAATGATACATCCTCTATTGTAGTGAATAAGGATATCATAAAGCAAATAAAACAAGAAACGACAAGTGCTGATAGTAAAACTGAAACAAATACGAATAATAACGCAAACACTAACGCAGATAATAGTATTACTCTTGACCTGAAGTCGGGATTAACCAACATAAAAGGTTTTGATTTATCGTGTTTTCTCAATATTTTAGACGGCATCATTGAATTACATGGCGTTATGATTATTATGACTTCAAACCATCCTGAGAAGCTTGACCCGGCACTGATTCGTCCCGGACGCATAGATTTCAAATATCAGTTTAAAAAGGCAACTAAGCAAATCCTATTCGAAATGTTGAAACTTCGGTACGAAAAAACAGACGAAGAAATTAAAAAATATTTTAAAAAATCCCGTTTTCAGGACTATGTGTTAAGTCCCGCACAAATACAATCCATTTGTTTTCAAAACGCTACGATCGAAACATGTATCCAACACATAACGCGTGAAATAGAACTACAGGAATCCTTTCCAGAAAAACACGGACTAACAAAACGCAACGAAACATAAAAAAGACAATGAGTGGTAGAAGACAATGAGTGGTAGAATTGAAATTATGATATCGTACAATAATTTCAATATTAGCATTGGGCTTAACGGGGCATGTTGAGATAACAACCTAATTTTGGTAGTACATGCTAGACAACTTTGTTAAATTAGAAATATATTTCATTGATGTTTCTTGGTCGGTTTCTGACATGTTAGACACATATGTGCGGATTCGTTCGATGCTATTGAGGGCGTAATCGCCATCGTCGACTCCTGTTAAATCTTCTGAGTAGTCCTTTTCGACAAAATATTTCGCGTCCATTCTTTCTATTGAATCTATATACTTGTCTGTGATATTTGCTTTCCATAACTGAATCAAAATCTTGGGGTTTGCTTTTCGTACTGTGCCTATCATATTTTTTAGTTTCAGCACATCACGGTCAGCAGGCAATATACGTACAATGTCGTTTACGAATTCATTCATTTGATTATTAAATGCAGTTACAATCATGTTTCTGTCAGTCATGTAAAGTACTATATGCCTTTTTTTAGATTGTTTAACACAATACCTCACAAAATATACATCACAAAATATACATAAAAATTGATTCCATATGTCAGGAACTAACTAATGCATATTACATTATTCAAATTATACCATTTCATTAGTATGGCCGCTTTATACAATGTTTCATTATATGAAGATATACCGCTCCAATCTGCACGTGTCGTCAAACGTCCGTCTGCAACATGTAAAACCCCATATGTAGCAGACGTTATCCTTTCTGACTCGCCCACCCAGGAAACCATAATGGCACATAGTGCAGCTCTTGGTTGTGGTGGACTATGTGATAAAGAAGCTATTGTATGGCTCAAAAAAATGGAAGATGAAAAAACAACCAACAAGAAGCCCCGCGTTTGTGGTTACAAGATCTTGTGCGCCCAGCTCGTAGAAAACGAAACAACTATTATGATAGGCACCGACCCTAAAATGGCCGAGCTATTCGTTCACAAATCGATACTGTATAACCATATACCTATGCTACAAAATGTGAAATTGCTTGAACGCGAAAAGAAATTTCTCAACTCGCGGTTCGACTTCTCTGGTATTGATGAAAATAATAGAAACTTTATTTTGGAGGTGAAAAATGTACCCCTTGCTAATTACGAAAACACAAGCATAAAATCACAATTTGACGTTTTATGTACCAAACCATCTGTATTCGATAAAATTGGCTACTTTCCTGACGGATATCGCAAAAAGAAAAGTGAACCGGTAAGTCCCCGCGCATTGAAACACATACAAGAACTCGAGACAATATGCAAAACAACAAAAACACGGTGTATTCTATGCTTTGTAATACAACGCGTTGATGTCATGGTGTTTGAACCCTCCGTTGGCGATATACATTATTTACATGCGCTAAAACAAGCAAAGGTTAATGGCGTGGAAATCATTGCAATGCAAGTAAGCTGGCACATGTCTGGTACCGCAAAGTTCAATCGCATGATACCTGTACGCTTTCCAATGTCTAATGAATAAACAAAAACCAATAAACAAAAACCAATAAACAAAAACCAACAAACAACCCATAGTATAGTTGGCCTTGCGTATTATGTAAGAATTGGTCTTTTTGGTGCTCCATCATTAGCATCTTTTTCTCGTTGTTCGATTAGTTTCTCTAGTGAACCTTCGTCTTTTCCTATAGTGTCCGGTACATAGCTATCAGGTGGTGTCTCGATCATTCCTGTATAATCTAAATTCGCATAATGATACATTTGTCTAGACCCTCCATTCCCTTTTGCAAGCAGTTCTTCTGGGTTGATATCCAGAAAACTATAATGATCGGATGAAACATTATTACAAGCTACTTCAAATGCAAACGGTAACGGTTCATCATGAATAGGATTCAAGTTTTTCATTTTATTATTTTCCTGTTCGTGAATGAAGTTATAAATATCATTCCCAAATAAGACACGACCCCCGTAGTTCTTAAGTAAAAGAGCTGGTACCTTTTCTATTGATTCGGGAATTTCGATTTCCTCGTTGTTTCCAAGACGAATCATAACCTTTCCGTTGTTTTGGAAACGCTTGTCAAGAGAAATGTAATAGAAATCGTCTTTTACAGACGAACTCGATAATTCGCGCAGTAATTTACTTGAATGTTTACAAAATGTGCTATAATATAAATAACTCATATAGTCTTGACAGTCATAAATTCTTCTTCTTAAACGAAATGCCTTTATTTCCTGGATACAACACTCTCACGAATAATTGTTTTCGCACGAGTTAACGATTGTAGATATGTGGGTCCAACCGATCTATATCCATCCGCATTTTCTTTGAATTGTTTACACCTTTTAACAGTTGAAATGCTGAATATATAATAAAATAATATAAAGACAATCAATAACATTACTATATATGGTATCAAACGAAATTAATAGTTGGGAACAATATTTAACAAATGAAGATTATATGTATTTAGTTAAATATATAGAAAATATAAAAAATAATATCTCAAACGATAAAATGATTATTTTTGCTGGACCAGGTAGATGCGGAAAATCAACACTTAAAAAAAACATTGCCTCATATTTGGGTGACGAAATGTGTGGAGTATATTGTATGTCTGGCGATATCATTTATGATGAAACTATCAAACCATTAGGATTTTTTAACGGAATTGATGAAATATCTAAGAGTAAGAAAAATAATCAAGCAATTATAAACTTTATCAAATATAAACAATCATTTATAGCAGATACAAATAATATAGAAAGAGTAAATAACAAACTTCTTGAATATTCAAAAATTATTACGATGACGCATATATTTTAATGAAAATAAACGGCGTTTTAAATGTTAAAAGGTTTAAACGAAATGCCTTTATTTCCTGGATACAACACTCTCACGAATAATTGTTTTCGCACGAGTTAACGATTGTAGATATGTGGGTCCAACCGATCTATATCCATCCGCATTTTCTTTGAATTGTTTAAAATGCCGTTTTAGTGTAGAATGGATCTATTGCGAAGATTAGACGAATGTCTCCTCATTGAAGTTTGTTCTTATTTAGACTGGAATTATAACCAATATGTAATTGTCAATCCTAAAAAGCGAAGAAAACGGTCACAGAGTCTTTCCATCGTAGTATTTCCATTCCATCATTATTTGTTACAGAAACGTAACAGCGAGCTTGGGTTTGTATCACAACATTCGACATACGATTTTGATGAAAAGAACCATACTGAAACTGATTCAAATATGATTCTTTCTACATCGTGTCCCTTTTAGTAGCAGAAATTGGCGTATCTATATTGAAGTATCTATATTGAAGTATCTATATTGAAGTATCTATATTGAAGTGGATTCAATCGTCTTATTTGTTGTTTACATATTTCTCTTCATACAAAATATGCGCCATTATTATTCCGCGAACTAGTGTTATTGTATTACTTGTAAACTCATTGCTATTGAAAAAGGTTTCGAAGCATATATACGTTGCTCCTGCAGTAGCTCCGTATAAAATTAACCACAAGAATAGAAACGGTTTGTATGTTTCTGCTCTTTGTATATGTCGTTCATAATGTAAAGGCACGTGAATACATGTCATGTAAAACGTAAGTAAATCATATTGAAATGGTGCTCCTTGTAGACAAAATACAACCAACCCCGAATATATCCACCTATGTATACTTTTTAGTGTAGGGTCGTATGAGCCTAAATCGTGGCGGAAATGTGCTACTGATAATAGTAGAAACATAATATTATCAAGACGTGCAGGTAAAATAAAATTACACCCACATGATGTGGTATATAATGCAACCAACGCTTTCATATTTCTTGTACTCGATGCATGCAAATAGTCTGTGAGCCCGTGAGGCGCAACAACTGAGCTAAAAACAAATCTAGAAACATATAATGGAATACGTGGTGAAAACAACATACATAATACTGTTATCCAGTTTTTACATTGTTTAAAAAATTGATTTAATGAAATGTTATCTTGTCATAACATATACACACGATGGATCCTAAACTTATACGAATCGACCAACAAAACCTGAAATCTTACTTTACTCTTGCGGGAGTTGACGTAAGTATTGCCAATGCAATCCGCCGTACAATATTGTCACATATTGACGTCGTTGTAATGCGAACTACACCGTATGAGAAAAACGATGCTACGATACACACTAACACAACACGATTCAATAACGAGATTGTTAAACAACGATTAAGTTGTATACCCATTCATATTACAGACATGGATTTCCCCGTCGACGATTACATTGTTGAAATCGATGTGAAAAACGAAGAAAAGGAAAATAGAATCGTCACAACCGAAGACTTTCGTATTAAAAATGTAGGAAACGAACAATATTTGTCAAAGGCGTCGACGGCCAAAATATTTCCCGCACATTCGACTACGAAACAATACGTTGATTTTGTGCGATTGCGTCCAGAGATTTCTGACGAGATCAAAGGAGAACACATTTCTATGACCTGTAAACTATCGAAAGGAAATGCAAGCGAAAACGGGATGTTTAATGTAGTATCCACGTGTAGTTATGGTTTTACACCTGATGTTACAGCAGGTGAAAAACAATGGGCCATTCGCGAAAAGGAACTCCAGCTCCAAGAAAAAACGGAGGCACAAATACTACAGGAGAAACATAACTTTGCGTTGTTGGACGCGAAACGCTCTTTTGTACCAGACAGTTTTGACTTTGTAATAGAGTCGATTGGTATATACACTTGTAGTGAGTTAATTGTGAATGCTTGTAGTGTACTGAACCGCATGCTATCGAATATCATACAGACAATTGAAAATGATAACTTACAAATAACATTACACGAGGAAAACACATATAATATAATTCTTCAGAATATGGATCACACAATTGGTAAGCTACTTGAATATATAATGTATCACGACATGTATTTGGAAACGCAGAAACTCAACTTTTGTGGATTTCAACGCCAACATCCACATGACGAGTTTTGTGTGATTCGTATTGGATATACGAACGCCCAATCGTCGAAAGACTATGTGAAAAACGATCTCAAAATTGCGTGTCTAAAAGGTATCCAAATATTTGAAAAGGTTGTTCCCCTCTTTGAAACATAATTAATTATATAATGCGCGTTAATAAAACGCAAAGACAACCTATAAGTCACTACTTATATATAGCAGATTCTAGATTTATTTTATTTTATGCGTAAAATGTATGGTTTCACAGATATTTAAAATTGACGTTCCTGTAACTTTCTTATGGGAATTATTAGATCTCACATGTAAAAAAACAGAAAATGCATATATAGTCACGAAAGAGTCTTTTAAGCGCGCTGTTTTGCTTGGTGCAATTGAACCATTCCTTGAAAAAATAAAACCGTATTACCACGCTTCAAAACAACATTATATTGAATCAGTTAAGAATTATAAAAAATTTATTACAATTATTAGACAAATTTCACGCTATCATGGACTCTTGTATTCCTCTAAAATATACTATATGAAATCTACGTATGAAATACAATATTTACTGTATTATATAAACCCGATTCTATAGTGCATTGTGATGTAATTGTGATGTAATTGTGATGTAATTATTTGCAAAAGATTGAAACAATTACATTATATTTTCCGTTTCTTTTGTTCGGTTCTTTTTGTTCGGTTCTTTTTATTCGAGATATTGACCCATTGCTTTACGTAACATTGCCGATACATTTATGTTTGCCTCGATTGCATCATTCAGATTCAACGACGCAAACCATGCGTATTGAATACGTTTTAATATATTTTCATTTGGTACATAAACGCCATATATCGGTTGAATAAATTCATACATATCTTGAGAAAGTAACATATCAACAGTTACAGGGTTTCCTTCCCTTGTTTTTGTACCAATTAATTCGCCGTCAATGTATTCCGCCTTTCCATGGTAAATCATATTATATAATATCTTTTCTAGTGTACCTGTAAACTTGTCTTCGGCTGTTGCATTATTTGTATATAAAATTTCCATTTCGTACATCAAATCTGCTAAATGGACGTTCCCTCTTACAGAGCCAAATAATTTCAATGAAGGTGCGAAATCGTTTGTTTCAGATAAATAATTATCCGGCGGGATTTGACCGAAACATAGATTATTCGAACCAACATGATGTTTATAAAGCTTTTCCATGTTCTCAAAGCAAATGAAACTAAACGGTACAACCATGCCTCCATATTCATGAACCAACTTCACCATTGCCAAGTTTCTCATATTTCCTAAAATTGGCTCGCTTAATTCACACATGTTCATATTCCATGACGGAAGCAGCTTTTTGAAACATGTATCATCTACAATACAAATTCTAAATGAATGACCGCATTTATCTATAATACTACGTATACATGCGTAAATGTACGGCTGATTTATATCCATAGTATTACGCGAGCTGAAACTTTCCCACATACGCGCATTCACTGTATAAGGTATATGAATCCATAATAACGGGCGTTTCTCTTTCAAAATAAGTTCGCGGGTTTCCAACATCTTACTTACTACTATTGTGTCGTATTCGCTGATTTCGTTCCGACTACGGTCTTCCATCCTTTTATATAAAATATACAACAAGGTGAATGTAATTACACCTCCTCCAATACGAAGAATGTGTTCGGTACTTCTCATATACATCTTTGAAGATTTAAAATAGGACAAAATCTTCACAATTTGTTCGTAATTGTCATATATCGTGTTTTCATCCGAATAGAATGATTCTATAGACCGTTTCGAATTGTGTATGTATTACATCTTGTTTGACCATCCGATTTGTCTAAACTGTTTCATAAACAATTCGTTATTTTTTTGGCTCACTTCTTCACGCTGTAATAGTGTATAAGCTAACCGGGTTGATTCGTTCTCATCTTCTTGGTACTTTGACTGTAGGATTTTTTCCTGTGAAGCCTTTGTAGGGATCGTAATATTTCGTCCGCGGTCCATATGCATTTCATGGACGTTTTTGTATTGCTTTCTTGAGCGGAAGTCCTCGTCTGTTACAGGAATCACTGTTTCTGTATGTGCTACACGTAAATCTTCATATTGTAGTTTACTAAACATTTCTCCACTTGCATACGATTTCGGTTTTTCATCATTTATTTGGCACCCGCCACGAGACGATTGTGCGACCAAATCTTGAATCCCTTGGTATGAAACCAAACTATTGTTGCGCGCGGCTTGTTTACGCTTTTCAATTTGTGTATGCATTGCACCTAGGTTCGATACATCGTCTTCTGAACTATTATCAGTATCTTCTGTGCCACACAACCAATCTCCGTATCCCGCATTTTTTGATTCATCTTCCTGGTTCAGCTCCTCGAATGTTTTATTAAACCATTTTGAAAACTCTTTTACTGATGCCTTTTTTGTGGAAGAATTATCTCCTGTATTACAAAAATCATTTGCATCTATTGTGAGTGGTTTCTCTTCTGTAAAGTCGCTATATTCTGTACTTTGTTCTCGATTCCTTTCTTTTTGTTTGAATTCGTAAATCCGATACAAATAGCGATACGCTTGACTGAAAAATAGAAAATACTCTTTCGGGAGGCGCGACTTATCAGGATGCATCATTAATACTTCTTTCTTTGCACGTTTCATATCCTCTGGCTTCATGGTGTAATCTATTTGGAATAGTACAAGTAACTCGTCCACACTGTAATTTGTAATATTTAAATCCATCTTTTCCAAATCTTCTAGTAAATTCTTATTAATATTTGACATACACTAACAAATGTTAATAAATTATTATTTTCTCGTAATTTCAACATACTGACACAATACAATATCTAACATACCCTAACCATATTGGATTCGTGGTTTGAGATTTAGGTGCGAAATGTCTAAAGATTGAATATTCTAGAATCATAGTGATTCTAAACACGTTTTGAAAAACTGGTCGAGTGTTTCGATATTTGTGCCACTCACAAATTCATCCGGAACGTAGCTTGTATTCCCTTTGATATAACATAACAATGCTGGAATTCCCTGAACCATCTTTTTTCTTTTCAAAAACGCGTATAAATCAATGCTTTCATCTACGTCAATTTCAATATAAATAGCATTGTGGGGAAGTATTTTCTTCTTTTCTTCTAAATATGGCTCTATTTGTCTACACGGCGCACACCAAGATGCACCGAATTTGATGAATAGTATACCTACGTTTTCTTGTAGCGCCGCCTCCAAATCGTTTCTTGTTAGTAATTGGATACTCATTATACAGTAAATTGATTTCATTTTATGTTCTTTCACTAAATACAAATACAAATCATAACCACGAACACGATGAAAACAACGAAACTCGAAAATATGCATAACAAAGAAAAATCCAATATTTCATATCGAGATATTTACCAACAACAAACATACAATCGATGCGAGCAGTACGTTGGTTACAATTCAACCACAACACCGCGACGTGGTTCGTGTCGTACATCAAATATCGATTCTAGTCGCGACATGCTACAGGAAATTATTGACGACCCTTCAAGAGCCGCGCGCACCGAACACTACATGCGTTCTACGGTAGACGCCATACACGCGTGCGCTCAAAATATCTCAAAAGCCAAATAGATGTTAAATATACATCTTCGGACATTTACACATAATACATGTCAAATAGGTTTTGATATGTATTTTTTCTGTTTCATCTATAGCTCTTGCTGGGACTTGAACCCAGGATCTTTAGTTTACAAGACTAATGCTTTACCACTAAGCCACAAGAGCAATTGTTTAATAGATACATTGATGAAACAAAATGATAATTTACAAGATAAATTATTAAAAGCGAATACAAAAATAAAGAATGTGAATAATAATAAGTTTAATTTGAATGTATTTTTAAATAATGACTGTAAGGATGCAATGAATTTGATGGATTTTGTAGGGGGTATATCTAAGTTATTATTAGAAGGGTTAAATAATATGGAAGTAACAAACCGTCCAGTTCATTGTACGGATTTAAAACGTGAAACGATATATATTAAAAATAATGATACGTGGGAAAAAGATAACGATGAGAATGATAAGATGAAAGAAATGATAACACGGGTATCACGTAAAAATTTGTCTAATTTACAACAATGGGTACAGAAAAATCCTGATTGCACTAATACAGGATCAAATATGAATGCTGATTATCATAAATTATTACAAGAAGCGTTAAATCACGGAAATGATAAAGAGGTTAAGAAGATAATTAAAAAAATATCAAAACACATATCTGTGAAAGAAGAAAAATAATATTTAGATAATGTATATGGATAATTCTGACGATCTTTCCCAAGAATTTAAACTTTCCGAAGAATTTAATAAAGCACAAAATAAAGATTTGTACGATATAATTGAGAAAGCATATAACATATTAATGGAAAATAATAAAGTAATACAGATACCCCCTAAAGATATAATTAATATGCTAACTATACGTGTAATTATGGGCACAATGAGTGTGTATAAAAAATTACAAGAGTCGGAGAATAACGAAATTAGTTCAAGTAATAACATTTTAGATGAAATTGAGTATGTCAAATTTATAAAAGCTAAATTATTCTCAAAAATAATTGATAATGAAGAAGCTATCGTTCTCTACAAAGATAACTTAAATTCGTTGAGATTTGCAGAAGGCAATGGATTCAATATTAAATGTCATCTAGCTCTTGTAAATTTTCAATCTGAAATTATTGATTTATACAAAAGAGAGGGAGATGATGCTGTAGATTATACAAAATTGGAATACCCAAAAGAAAAAAAAGGTGGCAAAAAAAGTAGAAGATCCAGAAAAACAAAAAGAGCAAAAAAATCTAGAAGAACAAGAAGACGTAGAAGAAATTAAATTTTCTCAATAGAAACATTCTTTTGTTTAGAAAAATAATCAACTAATTCGTCATTTTTATAATCATTTATGTAGTAAATTTTGTTAATACCTGATGCTAATAGAAGTCGGTACATATTATACACGGATAATGTGTAATATATGCTGTAGACGCCATACACGCGTGCGCTCAAAATATCTCAAAAAAAATGACTAGATGTTAAATATAAATATTCAAAGGTGTATACATAATACATGTCAAATCGGTTTTGATATGTATTTTTTTGTTCCATATATAGCTCTTGCTGGGACTTGAACCCAGGATCTTTAGTTTACAAGACTAATGCTTTACCACTAAGCCACAAGAGCAAATGTTATTTGTCATTTGTCATTTGTTATATTCATTATAATGTTTGCATGTCACGCCCAGTTTGTAATCACATTTGGGCTATTTCAAATATACATATTAGATATTCTTTAAGTTAAAATTGCATATTTTTACACACAATATTACATATTTCCGGCGAGCAAAATGAGTTTTGATGTTGTGTAGAATATGCCTGTAAAAAAGAATGTCTTTACGAGAAACCCGTATAAATTTGGGGCACCATCACTATGATATCCAAATGTGAAATGGCGGTGGAAAAGTTTCGTCATAAAAGGTAATTGAAATATAAAATACAATAGTCCAGCAAAGATAGGAAACTGCAACTCGTGATAAATTAATTCTATGCTGTCTTCGCGGTTTTGTGATTTACGCTGTTGTTCTTCTAACGCCTCGCGTGTAGTCCATTCTTCGATAAATCGCTTGTTTTCCGGAATATAATCTGGTTTTGTATGTTCGTCCTGTAAAAGATGGTTTGTTGTTTGAGGTATATCACGTGATGGTAACTGTAATGAGCCCATGTGTGCCGCTCTTTCGAGTTGGCTGTCTAATGATTGATGGATCGCACCGTCTTGTTGAAATGGAGGGGCCGTCTGCATGGGTATCTGTTGAGTAGGTATTTGCGATGGCATTTGTTGTCCCGGCATTTGTTGTCCCGGCATTTGCTGTCCCGGCATTTGTTGCCCCGGCATTTGCTGTCCCGGCATTTGCTGTTGTGATTGTTGAATATCAAGAGTCACATTCTGTATTTGTTGCTGACCGTCAGCATTTGACATTCCAGGTAGATCAGATATGTTTGTTGTATCGCTCATATATGTAATAGAGAATTACAACTACATATATTTACGCGTGACCGAATTACGCAAATGAAACCGTCTTTTTTGTTCTGTCACATTTTGTTGGTTCAATTGAATATTTGTAACATTTATCGTCTTGTTGGTATGTTTTGTCTTTTATTTCTTCTTCCCCTACCGCCTCGAGCACAATACATCCCTTGTCTTTACATACTTGCCTAAAAAACGTGGCTAGGCCTAATCCCAATAATACAGAAATAATTACACGCCCTTCTTTTGAATGAATTATTGTTCGTAATTTCATGTTGCGTTATCTACATAGACATGACATTTTATTTCACACAACAAAACTAATTCACTATTCTTGCATTGGAGTCTTTGCTATATCCTTCTTGTTTAAAGGGCATGATACTTGTTTTTTTACATACTTGAAACAGTTGTCGGCTTTATCTTTCAATATGTATTTATCGATGTTGTCAGGAGATGGATATATATGTATTACACGAGGCTCTACTCCCATACAGTATACAAAAAACATACCTACCGCGAAACTTATAATAAATAAGGGAATCGATATGAGGGACTTCATACATATCCAATAGAATTTATATTACACGAATTTATGAATTGTCGGTATGAATTGTCGGTATGAATTGTCGGTATGAATTGTCATCTTGCATCGCATCTATCAATATTATATCGTTCGACTGGTGTTATCAAAAAGATTTTTGAACGTATTTAGTTTCGCTTTCGAACTCGGGTAATCCTGTTATTAGCTCACCACGTACTTTCTGTTGGGCGCTTTGATAGTTTCGTATTTTAGATAATATGTATTGCTGTCGTTCTCTTTCTTTTGCAAGTCGTTCTTCTTCGGTAAGCTTTCCCTTGTATTTATACACCAAAAATCCAATGAAGACGAATAAAAGTAAAAGAAACATTCCAACGTTATAAAAAAGATTGTGATACTTCATTCGTGTGTGATGTGATTGCTTCAGCATTTCACGGAAAAAATAATTTGCCCCCGGCTCTACAAGTACTGGGCGATTTATTGAACTATTCATCATATTCTTGTGTCATAAAAGAAATTATAATAACTCACCACAATATATGTTTAATACGCTCGTTTCAATGAGTGTTTTCACTACAATATGTTGTATTTATACATATGTGAAAACTAAATTCGGTAAAGATATATACATACTCGATAAGGAAGGAAAGCCCGAGCTCTTATTCGGTGAACCACAGTTACGTTATAGCAAAACAACCATGTTGTCTTTTATTACGTTTGCATTTTACATACTTGTTGCATTTTCACAGATTAGTGCTTCGCTCAGTATATTTAGCGCCCAATGTCCCAACTCGACAATTGATGCGGTTTCACAGCTTAAGGTTGTCGGTCTCACGATTCTTCCATGGGCCGTAATATTTGGTGTCTTGACTGTTGTTTTAAATATCTTACCCGGATGGAAATCGCCATTTTCAAATACATTTGGCTATATTTTTGCAAGGATTCTTGGAATACGTAAGCTGATGGGAAAATTGTTACTGCACTATGACGAAAATGGTGTTGCCGATGATGAGCTCAAGATTACAGATGACATTCGTAAAGCAATACGAACCGTTCGTCCTATTTTTGATGATCCGTCCATGTTAATCAATCAAGTAAATACAGATACATTTGACAAGTTCTGGAAAACAATGACTGTCGGGAAAATATTTAAAACAGATGCAGACGTTAAAAAAACATACGGGCAGTCGCTAGATGATCTACGAAAAGAGCTACAGGGGTTTGTTCTTATGAAAGATAATATTGCCGAGTTGGTATGGTTTTTGCTTGCCGGCGTTTTTACTGTATCTGTTGTATCCTTCAATGTTTCGCGCATACCATGTCCCGGTTCTGTTAGCCAAGTCCAAGCGGACGCAAATGATGCCGCTACACCAGACGATGATGGCGATTCCGATAATGAAACGCAAACGGACCCAAGTGACGTACCTCCACCAGTGTCCGTGTAATAACACATATTACAATTGTTACTGATAATATGTATTATATTGCTAAACAGGTAATTCGAATGTCTATTTTATTCGCATATGTTAAAAGATAATACGGTGTGATGTTGCTGCATATAACATACAGGTGTATGATACAATGCCTAGTAATATTGCAATAATCCATAATGGTACCACAGTTTTACTTTTGTATCCAACACCGAATTGCTTTATACTCCCGTCACTATTGTATAGAAATGCAGGTTTGAAATATATGAATAAGCCGTATAAAGATAGAAATAACAAGATTGAAAACGTATTAATATGTGATAAAATAAAAAATCGGTCCATTTCTTTACTATACTATCCCAATAGAAATTATTCACACATGTATACGATTTATCTTCTTGGAGTAATTTTCTGAGTATTACGTATTTTTTTTCATTATATTTTCAATATATTTTCATTATGTTTTTTCGTATTCTCAAAAAGGATTTCAACTAAGGCTCTCGAGAGAATTGTAATATTCAACCTGTTAAATATTCTAGTACCCCTCGCGTTCTAATTCTTCTTCATCTTCGATGTATGAAATATCAGCAATCTGATTTTCCTCATCTTGTAAATATGCGTTTTCACGACTCTTAATTTCATCGTACATGTTTTTATCATATCGAGTAAATCCCTTTTCCAGTCCAAGGCCCCATTTACCCAATTTGTGATGTTTCATGTGATTTGTTACTTCTAATTCATCTGGTCGTTCAGATAATGCCTTCAATGATTTCGTAAGTGAATCCTTCTCCAATTCCTTTATTTTTAAAATGTTTTTCATAATCGATTCTCGAGAGAATTGCGTATTTATTGTACTCGTATGGAACGTAAAACTACATGATTGTATATATTCGCGCATCTTTGCCTTTTCTTTTAAATTACCAGTATTGGAAAGGTGAATACATAAATCGAAATGTGTCAATATCACGTGGCTGTATAACGCACACGATAACTTTCTCGAAAATACACTATTATCTGTTTCTAGTGAATGAGGAATGTATTCGAAAACCTCTGTAAACAATGTACGCGTCTGGTGTGATTTCAAGAATACATTTGTCAGGTATGTATCTCCAATATGCGATTCCAGATATTTATAGTATTTTGCGATGGACCCTTGCACTTTAATTTTGTGACTGTCCGAAAGACCCCAATGTTTAGGCACGTTCGTCTCGTCGAAATGCTTTTTGTGTATCACAATATATGGAAATACATATGCCATATTACGGATTATCATCTTCATGAATTCGATATGACGAACGAAATCTTCGTGCTTTGCAAATTCATTTCTCTCAATCGTATCTATGAAATCAAGTATTATATGGCCGCCATTCTTTGTGGCTTTATTAGTTGGATTATTTGGCGGGTTGTTTGTTGGATTGTTTGTTTTGTTGGCTGTTTTTACCTTGAGAAATTCAAATAACTTTGTTTTCATTGATTCATTCTTGTTGAATAATTTTTCACGCAGCTGAAATAGTTCTTTCTTCTGTGCCTGCATGACATCGGTTTTGGAGCTCTCACCCGCATTTGTTTCGTACATATCAATCAAACTATATATGTCACGGCGAATCGTTTCGTCAAATTTATATCCAACACTGTCGTTTTCATTCCCAATATACATTTCACTTGCCACTCTTTCACGAAATACTTCAACCGTAGAAATTTTGTAGTTCGAATAGTCTACTGTAATTTGTTGGGCTCCGATCAACTCATTGTACGCCTTTCCGAATTTAGCAATAAATCTGTCGTTTATTGATTGTTCGGGTTCATCCAATAGTGGCGGATATTGATGTTTTGTATTACGGTCTAAAAATATCTGGACTGCACGCAGTTCTTGTTCCAACTCGTGTATTTTTTTACTGTAGTTTGTTGCTACGTCGAGATTGTTTACAAGACCCTTATCCTTTTCGAGGAAATAAACCAAGGTTGAACGCGTTTTCGTTTGACAACACGCATTTTCCAAGAAGGGTTCATCATATACATTCTTCAATACAGGGTCTTCCGCGGCAACAACGTTATTTAATGACTGTATCACTGAATACGCATAGTTCATTATTTTCGAATTCAATGCGTTTGCTGCTTCTGTTGGATCTTTCGATATTGCCTTTTCGATCGGGTTTACTGTCCGTATTTTAAACGGACCAACCGGGGGTTGAAACTGGAAATAAACTACAGAATCGTTCTTGGATGCTGACCTCTTGTGTAAAGAAGCACGTTTCTTCAATATTAATGATTTCATTTCCGGAATTACGAATTTCTCCAACACAGACTTTAATGCGGTTGAAACCTGCGTTATTGTCTTCTCGTGTAATGAACTATGTATACGTTTCTGTATTTTCTTGGCAACACACGCAATAAAGGTCACGCTCGTATTATCATCCAGTTTATGTACGGGGAATCCCATTAGTGAAACATTACACGAAGGCACTGTTTTGCGCATCTTCAATTGAGGATGTAACACTTGTATCATCACCAGAAATACTGACAGCGTCACCAACACCAGTGTATACTCCAAGTTTTTATTTGTTTTGTATTTCTCGAATATTTGCAACGACTTCTGGACGACACTTTGCTTCACCAACGGCATCTCAATCTTCAAATAATCCATCAATGTATCCACTATCTGAATTGCAATCCTATGATACACTGAATTCTCTGTCTGTAATTCATTATCTTGTGATTCCACCGGTTGTGTTTCTGATAATGACGATGACGATGACGATGGCGACGACAATTGGCCCAACGCTGAAACAGGATTAGACGATGCATCCAATATATCAGATACGCTTGTTGTAGTACCCAGTAATGTTTCGAAAATATGTGTCACAAGTTCCTCATGTTCTTTCTCGTCCTCGTCTGCAGGTGTCTCCCCGTCGTCTAATACCTCGTGAAACTTGTCAAGACGACCTTCGTTTGTAAATCCATCCTGACTATCAAAATCAATGTTGGCTATTTTAAAACGTGAATGTACGTCAATCCAAGCATCCCCTCCGTCTTCGCCTTGTGTATTACATAATTCGCGTAACAACCCAGGAATGTCACCCCGCGTTACATGTGTGTACGCAATTCGGTGTATAAATGTCGGCATTAACGGGAGGTCACTATCAACACAATAATAAAAGAATATGTTCTCGTCCCCCACTGCACCTCGTGTATATTGTTGCTTAAATGATAACAAGGCTTCACTCCTTTCGTCGACATCTAGCAACGCCATTATCTTTAACATGGTATTTGTATGGGGAGATTGCTGTGTCTCCTTGGGGTCGTATTGATTTGCGATTTGCCTCTGCCTTGTGTTATATTTTAAATTGTGTATTGTGTTATTTGAACGAAATCTCTCGAGACGTTGTCCTAAAAGTTCTTTTATTTTTTCCAAATCTTCCTTGTTTTTATAATAATGCACGAAATACTCGCGTTGCATCTCCAATTGAATCGCTCGAGAGATTCTTTCATGGTGTGCGGTTTGTGGTTCGCATGACTCTCCGAAACATTTCAACTCGGGTTCGCAGCGAGAGGATTCGTCCAGTGCTAGTTTAAATTCCGTCTTGTTTTCATTTGTTGCTGTTTCGTCATAGACCCACCTGCCCCCCTTGCGCTGGTAATACTCTATAGTTACACTATCGTCACTCGCAATTGTTTGTAATAGTGCAATATTCCCCTCTTCAACAACGCGCTTTCCGACTTGTAGTATTTTCGCTGTACGAGCAGCTTTCTCGGGTAATAGTCCATTCACTTTAATGAGTTTTTTCGTAAGAAACACTATAAATTCTTCTGGCTTCATTGTGTTTTGTTCCTTTTCGTAGTTCTCAAGAATAATATAAGGCGTGTCATCCAACTTTGTATCCATGTAAATTTCAATGCCGTTATCCGCCTCTAGGCCTTCTGTCGAATAATAGCGTTTTACCAATGTACGCTTTTGGCACATTCCCTGGTTCGTTCCATCTTTTTCGTTTTCGATGGACTTGTCCGCACCCAACTTTGTATTGTTTTCATCATCCTTAAACATATTTTCTAACCCTTCGTTCGCCAATAATATCATTTCCAATTGGAGGACGACAAAAAGAAGACGTCCACTGTCCTGCTTCATTATGCGCGTCAAAAATTCACCCTGCGAACTAATAATATTCGACGTGTCGCCCGGAAAATAAGACTGTATCATTGATTCGTATGCTTCATTTTGCATTATGGATTGCAGGAACACCATGAATTTTCCCATACGCGGAAATATGTTTCTTTCATAAAGGCGTAATGCATATTGTACCGACTTTTGCTTTGTGCTTGTGGCTGATCGATTTGTATGTTGCAATTCATATAAATATGTTTGAATAGCCCTGTATGTATCTTCTTGTAGATCGTCCTTATTTATACCAAGAGCCTCTAAGTCGCAAATAACAGATTCTAATGACAATGTACTTTTATCTCTGGATCCCTCCAGATATGTCTTGTAAAAATCAAATAATTTCAGAGCAGATGGACTAAATGCATTTACGTATTCCTTGAAATTATGTAAGTTTACATCACGCTCTACATGTGTTACGCGGTCTCCTAATAATCCGGTGTAATCCTGGTCCACCAAGTCGAAATGTAGGTTCTTCTCATTCAATAAACGTTTGCGTAAGTCATAGTGAAATACTGATGGTTGCTCCAATTTGCGATACAACGAACTAGCATTACGCGTTCTATGTGTGTAATACGCGTATTGTATTGGGAATACTACGAAAGAATGAATATCAATCGTATCTGCAGGTGCAACATCAACCAACTCACTTGTTAAACGGGTTTCACCTCTTCTAATTGGATATAACGCCCTTGAATCTCTCGGGACATATTGTTGTAAAACATATTTACTATTATTGATTTTTCCGTCCGAATTTACAGAAGACTGAAATACACCATAGTTTTCAACAAGAGCGTCGAGAGATTGAACGACTCTTTGCTGCTCCAAAAATTCACGTTCCAATGGCTCACTAAATGGAACAAAGAAATTATGGACCCCCCGAATGTAATTTGCATACCGCTGGTCCTGTATGTCATTCTTATATTCTGTTTCAAGATCTTGAAACTCACTAAATGATGTAACCACGGATAGCGGCAAATAGTCATCAGCTTCTTCCACATCTTCATTTTGTGTCACATCGTACAATTTTCTGCGTAGTCGAACAACAGGTTTTATCCATGAAAACGATTGAATATTTTCCGTCAGCTTGTTTGCCAGTGGTGAATACGAATCTTCATATAATCGCCTTCCAATCAATGCATGTGTGCGGTCAAATGTTGAAAAGTCTTCACGTAACAACTGATAACGCTCCAACATAACGTGGATATCCTTCAACAGTTCACTTGTACGTGCTTCATATGCGACCTTACTTATTTCATTGTGTAGTAAATCATTCATTTGGATATCCAGACCAAACCGACGGGACTTTTCGTCCAAATTAACATATTGCACGATTGACCCTAAGACGTCTCCAAACTCCAAATCTTCAATCTCTTGTAGCCCATCTTCTTGATCTTCCTGAAATAGGGAATCTTGATGGAATTCATCGTACACAATACTAGTATCCCCTTGTTCTAACCCAGTCGAAACAAAGTCATCGTCCTGTACCAATTCTTCAGTGTCATTACCGGAAACATCCGCATCGTGGTCTTGCTTTGTATCAGACGCAGTTTCGGGCACAGTTTCGGGCACAGTTTCTTCTGGTATTACAGACAATTTATCCTTTGGGGATTCGCGGATTTCAATGCGTTCAATCTGTAACTCAGATATAAGACCCTTATACTCAAAATCCACATATAAATACTCGCCCGACGGATACATCTGTAGCTCAATCATGTCCTCTTCTATATTCTTAATCTGTCCTGTAATAACTACAGGCAATGAACCTCCAAAATAAATATTTATCCAGACGTTCATAAGCAGACCATTCTGTCTGACATACCCAACCTCTGGATTGCGATATAACAAATGAATCGCTCGTATACTTTTGTCCGTAAACATGTTATCGTCAATAGTAAGAATTTGAACTGGTCGACTTGCATCTTCTTCTATTAAATGTATCTCATGCGTATCTACATAATCAATATAAAACTGACGGTTATGTAATTCGTCATTTGTGGGACTGATAACCGATACAATATCACCCAGCAATAATTTCATTTTCATAGAGTCACTATTCATTACTCTAATATTATAGTAGATATTTATTGTAATTATTTTACTGTATTTACTGTATTTGTCTAGTAAGCTTGATATAGACTGAATTGTTATAAGAAAAAATTGATTTCAAACATACAATAGAATGTACTATATATAAACACAAAATGTCACAGTTCATGAACTCGAATAATATCCCCAGTTTCAAGCTTGTATCATACAAGGAAAAACCCGACACGTATCGCGCGAAACCATATAAAACAAAACAACAAAAAAATACCCAGAGCGAAGACAACACAGACATCGAACTATTCAATATTGGATACAAATACGGTCATTGCGACACTCCAAACGAGAATGGAATCGGGTTGTACTACGAACGCAGTATGGTTTTCATGATTTCACCCGAATCACCAGACGGTAAGCTCATTGCATATTCCCCCTCGAAAACACACAAAAATGATACATTTCGTGAATCGGTTGAATACAATTCACAAACAAATTCTGGCTATATAGACAACATTGTGATTGAAGAACTTGTTGAAGGTACCATGGTGTACTTATTCTATATTCCCAATGTTGGTTGGGAAATGTCAACACGAAGCAACATCGGAGCAGGTAACAAATTCTTCACCAACGACTCTTCTTCTAGATCCGAAAACACGGAAAATATGGATAATTCCAGGTCATATACATTTCGCGAGATGTTTATGGATGCCTGGTGTAACCAAAACACGTTCGACACATTTGATGAACTCCAACGCGGCTACACGTATGTATTCATGTTACAGCACCCACAAAACCGCATTGTTGCTGAAGTCACGACTCCTTCAATCGTGCTAATTGCAGTATATCAAATAATAGACTCGGGGTCTGATGCTCGCTACATTGATATATACAACGATGATGCCAACGGCCATTTCCAATGCTTTCGCCGCGTGGTTCGTTACACTATTCCCGAACAATATGCTGACTGTGATAATAACTCTCGTCCTGATGCTGTTAGTGTTGAATCTAATACAATGAGTCGCATTTTCAATAGACTCAACGAACGTATTCATGCAATGAATGAGGCCAACAATGGAAATGATACATGCGGCGAACATATTGTAAATAATCAACAACCTGGATATGAATTCATGGGGTTTGTAATAAAAGACACCACCAACGGTTCTCACACAACAATTCGCAATCCACAATACGATTATGTCCGCGATCTGCGAGGAAACCAGCCAAAGCTGGAATTCAAATACCTACAACTCGAAAAACAAAAACGAGTTCTCGAATATTTAAGCTTCTTTCCCGAACACACACGAGAATTCCACGAGTTTTCAAACAAAAAAACAGTGTTTACCAGCTATTTGTATGAATATTATGTGGACTGTTTTATCCATAAAATGAAACCTCTAGCGTCGTATTCATTCCAATACCGCAAACACATGAAACATATTCACCAATACTTTATGGATCATTTACGCCCAAACAAAATGTGTATTCGAAGACATATTGTGGAATCATACGTGAATCGTCTTCCGGAAGCAATGCTACTCTTTGCATTGAACTATGATAATAGGAACCACGAAAATAGGAACTATGTGAATCGCGAAAACAATGAGTCGCCGACAACTATAACCCAGGAAATGCATGAACCCGAACAAGGTGAAATTAGCGAAAACGCATAAGAAAATCTGTAAACCCATAAAAATCTGTAAAAACTGTAAAATCCATAAAATTGTAGAAATAGAACCCTTTTTTGTTTTCGTGTACTTTATTGGTTGGATATGAAAAACATCTAAAATAAAAACACAATACAATATAATATAATATATGCCTGGTGGTTTATTAAATTTAGTAACATGTGGACCACAAAGTATTATCTTAAATGGAAATCCAAAGAAAACGTTCTTCAAAGCGACCTATTCCAAATACACAAATTTCGGTCTACAAAAGTTTCGAATCGATTTCAAAGGACTTCGCACACTCAAGCTGAAAGAAGAGAGTAAATTTACATTCAAAATACCTCGGTATGCCGAAATGTTAATGGACGCGTATTTTTGTATTGATTTACCTACAATATGGAGTCCAATATACCCCCCTCAAGACGTAAACGACGTGTGGCGTCCATATGAATTCAAGTGGATGGAACATATTGGCACCGAAATGATTAAAGAAGTAGTCATATTCGTAGGAGGACATGTTATCCAGAAATACTCTGGTTCATACATCCAACATCTAGTGGATAGAGATTACCCAGCATCCAAGAAACATGTTTTCGATAAGATGACCGGACATGTTAGCGAATGTTACGACCCCGCAAATAGTGAAAGACGCATCCATACATATCCCAGTGCATATTATACTGGTAATCCGACTGGAGAAAACCCGTCCATTCGTGGACGCAAGTTATGTATTCCATTGAACGCATGGTTCCAACATAATACGAAAATGGCAGTCCCGTTAATTGCCCTACAATACGCCGAAATACAGGTAGAAATAACCTTACGTCCTATTATCGAGTTATTTATAGTGCGCGATGTATTAGACGCTGAAAATAATTATCCATACACCCAACCGGATCCTAATAACGGAGTAACACAAATGTTTCGTTTTTTACAGAGTCCACCGTCCACAGCTTTAGGCATAAACGACTACATCGACAAACGTTTCTTATGGAATGCCGACCCACATTTAATATGTACGTATGGATTCCTTTCAGATGACGAAGCACGTGTGTTTGCATCAAACGAGCACCGCTATCTTATCAAAGAAGTTCGCGAATATTTTTTCCCGAAAATACACGGAGCTAAGAAACTCCAAATCTACACGAGCGGTTTAGTGTCAAGTTGGATGTTTCATTTTAGACGTTCAGATGTAAAGTTTCGCAACCAATGGACCAATTACACAAATTGGGCGTATGAATACAAACCGTATGGTTTACTTGATGCTCCAATCGCCAGTTCTTATCAATATAATGATTATGGGGGCCAAGAAAGTTCAACGTCAACTCCATTAGAACTATCACAGCCAAATGGATTCGGCCCAGGCGTAAACCCAAATTGCGAGTCAACACCGTGGATGATTACAGGTCCATATAGCTTCGAAAACGAGAAAAATATTCTACTCGATTTTGCGATTTTATTAGACGGAAACTATCGTGAAAACAAACAAAATAGTAGCGTATACGAGTCTATCGAACAGATTCGCACATCAAATGGTTATGGAAAGGACGGTGTATTCTACTATAACTTCACAATGGATACTGCACCATCACAATTTCAACCATCTGGTGCACTCTGTATGGACTCGTTCAAAAAAATCGAACTAGAGTTTACTACAATCATGCCTCCACTAGATGAAACTGCAGAAACATTAGCTATTTGTGATTCGAATGGAGTCCAAATTGGTGTTAATAAATCCACATGGGAAATATATCAATATTCATACGATATGATGCTATTCGAAGAACGATATAATATTCTTCACTTTATTGGAGGGAATTGTGGTCTCATGTATGCGCGCTAATCGGGTCGCGTTATAACCAATACAATACAATACAATACAATACAATACAATACAATACAATACAATACAATACAATACAATACAATACAATACAATACAATACAATACAATACAATATGAAATGAAGTGTTTCATATTGTAACCCAGTCTATGATTCAAATCACGCACTAACAAGATTCGCATTGCAATTTGTATAGAATTTAGTGTTTGTTTCGGTGAACATACCTGTAGTATCATCCAATGGACTGTAGTATGTAGAATCCATGTTTTCGAATACACCCTTGTTAAATGCCGTATTTAAGCTAGACTTTTCATTTTGACTGATTCCTCTATTGTTTGATACGTTCTGTGCTATTTCTCCTGCATTGTATTTGGTCGGCTCTAACCGTGTAGGATTGCTTGCAAATGTGTTTTGATTTACGTTATTTACTCGCTTTTTCGTAACACTATTTAGGGATCCCGGATTCACAAAACCACGCATTTCATAAATTATAGGTCTTGGGGGCTTCACTAGGTCAGCATATTTAGATTTCTTAAAGATCACGCCTTGCGAGCCATCTATAGTCTTGGTTGATCTAGTACTTGTCTCACCATTTCCTTCACCTTCTAGATCTTCTGGACCACTAAATAAAGAAATAAAAGTCTCTTTAACAGGTTCATGTAAAAAGGAGAAATATATTATAACTAATACGATTAATAATATTCCATATGTACGACGTGATAATTTCATATACATAGTGTTGAGAAGAAATATGCGGTATTGCGCTTTTCAATCAAACTCTTTTATCAGCATTATATATGGCCGACGATGACGATGAAAATACGAATTCAAATGAACCAAATACAGTTAAATCTATTATACAATCAACTGTATTCGTAATTGTTGCAGCATATGCTGGAAGTTCATTCATATATTTTCTACACAAGATTAACCGAAAAAATAAAGAAAACAGCGACCGCAATAAAGATTCCACCAGTGCAATTCCTGGCTCATACATGTTTGGGTCACCTTATTTTCCAGTCAACTCGGACGATGAAGCAAAACGCATTGCAAATCTGTCATACGAAAATAGACGCATGAAGATAGATAAAATATGGAACAAACATTGTCCTAAATATTTCAAAACAGATGAAGACGGAAACCAATCAGGTAAATCAAACATAAAAGACCGGTTTTTTGACAAAAAATGGGCTGCACCGTACAGCAACAAAACATTTTGTGACGAGAAGAACCTCCGTATTGGTATCCTTACCAAAATTTTAAGACTGGATACTACTGTAGTTCACGACATCGTGTCTAAATTTGTTAGTTTCCTTAAATCATTCTTTATTAGTGAAACAAAAGACATGTCCTCGCTAACGGAAGTACAAAAAGAATATCGGTCCAGTTTTTCTTATTACACTACGCGCTATATACTCATGATGCAAATTGGTGTATATTCGTCGTTACGCTACTTAATGAACCTTTTGATAACACCATTTGTTCGTATTTCGGGTTCATCTGATGAGGCAACGCCCGACAATCGGTTCAAATCGTTCCGCCGCAATCAAGTTCCGCTTGTGATTTTGTTTTCCATATTATCATCCTTCATATTATATGGCCTCGCATTTGTTGGATCTTTATGGGGTGTATTTGCACCCTACGTATTTGCAATATACGATTGGAATTTCTACGATATGCTTACATGGCCGGGGTTCGGTGTAACACCCAATCTCATCATGATGATTATTTACTTTGTGTTATCACTCCTTATATGGATATTTGGGATCGTTCTTATGTTCCAGCTTCCTGCGCTATTAGGTATTGTAAACACGGTTGTGATCCCAATAGTGATTGCGTACTTATTTTTTATTGAACCATTGTTTGATACGGAACAGATTATTGTATCGAAAACAAGACGTGAGGCCGACTTCCATGCATCTGGGTTCCAGCTCCGCAAGATCAACGACAAACTTGTTCCGATTGAAGTATCAGGTAAGATAATCGAAAAATCGGCGCTTATCAAAGAACAGCCGAAACTGGTAGAATCATGGTATGGAGGCAACACAAACAATATTCCAGACAAGGTATGTGTTTCGCGCAATATTATTACAGGTAAGTTTCAAATAGAACCATCACTTGGTGTAGGAAGAAAACACAATGATATCGAGGAGATTGACGCAACAAAATGTTACAAGAAACAGGTATACAAACTAAATGGATTCAGTTATGTGAACCGTCTCGTCTGGAAATATGTTGGTATTTGGGGTGGTCTATGGGCCCACAAAGTGGTGAAAGCACTCAGTTTGCAATCTGAATACAGTCAACTTACATTAGTAGGAAATCCTGCATCCATCAGTTTCAACGTGGGTACCGGTGTATATTTACTCAGCATATTAGGATACATAGCCAAAATGTACGCGGAAAAACGCACACCACAAGAATGATACATGCGCGAATCGCGAATGAATATAAAGGGATTTTTTTACTAACTATAATGGACTCATATCCTGAGAGTGAAGTAAAGGATTTTGTATACAGAGACACACAACAAGAGGTACGCAACCCAAAGAAACCGAGACGTCAATCCCGGCGTAAAGACAAGGGTCCAGTGTTCTTTACCAGTTCTGATGCCCCCAATGCTATTGTGCGAAATCCTAAAAGTGGAGCGGTGTACTCGAATGACCGCGTCGGAAGTGTTATGGAAGACAGATACTTTGTTGCGAAGGATGTTTCACAGTTGTATGGTTCAACTAGTGGGAAACTTTTTTATGATTCACCAGAAGACTATGAAACGCATACTGGTTGTACCGTTCCCACGTCTACAAAAGAAATCTGGTTCAAACGACACCAACAGTTTGTCACCACACAAGACTAAATATCGGCTTGTCAGCTGGCGAGTTGGATTAGTAATACATGCAATGTAACATAAAGACAATAAACTATAATATTCAAGGGTGTAGAATGATACCGCAAACTAGAACACACAAATATTGGATGACATTGTCAGAATACAAGAAGTTCAGTAAAAACACGACGTCTCCTATTAGATTCCGCAACGACAATACCATTACAAGGACCCATATAATTTTCCGCTAAAAGATGGGTCGTTTACACGATCTCAGCACACACAACATACAATACGAGTTAAGAATTTTATGTTGTAATAACATATGTTTATGATACTAGCACTATTCACAGGAATGAATGTTATGCGAATGAATATATCATTATTAGATGAATCCGAAAAACACGAACAAGTTACTGTTACACGCGATGTCAGTCGCGAAGGTTACGATGAACGGCCTAACATAAAAGAAGAATCGTTAATAGACTATAAAACAATGTTTTACCGTAAGAAAATACACGACCTATTGTATATTATCCCACAGAGCGTCCATGCAAAGTTACGCATGATTGAGTCTGTATCAGATACTACCGACCTATTCGATGATACGAGCATCAAACCACTTGCCACTGCAAACCTAATGAAAGGAGGGCTACTTCAAGATTGGGAAAATGACATGCATCCCGAATGGGATTTGTAAAACACAAAAACGCAAAATATATTCTTGATACGAAAATATATTTCTGCATTTTCACACAATCTATGCACAATCTATGCACATCTTCAAATGCAATGTATATGATGCAAATATTCAGCAAACATTCGATATAATTTTCAATTATTCTGATATATACACACCATCATGATAATAAACTATAGATTAATATTTGTCATTATTATCATACGTATGGTAATAGTACATTTGTAAATCATCGGTGAGTGTGCAGTAACTTTTTTAACTTTTTTCGGAAACTTTTTTCAAAAATCCCATTTTGGACATTTATAAATGTCCAAAACTGAAATTTCAAAAAACTTTTGGGATCGAAAAAACGTGTTTTTTTGAATATGACGGTAAGCGTCATAAATCCATTTTTTAAAAAAAAGTTTATTACCAAGTCAAAAAAATACGTTTTTTTTCGGCGAGTTTTTTATTTCCAAAATATATGAATACAACTGGATTTAGGAAACCAAATTTATGTAAAAAACTCGCCAATTGTTTTCATTGTGAGATTTGTGACTATAAATGTAGCAAACGTTCTGATTTACAGAAACACATTTTAACACGTAAACACCAAAAGCGATTTTTGGAAATGAAAAAACCGCCAACAAATTTCGAATACATATGTCCAGCGTGTAGTAGAAATTACCAAACATATTCTGGGCTATGGAAACATCAGAAAAAGTGTGGATCCAAGAATACGCCAATAAAAGATGAAATCACGCCAATAAAAGATGAAATCACGCCAATAAAAGATGAAATCACGCCAATCAACAATGATTCTATCAACGAAATGGATGTGAAATCTATAATAGATGTTTCAAACATAGAAGATTCCGAAACTATTGAAGAACAAGCAACCGGAGACTCTGGTGACAATACAAAAAATACACTACATCAAATGGAGAATATAATACGGACATTAGTCCAAGAAAATAAAGAAATGCGGGATATGATGATGAAACAACAAGAACATTATCATAATGAAATACAAACGTTAATCCCACGTATAGGCAATAATAACAACAGCAATAACAAGTTCAACTTGAATATCTTTCTGAATGAATATTGTAAAGATGCAATTAATATGGTGGATTTCATAAACAATCATTTAGACCTTCAGGCAAACGATCTAGAAGATACTGCACGAATTGGCTTCACTGACGGTATGACTAGAATCATCTTACGTGGTCTTAAACAACTTGAATTTACAAAAAGACCTTTACATTGTAGCGACCTAAAACGTGAAACCCTTTATATCAAAGATAACGACAAATGGGAAAAGGATAATCAAGAAAAGGATAAATTAAAGAAGGTAATTACACAGGTAAAACGTAAGACCCTTCAACAAATCCCAGCGTGGATGGAAACACATCCAATGTGTTCAACAAGTGGTACAAAGGAAAACGAGGATTATTTTCAAATGATTCAAGTATTGAGTACAAATGAAACCAAAGAAAATCGAAACATCACGAAACAAATATTGAAAGGTGTAGCAATTGAGAAATGTGAATTACTATCAGATCTCCCGACAGTACAACCTCCCGACGCGAAAGATTGACATAAAAATACTATAGGTCTTGAACGTTCTCAATGATTGACATGTCATTTTGTAATTGGTTTGATTTAACGCGAAATACAGATTCACATTTTACCAGATACTTGTAAATCCGTATTATGTCGAGCTTTGTTATTTCATATGATTCAAGCTTTAGAACAAGTGCCGATTCATCCAGCTCCTTCAATGTATGAAAAAAGTGTAATAAATCACAGTGTTCTATTTGTAGCCGATTTGATAAATACCTGATGAAATTATTATGGTTGTATTCTGTTGAATATTTCGTGAGTACTTTTGTGAAATGGATTTCATCTATTGGTTCATACGATTCATATGAATTGTATTTCATTGACTTGTGAAATAAATAACTGTTATATAGAGTCTTTGTGAGTGAAGACATTTCGTTCAGCTGCCATATTTGCTTCTGGAATGTGATTCTGTCTACAAAATCGGAGAAGCATATGTTTTTCACATATGTATGATATTGTAGAAACCGTACATGAGGCGGTAACTTATCGAGAATACGAACAATATTCTCATGCCATAATAAAGCAATTATAGTGCGGTCCGTCTCATGAATAACCCGAGTGTGAAGATTCATAGGAACTTCGGCATCGAATAGATATTTTGTTGTACTCTTCGCGTCCTCACTGTAATATTTACGTGGATGTGTCACCGAAAGAAATTTCGGCAATATATTTTTGTTACGACTTGTAATATCGTACAACGTTTGTAAACGCCGTAAATCTCCTCCTATGAAATGAACTGCATTGTGTGTGTGTTTTTTATTACGTTTTAGTGTTGGAAATAACGTATGAATGATTTTCTTTACTTGGTCGTTTGTGGGTTCTTCAAGTACAAAGGGTATACACACTTTTGTGAGTTCTTTGATCTTCTTGTCGGTTTCGTGAGTCCCATTACAAATAATTGGATTAGATGTGATATTTTCCGTGAGTTGTTTTTTCGTTTTTTTGGGGCGAATTAGTTTTATAAGTGCATTAATGCCTCCCTTGTCTCCGCTATTCATACCGTCGATTTCATCCATAACAATCACAATGGGATTTGTTTTATTGTAAAACATTGAGATGACGTTACGGTCGGACATATTATGTTTCGTAATTGTCTCAATAATAGTCTTGTTTCTTACGTCACTTGCATTGTATAGCACACAGTCGAAGTTGTTTGCCTTTAATAGCCGTGTTATAAATTCCGTTTTCCCAACCCCTGGTGTTCCCGAAAGGTATATTCCACGCTTGTTGAGAAGATTATTTCTCGATGACTTAAAATTGGTAAGAAACGAAATAATCGAACTTTCTATTTCTTTGCGATGTAAAATATTATTGAAATCTATTTTCTCCATTTCAATACTATTTAGCTATATTTAGGTGAATTTAGTAAAATTGTATCACATGAAGACTTAGTTACTATCAGTATCACAAACAGATCCATTATTTGTTATGCCATCCCATGTAAGCTTGCATTTCTTAGCCCATTGTGATTTTCTGCAAGTACCTGTTGAGCCTTGCCATGCCTGTTTGCTGAAGTCCATTTTTTTATTGCAACTCGCACTTCCCAGACTATTTGCATTATAACAAACAGCACCATCTTCGTCATTCGAGTCTCGGGTGATCCAATAATCAGGACAGTCAGATACAACTGGGGGCCAGTCATGATTTTTTTTTGAATGATACAATGTGATTCCAACTAAAACCAGAGTAATAATCAAGATCGAACTCGCAATACCAATTACACTTCTTTGAAATTTCGTCATATATATATTTCGTTATATTTTTTTATAAAGGTAAATATAAGCAGTATGAACATACCATTCACACAAGAAAAATCTGCATCACCGTACAATGGTAGAATAAATTTAATGGAATCAAAACCTCCTAATACTTGTAGCCAATTTTCACTGTTTGATAGAATTCCGGTGAAGACAGACTCATTTACAGATGCATTGAATGGTAATTTATATGATACAGAATTATCCTTATTATATTTCTCAAAAGAAAATCAAGAATTATTACAAGATGAAATCCGGTATGGTATATACCAGTTAAGCAAAGGAACTCATGTAATTGGTCAACAAGATTACGAATCTTTGAAAACAATAATGCGATCGGTGTTTCTACAATATTCGAGAAACGATACAGAGAATTTAACAGAGCAGATTAAGTCACTTAACCAAATTGTATTGAATTTCTGTGTGCCTCAAATATACAACGAACTTCGGTCTTATTTGAAATATAAGCAAGACATTAGTACAATAGCAGTTCCTATACCACCTCCGATATTATCGAAAAAAAATAAACAATTGATTTTTCAGAACCGTGGTGTTGAATCTTATTGTGACCGTAGTATGAATAGTGTAGCACCATGTACGCTATACAAATGAGCTATATATAGTTGATGAGGTACGAATAGTGTCAAGTATGTGTTGAAACATTATTTTTTCCGAGATTTGACTACCTTCTTCTTGGAGGCTTTTGCATCATCTTTTATTTCATCTTCGATTATACGGCGTCTTTTAGACGCAAATGTTTCATATGAGTTTTCCAGGGTTTCCAATTCGTTGAGCCATATTTCTTCTTCGGGTGTATTTAGTAAAATATTATATTGCTTTTCCTTTTCCTCCAGTTGCGACAACATTTTATCAATATTGTCTTGACTGACTGTATCCATTGTCATTTTCAAGAGATACTTATAATCAGTATCGTTTTCGATTACATCGTATTGTTTCTGGTTTAGTATTTCGAGTATCGAAGACTTTGTTTTCTTACGAAGGTCAAGTGTATCATCCAATAGTTCTTGGATGTAGCGACGCTTATTTCGCAATATTTTTAGGTCGCCTTCAATCACCTGAAGTTGCCTTTTCTTACGCGTCTGGTATAATTTAAATCGTGGATGGAAGTATTCGTCGATGATCTGAACGACACTTTCATATTTTGTAAGTTTCTCCTCTGCATTAAACATGTGCATATTGGTGGTAGAAAGTGTGGTATATAATTTGAGAACCTTTTCCAACCCATTACACCCATTTTCAACTGTATTTGTTTGTAAGACAGATGGTTCGTTAGTTGTGAACGTAATAAGAATATCAACATTTGTACTTTTACTAAGATCGTCGTATTCTTTCACACGCGGGGTTACTTTCTTCCCCTTTTTGTCGACATTATCCATTAACGTCTCTATGAATTGTTTGTAGTCATCGGTCCATGTACCAATTGGAAGTTCTGTGACTCGTACCACATTAGGAGCAACAAGTTCGTAGTTTCCGGTAATTAAATATTTGTTTGGTTCGATTGTAACGACCGACCCTCGAAAGCCTTCGTAATATGGGACAAAATTTGGTGTGGTAACCACGCGTGTACCCGTTGTGTCTATTTGATGATGTAGTTTTTGGCGCAAATATTCGATAATGGTGGTTGGATTATATGAAAGAACTTCGGTACTGAATCCTGTTCCAATTCCTTTGGTACCATTCACAAGTACCATTGGTATAATTGGCGCATAGTATATTGGCTCGACTGGTGTACCATCATCGTCTAAATATTTCAATACCATATCGTCTTGCTCGGGAAAGATTGCGCGTGTAATTGGGTTTAGTTGTGTAAATATATATCTTTCAGAAGCACTGTCTTTGCCTCCTTGAAGGCGTGTTCCAAATTGTCCGTTCGGTTCAAATAAATTGATATTGTTGGAACCCACAAAATTCTGTGCGAGGCCAACGATTGCTGCGTTTAAGCTGGCCTCTCCATGATGGTAACCTGAATGCTCGGATACATAGCCCGAGAACTGCGCTACTTTGATTTCGTTCGTAAGATTCTTTTTAAAGGCGGAATAGAGGATTTTACGCAAACTTATTTTGAGACCGTCCATAAGATTTGGAATAGAACGGTCACAGTCATATTTGGAAAAGTGGATCATTTCGTTGTCGATGAAATCACTGTAAGTTATACTTGTTTTGTTAGTATCCAAGTAGAACTCTCTGTTGTAATTTGCGAGCCATTGTTTGCGGTCATCTGCACGTTTCTTGTTAAATACTTTGTCGATTGCATCATCACAATGGTTGCCCGAATAGTCGAATGTTACGATTTTCTTGTTGTGAAAGTACTCCTTGAATTCAGCGCCAGTACTTGTACCCAGTCCCTTGTAATATTTAATTTTCCATCCTTTTGTATCATTGGTTTCCTTCCATGTGTTATACTCGCCATCATTATAGAAGAGTAATGTATTTGAAGCCTTTCTTGCTTTCAAGATGGGAGTATTCATGAACCCGATGAAATTAGGAATCTGCGACAAACTGTTCCATTCGGACTGGAATAAATTAATACAGAGTCCCTTTATGTGGCTACCGTCCAAATCTTGGTCTGTCATAAAGAGAACGCGTCCATATCTGAGTGATTTATGTGCTGTATCTTCTGTATACTTTTTATTTGCCTCCAGTCCCAATATTTTCTTGATTTCCACGATTTCATTATTTTCTGTTATTTTTTTGCTAGATTCACCGCGCACATTAAGGATTTTGCCCTTCATAGGATAGACCCCGATGATGTTACGGTCTTCGGAACTGAGTCCTGATACAATACCTGCTTTTGCTGAATCGCCTTCACAAAATAGAATAGTACACTCGGCAGAACGTGCGGTACCGGCCCAGTTAGCATCAATTAATTTATGTATTCCTTTTACAACACGCGATTTGCTGCCGTCGCTCTTTTTCGCATTGCGGTTTTCCTTTACTTCAGTAATTGCCAACGCCGCATCCATAACACCCATTTTTGCAAGTTTATCGATGAATTTATCAGATATTGTGTATGTTGATCCGAATTTATTAGATGGTGTATTCATATAGTCCTTGGTTTGTGAATCAAATGCTGGATTATCAATATCGCAACGAATAAACAAGAATAGCTGTTCTTTAATTGAATTTGTATTCACTGTGACCTTCTTCTTCTTTTCGATATAGGCGGAAAGTTTGCGTGTAATTTGTCCCAAAATATAATCAACGTGTTTTCCGCCTTTTGCAGTGTGAATGCCGTTTACAAACGACACATGTTGAAATTCATGTGTGGGGGATAGCGATACACATATTTCCCATCGTTTTTCTTCAGTTTCATATAGACGGGGTGTTTTGTCTTTTGAGCCAATGTATAAGTCTACATATTGTTCGAATGATTTTATAGGGACTAGCTCTCCGTTGTACTTTACCTTTACATTCTTAGATGTGATCGCACAAATGTCATATACGCGTTTCTGAAATATAGAGCGCATGGTTGTATCGAGACCACTCAATCCAAGACGGGTATAGTCGGGACGGAATGAAACCCGGGTATATGGTTTTGAACTGTTTTTTGTTATTTTTGGTTTTTCAATAGTAGTAAGATTATCTGAGAATGATTGAGTATATTTTAATTTACGGACATGATCTATGGTTTCAATAGACCCCCAAGAGGACCATATAAGAACAAGTTTGAATCCGAACCCGTTTTTACCTCCAACAATGCGTTTTTCGGTTTTATTATAATTGGTGGATGTACGCAAATGACCGAAAATCATTTCTGGTATCCATATGTCGTATTCAGGATGTTTTGCAACGTCAATTCCGTTACCATCGTTTGTCATATGTATTGTACCATCGTCGTCAATGGATACCTCTATTTTAGAGACAGGAATAATATCATCCTTTTTATCACTAATTGCTTGTTGCATTCGAATACAATGGTCTCGGCAATTCACAATACCCTCGTCAAATAGTTTATATAAACCAGGTACATAATGAATCGGGTTAAGTCCAATTGATTTTGTCTCATTATTGAACGTCCACGCGTGTGTGTCGACATTTTCAACGGACCCAATATAGGTATCTGGATTGTCGAGAATGTGTTCGCGGTCCGTTTTTTTCTGGTATTGTGTTGAAAGCGTTGCTTCGGAAGACATGGTTTTAGATACAATGATATCCTCCTTTTAAATTCAATTTTCTGAAGAAATATAAAATAAGAATATATGAGCGATATGACAAATAATCTTCCGAAAGCAAATAGTTGTACTGAATGTCCTATCCCGGTGTACTTTAACGAAACAAACAATACAATGAAGGTTTCTGGCGCACTGCGTTTATCGAACGAAATACGAACTGTTCGAAGAAAACGTTATGAATTAGTAACTACAAGTGCCGTTGCGCAAAATAATAATACCATTGGACGATTCAGAGGACGGATACAGAACAAATTTTAGCAAAAAAAAAATATATGTATGATATATAATGGGATATACTAGAGGACAAGACGGTTTGTATCATATCAAGGGTAAGAAATATAGCGTCCTTGAAGGCTCTCGCGCTCAAGTCTACCACAAAAATGCTTACAAGACAACAGGTGGTCTTACAAAGAGCATGTTGTTTAAGAACAAGCGTGGTGAAATTGTTTCATTGAAAAAACATAAATCTGCCAAGAAAGATAAGCGTCTTGAAAAGGCCGGGTACTTCACAAAGAAGGGCAAATTTGGATATGTTCGTAAGAACGCGACCAAGAAGAACAAAAAAAGTATGAAGAAACGTGGTGGTGGATGTGATTTGACCCCTTTCGGTGCTGGTAGCACTGTCAAAGTGGCGATTTAGTACACTATGGATATCGTAATAACAATAATACAAAAAGTAAATTAAACAGAATTCGTTTAATCTACTTATATGGAAGAGGTAAAACGTATTTTGACTAACATTCATCAAGATATAGATAACCATCTGCGCCCATTTTTATATAGAATAAACGAGAGCAACGAAATCGCAGAAACAATGAAAACTGAGATTTTCAACTTGTCTTTCGTTCGCGATATTATTGTTGAAAATGAACGTCTGAAAGAGGAATTAACATCTGGAAATACTACAAAAATAAAAAAGGAGATCAATCAAAGTAATAAACATGTATCGCTAGATATTACATACCTCGAAGGCGAGAACCCCGGTAAACTAGACGATGAATTATCGCTGATAACAGAAGAAAATGAACTGGTTAATGTCAATGAATTAAACTTGGAGGAAGACGCTGAAGAAGACGCTGAAGAAGACGCTGAAGAGGAAGAAGCCGAAGAGGAAGAAGAGACTGAAGAAGCCGAAGGGGAAGAAGACGCTGAAGAGGAAGAGGAAGAAGAAGCCGAAGGGGAAGAAGACGCTGAAGAGGAAGAGGAAGAAGAAGCCGAAGAGGAAGCTGAAGCTGAAGCCGAAGAGGAAGAAGAGACTGACGAAGCCGAAGAGGAAGAAGAACCTGAAGAGGAAGATGAAGCCGAAGAGGAAGATGAACCTGAAGAGGAAGAGGAAGAGGAGACTGAAGAAGCTGAAGAGGAAGAGGAACAGGAACCTGAAGAGGAACCTGAAGAAGAGACTGAAGAAGCTGAAGAGGAAGAAGAGGAGGAAGAAGAGACTGAAGAAGCTGAAGCCGAAGAAGAAGTCGAAGCTGAAGAAGCCGAAGAGGAAGAAGAACCTGAAGAAGCCGAATCTGAAGTTGAAGAGGAACCTGAAGAAGCTGAAGAGGAAGAGGAAGAAGAAGAAGAAGAGGAAGAGGTATTTGAATACACATACGAAGGGAAACAATATTACATTACTTCTACGGAAAATGGGTCAGTTTATGTAGAATTAGACGGGGATATAGGTGATTGTGTGGGTACAATTAGCAAGGGCGTAATAACTTTCTTGTAAGTAGTATATATGGGAAATATATTAGAAGGATTATGTGCTCCAGCCTTGATATATTTAGTATTCATGCTTACACAAGTAATATTAGATATCTATAAAAATGTATACAACAAAGCCGTGACAAATTTCGTGACGATGATATTATTCACATTACTCTTAAATATACTATGTTCCCGCGGCCTTGATCTTGTTGCATGGATAATTGTTGCTGCGCCTATAATTTACATGGCATTTATTTCATCGTATATGCTTTACATTTTTAATTTAAATGATAAAGATTCTGAAGTAGTAGACGATGATAATTCAAGTACGTCGAGTGACATAATTACTGATGATGGATATGATTCCGATTCTTCAGATGAAAATAATGACTATGTAGATGATTCTATTGAAAATGGTGATGTTGAATATGCAAACACGGTCTATATTCTACCCGGACAAACGCCAGTAAAAGTGAAATACAGCGACGTAAAAGTCCAAAAGCTATATGAAAATCCAAATGGCACACAATACTAATTCATATGAAACAATATAAATATATTTTGTATGAATTATTATGATTATTGAAATTATTGCATCAGGTAAAACGCTGTTGGTGTATGTATTCTACTATATGATAACTATCTACAGTGAAATCGAATATACTATTTTAAAATACAATCCATTCAAGAGTAAAATAAAGCGCGAACCATATAGGGCAGTTTCTTATGAAAAAACAACACATTATATTGATGAAAGCCATAATGAAATGAAACTCATTAACTACAATTCTAGCTATTCTTCATTGATTACAAAGATAGTACAACCAGCAAGTAATAGTTATGTAGCAGACCAAAATGTTTTGCCTGAACCGTCGAAACGTTTCTTTTGCGCGATTGAGTGTATGGCATTGGGCGAACGGTATAATATCGATTTGTATGAACCGATAAATTATTACGCAACAAGTAATATAGTGAATGACGTATTTTGGAAGTTCTACATGGAATCAGTACATAATGTGAAATTAGAGTCAGGTAATTATGTAATAAATATTCTTGATAACAATATTAAATCACTAGTAATACAGTCAGAAGATGAGGTTGTATTTGAAAAGGATTCATATAGTGTAAGAAAAATCACTCGAACAGTTGATTCGTAAAGGGAGATGTTTCGATGGCCTTCTTTTGACTTGTTGGTGTAATTGTATGGTCCATGAACGGAAGGATCTCTTTATCGTGTGTAATAACCACAGTAGTTTTATTCTCTGTATAGTCCATTATTAAACGAAGCACCTTTTGTCGTGTATTGCTATCAAGTCCTGCAAGGGGTTCGTCTAAAATAATCACAGAGGACGGTTTCAATAACCCCCGTAAAATAATGGTGACCTTTTGCATTCCATGTGAAAGGTTCAATCCATTTACACCTGCTTTTGTCTGTATTCCGTTTGGTAGGTTTTCGTATATGGTATCCAGTTTATATTTCTTGAGAATTTGTTGAATCTCTGCAACACTCGTGTTGTTTCCGTATTGAATATTGGAAGCAACCGTGTCGTCAAATAGTACGGTATGTTGATTAATATAAACAATTTTATCACGAAGATGTTGATGTGTTATTTTATTAATATTGAATCCGTCAACGTATATGACACCTGATGTCGGTTTATATAGTCCAACAAGCATTTTCATAAGTGTCGATTTACCGCTACCCGATTGCCCTATAATAGCAACCTTTTCACCTGGTTTGACCGTGAATGATACATTATTGATAACATTTGTTGTAGTATCATTGTATCGAAATGAAACATCTTTGAACTGGATTCTTCCCTTATTTATAACACTGTCGAATTGACGCGATGATTGCTGAAACAATAGTGCTTCCAAGAAATCGGTTGATTCATTGAGACTCCCAATGCGTGCAAACAAAAAATGAGCGATGCCAGATGTGTTTAAAAATATATAAGTGTTTAGGTTTCCTAAAATAAGAATCAACGGTACAATCTCTTTGTGACTGAATTTCTTCTGTATTGATTTATTCACAATATATAGAACCGATGCGAAGTATCCAAATAGCGTTATTATTTCAGCTGTCAACGAGAAATTAGCCTCAGTAATAGATTGTTTTATGAATTGTATTGTGTATTTATCATTATCAAATTCGTTACTTTCCATCATATGCCCTTCTTGATTATTGATGAATACTTGCATCAAATTATGAAATCTGTCGCTTGTGTTACGTATCATTTTAATGTATTGTTTTTCGCGAATTTGAGATTTATTCATAATAATATAGGAATAAAAGTAGCTTAGGACGAAAACAATAATCATTGTTACAGACATTATATTTCCAAGTGTTGCGTCAACATAATACAAATACCCTATAATAACAAAAACCGACAGCAGCTGCGGGAATGCTCGACTCAACAACCAATTGAGTGAATTTTTCAGATCAACTGATAGTGCAAACGACCTTGACAATAATTCACTTGGATTTATTGTGGTATAGTGTTCGCGTGCCATATTAATAATTGAGTTAATGATGCGACTACGTATGTATTCTCCATATTTCGGTATACAGTAAGATTCGACACATCGTTTTATGTAAGTACCTATTGTGTATAAAAACCAGGATGAAAATAGTAATATGATAAGTCCACGTGTATTGAGTAGATTGATATCCTTGTAAAAATCAAATTTTGCAAATGAATCTGTTGGTGAAAGGTTTTGTATCTCTCCAATTAATCTTCCTATTATCTTGGGAATAATGATCGTATCGAGCGGGAATAGGAAAAGGATAAGAATAAGATAGATGAGGAATACGAATGCGTGTTGTTTAATATAGTCACCAATCAGGGCTTTCCACAATTCGAGCATATATATGATAAATATTTAAAAAATTGATTATAATATAATCTATGTGTGATAGCAATGACATGTTAATGGAAGACAAATCCATCTTTATGACCGATGCGTTAGCGGTTGACACACAAGAAACCCTCCATTATTTATCTGATAAATGGACTTTGTGGGCTCATTTACCACATGACATCGATTGGAGTTTAAAATCATACAAAGTGATCGCACACATCGAGAGTATAGAGCAGGGAATTGCAATAAACGATTTGATACCCGATAAGATGGTGAAAAATTGTATGTTGTTTGTGATGCGTGATGGTATTAGTCCAATATGGGAAGACCCTGCAAATGTGAATGGTGGTTGTTTCTCGTACAAGATTGCAAACAAACACGTTCATGAAGCATGGAATACATTATTCTACAGTATATTGGGCGAAAGCGCAAGTAAGAACAAGAAATACGTTGATAATATGAATGGAATCACTATTTCACCAAAGAAAAACTTTTGTATATTGAAAATATGGATGAAGTCTTGTGAATATCAAAATGCAAACGAGTTAGTACTTTCTAAATTTGGAGACGACGCGTGTATTTTCAAACGACATAATAATAACTAGTTTATGGTACTGAGCCAAAAAATATAATAGAAGACAATTTTGTATTGTATTTTTTAGTGTGGTGTATTTGAAGGTAGCGGCGCAAGACAGAGTTTAATTTCTCCCAGTGACGCAACGTGATATTTTACAACAAGTGGTAGGTCGTTCTCAAGGTACATTTCGATTTGAGAACACAAATTAGTACATTTGATAAAATAACCGAGATTTTTTAGCGAGAATTCGCCTTGAATAATACGCGCAGATTCCTGTTTCATTACAAATTCCATACCTCCGTCTGATTCGGCACGATGTATCTCGGCCGATGCAAATTGACCCTGACACTTGAAGATAAGTTCGTTTCCGACCGATTTTATTTCGAGTTTATCTGAAATACAGCTTAGATCCCGAATTATTTTCTGAAAGTCGGTGCTTGGCAAATTAATAATGGATGAAAACGTAACGTCCGGTACACATAATTCGTCGTGGTCGGGTTCAATAAGACGCAGTTTTTGCGTTTTACATTGTTTGATTTCACTGTTTTCAAATTTAAGGCCCAAATGAGATGTTATACCATCGGTGTAATCTGCGCGCTCGATATACATAGTAAGAGTGTCGTCATTATCGATTGAGTTAATAAGTTTAAATAGATGAAACATGTTTACCCCAATGATAATTTTTTCCTCTTCGCAGTCGTATTGTTCGAAATTGCCGGCGGCAAGGAAAAGATGGGCGAGAATAGTATGTGACTTATCCATATTAATAATACGAATGCCATCTTTTTGAAATATAATATTTGTTTCTAGAAGAATGTCCTTTAATGCAGTCATCAACGTGCGAAATGGTGCAATTTGAACCGTTTTAATAGTCAGGACATTTCCCTGTGCGTTTGAATAGTTCATATAGGGTGTTTGTGCCGTCTGCTTTAAATCGGTTTAAGAAATGAAGAACAAATATATATAGTAATGGATACATTAGAAAATAATTTGGAACTAATAAAAGCCTTATATGAAACGTATAAAGGAAATGAGTTTATGTTGAATAAAATAGACACAAAGGTTAAACAACTTCCGCGTGTTTTCACAAATATATGTGAATTACACGAAAAACGTCAAATACGCGCAAATTCACTGAGCGTCCACCAACGCGAGTATATTGACAATTTCATACGTACAAATCGGTATTACTATTTACAGTGTACGGAGCAGTTTATATGCTACGATAAGAAACATTACCGAATTGTGGACGAAGATGACATTATCCATCATATTTTTGAAACAATAGAAAGTCCGGTAAGTAACTGGAAGTTCAAAACAGTATGGAGTGTTTTAAAGGCAATTCGTTCGAAAACGGTTTTAACCTCCATTCCGGATTCGTTCACAATTCAACATGTGCTGAATCATTTGTACCCTGTTATTTTTAAAACAAAGGAAGAGGTCAAATATTTCTTGTGTGTGTTGGGGGAGATTATTTTTCGAGACAAGAGTCCCCAGGTGTATTTTGTTACAACATCGACAAAGGATTTCGTTAGAAATGTTGAAATTCAAGTTCAGAAAATAATGGGTTCATACGATATTTGTTCTCGTTTCAAAACAAAGTATTTCGCACACGAGTTTGCAAATGCTCGTATTATCCATACACAACCAAATTTTATTATTAACGAAACTGTTGAATATTTCTTAAAGCACTATATCTTGGATATTATATGTGTTGCATGTCATTACAGAATTCGAAATGAAACTGCAGACAACTATATTAATAAATGCCATCACTTTCACGCGAAAAAACGAATAACTTATTTGGTCGATAAATCAGGCGAAACGATTATTCGCGAGTTCGCAAACGAGATGTTGGAAAACGTGAGTGCAATAAACCAAGAGAAAAGTTCATTGGTTTCTCAAATCCATTGGAAAAATATGCAATATTTATGGAAATTATATCTAGAAGAACATCAATTACCAAATATTGTATACCTACACAATTTAAAAGATACACTGAAGACGATGTATGATTATGATGAGACGAGCGAATGCTTCAATGGAATTACTAGCAAACACTTGCCACTTATTTCATCTTTCTTGCAATTTTTCGAGGCGTCTTTCTGCCCTGGCGAGGACGAGTTCGAAATTAGCGAAATCATACAACTATATTACGATTCGAAAGTGGAAAACTTACAAGCCGCCAATGTATTAGAACAAACACACGTAGTACGTATATTATCCCATTTTCAAACAAATTATAGTTTTCAAGAAAGATCGTTTCACTCGATTCTTAATGGACTACATTGTCACATCTGGAATAAACGCGCAGAAGTAAAAGATTCTTATAACGATTATAAAGCGATTAGTACATTATGTAAAGACGGTTCAGTAGCTCAATCGTTACATGACATCGACATGGATGAAATATACATGCACTATAGCAATTCGGAAAAATACAAATACATAGCAGGTAAAAATTATTATGAAATGGTTATAAAGGAGCTAGAATAACTCGGCGTGGCGTTAGTTCGGGATATTGTGAAAATTTTACAAATACATTTTTGTGTATTTGTAAAACAGCATTGAATATGTGAATCATTCGTATGGTTCAATAATATGCTTCAATAATATGCTTCAATAATATGCTTCAATAATATTGACTCGTTATCGGGTTTATTTTGTGGTTACATTAGAAAACATAGATGGTTTTGTTTGCGGGGGTTTAGTTGATTTACGTTTAATTTGAAAAGCACTTGTTTGGCTGATTGTATTTTTTGTTGAGATGAAGTCGGTATTCTCTTCATGGAGTTCGGGTAACATTCTTGTAAGTGGTTTATCTATTACCATTAGAAGTGTTTCGTTGCGTAACAATGTACGGTATTCGTGAATTGAGAGAGAACCGTAGAATTTGTCTAGTAGATAATGTGGATTTGGTGCCGGCTTGATATTGTTTTTGTATTCATATACTGCACCATAGATATAATTAAGTAAATGATATCTTTCGAATTTCTCGGATGTGTCAATATTCTCATTCATAAGATGCGCTACCCCACATTCGGGCGTACAGAAACATCCATATACATGATACGAATTATTCGCTTTATACTTTGGAATGAAAATAGGCGGATTATCGAATTCATACGTACACCAGAAACACGAACTTTTTTTGTCCGACACGTCGTTTGAATGTAGTTGTTTCTGTAGATTCTTTAGTTTGAGATGAATTGATTTCTTTGAAATGGAGTACTCTTGGATGTTATCCAAACATTCTGGTTCATTTATTATATGATGTTTCGAGTCTTCCAGTTCTTCAAAACCTAACGTCGAAGCGGGGTGAATATGAGGCTGAACGCCTAGTGTACCAGAATGAGATTGGTTTTCTTCTTTGAAATATTCCTCATTTGGTGCCACATAGGATTCAGTTTGGGAACTTAGGTCTTTTGAACTACATTTAAGGTGTAGTACAATGTTTGGTTTCACAAAAAAATTTAAATTTGCATCATTTGTCGTCGTGACGATCTTCCCGCCTTTGGGCTTTCGTCCGCGTTTTTTTGGTACAGCAGGTTCTGTTACAACGGGCTCATTTAATATGGTATTATTTTTCGGTTTTCTACCGCGTTTTTTTTTCACATGAGTTGCTGGTTGATCGTTTATGTCATCGACTGTTTGTTCTGTGATTTCGACCTGCATTGTTATAAGAAGAACGAGATTATTTAAGTGCTATTATTTTGTAGATAACATTTACGACATAAAGGCTGGTAAATACTGGAACCGACCATCACTTGTGAATCATTTTCGACGATTCTATGTGAAAACAACGCCTTTGAACCATTTTTACAAATAGCACACAATGCAAAGAGTTTTGTTATTTTATCTGCAACTGGTATTAATGTATTTAACGAGCCAAATAGATTACGCTTAAAGTCGCCATCTAGACCAGCAATGTGTACTCGTTTTCCGTCTTTTTCTACCATGCGTAGAACGGTTTCATATAAGTCCGGAAAGAATTGTCCCTCGTTAATAAGGATTGCACTTGAATTACTATACAACTGCTCGTTAAGTGCTATGAAATCTTTCAAGCACGATGTTTGATAGCCCTTTATGGAGTGTTGGTCGTGAGTTGTAATCATATTATTTTCGCCATATCTTACGTCTGAAACATGGTTTATTAATATAACAGGGATATTACAATAGGTATATTGTTTATGTAACTCAATAATTCGTGTTGTTTTGCCCGAGAACATAGGTCCCATTATAATCTCAAGATATCCACTCACTGAAATGTCCTCCATAGAAGAATCCATTAGTTTCTTTTCATATTGTTTATCCACGTGAAATGCAATCAATTTTCTAGGAAGTAGAATATATTCCGTATAAGAATACTATGTGTCTGAATACTATGTTGTATGCGAGTTGCTTGGAAGCTATACATAATCAAACAATTTAAGTAAAAGTCCAAAGTTAATTGAATGAAAGAATTCAAACCATGGGTCGAAAAATACAGACCGACCGATTTCCAGGATATTGTGATGGACCCAGTGAATAACAACATATTACAGAGAATATCAAAAATGAAATCCGTGCCAAATATGCTATTTTATGGGCCGCCCGGAACAGGAAAAACAACAACTGCGATTAACTTCATTCAGATGTATCAACGTTATAATAATCAAGAATTTAGTCAATTAAAGTTACATTTAAACGCGTCAGACGAAAGAGGAATTGATGTAATCCGTACGCAAATATACCAATTCGCTCAATACGAGCCGTTATTTGTAAACGGAATGAAGTTTGTAGTATTAGATGAAGTAGATTATATGACGAAGACCGCACAACAGGCATTGAAACATTTAATATCGAAATCTGGTGGGTCTATATGTTTTTGTCTCATTTGTAACTATATAAGCAAGATAGACCTGTCATTACAAAATGAGTTTTTAAAATTGCGTTTTAATCAACTACCATCTACAAAAGTGTCGGAATTCTTGAAAAATATTTGTTTGAAAGAAACTATTTTTGTTGCAGAAACAACACTGGAAAATATACGCACTATGTTCGATCCTGATATTCGCAGCATGATAAATTATTTACAAACGAATCAGTGTATGTTTCATACTAGAATAAACGAAGGAATCGTTTTTAATGATACATTTTTATTAGATGAACTTGTAAATCTAGTAAAAACAAACGACTCCAAGATATTGTTACATTACATGAGGAAAACCTGTGATAAATATAATCTTGATACCAACGATTATATTGTCAGAATTATGAATACAATTATACGCAGTCATTGCCTAGAGATGACTGAAAAAATATTATGTGATTTTGAACGTGTTTTGAACGGAGTAAATTCGTCTGAGACAGTCTTATTAAAATGCTTTATTGGGATTTTGAATCAGCTACATTTTGATTTTCATAATACAGAAAACGCTGATTTAACTTTTGCATAAAGTGATTTGGTGGTGAACTCTTAAAGGGGTCAAAGCAATTGCTTTGGAGCTGTTGTTGTAAATATTCTTTGGTTGGTGATGTTGGAATTGGGATTGGTTGTGTAGTTTTAATTCCTATAATGGAGCGTTCCATTTGGTAATATAATTACCCAAGAAAATAATTTAAAAAATTGATTTTGATTTGTTGGTATAACCCACCGTAATACAGAATATGTCTTTGGACGAAGATTGGGAATTATTTGATTCCGAAGGATGTGAGTCTTTCGTTCAACGCGATATTGCTAATGATAATGAGACTCCATTGGTGGAATCTCAAAACATACCAGACTCGACGAAACTTTATATTTCAACAAAAACAAAGATTGCATATTTATCGAGTCACATTGATTTGTATCCTTTATTTTGGAAGATACATGTGATGCCATACACTACTTTTGATGAAGGTGTTATAAAGAAACAAATGAAGTTCAACTCCGCAAGTCAGGAAGAATTGGAAAAACTTATGACCGAATATGAGACGGAATCAGTACATAAAAAAATGTTTGTTATACATAATTCGGATATCCAACAAGGTCAGCAAAAACACTTCAAGGATGTGAGAAAGATAAACATAGGTTTATGTAAAAAGGATATCTTGTCTCAGCGCGCAAAAGAAAAAAGTGCGTTTTATAATTGCTTTGTTTTAATCTTGCGAATACGGTACGGGGATATTTATAGAGAGATTCATGTCAAGGTGTTTAATACCGGAAAACTAGAGATTCCTGGTATACAAGACGACGAGATGTTTCATATTACGTTAAATAAACTGATTAGCGTTTTACATACAACAGACAACACATTGCGGAGCGTAACTGTAAGCAATAATTACGAAACTGTTCTAATAAATTCGAACTTTCATTGTGGATATTATATTAACAGAGACAAACTATATCGTTTGTTGGTGAATAAATATAGAATACATGCAAATTATGACCCGTGCTCGTATCCTGGGATACAGTGTAAATATAAATATGACGATGGAAAGGAGTTATCTTTTATGATTTTCAGAACCGGGAGTGTATTGATTGTTGGCAAGTGCGAAATGGAACAGCTTTTAGTCGTATATAGTTTCCTTACGAAATTACTTGTAGACGAATACAATGAAATCGTGAACGTTACACAAGAAAAAATACCAGAGCCGACACAATCCGTACATTCGAGGCCAACTAAGATTCGCAAAAAAATACACAAAATCGATCCAAAGAAACTTGTCATGATTGAAGTGCCGGCACGAATTAAAGCAACACTGTAAATATGATATTTCACATTTTACGAGTCATAAACAAGTATTACATCCATTACACCCCTTATTACACCCATTACACATTTGAATCCTGTTTGCATCTATTTTCTATTTCATCAAGACAACTATTTAGGTCAACAAGTACGCCATTATTTATATCACACGTTATCTGATTTATAATCGACTCAAATTCGCGAATAAATATTCCACACTTTTTGTCGTTATGTGACGGGACGTTTATAATGAAATATTCGTTAATCAATATGTGTAAATTCGATAAGATTATTTTCATTTCTTCCTCGTCTTGATGGAACGAATCATATGAGGATATAAATATTGAAAGTCTCGTATAAGAGGCCATAAAATCATGAAGATGTGACAAAAGACAATTATCGTCGTCTGTAATTGTAAACGCAAAACGGGTATTCTGTGGTATTTCGTATAGTGTCTTTGTATATACATATGTAACCGCATCTTTGATTGTCAGATTGAAAAACATATTATTGTCTTTATCCGTGATTTGACTTATGTATTCTATATAATAGAAGACTGCTTTCTGGCTATGATGTACGGTTACTTCCATATTCCGCGAGTACATTAATAACCCACTGAATACTCGTACTAACATATAATATCCTTGCTCGAAAATGTGTTTGTTTTGTTTGTTGATTATATTTTGTGAAGCATATAAGGTGTAATAGTTTACGATGGTTGTGAAATTAATACATAGTTCGTGGAAACTTCGCGTTTGATTTGATAGGTAATTATCGTTGTTTTTTAGACTATACAACTGTACTTCTTCTGGTTTTGACATATATAACGCAATCATAAAAATTTTGATAGTATCGACATAGTACTCAGACCGGTGATATAACATTGTTTTTTCTCAAAATATGAGACAAATATCTCATATTATGTAAAACAATATAAAGGGGAAATAACGCGTTATTATAAATGTCAGCTGTTGTTGAAGATTCCGTCTCGAACGCAATGCGTATGCCCGGACAGCCCACACTCACTCACGCAATCAAGCTTGCTATTGTTGAAGATCGTCCTATTATGTTTGATTATTGGGTATCATCCTTGGAGAAGAAAGTTGTAATCGGAGTTCATAATGAAACAAACGAGAAATTGCTTGTCAAAAGCGAAGATGAGTACACGAGTCCTATTTCGAAAATATACAAGGTAGACGGTGAATATATTATTTTGACAGAGAATTCCATGTATATTGTTTCGGCGGATATTCAAACAAAGAAAATTGCGTGAATGCGTTTTTTGTAGGTTATTTTTTACTTATGAGATAAATACCACCAATTGTTAAAATTGTTCCATATATTTGATTTGTAGTTAATTCTTCATTATAAAATAACCACCCGATGATACCAACAAACACAGTTGATATTGTCTTAAGTAAAGTGTTGCTTACAAGCGTGTTATATTGGCCGCTGATGTGAAATATCGAAACAGCTGATACGAAGGTCATTGCCGATATTGCAATTAACATGGCTAATTGTACCATACTGAGTTCACAGCATTTCTGGAATATTTGAATTGGCGCTTTCTTGAAGAAATATAAATATGAACCATAACACATGATTGCAATAAAAATGAGTGTTGTATTAATCAAAAGAAATTCGTCAGAATTCAACGTTTGTAATACATCCTTTCTGAAAAAGGGTTCAAGTGACTTGAGTAAAGATATAAGTAATATAATATGATACATATACACATATATGATATTATAATTTATGCTTCAACAGTTTCTGGTTTGATCGTTTCTGATTCGTGATACATTGCATGTAATATTTTCTTGAAATCTTTAAAGTTTGTATTCGATGTATTCATGGGAATAGATACGTTGAATTCTATTATTAAATTACCAATTGTTCCATCACGTTTGAATCCAAGACCTTGAATAACTTTACGGTATCCGTTTTGAATAATGAGATCATTATTGGATTGATTGATAACGTATGTTTTATTGTTTAGATGTTCTAGATTGAATTTGAAGCAATTGTATGCTTGGTATAATGTGATGGTTTGTTTATATATTAAATTTAAGTCTTCTTTCGTATGGACGGAGTTATTGTCTATCAGTATTTTTACGTATATTCTCCCGTACGCGTTTAATGTCTTATTTCCCTTGTTTCTAATCATAATTTCTTCTTCGTTTTCTACTCCTTCGGGAATAACCACATTTATTGTTTCATCCTCTATTCCTATTTCTTGGAAATTTTGTACTTTGCGTGAGAACGAAAGTTTGATATTACACCCGTTATATGCATCACGAATTGTTATGTGAACTGTTTTGTATATTGGTTCGATTGACGACTCTATTGTTTCTTGCATCATTGACCCAATATTCATGTTACAATTTGGTGAAATGCCAGGCATAAAGAATACTTCAGGTTCTATGAAATTGTTTGAACCACCCAATCCCATAAATGATGAAAAAATGTTATTTTCTTGGCTGGGTTGTTTTTTAGGAGCAATATTAAACATCTGTGAAAAAATGTTTGCTGGGCTACTATTTGTATTGTTATTCATGTTTGTTCTAAATATGTTATTAAATAGTGAATCAACTGGCATCTCGTGAACTTCATGTTGTATGATATTTTCTGGGTTTGATAAAAATGTATATGCTTCATTTATTTCTTGGAAACGCTGGTTGTTGCCTCCTCTGTCTGGGTGGTGTAACAATGATAGACGTCGAAATGCTCGCTTTACATCTCCTTCTTTAATCGGATGGGTTAGTTCAAGAATATTATGATATTTGCTAATTTTGTCCATACTTAAATAACAGAAGAAATACTTAAATGCTAATGAACGAACATAACTATGACATTTCTTATTCAATCATTTCAACCGAGTTCGATTCGTGATTTCGAATGTAAAGATAATTTTGTAGAATTACTCGAAGACTTTATAGAAATTGACATGTTAAATATTTTATTAGTCGGTACTTCATGTACGGGAAAAACAAGTTTAATAGAACTCATTGTAGCCAAATATTATGGGAATAGAAATTCACATGGGAATATATTACGGATACATTCATTATTCGATCAAGGAGTTCAGTACTTACGAAATGAAGTAAAGGGATTCTGTCAGACATATTCCACTATAAAAAATAAGAAAAAAATTATCATAATCGATGATATTGATAATGTACCGGAACAAAGTCAACAGGTGTTGCGTAATTGTATGGATAAGTATAGCAAAGAAATATGCTTTCTACTGTCATGTACTGATATAACGAAAGTAACCGAAAGTATACAATCAAAAGAATTTATTATGAAATTGAACCCTTTTACCGATGAAATACTCACGAAAATGGCACGCAGAATAACACATACAAGGAATATTATGATTGATGACAATGCGTTGGTGTATATGATACAATTGACAAAAGGATCACCGCGTACGTTGTTTGGCTTTCTAGATCAATTGCAAATTTCAGGGGAAAAGGGTACTGTGCTGTCAATACAAAAAATGTGTAGTAACATAGACCATAATTATTTTTACAAATATCATAAATACATATATAGCAATAAGTTACAACTTGCGATTGATGTGTTATATTGTTTGTATGATTTGGGTTACAGTGTCATGGATATCATGAGCGAATATTTTGAGTTTATAAAAATACTGAATGATATGGACGAAGAAATACGATATCGGATCATTAAGTGCGTGACAAGCACAATTGTGAATTATCATGAAAAACATGAAGACCCGATCGAATTGGCGTTCTTTACAAGTAGGAACCTTTCAATTATACGCGAAACTAACCCCAAATGACATGAAGCATAAATTGTTTATATCTACATAGTATATGAGTTTAGAAGCAAATAATACAATGACTTTGGGGTATGCATCATTTGTTGTTTCTATTGGTGTAGTCATAATTCTTATTGCCGGGATTATATATTATTATTTACGTAAAACAGGCGAAGTGTCACGGAAATGTGGTTCTTTTGATACACAATCCGCTATTTCAAGTGTAACGCGAGGAAGTGACACTTATGTATTACGAGATTATTACGTCCAGTGTGCGTATAACGCTTGTGCAATATACAAGAATAAAAATTCATTTGTAGATTTGTGTGCCGTTCAAAATGCACTTCGCCAGGGTGCGCGTGGACTTGATTTTGAGATTTATTCTATAAATGGAGAACCAGTTGTTGCAACATCTTGTTTGTCAACGTATAACATAAAGCAGACATTTAACTATTTGAAATTAACTGATGTACTTTCATACCTTCATTCAAATGCATTTAGTACAATGTGTCCGAACTCATATGATCCGCTGATTTTACATTTCCGTGTCAAAAGTGAGAAAAATGGAATATTGGATTCGATCGCTTCTGCTATTACAACAAATTTGAAAGATAGATTGTTACCCCCGAAATTTAGCGAAGCAAAGGAGAACTTAGGTGAGGTACCAGTTCCATTACTTCGTGAGAAAGTTATTATTGCAGTAGATACAACACCAACCGATATAAAATCGTCTGATTTGTGGGAATTGACTAATATAAGTCCGTCTACTGGATTTGTACGTGTATTGCGTAATTACGACGTTGAATTCAATCAAGACCCAAATGAATTAAAGGCATATAATCGTTATAATATGACAATTACATTACCAGATATTACGTGTGGATATGCTAACCCGAATGCACTTATTCATATGCAATCTGGGTGTCAGTTCATTTTTATGGCATTTCAAAATGCCGATACGAATTTAGAGGCGTATACAAATGTGTTTACAACCGCAAATAAAGCGTTTGTTTTGAAGAAGTCGAGTCTTCGTTATATTGAAAAGGCAGTACCAAAAGCACCAGCTCAAGACCCCCCACTCAGCTATGCTCCAAGAAACACGCCCGTGGGGAATGGTGCACTTACGTTTACATTTTAAATGTAATACAATGATACCCCAATAATGTGAAATAATATCTTTATCAAATATATGAAGTATACATGTGATAAAGGTTTAAATTTTCAAGATTGTGAATTGGCGATTCTACGTCATGCGGTAGATAATGCCGAAACAATTAAAAAGAAACAACAAGTAAATACACCAGAAGTGAAAAAGATACTAGATATTGTGGAGACATTTATCCGTAAAGAAAAGGTGGTTTGCTACGGAGGTACGGCGATCAATAATATTTTGCCAAAGGACGTTCAATTTTATGACTACTCTATTGAAATCCCCGACTATGATTTTTTCTCAAGTACACCCGTGAAGCATGCAAAACAACTAGCCGATATCTATTACGCAGCCGGATATCTAGATGTTGAAGCAAAAGCCGGCGTCCATTTTGGTACATATAAAGTTTTTGTTAATTTCATTCCTGTTGCAGACATCACTTTATTACCTTCTTCTCTATTTGAATCTATTTATCGCGAAAGCATTGTTATTGACAAAATTCACTATGCGCCAGTTAACTTTTTACGAATGTCAATGTATCTTGAACTCTCGCGTCCTCATGGAGATACTTCACGCTGGGAAAAGGTTCTCAAACGACTAACATTGCTAAATAAACATTACCTAATTGAAGATGTTGCATGTGACTTGAAAAAGTTTCAGCGTACGTTACATTCGAACTCGTATGATATTCAACGCACTTTTACATTGATTCGTGATGAGTTTATTCGCGATGGTGTGATCTTTTTTGGTGGATACGCAACATATATGTACTCTAGATATATGCCAAATAAAATTGCAAAACTGTTTTCCCAAACGCCTGATTTTGATGTGATCAGTGAGGAACCGGAAAAAACGGCGTCAGTTATTGTTTCAAAGCTAAAAACATCTGGATATAAACGTGTCAGATATGTCAAACACGATTGTATTCACGAAATAGTACCATTGCACTATGAAATACGGATTGAATCAGATACTGTTGCTTTTATATATGAACCACTTGGATGTCATAACTATAATAAGGTTCGTATTGGCAATACGGTTGCACGAATCGCTACAATCGATACCATGTTAAGTTTCTATTTGGCTTTCATCTATGTGAATCGCCCATATTATGACCCAAATCGCATTGTATGTATTGCAAATTTTTTATATGGAGTTCAGCAATACAATCGTCTTTCCCAAAAGGGCGTATTGAAACGTTTTGGACTGGATTGTAAAGGAAATCAAGCAACTCTTGAGACGATTCGTGGAGAGAAAAGCGCAAAATTCAATGAACTGAAAAAAGGCTCTAAGGAATATGAAGAATGGTTCTTGAAATATTCACCAGTTACACTAGATACAAACAAGGAGATGAAACAAATGAAATCTGCAATGGAAACCACCACGAAAACCCGCGTGCGAAATAGAAAACTACAGTCTAAAAAGGGAAAAAAGACAAGAAAGCAAAAGGCGTCCAAACAAAGATTACCATTCAAGATACCATTTTTGTGAATACAAACGTCGGTGTGTTAGTGTAATTGCACCGTTGTTCGAATTTATGTATGATTAAATGTGTATATTATATACAATGTATTTAGAGAAATCAACCAAATTTTACGAACTGTTTAGGAAACAGTCACATGTCTACATTCATTACGGTAAAATATCAGGCGGCGAAAAACAATTACCGTTTGGTACATTTTTGTTAAACAAGTTCTCGAAAATAGATGACGCAAAGGTATTTTACGCGAAGCAATTAGAAGAAAAGAGGAAAAAAGGATACAAGATAGAAAGAGTTATTCAGACAAAGGATATGGTATGGATGCGTAAGAACGCGAATCCGAAGGTTAAAACAATAAGGTAAATCGATTTCTATACTTGAAGATGTATATCAAACAGGGAGCTCAATGTAACAGATTTATTATCGTATGTTCCATACAATCACCGAGTGTTTTAAACGTTTTGTATGTTTTTGGGTGAATTTCTGTCATTACCCTGTACTTTGAATTCGTGAAACAGAACATTTCTGGTGTAAATGAAGTGATGTATATATATGGACCTTTGCGAATCGTGTAACTCTCAACATCCATGTATTCAATCTGTTGTAGTTTTTCTTGCCATACCCCTTCGAGTATTGGACTTAAAACACTAAGTGACTTTGCAAATTCTATCGTACATGATAGACGAATTCCTTGTTCTGGAAATATTATCATTATTGAATTTGCAGAATACATGAAATTTCTATTGTCGGGAATATAATAACTACAGTGTGATGTTTCTCGTGGATTAATATAACGCAATGGTAGCTCCGTTGTAGGACGTGATACTAAATTGAGACGAATCGAATATTGCATTAATAACTCTTCTTCTATTTTTGAGAGCGGTAGGTACCTTTCCTTCTTTATATTGAAGAACGACACTTCTGGTGTCTCTGTTGGTGTGGTAATTGTTGATATTTCCATGCTAGATTATTGATTGTGTTTCACTACATTAATTTACGTAAATCAATTTTTTCGATTATTATTTGATTATAGAAAAAATTGATTTATTTTTATGATATAATCATTATATCATTATAACTGTAATATGGTCCCCATCATTATCTCAATCGAAGGAAACATTGGCTCTGGGAAATCAACGATCGTGAAATATTTACGCTCGTATTATGAGTCTAAGGAGTTTTCCCCGTATGTGTTTCTAGACGAACCTGTCGACGAATGGAACTCAATCGTTGATAATAATGGAGTGAATATGATACAGAAATTCTATGGCAATCCTGAAAAATACGCATTTGCTTTTCAAATGATGGCGTATATATCAAGACTACAAAATCTTCGTAACGCGATTGCATTATATCCTAACAAAATTATTATTACAGAACGAAGTCTATTCACAGACAAGTTTGTTTTCGCGAAAATGTTATACGACGAAGGAAAAATAGATGTAATGGAGTATCAAATTTATGAAAAATGGTTCGATGCGTTCATCGACGATATACATGTAACAAAGGTTGTATACGTGAATACACAACCAGATGTATGTGAATCACGCATCAAGGTTCGCGACCGCAATGGTGAAGAGAATATTACACGCGAGTATTTGGATAAATGTCATACTTATCATGAAGCAATGATTGACTCTCTTGAACGCTCAACGACAACAATAAATGTAGTGAATGGGAATCATGATATTTATCAAGACGAGTTTGTTGTAACAAAATGGATAGAGTCTATCGAACAATAAGTGAGTACAGATATGTTGATGTCATAAATAATATTCCACCCCATACTGTGTCTATAATAACTAATTGGGGTTTCCATGTTTTAAATAACGAAAGTGACGTTAAGTCGTATATTCCGTATGAGAAAAATCCTAGAAGAAACGCATCCATCATACTCATTTTTTTTAGTATTATGAAATAGTAGATTCCTAGAATAATTAATATGTATGTGAATATTGCACCTAATATGTTGATTTTGAACTTTGAGTTTTGAATTTCTTCGATCATCTTTGTAAACGCGGACCCGAATATTGAAATATATAATGCATCCAATAATAATACAAAAAATCCGAGAACCACTACATTCTTGAGATGAATACCAGTTCCATTGATTAGTTTATTCATTCTTGTATCTACGTTATATTTTTTTGTTCTGTTGGAACTGTTGGAAGAGCCTTTCTAATTCTAATACATTGTAACTCTCTAGAATAATATGACTTTCCCATATGTATTTACTATAGCACCATAATAGGTCCATTTTAGATAGGTCGATTGGTTGTAATGAATTTATGAATTTTGCGTTCTCACTTGGAATGTGATTATACACAGTCGGAGGTAACACGTAAATAAGTTGTACCACATCTTGAATCGGTTTGTTTGTATTTGTTTGGATGAAATTTGTCTCGAAATACGGTACATGATTTACAATATCTTGTAGTAATGGTGCATAGTGATGAGGATAAAACCAGTGCCAATCGGGACACCCGAAACTATAATATTTCCAGGTCCATTCGAGCGCCTCGATGAAATGAAAGCAAGTGTGTTTTATCTTCATGGTTGAAGGGCGGAATTTAAAACAAGTTTGGTAGTATCTTGTTTGCCAATGTGATTCGTGTGGGTTGATGAAATTTTCGCGTTCTCTGTGTATTGTCGGGGTTTGTAATAGTTTATCTTCTTTTTCTTTTGGCGTTGTTGTTGGGTATTTTCTTCGCTCGAGTTTTTTTCTGTAATTATCCTCGTGTATAAAGCGCTCTTCTTCTTGGTATGCAAGTTTTTTAATGAATGTTTTCACGTTTTTCCATACGATTTCTTGGGTAGACATGTTTACAAGGCGGAAGTTTTTTGTTTTGCAACACTCCTTGTATGCATCCATACAAACATCCATCCCGTTTCGTCGTAAATTAAGAGATGGAAAGTGAGGCATGAAATCATTTCCCAGAAAAAAACATACAAATACATAGTCGTGTATAAAGTCGCTGCTAAACAATGATGTATTGTGTATTTGTACACGTAGAGCACACGATAATTCGTATATGTCGAGAATATACGTCTCGTTCGGCTTAAGCGTGTCATTTAAATTGCGAATAAAATGCGGGGTTTCGCGATATAAATATAATTGTTTCGAGATGTGAAGATGATTCATACATAACATGATTAAATCTGCATCTAAACCGTAAATAAGGGAATTTGTTGTCTTGTGATATTCAATGTTGTTGCGAATATATTCGAATATTTTATGCTCTCCTTCGCCAGGTGTGTCTGTATAAATAATCATCTCGAATTTATGAAACCGTCTTGCCTTGAAAAACGAATGTACGTAAATTGATAACCCCTTCATAAATGATGTTCCTGGTGTAATACAAGATGTATCGAATGTATTATGTTGTGTTGGCTGAAAGGTATTCGATATGGTTTGTAATAATGCACCTTTGAAACGCCGTGTACGTTGCTGTTCTAGCTTAGCAACTGGTGCTACACCATCAAATGCAATGATTACTCGAGACCGTACGTTCGTTTTTTCAATGTATTCGGTGAGTTTTCTACATGTTAGATTATATATTTCCTCGTTGCTCGGTGTTTTTTCGGAAAAAGATCGAACAACGTCGTATAATATAGAATTACAATCTAGATACAGATTATCGACACTCTTAATAGATTGTAGTGATTTTATTATATTCCCGTATTCTTTTACAATGTGTGTGAAATAACTAGGGATACCCATATGTCATTATAGACTATATGTTTCTATGTTGATTTTTACGCTCTATATGGCTCGTATAATATTATTGATTGGATTATAACTCCTATATTTTTTATATAGACTAACTATATGGCGCAAATCCCAAAAGACGTAGGGATTTCTAATAATGGGAATAATGAAATAATATACTATTTACTTGAAAGAGTCAAGCATTACCGTGAGATGATACAACGCACGTATATGACTCAAATTAAGTATCGCGAGTGTCATATTTTACAACCAAATGAGACCAATTCTGCCATCGAAGAACTGAATGAAATCAATAGGGATATAACAATAATTGAAGGGAAATGTAATACAGGAATTGACGATATTGATACTGTCTTAAACATGACACAAATTCTAAATAATCGATTCTCTCTGTTTTTTAAGCAACATGGTACGCAATTTATAGATGACTTATTATATGTAGTTTTTGGCCGGGAATATATTACGAACCAAGTTGAAAATAATTGTGAGCTTATGGAAAAGTATTTTTTTATAAATACTTACGTGCGACCAGTTCACTATAAGATGATTCCATGGAGTATTCAAACGCGAGGAAATACCAAACCGACTACAAGCAAGAGCATTATTCTTGAGGATATTTATATTGCAGAAAGTTCAGATACATTCGATATTTATGATGTTAGGAAAACGAATATTAAAAGTATTCAATACCGAATTCATGGCGTTAAGATCGTATTCCAAAATGTTTCCACCAAACAAACATTGATAGTTATGGGGTTAATGGACAATATTCCAATCGAATATGTTAATATCGACTATCTTACAAACAGACATGCTGCAGTTCTGAAGGAAAAACCTGAACGCGATGAATTTAATGACGAGAGATTTGATACATTCTGTCGTTCTCTTTCTCTAAAAGATATTGTCGTGTTTAGTCCTTCCGAACATTATGAAACTTATATTGGTTATATTACAAATGTTAAAAATATTCAGAAACAAGCAATCACAAAGATTACTCGCGATTTTATTAACTTAAGCCCTCTCGAACAGCGTACCCTACTTATTCAGTTGTTAATACATTCTGATAATTTTGAAATCCAATTCATTGCCTATTTATTATATGACATACTAACCGTCGATAGTAAAGAAAGTAAACTGGGCGTGGAACATGACGGTCTTTATGAAAGCTTGCCGTGGATAATAAAAACAAAATTCAGAGGAGCAATGAAGCATACAATCGAATATACATCAAAATTATTGAATTACGATATTAACCAAAGCTTACCACTCGAACAGCGAATTTGTTTAATGAAAACAACTGAAAATGTAAAAGAAAAAGCACTGTCAAAAGTGAAAGAGCTGAAATCAAAAACGGAAGATACAGGGTCCAAAGCAAGACAGTATATAGATGGTCTGTTGAAGATACCATTTGGAATTTATCGTAATGAGCCCATATTAAATGTACTTGGTGAAAATATAGAGAATTATAATCATATAGTATTAAACATCAAAGACGTTGATTTTAAAAAACAATTAATAGAACCGTCGAAAATAACAAATGCGGGGATTTTACAACAATATCATATTTTGATGAAGTATTTTCAAGAAGAAGATGAAAAGGGACTACATAAACATATTTCACAGATTATTGATGTTGTAAAGAAAATGAAACGGGTAGAGCTGAATGAATTGTGTAATATGATACAAACAATCGAAGGTAACTTGTTTCACATAGGTTCTGAAGTACATTGCGTGAAAAGTGATATTGTTGGGGCCGTTCAGTATTTTTTATATAACTGTAAGTCATTTGAGATAATCTCAAAAATATACCAGTTTGTTTTGGTGAAAAATGATGTACCTATTACTAGTTCAGTGCCAGATAAACTTGTATGTATTAATCATAATTATAAGAAAATCCATAGTTATATGGAGCAGGTCGGACATGTACTTGATAATGCCGTACACGGACACAAGAATGCAAAACGACAAATCGAACGAATTATCGGCCAGTGGATAAACGGCGAAACATCAGGGTACTGTTTTGGCTTTGAAGGCCCACCTGGTGTTGGAAAGACATCTCTTGCGAAGAAGGGCTTGTCGCGCTGCTTAATTGATGACGAGAATATGTCCCGGCCATTTTCGTTTATTGCAATCGGTGGCTCAAGTAATGGCGCAACACTTGACGGACACAACTATACATATGTAGGCTCAATGTGGGGAAAAATTGTAGATATATTGATGGAAACAAAGTGTATGAATCCTATTATTTTTATTGATGAAGTCGATAAAGTAAGCCGCACTGAGGCAGGCCGAGAAATTATCGGTATATTGACTCATTTAATTGATACCACTCAAAATGATTGCTTTCAAGACAAATATTTTTCGGGGGTAGATATCGATCTCTCGAGAGCATTGTTTATTTTTTCATATAATGATGTTGAATTAATGGATCGAATCTTATTAGACCGCATTCATCGTATTCGATTCGAACCACTTACGCTCGATGAAAAACTAGTTATTTGTGAAAAATATATGCTACCCGAGATATACGAAAAAATGGGTCAAACAAACAATATACGAATTTCGAGCGATATCTTACGTTTCATCATTGACACTTACACTTGTGAAGCGGGGGTCAGAAAATTACGTGAAATTATTTTTGAAATTGTTGCCGAGATTAATTTAAAACTATTGAAGGAAGACATGGAGTTTATTGAATTGCCGATTGATATAACCGAAGAAATGGTAACAAACGATTTTCTTAAAAAACGACACATGGTGAAACTTAAAAAGATACATCCTAGTCCTAGGGTAGGACTCATTAATGGATTATGGGCGAACGCACTTGGTAAAGGAGGAATCACACAAATCGAGTGTGAGTTTATTCTTGCTACAAACATGCTTGAGCTCAAACTGACTGGTATGCAAGGAGATGTTATGAAAGAAAGTATGAATGTCGCAAAAACATTAGCATGGAAACTAACACCAAGCGAAAAACAAAAAGAACTCGTTACACGTTTTGAAGAGTCTAAAACACAAGGCATCCATATTCATTGCCCCGAAGGAGCTACACCGAAAGATGGACCTTCTGCAGGAACTGCCATTACAACACTCATCTACAGTATGTTAAATCATCGTAAAATTCGCAATGACCTTGCAATTACAGGTGAGATGAATTTACAAGGCAAGGTTACTGAGATTGGAGGGCTCGATTTGAAAATATTAGGGGGTATAGCCGCTGGCGTGAAAACGTTCTTATTCCCGGCAGATAACTCTCGCGACTTTGATGAGTTTATGGAAAAACATGGCACGAAGGAAGAAGTTGAACGTTGTACTTTTCATCAAATCGAAACAATAGAGGAGGCACTCAAATATGCACTTGACGATGATGAGTAGAAATCTTTTATATGTAAATAATATATGGATGCTTCTAATAATGTCACGATAAATGATGATACAAATACCACTATTAATGAAAATACAACCGAAAATACGACCGAAAATACAACCAATAACGATACAAGTATGCAGTCTAGAATCTCTAAAATGTTCGGTACATCTAGTTCATTGTTTAGATTTTTACCTGTTGTGACCGTTCTTATGGTTGTTTTTGGATGTGCTATCAAAAGTAGAGTACCGGCAATGTTTGCATATTTGATCGGATGTATAGCGGCAATTGCTTCTATCATTTTGCTACGATGGACCATTTCAAACACAGATTTTGGGAAGCGAGTAAATGTGTTACCAGAGGGAGTCTTGGAAGATGAATACGCAGAGCAAATGAATGGTATATGTAGTTCGATATTAAACTCATTCAATCCTGAACGTTATGAAGTAGATGCCGATGTTGTATTGCTTGTATTCACGTTTATGTATTTTATAGTCAATATGGTTGATGCAGACTCATTCAATGCTGCATTGTTTTTTATCTTGTTGTTTATGTGTGTGGCAAATATGGGATATAGAATTCTTATGGGATGTTCTTCCTTGGTTTTTGTAATAATTAGTGCGGTGTGGGGCGTTGCATTAGGTGTTGGTTGGTACTATATTGTCAAGTTGACTGGTAATGATAAACTCATGTTGTTTACAGAGGATGATAGTGATAGTCAGACATGTTCTGTACCTTCGAAACAGCGATTTAAGTGTTCGGTCTATAAAAATGGTGAAATAGTACACACACAGAATATATCATAAATTTATCATTATCATTTACCAAATCATATAATACTTACTTTGTTAATGTATTGTATGATTTTTATCAAGTTGTCAGATATAAATCTAAGCCTTTTAAGTTCGAGATTTTCTAGTTTTTCTTCTTTTGGATTTCTTTGATTTTTTGGATTTTCTTGATTTTTTGGATTTTTTGTTTCCGCCTTTACTTTGTGATTCACATTCCTTAGTACCCATATTTGTATTGATCCAATCGTCTTCTACATGAGCTCTGGTTAGTGGATTTGTTTTACTAGTTATAAACCATTGTCTTAAACTTCCACGATCATAACATGCTGGTTGATTCGGTAATTTTACAGTCTCTTTTCTGTTAATCTTCTGAAGCGAAATCGGACATGTAGGTTTATTTTCCCCTTCCACTATAGGATTTTCGTCCCCTTCTTTCTTTTCCCCTTCTTTCTTTTCACAATTATTATATTCTGCTATAGACATACATGGAGGAGGATCAAGTTTTGCATAGTATAATATATTAACAATATCTTCGTGTTTTCTTAATCTTGCCCAACCGAGAGCATCGAGATTCCTATCGGGATTATCGGGATTAGTAGTTTTCATCGTTATATCTATTCTGGGTCGTTCAAGCAAAAGTTCCACGATAATTTTGTGTCCTCCCTCACTTGCATTAATGAGTGCCGTGAATCCACCTGCTGTCGCTGCATTCACGTCAGCTCCATTATCCAATAGGCTTTCCACGATATCTTTGTGTCCGTATTTACTAGCAAGATGGAGTGCCGTAATATTACTATGAGATGGCGACCAGTCCACGTTAGCTTTATTGACTAACAATAATTCCACGATACGTATGTGTCCTTGCTTGCTTGCCCACATAAGAGCCGTCCAGCTAGACTCTTTATCCACTACTGCATCCACAGGAACTCCATCTTTTAACAGAGAATCAACTTGTTTGTGGTTTCCATTCATAGCTGCTATTCCAAGTCTTCCCGCTTGTAATTCTCTTTTGTCTCCTCCTTTCTGCCTTTTCGAACGAGTTTTTCTAACTCTTTTATTGGATTTTCTATTTATTTTTCGCGTTGCCATCTATATATATATATATCTATTAAAAATTATTAGATAGGATATAGTGTACTCACAAGACATGAAAGAAGGTGTCAAAATAAAATAAAAATAATTATATATATGGTATATTATAGTGCAGGATGGTTGAAAGATACAATGGCAACAATATGTTTTTTAACATTTATAATAATGATAAAAATCGGATTTAATAAGGACCCTAAATTTATAGATTTATTATTAATTGGATTATTGTTAGCATTTACAATAGATTTTACATTTACAATATATCCAGAATATCATAATACACCGATAGGATATAATAGAGCGACATATATGGTGGGATTAACTGGAATATCCGGATTATTACTCGTATTTAGATATGTAAACTAATTTGATTCGTTTTCAGGGTTTGAATTCCTAGTTTATCATTTCCATCATATGTTTGTATTTTTTTAGCCACATTTCCATTTTCCTAAGATTTTTTTCGCATAGAGTTTTATGTTTTAACTGTTGTATCGAGAGATACTGTAGTGTATATTTCCATCTTTGCTGAAGGTCGTCGAAACATTTTTCCAGGTTCAGTGTCTTATATTGTTCTAGTGAATCTTCGTCAGCTTTATTGCTTGATGTGCGCTTATTTACGTGGTTGTGAAAACGATACATTAGTCGTATGAGAACATCTTTTGAGTGGATTGTATTTGCTTTGATAGGACTAAGCGAAGAATATGAATGTTTCGAACATGATTCGCATGGTAATATACTACAGAATTCTATTATTTGCGACCATAACGTTTCCCTGAATTTTATAAATAATTCTTCGTTATTTGGGGCATTTTCACATAATACATGAATAAATTTCCACGTTGCTGGACCCCATGTAGATTTCATTGAACTATATAATATAAAGATATTTTCATGTATATTTCCACAACGTATGAATGAACCCCATGTATTGGACCATTCTATGAGTAATAATATTGATTTATTGAAATCTGAATTCTTGAAGGGGATCTATGAAGATGAGCCCGAATCGCAACATTGCGAAAATGTGTGTTTAATTTCACATGAACCTCTTGGAGATGACAAGATAACACTATTATGTAACCATACATTCAATTATTTTCCTTTGTATAATGAAATAGTACAACAGAAACTGCATGTAAACAAATATATTTCTTCTCTACGATTATCGATATCTCAAATAAAATGCCCGTATTGTTGTAAAGTGCAGAATAAAATTCTACCTTATATTCAGCTGCCAAAGGTCGAAAAAATACGTGGTGTAAATTACCCGCCTAAAATGTCTATGACTACGCATAGATGTAGTGCTGTATTGATATCCGGAAAACGAAAAGGAGAAAAATGTAATCGTCCATGTGTATCGGAATTGTGTTCTATACATATAAATAAACAATGCTGTGCGAAGAGCAAATGCAAGGCAGTGCTGGCATCGGGTAAACGTAAAGGAGAGTTGTGTAATGTATGCATCAATAGTGGCGAGTATTGTGGGAGACATATAAAAAAACTACATATGTGATACAACGCTCAACCGAGAATTCAAATATATCTAAAATAAGAAAATGAATATAATGAAATGTTACTTTATAGATTATGGCGTCTGTTGCTACCACAAAAGATGAATTGGTCGTATTGATTAAAGAATGGGTTTCGCGTGAAAATGAAATAAAACAATTACAGAAGACGATACGAGAACGAAGAAAGGAAATGAAAGATTTAACGAAATCATTGATGGATACTATGAAAGAGAATGAAGTTGATTGTTTTGATATTAATGATGGTAAGATTTTGTATAAGCAAAGTAAAACCAAAAAGGCAATCACAAAGGAATATTTAATGAGTGTTTTGTTACAGCATTACCAAGATGGGGATCAAGCGAAACAAATAGGGGATATGATACTGAATTCAAGAGAAGAAGTAATGCGCGAGACCATACGAATGAAACTAAATAAAAAAGTATAATGTTTTAGTAACTATATACATGAATAAAATAGCAAAAGTATTATCTATTATTTTTGTGTTTAGTATATTTTCATATATATTGATAAATCTATGCTCTACTATGAATATAGATGTTAATGACTATGCGAATTATCTGGTTTGGTTTATAGGACTAATCTTATTATATATAGTTTTGCCGGACAGAAAGGACAGTGTTTTCCAATAGATACGATGAATATATATTTAAAAAATTGATTTGTGTAAATGCTACATATACTTTACATAAATTATGGAGACTCGTATTCGAGAACAAGTGAAATCGTATATTAACAAGATGAAACAGGATATTCTGGAGTGTACCGAAACTTCGGTGGAAAAAAGCGCGGCAGATGTTTCTGTGTTTGTTCGTGATTATCCTGTATTAGAACTTACTAAAGATGATTTTACTAGGCGAAAGCGGGTTAAAAAACCTCTAGATGATAGTGAGCGATGCGAAGCGAATTGCGTGAGTGGAGTGCGGTGTAGTCGCCGTCGGAAGGAAGGTGCGCGTCATTGCGTGTGTCACGTGTGTGTGAGTGAGTGCGAGTTGTGTGAGCGTGAGGGTGTGTTGATGTACGTGAGTGGAGAGCGTGTGTATAGTGCGGAGAGCGTGTTGTGTGAGTGAGTGTGAGCGTGAGGGTGTGTTGATGTACGTGAGTGGAGAGCGTGTGTATAGTGCGGAGAGCGTGTGTGTGAGTGAGTGCGAGTTGTGTGAGCGTGAGGGCGTGTAGTGTGAGCGCGTGTGTGTGTAGTATCTGTGATATAGTGTGTAGTGTGAGCGCGTGTGTGTGTAGTATCTGTGATATAGTGTGAGTGCGTGTAGTGTGTAGTGTAGTGGTAAAAAAAAATTGATTCTCCAAGCGTGTAATGTGTAGTGTGTATAAAAAGAATGGAACGTGGTTTGCGCGAATTGTTTGGAGTGTGCGTGGGCGTTTGTGCGCGTGAATATAACTTTGATGCGTGCGAGGCGTTGGAGCGCGTGATGAAGCATGTGATGGAAGGTAACCGTGTGCGTCTGAAGAAGGTGGATGCGTCTGTGCGTGGCCGTCCTCGTCGCGTGAAAGCGGAAACAGTGTGTGTGGACTACGGTGGGAGCGAATGCGAAAAGAATCTGTGTGAGAGCGCCGCGTGTGTGTTGGAGTCGTCTGCGCCCGAGGAAAGCCTGCCGGCCCTAGAGCGAATGGAGGCTGTGTTCTTTGAAGGAAAGCACTATTTGCGCGGGTCCACCAATAATTTGTTCGATCCGTTCAATCCGCTTCCGGAAATCATTGGGCGATGGGATGTGGAGGAAGAATGTGTCGTTGGGCTCTAGATACTCTATAAATGTTGTGTATTCAGAACGGATACCCCATAATAAGTCATATATGAATAATATCCCCCGATAATATTCATTTTTTATACCGCGTGCGTTCATTCTGGAGCTCGATGGTGTTAATAGTGTCCGCCGAATAGTAGCGTGCCCCCTCTCTAGTGTAAATCTCTCGAGACATACTTCCTAAAACATTTTAATAATTGATGGATTTATTTTTTGCATATATTTTTCCTTGTTTTCACAAAGGATTCTAATATGATGTCCCGAGAGATTTGTGAGTGCGCCTTCCTATTCGCTTATCATTTTTCCCACTCATTTCTCGTTTTTCCCACTCATTTCTCGTTTTTTATATTACACGGGTTCTAAGGTGCCACACTATGCCGACCCTAGTTGGTACTCTATGTTGAGTCTAGTTGGTACTCTATGTTGAGTCTAGTTGGTACTCTATGTTGAGTCTAGTTGGTAGCCTGGCATATAATGAACCGAACCTCTTCTCAAATGATTAGGAATGAAATCTCTCGAGAGATAATATAAAAATCCTTTTTGGTATTTTGTTTTTTTTTCAATAAAATTTTTAAAGGTCTCAGAAGAATGTTTCCGTGTATGTGTGTTGGACAGATTTCACCATTGTGTTATTGTGAACGAATGGATATATAAAAGAACATAAAGCGAGATACATATAAACACTAGGGTGGGTCCATAGGTAGCATCGATGCCCGAGAGGTCTAAGGGGGCAGACTTAAGATCTGCTGTATTCGTACGCGTGGGTTCGAACCCCACTCGATGCAAAGGAGGTTTAACACAGTGCGTTATATTTGTATAAAAATGTTCTAGGGTTATAGTGGAGTTGATGTTGTAACTGTTACCGGTCTTAGCTCAGTTGGTAGAGCATTCGACTGTAGTAGTATCAAAGCGAAAGCATAAATCGAATTGTCACTGGTTCGATTCCAGTAGACCGGAAAAACATCAACTCCACTCATGAAGTATAACCAGACTCGAACCAGCAGTGGATTCCGAGTCGAATCAGCATCATACCCCGACTCGAACTAGACTCCGACTCGAATCAGCATTGGAGTCCGACCCGTACCAACATATAAAAAAATTGAATCCGACTCGAACCAGCTATGGACTCCGACTCGAACTAGCAGTGGACTCCGACTCGAACCAGCTATAGAGTCTGACCCGTACCAGCTATGGACTCCGACTCGAACTAGCTATGGACTCCGACTCGAACCAGCTATGGACTCCGACTCGAACTATGACATAAAAAAAAATTGATTCTGACCCGGGTCCTTAGAACTCGATTATAACCAAAGCAATAAGAAGTCCGAGTCCAACAATGCCTCCAAAAATGCATAAGAACATCTCTCGCTCCCACCTGAAGAGGCTCCTCTATGACTCGTTCGAGAACCATAGGTGCACTATGGCTTGGGAAGACGAGAACGGGTCGTGGATTGAGGCAGACGCATGGTGGGCGGAGACCTTGAAGTGGTTAGAGAACGTCCCTCTAGAGAAGATCAACCCAGCTATTCCCTTTCCCGGAACGCCTGTGACTGTGAAGCAGACGAAATAGGTACGAACCAAAAATAAAAAACAACGACCCGAACTATCCCTTCCATGCCCTACTTGTCTGCCTTTTTTCCCGAGCCATTCCAGCTATAGAGTCCGACTCGAACTAGCAGTGGACTCCGACCCGAACTATGACATAAAAAAAAATTGATTCTGACCCGGGTCCTTAGAACTCGATTATAACCAAAGCAATAAGAAGTCCGAGTCCAACAATGTCTCCTAGTGGCAAAATACCAAAGGCCGTCGCTCGCTCTCAGTTGAAGAGTCGTCTCTATGAGTCGCTCGTTAATCACTGGTACACGATGGTTTGGGAAGACGAGCACGGGTCGACAATGGACGCTGATATCTGGTGGGAAGAGACCTTGGAGTGGTTGAAGAATATCCCTCTAGAGAAGATCAATCCAGCTATTCCCTTCCCCGGACCGCCTCGGGTCGCGAAACACTCGAAATAGGTACGAACTAAAAATATAAAAACACGACCCGAACCCTCCTTCCATGCCCTACTTGTCTGCCTTTTTTCCCGACTCATTCCAGCTATGGAGTATGACCCGAACTAGACTTATAGTCCGATTCGAACTATGACATAAAAAAAAATTGATTCTGACCGGGTCCTCAGAACTCGATTATAACCAAAGCAATAAGAAGTCCGAGTCCTACAATGTCTCCTTGTGGCAAAATACCAAAGAGCGTTGCTCAATCCCAGTTGAAGATGTGTCTATATGAGTCGTTTGAGAACCACTGGCACACTATGGTTTGGTTAGCTGAGGGGTCGAGAGGTAAAGCAGATATATGGTGGGACGACACCATTGAGTGGTTAGAGCATGTATCACTAGAGCATGTATCAATAGAGAAGATCAATCCGGTAGTTGCCGTTCCCGTACCCGAACACTTACGACGAACGAGCACCGTCGCATGGCCCAAACCGTCAGACAGATATTGACAGTCCGACAGCATAGGCTGAAAACAAAGAATAAAAAACATCCTTACCATGCCCTACTTGTCTGCCTTTTTTCCCGACCCATGTTTGCCCTGTCTTATCCTATTTGTCTTTTTTGTTTCCCTATTTGCTAACCCTAATCTAACAACCCACATTCCATTTTTTACGGCAACTTGGCGGAGTGGTTAACGCGGTGCCCTGCTAAGGCATTCTCACATTGAGGCGTAGGTTCGAGTCCTACAGTTGTCGCGCTCCTGTGGTCTAATGGCTATGACTCCAGACTTTGAATCTGGCGATCAGGGTTCAATTCCCTGCAAGAGCTCCCCCCATCCCATCCAAACTAATCCATCACCCGATATCTCTCTCATAGCTCAGTTGGTAGAGCATTCGACTGTTAATCGAAAGGTCTTAGGTTCAAACCCTAATGAGAGAGGTGTTACATCCAACCAAAGGCAGCACATCGCCGTTCCATCTGATATTATACGTAATTTAACTATTGTATTTTTCCCACTCGTTTCTCATTTTTCCCACTCATTTCTCGTTTTTGTATAAAGGCACTAAATACACCCTATAGGCAATGGTTACCACAATACAATCATCTGTAATTGTACGACCCGTACTATATGGGCTGGGCTAGTGGGTATGGTACCCGATACTTCTCTCATAGCTCAGTTGGTAGAGCATTCGACTGTTAATCGAAAGGTCTTAGGTTCAAACCCTAATGAGAGAGGCGTTACATCCAACCAAAGGCAGTACATCGCCGTTCCATCTGATATTATACGTAATTTAATTATTGTATTTTTCCCACTCGTTTCTCATTTTTCCCACTCATTTCTCGTTTTTGTATAAAGGCACTAAATACACCCTATAGGCAATGGTTACCACAATACAATCATCTATAATTGTACGACCCGTACTATATAGGCTGGGCTAGTGGGTATGGTACCCTTTTGTTCTCTCATAGCTCATATCGAATTGTCACTGGTTCGATTCCAGTAGATCGGACAAACAAACAAAGAACAACATATGATATATATTATTGTAATCATGTCATATATGATTACAATGCGAACTACTATAAAACCTTCAACATTAAAAACATCCCAGTTTCTCGATGGTTTATTAGAAAGTAAAATGCATTTTTAAACATCTAAACCATATAGTTGCTTAAAGAATAATGAATAAATAAAATATGAATAAAATGTCTCCATTAAATAATTTTTTACCTGAAGAAATATGTAACAAAATTGAAGATATGGCTTGTAGAAAATCTGTGAATGGTGCTAAAAAGTCTAATGAATTAATACTAATATTTAAATTGAATGAAACAGCTACCAATGTACATGATAAACTTATGCAATGGTTATTTAGATGTTTGGATACAATTTCTGATAAAGTATTTGATGGTCATCAATACGAGTGGCATATTATATCCCAAATTAAAGATAATGACTATGAAGATGATAATGACATTGATGATAAAGGAATTTGTACAAAACTGACGAATACAATTATGGTTGCTATACATATTTCAGATTATTCTTGGATGTCATTTAATAATGACGAATTGACTATACCGTATAATTACAGTCCAAGTTTGACTTTATTACCTCAAGATATTATGGATTGTTTCATTAAAGAACCCGTTTTTATCAAGGAAATAGGTATAAGTGCGGTTTCTTCTGAGGTTATGATGCAGTGGTGGGGAGAAATGATAAGAATAGAACCAAACTTTTTTGATGTTGCTGGTAAAGGATATATGGTTCATCCTATGTGGGTGAAAGAAAATAATGTTGCTCTTTCAAAAGATTCTGATTCTGAATGGGGAAGTTGGGTTAATATAAGAGAACGGTCATTTAATTTTGCATGGAAGGGATATATGAAGTAAATTATTTTAATTTATCCTGAAATTTATATAATATATATTTAAGTGTCAAAATTGTAATCATGTCATATATGATTACAATGCGAAGTAATATAAAACCTTCACTTCAATTAGTTCGCGCTCAGTTGGTAGAGCATTCGACTGTTAATCGAAAGGTCTTAGGTTCAAACCCTAATGAGAGAGTCATAACAACCCAGTCATAACCCAAGCATAACCCAGAGTAAAAACATAACACCAACAACCTGTTGTTATGTTTAAGAAGTCCAACTAAAATATCAAAACCCAAATCAAAATAAATACGTATCAAATAAAATCATATATATATATGTTTTCCATTGTCGTAGGAATGAGTGCAAATGGTGGAATCGGCGTCGACAATAGCAACACACAAGGACTTCCGTGGAAGTGTCCCATCGATATGAAATTCTTCCGTAATTTAACAAAACATAATCACAATAAAATCAAGCAAATAAACGCGGTAATAATGGGAAGAAATACATATCAAACTCTCAACAACAAACTGTTACCTGGTAGAGTCAATGTAGTTGTTTCCTCGGTATTGTGGAATCTTCATAAAGGAAAAAGTGATTATATGTATTCGGTCGAGAGCAATGTTTTGGTAGTAGATAAAAAATTTATAGTATGTAAAACGTTAGACAATGCAATATTATATTGCAACAAACAAGATTTCGATAATATGTATGTAATAGGTGGCGGTCAGCTCTACAAAGAAGCATTGTATCATAAAGAGTTAGATGTTATATATGTATCGTTTGTGCCCGAGTGTTGTATGGTGCATGTTCCTACCATATTTTTCCCATTGACTGTAAGCGAATTAGAGGAAAGATTTCCAAATAAAGAAATATTTATGCAAGATACTGTAGAAAAGGACGGTGACTATCAGGTATTTACTTACAAAACTCCCAAACAAAAAGTGTCACTATGTATATAATAACAATGCCAAATGTATCAAATTATACATCATATAGTTCATTTAATCAATACCGTTATGTAAACAATCAGGTAAATAAAGTTTGCGATATATTAAGTTCTCAAAAACAAGAACTCGAACACAATATAGAGTCGTTTAGAGAACGTTATAGTGCAGAACACTTATATACTGACAAGGATTCATCGCTTAACACAATATCGATTTCAACAACACGTCACAAGACCTTTATTGAACCAACGCAAGACGCCGATCCTGACATAAGTTCGCGTTCATACAATTTACCTGTTACGAGTCTAGTGGAGCCCGGGTTTTCAAAAACAATTATTAACAATATTCCTATTTACATGTCCTCAAACAAAACGCAAACTATCTCCATATTTTCACAGAACCCAACTACTCAGCAAGGTGGATTTTACGTAACCCAGCAATATTACAATACGTATTTATTTGCCGTGGGTGGCGAAACAATAGAACTATTGTGGAATGATCTATTAAAAGTCTGGACGGTAACCAACTATCAAGGGCGTTTTACAAACACAGCCCCATAATTATCTAATATATTATTACAGAACAACATAGCATATAAATGTTAGCGGCAATTGCGTTCATTTCTGATTAAAAAATTTTAGTTTTAAATTTCCTCATCTTAATATATAATGAGTTCCATTGTAAATTCACTAAACACAACGCTCCCAGAGCCATCGTCAGCAAAACCGGGATACGAAGGTACAGTATCTGGTTCATTAAATGGTGATGGTACATTTACACCTAATACAAATATAGCACCAAATGCATTTACAGAAGATTCTGGTTCAGCATTGACATATAGTGACCCCCATTTCAATAAGGTAGTACTTCCAGGTACAGTCGCACTTCCAGGTACAGATGAAAACCCGTATTTGCCAATCAATTTGCCTGCATATGTGTCAACCCTTTTTGCAAATGTAGCCAATATTCAAGGAAATTTAACAGACGATTTGACTCCTGAAATTGTGAACCAGCGTATGTATCCAACCGCAAAATCCGTGAAAGAATATGTGTTAAATCAGCTGAGCGGTACAGAATCTATTGAAAATGGTTCAGCAAGAAGTGACTCTAATAACGCGCGTGGGTTAGAGTTTGTTGAGGTAAAAAGCGGTTCATCAACTGGTATAGCAAGCACAGGTGTTACAACCAGTTTAATTGAACCAGGAGGTATCACTAATCTTACAGACGCCGATGGAAATCAAGTATTTGTGTTTAAGCTAGGAAATGTCGACAGTTCCAGAAGCGGAGCCCAAAAAGAAGCTGTAAATACGATTGATTTGACAAACGTGAGCGTGCAATTAAATGCAGCTCCGTGTGTAACAACAACAGACTCAAGTGGTATTAGTCAAATAGATTGGTCGTACTTTTCATATATGGGACAAAAATACACCACATATCAATTCGTTCATACAGGAGATATTGTGGAATTCATTCAGTACAGGGAACCTCTTGATACACCACCATCCACTGCCGAAAATAAATCTACGCATAATAACGTATATATTGTAAAGAACGGGTTTGGAGGTCGTTTCACAAATCCATTCACGATTCCCGATGAAACAACTGTAAATGGTTACATTGGAACTGACTTATCATAAACCCAATCATCATGTAATATACAATATTATATGATGTTCGTAAATATAATGAATTTACACGTGGACCCTGTTGGAAAATCGCAATGCAAAATTGAGGTTCCTGCCTTTAAATTCGGCCAATTGATTATTATGGTAACGAAACTTGACCTTAATTTTCTGTATGGTTTCTCGCATAATGGGGAGTGTATATAAAAACTTCCCCTGCGGAATATAGTTCGTGCTCGTGTATGGTACAATAAGTTTTGCAAAAGAACCCTGTACGCGCGTTTGATAATCATTATTAAAGAGTGAATTAGTAGATTTGCTGTAGGGTACGATTTCATCAATATGGTTCAAGCCATCAATTTCCATATAAACAGTGTTTGTCATGTCAATGCGTACGACAGAAGAGCCAACAATTTGGTATCCATAAAGAAGGTCGTCCTCATTTTCTGCATTAACAACAAGTTGCGGAGGTACAAGGCTTTGCGAAACAATCCGTGTTTTTTCAAATCCCAAAATATAGCCAAGTCCACAATGTGCGGTGTGTGTGTGAATTGTGTAATTATTGTCAGCAGAACCTCCACATGTGGCACTCGTTCCCGACGACCCCGACGACCCCGACGACCCAGACGACCCCGACGACCCCGACGACCCCGAGCAACCATTAACGTCCTTATCAAATACAAGTTCAAATGTGTGTTTACGGTTGACAATAGAAATAAGGGACGTAATCGGGTCAACCTGTATAGAAAACTCGGTGTAATGGGAATTCGGTTGTTGAAATGCCCCAATTTCGTAATAGATATTGGTAACAGTTTGGTTAATAGTGGTTTCAAGTGACGATGCAATTGAGTCTGAATCATATGTGCCGTCATCAAGTGTAACCAAAAAGGGTTCCGCACCTATGTGTGTCATAATAAGCATGAGTGTGTTGTTGCCTTGTCGTTGACTAATATTATAAACGGATCCAGGAATATACATATCAATAAGTTCGACACAAATTACATTCCGTATGGTTTCTGGTAATTGTACTTCAAAATATTCACTGCGCGGCCATTTCGAGACATCGCGGTCTTCGCTGTGGATGGTAACAATTTTGGAAGCAGTTTTCGAGTTCCAGAGTTTCTCGTCCTGTGTAAGTGTATTGGAGTTATAAAATCGCGGGAAATGTACTTGTTTTTCCAGTCGGGAATATTCATCTAGTGGTGGTGCGTATCCGTCGCTTGCAACGTAACTAGGGTTTGTTAGTCGAGGACCGGAAATAGGCTCCAATTCGGAACCAAAGAGCCTTGTTGATTCGGAAACCTTTTTTTGATGAAACGCATCCCGTAAGAGTTTATATGCTTGTGTAAAGAACAGCGTATGTTCGGAGCTCAGTGTATCTTCCAATGAACGAATCTGTAGTACAACATTCCAAGCATTTTGTAGTTCGGCTTCTCCGTATACAGCAGGAAGTTGAAATAGTGTAATAATATCGCGAAGATCATAATTTTCAATAGTCAAGTCCATATTATTCATGGTATCCATTTGGTCTTACATTAAATGAAGACATAATTTCGTCTATGATAACCCACTATATTCACACCACTATATTCACACCACTATATTCACACCACTATATTCACACCACTATATTCACACCAAAATCCGCATGATAAATTGTCGTAGAAAGTCTCCAAAGTACCCAACAAACTGGTTGCTCCACGTGCCGATCCCAGTCCCAGTCCCAGTCCCAGTCCCAGTTCCAGTTCCAGTCCCAGCCCCAGTCCCAGCCCCGGTCCCGGTCCCGAACACATGTATATTCCGGCCATGAACGATTCTGTGTAACAAATGTATGTTGCTGGTAACAAACTGCATAATCATAGACCGTATGGAAAAGACAATATTGTAATAATACTTTGCCCTGGCGCAATAAATATCAGCAACAAGTGTGGACGAGCCATGCATGCAAAACTGAAATGTTTCCACAAGTCCTTCTAGGATGCGCGCATGGTTATTTGTTTCGTTTTTGACCCATAGCATTTTAAGAATGTAGGAGCTGTGTAGATCAAAAAACAGCACCCGTCTTTTCCTCTTGTCCGCCAACCCATTTGCCCTGTCCGCCACCCCGGGGCTCTCGTTTTCAAATACATGTGGACACATTCCATCCATGTAAAATCCTTTTGCTAAAATGTCGCGCGAAACCAGAAGTGGTATATAGCAACTGTAATATACACAGTCACACAAGTGTTGATTATTATGAAACCGCGAACGTATTACGTGTTGTTGGACTCGCCCATCGTAGAAACGAACAAAAAAACGTCCATTACACTTTATATAGAAATCCGCGTCTAATCGAGAAAGCAAAAGATCCAAACAGGAGCGCAAACTTTCCAAGTCTCCGTGTTGGGAATAGCGTTGATACATTGTTTCATAAAATAGTTTGTTGTGACTAAGTAAACAGTCGCTTAAATATAGCAATCCAAAGAGTGAGCCTACGCTCGCCCCCGAAATCCTTTCAATGGTAATCCACCCAGCGTGTTCCAATTTCTGTAAAACCAACAATCCTCCTAAAAGAAAACTACCGCTAAAAGCGCCTGCGTCTAGCATAACATCAATACAGGTTCCTTGTTTCAAATATGCGGATGTTGTTGTATGGATTGTGCGATTCTTGTGCGTATCCATGATGGTCATTGCAAGCACGGTAGCAATCGAATCATATATGTGTTGGCCCATGAAAGAATCAACATTACTCACATGCATGTATAAGCAAATTGTATGAAGTAAAGGAAAAAATTGATTTATGAATACGCACATATTGATATATAAGCATGTGTGTATACAATGAAGCAACAAGTCCATCACAAAGACATCAATCGCACCTAGATAAAGTAGACAAACTAGATAATCTAGATATAGATGAATATTTAGACGATGTTTTATACACAAAAACATTTTCACCATTTCCAATATGTCCGCCAAGCAATTGGAAAATGAAAACGTACCTACACAAAACAACGGGAGAACTCAGCAAGCGCCAGTTTTGGAAACGAGGTCGCGAGTTAGAGTTATTTGAGTTTGGGACAATCCAATCCTCTAATGCCAAATTTCCCCGACCCAGTGCCGGTACCACTACCAGTACCAGCAGTCGCGCCAACAAATTAATGAAACTTTATTATATTACATTTCCAATGAAATCAAAGGATTACATGTGTCGCGTGGAACATAGCAATTATGCGGAAGCACATCGGCATTTTCATAGAGTATTCTTTGAATATGAAAGCACGTAGATGTATAATTCTCAGTCCCAAGCCAGCCCCAGCCCTAAGCCAGTCCCAGCCCCAAGCCAGCCCCAGCCCTAAGCCAGCCCCAGCCCTAAGCCAGCCCTCAAGGATTTCAACTGCGAAGGCGTGCCCGAAAGTGTTTGTCAATAGCAGCCCGAACACAATGTAAATATTGTTTTTTTAATGAAGGTCGTCTTCTTAGGCGGCTGCAACATTGGGCGCATCGAAAAGAAATAAAGACACAAGTCCGCCAGCGCGGAAACATCAGACTCCAACTGCGTTTTATTAACGATGACACGTCGGTTTTGGATACGGAGTGAATATTGCCTGTGATTTCCTGACAAAAGACACAAGCTTGTAGCCAACCGTCTTTGGGTAAATGAGAACGCGGGAAGGACCGGGCCCAGGAACAAGGCGGCTCAAGGTTCCGAAGATACTGCAGCATTGACATTCAATTAATACCAAATCAAAATGTATATACTTGGGAAAACAATGATCTATTTCAAATAGAACACCCATATGTATATAAATTTGCAAAAAACTAAAAAAAAAATAAAAAAACAAAACGTAATAAAAAATACAAAAAATCTAGAAGAAAATAAATATAATATATAAATTTATATTTACATATTATATATGCCAAAAGGAGGACACATTCCTGAATTATTCAAAGAAATACCCCGTTGGCCGGACGGGACTCCAAAACCAGAGAAACTATACAATTATACGAATAAATATCATGTTCCTGATCCTTTTAGTATTTTAGAAGAACAATTTAATCATTTTCAGAATTATGAAATTACTAAAACTAAAGTGATTACTAAAATAGGTGTGAAAAATATTCATGCATGGGAAAGTGAGTTAAACGATATTATGTTTAAACAAAATACAAAACCTAATGAAAATCCAAAAGATATGTTTAAATATTTTCCAGATGCAATGAATTCTCTACCGTTTTTAGAATTGGATGAAGACTGGCAAAAATTTTATACTAATGCTTCCAACAAACCTTACTTTACAGATTATGTTATGAAAAATACGGATGGTACAGAAACAAACTATAATGATATTGTTGAAAATGGTGAATTTAAAGTTCAACCAGATATAAGTGGACCTTTAATAACAAATTTTCGAAACAAATTTGGAATTATGGTTGGAAATGATACAGAAGCAGAAGAAGATCGACGGTTATATGTAAATTCATTAAGATGGACATATACTTTTCATCCAGAAAATTACTTACCTGCTTTTAATAGAGAAAATAATCGACAGTATTTTTTAACTAATAGATATAGTAATCAAGCTGAATATAATCATGATAAAGATGTATATGAAAAATATCTACGTTATCAAGTGGATAATAAACGTATGCTTGAAAGCAGATATAAAGAATTAATGAATAACTGGAGAAAAGAAAATAAAGGAACATATTTGAGTAGTAAATATAATCCATTAAAACCTAATCCATCTAAATCTAATCCATCTAATTCTAATCCATCTAATTCAATGGGAGGAAGAAAAACACGAAAAGGAAGAAAATCTAAAAAATCAAAACATAGTAAGAAATCTAAAAAATCAAAACATAGTAAGAAATCAAGAAGAACCAGAAGAAGACATTAAATATTCATAGTTCTATAAGTTGGTTTATTATAGAACTATGACAATGGGTCCTGAACGACTTGTCCTAGCTTTAGACCCGAGTGTGGTGTTTTACGTAGGGTCGGGTTCCAGGTCGGGTTCCATTCTTTTGTTTTTTCTCTGGGTGTTTCAGATACATTACTACAATCAATGGTAAGTTTCAAGTCCATATATTGTAACAAATAATAAATACAACACATATAAATTAATTCCCAAACGAACCCAAATCCCACAAGATATTAGAAGCATAATAATAGTATAACAATACGCACATGTCATTAGAAACACAAAGTCGTCGCCAATTCGATCCCAGCTTCAAAACCGTTCCCAAAGTAAGTCCAGCTCCAAATCACGAAGAGCAGCAATATCTGGACCTGATAAAAACCATTTTAGAAGAAGGCGATGAAGCCCCTTCGCGAAGCGGGTCTACGTTATCAACATTTGGCACAACCATGACATTTTCCCTGAAGGATGGAAAGATTCCTATATTAACTACAAAAAAGGTCGCACTAAAAACGTGCATCAAAGAGCTATTGTGGTTTATTCGCGGGCATACAAACAACGCACTGTTACAAAAGCAAAAAGTATACATATGGAATGCAAACGCATCCAAAGAGTTTCTGGCATCACGGAATCTGGATTATGAAGAAAACGACCTAGGTCCAGTATACGGACATCAATGGCGTCATTTCAACGCAGCCTATAAGGACTGCAACACGGATTACTCAGGTCAAGGCGTGGACCAATTAGAATACATTATCAAGTCGCTGTTGGATCCCAAAGAAAGATATAGTCGTCGTCTATTAATGAGTGCGTGGAATCCGTGTCAAATCGACCAAATGGCGTTGCCGCCGTGTCACGTACTTGCACAGTTTCACGTATGTTCTAAAAATACATTGTCGTGTGCGCTGTACCAACGCAGTGGGGATGTTGGATTGGGTGTGCCGTTCAACATTACATCATATAGTGTTTTGACGCATTTGCTAGCACATCATTGTGGGTTAACTCCTGGAAAATTCGTACATGTGATTGGAAACGCTCACATTTATTTGAATCATAAGGAAGCACTGCAAGAACAATGTAAGCGAGTGCCGTATGCATTTCCAAGCATACGTATTTGTCCCACACAACCCACACAACCCACACAACCCACACAACCCACACAACCCACACAAAGAAACAAAATAGAAGACTATATATTGGAAGATATTGTAATCGAGAATTATCAATGTCATCCGCCGTTAACAATGGAAATGATAGCATGAACCAGCCAAGCAGTCAGCTACCAAGCTAGTTTTGCGAATAATTACTCGCAATTGCTTTATGTATACCTCCGCCTGCGCTAGGTCTGCCCCCATCCGTAAGGCTCCAAAAGGCTCCCATCAAGGGTGACGGTCGACTAGAGCCATTTGCATCGCGAAAAGTAAACGGACACCCCATAAATGTAGGAAAGGTACGTTGTTGACAAAAATAGGTTTCGTCCACACTATTATTTATTTGACATTTATCGTTGGACCCCCCGTGCAAACTAATTGGTATTGCGTCCGGGTTTTGAATTCTCGCATACAACTGATTCTGTGTTTGCGAAGCTTGTATTACATCATTATCAATGAATACGTTTTCTGCGTCACAACCAATTCGTTGATTAACATCACTGGGTAAAGTCACGTCGGGATTTGCCGTTTTACATGTTTTAGTGTTATATAGTGCTCGTACAAACTCAAATTCGCGAATGCCATGCATAAACAACGAGCCCGAACTGTTTGCATCTTCGGGACACAACATATTGAATTGTTTGTGAATAATGGCGCGAAATGGCATGGTGCGTTGTAATGGACGGACATTATTCATGATCCAGTCATCAAACGAAGGAAATGTATCTTTTTGTGAGGAGGCCTGTCGTTCTGTATTCCATGTGGGAGTCAGCGTTTCAAGATGCCAAGGAAAATACCCACATTCCAAATAGAACTCACATTCATCTGTCTTGACCCACATGTTATCGACCAACATATCTATATCGATAGTTCCGTTTGACAATTCCTTTACTTTATCCGCAAGCGTTTGTGATGGAAGCAGGTCGGCATCTACGGGCCCAGCAATTGAATCGAGTGTAAATGCGGATTCTTTCTTTTTACAAGAGTTTTGCGTGGAGTTCACGTTCCCAGCAGCCGTAGTCCCAGGAGCCGTAGTCGAATCGCCCCGACCGCCCTGCCCGCTATAATTCTCCAAATGATGAAATTCAATAAACATGGACGAAATAAATAAAAATCCAACAACAAGACACAAGAGAATAATATGTCGCAATACCAAAACAGACCCTGATACGAAGCCAATCGCAAGAAGCCCCCCAAATACTAGAAACAATATAGCATTATGTAGCGGACGTTCAAACCAGCGTGAACCAGTCATGACCCAATATGTTTTATCGAGTTGTGTATATAATACAAGAGACACCATTATCATAACCAAATCGGCGATTGAGCCAAAGGACCCACGTCGCCGAATGGGCGTTTCATGTTTCAAGAGGTCCCATGCTTGATACCACATTTTTTGTAAGGGAAACAACCATGGTTTATTCGATGTATGTTTATTCGATGTATGTTTATTCGATGTATGTTTATTCGATGTATGTTTATTCGATGTATGTTTATTCGATGTATATACCATATGTATGTATATATATAGAACACATAAATTTACGCCAGCCTATTCGCCACAGCCTATAGTCAATTTAAACTCGGTTGGTCCACAACAAATCAGCAATAATCATAGTGGCCTTGTTGGCGTGGCCGCTGGTACAAAAATCGCCCGAGTTTGATTTTGTGTAATGAGAAATGCCGCCCCCGGGTGCATCTAAATCGCGCAGCGTATGCAAAGAGCGTGAATATCCGCTTCGTTGGACTCCATTTCCAGACTGATTTAGACTGCTGGTTGCGGGGGGCACCAATCGTTTCCTCCAGTGTTTAATGGGGCGAGGCCTGCGCGGTGGGCTAATGTAGTCAGTTGTATTAGTTAAAGAGCCATTTACGTTGGGCGGGGCAAAAGAGGGTACAACAACGTATCCCACTTCTGAGGGGCCCTTTGTGGGTCCAACGTGGCGACGTGAACGAATCAGCGTGTTGGTGGTATTGAAACCAAGTGGACGCGATGTAGATTGAAGTACCATGTTATATTACAGCAACACAATTCTTCTGCCAAGCAAATACAGCAAATACAGCAAATACAGCAAATACAGCAAATACAGCAAATAACGCGCATAATAATGCAACAATACAATAGATAGTGGTATGCAAGGATTCAGTCGAAAAAACATAAAAACGCTGTATGTAAACAGTAATGATCGCGACACAAAGCATTGGCCGAATCCCAACATGTTTGAAATAGAGCTCCCGGAGCGCCTTCGCTATACAACGTCCATTTCGATTGAAACGCCGGCATTGTATGTAAATATAAGCACGTTTACAAAGAGCCGTCAAAACATTTCATTGTGGGTTGAAGTTCTAAAATATAGCACAACACCTATTTTAGTAACAATCGCAGAGGGTTCATATAGTGCGTCTTCATTTGCATCGCAGTTGGGTGTTGCATTAAATAACGCGGTTGCAAGTACTCTTCAAAGTGCATGCACCCCACAGTATTACGACGCATTTACAGTGTATGTGACTCCTGCAAACAAGCTTGAAATATGTAACGCGGAGACCGAATTCGCGCTTTTGAATGCAACACAAGTGCCATATAAATTGCAATGTGACGTAAAGAGTGTCTGGGTTCAGTCTGGAGGTTGGGGTCTTCCATATTACGCAGGATTCGCGCGTACAAATATACAAAGCGTCAAAAAAACAAAGTCAAATACAGGTCAGCACCAACCTCCACTCCAAACCAATACGATCGAGGCCCCGTATCCAATATTGTTGGAAAACAACAAGCAGATACACATGACAATCGACCATTACAATCAAATAATGGAAAATATGCCATATCCAGAAAACACAAACGCGTCTGTAAAGAACGACTATAACGGACGTGTACACGCGTCATTTGCACTAATGAACGTGGTGAATCCGTTGTCGGACATATGTAGGTTGGATAAAGGAATATATTATGAATATGAAATTCCCAACGCACCGGTCCAGATCAACAAACTCAAGTTTTCGTTTCGGGACCATCAAGGTAATTTAGTGGACTTGGAGAATCAGCCAATATTTTTCACCCTGAACTTTTGCGTCCAATAGAACCAACCCCAACACAACCCAACACAACCCAACACAACCCAACACAACACAACCCCAACCCAAAACATATAAGAAAAAATTGATTACAGCTCGCCCGGAAACGCAATGAAATACACAGAATAAACCACAACCCAAAATTCCCAATTTAAATATGGAAATTCAGCAAAGAGTAACTGCCACCAAGTTCAAGGAGCAATCGTCAGATGCAATTCTCGCTCCCTTGTATGCTTCCCTTGAGCCGTTTTATAATTATTTGTCAAAAGCGAACCTTGAAGTCCAACCCCATCAATGTGAAGGTCTCCAATGGTGTATGCATATGGAAACAGTTGGATTCCCATTGAGTCCAACCGTTTCGTGTAAAAGCGGTATTGTTGCCGACGACATGGGTCTCGGTAAAACCACATTGATGCTTGGGTTGGTCGCCTCGCGTCAGCTAGAACATACATTGATTGTAGTCCCATTACCCTTGTTGGCGCAGTGGAAAAAGTCAATAGAAGAAACACTTCCTATGAAACTCCTCGTGTTTCACGGGTCGCAAAAAAAATCAATAACCGAAGAAGACCTGAACTCATGTTCTGTAGTGCTTACCACGTATAATGCCTTGATTCCCTTTAGTTCAACTGATGAAACCGCTCTAACCCAGCCCCCTTTCCAAAACCCGTATTTATATCCGTATACCGAGTCGCCCAACCAGTCCGAGTCGCACCCCCAGACCCTACTTCACAAAATCGCCTGGAACCGAATCATTTATGATGAAGCACACCATATGCGCAATTCCAAATCTAAAAAGTACATTCACGCGAGACAGTTACAAACCGACCACAGTTGGCTCTGTACTGGTACTCCCATTCAAAACAAGTTGGACGACCTAATGAGTCTGCTTTCGTTTCTTACAAACAAGTCGCATGAAATATACGTGAAAACCGGCAATATCGAGTTCGAGTCTCTTGTCAAGGAGAACCTCTTGTTGCGTCGTACCAAACAGATACTAAATACACCCATTCCCAAACTTCACGTTCATGACGTAAGCGTTTTGTGGAAGCATCGTGAAGAACAAAAACTCGCTTCGGTATTCCATCATGATGTAAGAATGGGTGCTACACAAAAGGAAATCTTCGAAGAATTGGAAGAACCTCAACAAGAACCTCAACAAGACCCTCAACAAGAACCTCAACAAGACCCTCAACAATACCCTCAACTTCAACAACCAACAACCCCAGCTGGAAAGCTTGTTTCGTATTTGTTATCTGGTTCAAATAAGCACGTGTTTTCAAAGATGACCCGTGCCAAAAAAATGTGTATATCGCCGGTCCTGCTTCACAAACACATCACAACCCTAATGGATTCAAATCTAATCGAGTCGTCGTACTTGGATGCAATTACAAAAAGCAGTAAATTCGACGCAATAATAGAAAACCTAAATCGCACATTGCAAAACACACAAAACACAGACAAAATCATCATCTTCTGTAGTTTTCGAAAGGAGATGGAGTTGCTAAGTCGCCGAATTCAACGCTCGTGTGGGGTCTCGGAATCCATAATAGGTCACTACGACGGTAAATTATCGTATGGGTCACGCAAGCAGCTATTACAGAAAGGCCCTCGCATTTTAATGATGCAAATACAGACTGCATGTGAAGGATTGAATCTTCAAGACTACAATGAGATTCATTTTGTAACGCCTCATTGGAATCCAAGCGTGGAGGCCCAAGCAATATGTAGGTGTTGGCGAATGGGGCAGCAGAAAGAAACGCACGTATATCGATACCAGATGACTCGTACCTCATCCCAGAAACTGTCATCTGATTCGTTTGATACACGCGTATTTGAAAAACAGGAACAAAAGACAAAAATTCAGGAAAAGTACGTGGAAGGTGCAAATAATAGCTGGATAAGTATGGTGCGTAGTCTATCAATGGTAGGTGCCAAGTACAATTGTCTGCCACCAGAGCTGTTGGATGTAGTATCCAGTTACTTGTAAGTCTAGCGCCCATCCATCCATCCATCCATCCACCCACCCATCCATCCATCCATGTAGACACGTAAACATTTTATATAGAGTAACGATTGTGTAAACAATTATGTAAACATAACATTTTTTATTTATGCAAAAATGCGTATCATATAGAAATAGCATTTATGTGTTAAATATATTAATGGATTTTAACACAAATCATCCCAATGCAAGGTCGGATCCGAGTAGACTGCTAAGAGGTTCTGGTGCTGCGAGGTCAACAACGTCAACATTTCGTTCAATAATGCGTTCAGTTCAACCCAGTCAGTCCAACCAGCATATCCAATCCAAACAACAACGCATGCAAATAGGAAGTGCGTTATCAACAATTCGCGACGACAAAGCAACACAAGATATAGAAGAACTAAAAATGGCTTTTCGTAAGAATCGCAATAGGCCATGTGATATCCAGATCCGAGACTTGTGTAAATACGTTGATTTCGATGAGATTAAAGTACCGTTTGACTGGAAGGTATATCAATATACGTTAGAGCGCCCAGGTATATCAAACCTTCAAAAAGCGTTGCGTCACAAACAAAAATACATTCATGACGGCTCTTTCGTGTATCGCCATTATTTGCGAAATATGTATGGAATACCCCCCGAGTTCAATGAAATTGTCTACATAAAGTATTTATCACAATGTGGAAACAACATGTTTGTTGTGGAATCGATTAAGACCCATCAAGAGGCAAAGACCCATCAAGAAACATCGCAAACCAAATACGATATGAACACAACGCGCGAATCCACTACAGCTAGTATCCATTCAAATAGTTCAACGCCGCGCACACATTCATCTTTTTCTAGTAACACGCTTGTGAAGAAGCCCAGTTTAGAGGCGCTCTACAAATATTTCCGTTCAGAGGGAAACGCATCATATCCGTTAAATGACACATATTTTCGATTGTATTTTGAGATACCCGAATACTTCAAGAGTGAAATATATATTTCCTGTTATGCAGAACATGTAGAAAGAATCAAAAACATAAAAACGACACAGTGGAATTTAGGTGAGAACTCGTGGGACTCAAGTTCTGTAGTATCCGACTTGACGCTACAATCAACAAACACGTATTCATCAACAAACACGTATTCATCAACAAACACGTATTCATCAGTCGCAACAGCAAAAAGCAATTTTTCTATGAAAAGTCTGATACAAAGCACATCACGACCGACCAACGCAGCCACTCGTACAAAGACAATAAATCATCGTTTGCACGCATATATGGAGTGGGTCACATCATTGTATTCGTATATGGAGGTAACATATCCTGAAGATGTGTCAATATACAAATACTATAGTGAAAACAAGGAGATTACGCCCTTGGATGCCGAATATTTTTCAATGTTGTATAAAGTAAAAATAGAGCCCCATGCATATGTAAAAGCATTTTCTCTGTTTGAAGCATTTGGCTTGAATCAAGAAGAAACAATCGAATCAAAAACACAGTGGACGTCGGATACGATGAATTCGATCTTTCTGTATGCATCAAAACAAAATACAAAACATAGCGAAAACCAGCTCCAATCTCAGACGAATTCGTTAACAAGCGCATATTACATTGAAATATACAAACTGCCTGCAACATTGGACGTTGTGATTTATTATCGTACATATCAAAATACATTAAAAGTATTCTTCCCATCGTTAGAAGATGCGCTTGCAGATGGGTCGTTGTGTAAATGGATAAATACCAATTCATCGTCTGCACCATCAAGTCCATCAAGTCCATCAAGTCCAAGTCATCCAATGAATGAAGTCAGCGTACCTCCTGCGCTTGACAGTAACTATTTTCGCAATGTATATTCCATTCCGACTTCGTTTGATGTAGAAGCGTATATAATACGTTATCCCGAGTTGCGTTCGGCAATAGAAGATCAAGAAATCGAGTTGATAAACTCGCACGCGCCTATTTTATTTCAGGACCATCCCATTCTAAAGAATACAACTAGTCCGTTTGAAATAGTGTGTTATGACTATTATTATCGAAATAACGCGCAATATAAAATAGACGAACGCTATTATCGTATTTTATTTGACGTACCTGAAGATTTCGAGACTGCAATATATTGGAAGCGTTATCCTGAAAAGTTCACAACTCCATTGTTTTCGCAGCGTGACCCGAACACTCCGAGCACTCCGACCACGTCGTTAGCCCGTGAACTAGAACAGTATCGTGTAATATGTGAACGTTATCGTAATGACATAATAGCAAGGCCCCACTCAAACCCATTGGATGGTTTATATTATAAATTGTATTATGCGGTTCCGGATGATTTCGAAGAAGATGTATTCAATCATATATTCAAAGATGAAATACAGGCAAACACACAGGCAAACACACATGCAAACACACATGCAAACACACAGCAATCAAAAAAGAAATATTATGAATTTGTGGCGTCGGTGCTTTCCAAATCAGAAACACACGATGGTTATCAAAAGGTATTATACGAAAAGTACAACTTACCAATAGATTTAAATTTTAAAACATACCAAAGGCGGTATCCATCGTGTGTATTACCGAACGCGAGACATACGAAGTTCCACAAAGTAAGTGAAAGCATACGAAACGGTCGAATATTAGATGACGCATATTATCGCATGGTATATGGTATACCGGACGACATCAACTTTGTGGAATATATAAAATTCTATTGCGACAAGTTTCATCTTCCAGACACATTGTGTGAACGCATTATGGACCAACCAACGGAAATCGTGAAAAACACCAATATAGTAACAGACACAGAAAAGATGAAGACGTATATAGAAACATTAAAGGAATTGTATATATATCTCACCGGTCATTATCCGGAGTTTGCAAAATCATATCCATACGAAAAGGTGTTGGAAGAAACAAAGAAAATTCACTACCCGCAATTATCAGCCCTGTCGCCTTGGAGGTCCGCACAATCTTCTCTAAAGTTTGACTATTTTTATACAACAACAAAGTCACTATATTGTATTACAAGAGACGGTGTAGTATATTCAAAAATGCTAGAAACATTTGAGCTCGAACGCAGGACCCTTCCGGCAAGCGACTCCGATTTCTTCAAATTAACAATGCGGATTAAGTTATCACATACAAAAATTCCTGTTGCTTTTGCGGTAACAAGAAATGATTCACATGTATTTTCTTTCTTTGGCCCACAAGTAAATCATACAAATGAAGAAAGCTCCAATGCATCGAGACTATACGTAACAATATTATCCGACCCCAATCCCGACCCCAACCCCCAGATCCAGCCCCAGACCGAATATGAAATTCATATTCCATTTCGAGACATGGTATATATGAATGTATTGAATGAAAGCATCATAAAGAACAATATAGACAAAACAAATAATAAATTAGTACCGGGTTCCGATGTGTTAGTTTGTATTACAAAAGAAGGAAGTGTGTGGCTAGTATCGATTGATAAACTCTTAGAGCGTCATGAAGATGAAGTAAATTCTGTGACAAGCAATACAAGCAATACAAATACATCAATGTGGGTCCAATATGAACCAGCAATTCATTTCCAAAGCACCAACACCAACACCAACACCAAACCCAACACCAACACCAACGACGTAAACCAAGTTCACATATTCGAAATCACAAATTGCGTAATAAAAGACGGCAACTGTAGCGCATTGTGTATGCCCCAAAAGAACGCGGCGTCTGCAAGTACAGAGAATGAGACGAATTACGTAGTATATTATGACTTTACCGCAAACACGTGGAAGCCTTATTGTATTCCAAGCGGAACTCTAGCGTCTTCAACGCCATCTTATATAGGAATAAGTGTGTATAACAAGGACACATTAATGGTCCATTCAAAACATCGCAATAAAAATAGTCCTTCACTGTTTCACATTTCATCAAATAAAGGAAAAACTTGGCGTTTATTTTACGAGACACATGAAGACGTGTATAATGTATTTATGGTAGAGCCTGAAAGGGCGGTGTTCTGTATATATGATGCAAACAATCGCAATAGGCGGTATAAAATGTGTATGGTAGCAAGCCCAATCACATCTCAAGAACAAGGAGCCACAGAATCGTCCACAGAATCGTCCACAGAATCGTCCACAGAATCGTATAAATATCAAACATCGTGTCGTAAGAAATGGAATTTCGTGTACGGGGTCCATGTAGCAAATTCTCAAACTGACACGCCGGAGACAATTATTGCAATCGGAGCTGACATGTTTGGTTCGCGGTATACGTGTTATCAAAATTAAGCGACCCCACCCAACTCCCGTCCAACCCAACTCCCGTCCAACCCAACTCCCGTCCAACCCAACTCCCGTCCAACCCAACTCCCGTCCAACCCAATATCACATATACTTGGTCGTGTAGCTAGCCTCGTCCTGAAATAGAGAGAATCACAAACAATGCAACAATGTAACTGAATATTCTTTTTAGGAAAAAAAATAATCCTTGCGTATTGTATAATGACATTTATTAACGTCGACGTCACCCAAACCCCCAGCGGAGATGGAACAACAACCATTGACCTATCGTACAGCTTCCAAGCGGACACCTATTATTCCAATAATGGGACCGCCAGCGGCGAATACGTCTCAGACAAAGACGGTATCTTTGACGCAACCTTAACAACCGAACCATCAGGTGCAATCATTACAGGTTTAATACCCGGTAGTATATGGGTAGTCCATGTTGATGGTCCTGACGGCTCTGGTGGAACACAAGAGATAAAAGTAGAGGGTGTCCCTGCAAAACCAGTCAATAATTCAAACTGTACCGTCACAGGATATTTAAACAGAATCAATTTCGATTTCTCGACAAACAGTACGATCTGGAATTACGGAACTCCATCTAATGCAAAGGTTATAATCAAGTCGCTCAATAACGCAACTACCTTTGATGTCTGCAATATTGACCTGTCCGCCAATAAAAAATCGTTTGATATTTCAGGCTTGACACAACTAACCAACTATGAATTAAAAGTACAACTAACAAGTACCATTGGAGCTGGTCCAACGAGTGACTCATTTGTTGTCCGTACAGACAATCAACGTGCCGCTGTTACCATCACAAGTGCGATTGGAGTCCAATCCTTAGAAAAGGATTTGAACGCATCATATGTTGATATTTGCTTCAATGTAGGACCTGGACCAAACGCAGCCGCAGAAGGCGATATCATTCGTTATGCCCTTGATGGCTGTGCCAATCTGCTGCTTGATACTAGTGGAGAGGTGAAGGCTGATGCTTCAGGAAATTATGGCGTGACACTTACATCAACTGATTTAACGGGTGGAGACCATACCATCAAGCTTCTCATCCAGGCCAAAGGTACCACCGATGTACCTCTTATCACTGATGGTAACGCATCAAACCCGGCGAATTTCAATATTAAGTTTAAGCCTGATGATCCTTCTTTCAATGTCCCCCCCGAAAACGCTACTAACAACGCGATAACTTTTAGTTTTGATACTGACGGTAACAATGGATGGTTACCATCGTACAAGGCAGTGGTTACCGCATCTGGCGACGCCGCGACAGCTTCCAACGAAATTGTCTTGACATCCGATCAAGTGTCTAGCGGGTCGGTTACTCTTACTGAGGGTCAGCTTACAGGATTACCTGGCGTGGCCCTAAACAGTGACCTTGAAATCCACATCAAGAAAACTGTGTCTGGTCTCGTAAATGACGGCACTACAACAACATTAGACCTCAGTAATACTAACGTCGATCTTTTTTACATTGTGGACCCCGAATTCAATAGTTGCAGCGTGACAGAAAGCGACGATCCGAGCCAAAATTACCTCCACATTGATTATAACATTAGTGGAGATGCCATATCGACCAAGTCTGTGTTGAAAGCCTACATTCGTTACGACCAATCATGGAACGCGACTAACCCCACAGTGAGCGGTGAATCCACCCCAATAACTCTTGGTACCCAATTAGTGGGTGTAAATGTAGCAATTGATAGCGGCGCAAGCGACGGCTCCAACGTGTACGTATTATTGGAATTAAACAATGAAGGGAAGAAAGCATACAAGACCGCCTCGCTTACGCTTAAAGATAGGGAGCCCGAGCCAAAACTCGATGAGTTATTTGGTTGGTCCGATTATCCCGCATCCACCGAGACCAATGCAATCTTCGATTTCGAGTTCAACAAACCTACCGACGGTATTCTTGCGGACTTGCGTTTTGAAGTGTGGCTCAAGGATTTATCCAGTGGCGTCTTCAACCAAGTGGCTAGTTATATCAAAGCAACTAAATTGCGCGCAGGTGGTGTTACCATTCGCGCGTCAATCGACAAGAACTTCATTGTGGATGCGTCCGGATTCACTCCCAACGACCTCAGCTACGACAATAAAACCGACCTAAGTTTCGGTGTGGCCCAGACCAACCCTAACTATATCCTTGAATCAAGTGACTTTACAACCGGGTTTACTAATAACAACGGTACTGGCAATCAGACTGTCGTTCAGACCGTTGTACCTGTTAAGTACCATCCCGTAGATGTGAATATTATAAGTGTAACAGTTGGTCCTTCTAATACATTGAAGGTAAATGTCGTAGGCACCAACTTAAAAAATAAGGCTAGTTTCATTGAAGTATTTGACAGCAGTGCGAACGACTACATCAGCCTAAACAGTGCCAAGACCAGCGGCACCTTTTTGGAAAATAATGGCGAGACTCTTACTGTCATCACAACTGCCCCCATATCAACAACGTCTGAATACAGACTTGTTCTTCAAGTAAAGGAGAATGGTAATGTCCTCAGTCAAGACACTCAAGTATTCACATACGCATTTGCGCCTCTAATTGATACTACTGCTATTACTGCACAAACCGCCAAGGTGAGTGGTTTAACTGTCGATGCATCTCTAAATAGTAGCAACACAGCTGATGTGTCAGGTTATTACGCCGTTAGTATCAACCCCAATGGTGCTGCATTAACCACACTTAACGCCATGTACTATTCTGACATTTCTACAGACTTCGTTAAGGTGGACGTCCCTGTAAAGACACCCCCTGATGAACTCAATGGAACTTACACAGCATACATCGACTTCACAAATATGGAAGGTGCAATTCTTATGGCTGCAAACGACATAGGTTTGGACGCGCATCATTTTTCCGCCCCCCAATAATCGCAACTATATAACAACTCAATCATGAAATGGGTCCATTAAATCCGCAATAAATGAGTTCAAACGCTCTGGATCAATGTGACGATGTAAGTTACTGTGGACCCACCCAAAACAAAAAATCTTATACCAAATAGAGACCCGTTGATGTTCTGCATTGATCATTTCTTGTTTAAATATCTGATCAATGACTCGAAAGGCGCTTTTAGATAATAAAATCTCCTTCATAATTTCCTTTTTCTTGGTGTAAAGTGATTCAAGTATTCCGCATTGTGCGGTAGAGAGTCCATTATTCCCGCCTGCCATATATTGTTGTTGTTTGGCGTTCAAATAGCGTATATCGTTCTTTACGTGTTTGAGCGAAACAATTAATTTGCGGCGAATATCCTCGATCCGTTTAATAAGGGAAAAGATATTGGTATGATAGATCACGGGGTAACGGTATCGAATCACGCGCGGAATAATAAAGGGGTTTGTTTCTTTAATTTCCACAATTTTCTTTTCGACTTCTCGTAGTTTTTCCATAATATGTCGTTCGCTTTCATTGCGCGATTGTGAGTCATGTGCGTCAGAACCCGTGTTTTGAAAAAGCAATACGGACCCAGACATGAATTCTACGCTCGACTGTAACTTGTCGTATTGATGTGCGCATATTTTATGTCCTTCGGAAGCGGCGTCTAGTTTCAAATAATTCACAAGGGATAAAAGGAATACAATGGTTGCATTAACACTGGCAAGAATCACCGCGTTGAAAGAGCCAAAATACGAAAAACCCGAAAACACGGTAGCAACAGTGGAAAGTCCAATCGCGGGCAACATTAAAAAGTTCAGTTGCATTTCCACGTGATATTTTGCTTCCATGTACAATATTTTCTGTCCTTTCAGGTAGCTAGCTAAGATATCAAGGGCCGACGACAATTTGTGGGTATTATCAAAATAGTGTTGTAAGACGCCTTTTTCGACGGCTTCATATGATAGTTTGGTAAAAGGCACGAGCCCTCCATTTTCAACAATTTCGTGTTGTATTTGAACGCCAGTAGGCTCATCGGAGCTGTTATCTGTGTCGTGTTGGTCGTCAAACGAGTTGCTGTCCCCGGGTGCTTCGGAGCCCGAAAGTAGTGAAACAAGTTCGTTTCCGTAGCGTGCAAAGTCCTTTGAGTCAACATATATCTGAAATCCGCTTTCATCATATGCATCCAGTTCGTCGGGTTTAATAGATAAAATGAAGTCATCGTCGTTTGGATGCGTGTCGAGAACTTGATTGCGTGCGTCATAGACTTGGTTGCGTGCGTCATAGACTTGGTTGCGCGCGTCATACACTTGATTGCGTGCGTCATACACTTGGTTGCGTGCGTCTTGAGATTCGCATGACCTTTCCGAAATGGGGCTCAACTTCTGTGTGTATTCCTCAATTCGTTGATGTACGTTGACGTGTGTTTCACTGATGTTTTGTGTACGATCAAGTTGTTGATTATATTTTTCTTGTGAATGTATTGAATCAGAATTCATGTGTTCTATTAGATTCAATACATTTTTTGCTTTAGGTAATAACGGATTCCAACCCAATCCAACCCAACCCAACCCAATCCAATCCAAATCCTACGAGAAACACATATGGTTACCAGTTTTGGAAGGAATAACATGAACGAAGCATCCCATGGAAGCACTTGATTGGTGAACGCTGTTATTGTATGCATTTCGTTTGGCGGCATTGGTGAGTGTAAGATTGCATATTTGATTCGCACGTGTTCGTTCGCGCGTAAAGTAGCTGGAACTATGGTGTTCGGGTCGGTTACTATCGGGTTGAACGGTTTCCTGTCCTTCCCGTCGTTTACGCAGAGTCAAATATGTGCGTGTGGAAGCATGCGAGCGTTTAATGACGTTCGGGTCGTTGTTGCAGCATGAAAACGCGCCATTTGTTTTGGTAACAGCAATAGGGTATTTCCCGTGCGAGCCGCCGTGGCCTTGTGGGCCTTGGTAGCGTGTAAAAGGGGTACCTTGGTAGCAGGAACCTAAATCGGTCGGTCCTACATATTTGTGTGGGCGTAGCGTACCGTTGAGTGCAAATCCGTTATTGTTGTGGCTTACAAGTTGAAAGTATCGCGCATCGGCGTGTTTCTTTAATGTAGCAATCGACATATATATATTATTAGGGTATTTTAAAACAGCATAGAAATATATCGAAATATACAAACACAAGCAAATGCAAATATTTGTCAAGACGCTAACTGGAAAAACAATTACGTTAGAGGTGGAGCCTTCAGATACAATTGACAATATAAAGACCAAGATCCAAGACAAAGAGGGTATTCCCCCCGACCAGCAGCGATTGATTTTCGCCGGAAAACAGCTGGAAGACGGACGAAGCTTATCGGACTATAACATCCAAAAGGAATCGACACTGCATTTAGTATTACGGTTAAGAGGTGGAACAAAGTAAACACAGCCAACACAGCCAACATAACCAACACAGCCAACACAGCCAACATAACCGACACAGCCAACATAGTCAACACAGCCAACATAACCGACATTATCTAAAAAATTGATTTATACAGTATTCTATAATGCTACTATACAAATTAAACTCCCAACAAGCTTTCCTTACCAAAATGAGTGCAAACACGAACCAATCTGTAAAGAACTCTACCCATCAGAGAACCCATTCTAAGATGCGAACTCCAAATAAATCGACGATTTCGCGAGGACCCAAGCATACTCCGTTATCATCATTGAAGGAGAACAGCCGTTGGAGAATGGAGCCAACAGTACCGTCAAGTCGTCCAGATAATCATTCCCAGTTATCCCACAACCACAACAACAACCACAGCAACAACCACGGCAACAACCACAGGTCATTTACAAATGAGCGTCCAAGGCGCAATACTAGGTATCAGTATACAATTCCCGAACCTGAATTAGTTACTAAAGCAACGGCGCCGCCAT
>Ga0213863_10000005_pt1 | contig 205826 bp, 199 predicted proteins | sample PICome_8_FD_160128 | JGI IMG/M metagenome (GOLD analysis project Ga0213863, IMG submission 160128) | Coastal seawater microbial communities near Pivers Island, North Carolina, United States - PICO497 | ecosystem: Environmental > Aquatic > Marine > Coastal | place: USA: North Carolina...
ACAATCAATAGCTCAGTTGGTTAGAGCATCTGACTCATAATCAGAGGGTCCTTGGTTCGAGCCCAAGTGGGACCACCCTTAAAGCCCTTTCTTTTGAAAGGGCTTTTTGTTTTTCTATCACCATACACGTATCGAAAAGCACCTAAAAGCACTTCACGACTTTCATTTTAAACATTTTATAAAACTCTTAAAATGAGCAAAAAACTGACAGACATTTGACAGACATTGGCTTTTAGTTTTTTTCTCAACACGCTTTGTTCCAAAGCTAATGCGCTAAGGGGTACTCTTCATGTATAAATAATTGAAATAAAATTTAATATATTTGAGTAAGCCAAGTTTAATAAAATGAAAAAACTCTTCTTGCTCTCCGCTTTATTAATGTTTTGTTGTGATGATGATACAGACTGTTTCACGGTCATAGATAAGATCATTTCGGACGGCGAATACATTTTGGTTGGCGATTTTGATACCTCAAATTCAGATGACGACGGCCCTCTCAATGGCTATGCGGACGTCAATTTGCCCGTTTCCCAAGAGGTTTATGACACCTATGATATTGGCGATAAATATTGCTACGATTAGTAAAGCCACAGGAAACAAGTGTTCTAAACTAACAAAAACACTAAAATACTTACAAAACTTTTAACATTTTTTAAATTAATAATATTTATTTTTAAAAAAATTTAAAGTTTTATGAAAAATATTAAAGATTTCGTATTCAAATGGTACCCTGTAATTCTTGCATTTATATGTCTGCTTTACTCCGTTGGTTTGGGCCTTATGGGACAAACTGAAGAAGCCCAATACTCGGCCCATTGGCCTGGAACAATTCTATTATTTGCATTAGTAATCAGACAAAGAAGAAGAGTATGAGTGTAGCAATGTTTATTATAGGGGCTATCATTTTCTCATTTTATGTGTACTTCCTCATCTGGAATATTTTCCACAGTACAAAAAAACAACGCGAAGAAAATAGGTACCCAACACAAAATGATCCGGTAGACCTTGACGGCATGGGGAATTTTAGCCGATTCCCTGAGAATAAATAGTTAGTCAGGAGAATCATCGCTGTTTAATGATTTTATTTTACAAGTAAAATTTAATATATTTGATCTAATTCATTAAAATATTAAAAAAAATAAATCATGAAAATTAAAACAGGGGGTGTGGGCTTTCACGTGGCATATAAAGTACCAAACAACAAGACACAAATGATGGAGTCATTCTTGGATTCGCATGAAAACTTTATGCGTGAAACTCACCATATCGAAGGTACAGTAGAGCCTGTTGTGCTTTGCTATGCGGTTTTGAAAAGTCCAGAGTTTAATAATCCACTCGATCCAAGCAGTGGCGAAACAGGATATACGCTGTATGGTATAACAGAAATTTACAATGGCCCTGAAGGCGCGCAAGCACATATGGTGCTTGGACAAGAGCGTGCGGAAATGTTTGCAGAGCTTGTCAAATTAACTAATGAATATTGCGTAAGTGGGATATTGGGCGCGCCAATTATTCGCGCCATGCATTAAACTAAAATAATCTTAAAAAATGAAAAAAATAATTATTTTATTATTGTTGTTTGTAGGTGTGAGTGCCATTGGACAGCAAATGGGGTTCAATTATGTAGAAATTACGGCCGAAGAAAACGCTGAAAAAGCAATCGCTGAGTTGTTTGACAGCTATATGGAAGGCAAGGACAGAAAATCTGGAAATATCTTTTTAGAGCGTCTTCGCCATGGAGGAGAAAATGGGCGAACACATCGAATCGTCTGGATATGGGAACTAGATAATGGAGGCTTTGTGGAAGAACCAGGTGAAAATGAATCAAAAGCCTTTTGGAGAGGACTTAGAACATTGGTTGATTCATGGGGTGAGGCAAGGGCTGGTCGAATATTAAATGTTCGTTTTGGTGATGAGGAAAAGAATTCATCCATACACATATGGGACATAAAAGCAAGTGATGAAGAGGCTTTTATTGCAGCTCAAAACACATTGGTAGAAGAGGCTTCATCAGCATTTGAAGACCGATTAGTTGGCTTTGGAACTTATGATGTCAATACCCCAAATGGCGCTACTCACTGGTTTCTGGTTTCTGGAAAGGACGTAAACGATCATTTGAGTCTGTATAGCGCTCTTCGAAAAGAACACGAAAATGCTTTTTCAAAATATTTTAAGAACAGAGGCGAAGTAGAATACGCTCAAGATTTTATGGTAAAGAGAATCAAAACCTACTAATAGATTTTGAAAAATATTAAGCATAAAAAAACCCACTCTTAGGAGTGGGTTTTTTAATTGTTTTCGGAAAACGTATTATACAGACTTTACGAATGGAAGTCCAGTTTTTTCATTTTCAACAATCTTTTTTCCAGCAGGAAGGTCACACGTGTTTGAACGCTCATCTTTTGCGAAATAATAAATTGTTTGGTTTCTTCCACCTTTCAAGACCACGTCTTTAGTGTGTAAATAATAAGTTTTTCCTTTGCTATTTTTAAATGAATATCCCATAATGTAATTATATTTTAGTCCAAATTACAAAAATTACTTCGGTATTACCAAAAATTTTATCAGATAAATAACATTTTTCTTAAGAAGTAGGCCTAATTGTTAATAAAATCCAATATTTCTGCCCAAACTTTTATTAAGTCCGGAGGCATTTCAGAATCTTCCCAAGGCTGTTTTGCCCCAAAAACATGATTACCACCCTCAATGCATTTATAAATACTGTTTGAGCTCCATGCGTGTAGTTTTTTGGCTTCTTCAATAGAGACGGCTTGGTCGGCATCGCCATGAATAATAAGGCAAGGAATAGTACATTTTTTAGCGGCGCGTTCAATCTGTAATCGAGCCTCATGGGCTAAAAAATCATTGTAAAACTGAATGTAGTGGGGCATTTGCTGCTTGGTGCGTTTGTTTTCTACATAATACACACCATCTTTTTTCCACCTCCTAAGTGCATCTCCTTTTGGAAACCTTGTTTTATAGTCACTAACCCCAGCTAAGGTGATTACTTTTTTTACTCTTATATCCTCGCTGGCTTGTATAGTGACGATTCCACCGCCCCTACTATGGCCCATAAGAAAAATAGATTTCAAATCTATGGCATTAACCTCTTCATGATTTTCAATAACCCAATCTATGACACAAGATAGGTCATGAAGCTCTTTGGTATAGTTGTTTTGTGCAAAGGCTTCTAGATCGGGAAAATCTAAAGGCTGTTGAACAGTGCCGCCATTGTGTGAAAAGTTAAACTTTAAAAATGCAATCCCCTCAGAAGCAAAGGCTTTTGCCAACAAACCCCATGCACCCCAGTCCTTGTAGCCTTTGTACCCGTGACAAAACACAATGAGCGGGGCGGTTTTTACAGTATCTTTAAAAATAAGATCAAAAACAATAGGCCGATCTTGTGGCCTATAGATGACCTTGTTTAGCTGCTGAACAATCATACCTCTTTTTCAATAAATTCAATGTCTGGATTAAACAACTCTGCAAGCAACTCCACCAATTGTTTTTCATAGGCCTCTAAAATTGTCTCTGAAATGTGTTGCTGTTTTAAAGCGCTATTCCCAAGTTTATCTTTTTTGGTGAATTTAATATACCCTGATTTAAAATTCTTGAATGAAAAAATTCCTGCTTCTGTTGGACCATCATAAGGTTGGGTCTTATTAAGTATATAAGCATACATTAAAATTTGGAAGCTCTTGTTGTGCTTTTTATAATCCTTCGTGATATTACCCCAGTCGACTAAATTTAAGTCTGTCTGTGTCACCTTTGAGGTCTTGTAGTCAATGATTCGCTTAATTCCATTACAAATATCTATTCGGTCAACATTCCCCTTTAATCGAATGGGAAATTCAAATAATGAGTTAGTGAAATCATAGGCAACAGGCTGCTCAACAGCCAAGAGCTGAACCTCATTCCCTGCTTTGAGAAATTGAATTTCATTGTCCAAAAAATTACGAATATAGCGTTTAGCGATTTCAAAACTTATGAGGTTTTTACCCTGTGTTATGTCGCCTCTCTTATAGAGTTTTTTGAAAAATTTTTCTACTGTTTTAGAAATTTGGGGTTTTAGTTCTTCCAGCTTGTTAGGATCTAAAAACGCTCCGATGAAAGGGGTGTAAAACGCCTCCAAAGTGTAATGGACAACACTGCCAAATGTGCTAGCCTCTATGATTTCCTCTAAATTGTTAGGCTGTTTTAGCCCTAAAATTTTATAATTATAAAACTCAATTGGATTTCTAATATATTGCCCCAAAGATGAAGGCGAAAATCCCACCTTAGCTATAGCCTCAAGGGATTTTAGAAGTTTCTCTGTTTTTATAACTTGTACCGGAGATGTGCTCTGTACTTCTATTTTAGGTGTAACTATTTTGTGCTGTAGCTGGTGATGGCCTTCAAGTTCCATTTGTGCCAAAAATCGACTAGGCTCACCGCCATTTAAAGCGTCGGGTTCTGTGTTATAAACAAGATGAATATTTTTAGCACGTTGCATAAGTCGATAAAAATGATAGGTGTATACCGCGTCTTTTTCTTTGTAGGTTGGCAGGCCGTTTTCAAGTTTGACGTCAAATGGAATAAATGAATTCTGTGTTTTCCCAGCCGGAAGAATCCCCTCATTCACTGAAACAACAATGACCGTTTCAAAATCTAATACACGCGATTCCAGCATGCCCATAATTTGAAGGCCCTTTAGTGGCTCTCCCTTGAAGTCTAAGGTTTCCTTTGCCAACAACTCTCGGTATATAGTGTGCATGATTTTAATAGAGCTGATGTAATTATAGGATTGACTTAAGTGCTCTATTTGATTGAATAATTCGAAAAAGCGAAGTAAATACTCCAACGGCAATACATTGTTACTTTTTTCAGTATTGTAAGCTAATTTCAATTCAAAAATCAATGTTTTAATCTGTTGGAAAGCGGTTTTTGGTTGATTGTTCCAAGGCGCTAAAAGAAGCTCAAATGTGTGTTTTAAATCTGGAGCGAGTATAATCAAATCGCGCAAAGATATGGCAGTACGATTTTGGTCCTTTATAGCATTGAAAAGGCTCTTAAGAGAGTTCGTGGAGTTTTTAAATAATAACGAAATAAAAGGGTGTGTTAAGATTTCATAAACATCTTTGTAGTAAAATACAGACTGTTCAGATGTCGTCTGAACCAGAAACCACTGTTCAAAGAAAGAGGCCAGCGGGATTTGACGTAGTGGCAGCCCCATGGTGATATTTATACTTTTGACCTTTTTAGGGATCGAGTGCAATACAGGAAGTAATAATGATTCATCGCCTAATACTAGGGCCGTGTTTTCAAGTTTATTTTGTTCGTATAAATTGTCTAATAGTTCTCCGACATACTTGACCTGACTAATGTTTTTTGAAGTCCCTGTTATATTAATGTTTTTCTCTTCTTGGTAGTACTTTGATGCCCAGTTGAAATTGTGCGTTTTGTAAAAAGGCCATGTCTTTTTATAATCCCTCATAAAGTGGCCTGCGTCATGAAAATTCGCCTCCAAAAAACCTTGATCAATATCCCAAAATATCTGTGCTTTATTTTGCTGCAATAATTCTTGAACTAGAATGGCTTCTGAAGAATTTAAAGCATTAAAACCCAAGAAAATATGTTGGCTGCGTTGGCTGTTTTGAATATACTCTTCAATATTATCAACAGCAGCTCTATACATCAGCCCCTGATAACCAATTCCTTTATTTAAGAGTAGGTCCACAAGTCGTGTATAATAATGTTTTAGCTCTTGCCAAAAATACAAATAGCCTTTAACCATTTCAGTAGGGTTGGGCTCCAAAGACCAGTGATTCATATGTTGAATAGCGCCGAGGTAATCGAATATTTTTGATGGAGGAATTAAATACCGGTCAATCTCATTGAAATCTTGTATGACCATAGGAGCCCATTTTGAAAACTGATCAAAAGACTCTTGTTTGTCCTTTGGGGTTCCTGAAATATAAACACCATAAAATTCAAAGAGCAACTCGACAGCACTTATCTTCTTCAGTTGTGAGAGCTCTTCCACAAAGGATTCAATAGAGCAGATCTTAGGTAAAAAACTTGCTTCTGTTGTGTGTGTTGAAAGTTCTTGTTTTAAAAAGACCCCTGCGCGTTTATTGGGCAAAATAAAGGTTAAAGCAGATAAATCTGTTTTTTTGTTTTTTAGCTCTTTTAATACCTCTGCGATGAAACTTGCCATACCCTAAAAATAAAAAACGCCTCGCAAAAGCGAAGCGTTTTTAAATATATTTTTGAGGTTTAAACGATTAATTCGCAAGTTTTACCTCTACTCTTCTGTTTGTAGCTCTACCCTCAGAAGTATCGTTAGAAGCAATTGGTGAGTTTTCACCAAAGCCAATAGACGACAATCTTGAAGCATCAACTCCATTAGCTGTTAGAAAGCCAACGACTACTGCTGCTCTTTCTTCAGAAAGCTTTTGGTTGAATTGTTCAGAGGCAGTACTGTCTGTATGTCCTTCAACTACAAAATTTGCTTTTGGATATTCTTTAAGAATTGCGACGATTGCTTGTAGTGTTTCATTGGCAGCCTCTTGAATATCAGATTTTCCAGTCGCAAAGTTTATTGTTCTTGCATAGCTTGTCAATTGAGCTTGTACATCTTCATTTGGCGCTTCTGGGCAACCGTTGTTTGCTACTGTTCCTGCTTCATTCGGACATTCATCATCCTTATCTAAAACTGAATCGCCATCAGTGTCTGGCCATGGGCAACCACCATTTGCAGCGTCACCAGCTTCGTTAGGACACTTGTCATCGGCGTTTGCAACACCATCGTTGTCTGAATCAGGACAGCCGTTTAGAGCTGCTACTCCTGCTTCACTAGGACAGCTGTCTTTGTCATCAGAAACACCGTCTCCGTCAGTGTCAGCACAACCATTAAATTCGGCTAAACCTGCTACTTGTGGACAAGTATCCTCAGAATCTTGAATGCCATCACCATCTGAATCTGGACATCCATTAAACTCAGCTAGACCAGGAACTTCAGGACAAGCATCTTTTTTGTCATAAACGCCATCGCCATCTGTATCTGTGCCTCCAAAGTTAATTGAAAGACCAACATTATGTTGGAAATGCTTTGTTAAGTAGTCTTGAAAAGAGTGCTTATATGTTGACTGGTAAGTCAAGCCAATGTTGTCAGAAAACCAGTATGATACACCTACGGTCCCATTTACTGTTCCTGCACCAACAAGTGCAGCTCTACTGCTGTTGTTATTTGAGTTGTAAGGACCTTCTTCAATCCATGTGTAACCTCCACCTAGGCCAAGGAAAGGCTCAAAGTTTCCAAAATTAGCTAAATCTCTTAGTGAATACTTTACTGTTGCGTCAAGCGCATAGTACTTCAATTCATCAACAGAAATATTTTCATTTGTTACATTATCAGATCCCCATTTTTCAATGATGTTAAAAGACCCAGAAACACCAAAAGAAAAGTTGTCCGTAAGGTATTTAGAAACAGAAATTGAAGACAGTGAAGGAACAAAATTCCAGTGCCCTTCAACATTGTAGAGCTCGTCAAATAACTCTCCTTGTGGTGAGTCCTCTCCAACAGGATATACATCCACAGCGTTAACACCAACGGTAATTTGCCACGGGTTGTTATCGTCTTGAGCGTTTACGTTTGCAACAAACATAACTAGCATGAACGAAAGTGCTAAACTTTTTAAATTTTTCATAATTATTTTTTATTTTGATAGAAGTTAAATTCACTGCAAAAGTAATGCGTAAAGTTCACTAAACAAATATAATGTGTGAAAAATGCACTTTTTTCATACAAAAAACTAAAAATCAGTAGATTAACTAATAATATTCAAGGTTTTTCCAACACTTTTAAATGCGGCAATAGCCTTGTCAATGTGTGATTTTTCATGAGCTGCGGAGAGTTGTACACGGATTCTAGCTTTTTCTCTTGGTACTACAGGGAAGAAGAAACCTATGACATAAATCCCTTGTTTAAGAAGTAAACTTGCCATTTTTTGAGCCAACTTTGCATCATAGAGCATCACGGGTACTATTGCAGAATCACCATCAATAATGTCAAATCCAAGATTTCTTATACCTTCTTTAAAATAATTTGTATTGTGTTCAAGGCGATCTCGTAAACTTGTATCATTTGATAATAAATCAAAAACTTTAATAGAAGCGCCTACCAAAGCCGGCGCTAATGAATTTGAAAACAAGTAAGGTCTAGACCGTTGGCGCAGCATAGATATAATCTCTTTTTTTCCGGTAGTATACCCCCCCATGCCACCGCCAAGTGCCTTGCCTAAGGTACCTGTTATAATGTCTATTCGCCCCAAAACATTCTTGTCCTCCAATGTGCCAATCCCTGTTTTACCTATAAATCCCGCGGCATGACACTCATCAATCATAACCAATGCATCATACTTATCTGCTAGATCACAAATAGCATCAAGAGGGGCGACTAAACCGTCCATAGAAAAGACGCCGTCTGTTACAATAATTTTAAAGCGTGCACCACTAGACTTAGCAGCTTGTAATTGAGTTTCTAAGTCCGCCATGTTGTTATTCTTATAACGAAAACGCTTGGATTTACACAAGCGTACACCATCTATAATAGAGGCGTGGTTTAAACTGTCCGAAATGATCGCATCTTCAGCGCTTAAAAGTGGCTCAAAAACTCCTCCATTTGCATCAAAAGCTGCAGCATACAATATGGTGTCTTCTGTTTGATAAAAATGTGCAATTTTTTGCTCTAGTTGTTTGTGTATATCCTGAGTACCACAAATAAATCGAACTGAAGCCATTCCAAATCCATGGGTATCCATGGTGTCCTTTGCGGCTTGAATAACTTCAGGGTGATTAGCTAGGCCCAAGTAATTATTGGCGCAAAAATTCAATACCTTTTGTCCTGTATCTAGCGTGATTTCTGGGCCTTGAGATGATACGATAATACGCTCTTCTTTGTATAACCCTTGTGCCTTTATGGCTTGCAATTCTTGTTCTAAATGCTTTTTGATAGACGTATACATGGAAAATTATTTATATAACCGTTTTAATTGTAAGTTCTGGGTGAATGTACACCAATATTTTTTTTTCCACAATATACCCCAATTGCTGAACAACAGAGGCATAAGTTTGGAGCTGCTGTTGGTGTTTTTCTAAATATTGCCCGGTCTTATAGTCAATTATTACAGCCTTGCCGCTCGCGTTTACAACGAGCCGATCTGGAATAATAATTTGGCCCGAGCCAGTCATAATCTCGCGCTCGTTATACACCTCAACATTAGGACTAAAGTACAACTTAAGTTGTGGGTGGAAAACGATAGATTCTAGAATTTTAAAAAGCGGTTGGCTTTGCTCTGGTGAGATTAACCCTTCCTCTAAAGAAGTGTTAATTGTCATTTGAATATCTGATGACAAATACACTCTAGCTAATAACAGGTGGATTAAGTTTCCTTTTTCAATAGCTTCTTTTTGAGCACTGTCCCAAAAATAATCAGCTTTTAAGGCCATAGAAACATTGAGTTGGCTTTTTAGTGTTGACACAAATTTTCTTTGCAGCTGCATTGGGTGTTGTGGGGCATCGAGAGCAGCAATTGGCTGCATTGAACCAAAGGGATATCTAGAAACTTCAGCACGCCACGTTCCTGTAGATTTTAGAAATCCAATAAGAATGTCTGAATAAGTCTTTAAATCTGCTTTTGATTTGTTTGCTGATGATTGGTTTCCTATAATGTAAAGCTGCTCAGTAGCACGGGTAAAAGCAACATAAAGTAAATTGATATTATCTAATTCCAACTTGGCCTGATGCGCCTTATATCTGGCTTTGCCCTCAGCACCATAATGCTCAAAATCTTTGTTGTAATTGATCAAAAAATATGGAAAATTATCATCTAGCTCTTGTGTTGGCATCCATTCTTTAGGTTCAATTTCTTTATAAATACTTAGTTCTGCAAAAGGGAAAATAACAATAGGAAACTCTAGCCCCTTGGCTTTGTGCACAGTCATAATCTGCACTGCGTCCATCCCTTCCGGAGAAACAATACTAAGCTTTTCTTTATTGTGTTCAAAATAAGTCAAAAACGGGGCAATACCCGACGACTTTTTTTGAGTAAATTCAAAAGCTATGTCCAAGAAAAATTGAATGTGTGCATTCGTGTTTTGGGCCAAATGAAATGTAGATATAATGTATTCAGCCAACTCATATACAGACAGCTGAATGGCTGTCTGGGGGTCGAAATTGATGTTGAATTGTGAAAATGACGCAAAATACGACAAGAAATCTAAGTGCAAATAATTCAATCGAAACTGGTGCCCGTCCTTGACATTGTTTCGGCTAATCAAATAATTCAAAATATTTAATTTCGCTATAGTGTCCGTATTGTCTGTAAGGAATGAAAAAATATTAATGATAAACTTGACTTCCTTTGATTCGGCTATAAGAAGTGTTTCGTTAGAAATAATATCAATGCCTTTGGAACTCAAGTAGTTTGCAACAGCAACCCCTTCCTTCCGTTTGCGCACCAATACACAAATGTCTTTATATTTGGCATCAGGACTAGAGGCTTTATATGTACTAATGTTGTTATATACTTCTTCTGTGTAGAGCGCTTCTTTGTCAGAGCCTTGGTCAAAATCTAAAAAAGAAAGCTGAACATACCCCAACTTAGTTTTGTTCTGTTCTTGAGTTGCGGATAAATAAAGGTTCTGATGTGAAGCGTCAGAAAAAACGGCTTTTGAGCAGAAGTTGAAAAAGTCATTATTAAATTTTACTACTTCTCTACAGCTTCTATAATTTGTCGGCAAATTAGCAATACGTGGATCAACCGGAAGTGTATGTTGATTGTTAATAAGACTTATAAACTGCTCTGGCTTACCCCCTCGCCAACGATAAATCGATTGTTTTGCATCACCCACCAGTAGCACGCTGCCCTTCCCTGCTGCCAAAGCATTAGTAATTAAAGGGTCTAGGTTTGTCCACTGCAGTTCTGAGGTGTCCTGAAATTCATCAATAAAATAATGATTAAATTTCTCACCAATTCTTTCGTATATAAAAGGTGCGGGTTGGGTCTTTATTTCTTTCCCAATAATGGTGTTAAATTCTGAGATTAATATAATATTTTGCGCCTCCTTGATCGCATTGATTTCATTTTGAATAAGAGTTAGAACAGAAACTGGTGTGACGTTTTTGCGGATATTTTGAAGATAACGTAAGCGATAAACAGCTTGCTTTGTACTCAAAAAGGCGGCTACTAAATCCGGTCGTAAAGCATCTATTTTTTGTGAAATACTTTCTGAGGTGTTCTTTGTATACAAAGGAGTTGTCTCGATATTCTTGTGCCAAACCAAATCAAATTTAATATTATATTTTTTGGCTGTAAGGGCCGCAAAATGCTTTGGCAAGGAGCTCTTATAAAAATCCCCAAAAGTCAGTCCTTGCCCAGCAATAAGGTCTAAAACTTGATTGGCGGCCTCCGATATTTGTTGCTCTAATGCTTTATATTCTCTTTCGAGGCTAGCTTTCAGGCCTTCAAATGCAGCTAATTTTTGATTGGATAAGGACTCCAAATATGGAAGAGCAGTTTCTTGAGTAAGTAATTTTGCTGATTTATACAAATCCAAGGCAATATCCCAACTTTTATCATCCTCTAATTTAGAAAGAGCATAGGCCACAAGGACTTTAGTAAGCGCCTTGTCTTTTCCTGTTTTTGAAATCATCTGATCAACGGCTTTTTGCAACAAACTTTCTGTATCTAACTCTACCTCAAAATTTACAGGAATTCGGAGATCATAAGCAAATGTTCTTATGAGCCGTTGATTAAATTTATCAATTGTGGACACATCAAATCCGCCATAATTGTGTAATATTTTACGGATTAATTGTCTTGCTTTATCATGGATTTTTTCTGGACTTAAACTCAGTTCATGGGTAAGGTCAGTAAATAAATCGTCTTTTGTGGTTAGGATGTTTGACGACGAAAAGCGAAGTAAGGCTGAGACAATACGCCTTTTCATTTCGTCTACCGCTTTGTTCGTAAATGTAATTGCAAGCACATGACGGTGAGGTAAATAAGCTTCTGAAGTCAGTACTATTTTTAAGTAATCCTTGACTAAAGTATAGGTTTTGCCGCTTCCCGCAGAAGCATTATATATCTTGAATGATGAGCCGCTCACTAAATAAAATTTATACCAAAATAAACAATCTAAATCACATACTTAATTTAATTTGAATGGAAAATCGTAAATTTGATCTAAAGTATTTAACCTTAAAAATAATAACATGGCTTTTGAATTACCAAAATTAAACTATGCTTACGATGCATTAGAACCAAATATTGATGCAAGAACAATGGAAATCCACCACTCTAAGCATCACAACGGATACACCACAAAATTAAACGCTGCTATTTCAGGAACAGCATTAGAAAACGAGAGTATTGAATCAATATTAAGCTCTTTGGACATGAGTAACAAGGCGGTTAGGAATAATGGTGGTGGATTTTATAACCACAGCTTATTTTGGGAGGTAATGAGCCCAATTGATAAAGGCGAACTTTCAGGAGAATTAAAAGATGCAATCCTTGAAGCTTATGGTTCTTTTGAAGACTTTAAGTCTGCGTTCTCAAGTGCCGCTGCAACACAGTTTGGCTCTGGTTGGGCGTGGCTTTGCGTCCACAAAGGGGGTAAAGTAGAAGTGTGTGCTACGCCTAATCAAGACAACCCACTCATGCCGGGTGTATCATGTGGCGGCACTCCAATTTTAGGTATTGACGTATGGGAACATGCTTATTACTTAAATTATCAAAACAGACGTCCAGACTATATCAATGCATTTTTTAATGTAATCAACTGGAATGAAGTAGCAAAACGTTTTGCGGCAGCGAAATAAGCACACAAAACTATCGTATAAATAAAAAAGGTGAACAGATGTTCACCTTTTTTGCCCCAAATCTACCATGAACTTAACCTACTTATGTTATGGTGAATCAAATATATACTTTAATTATTTAGCCTTTTTGTTTTTTAGACGAAATGCGCTTTTTTTAGACGAAATGCGCTTTTTTAGTAGGCGCGCTCATTTTTACCTTCGTAAAAGTTTATAAACGCTTGATTAACTACGCGATTTCCTCCGTCAGTTGGGTAATTTCCTGTAAAATACCAGTCTCCTAAATTATCCGGGCAAGCCTTGTGTAAATTTTCAATGGTTTGAAAAATAATTACAACCTCAGCGTTTATCTCATCCCCGCTGAGTAAATCAGCTATTTTGCTTGATATCTGCTCTGCGGAAAATGGTGAATAAATCTCTTTGACGAAGTTCTTTACCTCGTTGTCACTCAAATGTTCTTGCGCCTTACATTTGGCGTAAACATCATCAATGAGCTGATGTTGCTTGTGGTCTTTTAGTAGTGCTAGTGCCGCTCTAAACGCAACCAAACCTTCTAAATTTGCCATATCAATGCCGTAGCAATCGGGGTAGCGGATTTGTGGTGCTGAAGATACCACCACAATTTTTTTAGGGGATAGGCGGTCCAACATTTTTAATATACTTTTCTTTAGTGTTGTCCCGCGTACGATGCTGTCGTCAATTATAACCAAATTGTCTTCTTTTTTTACAACGCCATATGTAATGTCATATACGTGTGCTACCAAATCGTCCCTACTGCTGTCTTCAGTAATAAATGTTCTAAGTTTTACATCCTTAATTGCGATTTTTTCTATCCTTGTATGTTGCGATAAAATTTGAGTTACTTTCTCTGCCGACAAAGAGCGTCTTCCCTCCAAAATTTCATCTGTTTTTGTTTTGTTTAGAAATGCTTCAACCGATTCAACCATACCAAAAAAAGAGGTTTCGGCAGTATTGGGTATAAATGAAAAAACTGTGTTTTTAATATCGTTATTGATATGTTTCAAAACTTCTGGAACAATAAGCTTTCCTAATAATTTTCGTTCTTTGTATATTTCAGCGTCGCTACCTCTCGAAAAATAAATCCGCTCAAAAGAACAGGCCTTACGTTCTGTGGGTTCTAAAATTTTATTTATTGTGGTTTCTCCAGATTTTTTGGTGATAATAGCATGTCCAGGTGGGAGTTCGTGAACCGAGTGGTAATCCACATTAAAAACGGTTTGAATTACCGGTCGTTCTGAAGCCACAACAACTACCTCATCATCCATGTAGTAATATGCTGGGCGGATCCCAGCCGGATCGCGTAAAACAAATGAATCGCCGTGGCCAAGCATACCCGCCATTGCATACCCTCCATCCCAGTTTTTTGAAGACTTTTTTAAAATCTTTTTGAGATTTAAGCGTTCCGCAATTAAAGGAGAACATTCCATTTTAGTATAGCCTTCCTTTTTTAATTTTTTATAAACTTTTGAAACCGCATCATCCAAGAAATGTCCAATACGCTCCATAATTGTGATCGTATCTGTGTACTCTTTTGGGTGCTGACCAATTTCTACTAAATTCTTAAACAACTGACGGACATTAGTCATGTTAAAATTTCCTGCTAAAATGAGGTTGCGGTGCATCCAGTTATTTTGTCTCAAGAACGGATGTACACTTTCAACACTGTTTTTTCCAAATGTTCCATAGCGAACATGGCCAAGCATGACCTCCCCTAGGTAGGGCACCATTCTCTTTTGTAATGCGGTGTTATTAGTACATTCAGGATTATTGACCAAGACGGTATTAATACGTTCGTTGATTTGCTCAAACACGTCTTGAATGGGTTGCTGGGCAACAGAGCGCACACGGCTTATATAGCGCTCACCAGGATTCATGTCTAATTTTATACTAGCAAAACCAGCACCATCCTGGCCTCTATTGTGCTGCTTTTCCATGATCAGGTACATCTTGTTTATCCCATAAAAAGCAGTGCCATACTTTTCTTTGTAAAAATCTAAAGGCTTTAAAAGGCGAACATGGGCTATGCCACATTCATGTTTAATTGCATCACTCATGTGTGAAGGTTGTGGTTGGTTAGTGTCTTTGTAATAATACCATTTGTACTCAAAATTGATACAGTTTATTAAGTTAATTCAATGTCAAATTGGGTTAAGTTTTTAAACATCTGAAGCCGCTCAAAGACCTCTTTAGATGATAGATCACTAATTCGCTCTGTTCCAAATTTTTCTACAGTAAAAGACGCTAATGCGGAGCCATATACAACAGCTTTTTTCATGTTTTCGAAAGTAAAGTTGTTTGTTTTGGACAAAAATCCTGCAAACCCGCCAGCAAAAGTGTCACCAGCTCCCGTAGGATCAAAAACCTCCTCAAGTGGAAGTGCAGGTGCAAAAAACACATTGTCGCCGCTAAATAATAATGCGCCGTGTTCTCCTTTTTTTATCACTACGTGTTTAGGCCCCATTTCGTGAATGTTTCGTGCTGCTGCCACCAAAGAGCTTTGCCCTGATAATTGCCTCGCCTCCTCGTCATTAATCGTAATTACATCGACTCTTTTAATAACTTCCATAAGATCCTCTAAAGTATTGTCCATCCAAAAGTTCATCGTATCCAATATGACCAAAGCCTCTTTATTGGTAACTTGATCCAAAACACTAGATTGAACAAGAGGGTGCAAATTTCCTAAAACAACAACATTGGCATCCTTAAACTTAGAAGGCACTACAGGTTGAAAGTCTGACAACACATTAAGTTCAGTAGACAATGTGTCTCTTGTGTTCATGTCGTTATGGTAGCGTCCACTCCAAAAAAATGTTTTGCCTGATGAGATAATTTCTATGCCAGAAATATCAATGTTGTGTTGGCGAAGAAGCTCTAAATGAGTCTCCGGAAAATCTCCGCCAACAACCGAAACTATCGCACTCGCTGTGCCAAACTGCGAAGCTGACAGCCCAATGTAAGGTGCTGACCCCCCAAGAATTTTATCGGTCTTCCCAAAAGGTGTTTCAATAGCATCAAATGCAACAGTACCGACTATTAGGAGTTTGTTCATAAACTTGTAGAAAAATTAAAGGACAAATCTACAAAAAATTATAGGTTATTGACGTTAAATTTGACGCAAAAAGTTAATCTCACTTTCTTCCAAAATCTGCAGGAATTTCACCCCAAGATTTTGTGTCCCATTTTACAACTTTAGTTGTAAAAGTGTTGTTTTGTAGCCACTGTTCTGCACGATCTATTAAGACAAAAACAGCTTGGTTTTCTTTGGTGCGTTTCAATTTTGTGTTACACTTTTTTTTTCTGACCCAACTCATTGCGGTTACAGAGTCTGTATATAGCATGACTTGGCTTTCTTGATTTTTAAGTAATGCGAGTCCGTGAACTAAAGCTAAAAACTCCCCAATATTATTTGTGGCTTTCTGGAAAGGTCCTTTGTGAAAAAGTAAAGCTTTGGTTTGGGTGTCAACCCCCCTATACTCCATAACACCAGGGTTTCCGCTTGAAGCAGCATCAACAGATATAGAATTTAAGTTAGGCCCCTCTATTTGATCTCCTCTTTTTGGAATGCCCTTTTTAGCTTTGTTTTTTTCTATATAATCTTCGTAAAGCCCTTCAAATGCTTTAACAGCGGTCGCCTTTGTTGCAAAAGACTTGTATTGTGCCCCTTGAAAGTTTTTTATTTGCAACTGGCATTCAGACCACGTCTCGAACACACCTGTTTTATGACCCTTCCAAACGGTATAATATTTTTGTTTGGCCTTAGGCATCTGACAATAAAATATTTTTGATAATCTTGGGAAAATGTGCCATTTCTAGCTTGTGAACCTTGCGTGCTACATCATCTGCAGAGTCTTTAGGGTCAACAGTGCACTTAGCCTGAAAAACGATTGCTCCTTCATCATATTGCGTATTCACTTGATGTATTGTGATCCCTGACTCTTTAACCTTTGCTGCAATAACCGCTTTATGCACATGCATTCCATACATCCCTTTTCCTCCAAAATCAGGTAACAAAGCAGGGTGAATATTTACAATTTTATTTTCGAACTCCTTAATTATGTGCTCTGGAAATTTCCACAAAAACCCCGCAAGTACAATAAAGTCAACTTTGTATAAATGCAAAGCCTTAATAACAACATGAGGGTCTAAAAGTTGTTCTCTGTTGAAAAGCAATGTGTCTACAGCTAGAGATTTTGCGCGTTCTAAAACTTTGGCGTCCGAATTATTTGACAGCACCAAAACAACCTTTGCAGTGGTATCATTTTGAAAGAACTTTATGAGATTTTCGGCATTGGAACCAGAGCCAGATGCAAAAACAGCTATTTTTTTCATTATATTTTAGTCTTTAAAACTAATTATACTACAAAAAAAAGGATAATATTTTTAATGGCCATCCAATTCCCTTGATGATTATCTGATTATTGAAAAGAATCCACACATTTTTTTAGGATTTATTCTTTTTAAAATAAAGTTTTTTATTTTTGCACCCTAACTAAAACTTAAAACTAATTATTATGTCAGACATTGCATCAAGAGTGAAAGCGATTATCGTTGATAAATTGGGCGTTGATGAAAACGAAGTAGTAACTGAAGCGAGCTTCACAAACGATCTAGGAGCAGATTCACTAGACACAGTAGAGCTTATAATGGAATTCGAAAAAGAATTTGATATTCAAATTCCAGATGATCAAGCAGAAAACATTGCCACTGTAGGTCAAGCTGTTTCGTACATAGAAGCAGCAAAATAAAAACTATTGTAATTTTTTTTTATGAACTTAAAGCGAGTTGTGGTCACTGGGCTTGGTGCGCTAACGCCCATAGGGAATAACAAAGACGACTATTGGAGTGCTCTAGTAGCAGGAAAAAGTGGTTGTGCTCCTGTAACTTATTTTGACACGGAGCACTTCAAGACTAAATTTGCTTGTGAATTAAAAAATTACAACGTATCTGACTTTTTTGACCGCAAAGAAGCCAGAAAAACAGATAAGTTTGCGCAATATGCTATGGTGGCTTCTGACGAGGCCATCATAGACGCCAAGCTTAATTTGGAAACCATAGATAGGTTTCGTGTTGGTGTCATTTGGGGTGCGGGTATTGGTGGAATTGATACTTTTCAGAAAGAAATCGCCAATTTCGCAACAGGCAATGGTATGCCGCGTTTCAACCCGTTTTTTATCCCTAAAATGATTGCTGATATTGCGCCAGGCAACATTTCCATTAAACATGGGTTTATGGGGCCAAACTATACAACTGTTTCGGCCTGTGCGTCTTCAGCAAATGCAATCATTGATGCTTTAAACTATATTCGCCTTGGTCATTGCGACGTTATTGTCACTGGCGGAAGCGAAGCTACAATCAATGAGTCTGGTATGGGCGGATTCAACGCAATGCATGCCCTGTCGACAAGAAATGAAAGTCCGGAAACCGCATCTAGACCTTTTGATGCAACCCGAGATGGCTTTGTTTTAGGTGAGGGTGCTGGCGCGCTAGTTTTGGAAGAATACGAGCATGCTAAGGCAAGAGGCGCTAAAATCTACGCTGAACTTGTTGGCGGCGGCTTGTCTTCAGATGCTTACCATATGACCGCTCCTCATCCTGACGGAATTGGAGTAACCGCAGTAATGAAAAACTGTTTAGCTAACGCTGGCCTAAAGCCAGAGGATGTAGACGCCATTAACACACACGGAACATCCACGCCGCTAGGGGATGTTGCTGAGTTAAAGGCAATTTCAAGAGTGTTCGGTAGCCACGCAAAAAACATAAACATAAACTCCACTAAATCAATGACAGGGCACCTACTCGGTGCGGCTGGAGCTATAGAGGCCATTGCTTCTGTACTGTCTATGCAAAACGGAATTGTTCCGCCTACAATCAATCACACAACACCCGACGAGAATATTGATCCGAATCTCAATCTTACACTGAATAAGGCTCAAAAAAGAACTGTAAATGTTGCCATGAGTAACACTTTTGGTTTTGGTGGGCATAATGCTTGTGTTGTTTTCAAAACTCTAGATGACTAAATTTTGAACTATATTCAAAATATACTAAAGTTACGCCATAAAACAAACAACAAACTCAGTACTGCCCTTGAACCTGTTTTAGGGTTTAAGCCAAAAAAAACACATTACTACGACAGAGCCTTTACCCACCGTTCTACCAACAAAAAAGACGAGGAAGGTAACCCCTTCAATTACGAGCGATTAGAGTATGTAGGCGATGCTATATTAGGAGCGGTTATTGCTCACTATCTATATGTTTCTATTTTGGATGCCAATGAAGGGTATTTAACAAAAATGCGTTCAAAAATTGTAAGCCGTTCGCATTTAAATAAAATCGGCAAAAGCTTAAACTTAATCTCCCTATTAGACTCCAAATTAGACCATAATAAATTTGGTGACAACATTCATGGCAACTTGTTTGAAGCACTTGTTGGAGCAGTGTTTTTAGATCGCGGCTACAGTGCAAGCGAACGATTTATTTTTGACCGCGTCATCGACCCTCATGTGGACCTTGATCAGCTCGAAGGAAAAGTTATTAGTTACAAAAGCCTTATGGTTGAATGGTGTCAAAAAGAAAAAAAGAAAATTTATTACGTCCGTTGTCAAGACGAGGGTGTTGACGAAGTAAAACACTTTTCAGTGCTTTTGAAGATTGAGGGCAAAGTGATTGCCAAGGCACGTGCTACTTCTCGAAAAAAAGCTGAAGAAAAGGCAAGTCAAAGGGGGTATTTTGCGCTTCAGGATAAAATACAATTGTAGTTGGGAAACTCACTACATCGTTTTCGTAATAATTTAAAACTATGGCAATATGGTCGTGCCTTCTGTTTGCGCTTTTATCTTTATATTTACACCAATGTTTTTGAATTAAATTATGGCAGTACATAAACTAGTTTTGGACGATTTTGTAGATGCTGATTATTCGCTTTTTGCAATCCACTGCGACCTAGAAGATTACCGCCTTGCCTTTCATATAAACTGCGCTTTAAACACAAATTTGAAACGCACAAAAGAAGATATTGACTTTAACGACAACGAAGCTTCATTTTCCTTGTTTGAATGGGAAAATACTAATTTAAAAACTACTTGGAATTTAATTAAAAATAGCTGTCTTGTAGAAGATAATTCTATCAATCAAGGCTTGTTTGCAGACCGTTCAGAAAAAAACTGGACTACATACCATCTGCTCGATGAACATTCTTCGGTAAATTATTTTTTAAAAATTAGAGGAGGAAACAAAGAAGCAGACGAAACTGCATTAGAATTGCAAAAAATTTCGGCAATAAATATGGCTTACGCAATAGATGTCGAGGAACTAAAATCAAAAGATTACTTAATACTAAATTAATGTCATACAAAAGAAAAAAGACCAAGATTGTTGCCACTTTAGGACCGGCAATTGATTCAAAAGAAATGCTCTTAAAAATGGTCGCTACTGGCGTAAATGTCTTTAGAATAAACTTCTCACATGCAGACTACGACGATGTAAAAAAGCGTATTCAATATATTCGTGAAATTAACGAAGAGCACGGGTACAACGCCTCTGTTTTAGCTGATCTTCAAGGTCCCAAGTTGAGGGTTGGCGTAATGAAAGATGATGTTGTTGTAGCGCCAGGAGACGAAATTATTTTCGCAACAGGCACTCGCTTCGAGGGAACAAAGGACCGTGTCTACATGACGTACGACCGCTTTCCTTTAGACGCTAAGCAAGGCGAGCAAATCTTGCTAGACGATGGGAAGCTAATCTTTGAAGTTGTCTCAACAAATCAAAAAGATGAAGTTAAAGCTAAGGTAATTCAGGGCGGTCCCTTAAAGTCGAAAAAAGGAGTTAACCTTCCTAACACTAATATTTCACAGCCAGCGCTGACAGAAAAAGATAAAGAAGATGCTCTTTTTGCTATTGAACAAGAGGTAGATTGGATTGCGCTTTCGTTTGTGCGCAACGCTGAAGATTTAATGGAGCTTGAGGCCATTGTTTCTAAACACAGCAGTTATAAAATCCCCATTATCGCAAAAATAGAAAAGCCAGAGGCCGTCATAAACATTGATAAAATTGTCGCTTATTGCGATGGCTTGATGGTTGCTCGAGGGGATCTCGGCGTCGAAATCCCAGCTCATGAAGTGCCTTTGATTCAAAAACAATTGGTGCTCAAGGCAAAAAGCGCGCGTATTCCCGTAATCATAGCCACTCAAATGATGGAGTCTATGATCACAAGCCTAACACCCACTAGAGCAGAAGTCAATGATGTAGCGAATTCAGTGATGGATGGTGCTGATGCTGTGATGCTGTCTGGAGAAACATCTGTCGGGCAATATCCTGTTCAAGTGATTCAAAAAATGTCAGACATTATCAAATCGGTCGAAAATTCAGAGCTTATTAATGTGCCCCAAAAGCACCCACACATTAAAACAAAGCGCTACATTACAAAGTCTATATGTTTCCATGCTGCTAATATGGCCAACGAAATTAACGCACGAGGCATAACCACCTTAACAAATAGTGGCTATACCGCCTTCCAAATATCGGCATGGCGGCCAAAAGCGCATATTCTAGCATTTTCATCTAATAAAAGAATTATCTCACAGCTTAATTTACTCTGGGGTGTCCGTGCGTTTTATTACGACAAATTTGTGTCCACAGACCAAACTGTTGTAGATGTTAATAAAATTGCCTTGAAAAAAGGTTATTTGGAAGATGGAGACATGGTAATAAGCCTAGCGGCAATGCCTATTCAAGAAAAGGGCATGGTAAATACAATGCGTGTTACTGAAGTCAAGGCTTAAAATTCAAACTTCAGCTGCACCGTAACGTCTTCTGGCGCAACATGCTTTTTTATGTTGCTGTTTAGGTTTGAGATAGAAATTCCCACAAGCCGAACAGAGTTTTGAAGCCCTTCTTGAAAAAGCAACTCCTTGGCGTGTTCAAAAATAACATCTGCCGTGCTTATAAAGTAAGTCAGTGTTTTGCTTCTTGTTTGAAGTTTAAAATCGCTGTATTTGATTTTCAAAGTAATGGTCTTTCCTGCAATATTTAGCCGCTGTAAACGCCCTGAGACTTCCTGAGCAATATGGTTTAACTTTTCAAGAATAAAAAGTTCACTCGAAAGGTTATTTGAAAAAGTGCGCTCGGCCGCTAAAGACTTTCGAACTCGGTTTGGCTTTACAGAGCTCAAGTGAACGCCCCTAACAACATTAAAATAATATGCGCCGGATTTACCAAAGTGCTCCGTTAAAAACTGCTGGGTTTTACTCTTCAAATCCAGTCCTGTGAAGATACCCAACTCATACATTTTATGAGCAGTGACCTTTCCAATGCCATGGAATTTTCTAATATCAAGGGCCTCTAAAAAAGCTAAAACTTCTTCCGGAGGTACTGTTTTTTGGCCATTGGGCTTGTTGTAATCACTTGCAACTTTAGCAATAAATTTATTAATCGAAATCCCTGCAGATGCACTAAGCCCAACTTGTGTTTTAATTTTTTCTCTTATTTGATATGCTATACGCGAGGCGCTTTGTATGCCTTTTTTATTTTCTGTGACGTCAATATAAGCTTCATCAAGAGAAAGGGGCTCCACAAGGTCTGAGTATTCAAAAAATATAGTGCGAATTTTGTTTGATATTTCTTTGTAACGATCGAATCGAGGAGAGACAAAGACCAATTTAGGGCATAGCTTTGCCGCCAAAGTGCCGGACATTGCGCTGCGAACACCAAATGTTCGCGCTTCATAGCTTGCAGCGCTAACTACCCCGCGCGCTTTCCCCCCACCGACAGCTATGGGTTGCCCTTTCAAAGCTGGATTATCCATTTGCTCCACAGAAGCATAAAAAGCGTCCATGTCCACATGAATAATCTTTCGAATTGGTAAATCGCTAAACATAGTGTAAATTTAATGCTTCTAATCCATACCTAATTTTATTTGTGAAAGAAATCGAGCGTAAATTTTTAGTCAAAAATGACAACTTTAAACATGAAGCCATTAGAGCCTTAAAAATGACCCAAGGTTATTTGTCCAAAGACCCTAAGCGCACCGTACGAATTCGAATTAGCGGTGAACAAGCGTTTATAACAGTAAAAGGAGAGGCCTCAAAAAGTGGGGTTTCTCGTTTTGAGTGGGAAAAAAGTATCCTGGTAGAAGAAGCACAGCATTTAATTGCTATGTGCCTCGATGGCGTCATCAACAAAATAAGACACTATGTCCAATATGAGAATCATCTTTTTGAAGTAGATGAGTTTTTAGACGACAACCATGGATTAATTGTAGCAGAGGTTGAGCTCGCTAATGAAAATGAGGTCTTTAAATGTCCAGAGTGGTTGGGTAAAGAGGTAACTGGAAAAAAGAAATATTACAACAGCCAATTGAGCCAAAATCCTTTTAGGCGCTGGTAGGTAAGTCTGTTTTAAAGAAATTACAACAGTAAAAACAAAAAAATATGTCAGAAACAATAAATATTAAAGAAACGCTCAAATCATTAGGAATTGAAGAGCATAATTTAGGTTCTTCAACTGGAAATAAATGGTTTGGTTCTACAAAATCTATCTCATCTGTTTCGCCAGTGGACGGTAGCCAGATTGGCACTGTGTCTATAACGGACCCAGAACAATATGAAATGATCATGAGCAGCGCAAACACTGCTTTTAAATCTTGGCGAACATTGCCTGCGCCACAACGCGGAGAAATTGTTCGGCAATTTGGCGAGCGGTTAAGGGTTTTAAAAAAACCATTAGGCGAGTTAGTTTCCTACGAAATGGGTAAAAGCCTTCAAGAAGGCCTTGGCGAGGTTCAAGAAATGATAGACATCTGTGACTTTGCAGTGGGCTTATCCCGGCAATTGCATGGATTGACTATGCATTCTGAGCGCCCAGGACACCGGATGTATGAGCAGTACCATCCTCTGGGAATTGTAGGGATTATCTCGGCCTTTAACTTCCCTGTTGCTGTGTGGGCTTGGAATACCGCACTTGCATGGATTTGTGGCGACGTTTGTGTGTGGAAGCCCTCAGAAAAAACGCCTCTATGCGGAATTGCTTGTCAAAAAATTGCTGCAGCCGTGTTTACTGAAAACAACTTACCTGAGGGCATTTCATGCTTAATTAATGGAGACTATTCCGTTGGTGAGTTCCTTACAAAGGATAAGCGAGTCCCATTAGTTTCCGCTACTGGATCAACTAGAATGGGAAGAATTGTTGCAAAAACAGTTGGAGAACGCCTTGGGAAGTCGCTCTTAGAACTTGGGGGTAATAACGCTATCATAGTAACCCCTGATGCTGATATAAAAATGACTGTAATTGGGGCGGTATTTGGGGCGGTTGGTACTGCCGGCCAGCGCTGTACGTCCACGCGCCGTTTGATTGTTCATGAGGATGTTTACGATACTGTAAAGATGGCCGTTTTAAAAGCTTATAAACAATTGCGTATTGGTAACCCTTTGGACCAAAACAATCATGTGGGGCCATTAATTGACAAAGATGCTGTTGAAAATTACCAAAAAGCATTAAAGGATGTTGTCGCTGAAGGCGGGAAGATTATTGTCGAGGGCGGGGTTTTGAGTGGTGTAGGATACGAAAGCGGATGCTATGTTAAGCCTGCTATCGCTGAAGCAAATAACCGTTTTAAAATTGTACAGCATGAGACCTTTGCTCCAGTTCTGTATCTTTTAAAGTATTCTGGGGGGGTTCAAAATGCTGTTGAATTACAAAACAATGTAGCCCAAGGATTATCATCGGCCATCATGACAAATAATCTGCGTGAGGCGGAGTTTTTCCTGTCTCAATCAGGAAGTGATTGCGGAATAGCAAATGTAAACATAGGAACCTCGGGGGCTGAAATTGGAGGTGCCTTTGGCGGTGAAAAAGACACTGGTGGAGGTAGAGAGTCTGGAAGCGATGCATGGAAAATATACATGAGGAGACAAACCAATACTATTAACTACACTAGCGATTTACCGCTAGCGCAAGGCATTAAATTTGATCTGTAAGCTTTTAACCTCTTCTTACTAAAAAAAGTCACATAAATATGTGACTTTTTTTGTTTTTAATGTCTAAATGAGCGTAGGGTAAATTTTTACCCTCATTATAATTTAAAATAATGCCTCATGACTAAAAAAACAGCCTATTTATTTGGGGGCTTAGCTTCTCTAATTATTGGATCCGTTCTGCACATTTCATTGTGTGGACATACAGATAAGATAACCAAGCCCGCTGACATAGCTAAAGGGCTAAAACAAGACAACAATTCTATGCCTTTTATGTTTGATGACGGATATACCGTCATTCATAGCAATGATAACTTTCGTTTTATGACATCTGGTCATGCGCTTATGCAGCCTATTTCAGATCATTTATTGTCGTGTGTAAATGAAATGATTTTACACTTGAAGGAACGAAAATCCCAAACACTAAGCATCACCGGACTTTACAGAGACAGCGAAGATAATTTATCTAATTTTGATAATCTTGGTATTGCGCGTGCAAATGAAATTAAAAAATTTCTAGTGAGCCAGGGGCTTCCAAAAGACCAAATTGTCATAAGTAAAAACATGATTGAAAAAAGGCAGGACGGAAAAGATGTTTTGACGGGTTATTATACACTAAAAGTTGAAACTGCAAATGAGCTATTGTTAAAGTTAGAAGGCGTCAAATCAAGTATCATTGATGATCCAGTACTGATTAACTTTGAAGCTAAGATGCCCAATGCAGTCTTAAACCCAAACCAAAAAAACAAATTAAAAAGCCTCGCAACATTTCTTAATAAGTCAAAAAACGCGCAGTGCATAATAGTTGGCCATACCGACAGCATTGAACACAAAAGACACCCCCGGCTTCTAGCAAAAAGTAGGGCTGAATTTACAAAAAGAACCCTAATGAAATATAACGTTAAACCTGAAAAAATAAAGATAACTTCTCATGGCTCATTAAAGCCAATCGCACTGAATAAAACAGATGAAGGTAGGGCGTTAAATAGAAGAACAGAAGTAATAATTAATTAAATACCCATGGGTAATTGTCTATTAATCCACCTTGGTGTGGGCTTATTATCTGCGTTTTTTGGGTTCCTATTAGGGTGTCTCTACTGCAAAAAGAGGGGCTACAGTGCTCTATACGGGTCAGAACAACGCAACAGATTGACTGTCGAACAAAGCGACTCTAAAAATGCAGCTCAAGAGCATTTGACAGGGGCTAAAATGCCGCAATTTAACGCAGCACTAGCAAAACAGGCTTATAATAGAACGGTAAAAGAAAACGACCTTAAGGTAATTGAGGGTATTGGTCCAAAAATTCAACATCTTTTTCATAATAATAATATTAAAACCTGGAAGTCGCTTGCCAACTGCAGTATCGAAAAATGTCAGTACATTTTGGATAAAGCAGGAGAGGCTTATAGAATCCACAGCCCAAAAACATGGCCTAAGCAAGCCCGCATGGCTTATGAGGGAAAGTGGCAAGAGCTGCGCCAATGGCAAGACAAACTTGATGCAGGCCATTAAGCAAAAAAACAGTAACCGTAAAAAAGTTGCGTTTTTAGTTGTACTTCACTTTTCGAAGTATGCGCAGGCTTTCTTTGTACAATTTGTGTAAATCGTGACTATACTTTGCCAAAAATGGTTTGGCAGACTCCAACAACGTCAATGCTTGTGTAAAGCCATTAAAGTGACAAATCAAATAAGTGATAGGGATGTTTTTTAAATCTTGCTGCTCCCTTTCAGTTAAGATTTGATGGGTCTTTAATTTTTCAATTATTGCATTGTTTGTGTTAAAAACATGATGTAATGTTTTCTTGTCATAAATAGGCGGCTGGAACAACAACTTAGTTTCAATGCTGTACTGTGCGTGATCAGAAAACTCAATACATGTCTCCTCTAATTTTAGATATTTATCTTGGCCATTGAGTCCTAGATTTACATACTCTATAATTTTAAAGCAATCAGCGTCATAATTAATTTCAACCTCATCTAAAGTTGAGTAAAATAGCCGAACCTGTTCGTTGATAAGCGCTATATCAACTCTTGAATAAAAAGTTTGATTTCTTACATTTTTCTTTTGGCCAGACCAACACATCACGAAATACTCCTTGAAAACCCGGTATGTGGGGTGATAATCCTTTCTATTGTTCAAAAAGTCAAACACCCCATCTAGCGTATATTGAATGTTATTTTGGGCGTGTTGCTCTATCGATGCTACAATTTTTGAGTTTACATCTCTGAGCTCAATATCAAAAACTTTCGGCATGCTCGTACTCCCATCTCTAAAAAAAATAGAGCCGCCGTAGTATTTCCAAATATTCTTTCGCAAGGCTGTAATTTTGCGTGTGTTTTTTGCTCTGATGGTAACTAAACCAACAACTTTATCATCCGAAAGATGTGGGAAAGAAACATTTTCGTACTGAATGATTGGCGGGCATTCAAGGTAAGCATTGATTAGGTTCTGGATTTTGCTATCATCAAAAAAATCTACTCCAATAATCTCATTTGTTGGGTCCTCTATTCCAATAATAATATAAGAATTGTTGTTAGGATTGGAGTTGGATAGTGCGCAAATATGTTTCAAGAACTTTGCCTTCCCTTCTTTTTCACCAATGTTTATCTGGCGCTTTTTATCGTAAAAACTGTTCTCATCATTGTGAGCTAGTAAGTTTTTGATAAGTAAGCGTTTATTAATCATTAGAATGAAATTTTATCTTTTCTATAAGTACTTTTTTTGTATCAAGCCCTTTTCTTAATGCTATTAAAATTAAAAAATAAAAGCCTATTCAGCTCTCAAAAAAATCTTTATTTTTAACCAATTCTTAACAGAACTAAGAAAAATATTTTAACACCTTGCAAAAGAAGAGAACAATATAATAGATCCTGAATAATGGAAGAAAACAGTCAAACAGTAGATATCAAATCAATAAACGAAAAAATTGAAAAGCAAAGTGCTTTTATTGATCTGCTTACTTTAGAAATAAACAAGGTCATTGTTGGTCAAAAGCACATGATAGAGCGCCTTCTGATAGGCCTTTTAGGTCAAGGTCATATTTTATTGGAAGGTGTGCCTGGTTTAGCGAAAACACTTGCAATAAACACCTTGTCACAAGCGGTTTCTGGTAGTTTTAGCAGAATACAGTTTACCCCAGACCTCCTTCCTGCTGATGTTGTCGGTACGCTCATTTACAACATAAAAGCAAATGAATTTAGTATAAAAAAAGGGCCAATATTTGCCAATTTTGTCCTGGCAGATGAGATCAACCGCGCACCGGCAAAAGTACAGTCAGCACTTCTAGAAGCTATGCAAGAAAAGCAAGTGACAATTGGCGATGAAACTTTCATTTTAGAAAAACCTTTCTTAGTAATGGCAACTCAGAACCCGGTCGAACAAGAAGGGACCTATCCGCTCCCTGAAGCTCAAGTGGACCGTTTTATGCTAAAAACTGTAATCGATTACCCAAAACTTGAGGACGAACAACTAATTGTTCGTGCGAACTTGAAAGGGGCATTTGAAAAAATAAAACCTGTAGTAAGTGTCAAGCAAATCCTAAATGCTCAAAAAGCAGTACGCGAGGTTTATATGGATGAAAAAATTGAAAAATATATTCTTGATATCATTTTTGCAACGCGCTACCCCGAACGCTACAATTTAGCAGAGCTAAAACCGCTCATATCATTTGGGGCATCGCCAAGGGGAAGTATTAACCTAGCGACTGCAGCAAAGTGCTACGCCTTCATCAAACGCCGCGGCTATGTCATCCCAGAAGATGTTCGTGCAGTTGTCTTGGATGTTCTTCGCCATCGAATTGGAATCACCTACGAAGCAGAGGCTGAAAATATAACCTCCGAAGATATTGTACACAAAATTGTAAATGTAATAGAGGTGCCTTAGTGGGCGTCTGTTAATTATCTTTTCTAGATTAAAAAATTCACGTGTTAGTATAAATGGATACAAAAGAGCTCCTAAAAAAAGTCCGTAAAATTGAAATCAAAACAAGGCGATTGTCTGATCATGTTTTTGGCGGAGAGTACCATTCGACCTTCAAAGGACGTGGAATGACTTTTTCGGAAGTAAGACAATATCAATTTGGAGATGATGTGCGTAATATTGATTGGAATGTTACCGCGCGATATAACGAGCCTTATATCAAGGTTTTTGAAGAAGAGCGGGAACTAACCATGATGCTCATGGTTGATGTTTCTGGGTCGGGACAATTTGGGACGTTTCGTCAATTTAAAAGTGAATTTATTACCGAGATTGCCGCTACCCTTGCTTTTTCTGCAACCCAAAACAACGACAAAATTGGACTCATTCTTTATTCTGCCGATGTCGAGCTTTATATTCCACCAAAAAAAGGACGGTCTCACGTCTTGCGCATAATTAGAGAGCTTATTGAATTTAAACCAAAAAATAAGCAAACCGACACTGCAGAAGCTTTAAAGTTTTTGTCCAATGTGATGAAAAAAAAGGCTATTGTTTTTCTGCTTTCAGATTTTATAGATTCTGGTTATGATCACAATTTGAAGATTGCGTCCGGAAAGCACGACATAACCGGAATTCGTGTGTTTGACAAGAACGAAGTCGAGATTCCTAATCTAGGAGTCGTGCAAATGCTAGATCAAGAAACCGGGACATCAATATTGGTGAATACAAGCTCACGAAAAACAAGGAGGGTTTATGCAAAACAATACTTAAACCAAGTCAACTATTTTAAGGATAGTTTTAAAAAAGCTGGGGCAGGACACCTCGAATGCAGACTTGACGAAAGTTATGTAAAAAAATTATTAGGTTATTTCAAACAAAGAGGATAAACAAAAGCGATGAAATTCAAAAGGCAGTATTTAAAATCATGGTCTAAAAAGCAGTGCTTTTTAGTAATGGTTTTGCTTGCTTTTGTTGGTAATGCACAACTCAAAACAGCTGTAGATACCACATCAATAAAGATTGGTGAGGAATTATTATACAGTATTGAAGCAGAAATTGACAGCACAACAGTAGTTGTGTTTCCTGAAGGGCAAACTTTTAAGCCTTTGGAAATGATTGAAAGCTATACCACAGACACCCTTCGCGGCAATTTTAAGTCCAAACTCATAAAAAAATACGGTCTCACCCAATTTGATTCTGGCGCTTATACCATTCCACGCCAAAAAATATTAGTTGGGGGCAAAACAATATTCTCAGACTCCTTACGCATAATTGTACAGCCCGTAGCTGTTGATACAGCCAAACAAAAACTTTATGACATAAAACCTGTAATTCATGTGGTGAATCAACGTTCTTTTTTCGATCATTATTTGTGGGCTTTTATTTTATTCTCGTTTTGTGCAGGTGGTGTTGTATATTGGTTGTTTTACAGAAAAAAAACACTTTCTGAGGAGGAGAAAATTGCAGCCCTACCTCCATACAGACGGGCAAAATTAGCTCTTGACAAGCTTGACGAGCAATCGTATTTCGAAGGTCAAAAAGTTAAAGAATTCTATTCTGAACTAACGTTCATTTTACGTAAATACCTCAACGAAAAAGTCTATGATCAGTCGCTAGAAAGTACAACAGAGGAGCTTATTCAGAGGCTTAGTGCACTTAGAGACGCAAAACATGTTTCAATAAATAAAGAAACTATAAAAAATATCCAGGCAACCTTGCAGCGCGCAGACTTAGTAAAATTCGCAAAATCAAAACCTGATTTTGAAATTGCACGTATGGATAAACACGTAATCGATAAAGAAATTGACCATGTAAGAGCAGCTCTCCCTGAGCCAAGCGAAGAAGATCTTTTAAAAGATTTGGCCTATCAAAAAGAACTGAAACAAAAACAACAACGAAAAAAAATAATTGTTGTCGGTCTTTCCTTTATGGGTGTACTCATTGCGGCTTTTGTTGGGTTTAGCATAGTTTATGGGTTTAATTCGGTAAAAGACACCGTACTGCGTAACCCCAGTAAGCTTCTTTTAGAAACAGAAGATTGGGTCACCAGCGAATATGGTGCGCCAGGAATTATTGTTGAGACTCCAAAAGTTTTAGAACGACAAAAAAAGGAAAAACTAAATGAGACTACGGACTCTCTAAACACAAAAGTATTTACATACAATAATTCTAACGTCCCTTTGGAAATTATTGTGAAAAGCTCAAAGAAAAATTCAAACGATAACGCAAAAAACTCAAGCAATGAGTCATTAGATCTGATTAAAATAGCAGATTACGAGCTTAGTTTGCTGGAGAAAAAAGGGGCTGTAAACATCATTCCTCGAAATGAAAAGTTTGTTAGCCCTAACGGCCAAGAAGGGGTGAAAACCTATGGTACAGCGACCCTTGCGTTCAAATCAGGAAGATTGACCGAAGGGTCTTTTGTAATTTTAGGGTTTTCGACTGCAGCTGTTTTACAACAACTTATTATAGTGTGGAAAACTGACGACCCCTATAGCAAGCAAATAGTTGAGCGCATATTGAACTCCGTAGAACTGATTAAACCAAACGAAAACTAATGCTGCAAGGAATAGAATTTACACATACAGAATTGCTTTGGTTACTGCTGCTGCTTCCTCCGCTGCTACTGTGGTATGTCATAAAACATAAAAAACAAACTGCGGTTCTAGAAATTTCAAATAGCTCAGGGTTGGTAAAAGGAAGTTTGTTTTGGACTGTTTTAAAGCATTGTTTGTTCGGCTTCCGTACGCTTGCCCTTGTCTTAATCATTGTTGCAATGGCAAGGCCACAGAGCGTTGACGTCTCCACTAAAACAAAAAAAACTCGTGGGATTGACATTGTGATGGCTATTGATGTATCGGCAAGCATGCTTGCAAAGGATTTAAAACCAAACAGACTTGAGGCACTAAAAGACGTAGCGGGTAAGTTTATAGCCCGAAGGCCAAATGATAGAATAGGTCTTGTAGAATATGCAGGGGAAAGTTACACAAGAACTCCAGTCACAAGCGATAAAAATATTATTTTTAATTCCTTAAAAGAAATAAAATACAACACAATCATCACGGGTGGAACGGCAATTGGAATGGGGCTTGCAACAGCTGTCAATCGCATAAAAGACAGTAAAGCTAAAAGTAAAATTATTATTCTTTTAACCGATGGAGTTAATAACTCTGGTTTTATAGATCCGCTAACGGCAAGTGAGTTGGCTTCAGAGTATGGAATAAAGACCTATACCATCGGCCTAGGAAGTAACGGTATGGCATTATCTCCTGTAGCCATTCGAAATGGCAAAATCCAATACTCTAGAATTCAAGTTGAAATTGATGAAAAATTGCTTAAAGAAATTGCTGAGGGAACTGGCGGGAAGTACTTTAGGGCAACAAACAACAAAAAACTTGAAGAAATTTATGCTGAAATTAACCAGCTTGAAAAAACAGAAATAGAAGAATTTAAGTATTATAATTACGAAGAGAAGTTTCGGCCACTGGTCCTATGGGCCCTTGCGTTACTGGTTTTTGAATTTTTGCTTCGTCACACCTTATTAAAAAGTTTTATTTAACTATGTTTCAACTCGAAGAAGACATCTGGTTTTGGCTTTTGTTTATAGTGCTGGGTATGTTTATTGTGTTCCTGTGGGAACAAATATGGAAGAAAAAGACGAAGCGAGAATTTTCCGATTTGGAATTATTGGCTCGTTTAAGTCCAGACCAATCAGTGTTTAAATCTGTCCTGAAGTTCATTGTGCTATCGCTTAGTATTGTTTGTTTAATCATCGCCTTAGTAAACCCAAAAATGGGCACATCACTACAAACGGTCAAAAGACAAGGGGTTGATGTTGTTTTTGCAATAGATGTTTCCAAAAGTATGTTGGCAGAGGACATTGCGCCCAATCGCCTTGAAAAAGCCAAGCAGCTCACTACGCAAATTATAAATAGCCTTGTCGGTGATCGTGTTGGCATCATAGCCTATGCGGGAAAGGCTATTCCACAATTGCCAATTACAACAGATTACGCTGCCGCAAAAATGTTTCTTCAAAACATGAATACAGAAATGCTTTCTTCCCAGGGTACAGCTATAAATGAGGCTATTCAGCTGTCTCGTAGCTATTACAATGATGAAGAGCAAACAAACCGTGTGTTGGTTATTATTTCAGATGGGGAAGACCACAACGACTCGAGTGTTAGTGTTGCTGAGGCTGCCGCAAAGGAAGGAATCAAAATATACACCATTGGTGTTGGTAGTGAAAAAGGAGGGCCAATTCCGTTGAAGAAAAATGGAGTTGTGATGAGTTATAAAAAAAACCAAAGCGGAGAAACTGTAATTACCAAAATAAACAAAAAAACACTGGCTGAAATTGCTGAAAATGCGAATGGTACATATGTTGATGGTAAAAACACCAAGAGTGTAACAGAAACAGTTAGCGATATTTTGAATAAAATGGATAAAAAGGAGTTTGAAGCCAAAGAGTTTGCTGAGTATGAAGATCAATTCCAATGGTTTTTGGGGTTAGGTCTTTTCTTTTTAATTTTGGATATTCTTTTTTTAGAAAGAAAAACTGCTTGGCTCAAGCGCCTGAATTTGTTTAATGAAAATCTATGAGAAAAATCGTTTATAAGCACTTGTTTTACACACCACTTTTAAACTCTTTTTTAAGCTGCTTTATGTTGTTTATATGTGCCGCTTTTGTGAATCAATCTCAGGCACAACAAAAAGATGAAATTCAAGCCGAGTCAGACGCTTTTGTGTACGAGGGAAATGCTGTTCTGGACGAAAATTTCACTGAAGCAGAAAAATATTACCGCAGAGCGATTTCAAAGAAAGCTACTAATGCAAAAAGCTCCTATAATCTTGGTAGTGCTTATTATGCAGCTGAGTTTTACGACGAAGCACTTTCAAAGCTTATTGAGTCAACAGAACATGGCAACAAAAAAGAAAAGCATGCAGCGTTCCATAATATTGGAAATACGCTCATGAAAAATAAAAAATGTAAAGAAGCTGTTGAGGCCTATAAAAGCGCGCTTAGAAATAACCCGGCAGACGATGAAACCCGATATAACTTAGCCCTAGCAAAAGATTGTGCTGAAGAGCAAGGGGGCGGCGGGGACGAAGGCGACGATGATAAAGAAAAGGAAGACAAAGACGAACAAAATAAAGACCAAAAAGAAGACAGCGACAAACAACAAGATAAAGACGAACCAAACAAAAATAAAGACGACAAGAATAAAGACCCTAAAGAAAAAGGGGGCGACCAAAAAGATAATAAGGACAAGCCAAAAGATAAAAAAGGAGATCAAAAAAACTCCAATCAAAACAACAAAAACAGACAAGGAAAAATGTCGCCGCAACAAGTAAAAAATCTACTTGAAGCTATGAATAATGAAGAAAAAAAAGTTCAGGAAAAAATGAATGCCTCCAAAGTAAAAGGAGTAAAAGTAAAAACAGATAAAGACTGGTAGTTTATGAAATTTAGAGTGCTTCTTTTTTTGATGTTCCTTTCTAGTATTAGCTCTGCTCAAGTCGTTTTCGAAGCAAAAGCAAGCAAAACACAATTAGGGGTAAATGAGCGTTTACGTATAGACTTCACCATGAACGAAGATGGCGACAATTTCACACCGCCTAGCTTTGAAGGTTTCAAAGTCGTTGGCGGACCAAGTCAATCCATAAAAAACTATTCCATAAACGGTAAGCGTTCGTTTTCTAAGAGTTATAGCTATTTTTTATCACCAACAAAAAGAGGGGTATTTACCATAGGGCAATCTAGTATTGAAATAAACGGAGAATCCTACAAAACCGCCCCAATGAAAATAACAGTCACCACGGCCGTTGATATACCAAAAGACCCTAATGACCCAAACTATATTGCTTCAGAGAATATCCATTTGGTTGCAGAGGTTTCTACAACAAACCCGTACCTCAACGAGCCTGTAAGTGTTGTTTATAAACTATATGTAGCAGAAAATACTGGTGTGAGAAACTGGTCTGAACTAGACAGTCCTAGGTATAATGATTTTTGGAGCCAGAACATTGATGTTAAGGGCCAAAACGTGCGAGAGGGAAAATATAAAGGAGAAGACTATCGCTACGCTGTTTTGAAAAAAACAGTGCTTTACCCTCAAAAAACAGGAAAATTAAATATTGAGCCGCTCACCTTAGACGTAAGTGTTGAGGTGCCCTCAAAGAGGCGAGATATTTTTGGGCGATCTATAACTACTACGGCTAATTTGACAGTAACAGCTGGAAAAAGAACTATCAATGTAAAACCTTTGCCTAGCGCTGGAAGACCAAAGGATTTTTCAGGGGCTGTTGGCCGTTTTAACTTTAGTCTTTCTTCGAGCAAAAAGAAGTTAGAAGTCACAGAAGCGTTCAACTTAAAACTTAAGGTGTCTGGAAATGGTAATCTCAAGTTATTCGAGCTTCCTAAGCCGAAACTTCCCAGTGCGCTTGAAGTTTACGAGCCCGAACATTCCGAAAAAGTTTCTACAAACCTCTCAGGGATGAAAGGCAGTATAACAGATACTTATACGATTGTACCCAATGATCAGGGGCGGTACCCAATCCCCGCGGTTAGCTTTTCTTATTTTGACCTCAAGTCTGAGGCTTATAAAACAATTAAATCAAATGAGTTAGTGGTTTCGGTTATAGGAAGTTCTGGAGTATCGCCAACTGGTGATTCAAACACAAATGAAGTGCAAAAAACAAACGTTACCGCACTCTCAAAACAATTTTTTTCATTTAAATCCAACGCAGATTTAGAGCCTATTGCTCAAAACACTTTCTACAATACAAAGCTGTTTTGGTGGTTGTTCTTAGGGCCATTGCTTTTAATTCCGTTACTGATCATTTTTACGCGCAAGCAAGAAAAAAGAGCAATGGATGTTGCTGGAAATAAAACAAGAAAAACGAATAAACTTGCGCGTAAATATTTTGGGTCAGCAAAAAGGGCTATTGGAGAAAAAGAGGCGTTTTATGTAGCCTTAGAGCGCGCATTACATAATTATCTTAAATCTAGATTGAAAATTGAAACCAGTGAATTCTCCAAGGAAAAAATTGCGCTTCTTCTAGAAAAAAGAGGGGTGAATCAATTGTACGTCCAATCGTTTTTAGATATTATCGAATCGTGTGAACTAGCCAGATATACCCCATTGCAGGCTTCTGACATGACCCGCGCTTATAAAAAATCAATTGAAGTAATTAATACATTAGACAAACAACTAAAATAATATGAAAAAACTAATTGTTCTTTTTTGGCTGATTGGGCTTTTTGGTTTTTCACAAGAAAATCTATTGTTTGATCAGGCAAACACCCTGTACAATAAAGGCGAGTATCAGGCCGCCATTTCCATGTACAACAAGATTATAAACAATGGCTTTCATTCTAGCGCCTTGTATTTTAACATGGCTAACTGCTACTATAAATCAAATGAAATAGCGCCAAGTATATATTATTACGAAAAAGCTTTAAAATTAAGCCCCTATGATGAAGAGACACTTAACAACTACAGCTTTGCTAAGCAAATGACAATCGATAAATTTGATAATGTGCCTGAAGTTGAAGTCCTTAAGCTCTATGAGAAAATGGCGGGATTTTTTAATGTCTTTGGGTGGTCTATTTTTTGCATACTAACGATGTGGGTGTTCGTGTTGTTGTTTATTGCATATTATCGTTCTGAAACCACGAAAAGCAAAAGAGCATATTTTATTTTAAGTGTTTTCTCTGTTTTGAATCTTACTCTGGGGCTTGCTTTACTCAATAAAAAACTAAATCTAGACAACGAGCGTTTTGCTGTCGTTTTCTCGCAAGAGGTTGCCTCAAAATCCGAGCCTAATCTAAAAAGTGAAACAGTTTTTATTCTTCACGAGGGCGCGAAAATTCAAATTCTTGAATCGTACAAAAAAGAATGGACAAAAATTAAGCTCATTGATGGCAAAAGCGGATGGTTGCCCAACGAAGCCTTTAAAAAGTTATAATTATCGTATCTTTAAAAAAATTGCTATTTTTGTTTGATTTTAATAAATAATTTATATTTTTATTAAAAAATCAACAAAAATGAGAGGCTTTTTTTCAAATATCAAAGGTGATGCTTTTGGTGGTATTACTGCCGGAGTCGTAGCACTTCCTTTAGCGCTTGCATTTGGGGTTTCCTCTGGCTTAGGGCCTAGCGCTGGTCTCTATGGCGCAATATTTATCAGTTTTTTTGCAGCCCTTTTTGGAGGAACTAATACCCAAATTTCTGGACCTACAGCGCCAATGACAGCAGTAAGTATGGTTGTAATTGCCAGCATCGTGGTTGCAAGCGATGGTGATGTGAACAAAGCCTTACCTTCTATACTGATGGTTTTTTTCCTAGCAGGCTTAATTCAAGTTGGTCTAGGGCTTGTTGGAGTGGGAAAATATATTAAATACATTCCCTATCCTGTTGTTTCTGGGTTTATGACAGCAATAGGAGTGATCATTCTTTTAACTCAAATTCTACCATCTTTAGGTTATAGTCCTAAAGAAGACATGGAGTATGTGAACCAGTTTAAGCCTCAAGCGGAAGAAATCATACTAGAAAACATATTGAAAGAAGAGGCGGGAGAAGGCTTGCTTGTTTTGGAAGATTTCAAAGAAACTATCAGGCGAGCTGGCAATATTACTGAGGCAGATATCCTACGAGAGTCTAAAACTCTTGCGGCAAAATACGCTTCGGGTACAATTGGTGCAGTAAAAGTAATGCCTAGGGCGCTTCGCAACATAAACTGGCTAGAGCTGCTTCTTTCGCTTGGCACAATTATAATCATCTTTGGTTTTAGAAAGATATCAAAAGCAGTCCCTAGCACACTAGTTGCACTTGTAGCGATGTCTGGAATTGCTATTGGCTTCGGGCTGGACTACAAGCCAATCGAACAAATTCCTGAGGGACTTCCTGTGCCTAAATTAGAGATGTTTTCTCATTTCAATCTTGACAGTATTAGCCCCTATATATTCTCGGCACTCACATTGGCGCTTTTGGGAGCTATAGACTCTTTACTAACAAGTATAGTGGCCGACAACATGACAAAAACCAAACACAAACCAAATAGAGAACTTGTTGGTCAGGGCATCGGTAATAGTATCGCCGCAGTTTTTGGTGGAATTCCAGGTGCGGGTGCAACCATCCGAACTGTAGTTAACATCAATGCTGGAGGAAAGACTAGATTGTCTGGAATGATTGCTGGTGTTTTGCTGTTGTTTATTCTTCTTGCATTAGGACCAATTGCGTCAAAAATTCCTGCGGCTGTATTATCTGGAATTCTTATAACTGTTGGTATAGGAGTTATGGATTATAAGGGGCTTAAGGCTATACCTATATTGCCAAAAGATATTTTCCTTGGGCCTGTTAAACTAAGCTCTGAGGTACTGATTATGATAATTGTTTTACTATTATCAACTTTTTGGGATTTAATTTTCGCGGTTGGAATTGGGCTTCTTATTTCTTGTTTGATGTTCATGAAGCTTATTGGTGACCTTACCGCAGAAAGATCAGAAGTTGGGCCGCTTAAAGAGGAGGCTTGGCCTGATGAAATTGATTTTCCAAAAAATTTAAAGGATAAGGTGTTTATTAAACATATTAAAGGGCCTCTTTTCTTTGGTTCGACCTCGGAATTTGAACAGCTTTACAAACAAATTCCAGAAGGCGCTAAAACGGTAGTGATTCGGCTTAGCAGAATGCAATATATGGACCAGACGGGTTTATATGTTATGGAAGACACCCTTCAAGACCTAAGGGTTAGGGGGGTAGATGTAATTTTTGTAGGCCTCTTGAAACAGCCTAGGTATATGATGGAGCGAATTGATATTATACCAGATTTTATTCCTGAAGAGCGTATTTTTAAATCTTTTAAAGCGTACTTAATGTCGCTTTCTAAATGATCTATTCTTGCTCTGAAGTGCTAAAATCAGGAACGCCAAAGGCTTGGTCGTCTCCAGCAAAACGGGGTAAGATTAACGGTGCCAAAACACCCACTGGCTCGTAAAATATAGAGGTTTTAAGCTCTTCGTCAGAAACCATCTTTAAGCTTGGGTTTACGCGCTTAAAAACAAGCAAGACAATAGATAAAATTAGCGCCACTTTGAGGCCTCCAAAAAGAGCACCCAGAAACTTGTTTATAACACCAAGCGCAGCAAAATCAGCAAGCTTTGTCAAGGCTTTACCCGCCAAGGATACTGCAAAAACGATTATTACAAAAGTACTAACAAAGGAACTTACGCTCATTGTGTGTTCGGACCAATCTACATAGCTTGATAAAAATTCTGAAGCATAGTTGCTAAAATGAACAGCGCCATACACGCCCAACATTAAAGCTAAAAGAGAGGCAACTTCTACAAAAAGACCCTTAAAAAACCCTTTAATAATACCATATACAATAAGGGCGCCTAGAACAATGTCAATTACAGACATAAAATAATGTGGGTTAAAATTTCTTTAATTAAAATTAGACTCTAAATTTACAAAATAAATTATGGCAAGAGACGAAGAATTAAAAAAACGCTGGGATACCCTTATAAAGAAACTCTCTTTACGCTTCGCTGATGGTGCGCCCCTAGACCTTGACGGTATAATATATCTTATTGGTGTACAAGAATTGGGGCAGTTGCATAGGCGTTTCAAAAAAGATGAAAAACTAAACCTCATGCATATTGCTATATGCCGCCTACTGACTCCGTACGGTTACTATGCGCTAGATTACGTAGACGAAGAGGGGTGGCCTCATTACCAAATAAAAGAAGAATTGCCTAATTTGAAAGCTGGAGAACAAAGCGTCTTAATGAAAGAGGCGATTGTAAACTATTTTCTCGAACAGAAGTTTATTAGCTAAGATTTCTTAAATTTGGCTTTTATTTTCAAACCATGATTGAACGCATTCAAAAATTAATCGAAGAAGCCGATAGCTTTACAACAAATTCTCTTGCTGACTTAGAGGCTTTTCGTGTCAAATATTTAGGTAAAAAAGGGCTCTTGAATGGTTTGTTTGCTGATTTTAAATCAGTCCCAAATGATCAAAAAAAAGCATACGGTCAAGCTATAAACACATTAAAATCTACGGCTCTTGAAAAGGTAAGCACATTAAAGGCTGATCTAGAGGCAAACACAACAAAAACGTCTGCTGTTGGAGACTTAACACGGCCTGGTGATCCGATTAATATCGGAGGAAGGCACCCTATTTCCTTGGTTAAGAATCAAATAATAGATATTTTCTCGCGTATAGGATTTAATGTCAGTGAGGGGCCAGAAATAGAGGATGATTGGCACAACTTTACTGCACTCAATCTTCCGGAGCATCATCCGGCAAGAGATATGCAAGACACGTTCTTTATACAAACTGACCCAGATATTTTATTGCGCACACACACAAGCTCTGTTCAAGTGCGCTATATGGAGAACAATGCCCCGCCAATTAGAACGATTTCGCCTGGCCGTGTGTATAGAAACGAGGCTATTTCTGCTCGCTCACATTGCTTCTTCCACCAAGTCGAAGGACTATACATTGATAAAAATGTAAGTTTTGCCGACTTAAAGCAAACTCTACAATACTTTACAAAAGAGCTGTTCGGAAAGTCTAAAATCCGATTAAGACCCTCGTACTTTCCATTTACAGAGCCGAGTGCTGAAGTTGATGTCTACTGGGGTTTAGAGACTGAAACAGACTACAAAATGACAAAAGGTACCGGTTGGCTAGAAATAATGGGGTGTGGAATGGTTGATCCAAATGTGTTGGAAAATTGCGGAATAGATCCAAAAGAATATTCGGGTTTTGCTTTTGGCATGGGCATCGATCGAATTGCGCTTTTATTGCACCAAATTAATGATATTCGTTTGTTAAGTGAAAATGATGTACGTTTCTTAGAACAATTTAAAAGCTCCTTTTAAACATCCTTTAAAGCCAATCCTTATTAATCGAGTTTTTCAGCCAGCTCTCTGAGTGCTTCTTTAGGGGTTTTTCCTTTATAAAGCACATCATAAACCATTTTAATAATCGGTGTTCTAGCCGAATTTTTATGCGCTTGATTTATTAAATATGCGCTTTTTGTGGCATAATAGCCTTCAGCGATCATATTCATTTCCATTTGGGCTGATTTCACTGTATATCCTTTTCCAATCATGTTGCCAAACATCCTGTTTCGTGAAAAAGTTGAATACCCTGTAACCAAAAGATCACCCAGATAAACCGTTTCATTTATTTTTCGCTTCATTTTGTACACTTTTTTAATAAAGCGTTTCATTTCACGAATTGCATTACTCATTAGTACGCTTTGAAAATTGTCTCCATAACCTAAGCCGTGCGCCATCCCAGCAGCAATGGCGTAAATGTTTTTCAGCATAGCTGCATATTCAGCTCCAATGACATCATCATGAATTTTTGTTTGAATATAATGACTAGAGATTTGGCTCGCTATAGCTGTAGCTGTAGCGGTGTTCGTACAGGCTACCGTCAAATACGAAAGACGCTCGAGGGCAACTTCCTCCGCATGGCATGGGCCCGCTAAGACCGCAATTTGGTCGAATGGGACTGCTCTGTGTTGGTGAAAATGCTCACCAACGAGCAAGCCTGTCTCTGGAATAATGCCCTTCACAGCAGAGAGAATAATTTTAGTTGAAATGTCTATGTTAAGTTTCTTTAATTGCGCATACACAAAAGCTGAGGGGATGGCAAACACAAGAACGTCGGCCGATGCGGCAACCTCATTTATATCTGAGCTGAGCCTTAATTGATCTGTATTGAAAGATACAGAGCTTAAATAAGAAGGGTTATGTTGTTCTTTTTGAATGTAATCAATTGTTTGTTGCTTACGAACATACCAATTAATTGATGCGGTTTTCTCACATAGCATTTTTACAATCGCTGTTGCCCAACTCCCATTTCCAAAAACCGCGTATTTCAACTCCGTCGTCATTTATTATAATTTTGGTAGCAAAAATACTAAAAAATTAATGCTTATAAAGCACTAAGGGTGAAGCTGATGTGCTTTTGGAATGCCTTTTGAAACTATAGCTATAAGTTAAACTCATTCTTAATGAAAACATCGCAAACGCTAACCAAATTCAATGGGACTATACAGGGGCATATTCAGTAGAGGACATTGTTGGAGGTGGTACAAAAAGGTTAACCCTGCATTATGCTTTTTACGGTACCGATTATTTTGAGTTATCTGTAATTGACGACGAAACTATCAGGCTTTATCACCCAGGTTCAGAAAAAACATACGTGTATAGTGGCCGTAACTATATTGCGTTTATGAGAACTATACAGAGCGGTAAACAAGAGGTTGAAAACCAAAAATTACGCCCACAAAAAACAAAGAGACAAGAAAACAAAAGGTCTCAAAACAAAGCTTCGGAGTTATTGTATTTTATCAACTCTTGAACCTGTTCTCGATAGTGTCTAAAAAACGTGTTTCGTACTCTTCCTTCCCTGCCCAATTGTTATAATCTGGTTTAATAATGTTTTCGATAAAATCGGAAATCTCTTCAAATGAATCCATAGTGCTTAGTTGAGAGATAACTCGATCGTAATCTTCATTGTTGTTTTCAAAAAGGTGATTAACAAAGGCTAGGCGGTCATTTAGTCCAATTTGAAAACCTGTCGGCTTGAGCTTTTCGTTCAATGACGTGGGTGACTCATTTTGCTTTTGAGGCTCTTCTTGTTCATCAACGGCGGCAAAAATAGGAAGTTGATTATAGCTTGGCGATAAAGCAGACAAGTCTTGTTCTACAGGTGTAGGTGTTGGCTGCTCGTTTATTTCATCAACTAAATCATCTACCGCCGCTGTTTCTTGAGGCATTTGGGCTACAATATCTTTTATTTTTTCTATCGCTGGCTCCATAAGTGCTTCATCTTGTTCATGATCTATATTAACATAAACTTGTTCGTCTACCTCAACAGAATCTGTGACTTTATTATTAAATGCCTCCTCTAAAGCGTCAAAAAAAGATGCGCTTGTGGCAACATTATCAGGAATTTCTCCGTTGAACTGAGATTCTAAAAAATTTAAAACAACAATTTTTTGGTAGAGCAAAGCTATTTCTTTCTGCATCTTTGGTAGGTCTTCCTTACCGGTCAGCTTCAAGATTCGGTGGGCTATGCTTATAAGTTCTGATTCGAGTTTCTTTTTCATTATAAAATAAAATTAATACGGTTGAATAAGTTTTAGAGTTATGCTTTTATTTTTAGTAAATTTACGTCGCGGTTATTACAAGCATTCAAAAAAAATGATTGCGTTAAAATTACAAAATGTTTCTTGAAAATACAGTAAACCCTAAAGAACAATTTGGATGGATTGAAGTCATCTGTGGATCCATGTTTTCTGGAAAAACAGAAGAGTTGATTCGTCGCCTAAAACGTGCTCAATTTGCCAAACAAAAAGTTGAAATATTTAAACCGGCAATAGATGTCCGCTACGACGACGAACGTGTTATTTCTCACGACGCTAACGAAATTCGATCGACGCCCGTGCCCGCTGCTTCCAATATCCCTCTTCTTGCTGACGGCTGCGATGTTGTGGGTATAGACGAAGCTCAATTTTTTGATGACGAAATAGTGAGCGTCTGTAATGTGCTGGCCAACAAAGGGATTCGTGTAATTGTTGCGGGATTAGATATGGACTTTAAAGGCAACCCATTTGGCCCTATGCCGAATCTTATGGCTACAGCCGAATATGTCACTAAAGTGCACGCTGTTTGCACAAGAACAGGAAACTTGGCTCAGTATAGCTTCCGCAAATTAAATGACGATAAGCTTGTGCTCTTAGGAGAAGTAAACGAATATGAGCCCCTTAGTCGTAGCGCATTTTACAAAGCTATGACTGAAGAAAAGATAAAAGGTATTAAAGTTGTAGACCCTGAAAATATAGCGCATAATAAGACCGAAAATTAATACTTGTGGTGGGCGAAACAACATTAGAAATAAACCTTACTGCGCTAAAGAATAACTTTAGCCTTCTCCGAGAAAAAATAAACAATAGCACCATGCTGCTCGCTGTTGTTAAGGCGTTTGCCTATGGCAGTGACGCCGTGCAAATAGCGCATGAACTTGTGGCTTTAGGGGTGGATTATTTTGCCGTTGCTTATGTAAGTGAAGGCGTTGCGCTTAGAAAGGCGGGGATACAAACACCAATTCTAGTGCTTCATCCTCAGCCAATCAACTTTAATATGATCCTTGACCATGATCTTGAGCCTAGTTTGTATAGCTTTAAAACACTAGTAGAGTTCGCAAAGATTGCAGAAGCTAATCGCCAAAAGAACGTTCCCGTGCACATTAAGTTTAATACAGGATTAAATCGTTTGGGGTTTCAAGAGCCTGAGCTAATTAAAGTAACAAACATTATTAAGGCTTATGATTCCATCAAGGTGCAGTCCGTGTTTTCTCACCTAGCCGCAAGTGAAGACCTAAAAGAGACCGCCTTTACGCAGGCTCAAATTACACGCTTTAAATCCATTGCTAAGCAATTTCAAAACCTATGCGGTTATTCTTTTATCAAGCATCTGTGTAATACTTCGGGGGTAGTGAATTTTCCAGAGGCTCAGTTTGATATGGTGCGCTGTGGGATAGGTCTGTACGGATATGATAATATGCAAAAAGACAAAAGTAAATTTGCTCCTGTTGCTACGCTCAAGACTGTAATTTCTCAATTACATACCGTTAATAAAGAAGAAACTGTTGGCTATAACAGAGCATTTAAAGCAACTCAAGACCTTAGAATTGCTACCTTGCCTATAGGGCACGCCGATGGAATTGGTAGACAATATGGTAACGGCGTGGGGGTGGTTTGCTTGAGCGGGCAAAAAGCTCCTATTGTTGGAAATGTCTGTATGGACATGATTATGGTAGATGTTACAAACATTGAGTGTGAAGAAGGGGATGAGGTTGTTTTGTTTGATCAAGAAAATACTGCAGAGGATTTTTCTAAAGCTGGAAATACAATACCGTATGAACTCCTAACGGCAGTTTCTCAACGCGTAAAACGCGTCTTCATAACAGAATAATTTGGTTTTCTCCCTAGATTTAAATAAGTTAGTAAATATTATTTAACCCCAAATCTAAAACCTATGTTCAAAGAATTCAAAGAATTTGCAATGAAAGGCAGTCTGGTGGATATCGCTGTTGCCTTTGTTATGGGTGCAGCGTTCAAAGATGTTGTCACTAGCTTTACAGGCGGAATTATTTCTCCGTTAATTGGTCTTATTTTTAACGCAAACCTTAAAGATCTAAAGTACATTATTCAAGAGGGCGTTTTAAACAATAATGGTGTTATTGAAGGTGAGTCCGCTATACTATGGGGGAACTTTATTACCTATCTCATTGATTTTATCATCGTTGCTTTTGTCATGTTCTTAATCATCAAAGAAATAAACGCTTTAAAGCGGAAAGAGGAGGATGTTTCCACTGGACCTTCTGATAACGATCTTTTGTCTGAAATTAGAGATTTATTAAAAAAATAGTTGGTTTTTTAAAGAATGAATGCATGACCGCCTTTTTTTATATGTAAAATTTAAAGAAAAGTCAGCGCTTATTTACTAATTTTGTGGACTAATTTTTTAAGTGTTACAAAATGAAAATAGCAGTCGTAGGCGCAACAGGCATGGTCGGAACCATAATGATGAAGTTGTTGGAGGAGCGAAACTTTCCTATTACAGAACTTATTCCTGTAGCATCTGAGCGCAGTGTTGGGAAATCTGTTTTGTTTAAGGGTAATGAATGCCAGATCGTTGGTTTGGAAACCGCCGTTGAACTTAAACCAGATATTGCTATTTTTTCGGCAGGTGGTGATACTTCATTGGCGTGGGCACCAAAATTTGCAGAGGTTGATTGTGTTGTGATTGACAATTCTTCGGCGTGGCGTATGGATCCAACCAAAAAACTTGTTGTTCCGGAAATAAACGCAAATGTCATTACGGATGAAGATAAAATAATTGCAAACCCAAACTGCTCTACGATTCAGTTAGTTATGGCTTTGGCGCCACTGCATGAACGTTATAAAATGAAACGCGTCATTGTCTCTACTTATCAATCTGTTTCGGGGACTGGTGTAAAGGCCGTACGTCAAATGGAAAATGAAATCCATGGAAAAAGTGAAGAAATGGCCTACCCGTATCAAATTTTTAAAAATGCGCTTCCGCACTGTGATGTTTTCTTAGAGAATGGATACACAAAAGAGGAAATGAAACTGGCGAATGAGCCACAAAAGATATTAGGTGACGATTCTTTTGCCATTACTGCAACTGCTGTTAGAATACCTACTGCAGGCGGACATTCTGAATCAGTAAATGTTCAATTTGAGGAAGATTTCAAGCTTAATGATGTGCGCAGTATTCTTAATGAAATGCCAGGTGTGACTGTACAGGACAACCCTGAAACCAACACCTACCCCATGCCCATACTGGCGCACAATAAGGACGATGTTTTTGTGGGGAGAATTCGACGAGATGAGAGCCAAGCCAATACACTAAATATGTGGATTGTTGCTGATAACTTGAGAAAGGGAGCGGCAACCAACGCGATTCAAATTGCTGAATATATGGTAGAGCGTGTATTTAGCTCAGCCACATAATGCTGTCAGTTAAAAACATTTCTTTTAGCTACTCAAAAAGTCAAATACTTTCCGGAATTTCCTTTTCTGTAAAACGGGGAGATTATCTTGCGATTGTTGGCGAAAGTGGATCAGGGAAAAGTACGCTTTTAAAACTAATTTACGGAGAGTATGACCTAGATGAGGGCAAAATTTTGTGGAACGGTTCAGCTGTTTTAGGGCCAAAAGACAAGCTCGTTGTAGGGCATGGATTCATGAAATATGTTGCACAAGAATTCGATCTAATGCCTTTCACAACAGTAAGTGAAAACATAGGAACCCACCTCTCCAATTTCTATCCAAATGAAAAAGAAAAACGCATCAAAGAATTGCTAAAAGTCGTTGAGTTAGAAGAATTTAGCTCTACTAAAGTAAAACTGCTCAGTGGTGGGCAAAAACAACGCGTGGCCTTAGCTAAAGCTATCGCTAAACAACCAGAGGTTCTTTTGTTGGACGAACCGTTCAGTCATATTGATAACTTTAAAAAACAATCATTACGAAAGAGTTTGTTTCAGTTCTTAAAAGCCAAACAAATTACTTGTATTGTTGCAACTCACGACAAAAATGACGTGTTGGCCTTTGCTGACCATATGGCCGTTTTGAATAACGGAAAAATAATTCTTAAAGGCCCACCTAAAGAACTCTATATAAACCCACAACATGATTTGGTTGCTGCTTTTTTTTCTGACTATTGCATCCTTAACGATGTTATTTATTACGCACACCAAATTGAAGTTTCAGGCCGAGGGTCAATTAAAGCACATATAAAACATAATTATTTTAAAGGAACACACTATATGATTGAAGCGGAAACGGAAGGCCAAATCATTTACTTCAATCATCCTTTTCCGCTTGACATTAATCAGAGGGTGCTTTTAACAGCAAAAGAAAGTCTCTAAAATTTCACTAAATTAGTGGCAGTCTCAAGTTCAACTTTCACGTTAAAACGTCTTGTTTTTGTGTTTAAATTAAATAATTATGACACCTCTTGCTGCTTATTCCGAAGAAGTTATTGAACGGCTTCCAGCTCATTTAAAACAATTTATCGCACCACAGAATTATGAGGAATATACGCCAATTAACCAAGCAGTATGGCGATATGTTATGAGAAAAAACATATCTTACCTAAAAGATGTTGCGCACCAATCTTATATTGGTGGGCTTAAAAAAACGGGGGTTCTCGTCGAGTCAATTCCAAACATCTACGGAATGAATCGTATCCTTAAAGATATTGGTTGGGCGGCTGTAGCTGTCGATGGTTTTATTCCGCCCAATGCCTTTATGGAGTTTCAGGCTAATAAGGTACTTGTTATTGCTTCTGATATAAGACAGCTCGAACATATCGAATATACGCCAGCACCCGACATTATTCATGAGGCATCAGGTCATGCGCCAATCATTGCAAATCCTGATTATGCAGAATTTTTAAGGCGTCTTGGTGAAATTGGTGCAAAAGCTATTCTTTCTAAATACGATATTGATCTGTATGAAGCGGTGCGTAAACTCTCTATTCTAAAAGAAGCGCCCGGAGTAAAACAAAAAGATATTGATGCTGCGGAACAAGAGGTTAACGTCCTTCAAAACCAACACGAAGAGTACTCCGAGATGGCACAAATAAGAAATATGCAGTGGTGGAGTGTTGAATACGGTTTAATAGGGGAAATGAATAATCCTAAAATATATGGCGCTGGCTTGTTGTCCTCAATCGGGGAAAGCGAATGGTGTATGCGTGATGATGTTGAAAAAATTCCTTACTCAGTTGATGTGGCTCAGGTGGGTTTTGATATCACAAAACCCCAACCTCAACTTTTTGTAACGCCAAATTTTGCATACTTAATGGAAGTGCTTGAAGAGTTTGCTAATACACTAAGCGTAAGAAAAGGAGGGTATAAAGGCCTACAAAAGCTTATTGATTCAAAAGCAATAGGCACAATTGAACTAAGTACTGGGTTGCAGGTTTCCGGAGTATTTACCCAAATGATCATAAACGATGATAGGGAAGTTATCTACTTTAAAACTGATGGCCCTACAGCTCTGGCATACAGAGATAAGGAGCTTATTGGTCATGGAATTAAAGCACACAAAGACGGATACAGCTCTCCGTTGGGTATGTTGAAAAGCGTCAACCTTCCGATTGAAAACATGACCCCAGTAGACCTAAAGGCATATAATTTATACGACGGCCAGCGCTTAGCTTTTGAATTCGAAAGCGGTATAACGGTCGAAGGTTTAAACATTACAGGTATAAGAAATGTAAAAGGTAAAATCATGCTTATACAGCTCAAGGATTGTACAGTACGCTATGGTAAAGAGGTTCTTTTTAAACCTGAATTTGGGGTCTTTGACATGGCTATTGGAAATAACATTGTTTCTGCGTTTGCGGGTGCAGCAGACAGCAGCTCTTTTCCAAACCTATATGCGGTGTCAAAGACCAAAACAATTAAAACTAAGAAAAAGCCCAAAAATATAGCCCTTGAACAGCTCTACCAAAGTGTTCGGTCTTATAGAACAACTAAGCGTTTCTCTTTAAGCGATTTGGAAAAAGTTTTTGAAACACTAATTAAAAATCACAAAAACGACTGGTTGCTTCAAATTGAACTTTTGGAACTTGCGGAAGATTGTGGCTTAATTCTCAAGATCAAAAAACACTTAGCTGAAATCGTTCAAAACAAACCGGAATTAGGTAGATTAATAGAATCAGGTATTAGATTGATTTAATTTTTATTTTGCAAGTCAATTTTAGTACCTTTATCAATAATCATCTTTAAACCTTATTTGTTATGAATTTACTACTGTATATTTTTATTTTATTTGGCGCGCTTATTCTCTTTGCGGCCTTTTTTGTTGTGAAACAACAAACCGCAGCGATTGTAGAGCGTTTTGGTAAGTTCCAAAGTATTCGTCACTCTGGGCTTCAGCTAAAAATTCCTTTGATTGATCGTATTTCCGGACGATTAAGCCTAAAAATTCAACAGCTGGATGTTATTGTAGAAACAAAAACATTGGATGATGTTTTTGTACGCCTAAAAATCTCTGTTCAATACAAGGTTATACGCGACAAAGTATATGAGGCATTTTATAAATTAGATTACCCACACGATCAGATTACATCCTATGTTTTTGACGTCGTACGTGCCGAGGTCCCAAAAATGAAACTAGATGACGTCTTTGTTAAAAAAGATGACATTGCAATCGCCGTCAAGACTGAGCTTAATGATGCGATGATGGTTTTTGGGTATGATATCATCAAAACGCTTGTGACAGACATCGATCCAGACGCGCAAGTGAAAGAAGCGATGAACAGAATTAATGCATCAGAACGTGAAAAAATTGCTGCTCAGTTTGAGGGTGATGCTGCACGGATTTTGATTGTAGAAAAAGCAAAGGCCGAAGCGGAAAGCAAGCGCCTTCAAGGACAGGGTATCGCAGACCAGCGCCGAGAAATCGCGCGCGGATTAGAGGAGTCTGTTGAAGTGCTGAATAAAGTGGGAATCAATTCACAAGAAGCTTCTGCACTTATTGTGGTAACACAACACTATGACACGCTTCAATCAATAGGAGGCGAAACAAATAGTAATTTAATTTTATTACCAAACTCTCCGCAAGCGGGAAGTAATATGTTAAACGATATGGTTGCGAGTTTTACCGCTAGCAACCAAATTGGAGAAGCCATGAAAAAGAAAAACGTAGAATAAAGACTGTTTTAGTCTTATTTAAGGATTGCCTCAGCAACGAGTAAATCATTACTATCTGTTGAGGCTTTTTCTATGAATTCATTGATCGCGGAATTGCGTTTCTGACCATTGTCTAATAGAACTTTAAGCGCAATCATTACTGCGATACGAGTCCCTGTTTTTTTTACTGCTGTTCCAAAAAGAGGAGCTAGCTCGTCGTAAGCTATTCCTTTGGAAAGCGCTTGTATTTCTGTTTTAACTTTTGCTTGTTTTTGTTCCGGTAAGTTGGTGTATTTTTTTCCTAGCTGTTTTATAAGGTCAATTGCCTTTCGATGCTGTTTTGATTTAATTGGTTGAAAAGCTTTTGGGGTTGATTTAGTTTTTTGCTTCATCCAATTATCTCTAAGTCCAACCGTTTTATTAAAAACAATCTTTTTTTCATTAGAATCTTGATCTACACAAAAATACCCCATCCGCTGAAACTGAAACTTATCCCCGACTTTAGCATTAGAAATGTTTGGCTCAATAAAAGCTGTTGTTTTGGTGAGTGAGGTTGGATTAAGAAACGTCATGAAATCCTCTTCTTGACTATCTGGTGCTTCATGTGAAAACAAGCGGTCATAAGCCCTTATTTCGGCCTCTACAGCATGATCACAAGACACCCAGTGCAGAGTGCCTTTTACTTTTCTTAGGCTTTCTTCTGTGCCACTTCCGCTTAAGCTCTTTGGGTCGTAAGCACAGTGTATTTCTGTTATTTCCCCAGTTTTATTTTTAGTAACTGATTCTGCCTTTATTATATAAGCGTTTTTTAAGCGTACTTCCTTTCCTAAAGTTAAGCGAAAGTATTTGCTGTTTGCCTCTTGTTTAAAATCTTCTCTTTCTATGTAAAGTGTATTAGAAAAAGGAACTTTTCTACTTCCAGTTCCCTCATCCTCTGGATTATTTTCTGCGTCTAAATATTCTGTTTTATGCTCTGGGTAATTTGTTATTATTAATTTTACAGGGTTTAAAACGGCCATAATTCTTGGGGCTGTTTTGTTTAAATCCTCACGAACACAAAACTCGAGAAGGGAAACATCAATGACATTATCCCTCTTAGCAACCCCAATAGTGTCTATGAATTTTTTTATTGAGTTTGGTGTATACCCTCTTCGCCGTAGGCCAGAAATTGTGGGCATTCTCGGGTCATCCCAACCCGAAACAACTCCGTTTTGAACAAGCTTAATAAGTTTTCTTTTACTCATTACTGTATAGCTTAGGTTTAATCGTGCAAACTCTCGTTGTTTTGGTAGTAAAGTGTATTGGTCTTTGCTGTAGGTGTATACAGAATCTTTAAACCAATTATACAGTTCCCTGTGTGGTTTAAATTCCAAAGAACAAAGCGAGTGCGAAATTTGCTCGATGTAATCACTTTCCCCGTGGGTCCAATCATACATTGGATATATACACCAGTCAGTTCCTGTTCTGTGGTGCGCTGCATGTAATATGCGGTACATTATAGGGTCGCGCATTAGCATATTTGGGTGTTTCATATCTATTTTAGCTCTAAGGACGTGGGTGCCCTCTTCAAAATCACCGTTACGCATTTTGTTAAATAAAGCTAAATTTTCTTCTGATGATCTATCGCGGTAAGGTCCGTCAACGCCTGGTTGCGTTGGGGTGCCTTTCTGTTCGGCCATTTCTGCACTAGACTGTGAATCAACATAGGCTTTACCGTCATTAATCATTAAAACAGCCCAATCAAAAAGTTGTTTAAAATAATCTGACGAATAACACTCCTTATCCCAAGAATAACCCAACCATGTAATATCTTCTTTTATCGCATCTACGTAAGCTTGCTCCTCTTTTATGGGGTTGGTGTCATCAAATCTTAAGTTGACCGGTGCATAATACTTTTGCCCTAATCCAAAGCTAATGCCAATCGCCTTAGTGTGTCCAATATGGAGATATCCGTTCGGTTCTGGAGGGAAGCGAAAACGCAAATGAGCAGAACTTAATCCGTTTTTTAAATCCTCTTCTACTATTTGCTGTAAAAAATTAAGCGGTTTTGTGTTATCTATCGCCATGGTTTCTTTTTTGTGCGCTATTGCAAAGCAAAATTAATCAATTAAAAAGATTGTGAATATATCTTTAGAAGAAATGTTACTTTTGTCAAAACAAATAATTAAAATGGGAATAATAAAGGTTGAAAACATAAGAGTATATGCGCATCACGGGTGCTTGAAAGAAGAAACGGTTATTGGAAGCAACTACCGGGTGGATGTGGCGGTTAGCGCAAATCTTGATAAGTCTTCAAAAACTGATGATTTGAAAGACACTGTAGATTACGTCACTCTGAATTCAATTGTTGTGGATGAGATGGGTTTTCCCTGTAAACTTTTAGAGACAGTAGCTCGGCGGATCGTCGCTCGATTTTTTAATGAGTGTGCCGAAGTCGATTGGGCTTCTGTGTCCGTGTCAAAACTAAACCCCCCGATTGGTGGAGATGTTGAAAAGGTTACTGTAATGTTGGAGGAAAAAAGGTCTTATTAGCCTGGCACAATAACGCTTAACGCAGTTTTCTTAAGTGATATTCTTAACACATTAGAGTTAACAACAATAGACTCACCGTCTAATTGAGTCAAAAATTCTTCATTTTTTTTGTTAGTAATTAAAATATCCTCTGCTTGAAGATATTGCGCCTTTTTAAATCTTCTTTTCTTAAAAAACACAATTTGATTGGCAAATAAAATCTTTTGAAAAAGCGAAAGGTGTTCAGTAAAAACAAGATCTAATTTACCATCTTGTAGTGAGGCGTCTGGCGTAAAAGAAACATTGTATCCCATTTCATTTGAGTTAGAGATAAATAAAACAAGGGGGGTTATCGTTGTTTTGTAACCGTCAATTACTAAATCTAAGGTCATGTTAAAGGGTTCACTTAGAAGACCTTTCAAAACCGCACGAAAATAAGACATAAACTGTCGTTTTTTTGAGTCCGTATAGTGATTAATCACTCGAGCACCTACGCCTATGCTCATATTACTAAAAAAATAATGTTGATTTACTGTTCCGACATCAATATTTATGGCTTTTTCATTTTTAATAACCTCTAAAGCCCTTATCAACTCGTTCGGTATGCCTAAGTGGGATGCCAAACCATTTCCTGATCCAAATTTTATAATCCCCAACTTTACCTTTGTACCTATAAGTTGTGATGCAACTTGATTGATAGTTCCGTCCCCGCCGCACGCAACAATTACATTGGCGCCCTCTTGTATTGACAACTTTGTAAGTTGACAAACGTCCTCATATGTTTGAGAAGTTTTTAACCTAAAATCATAATTTTTAGTGTTTAAAACAGAAAAAATAGACTTAACATTTAGCTTATTTTGACCACTGCCTGAAACTGGATTTAAAATAAAATGAACACTTTTTTTCGGCATCTTATATTTGTTATATTGGGTTAGATTTAAGCATTAATATTTATTTCTCTTGTGTATGCTGTTTTTTTGCGTAAATTTGCAATCCTTTTTGGCGTCTTGGCCGAGTGGCTAGGCAGAGGTCTGCAAAACCTTTTACAGCGGTTCGAATCCGCTAGACGCCTCAAAATTATAAACCACAACTTTGTTGTGGTTTTTTTATCTAATATCCTCAATTATTTGAGTGGGGTTTAGTTTATCTTTAGGTAAAAACCCTTTTGTAATTAATGTTATCCCGCATATTAAGAGTAAAACACCTAAAGCCTTCTTTATATTTAAAATTATTAAAGGGGTTAAATAAGCTTTAAGACGTTTAGCTAATAAAATTTTAACGACATCTGTTAGAAAATATGAAATAATTAGAGTTCCAAAAAAAAGTAAAAATCTGCTCGGATTTGCGTCTAGATTTGGTCCAACAACTATAATAATTCCTAACCAAAACACTAAAACTCCAACGTTTATAAAATTAAGTAAAAAACCCTTAGCAAACAATTGTAAATAATTACTTTTTAATGGCGCATGAGGGTTTGTGTCTAGTGACCCCCCTTTTGTTTTTTTGGAAAACACAATGACCCCGTAAAGTGATAGAAGAGTTCCTCCAAAAATATAGAGACCGGGTTGGTTGCTTAGATTTTCAAGAAGTTGATAACTACTAAAATAAGCTAAGAAAATAAAAATAATATCTGCTAAAACAACACCGAGATCAAAAGAAATAGCTGCTCTGAATCCTTTTACAACACTCGTCTCTAAAAGAACAAAAAAAACTGGTCCTATCATAAAAGATAAGAAAAAACCTAAAGGTATGGCTGCTTGAATATCTTCTAACACTATAATCTATTCTTTGAAAATGACTCGACCTCCGAAAAGTCTATTTTGTTTAAGTTGTTTTGGGGTTCCATATATAAAAACATCACCGCCAGAAAATATTTTAACATCCAAAAGATCTGTTGTTTTTACTTCTGCTACTCCACCTGCTTTTATAAAAAGCGAGGTGTTTTGAGCGCTTGTTTTGCTTCCTTTGTAAATACCGCCTGTTCTTATATTAAGTTGCTGTCGCTCAGAATTTCCTGTTGTATTAATAACACTTCCGGTTATGGATTTAACATTTAATAATTTTGTTTCCACGACAGCAGTAATTTTACTTCCTTCTTGTGCTTTTAAGGTTAACTCATATTGTTTAATTGGTTCTTCTATAGTAACAACAGCGCCCTCATTAGCATCTACTTCATCTATCGAGGTGTAATAAAGTTTGAGGTTTGTTTTTGCTCCGCTAAACATTTTATCTACTTTCATTTTTACTTTTAGAGTGTTATTTTTTTGAACAATTCTAACAGCATCGGCTTGCTCTCCAGAAATAATAATTTTGTTTTGATCTGATTTAATAAGGGTTACATTAATGAGATCATAAATTTTTAGTTGTGAGAATTCTCCTAAGGTTTTGGTTATTGGGGTTTGGGAAAATAATTGTGTGCTTAGAAGTAGTATTATATAATATTTTTTGTTGTTCATTTTTTTAAAATTTAGGTTAATTTAAAGTCTAAATGTCTTTTTAATAAATCTGCTTTTTTTACTTGTACTTCAACCTGGTCTCCAAGTTGGTATTTGTTTTTTGTGCGCTCTCCTATTAAAGCATAGTTGTCTTGGTCAAAGGAATAATAATCTCCGCTAATGTCTTTGATACGAACCATTCCTTCACATTTATTTTCAATAATTTCTACGTACATACCCCATTCTGTAACACCAGAAATAATCCCAAGAAAAGGAGTGTTTTTTTTATTCATCATATATTTTATTTGCATGTATTTAATTGAATCTCGCTCTGCCTTTGTCGCTAAATTTTCCATAGAAGAAGAGTGTTTACACTTCTCTTCAAACTCAGCGGTATTAACTGTTTTATTACCATCTAAATAGTACTGTAACAAACGATGTGCCATAACGTCTGGGTATCGTCTTATTGGAGATGTAAAGTGGCTGTAATAATCGAAAGATAAACCGTAGTGTCCTATGTTTTGGGTAGAATACTCTGCTTTACTCATACAGCGTATTGCTAAGGTATCAACTAGATTTTGTTCTTTTTTACCAACAACGTTAATTAATAATTTATTTAAAGAGGAGCTTATTTTATTTTGATCTTTAATATTTATTTGATGACCAAATTGAGAAACAACTCGTTGTAGACTTTCTAATTTTTGTTGATCTGGTACGTCGTGAACTCTGTAGATAAATGTTTTTTTAGGGGTTTGTTTTCCTATAAATTCTGCAACTTTTTTATTAGCTAATAACATAAATTCTTCTATTAACTTATTTGCATCCTTAGATGTTTTAAAATAAACACCTTCAGGCTCCTTGTTAGTTGATAGTATAAATTTAACCTCTTTTTTATCAAAAGATATTGCACCATCATTCATCCTTTTAGCTCTTAATATTTTAGCGAGATCATCTAATTTTAAAATTGCTTCTTTTATAGGGTTTGTTGTTTTGTATTGTTGTTTAGTTAATGCTATTTCTTTTGGAATAAGAAGATCTTTCGCTTCTATAATGTATTGTGCTTCTTCATAACTAAACCGAGCGTCACTGTAAGTGACTGTTCTTCCAAACCATTGATTTATAAGTTCTGCATTATGATCAAGTTCAAAAACTGCAGAAAATGTATATTTCTCTTCATTTGGTCGTAACGAACATGCATTATTAGATAATACCTCTGGGAGCATTGGAACAACTCTATCTACAAGATAGACCGAAGTTGCACGTTCATAAGCCTCATCGTCTAAAATTGTACCTTCTTGCAAATAGTGAGAAACATCAGCAATATGTATACCTACCTCATAATTTCCATTTTTAAGAGTTTGAAATGAAAGGGCATCATCAAAATCTTTTGCATCTTTTGGATCGATAGTAAAAGTTAATATTTGACGCATATCACGTCTCTTTTTTACTTCTTTCTCTGTAATAGATGTATCTAAATTATTAGCGAAGTCTTCAACCTTTTTATCAAATTTGTAAGGTAAACCATATGCTGCGAGAATAGCATGTATTTCTGTTTGGTGGTCTCCAGCATCGCCAAGAACTTCAATTACTTTTCCTGTTGGACACTCTGCTTTTGAGGGCCATTCAACTATTTTAACTAAAACCTTTTGACCTTCTTTTGCGTTTTTTATTTTCTTTAAGGGAATGAAGATATCAACTGGCATTTTTTTGTCATCTGGAACTACAAAGGCAAAATTTTTGTTCAGTTGAATAATACCAACGTATTCAGATTTTGAGCGTTTCAATATTTGGGTTACTTCTCCTTCTAATCTCCCTTTTTTCTTTCTGTTTAGTATATAAAATTCTATTTCGTCACCTGAAAGTGCACCCATAGTTTTATTAGAGGATATAAAAATATCTTCTTCGAAATCATCAGATATAATATAACCTGAGCCTCTCGCTGTAAGGTCAAAAATACCTGTGAGGTATTTATTTTTTTTCTTTAATGTGTAAACACCTCTTCTTGTTTCTTCTATCTGATTTGAGATCATAAGGTAATGGAGGCACTCAATAACCTCAGCTCTCTTTCTTGGATTGTGTATCCCAAGCTTCATAGATATTTGTTTGTGGTTTAAAGAAGTTGAAGAGTTGAGAATAGATAAAATTCGGGAAATATGCTTTTTGAAAGCAGTTGATTTAGTTTTAGATTTCTTTGGCATCTAGTTTTTGGTTTAAACAAAACTACAACTTTAATTTCTTCATTTATTTAGCTTAAATTAACTTTATCCACATTATACAACATAAATAACTTTTTTCTTTAAATTTTATAATATTAATTGTTATAATGATTGTATGTTAATAGCTATAATAACTTTTAATTATTTTTTAATTATACCTGTAAATAGTGTTATATCTTAATTTTTAAAATGTTTATAACGTCCTTTAAATTAAAGATAAACCATTAATTAAAAATAACAACTAAACTTTTTTATTTACATATTTTTCTTACTATAAAATATTTCTTTACAATTAAATTATATTTTTTATAAACAATATTTATTTATTAACAGGATATAAATAAAACAATTAACAGCTTGTTTTTTTGTAAGTTTACAGAACTTCAATTAATGAATTAATTATGAAAATTGCAATAGGAAACGACCACGCTGGAACCGAGTATAAATTTCAAATATTAGCATATTTAGAATCTATAGGTATTGAAGTTATTAACTATGGAACAGATAACAGCGATAGTGTAGATTATCCTGATTTTGTTCACCCAGTAGCTAAAGATGTAGAAAATAAATCTGTAGAATTAGGCATTTTACTATGTGGAAGTGCAAATGGTGTAGCTATGACTGCAAATAAATATCAAAATATAAGAGCAGGTTTATGTTGGACCACTGAAATAGTGGAACTTGTTCGACAACATAACAATGCTAATATTCTTTGTATACCAGCACGCTATACTAGTAAAGAAGAAATTTTGTTAATGGTTGACACTTTTCTCAACACTCCTTTTGAAGGAGGAAGACACCAAAAACGTGTTGATAAAATTCCAAGCTGCCAATAACCCAACAGTTCTGTTATGTCCTCTATTTTTATACAGAAATTTGAAGAGCTTTCAAAATCTGATCTATATGCTATTTTACGTCTACGATCTGAGGTTTTTATTGTAGAACAAGATTGTGTATATCAAGATGTTGACAATAAAGATCAAATCTCCCTTCACGTTTTTTTAAAAAAAGGGAAAGCTATCATTGGTTATACAAGATTATTTCGACCAGGTGATTATTTTGAAGAGGCTAGTATTGGGCGTGTTGTTGTTTCTAAAAAGTATAGAAATAAAGATTATGGAAAACAACTTATGAACGCCTCTATTCTGGCAGTTTATAAATTTTTTAATCAAAAAAAAATAAAAATTTCTGCACAATGTTATTTAAAGAATTTCTATAATGATTTAGGTTTTTTAGAACAAGGAGAATCTTATTTAGAGGATGGTATTCCCCATATAACTATGATAAAAAATTAGTTTTATTTTTTTATATATGTGATTTCAATTTCTACTCTTCTGTCAAATTTAGGATCACCTCCCAAAGGGTATTTATGTTTTAAACCCATATATTTCATTCTTTTTTTAGCTATTCCATTTTTAATTAAATAATTAAAAATATAGCGAGCACGAGCAAGCGATAAATTTCTTTTTCCTGTACCTCTATCTACAGCATCCCTTTCATTTGCTGTACAACACACATGCCCTTTAATTGTAAAGTAAACTTCTTTCTTTCTATTTAAAATTCTTGCTATTTTTTCTAGGTCAGGGATTGATTCCTTAAGGATATAACTATAACCTGTACGAAATAATATATTATTTAAGGTAATATTATCTCCAACTCTTAAGTCACTTTCTAATGTGATCGGTTTTTTTCTTTTATCAATACTATCTTTCTTAATCTCTATTTTAGTATTAGTATACTCAACATCTATTTCAACTTTTCTGTTTAATCCACGGATCACATTTAAATCCTCTGTAGAAATTATTTTTAATAAAATTTCTCCTTTACCGTCGACATTACTTATCAGCTGTTCATTAATTTTATTTTCAGAGAACAACTGCTTTATTTTATCAGCCCTATTTTGTGATAGTACTAAATTATACTGATCAGAACCTCGATCATCACAGAACCCATAAATTGATATTCTTTTTATTTTTTTAACAGCTAACCTTTGTATAAAAAAAAGTAATCTATTTTTTTCAGTTTCAGGGACTACATACTTATCAGTTTCGAAATAAACCACATGCTGCTGATTAGATTGCGCCAACAGAACTCCATTATACAACAACACTAAAAACAGCAAATTTCGCATAACTCAATATATTTAATTTATTTTAAAATGGAATAATATTCCTTAGGATCTTCAAGCAAAGACTTTGCTGATTGTATTCCTTTATTATTTACCAAAGAAAATTGATATAACCCTTCTTTGTAAAAAATATTTTTTACAATTTCCTCAGATAAATGGTTCATGATTTTTTCTTTTGATGCTTCTAACGCTAATTTCTTTTCTTTTCTTATAGACGACTTTATTTCAATCAAAGAAGAATTTATATTTTTTAAATCTTCTTCTAAACTATAACTAAATGCACGATTAAGATATTTTTCTGTTTTTGTTCCTAATGAGAAGTTCTTTTGTAAACAAAATTCTTTAAAACTTTTAAAAACTGATTCTTCTAACATTAAATTCTCCCATTTTTCTATACTTTTTTTTCTACAATAATCTGTCGCAAACAAGAAAAACATATGTTCTTTTTTTAGGTTATTTATTAAATCAAATTCATCTCTTTTCTCTATTTCTATATCAGGTTTAACCCCTCCACCATCATAAACGGTTCTTCCATTTTTTGTTTTAAACGCTTTGTAATCATTTTCATTTATTTTTTGCGCTTCCCCATTTTCTGTCCTTTGACGGTAATCTAATGCCTGGATACACCTTCCAGAGGGCGTGAAATAACGTGATATTGTTATTTTTAATTGTGCTCCATAAGGCAGTGGTTTAGGTTGTTGTACAAGACCCTTACCAAAACTACGACTTCCTATAATTACTGCTCTGTCTAAATCTTGCAACGCGCCAGCCACAATTTCACTCGCTGATGCACTGCGCTCATTTATCAAAACGACTAGAGGTATATCTTCGCTAACCGGCTGTTTTTGTGTAATGAATTGGTTGTTATATTGCTCTATGTTCGAACGTGTAGATACGACCAGTTGGTTCTTAGCAACAAAAAGATTAACAATTTTCACAGCTTCTTGTAGTAAACCACCAGGATTATTTCTCAAATCTAATATTAAACCTTCCGCTTCATCAATAAGTAAAAATTTAAGAGCTGACTCTACTTCGCTTGAAGCGCTTCTAGAAAATTTATCTAAAGCTATGTACCCTACATTATTTTCCAACATTTTATACAAAGGCACTGCTTTTTGTTTCTTTTCTTCTCTAATTAACTCAACTTGCTTTTCCTTATTATCTCTCTTGTAGGTAATAAAAACAGAAGATTTGTTCTTACCATTAAGCAACAACTTGGCTTGTTCGAAAGATTCTGAGAGCTGTATGTTGTTAATTTTAATAATTTCATCTCCAGCCTTTAACCCCGCTTTATCAGCAGAAAGCCCTTTAAATGGTTCATCAATAAATAGTTTTTTTTCAATTACCCTCATTTTTGCCCCTATACCAACGTAAACACCAGATCGGTAGATTTTTGCATCTTGAACGTCCTGCTCTGTGCTGTAAACAGTATATGGGTCTAATTCAGTAAGCATATGTTTTACCCCATTTTCCATAAGTTGCGCAGGATTTGTTTTATCTACGTAACCCATATTTATTTCCTTAAAAATAGAGTTGTAAATTTCTATTTGCTTCGCAATTTCAAAAAACTCATAACGGAACCCAGTAAGCGTTACCCCGATAAATAGACCTATTAAAACAAAACCAACTTTTTTTGTAACTAATTTTTTCATATTTTTTTTGAACTAACTTTCTTTGCTAAATTTTTAAACTCTTCTATTAGTTTGTTCCACTCCGGCATTTCTTTTCCTGTATATATAAGCATATAAGAGTATGGCTTGTTAGAGCTCTCTAAAAAGGGTAACAAATGTAGCTCAGCTGCTGCCCGCATTTGTCTTTTAATTCTATTTCTTTGAACAGCTAGCTTGAAGTTACGCTTTCCAACAGACACACCAAAGGAAAACACCTCATCTTCTATAAAGAGTAATCTAAGCGGAAATAAATTAATACTCACCCCTTCTTCAAACAAACGATCGATATTTTTTTTCCCTTTAAGTTTATTCAACTTCTTTTAAAAATTTATTATTATTTCTGTTTATATCTGCAGTCCGTTGGTCTGGATCTATTATTACCTGTGTTACTTTCTTCTTTTTACCTAAAATAAAGGAATATGTTGGGAACGCCCAAGCCCAATCATCAAGAATTAATATATCTTTTTCTACTGGCTTTTCACCACGCATCATTTGTAAGGGTATGTAATATCTTTCTTTCTCACCATCCTTAAAAGTAATTTCTATTTCTACAGGCATTGGTATTAATCCAATACGTTCGAGTTCGATTATTGTGCCTCCACCTTCTTCATTTATTGACTTTACTCCGTAATCAATAGTGTTGTTTGTTTTTGTCCAATCTGTTAAGTACCAGTCCAGCTCAATCCCAGAGGCTTTTTCTGCGCACCTTATAAAATCGTTTGGGGTAGGATGTTTAAAAGCCCATAATTCATAATACCGTTTTAGTGTTGTCCTAAAGTTTTTTTCTCCAATAATATAATTAAGCTGTCTTAAGAAAATTGCTCCCTTCACATAAGAAGACACGCTGTAAGCGTTGTTGTATCGATAACGATCAGCGTGCGTGCTTTGTGGCTGTTCTTGCCCACTCAGCGCATATTCAGTATAGCGCCTGTGTGCGTTATCAAAGTAGCTGTTTTCGTCTAAACCAACAACATCAACCTCAGCCATTGTACAAATATACTCTGTAAAACCCTCGTCCATCCATGGGTGCCTACTTTCGTTGGTTGCCATCAAAAAATGGAACCATGTATGTGCTAATTCATGAGCCGTTACTCCAACTAAGCTCTCAAAGCTACGTTCTCCGGTAATTAACGTACACATAGCATATTCCATTCCCCCATCACCCCCCTGAATAACAGAGTATTGTTCATAAGGGTAGGGCCCAATGTGTTTATTAAAAAAAGACATAAGCTTCGCTGTAATCGGTTGTAAGGCCCGCCAATGCTCTTTGTATTGCTCACTTAAAGAGTTCTTATAATAGAAGTTTAATAACGGGCCTTTTTCAATTTGTAATTTATCATGAATATAGTCCCGATCAGCCGCCCAAGTGAAGTCATGTACATTGGGTGCAATAAAATGCCAGGTATTAGTTTTTTTTGCTTTCTCACTTAGTGCTCTAGTCTCAATTTCAATATCAGCTGTGTTTTGTAAATACCCTGTTCCTGCAACAATGTAACGATTATCTATAGTAAGTTTTAAGTCGAAATTACCCCAAACCCCATAGAACTCTCTTCCAATATATGCATCGGCGTGCCAACCTTCAAAATCATATTCTGCGAGCTTTGGAAACCACTGTGCCATCGATAGTGCTACACCTTCTTTACTGTTTTTTCCCGCCCGCCTTACAATAAGCGGAACTTGCCCTTCAAAATCAAGCTCAAAGCTTGTTTGACCTCCAGGAAGGATTGGAGACTCAAGGTCAACTTCCAAAATTGTGCCCGACAATTTAGATACCAACTCTAGGCCATTTTGAGTTAGATTATTAACCCTTAAAAAACCCTGATCTTCTTTTCCCAAATTTTGAATTTTATTCATCACCCTGCTGTCTGGATCAGCTATCGTTCTTGACCTTACGTCCATTTCGCTCCCAGGCTGAAAGGCATTGAAGTATAAATGAAAAAAAACCATATTTAGTGTGTCTGGGGAGTTGTTTGTGTATACTAATTTCTGGACACCTTTATAATTGAACGTTTCAACATCCATGTTTACCTCCATCGTGTAATCTACATGCTGTTGCCAATAATTGTAATTATTTTGCCCAAAACTAAGTGTTGTATACCCAAGCATTAGGACCACAACGAAATGAATGTTTTTCATGTTCAAAATCATTTTGAAAGTTTAGACGCCATTATTAAGGCGTTGTATGCGTTAACTAATCTACCAGATTTACAAAGGTTATTCATCAGGCTTATTGTTCCATCCTCAAGCGCCACCTCTTTTTTTATAGGCAAACCAGAAACCATAATTATTTTTTTTACTTCAGAAGCACTTAACTTAGGGTACTGAGAAAACAAAAGTGCTGCTATACCGCTAACTAATGGTGCCGCCATAGAAGTTCCTTGTGCAAACTCATACTTGTTGTTTGGATAACTAGAGTAAATTCGTGTGCCAGGAGCAAATACGTCAACACTACTTTTCCCATAGTTAGAAAAACCTGCGATAAGATCCGAACTATAATCACTTGTAGACGCACCAACGCTTATAAAATTATCCGAAAGTTCTTCTCCTATACCATCTTGGTCATTGGGATAGTTTTTTACAAAATCATTGTTTTCTCCATTATTTCCAGCCGCAGCGACAATCAAAACGTCGTATTTTGCGGCATAAGCTATTGCATCCTTCACCCAATTGCTGTGATCAGAGAACCCCTTCCCAAAACTCATATTAATTACCTTAGCTCCGTTGTTTACAGCGTAGTAAACACCTAGAGCCACGTCTTTATCGTATTCATCGCCGTTAGGCGTGTTTCTTATTGCCATAATTTTTACATTATCTGCCGCTCCATTTATTCCTATACCATTATTTCGCTTAGCTGCAATAATGCCTGAAACATGTGTGCCGTGACTTCTTCCTTCCTTGGGTCTAACATTATTATCCCCATAAGCTTTATCCCTTATGTCGTTTGGGTCGTCATTTACGATAGAGCGACCATCAAAATCTATATTTAGATTATAGTCTAGACGCTCATTAAAAGATTTTAGGTCGCGTTTAAGACTTTTTTTAAGCCCTTCAATTGTCTCGTAGCCAAAACCATAAGATTGTTTAATTATACTTAAGTGATGTGCCAGGACAGGGTCTTTTGTGGATATGTTGTAGACCTCTTCTTTTGTAAAACCGTCTTTGTTAAGATGTTCTAGAACTGCATTTTCAGAGGAGGTCAATTGATTAAGAATCGTATTGTATTGTTGCTTCAACCGCGCGTATTTACTGCGTTCCCGGCTATATATTCTTTCAGCTTCTTTGTACCTTGGGTGGGCTGTATTCTTTGTTGCCAAAAGCCGCACATATTCTAACTGTTCATTGTTGGCCTCACCTAAAAAGTTCCAACCATTTATGTCGTCAATATAGCCGTTTGCATCGTCATCAATTCCATTGTTTGGAATTTCGTCTTGATTGATCCAGATGTTTTCTCTTAAATCTTCATGTGTTATGTCAATCCCAGAATCAATTACTGCAACGACAATTGTTTTGCTTTTTGGTTTGACTAATTTTTCATAAGCAAGGTTTAAACTTACCCCAGGAATAGTGTCTTTTTGTAAATCCAAATGGCTCCAGATTTTTTCTTCAACGGCGGTTAAGGGAGAAAATTTAGAAGGAGTTTTATCTATGTTTTCTATTGGTGTTGAGATAATTGGGGCGGTTGAGCCACAGCTATTAAACAGGAGCACACTAATTATTGTAAGGTGCATAAACGCATTGGTTGGGGTTAAGTTTTTCATAATTTTAAAAAATAGAGTTGAAAGAATGGGTAGAATTTAGGCGAACACCTTTTTCTGAATGTTTGACCGTTATAATTTCATTGCAGGCGTCGTGCTCCATAAAAAGATAATAATTTTCATTGGCTGCTAAATTGAGAAAGGCCTCTTTTTCTTCTAAAGTGATTAGAGGGCGGGTATCGTACCCCATAATAAAGGGTAAAGAAACATGGCCTGCAGTTGGCAACAAATCTGCCATAAAACAAAGTGTTTTCTCTTTATATTTTATAATAGGGATCATTTGTTTTTCTGTATGCCCGTTAGCAAAGAGCACATCAAAACCAAGCGGGCAGTTTCTCGCAAAACCATTTTCTGCCGAAGCAATGTATTTTAAATGACCAGATTGTTCAATAGGCTCAATGTTTTCGATCAAAAATGAAGCTTTTTCGCGTTTGTTGGCATTTTTCGCCCAATGCCAGTGATCTTCATTACTCCAATAAGTTGCATTCTTAAACGTTAGCTGATAGGCTGTCCTGTCGGTGTTCCATTCCACAGCCCCACCACAATGATCAAAATGTAAATGAGTCAGAAACACATCAGTTACATCATCCTTACTGAATCCGTATTGTGCTAGGGCGCGCTCTACACCTTGTTCACCCCAACGGCAATAGTAGTTAAAGAATTTTTCAGACTGCTTATTGCCCATTCCACTATCAATCAATATAAGACGATTATCGTTTTCAATTAATAAGCAACGTGCAGCGATATCAATCATGTTGTTATGATCTGCAGGATTGGTTTTTGACCATAGAGACTTCGGCACCACACCAAACATAGCGCCTCCGTCTAGTTTAAAATTTCCGACATTTAAAGGGTATAATCTCATCAAATCACTTCATAAATAAGGGCAGCAAACAACCTTATTTGCCTTTTATTAAACTAAATATAAGACATTCGTTAATAACAAAAAAATAAGTTTAACCTTAGTCGTTTAGCTTAAGCACCGCCATAAAAGCCTCTTGAGGAATTTCTACACTTCCCACCTGACGCATTCGCTTTTTTCCTTTCTTTTGGTTTTCAAGAAGCTTTCGTTTCCTAGAGATGTCACCGCCATAACATTTTGCCGTTACGTCTTTACGTACAGCCTTAACAGTTTCTCTAGAAATAATTTTCGCACCTATTGCGGCTTGTATAGGAATATCAAACTGTTGCCTAGGGATAAGCTCCTTGAGTTTACCGCACATTTTCCGCCCAATTTTTTGTGCGCTGTCGAGGTGAATAAGCGCCGATAAAGCATCTACAGATTGACCGTTAAGCAAAACATCCACCCGAACTAATTTTGAGACCCGCATACCAATAGGGCTATAGTCAAAAGAAGCATAACCTTTAGACACGGTTTTTAGGCGGTCATAAAAATCAAAAACAATTTCTGCCAAAGGCATGTCAAAGCTAAGCTCTACGCGTTGGGTTGTAAGGTAGGTCTGATTGGTGATTTGTCCTCTTTTTTCAATACAAAGCGACATAACATTGCCGACAAAATCAGATTTGGTAATAATGGTAGCTTTGATATATGGCTCTTCAATTCGGTCTAATGTAGAGGGGTCAGGAAGATCCGATGGGTTGTTTAACAAGATTAATTCGTCAGGATTCTTTCGGGTGTATGCGTGGTATGATACGTTAGGAACGGTTGTAATTACCGTCATATTAAACTCCCGCTCTAGCCGTTCTTGTATGATTTCTAGGTGCAACATACCTAAGAAGCCACAGCGAAAACCAAACCCTAAAGCTGCCGAGCTTTCTGCCTGAAACACCAATGAGGCATCGTTGAGTTGAAGTTTTTCCATAGACCCTCGGAGTTCTTCATATTCTTCAGTATCTACAGGGTATATACCAGCGAAAACCATTGGTTTTACATCTTCAAAACCATCAACAGCTGCGCTTGTTGGGTTTTGAGCGTCTGTTATTGTGTCCCCAACCTTAACCTCTCTCGCGTCTTTAATTCCTGTAATTAGGTAACCCACATCACCTGTTTTAATTTCTTTCTTTGGGGTTTGTGTCAAATTTAAGGTTCCAACCTCATCCGCACCATAGGTCTTGCCAGTTGCAATAAATTTAACCGACTGGTTTTTCTTTATACTACCGCTGACTACCTTAAAATAAGTTTCAACCCCCCTGAAGGAATTGTAAACAGAATCAAATACTAGGGCTTGAAGAGGTTCGTTAGGATTACCCTTTGGGGGTGGAATAAGTTTAATTACTGCCTCTAAAATAGTGTCAATACCTAGACCAGTTTTGGCACTTGCAGGAATTACATCTTCTGCCCTACACCCTAAAAGGTCGACGATGTCGTCTGTCACTTCCTCAGGATTTGCACTTGGCAGGTCTATTTTATTCAAAACAGGGATTATTTCTAAATCATTTTCTAAAGCCAAATACAAGTTTGATATGGTCTGCGCTTGTATACTCTGAGCAGCGTCAACAACCAATAGCGCACCCTCACAAGCCGCAATAGATCGTGACACTTCATAGCTAAAATCTACATGGCCAGGCGTATCAATTAGATTCAGAGTGTATTGTTCTCCATTGTATTCATAATCCATTTGTATGGCGTGGGACTTAATTGTGATTCCCCGCTCACGTTCTAAGTCCATATTGTCTAAAAGCTGGTTTTGCTTTTCCCGCTCACTAACAGCCCCTGTAAAGTCCAAAAGACGATCCGCCAAGGTGCTTTTACCGTGGTCAATATGTGCGATAATACAAAAGTTTCTTATATTTTTCATCGAGTTGTTTGCCTGCTTATGAGAGCACAAAAGTAGTCAAATTTATAAGACCATTTAGCTTTGTTTATGCTTGCTGCTGTATAAGTGCGTTAATTCGGCCTATTGTTTCCTTTTTACCAATATAGAAAACAATTTCAAACACATCTACGCCTTCTAAAGCCCCAACAAGAGCAACCCTCAACGGCATCATTATTTTCCCAAAGCCAATGTTTTTACTTTTAATCCAGTCAGACACAGCGATTTTAATCGATTTTGCAGATCCGTCATTTGTATTTTCTAAAACAGAAACTAGTTCTGTTAAAAGCACATTAGTATCTTCCCTCCAAGCTTTTTTCAGGCTTTTCTCATCATATTGATCAGGCGCTTCAAAGAAGTATTTGCCCAGTCGCCAAAGATCTGGAACAAGATCAGCTCTTTCTTTGATAAGGCCAATAACAAGTTCAACATAGTTTTGGTCTAATCCGTTGAGCACTTTATGAGTGGTTATTAATTGTTGCGCTAGTTCTGCATTGGATGCGCGTTGAATATACTGGTGGTTGTACCATTTAATCTTTTCAGGATCAAAGCGAGCCCCCGCTTTGTTTACGTGGTCAAAATCAAAAGACTGTACAAGTTCATCTAATGAAAAAAGTTCCTGCTCTGTTCCAGGATTCCACCCTAAAAAAGCTAAAAAATTAATTACAGCTTCAGAAAGATAACCGCTTTCTTTATATCCGCTTGAGTCCGTGTTAATGTCTTTCCATGTTAAAGGAAAAACAGGAAACCCCAGTTTATCACCATCACGCTTGCTTAGCTTTCCTTTTCCGGTAGGTTTTAAGATTAATGGCAGGTGTGCAAATTGTGGAGCATCCCACTCAAAAGCTTCATAGAGCATTTGGTGTAACGCCAAAGATGGCAACCACTCCTCACCTCTAATCACGTGAGAAATAGCCATAAGGTGGTCATCTACAACATTAGCTAAATGATAGGTTGGCATTCCATCTGATTTAAATAATATTTTATCATCAAGAATACTACTGTCTATAGACATCTGACCCCTCACAATATCATTTAGTTTTATAGTCTGCCCCTCAGGCATTAAAAAACGCACAACATAAGGCGCACCACTTTTTATTCTTTGGCTGGTCTCTGCTTCTGTTAAAACTAAAGAGTTTACAAGCCTACCTTTCTTTCTGTTGTGCCAGTTGTATATGAAGGTTTTACCTTTTTCTTCGTGGGTTTTTCGTTCTTTTGCCAAATCATCAGCACTATCGAACGCGTAATAAGCCCTTCCTTTTTTAAGCAATATATTTATGTGCTCTCTGTAAATTTTTTTTCGCTCACTTTGTCTGTAAGGCCCGCAGTTACCTTCTTTTCCAGGACCCTCCGAAAAGGGGATTTTACACCAGTTTAAGGCGTTTATAATGTAGTCCTCTGCGCCAGAAATGCAGCGGTTTTGATCTGTATCCTCGATGCGTAAAACAAAACTTCCCTTGTGTTTTTTAGCAAATAAATAATTAAACAGCGCGGTGCGTACACCACCGATGTGTAGTGGGCCGGTTGGGCTTGGTGCAAAACGAACGCGAACAGGTTTTTTCATTGAGTGTTGTCTTATTGCAAAGATATACGCCCAAAGTCGAACGCCCAAACAAAAATCCCTTTGCTTTTTTTTACCTTTATTCTTGCTTTACGAGTGTTTATTATTATAAATTTATACACTAAAAACATGCCTTGGACTATTTTGATGAAATAAGAGAAAAGTTAGAAGCGTTCATCAAGCGCTACTATGCAAGCGCTTTAATAAAGGGGGCCATGCTCTTTTTTTGTTTTGGGCTCTTATACATTTTATTTTGGTCGTTAATTGAATCATTTTTTTGGTTTTCACCAACAGCGCGTGCCTTTGTTTTTTGGTCTTTAATTTCTTTTGAAGCCTTTTTGTTTGTTAGGTTTTTATTGGCCCCTTTTTTCGGCTTTTTGAGGTTTCGTTCAGGGATTGACCACCAACAAGCCGCTAAAATTATTGGCGATTTCTTCCCAGAAATCAAAGATAAGTTGTTGAATACAATTCAGTTAAATAGCCAGCCTCAATCTGAATTTATAACAGCAACAATCCAGCAAAAAACTCAAGAATTCAAACACATCTCCTTTATAAAAGCGGTACGGTTGAGAGACAATTTAAAGTATTTGAAATACGCATTTATGCCTTTATTTGTCATTGGTGTAGCCTATGCCTCTGGAAGTCAATCAAATTTTAAAGAGGGATTAAGCCGCGTGGTCGACTACAAAACAAACTATACTCCTCCAGCGCCATTTAAATTCGTAATTATTAATGATTCCCTCACAACAATTGAAAATAAACCGTTTTATCTGAACGTTAAAACAGAAGGGCGTCTTGTTCCTGATAAAATTGAAATTAGTTTTGCAGGCCAATCATATTATCTAAAAAAGAGCGACAACCAATTATTCCAATATAGGTTTTTAAACCCTGCAGAGTCCATTGGCTTTAGCCTTTCTTCAGGCGAGACCCAATCAGCCTTATATCAACTTTTAGTGTTAAAGGCTCCAAAAATAGTGAATTCTGAACTGCTCATTGATTGTCCGTCCTATACAAAAATTAAAGATAAAAGGATCTCTAATTTTTCAAATGTTTCTGTTCCTGAAGGCACAACCCTCACTTGGTCGCTAACCGCCCAATCCACCGAAACAATTACTTTTTCGACCGCAAAAAAAACCTCAGATTTCACGCGCTCGAGTGATGAATTTTTCACAAGCAAACAAGTGTTTTCCGACCTTGCCTATACTATTCAAACGAATAACAGTGAGCTAAAAAAGCACGAAACATTGTCATTTAATATTCGTGTTAAAAAAGACCGCCCCCCAAGTATAAGGGTTATGCAAAAACGGAATGAATCCAATGATAACGCCCTCTATTTTTATGGCCAATTAAATGATGATTACGGGATCTCTAATCTTGAAATTCAATATTATCCCAAAGGGAATCCCAGCCTGAATAAAACCTACAACATTTTGTTCGACGACAACTTAGAATTTGTTTATGATTTTCCTAATGATTTAGATGTTTTGCCAGATACTGCTTATGAATTCTATTTTGAAGTTTACGACAACGATCCATTTCCTAAACCTAACAGTACTAAAACAGAAGTCTTCACTTATTTGTTTAAAAGCGACAAATCTATTCAGAATGAGGCGATTGAAACCCAGAAAAGTGTTGTTCAAGGTTTGGAAAAATCGGTCAAGTCAGTTGAAAATCAAAACAACCTCATGGATCAGTTTACAAAAGAACAACTTCAGAAGGATAAATTAGGCTTCAATGACAAGGAAAAGATTAAAGCGTTATTAAGGCGTCAGAAGCAACAAGACGATATTTTAAAGCAGTTTAACAAGCAAATGGAAAAGACTCTTGAGCAGTTTAGCGAGGATACGCCAGACCCTTTGAAAGAAGATTTAATGAAACGAATCCAAGAGCAAAACCAGCGTCTTGAAGAGGACGAAATGAAACTCCAAGAACTGGAGCAGCTGGCCAAAAAGATTCAACAAGAGGGGCTCATGGAAAAGCTGAAGAAATTAGGGGAACAAAGCAAAAATAAGCAACGAAGCCTACAACAAATGTTGGAGCTAACCAAGCGTTATTATGTCTCCAAAAAAGCAGAACAACTTAAAAGAAGCTTAGAAGAATTAGCGGAGAAGCAACAGGCGCTTACCAATAGCGACACTAAAAAACAACGCCAGGACCAAGAAGCGCTAAACAAAACATTTTCTAAAACCAAAAAAGAGCTAGAGGAACTCCGCAAACAAAATAATACGTTAAACACCCCACTTTCGATTCCAGATACACAAAATGAAGAAGAGTCTATTCAAAACGATCAGCAGGATGCTAGTAATCTTTTAGAGCAATCCCAGAAAACAACCAACCTAACCGAATCTGAACAACAAAAGGTTCAGGCGCAAAAAGCACAAAAGAAAGCTGCTCAAAAAATGAAACAACTCGCTCAACAAATGAGCCAAAACATGGCTGGAGGCGCATCAAAACAGAACAGTGAAGACGCAGAGGCGCTACGCCAGATATTAGACAATCTATTGGTTTTTTCTTTTGAACAAGAGGGATTAATGAATCGTTTTGTAAATGCTAATGCACAAGAAACCCTCACTCAAAAGCCTATTAAGAAGCAAATGAATTTAAAGACTCATTTTGAACACATAGACGATAGTCTTTTTATGGTTTCATTGCGGCAACCGATGATTTCAGAATCTATAAACAAGGAAATATCAGATGTTTATTTTAATATTGACAAAGCACTCAATTCGCTTTCCGAAAACAGAAATAATGAAGCTACGACAGCACAGCAGTACGCAATCACATCAACCAATAATTTAGCAAACATATTGAGTGAGATTTTAGACAAACTCGAAATGCAACTACAACCAAGCCCAGGCCAGGGTGATGGAGATATGCAATTGCCAGACATCATAATGAGTCAAGAAGATTTACAAAAACAAGCGGAAGAGATTATGAATGGTGAAAAAGAAGGTAAACAAAAACCCGGCAAGCAAGGAGAAGAGCCTAAAGGACAAGGCAAGGGCTTTGAGCCTGGATCATCTCCTAAAAATGGCAGAGAATCTGGACAATACAGCGACCCCGGGGAATTTGGACAGTCTTTATTCGAATTATACAAGCAGCAACAAAAGCTACGCCAAGCACTCGAGCGTGCTTTGGAAAAAGAAGGCTTGTCCGGTCAAGGAAAAACAGCCCTAGAGTCAATAAAAAAAATTGAGCAAATGATTGTTAATCAAGGTGTTAGCTCGGATTTGATTAAAAAAATGAAAGCCCTAAACTATGAATTTCTAAAGCTTAATGAAGCGGCACAAAACAAGGGGACGTCCTCAAAAAGGCAATCCCAGACAAACAATAAAAGATTCACACAAGGAGAGCGTTTAACCAAAGATGAAATCATGCGTCTTTTTAACTCTGATGAGATTTTAAATAGAAAGCCCTTACCTTTGCGACAAAACATTAAGAAAAAAGTACAACGTTATTTCAACGCAAAAGATGATCAGCTTTAACAACACAACCACTTTTGATATACCCAACAAAACGAAGATAAAGAAATGGCTGTGTGCTATTTTAACAGAAGAAAGCTTTTCTTTGGGAGAGTTAAATTTTTTATTTTGCGACGACCACCACTTGCACCAACTCAATGTAGAGTTTTTAGACCATAACACGCTAACGGACATTTTAACTTTTGAATACAACGTAGGGCAAGAGGTCTACGGCGATATTTGTATTTCTGTTGACCGGGTTGTTGAGAATGCGAAAGACTTCAACACCAGCGCCCTAAATGAGTTACACCGTGTGATGGTTCATGGGGTATTACACCTCTGTGGTTACAAAGACTCTACAGAGCAGCAAAAACAACAAATGCGCCAAAAGGAAGACCACTATCTTTATCAGTTTGAATTATTTAGATAAGCGTATATTTGCACAAAATTGTTCCACGTGGAACACAATTCGATTTAAATGTTCGATAAAGTTTATGATGTAATTGTTGTAGGAGGTGGACACGCGGGGAGTGAAGCCGCTGCTGCCGCTGCTAATATGGGCAGCAACTCGCTATTGGTTACCATGAACTTACAAAATATTGCACAAATGTCATGCAACCCAGCAATGGGCGGTATTGCAAAAGGTCAAATAGTTCGTGAAATTGATGCCCTTGGCGGATACAGCGGAATTGTTAGCGACACTTCTGCAATACAGTTTAAAATGCTTAACAAATCAAAGGGGCCGGCAATGTGGAGTCCAAGAGTACAAAGCGACCGTATGAGGTTTGCCGAAGACTGGAGAATGCTTTTAGAGCAAACCAAAAACTTAGATTTTTACCAAGATATGGTTGTTGGTCTTCTCATTAAGGGCGAGCAGGTTGTTGGTGTAAAAACATCCTTAGGACTAGAAATAAAGTCCCGTAGTGTGGTGCTTACCAATGGAACTTTTTTAAACGGACTCATACATATTGGTGATAAAAATTTTGGAGGAGGTCGAGCTGGTGAACGTGCTGCAACAGGGATCACAGAACAGCTGATTGATTTGGGATTTGATTCAGGCCGAATGAAAACAGGCACCCCTCCTCGGGTTGATGGGCGCTCTTTAGATTTCTCCAAGATGATTGAACAGCCAGGGGATGTTAACCCTCAGAAATTTTCATACTTAGAAACAACCAAACCGCTTGAAAACCAACGCTCCTGCCATATGACCCACACGAGTGCAGAAGTTCACAACCTATTGAAGGAAGGCTTTGATCGCTCACCAATGTTTAACGGTAGAATTCAAAGTATTGGGCCAAGGTATTGCCCTTCAATTGAAGACAAAATCAATCGGTTTTCTGAAAAGGAGAGGCATCAAATTTTTGTTGAACCTGAGGGCTGGAATACTATTGAATATTACATCAATGGATTCTCCACTTCCTTGCCAGAAGACGTTCAATACAAGGCCTTAAAGGCGGTCAAAGGTTTTGAGCATGTTCGATTTTTTCGCCCTGGCTACGCTATTGAATACGATTACTTCCCGCCAACACAACTAACCTACTCTTTAGAAACAAAGTTAATAAAAGGGTTGTTCTTCGCAGGTCAAATTAACGGCACAACAGGCTATGAGGAAGCAGCATCCCAAGGGCTTATGGCTGGAATTAATGCTAGTCTTAGCGTCCAAAATAAGGCGCCATTTATCTTGAGAAGAGATGAGGCTTATATTGGTGTTCTCATAGATGATTTGATAACCAAGGGAACGGAAGAGCCTTATAGAATGTTTACATCTCGTGCAGAATACCGGACCCTTTTACGCCAAGACAATGCCGACCTAAGACTTACCCCAAAAGGATACGACTTAGGGATTGCCAGCCTTGCACGACTCCAACGCATGGAGCGCAAACACAATCAGTCTAAAGATTTCGTTACCTTTTTCAGAAGGCAGAGTGTTAAACCCGAAGAGGCTAATCCAGTCTTGGAGTCTAAAAGCTCATCTCCTATTAAGCAATCAGACAAGATGTTTAAAATCTTTTCTAGACCCAATATCACAATAGACGATGTACGAAAGTTTCAGGCTGTAGAGGACTATATTAGAGAACATGACCTTAACGAAGAGGTTATTGAACAAACAGAAATTCAGATTAAGTATTCTGGTTATATTGAAAAGGAAAAGAACAATGCCGACAAGCTTACTCGCCTTGAATATGTCAAAATCCCCAAAGAATTTGATTATACACAGGTCAAATCTATGAGTTATGAGGCTCGAGAAAAACTGCATGCGGTTCAGCCAGCCACAGTAGCCCAGGCTTCTCGTATAAGCGGTGTGTCGCCCAACGACATATCCGTTTTACTTGTTTTCTTAGGGCGATAGTCAGTATATTTTATATTTTTGTTCCACGTGGAACACATGAACGAAAGCAACACATTTTTTCTAAAAACAAAAGATTTTTCTGTAAGTGGAGAGGATTTTGAATTGCATTACAACAAGGCAAAAGATATGCTATTGACCACCCCCTCTCCAGCAACAAAAGATTTAGCGGCCTATTATGACAGTAACCAATACGATTCTCATACAACACAGAAACGAACTGTATTTGATTGGGCTTACTATATTGTACGTGGCCATACACTAAAAAGAAAGGTCCGCTTGATTTTTCGCTTTAAGACCCAAAAGAAAACGCTTTTAGATTATGGAGCAGGCGTTGGGAGTTTCGTTCGCGTAGCTAGAAAATCTGGATGGGACAGTGTAGGAATTGAAGCTTCAAAACAAGCACGCGTAGCAGCAAACCAATCGCTGCCAGACTCGGTTTTTAATACCGAATGGCTCAAGAAATTACCTTGTAAAAGCCAATCCATAATTACGCTTTGGCACGTTCTAGAGCATCTACCCAACCTCAACTTAAGCATTCAGGAATTTAAACGTCTATTGGCTGACGATGGCCGACTCATTGTGGCGGTTCCTAATTATAAAAGTTATGACGCCAAATACTATAAAGAGTTCTGGGCAGCTTATGATGTGCCAAGACATTTGTGGCATTTCTCCCCCAAATCAATTGCACGCCTCTTTTCCCAATTTGATTTTGAGTTAGAGTCTACTCATCCTATGCTTTTTGACGCTTATTATGTGAGCTTATTGTCTTCAAAAAATAAATATGGAAGAATGAAAATCATAAATAGTTTATGGACTGGTTTCAAGTCTAACCTCCTAGCAAAACAGAGCGGTGACTATTCATCATTGATTTACGTCCTGAAAAGAGCAGAAAACTAATTTAAGGCTCCTTATTCGCTTTTTTACACTCAAGCTATAATATACCATGGACACAGATTAAAAACCCTTAAAAAGGAACTTATTAAACCAACAAATAATAACTTTTAAATATAAAAAAAATAAAAACGATAGATTTACCTTATTATCTATGTTCCGGCTTTTGGTGGAGAAGTCTAGTGAGTTTTATAGACAAATCGGTAAAAACGATTTTACCATTTGCATTTCGCTCAATGTGGTGTATAGCGCTCTCAAGTTCAGAACAAATTTTTTCAATATTTTGAGCGTCAATGAAAGCAGCAAATTTTTTCAACGAAAAGCTTTGATCTAAAAGCTCAAAATGAACGAGATCTAAAGCGCCATAATTTAAAATCAAGGCCTGACGGAAAAATTCTAAACTGTAGCTTAAAAACTGTTTTTCTTTCTCTCTACCCAATTTAGCTATTGCTTCACTCCATTCCATTAACTTGTTAATCGATTTTTTATTTGTCTTTGCTTGAAATGCCGTGCGAACCCATTCAATAAATAGTGCCTCAAATTGACCTATTTGATCCCCCTGATCAATCAATTTTAGCGCTGTATTAAAATTTCCCTCTGACCGATGTGCAATTTGCTTAGCTCTTGAATTGTCTAATTTTTTAATTTTTATAAGTGCATTTGCAATTTGAATTTCGGTTAGTGGGCGCAGGAGCACAGACTGGCAACGTGACTGAATCGTTTTTAATAAAGCATCCTCTTGTTCTGAAATGAGGATAATATTTGTTTTTTCATTTGGTTCCTCAAACCATTTCAGCAGTTTGTTTCCGCACTCAGGATTCATTTTTTCCGCATGCCAAACAATTAACACCTTGTTACCGCCCCCAAATGATTTTAAAGCCAAGGTTTTAATTATTGCTTGGGCCTCATCAACGGTAATCAAACCCTGTTTGTTTTCTGCCCCAATAGCCGCATACCATTGATTAAGGTCTCCGTAAGGGTTTTGTGTTATAAAGTTTCTCCATTCTTTAATATAGTCTTTCGAAATTAGGGTTTTGCTTGCAGATTTTTTTACTACAGGAAAAAAGAAGTGTATATCGGGATTTGCTAGTGGGTTGATGTGTTGTTTTGGGTTTTCTGACCGCAACAATAAGGAAGCATAAGCAATTGCAAGCGGTAGTGCGCCTAAGCCGTCTTTACCAACAAAAAGTTGCGCATGAGGTGCGCGTCCACAACGAATGTTTTGTTGCAAAAAGGATTTAAGATGTTCTTGTCCAACGATATCCTCAAAAGTCATCTTACAAATATAATTTATTTAAATCATCAAATTATAGTTTAAATTAGTTTTTAAGACCCATATTCTATTTTATTCACTCTAAAGAAATATGTACCTTTGGGCTTTAAAAATCAATAAAACCAACCAAAACATATCCACGAATGAGCACATTAAAAGAGTTTAATTTTAAAAATAAAAAGGCCTTAATTCGCGTAGACTTTAACGTGCCTCTTGACGAGAACCTTCAGGTCACTGATGATACTAGAATTCAGTCTGCCAAAAACACAATTTTCAAGGTTTTAGAAGATGGCGGAAGTTGTGTTTTGATGTCTCACTTAGGCCGTCCAAAATCAAATGAACCTGAGTTTTCTTTAAAGAATATTACTCCCGTAGTGGAAGACATTTTAGGTGTTCAGGTTTTGTTTGCTAAGGATTGTGTTGGAGCAGAAGCTACTCAAATGGTAAAGGCGCTACAACCAGGGCAAGTTTTACTCTTAGAGAACTTGAGATACCACAAAGCCGAAAAAGAAGGGGATACATCTTTTGCTCAAGCATTGTCAGAGCACGGAGATATTTATGTAAATGATGCCTTCGGAACAGCTCATAGAGCACATGCTTCGACGAGTATAATTGCTCAATTTTTTCCTAATAATAAATGTTTCGGTTATCTATTGGAACAAGAAATAAAAAGCATAGATAAAGTAATGACATCTGGAGAAAAACCAGTACTTGCAATTTTGGGTGGTGCTAAAGTTTCCTCTAAAATCACTATTATTGAAAACATTCTCGATAAAGTTGATCATCTCATAGTCGGCGGCGGAATGTCTTTCACATTTATAAAAGCTCAGGGTGGCTCAATAGGGGACTCAATATGTGAAGATGACAAAATGGATTTAGCCCTTGAGATTTTAAAATCAGCAAAAGAAAAAAATGTTCAACTCCACCTTCCTGTCGATGTTTTAGTGGCAGACGATTTTAGCAATAACGCTAACACTAAAGTGGTAGATATTACAAGTGTCCCCCTTAATTGGCAAGGTTTAGATTGTGGGCCTAAAACCAAAGCAATATTTCATGAAGTGGTACAAAAATGTAAAACCATCCTTTGGAACGGGCCATTAGGGGTTTTTGAATTAGACACCTTTTCAACAGGAACAAAAGCATTAGGCGACTCAATATCTGAGGCCACAAAAAATGGTGCATTTTCACTTGTAGGCGGAGGCGATTCAGTAGCCGCTGTTAAACAATTCGGTTTTGAGCAGAAAGTGAGTTATGTAAGCACAGGAGGAGGAGCAATGTTAGAGAGCCTAGAGGGGAAAATTTTACCCGGAATTGCAGCAATTACAAACCACTAAAAAACCCAGCAATGTCTAGAATATTGGCTGTTTTTGTCTTTTTGTTTCCTCAATTTTTTTACGGACAATCGTCTGTATATGACCAAGAAAAGATACGTATAGACAGCTTTGCTATTGAACTAAAAGATTACAAATCAGCTATTCATTATGATGCCGAATGGCGCAAAGAATTTTTGCATCAGAGCGCCCATGATACGATTACAGACGCTTCAAATCAAAGCACTACACAAGCGATCACGGCGACTTATTTAGATACGGATACGTTAAAGTTGCGTTTAATGCGATTAGATGCAAAAACTCCTTTTCACATCAACTACAACCCCGCTTTAGAAAGACTCATTAGAAAGTACCTTAAGGAGCGAAAACCCCCTTACGAGCGGCTGATGGAATTAAGCAGATACTATTTTCCGCTCTTTGAAGAAATTTTCGACAGAGAAGGGATACCATTGGAAATAAAATACTTAGCGGTTGTAGAGTCTGGACTAAGGCCCACCGTAAAATCTAAGCCGGGCGCAACAGGCCTTTGGCAGTTTATGTTTTCTACGGGCAAATATTATAATTTAGAAGTCAGCAGCTATGTTGATGAGCGTTGTGACCCAGCACGTTCCACAATAGCCGCAGCACAGTATTTGAAGTCATTGTACAAGGTGTTTAAAGACTGGGATCTAGCGCTTGCCGCTTACAATTCCGGACCAGGAAATGTAACAAAAGCAATCCGACGATCTGGCGGGTACACTAATTATTGGAATATCCGTCCTTTTTTACCTAAAGAAACAGCGGGCTATCTACCTGCATTTTACGCTACTATGTATCTTTTTGAATATGCTTCCGAACATGGTTTTAATGCTAAAAGAGCGCAAATAACGCAGGCACAAACGGATACTATTCGTATTGCCAATACGATAAGTTTAAGGCAGGTTTCTGAGGTAATAGATATAGACTTAAAAACCTTAGAATTTTTAAACCCGTCTTACAAACTCGGCATTATTCCATTTGTTGAAGGTAAAAATTACGGATTAAGACTTCCATTAGAAACAATTGGTACTTTTGTAAGCAATGAGAAGGCTATTTATGCCTATGCCGCGCAAGAATTTGAAAAACGCGAAAAACCATTACCGAAGTTTTTCAAGCTTGACACCAAAATCAGGTATAAAATTAAAGCAGGGGATTATTTAGGTAAAATTGCCAATAAATTTGGTGTTCGAATTAGCCAAATTAAGCTATGGAATGGATTACAGTCAGATCAATTAAACGTTGGAGATCGACTAACGATTTTCACGAGAAATCCTCAAAGTCAATCTGAAGAACGATCAGAACCGTCAACCAAAAAAGGGGACAGTACACAGGTCTATGAAGTGCTAAAAGGAGACTCTTTGTGGAGTATCTCCAAGAAGTTTTATGGCCTTTCTGTAGAAAAACTAAAAAAATGGAACGGTATTAGCAGTGATAAACTAAAACCAGGAATGAAATTAATAATTTCAAACCAAAACAACCTATAACATGCGACTATTTATAAACATATTTGTTGTATCACTTATCCTTTTTTCATGCAAAGAGCAGGCAGATAAAAGAGTGTATAAACCGGATTCATCAGGAAATATCAATAGTCTTTTAGTGGTTGTTGATGATGATTTGTGGGCCACAAGCGTCGGCGATGCAATTAGAAGCCGTATTGGTGCCGAAGTATATGGTTTGCCACAAATAGAACCCCAGTTTGATTTACGCCAAGTCCCTCCACCTGTTTTTTCAGACTTTGTCCGCAGGAATAGAATTGTTATTAAGGTACAACGATCAGAAGAAAGCACAGTGAAGTTTTACACCGACCCCTACGCAACTCCACAAAAAATGATCTTGGTCAGTGGTCCATCTCCTCAGACTATGGTTGAACTCATTGAAAAAAACGGGTTTAGAATTCTGAATGAATTTAAAAAGGTTGAACTTAAAGAACGACAGCGAAGAACAAAAAAATCACTATTTAACACGGACGCAATAGAGTCATCTTTAGGGGTAAGTATAGCCCTTTCCTCAGTTTATAGAATAGCAAAAAATGAAGAAAACTTCTTTTGGGTCAGAAGAGATACAAAAACGGGAATTATTAGCTTATTAATTTATAGCCTCCCGTTGCAAGACTTTACTTCAAAGGAGGCATTTTCTCAACGCGTTATACAAATAAGAGATTCGGTTGCAAAACAGCATATTCCAGGACCAATAGAAGGTAATTATATGACTACCGAAATGGCGTATGCCCCTTTCTCTGTCTTAACAGAAACAGAAAACACAAAGGTATTGGAAACAAGAAGCTTGTGGAAGGTGGAGGGGGCATTTATGTCTGGCCCTTTCATCAATTATTCGTTTTTAGACAAAAAGAACAATAGAATGCTTGTCGCTGAGGGCTTCGTTTACGCACCGTCAGAGCCCAAAAGAGATTATATTTTTGAATTAGAATCCATTATAAAGTCAATTAAGATTCAATAAAAAACCCCAGAAAAGTTCTGGGATTTTATTTATTTTTTCTCTTCGTCTTTTTTCTCGGCGTCCTCTTCTTGGCTTGCTTTTTTAAATTCTTTTATTCCGCCGCCTAATCCTTTCATAAGCTCAGGGATTTTTTTCCCTCCAAACAATAAAAGAACAACAACGACAACAAGTACGATTTGCATTGGGCCAAAAGCCAGAGGTAGTATAAACAGGTCCATAATTATTGTATTTATAAAGACAAAGTTAAGAATTATCCATTAATTAAATTACTTAAATAAAAATATTAGTAAAAGAGTTCTGTAGTATACCTATAATTTTTATTTAATTTTGTTGTTGATGAAACATTCAAAGACAACTAAAAAATCGCGGCAGAAGAAACTTACTAAAAAGTTGTTGCATAAATACAGATTGGTCGTTCTCAATGAAGACACATTCGAGGAGCGATTTGCCATGAAGCTTACACGCTTGAATGTCTTTATTTACGGATCGTTGTTTGCGCTACTTCTTATCGGTTTCACAACCGTTTTTATTGCTTTTACCCCTATTCGTGAGTATATTCCAGGCTACACTTCCCCAACACTACAAAAACAAGCGATTGCACTGGAGCAAAAAACAGATTCTTTGATGCGCATCACCAAAATGAATGAACGTTTTATGGCTTCAATAAAAGATGTTTTAAGCGGCCAGACATCTTCAGAGACAATTAATAAAGACTCTATTTATGCTGCAGTGGCTTCTGAGGTTGACCCTCAAAGCCTAAACCCTTCACAGGCTGATTCAATTTTAAGAAACAAGGTAGAGAATGAAGACAAATACAATCTTTTTGAATCGGCAAAATCACTTAAAAACTTTGTTTTTTTTCCGCCGGTAAAAGGAACAGTAAGTTCAGAATTTAATTTTGATGAACAGCACTATGCAGTCGATATAGCAGTTCCCAAAAACACACCGGTTAAGGCAGCAGCAGACGGTAGGGTAATCTTTGCTTCTTGGACATCAGACTCAGGGTTTGTACTTATAATCGACCATGGCAACCAATTAATTACTGTATACAAACACAATGCTTCGCTAACAAAAGCCCAAGGCGAATTGGTTAAAGCAAGGGAAGTAATTGCAATTTCTGGTTCATCAGGAGAGTTAAGCACAGGACCCCACTTACATTTCGAGTTGTGGAGCGACGGGAACCCAATTGATCCTCTTTCATTTATAGATTTTCAGCTTTAAAATATGACATCAATAAAATCATTTTTTGCAAAGATATTTGCTGCGCAGGTAACCAAAAAAATTAATACTTGGGCAAGTGATCCTATTGCCACTCAACAAAAAGTCTTCGAACAGCTAGTTCGCACAGCGAAGCACACGACTTTTGGGAAAGACCATAATTTCAGTGCGCTAAAAAACCACGATGATTTTGTAAAAAACGTTCCTGTACGGGATTATGAAAAACTAAAACATTATGTTGATCAAGTTGTTGCTGGAGCCCCAGACATTTTATGGCCAGGGAAGCCACTTTATTTTGCCAAAACCTCAGGGACCACCTCTGGCGCAAAATATATTCCTATCACGGCCCCTTCTATAAAGGCGCAAGTAGAAGCTTCGCGAAATGCTGTTTTAATGTATATTAACGAAACGGGTAATTCAGACTTTGTTGATGGCAAATGGATTTTTCTCCAAGGAAGTCCAGTTTTGGACGAAAAGAATGGTATAAAACTCGGTCGCCTTTCAGGAATTTCCGCACATTATGTTCCGTCCTATTTACTTAAAAACAGAATGCCAAGTTGGGATACAAACTGCATTGAGGATTGGGAAACTAAAGTCGATGCAATTGTTGAAGAGACTTTAGAGGATAACATGACCGCCATTGCCGGAATTCCGTCTTGGGTACAGATGTATTTTGAAAAATTAGTTGAAAAGAAACAGGAAAAAGTTGGCTCCATTTTTAAGAACTTTAACCTTTTTATTTTTGGCGGCGTCAATTTTGAACCCTACAGATCAAAATTTGAAAACTTGATTGGAAGAGAGGTAGATAGCGTTGAGCTTTATCCAGCAAGTGAAGGTTTTTTTGCATTTCAAGACCGACAGAACCAAAAAGGCTTGTTATTGCAATTAGATTCTGGTATTTTTTATGAATTTATTGAAGCAGATCATTTCTTTGAAGAGGCTCCGAAACGCATAACGCTGAAAGACGTTCAGTTAGGGGTTAACTATGTTATTATCATTTCAACCAACGCGGGTCTTTGGGCCTATAACATTGGCGACACAGTTCAGTTTACATCCCTATCGCCGTATAGAATTATTGTTAGCGGTCGAATTAAACATTTTATTTCTGCTTTTGGCGAACACGTGATTGCAAAAGAAGTTGATCAAGCCCTAACAACCGCTGTAAAAGCATCCAATGCACGGGTTACTGAGTATACTGTTGCTCCACAAATTACACCAGCAGACGGCCTGCCGTATCACGAATGGTTTATTGAGTTTGAAAAAGAGCCCGAAGACTTGGATGTATTCATTCAAACAATAGATTCCGCTCTTCAAGAGCAGAACGCTTATTACAAAGACCTTATTACAGGGAAAGTATTACAGCAACTGCATATAAAAAAGGTTAAAAAAGGGGGCTTTAAAAGTTATATGAAAACCATTGGTAAATTAGGAGGGCAAAACAAAATACCTCGCCTATCTAACGACCGCAAAATAGCCGAAAGTCTCTTGAATGCCGATCTCATCAATTAGTGTATATTTGCATGTAAATGATTACAAACCCCACAAATAGCCTAAACCGAACGCGTGCACAAGAAAGTTCTCACGCCATACAGCGCATGTACATTACCATGCGCCACTTATTCAGCCGAGGATTTTACAAACCGATGGGTGTTTCTGGTTCTACCTTGCGCCAAGCGCTTTTATCTTTAAGACCTGAAATTTACGGCACTATAGCTGAAGAAAAAACGGAACTACAGGGCTTGCTGTATGTCGTCGATCGCCTTCCAATAGGGATCGAGCAATGTATGCATATAAACCTTACTAGCGCTGAAGGGTTCGGCGGATCGCATTTTGAAGTCATTGTGCCTGCAAAACGTCGAAGAAACTGTTACCGGATTGATTTTGAGCAAATGAACATTGAAATAACTCGGGGGCCCTCAGAAATTTATGATATTTTAACGCATCTTACATTTCTATATATTGAGTCGCACAAGATTGCTCACCAAGTTCTAATAGGCGAAAAAGGAAAGACAACTAGAGATTGGCAGAAACTTGAAGCTGCAATCACAGCTGAAAAAAAATTAACTAAAAAAGCACGCGAAATAGCGGTGTCTCATACAGCAAATATTTTAGGCCGAACGTTTGAAGAGATTTTGGCAGTATATGATGCTTTTGCAACAGACAAACAACCCGATCATTTTTTACATCTTATTTATTGGCTTGGGAAGCGTGCCATTAGTGAAATTACTGATCAAGACAAACGCATCATCACTTTCAGTCCAGTTTTAAGAGAACGTTTAGGGCATCATATTCATGGGGAGCAATGGGCCAATACTATAAAAAATATTCTGGTAAAACAGCAGCTCATCACACGCCCAATACATATTATTTCGGCTAACTTACATAGTGTAATGAATGCACTGTACGCGCCAAAAGCACTTCAGAAGCTAGCTAAAAGCACTGATATTTTTGCTATTTATGAGCAATTGAGCGCGAATGAAAACTCTGCTATGCGCAATAAAATCAAGCAGTTAGCGTTGAAAGAGGGGATGATATATATAGAAGACAAATCGGGTGCAAATATAGATGTTCAGCTTATTGACACAGCAAAGGTTGACTTTACACAGAACACCAATCTTTCTGGTGCAGCAACAGCGAACAACGCCCCTATACTTATTGTCATGGATTACGCCTTTGGGGAACAGGCTTATGAAACAATTGATGAACTTTTAAAACCCTACAAGACAAAGGCAAAAAACTATTTTTTAAATGTAGATTCGATATCTGTGATGGGGAAAGCCGGCATTTTAGATGGTGGCAAAGGAGATATTATGATTCCGTCAGCGCACATATTTGAAGGCACAGCAGATAATTATCCTTTTAAAAATGAACTGAAAAAGCGAGATTTTGACGGCCAGAATGTTGATGTTTACGAAGGCGCAATGGTAACTGTTTTAGGCACCTCCCTACAAAACAAGGATCTTTTAAGATTTTTCCATGAATCCACTTGGGACGTCATTGGCTTAGAAATGGAAGGCGTTCATTATCAGAAAGCGATACAATCTGCCTCAAAAATAAGAAAGAGTATTTCATCAGAAGTGAAGGTACGCTATGCTTATTACGCCAGCGATAACCCTCTTGAAACGGGCAGCACTTTAGCTTCGGGTGGTTTAGGCCTTTCAGGGGTGCGCCCAACATACGTTATTACACATCAGATCTTAAAACAAATTTTAAATTAATACATCAAATATGAGCACCGCAAGCAACCCCCAACCCTCAGAAGAAGTCGATTTAGGCCAACTTTTCAAAATGATTGGAAATGGATTCCGCCGCCTTTTTCAGTTTATAGGCTCTATTTTTAAACAGCTTTTTTTAGCTTTTGTATGGTTTGTGTTTTTCTTAAAAAAACGCGCCATCATACTTTTAATTGCAGCAGCTGTTGGTTTAGCGTTAGGATTGGTTTTAAATAAGACCTCACCCCCAATTTATAAGTCCTCGATTTCGGTAAAACAAAATTATCCTACAGGCGAAAATTTGTACGGCTCTATTGAATATTACAATGGACTTTTGAAAGACAGAGATTACGAAGTTCTTGCTCGTGTTTTAGGAATTGGAGAGGACGTTTCTAATGAAATTGTTGGATTTAGCATAGAGCCTATCATTACAGACAATGAGAGAGTTGTTATGTTTGATCAGTACATCACAGAACTAGACTCATTAGCGGCATCAAAAGTTGAGTACGAGACTTTTATTGACAATATCGAGGATTATAAGCACAGGAATCAACAAATTAGCATTAAGTCAATGACCAGAGCAAACTTCAAGTCTGTATTTGCAAAGATTGTTGATAATATTAATTCCAATTCTTTTTTCAAAAATGAACAGGCAAAAGATATTTTTGAGCTTGAGCAGAGCAAAGCATCAATTGAACAGGCCTTAGTCCAATCGGACTCCTTACAGCGCACGTACAAGCGCGTTTTGGAACAACAGATGGATGCTAACTCGGGCGCTGAAATTGGGATTACTTTTGAGGGGGATAATGACATAGACAAAACCCGTGAATATGACTTGTACCTAAATGATATTGAATTAAGAAGAGAGCTTGTTGAAATTAACCGCCGACTGAACGATATCGAAAATATAGTTGATGCGATTTCTAGCAAACAAGAAAGTGGTTTTGTGGATAACACAAAAGAACTGTTAGGGATGAAGCTGAGCTCTAGAAATTATTTTCCAGCCTTGTTTTTTATTCTTGCTTTTATAGTATTATTAGGCATGGAGTTTTTTAAGTTTATTGAAAAATATAAACCAGAACAATAGAGAGTTTGAAGTAAGTTAATACACCTTTATGAAATTACACTCTACGCCTTTGAACGGTTGTATTGTTCTAACCCCCACTATTTTTTCAGACCAAAGAGGACATTTTTATGAGTCTTATAATAAAGACGTTTTTGACAAATCTTTGGGTTATGAAGTCAATTTTGTTCAAGACAATGAATCCTTCTCAACAAAGGGAACGCTTCGAGGATTACATTTTCAAAAAGGCAGTTATGCTCAAGCCAAATTAACCAGAGTTGTTCAAGGCACTGTTTTGGATGTTGCAGTAGATCTACGGGAGAACTCACCAACTTTTGGAACACACTTTTCGATAGAACTGTCGTCTGAAAATAAAAAGCAATTGTTCATACCAAGAGGGTTTGCACATGGATTTGTAGTGCTGAGTGATACCGCTATTTTTTCGTATAAATGTGATAATTACTATCATAAGGATTCAGAAAGCGGAATCATTTATAATGACTCCACTCTAAATATTGACTGGAAATTACCTTCCCAACATTTACAGCTTTCAGAAAAAGATTTGCAACTTCCAAAATTTACGGCTATATGACTAAGGTTTTAGCCATACGACTAAGTAAAGGTTTTGATGAAAATTGTCTTATCTTAGATGAGATTATATATGCATTATCTCATTTCACTGCCCAGAAGTGGTTTTTTTTATGACTTTGCTTACCAAATTCTAGTTTAAAAAAACCTACTTGGCCATAAAGTATAATAATAAACTTAAAATGAATTTAAACAACAAATCAATACTAATAACAGGAGGGACAGGGTCCTTGGGGAAGGCCTTAACTAATAGAATATTCTCTGAGTTTCCCAATGTAAAAAGAGTAGTTATTTTTTCTAGGGACGAACAGAAGCAATTTTTAATGGCCCAGGAATACTCAACAGACAAATTTCCGGCCATTCGTTTTTTTATTGGTGATGTTAGAGATCGAGAACGTTTAATAAGAGCCATGAATGGAATCGATTACGTAATTCACGCTGCTGCAATGAAACACGTACATTTGGCGGAATACAACCCTTCGGAATGTGTCAAAACCAATGTAAATGGCGCAGAAAATGTGATTCACGCTTGTCTTGAAACTAATGTAAAAAGAGTTGTTGCCTTGTCAACGGATAAAGCATGTGCACCCATTAATCTTTATGGCGCTACAAAATTAACTTCTGACAAACTATTTGTTGCCGCTAATGGTATAAAAGGAAACAGAGATATTCGCTTCTCTGTTGTACGTTATGGGAATGTGATGGGTTCCAATGGGTCTGTTATTCCCTTTTTCATCAAAAAAAGAGATGAAGGATTTTTGCCCATTACAGATTCGAATATGACGCGTTTTAACATTTCACTTTCTGGCGGTGTGGATATGGTATTGCACGCCCTTGAACATGCTTGGGGCGGTGAAATATTTGTCCCTAAAATACCATCTTATAAAATTACAGATATAGCTAAAGCCATAGCCCCCAACATTGAACACAGGGAGGTTGGTATTCGACCAGGAGAAAAACTCCATGAAGCAATGATAACGTCTTCAGATTCCTATAATACCTACGATCTGGGCAAATATTACACCATTTTACCAACGGTTTTGAACTGGGATTTAGAAGAATTTATAAAGACATTTGGCGCACAAAAAGTACCTGAAGGATTTCGGTACAATTCTGGAGAAAATGATGAATGGGAAACCGTCGAAAGTCTTAGAACATTAATAAAAGAGCATGTAGACTCAAATTTTTCAGTGTGATGAACTCAATCCCTTATGGAAGACAATATATAGACCAAGATGATATTGATGCTGTTGTGTCGACCTTACAGAGTGATTTTCTAACTCAAGGGCCAATAGTCAAACAATTCGAAGACCAATTTTCGGCGTACATTGGCGCAAAACATGCAGTTGCTGTGAGCAATGCCACCGCAGGACTTCATTTGGCCAATCTGGCGTTAGGTTTAAAAAAGGGTGACCGCATTATAACCACACCCATTACCTTCGCCGCAACAGCAAACAGTGCGCGCTATTGCGGAGCAGAAGTATGGTTTGCCGATATTGACCCAAACACCTATTTACTATCATTAGATAGTACCAGAAATTTGATTGAAAGCAAACCAAAGGGATTTTTTAAAGGGATAATTCCAGTAGATTTTGCTGGTTTGCCCGTAAATATGGAGGCTTTTAGAGCTTTGGCTAACGAACATGATTTATGGATTATTGAAGATGCTTGCCATGCGCCAGGAGGTTATTTTATAGATTCTAAAGGAAAAAAACAGCGATGTGGAAACGGATCTTATGCAAATTTTGGTGTTTTTTCATTTCATCCCGTAAAACATATTGCTTGTGGAGAAGGTGGGATGATTACCACAAATTCTGATGAATTATACCATAAACTAGTCACGCTGCGCACCCATGGAATTACCAAAGCAGCAATGAGTAAAAACCACGGGGGTTGGTTTTATGAGATGCAGCAATTGGGATTCAATTATCGACTTACAGACATCCAATCTGCATTGGGGATTACGCAATTAGCAAAAAACCACAAGGGCGTAGAAAGAAGAAATGAAATAGCGAAAAAATACAAGTCGGTATTTAAGGACAAAATAAAATATCAAGATTTGCCTCAAGGGTTTTACAATGCCCATCATTTGTTCGTAATCGAGGTTGAGCAAAGAAAAGCATTATACGATTTTCTTAGAACCAAAAATATATTCGCACAAATCCACTACATACCGATTCACACGATGCCCTATTATAAACAGATTGGTTATGAGGGTGCAGATTTAAAACATGCCGAGAACTATTATTCAAAGTGCATTAGTTTACCTATGTATCCCAACTTATCTGAAACAGAACAAGACTATATTATCAATACAATTTTTGAGTTTTTAAATGAATAAATGTATTGCAATCATACCGGCTCGAGGAGGAAGCAAACGCATTCCTAGAAAAAACATAAAAGATTTTCTAGGCAAGCCCATTATAGCCTATACCATCGAATCGGCTCTTAAATCTAAGCTTTTTGATGAGGTTATGGTATCTACTGATGACGAAGAAATTGCAACAATTGCTAAAAAACATGGCGCAAAAGTGCCTTTTTTTAGAAGTGCCAAAAATGCAGACGACCACGCTTCAACCTTTAGCGTACTAGAGGAGGTATTAACAGCATACAGCGGCGTAACTTCTGCGGCGTGTATTTATCCAACAGCCCCTTTTGTCACACCTGAAAAACTAAAGTCAGCCCAGGATTTATTAAGAAAAAATCGCTTTGATACGGTTTTCACAGCGATGAAATACGGACATCCTATCGATAGAGCATTACAAATCCACACAACAACAGGGAAAATCAAAATGCTAGATTCTAGCAATATTAATAGCCGTTCTCAGGATTTGAAGAACACTTATCATGATGCCGGGCAGTTCTATTTTTTTAAAACTGCACCGATTTTAAAAGCCAAATCATTATGGACCAACAATACTGGCGCTTTGATTGTTGACGAATTAGAAGCCCAAGATATTGATACGCTAACAGATTGGAAATTGGCAGAACTTAAATTTAAACTAAGCAATGAAATTTCATAATCACTATAAGATTTTAAAGACCAGCCAATATGAATCGGGCAACATAAAAATTGTACCCATCCGTTATGAAGATCGTTTGTTGATTATGCATTGGAGAAACGAACAAATGTATCATTTGCGCCAACAAAAAGTGTTGACAGAAACAGATCAAAACCAATATTTTGACACTGTAGTTTCGAAGTTATTTGATGCAGATCAACCCAACCAATTGTTGTTTTCTTATCTGAAAGAGGATGTGTGTATTGGCTATGGAGGGTTGGTGCACATTAACTGGAAGGATAAAAACGCAGAGATTTCATTCATCATTGACCCTAAACCGGAAAAAGAGTATTTTCAACAGCATTGGACAACTTATTTGGCGCTTATTGAACAAGTAGCTTTTGAGGGTTTAGATTTAAGAAAAATATACACCTATGCCTTTGATTTAAGGCCTCATCTGTATAAAGCGGTTGAAGCTGCAGGTTTTGAAAAAGAAGCGGAGCTAAAAGAGCATTTTTTACACAATGCAGAGTATAAGTCTGTTGTGATTCATTCTAAGATAAACCCTATTGGGATAAGACCAGTAACCATAGACGACTTGACCTTGATTTTTGAGTGGTCTAACGATGAATTGACGAGGGCAAATTCATTTCAACAAGAACCCATCTTATTTGATGCGCATTCAGATTGGTTTAAGGCGCGATTAAAAGACAAACACAAGCATAGTTTTATATGCACTTTTCGGGACGAACCAGCTGCTTTTTTAAGATTAGATCAAGAAGATGACCACGCCATTATTGGAATAAATATTGCGCCAGAATTTAGAAGGAAAGGGCTATCTTCAGTATTCTTAAAAAAAGCACATCAAACCATAAGTAATTTAATTCCCAAAATAAAAATAAGAGCATTAATCAAAGATCAAAACACACCTTCCATCAAATCTTTTGAACGCGCAGGATACCGTTTTATAAGCAATACAGTTGTCGAGGGAGTTAAAACCTTAATATATCAATTATGATAGACAAAAAAGATGTTTTTATTATTGCTGAACTTTCAGCAAATCATGGCGGTAACATCACCACCGCTTTAGAAACAGTACGGGCAGCAAAACGTGCTGGTGCTGATGCGATTAAGCTCCAAACGTATACCGCTGACACGATAACTTTAGATAGCAATAAAGATGATTTTTTGATAAAAGGAGGCACCCTTTGGGATGGAAAAACACTTCATTCATTATACAAGGAGGCCTACCTACCATGGGAATGGCACAAAGAGCTATTTAGAACCGCAAAAGAAGAAGGTTTGGTTTGTTTTTCTTCGCCTTTTGATGTTACGGCGGTAGATTTTTTGGAACAATTTGATGTCCCTGCTTATAAAATTGCATCTTTTGAAATTACAGACATTCCCTTGATTGAATATACTGCTAGCAAAGGAAAACCCATGATTATGTCTACAGGAATTGCAGCGTATGAAGATATTCAATTAGCAGTAGATACCTGCAGAGCTGTTGGGAACAACGATATTGCCATTTTAAAATGCACTTCGGCATATCCAGCACCGATTGAGGAAGCAAACTTGATTATGATGCAACAGTTTGCAAAAGATTTTGATGTCAAGGTAGGTCTTTCAGACCATACACTTGGGATTACATTGCCTGTAGCGGCCACGATGTTGGGCGCGTCCGTTATCGAAAAACATTTTATTCTGGACAAATCTATTGGCGGACCAGATGCAGCTTTTTCTCTCGATGAAGCAGAGTTTACACAAATGGTAAAAGCAGTACGAGGTGCACAAAAAGCCATTGGAAAGGTTTCCTATGAGCTTACTGAAAAACAAAAATCCGGCAAACAATTTTCTAGAAGTCTTTACGTTTCTAAAGATGTAAAAAAGGGCGATCTTATTTCAAAAGAAAATGTAAGATCAGTACGGCCTGGATATGGTTTACATCCTAAACATTTAGAAGATATTTTAGGGAAAACGTTTAAATCTGACATAGAGAAGGGAACGGCACTTTCTTTAACGATGGTTAAATAAACAGTAATAACGTGGTGATTAAAATCTTAGTAACAGGTGGGAATGGACAATTAGCACAATGCATTAAGGATGTGATAAAATGCTATAAGAACTTAGCAGCAGACTTTCAAGATCCTCCAGATTTAGACATCACTAATAAACAACAACTAGAGTTATACTTTTCAAAGAATGAATTTGATTACTGCATTAACTGTGCGGCCTACACCGCTGTCGATTTGGCAGAGGAACAAAGCGATTTGGCTTATTCAGTCAATGCAGACGGCCCTAAAAACTTGGCTGAGGTTTGTAAGAAACACCAAGTTAAGCTCCTCCATATCTCAACAGATTTTGTGTTTGATGGCAAAAAGCAAACACCTTACATAGAAACGGATATGCCTAATCCACTAGGCATTTATGGCGCAAGCAAATGGCAAGGCGAACGCAACATTCAGGAGGTTATGGAGGATTATTTTATTATACGTACGTCGTGGTTGTATTCACAATATGGAAATAATTTCATGAAAACCATGTTGAGGTTATCGGAAACACGAGACGAAATTAGCGTAGTGTCCGATCAAATAGGATCACCAACATATGCAGGAGATTTGGCTGAGGTTTTGATTAAAATAGTTTTATCTTCGTCCACAAATTACGGACTGTATCATTACAGTAATTCTGGAGCGATATCTTGGTATGATTTTGCGGTAGAAATTTTTACGCTGTTTGGCAGGAAAATTGAGGTTAAGCCCGTCAAAACAAAAGATTATCCAACTGCAGCTAAGCGGCCAAAATATAGTGTTTTGGATACAACAAAAATTAAAAACAACTTTGATTGCACAATAAAAGATTGGCAGGGAAGTTTGAATTCTAAAATTAAGTTTAATAAATATAAATAACCCTGAATGATAAAAAATTTAATTGTTTTTGGAACGCGCCCTGAAGCCATTAAAATGGCTCCTTTAGTCAAAGAATTTCAAAAGAATGATGAGTTTTTCGATACAAAAGTATGCATTACAGCACAGCATAGAGAAATGTTAGATCAGGTTTTAGACTTTTTTGAGATAACTCCAGATTTTGACCTTGATCTAATGAAGCCTAATCAAAATCTGCATGGTCTAACAGCAGATATTCTTACAAATCTTAAGCCGGTGTTAGAATCTTTTAAACCAGATTATGTGTTTGTACATGGAGATACTACTACAACTATGGCTTCAAGTTTAGCAGCATTTTACTCAGGATGTAAAATTTGTCATGTAGAGGCAGGACTTCGAACATTTGACATGCAATCTCCTTTTCCTGAAGAGATGAACCGCTCGGTAACCGGAGTGGTTTCAAATTTACATTTTGCACCGACTAAAACATCAAAAAACAATTTAATTGCTGAGAATAAATCTGAAGAAGACATCATTATTACAGGAAATACAGTTATCGATGCACTTTCATATAGTGTAGAAAAGGTAAATACGCCTACTTTTCAAGATCAGGAGGTAGAGCAATTGAAAACAGTATTAGATGAAAATAAAAAACTAATATTGGTTACAGGTCATAGGCGCGAAAATCATGGTGATGGATTTGTAAGAATTTGTGAAGCGTTAAAAGAGATTGCTTTAAACAATCCTAAAGCTCAAATTATATATCCGGTTCATTTGAATCCCAATGTTCAAGGTCCTGTTTATAAACTCTTGAGTGAGATTGACAACATCCAATTAATTGCACCACTTTCCTATACTTCTTTTGTATGGCTGATGGACAAATCATATTTGATTATAACGGACAGTGGTGGTGTTCAAGAAGAAGCCCCTAGCCTGGGGAAACCAGTTTTGGTTATGCGAGATACAACAGAACGCCCAGAAGCCGTTGAGGCTGGAACGGTTATTCTGGTGGGAACAAATAAAGAAAAAATAGTTAGCGAAACAAACAAATTGCTAAACGACAATAATGCTTATATAGCTATGAGCAAACTACATAACCCTTATGGAGATGGTAAAGCTTGTAGCCGCATAGTAGAACATATTAGATCTAAAGAATTTCAATATGCAATCAAATAATTAGAATGAATAAGAATCCCGAAGTTGTAATGATAGGTTTAGGCTATATAGGATTGCCTACAGCTGCACTAATAGCACAAAACAAAACCTATGTTCATGGTGTAGATATTAACCCAAAAGTTGTTGAAACGATCAATAGAGGAGAAATCCATATTATTGAACCAGAATTAGATATAGCAGTAAGTAATGCAGTTAGCGAAGGGTATTTAAAAGCATCAACATCTGCAGTTGAAGCTATTGCATATCTTATTGTAGTACCAACACCGTTTAAAGCAAAGAACGAACCAGATATTTCGTTTGTTGAAACTGCAACAAAAGCTATACTACCATTGCTTAAAGAAGGAGATTTATATATTATTGAATCAACCTCTCCCATAGGGACTACAGGAAAAATGATGGATCTAATATACGCATCACGACCAGAACTTAAGGATAAATTATTTATAGCTTATTGTCCAGAGCGAGTTTTACCAGGAAATGTGATGTATGAGTTGGTTCATAACGACAGAGTTATTGGTGGGGTAGATGATGCTTCTACTGAAAAAGCAGTTGCTTTTTATAGTCAATTCATTAAAGGAGATCTACATAAAACCAATGCACGTACAGCCGAAATGTGCAAACTGGTAGAGAACTCTTCCAGAGATGTACAAATAGCTTTTGCAAACGAATTATCATTGATTTGTGATAAGGCAGATATTAATGTTTGGGAGCTTATAAAACTAGCAAATAAACATCCGCGGGTGAATATACTTAGCCCGGGTTGTGGCGTTGGAGGCCATTGTATTGCAGTAGATCCTTATTTTATTGTTTCAGATTATCCAAAAGAATCAAAAATTATTGGCACAGCTCGCGAAATAAACAACTACAAGTCCTTTTGGTGTGCGGAAAAAATTCAAAATTCAAAGTTGGGATTTCAGTTAAAGCATGGGCGAAAGCCAAGCATTGCCTTAATGGGGTTGGCGTTTAAACCCAATATTGATGATTTGAGGGAGTCTCCTGCAAAATATATTGTCCAAAAAGTATTACAAAATGCGAATAATGAAACTCACTATATTGTAGAGCCAAATATTAACACACATAATGTTTTTAAACTAACCAATTATCAAGAAGCTGCTGATAAAGCCGATATTATTGCATTTTTGGTGGCACATGATGAATTTAAATCAATTGAAATACCCGAGGGAAGACTTGTCTTAGATTTTTGTGGATTAAATAAACAATAATGGTATGAAATATATAAATCAATTAAATAATTTTTGTTTAATACTTGCTGTTTTTTTCTTGCCAATTCATCTTAATTTTAATAATATTTTCATCACTTGTTTTATTTGCCTAAGTTTAGTATTGCTTTTTTTTGAAAACAGAGCTTACAAATGGAGGTTAATTAAGCAATCAAAGCAGCTTATAACATTGGTTTCCATTCCCTTTTTATTGAATGCTGTTGGATTAATCTATACTGATGAGCTCGTTAAAGGTTTTGACTACACTATTAGAGCTATTCCTTTTTTTTTCTTGCCTGTTTTTGCAATAGCCACTCCTAAAGTTTTTGTAAATAGTTACAAAAAAATGGGTTATGCCTTATTGATGGGTTGTTTAATAGTTGCTGTTTACAGTTGGAGCCATGCAATCGTTGATATTGCAAATCAGCAAAAGCCATGGAAAGAACTGATTGGGCCTTTATATTCACACCACAGTCTTGTAAAAAAGCTAGACCTACATGCAGCTTATCTTTCTATTTGTATTTATACAGCAATAGGCTTTGTGTTGTCGCAATTAAAAACTTATAATAGACAACGGAAGCTAATAGTCATTTTAGCAATTTTGATTTTAATAGTATTTATGTTCCACTTATTATCAAGAAATGCAATTATTTACTTCTTACTCGCTTCCATTGTATATTTAGTATATCAAAGAAAGTGGAGCATTCTTGTTGGTGGATTCGCTACCGTTATATTATTGGCTATTGGTGTTTATAACGTTAAACATAATTATTTAAGAGACAGACTATTCAAAAGTCTTAATCTTTTGGAAAAGGAAACACAATTTAGCAAAAAGGACGATCGATTCGATCGACTGGCTGCTTCCTATGAAATTTTTCTAAATAAACCAATAATTGGGTACGGTACTGCTGGTGAAAGTAAGCACAGAAGACTCGCTTTTCAGCAAAACAATGATAAAATTGCCTACGAAAGAGATTTTAATGCGCACAACCAATTTTTTGAATACCTAAGCACTTTCGGTCTTTTAGGTGCAGCAAGCTATTTGATGTTTTTCGGATTCTTATTTTTTGAAATATTCAAACAAAAAAACGGATTCTTTCTGTATGTTTTTACAGGCTTGTTCTTAGCCTGCCTTACCGAGTCAATTTTTGAACGCTCACAAGGAGTAGTGTATACCGCCGTTAGTATTGCCTTATTAATTAGTTGTAAATTATACAAGAACATTGACGAACTCGTAGAACTGAATGACAGCCAAGTTTAAGCCTTATTTTAAGTATTTCTTTTTTGCTACCTCTATAATAGTTAGTAGAGGGCTTGAATATATTGTATTGTTTTATGCTGCACTATATCTTACTAAAGATAGTTATGGAGAACTCGAATTTTATAAAAAGATAATAGAACTTGGAGCAGTTGGATTAGCATTTGGGTTGCCAAGTTTGCTGCTGACATATACCAAAAGCCATAACAGTAAGGTCTATTTAAACCTACTTGGAGTCTTATTTGTATTAACGCTATCTATTATAATAGCCCCAGTTTTCTGGATATTAGATTATCAGTTTTTGATTATACCAATATTGTTCCATGCAATTTTCTTCAACAATGGGATTATACCGGTATTTTTTATAACCAATTTTGGCAGTAATAAGGCTTCGCTTTATAAAATAATTACCTCGGTATTGTTTTATGTTGGAGTATTAATGATATTAATCCTGCATTCTAGCCCAGAACACGCATTTATTTTTATTAACTATTTTTTAATTGGTCTTGGAATCGTATTTATTATTATACTATTCGACCGTTATAAAATAAACTTAGCCATTTTAAAGAAGTACTATTCACTATTTAAGAAATTACTTATAAGCTCGCTCACCTTAGTGGTCAGTAACTTCGCAAATGTTATGTTCTTGTATACGGACATCATGATCTTGAAATTAATTTCAAACACACCAAATGTTGATATTGCTAACTATAGCTTTGTATTAAATATTGCCAATATGCTTATATTATTGCCGTTCACCTTGGTTCAAGTTGATATCGAGAAGATTAAGGCGCTAAAGAACATTAGGCCAAAGGCAGTTAAGATATTTAAGCTGGTATTGTTGTTTGCGGTTATTATAATCATATTCTATTTATGCTTGATTAAAACCTATTATAAAGACTATAACAGCACACTAACACTGTTCTTGATTATTATGATTGCTAAACTGTCGCAGACAAATTCAATATTACATGGCGCAATTTTATTAATTAAAAAGAAGTTTAGACTAAACTTGATTATCAATATTACCATGTTAACGCTTAACATTGTATTAAGCTATGCTTTGTACAATATAATGATGCTTAACGGAATCGCTATAGCAAGTGTAGTAACACTTACAATACGATATTTTATTCTACAACATTTCACGAAATTTGGGCAAACATGACAAGTAGTAGAAAGATATCTATATTGATAACAGTTTTTTTTGTATTGATCATAATTTCCGATTTTCATTATAAAATTATTTCAACATACGGCATTGTCGGCACCAAACTAACACTTCCAATAAAACTTCTTATAGGTGTTTTTTTGTCCTGTTACTTGATTTTAAAAAAATTATTAGATAACAAGAAATTAATATATCTATCTCTCTTTGGACTTGTGATTTTTGTGAGGTTAATTAGTCAAAATGAATGGCACTTTGAAAGAGAAATATATATTATTGGGCAGTATGTGTTTGGTGTAATTGTGTTTTTGTTTTTTTCCAATTCATATCATCATCTTGATTTTAGGGCTTTAGAAAAATTCTTATATTTAATTGTCTTACTAAACTTTGTATGCATAATATTAGCCTTAATATTTGATCTACAATTGTTTAAAACCTATTTCAGTAGGTTTGGATATAATGGTATTTTAAAAAGCACTTCAACCGCCTCTTATTTTTACATGTTTACTGTGTTGTATCTTTTAGTTAAAAAAGATAAGAATAAACAATTAAATTTACTTCTGCTAATTGCATTATTGTCTGCCTTTTTAGTAGGTAGCAAAACACTATATGCATTCATTGCCATTGTGTTCATAGTTTATTTATTGAGATATATAAACCAAAAACAGCGTTATGTAAACTCAACAATTTTTTACCTTATTTCGGCAGTAATACTAATAGTTTTAGGCCTATATTTATTTATTCCGCTCATATCGTTAAACAAAACATTACATAAAGTTTTAATTAACGATAGTGTGGTTTCGGCATTCTTTTCTTACAGGAATAAGCATGTTGTAAACGCCTTCTTTGAAGTTACAACTAATTATGACTTATCAAACTATTTGTTTGGGGGTCTTTCAAAAGTTACTAGACTTACAGAGGTTGCGGTTGTTGATGTTTTTTTGAACTTTGGCGCCATTGGTGCGGTTGTCTTCTTTGTACTATTTTTTAAGAATATGCCTCACATCAATAATCCAATTTTGAAGACATTTTTAATTGTAATTTTTTGCTTAATTATGTTAAGAGGCAATTTTTTCTATTTTCCATCAGTTATCTATTTAGCTTTAGCTATTTTTACCTTAACGTTAAACCATGACCGCAATCAAAAACACTCAAAATAAAATCTCGAAAAGATTAGTAACCTTCCTGCTTGTTCTTGTAGTTTTAGTTTCTTGCAAAGAAGACAAGAAGGAAAACAATGAATCTACCAAAACAAACGAAACTATAGAGCCAAGAAAGATAGAGGACATTATGGTATTTGAAAACCTTTTAATGGAAGAGAACATCGAACATGCTGACTATAATAATATAAAGTTTGATACTCAAGGGGCTATCTTTTCCAAAAGCAAGGTATCTCCAACTTATATTAGAATTCCAAATTTCGAATTAGATCTAAAAAAAGGTTTTAATGTGTCTTTTTCGTTTAAAACTGAAGATGATGATGGTACGAAACCACAATCGTTAATTGCCTTTGCAGATAAATTTTCTTCGGCTTCCAGAGTTCCTTTTTATGTTTATTTTCCTGGGAATAGGGTTTCAGGTGTGTTTGGTAAGCAATTGCTATGGGCAGAAGGGTTTAATGCACAAAATGGTAATTCGAGAGAATATTATGACTCTTTTCAGTTAAGTAAAGATCAATTTTATTTTGTATCTGTGAACATTAATGGGTCAAAAGCAGAAATATATGTCAACTCTGAACTGTACGCGTATTTTGAGAATTTATTACCACACGATTTAAAAGTTAATCATATTTTAATTGGCGCTCTTTTGTCAAATAATGAAATAGCTAATCCGTTTGCAGGTAATATTCATGGATTAAAAGTATTCAAGCAGCCTTTGAGTGAAAAAGAGATTGTTTTTTTGTTTAATTCGCAACCAGAAATAATTAAAGAGTATTAATGGGTTTTTCTTTAAGATTTACATTTAATCTTATAATAGCCTTAATTTGGATTAAGTTATTATTTTCATACTTATCGGTTAAGCTATCATATTTTCAAAGGCATTTAACACCTAATGTCGAAAAGTTTAACCCTTTAGGGCTCCCTGAAAATTTCTCAAAGAATATTGAATTTATTCTATTGCCAGTTTTATTGTGGAGTGTAATAAAACATTTTAAACGATTTGATAAATGGATGAAAGAAATAATAATTATTTCATTTATCATGTTTTTTTTAAATATTATAACTGGAATAATAAATCAAAAAGCGATCATAGAATCTCTAAATTATACCTTTAAATTATTTGTACCTATTTATTTATTTTGTTTTTTGATAATGTACAACAAGACAACTTATTTTGAAATAAAGAAGGTGGTTTTTAGAACGATTTATTTATGTGTAATCCTAACTATAATAGCAATAATTTTTTTTAACCCTAGTTTTAATAGGCTAAGAAATTATCTGCCTATATACTTTGATGGAATCCACACACACAGCTATGTCTTGGTGTCAATATTTATAGGGCTGTCATTTAAGCTATATGTGCTTAAAAAGTATTACACAATGGTAATCTTTTTTTTCTTGTCAATCTTATTTATGTATTTTGGATATAATGTTAGAACACCACTTTTAATGTATCTTTTGTATGCTATAACAATGGTCTATCTAGTTCCAGATATTATTTTTAAAGCTTTAATTTTAAGATTTTTAATATTTGCGCCTTTGATTTTATTATTTATAATTTTATCAGTGGATTTAAACGAACTTTCATCTGGAAGAATTGATATGTATATTGAAAAAGCAAATCAACTTTTTGAGTTTGGTTTTATAGATTGGCTTTTTGGTAAAGGCGCGGGGTCAGATCTTATTGCTTCAGATGTTTGGTGGTGGGAGAAAAAAGGGGCACATAGTGATTTAATAACATACCTTGTTGAAAATGGTATTGTTTATTTACTGTTTTTCGCACTTCTTTTTTTAAGGTTAACATTAATAAAAAAGAAAGCAAATATAATTTATATGTCTATTTTAATTGGGGGGTTAATAACAAGCACTATTAGTAATGGTATTTTTAGCAGACCAATTGCAGCTTATTTATTTTTTATTGTTCTTGCATATATTTATATAGAAAACAAAAATCATAAACAACTAATAATATGAAAGTTTTAATACTTGCTGGAGGTTTTGGGACAAGATTAAGTGAAGAGACCCAGAACATTCCTAAGCCAATGGTTCCAATTGGTAATAAGCCTATTCTTTGGCATATAATGAAAATATATTCTAGTTATGGATTTAACGAATTTGTAATTTTACTAGGTTATAAAGGCTATGTCATTAAAGAATATTTTGCTAATTATTTTTTACATCAAAGCGATGTTGCTATTGATTTGAAAGAAAATAATATTGAAATATTAAATAATACTGCTGAACCGTGGAAAGTTACAATGATAGATACGGGGCTACATACAATGACTGGGGGTAGAATCAAACGTGTAGAAGAATTAATTGGTGAAGAATCATTTATGTTAACTTATGGTGATGGTGTTTCAGATGTCGATATCAAATCATTATTGGGAACACACAAGAAACATGGTAAAGCAATTACAATGACTGCTGTTCAGCCAGAAGGTAGATTTGGATCATTGAAGTTTATTGGCGGTCAACAAATCTCTTCTTTCCAAGAAAAGCCTAAAGGGGATGGCACTTGGATTAACGGAGGTTTTTTTGTGTGTGAATCAAAAGTTTTTGATTATATAAAAGAAGGTGATAAAACAATATTTGAACGACAACCACTTGAAGATCTCGCAAAAGATGGTGAGCTATTTGCTTATAAACATTCTGGGTTTTGGAAACCAATGGATACTTTAAGGGATAATAAAGTGTTGAATAGTCTTTGGGACAAAAATGAGGCGAAATGGAAACTATGGAAATAACAAAATTATTTGGAGGAGTATATAAAAATAAAGTTTGTTTGATTACGGGGCATACTGGTTTTAAAGGATCTTGGCTAGCATATTGGTTAAATCAAATGGGAGCTAAAGTGATAGGTTTTTCCTTAGAGCCAGAACTATCCATAAATCATTTTGACTTATTAGATAAATCATACACTTCTGTTATAGGGGATATAAGAGATTACAGTCAAGTATATAAAGTTTTTGAGACATATAAACCAAATATTGTTTTTCATCTAGCAGCACAAGCTCTAGTAAGATATTCTTATAATAATCCTATTGAAACCTTTGACACTAATGTAATAGGAACTGTAAATGTTTTTGAAGCGTCTCGTCACTGTGATTCTGTAAAAGCTATTATTAATATCACAAGTGACAAATGTTATGATAATAAGGAATGGATTTGGGGTTATCGCGAAAATGACCCAATGGGAGGTCATGATCCTTATAGCGCCTCAAAAGGGTGCGCAGAATTGGTGACTACTTCATATCAAAAATCTTTTTTTAACCAAAATTCAAAATTATTAGCAAGTGGTCGAGCTGGAAATGTAATTGGAGGAGGTGATTGGGCAGAAGACAGACTTATTCCAGATATTGTACGTGCAGCTAGTAAAGGTATCTCAGTTAAAATTAGAAATCCTTTAGCAACAAGACCTTGGCAGCATGTTTTGGAGCCATTAAGTGGATACTTAATGTTAGGTAGGAAATTGCTTGATGGGGAGATAAAATATGCTAATGGTTGGAATTTTGGGCCAGATCTTGAAAATAATGTATCAGTTAAAACTATTATTACTAAAGTTGAAAGTGTTTGGAGCCAAGTATCATACGATATAAGTGAAGATAAAAATAATCATCACGAGGCCAATTTGCTAATGTTAGATTGCTCAAAAGCAAACAAGCTATTAAAATGGACTCCAGTTTGGGATCTTAACGAAACTATTTCTAAAACCATTAATTGGTATAAATCATTTTACGAGGACAATTATATACAAACACAAAATGATTTAAAAAGTTTTATTAATGATGCAAAATCTAAATCTATAATATGGACATTATAGAAATAAAAAATAAAAGAGTATTAGTTACAGGAGGAGAAGGATATCTGGGAGGATATTTAATAAATAAACTAATAAACTTAGGAGCTGAGGTTTATTCTATAGATATAAAAGAAACTTCACAAAACGGCAAAGTGAAGTATTTTAATGTTAATCTTAATGATGAAAGAGAACTCTTTAGGATTATTAAAGAGGTGAATCCTGAGCTTATTTATCATTTAGCTGCATCATTAGACAGAACAAGAGACTTTTCAGAAGCTAATACAATTTATTCAACAAACCTAAATGGTACTGTAAATTTACTTAATGCTTTAAAGAGTATTAATTATAGCAACTTTGTTTTTATTAGTACAAGTGAAGTTTATGGAGGAGAGGAGACCCAATCTCCTATTTCGGAAGAATCAAAATTTATACCAGCATCTCCATACTCTTTATCAAAATGTTTTGCAGAATTAACTCTTCAAACATTTTCAAAAATAAACCAAAAGCATTTCACCATTTTAAGGGTGTTTAATTTTTTTGGGCCAAAAATGCCTGATGGTTTTTTCATATCAGAACTGATAACAAAATTAGAGAACAATCAAGATTTCGACATGACAAAGGGAGAGCAGAGCAGAGATTATCTTTATATAGATGATATTACAGACGCTTTAATTTTAGCTTCATCCCAAAAAGCCTATGATGAAATTTTTAATGTTTGTAGCGGAAAAGGAATATCAATTAAGGACATAGCATTGCGATTTAAAAAAATAACAAATAGTAAATCAAAAATCAATTTTGGTGCAATTCCATATCGGGAGAACGAAATTTGGGATATGACTGGTGATAATAGTAAAATAAATCAGTTTTTAGGTTGGAAGCCAAGATTGACAATTTTTGATAGACATAAAAAAAACAATTTGTGAAATCTAAAATTTTAATAGGTCCTGTTAATCCCAAAAATATTGGATCAATACCAGCATTGAATAGAGCTTTTATAGATGGGCTTTCGCAAGAGTACTCATTTTATTTCTTTAATGTAAGTAGAAAGTACGGTAAATCTAATGTTTCAAAGTTTAATTTATTAAATATCCTTTATTTTCTCAAGCAATATTCAAAATTGATTTTTTTAGTTTTAAGAGAAAAGCCTAAAATATTTCATTATGCAATTACTTCATTTTGGAATTTTGAAAAGAGTGCATTTTTTTTGTTGACAGCGAAAAAATTAGGCTCACAAAAAGTAGTAGGACATTTGCACGGAGGTTCTTTTGATGTATTTATTGATAATTTAAAAGAAAAAAGAAAAAATAGAGTTATAAGAACACTTAATAAAATTGATATTGTTATCGTAGCTAGTGTTTTTTGGAAAGAGTTTTTAATTAAAAACGGGATTCACACAAAAATAGAAGTTGTTAATAATCCAATTGACTCTAATTTTGTAGAAGAAATTAATCTAGTAAAAAAGAAAAGGAACAATCGATTTTTGTTCGTGGGGGCTTTAGGAAAAAGAAAAGGATTTTATGATATATTGAAGGTATGTAAAAATTTTAACGAAGAATTTGCTCTTGATGCAGTTGGGAGTGAAGATCGAAAAAACGATCTTAATAAGATTAATAACATAATTAGCTCTAATAATTTGAAGTCTAAAATCAATATAGTACTTTCAGAGAAAATGAAACTAGAAGAAAAAGTAGATTTCTTTTCTACAAGGTCAGTTTTTTTGTTTCCTTCTTATAATGAAAATTTTCCATTAGTAATTATTGAAGCTGCATGCGCTGGAATGCCTATTATATCCACAAGGGTTGGAGCAGTTACAGAATTTTTTGACCATTTACAAAACATCTATTTCGTAGAACCAGGGAATGAGTTACAAATAAAGGAGGCTATTGTTTTTATGATTGATAATCCTAGAGAAAGAAAACGTCTTGGTGATGCAGCAAGAGTGTTGTATGAAAAAAGGTTGTCTAAAAAAATTGTGATGAACCAAATGAGAACAGTTTATCAAAACAGTTAATTTATTTATAACATGATTAATGCGTATTTATTCTATAAAGCCTCAAATTATTTTTATCGAAAGAAAATTCCACTGTTACCTAATTTAATTAAATTAACTTGTTTTTTTATTTACAATTCAAGCATTCCATTTCAATGTAGCTTAGGCAAAGGGACAAAATTTGCTTATGGTGGGATTGGGGTTGTTCTTCACAAGAGAACCAAAATAGGAAAGAATTGTATGATTGGTACCAATGTAACAATAGGAGGGAGATCTGGTCATTTTGAAGTACCAATTATTGGAGATAATGTTTTTATTGCTACTGGAGCTAAAGTTTTAGGACCAATTGTAATTGGAGATAATGTTACAATAGGAGCTAATTCTGTAGTAATTAAAAATGTACCAGACAACTGCACAGTAGCTGGGGTTCCTGCAAAAATTATAAAATAAAAAATAAGATTTAACAATTATGTTTAAAACTGTAAAATCATATTTAAAATTTTATGCTACACATAATTTCTTATTAAATAAGAGGATAGAAAAAATACATACTTGTTATAATTCATCGTCATATGATTTATTGAAAAATGATAAATTTTTAAGAATGTTAAGAAATGTATATAACTCCAATTCATTCTATAAAAAATTATATGACAATTACGGTGTTAATATTCACTCAATAAAAAGCATTGACGACATAAATAAATTACCTGTTTTAAAAAAATCAGATATAAGAGAAAACCCAAATTCAATTAAGCAAGGCAGGGGATTCTTAACAAAAAAAGGATTTACAAGTGGCACAACAGGGAGTCCTTTAGTTGTTTATAGAGATTATGACTCTATTTTAAATGAGCATGCGTACATTTGGTGGTACAGAATTAATTCTGGACTAAATCCAAAGGACAGGAAAATATCTATCAGAGGCGATTTAAACAGAGATACAATTCATTATTTAGACAAGGCTTCTAATACCTTATTTATTTCAAGTTTTGCCTTAAATGATTCTAATATCAACAAGATAATTCCAATAATTAGAGAATTTAGTCCTAAAGCAGCATTAGGATACCCTAGCTCATTATATACGATTGCCTCATGGCTTGAAGAGAATAATGAAATGTTAAATATTCCTTTATCATTTACAAGCTCAGAATCTTTATTAGCTTTTCAAGAAGAAATAATAAATAAGACATTAAATACTAAATTATTTGACTGGTACGGAAATGCCGAAAGAACTATAGCTTTGTATAGAGAAGATTCAAAGTATTATGAACCTTTATTATATTCAATAAATGAATACGAAAAAGATCGAGTTATTACAACATCGTTAATTAACAATTACTTCCCTTTAATTCGGTATGAAGTTAATGATGTTATAGATTGTACAGGCAAATATGATTTTAATAAAAAATCTATAATTATTGGAGGTATAGATGGAAGGGTTGAAGATTATGTTCTATTGCCTGATGGAACGAGAATAGGAAGGTTAGATGTTGTTTTTAAAGGATTAAATAATGTTAGTATGGCTCAAATAATTCAAAAAGATAAATTTACTGTAGATATAAGATTGGTTCCTTTACCAACTTATTCAAAAAATGATGAATTACTTTTAATAAAAAATTTAAAGTCGAAGTTAGGCAATGCTATTAATTTGAATATAGTATTAGTAAATAAAGACCAAATAGAATATTCTAAATCTGGAAAATACAAGCTAGTAATTTCAAAAATTAATAGAATTTATTCAATTAGCTCTTAAGTTTTTAACAGACTCAAGTAATAACCCATTATGTGTCAATTAATTTTTTAAAGTTATGATTAATAACAACAAACTACCAAATCAAGATATTGACATAGACTTATTAGAAAAAATTAATAGCTTTTTAAACCATATAGATAACACAGGTTATTCAGGTTATTCAGTGTATGATTCGTTCAATTCGCCTATTCTTAAGCCAATAAGCAAATTGAATATTAAAATAGTTAATGTTATAATTACTCAATTTTTCAAACAAATCCCATTAAATATTAGGGATTTTTTAGGGGTCAAAAAATCAATTAATCCTAAATCTTTGGGGCTCATACTCAAGGCGAGGTTATTGTTTAGTAATACAGAAGATGACTTAAAAGAGATTTATGATATAATTATGAGCTGTAAGAACAATGATTTTAAAAATTTATGCTGGGGTTATAATTGGGACTATTATACATTACGAGGCGGAACTTTTCCTAAATATTTTCCCAATGCTATAGTTACATATTTTATTGGAGACGCTTTGATAGATTACTATTTGAAGTATCCATCGAAAGAACTAGAAAACAATTTGTTTTCAATAAGAAAGTATTTTTTAGAAGATATTAATAGAACTACCAGAAATAATGGAATATGCTTTAGTTATTCTTCATTAGATAATAAAGAAATCTATAATGCTTCAGCCTTAATTTCAAGGTTTTTGTACAGATTAAACGAGATTTTTAAAATAGGAGGTTCTGAAATCATTGAAATGAGCATCAATTATTTAATAAGTGTACAAAACGATGACGGAAGTTGGTTTTATGGTTATGCACCTAACCAGAAATGGATAGATTCTTTTCACACGGAATATATGTTAGAGTTTTTCAATATTCTTAGTGAAGCTAATGTAGAGAAGTATAATTTAAAGAAAAGGATTAAAAAAGCTAATGAGTATTACTTGAACACTTTCTTTTTAGATGAGGTTTGCAATTATTTTCCAGATAAAAAATATCCTATTAATATTCATTCAATCGCCAGTAGAATTATTTATTTGTCTAATATTAATAAATTAGACGAAGCAGAAAAGATAATAGATTGGACATTTAGAAACTTATATAATTCTAGAAAACAGTCTTTTTATTTCGAAAAAAGAAAGTATTTTGTAAACAAAAACATATATCATAGATGGAATCAAGCATGGATGTATTTGGCTTTGTCGTGCTATAAGAAGATGTTATTAAATTAAATGAAATTATATAGCTTATTTACAGACTGGTTTGTTATTCGTTGGTTAGAATATCTAAAATTTAATGTAAAGTCAGACAATTATCACATAGATATAACATTAAATGTATTGGATATGTATAACAAGAATGGAGCTATGGTAAAAGAATTTAACATTTTTGGATCAAGATCTAAAACATTATACTTAAAATCCACAGGATATTATATAAAAAATAAACACGAAAATAAGAAGAAACAGCTTTATAATATTGATTTAGAAAAATGCCTTTATAAAGAACAATCTAATAATAATTATTTTAACTCTACCGTTTATTTAACTGAAAAAGTAAAAGCAGGCGGAACGTCTTTCAATAAGAGCATTAAAGTACTCAAAAAGGACAGTGAAGCTAGCCAACACATAGAGTTATTGTTTTTAATTACTAAATTTAGGTTAGAACTAGCAACAGAAGTATTTGTTGTTAATTTCATACTAAATAATCTTAGTAAAGACATTGAAGTATTTGTTGGTGAAAATGCTTTTGAGCAAAGGAAAAATTATGGGTCATCACATGAATTCGGGTATTGGTTAAATTACATTTTAGATTTTAATGGGCTATGTAATAATATTAAATTAAAAAATGCTATTTATAGTTATTTTGAGGAACTTCATTTAATTTTTGTGAAAAGAAAAATGTTTTATCATGATGTTGTTGGTAAAGATAAATCACTAATAAATGTTTCAGGAGTAATTCTGATAGCAAAAGCCTTCTTTAGACACTCTTTAATCACTAAAGACTTTAGATTTGCTAATGCGGGAATGTTTCTAATTGACTTTGTAAAGCAATTACAGATCAATAGCAAAGGGTTTATTCAAAACACATTTCCTATCCACAAAGGTAATTCAAGATATAAATTCCCGTCTTGGACAATAAATTATTTTTTAGAAGTATTAATCTTAAAAAAACAGGTTTTAAATGAGTTTAAAAATTGCCTTATTAACTAATTATCCTTTTGTTGATAATGTTGAATGGAAAAGAGCTTTTGTTGCTGCATGTTTAGACAAAGGATATGATGTGGAGGCTCATTATGGAAAACGCGATTTCAAATCTATGTTCTTTAGTTTCCTTAAGAAAAGAAAGTATAATAGCAAGCTTGTCAAAAAAGTAAATTCCAAATCCGTTAAAAATGTTCCTTTTTTTAATTCTTTAGGAGTTACAGTTTTTCAACATAAAAATGTAAATTTTTCTCCGGCAATAGAAAAAATTAAATCAAAAAAATATGATATAATAGTTACAGCTTTAGATCAAATATTATCCAAAAATTTTTTAAATGAAATTGATAGTAGAGTAGTTAATGTACACTATGGGGTGTTGCCAGAGATAAAGGGTCTTAGCGCAATCGAGTGGACGTATTTTAAATATAAAAAGTGTGAAGCTACGCTTCATTATATCAATAAAGGAATTGATACTGGATCAATAATTCAAAAAAAAGGAATAGAAATTGTTAAACTTTTTTCTTTTGAGAATCTAAGAAAAGAAATTCAAAGCAAAATTCCAGAAATGTTGTTTAATTTTATCTCAAAAATAGAAAATGGTGATGAGATTAAGGAAATTGATAATAAAGGAGGAAAGTTATACACATTTATGCATCCAGATTTATTAAGCATTTTAATAAAGTCTAATAAACAATGAAGACATATATAACATTAGATTATGAGTTGTTTTTTGGAGAATCAGGCTCAGTTGAACAATCGATTGTTAATCCTACAGAAAGATTACTTTCTATTTTAGATAAATATAATGCCAAAGCTGTTTTTTTTGTAGATGTTGGTTATTTGATTAGGATGAATGATCTAGCTGATAATGAACCGAAATTAAAAGAAGACGAAAAAAAAGTTAAAGAGCAAATTAAAAACCTTGTAAATGAGGGACACGATATACAATTGCATATTCATTCGCACTGGGAAGATGCTATCTATCAGGACGGATGTTGGAGGTTTCCGATGAAACATTATAGACTGCATAGTTACTCAGAACAAGAGTGTCAATCTATAATTAAAAAATATAAAAGTTTTTTAGAGAGCATAATTGGCGACGAAGTTTTTGCTTTTAGAGCAGGGGGATGGTGTATTCAGCCTTTTTTAAAATTAAAAAAAGCATTTATTGATACAGGCATAAAAATTGATAGCACAGTATTTAAAGGAGGAAGGAACACTCATGGAGTTCATTATTACAATTTTAAAAATGCACCCGACTTACCTGAATGGAGTTTTTCAGATGATCCCTGTAAGGTTGACTCTGGCGGAGAATTTAAAGAAATACCAATATCTAATTACAGAGTATCTCCCATATTTTTTTGGAAGTTATTATATTTTAAGAAGTTTGGAGGCAAGAAGCATCGACAATTAGGAGATGGACATGCCTTAAGTAATGGGATATTTCAAAAATTAAGATTACTTTTTAAAAGAACTAATACAGTAGTTTCCATTGATGGATTTAAAGCTTCTTATTTGGGAAAAGCATTTAAGATATATTCGAATAGTAATATTGAAGGGAACTTCGTGATAATTGGACACCCAAAAGCGTTTTCAAATTACTCTTTGGACAAACTTGACTCTTTTCTTAGTAAAAATCAAGAGATTATTGAAGTAAAAACTTTTAGAAGTTAATGAGAAATAGAATACATACCTTAAATACAATAATTGATAATTTAAATATGCAGGAGACTCTGCAAGTAATAAATGATACAATTGATTCGGGGGCGCAACTCCACCATGTGGTCATAAATGCAGCTAAAATGGTAGCAATGCAAACGGATTTAAAGTTGAGACAAAGTGTAAATAGCTGTGACCTTATAAACGCAGATGGCCAATCAGTGGTTTGGGCTTCAAGAATTTTAGGGCAGCCGCTAAAAGAGAGAGTTGCTGGAATAGACCTAATGGAAAATTTAGTAGAATTAGCTTATAAGAAAAACTATAAAATTTTCTTTTTTGGTGCTAAAGAAGAAGTTGTTTCTAGGGTAGTAAATAACTATAAAATCAAATATTCTAAAGACATTATTGCAGGGTATAGAAATGGCTATTTTAAAAAAGAAGACGAAGTAGATATAGCCAAACAAATTTCAGACAGTGGGGCAGACATCTTGTTTGTAGCAATCAGTTCACCAACCAAAGAAAATTTCTTGTATGATAACAAAGAAACCTTAAGGGGTGTAAATTTTATTATGGGTGTAGGAGGTAGTTTTGATGTCGTTTCAGGCTTAGTAAAACGCGCTCCATTGTGGATGCAAAAAATTGGAATGGAATGGTTCTATCGTTTTGTTCAAGAACCGAAACGTATGTGGAAACGCTACTTGATAGGAAACATAAAATTTATTTGGATGGTATTTAAAGCAAGACTATCAAACTAAAATAAACTAATTTACAACAGCCCCAAACCAAACAATCTAATTATATTTGGCATGACAAATAAATTGTTATGTCCAAAACCGTTCTCATTACTGGCGCCGCTGGCTTTTTAGGGTCACACCTATGTGATCGCTTTATTGAAGAAGGATTTCAGGTCATTGGGATGGACAATTTTATTACGGGCGATAAAGACAATCTTCAGCACATTTCTAATCATCCCAATTTTGAATTCATTGAACACGATGTTACCAATTATATAGAGATTAACCAACCCATTGATTATATCCTCCATTTTGCCTCTCCCGCAAGCCCTATAGATTACTTAAAAATCCCTATTCAAACCCTCAAAGTAGGGTCTTTAGGAACACATAACTTGTTAGGACTCGCCAAAGCTAAAAAGGCCACAATCTTAATCGCCTCCACCTCAGAAGTTTATGGGGATCCTTTGGTACATCCGCAAAGTGAAGACTACTTTGGAAATGTGAGTTCCATTGGGCCACGTGGCGTTTATGATGAAGCCAAACGTTTTCAAGAAGCCCTTACTATGGCGTATCGTCGTTTTCATGGACTTGACACCCGCATTGCACGAATTTTTAACACTTATGGCCCCCGTATGCGTCTCAACGACGGGCGTGTGATTCCAGCGTTTATGGGACAAGCCCTCAGAGGAGAAGCCCTAACCGTTTTTGGTGATGGCAGCCAAACACGATCGTTCTGTTATGTTGATGATACGATAGAAGGCATATACCGCTTATTGTTTAGCGACTATACACTGCCTGTAAATCTTGGTAATCCAGAAGAAATTACCATACTGGATTTTGCGCAAGAAATTTTGGGACTTACCAGTACTGACCAAAAAATAAAATACGCACCTCTTCCCAAAGGAGATCCATTAAAGCGTCAACCAGACATTGCTTTGGCAAAAAAAATATTAAATTGGGCACCTAAAGTCAATAGAAGCGAGGGCATGAAAAAAACATTAGAATATTTTAGAACATTACCTGAATCAAAACTTTTTAAAGTCGATCATAAAGACTTTTCTAAACACATCAAACGCTAGTGAGCAGTTTCAGACAAGGACGTTATTCGTGGCTGATTAAGCCCATTTTCTACACTATTGATCTAACAGTAATCAATGTGGTAGCGGCTTTGTCTCTCTTTTCTCAAGCATTTTCTTTAAGATTTACCGTGACTATTTCTTTGGGCTGGGTTGTTACAGCCCTTATTTCAAAATTTTATGAAGTTCACCGTTATTCAAGCGCTCTTCGTGTCTATAACCTTTTAGTACGTCAAGCGCTGTTTTTCTCATTATTGGTGTTTGCCTATCAAGGAGTTTTTCCACAATCCAACCTTAACCCAGTTCAGATCTTAAGATATATTATTTTCTGTTTTCTTTTTATATCATTGTTTAAGTATCTATTATTTTTTCTTCTAAAGAATTATAGAGCTTATCTAAAAGGGAATATTCGAAGAACAATTATTCTTGGAGACAGCAAAGAAGCAAAGGATCTTGAGTTGTTTTTCAAAAACAATCCTGAGTCAGGCTTTATTAACACAAAAACCGTGTCCTTTAAAAAAAGAGAGAAGATTGACTTAAACACACTTTTTAGTTATATCAAAGCTGAAAGTGTTGATGAAATCTATTGCGCCCTTTCAGAACTGAACCCCGAGGACGTCAAAGTCATTACAAAATTTGCGGACAATAACTTGAAAGTGGTCAAATTCGTCCCAGAGCAAAATACTGTCCTTAACCAAGACTTAAAGCGCGATTTTTACGGGATGGTTCCTGTCTTAGAATTCAGAACCATTCCTTTGGATGATTCTTTCAACTTAGCCCTGAAACGACTGTTTGATATTGGTTTTTCTTTGCTGGTTATCGTTCTAATCATGTCTTGGCTGACCCCTTTATTAGCACTATTTATAAAGATCGAATCTGAGGGACCAGTGTTCTTTTCTCAGCTTCGAAATGGGTATAATTACAAGTCATTTACTTGTTTTAAGTTCAGATCAATGGTTATTAACGACAAAGCAAATGTTATTCAAGTATCAAAAGCGGACCAAAGGATTACTAAACTGGGTAAAATCATGCGGCAAACGAGTATGGATGAACTCCCCCAATTTTTCAATGTGCTCATAGGAGATATGTCCGTCGTTGGCCCACGTCCACATATGCTAAGCCATACAGAAATGTATGCCAATAAAGTTGATAAATTTATGGTACGCCACTTTGTAAAACCAGGGATTACGGGCCTGGCACAAGTCAGTGGATACAGAGGAGAGGTAGAGACCGACAAGGATATTATTGGTCGCGTAAAATATGATATTTTTTACATAGAAAACTGGTCCATATTTTTGGACATCAAAATTATTATTCAAACCATCATAAAAGCCATTAAAGGCGACGAAAAAGCATATTAACCAATGAACGTTTTAGTACTAGGATCAGGAGGAAGAGAGCATACCTTTGCTTGGAAAATCGCACAAAGTCCATTATGTAATCATTTATTTGTAGCACCAGGTAATTCAGGAACTGCTTCGGTAGCTACCAACTTAGATATTTCCGTCTCTGATTTTGAAGGCATAAAATCGGCAGTTTTAGAACACAACATAGAAATGGTTGTTGTAGGCCCAGAAGACCCTTTGGTGAATGGTGTTCACGATTTCTTTTTAAATGATGATGCTTTGAAACATGTTGCCGTAATTGGCCCTCAAAAAGCGGCTGCTACACTAGAAGGAAGTAAAGAGTTTGCTAAAGAATTTTTATTTCGCCACAACATTCCTACTGCGGCCTATCAAACTTTTACAGCTAATGACCTTGAAAAAGGGTTTTCTTTTTTAGAAACACTTTCACCACCTTATGTCTTAAAAGCAGACGGTCTTGCCGCAGGTAAAGGTGTTCTAATTATTGGTGATCTCGATGAAGCAAAATCTGAACTAAAAAACATGTTAGTGGATTCCAAGTTTGGCGCCGCAAGCAACAAAGTTGTTATCGAAGAATTTTTGGACGGCATAGAGCTGAGTTGTTTTGTGCTTACAGATGGAATACATTATAAGTCATTGCCAACGGCAAAAGACTACAAACGCATCGGTGAAGGTGATACTGGCCTCAATACTGGAGGTATGGGCGCTATCTCTCCAGTGCCTTTTGCTGATGAGGCCCTATTGAAAAAAATTGAAGAACGCATAGTAAAGCCAACTATCGAAGGGCTCAAAAAGGACAAAACCCCTTATAAAGGATTTATTTTTATCGGATTAATTGTAGTTAATAACGAACCTTTAGTGATCGAATACAATGTACGAATGGGTGATCCAGAAACCGAAGCTGTTTTACCGCGCATTAATACAGATTTGATGGAGATTTTTATTGCAATTAAAAATCAGAATTTGAATACAATAAATTTAGAAGTCAATCCAAAAACAGCGACAACTGTTGTGCTTGTGTCAGGCGGCTATCCTGAAGCCTATGAGAAAGGAAAAACAATATCGGGATTTGAGAATGTCAAAGATGCGCTAGTTTTTCATGCCGGCGCAAAATACAGTAATGATGAGGTTGTGACTTCTGGAGGGCGAGTCATGGCCATTACAGCCCTTGGATCAGACCACAAAGAAGCCCTCAATAAAGCCTACAATGAGATTTCAAAGATAAAATTCGAAGGCATGAATTTCAGAAAAGACCTTGGATTTGATCTATAAATAGGAGTGTGAAGAGATGCTTTTATCCTCTTCATTATTGTCATTAAATGACTTAAGTTGTAGCATCCAATAGGTAAAACTTACTACAAGAATAACCAAGAAAATCCACGTCACAAGATTCGCCATCCACCAGTTTTCGAGCTCTATTTCTCTTAAAATATTAAAAGGAACGAACAATACGGTTTCAAAAAATTCCTGGATAACTGCAAAAAAATCTTTCATGATGTGTTTTTAAAAAATTTATCAATTTGTGCTTCCGCACAGAATAATCTTATATTTACGCTGCAAATATAAGCAACACATCAGATGATTACAAGCTTTTTTAGAACATCTAAGCCCTTACACTATTTAATTTTTTTAGTGTTGTTTTTTACGATTTTTGTATTTCAGTGTTTATATAACCATAACATCAACCAATCTCCGATAAGTTACCTCACTCTTTTTGGTGTTTTTTTGCTGTTTTTAGTGACCTTTTTTGTTTATGTCTTTATCATCACAAAAAATGACTTAACCCAAAAAAACAGTTTTGCGGCACTTTATCTTTGCTTGTTTATAGGAATCCTACCGCAGTTTTTTCCAGCACCTATTATAATGCTTTCCAATCTTTTTGTTTTATTAGGCCTTAGACGAATATTCAGCTTAAAGAAAAATATAAATACAAAAAAAAAGCTATTTGATGCTGGCTTTTGGATTGCTTTAGCAACTATTTTCTATCCTTGGGCCATACTGTATTTTGTGCCTTTATTTATCGCAATATTAATGATATCTTCAGATTATTTTAAAAACACTTTTGCTGTTTTTTTCGGCGCTTTAAGTGTAAGCTTAACAGCGTTTTATTATTTTTTTGTTTTAAATAAAGATTTTGATATTTGGCTCAAACAGATGCCACAAATCAACTTAGAGTTCTCAATTTATTATGATTTGATGACTTTTTTTCCTTTAACAATACTGCTAGCATCATCTTTGTGGGGAATCTCTAGTTTGTTCAATACAATGGTATTCAAAATATCAAAATCTCGTTTTGTATACTTTATTTTATTTTCTGCTCTTTTAATCGGCCTTACTATTCCAGTGGTTTCAGAAAACAAATCAATTTCAGATTTTATTTTCTTAGTTTTTCCCTTGGCGATTGTTATGGCAAATAACACAGAACAGACCCATTCACAATGGTTGCCAAGCGTTTTTATTTTACTTCTTTTTGGGACAGCTGTACTCAAAACAGTCCTCAATATTCAGACCCTTCTTAATTTTTAAATCAAGATTTACACTATATTTGCATCATAATTATATACTATGTTTTCCAAGAAAGCCAACACTATTTTTCAAGATGTAATTGCCACTTATAAAAAGGCGGATACTGTCGATCAGCCATTTTACAACAAGTATGCCAAAGACCAGGATCTCATTGGTCATTTGTTGTATAGAAAGTGTTGGATCGACACGGTTCAATGGGCTTATGAGGATATTATTCGCGACCCCAATATTGACCCTGTTACAGCTTTAAAACTAAAGCGCATGATTGATGCTTCAAATCAAGACCGAACCGATACCGTTGAGTTTATCGACAGTTATTTTTTAGAGTTATACAAAAAGGTTCAGCCAAAAAGTACGGCCAAAATCAACTCTGAAAGTCCAGCTTGGGCAATTGACCGCCTTTCTATTTTAGCGCTTAAAATTTACCACATGCACCTCGAAACGGTACGTGTTGATGCTACAGACGAACACAAAGCAGCCTGTCAGAAAAAGTTAGACACTTTATTAGAGCAGCGTCTGGATCTTTCTACCGCAATAGATGACCTTTTAGGGGCTATTGCCAATGGCGATAAATACATGAAGGTGTATAAGCAAATGAAAATGTACAATGATGACGAACTAAATCCTGTTTTAAGAGGAACAAAATAATTTATTCTTGCGCGCGGCCCCACAACATATACTGGTCATTAGATTTTCATCTTTAGGGGATGTGGCGATGACAGTCCCTGTAATAAGTGCCCTTATTAAAAGCCATCCAAATGCAAAAATATCTGTACTGACGAAGACTCAATTTACTCCTCTTTTTAAGCACCTACCCACTATTGAGGTTATTGGAGTTGACTTAAAAAAACAGTACAACGGACTTCTTGGCCTGTTCCAGCTTTCTAAAAAAATAAAGGCCCTTAGAGTAAATGCAGTTGCTGATCTTCACTATGTTTTGCGGACCAAGGTACTGCGCATTTTACTTCCTAGGCTCAATTGGGCTATTTTGGACAAAGGCCGTAAAGAGAAAAATCAATTAATTACTGGCAAAATATTTAAACCTTTAAAGCCTATTGTCGAACGTTATGCTGATGTATTTCGCCACCTTGGGTTTGACCTCTCATTAAGCACACCAGATTTTCCAACAGCTCAGCCACTTCCCAAAGAAATTCAATCCCTATTAAAAGAATACCCACAGCCCTACATTGGAATTGCCCCGTTCGCAGCCTACTCTTCAAAGACCTATTCTTTGGATAAAATGAAAGCGGTTATAGATCATTTTTCTAAAACCGGTGCTACCGTTGTTATGTTTGGAGGCGGACAAACTGAGGTGCAAAAGCTAAATGAGATAGCAAACTTATTTCCAAATGTAATTTCGGTGGCTGGTCGACTTTCTCTAGATGATGAGTTAAAATTAATTGGCCATTTAAAAGTAATGTTAGCTATGGACTCGGGCAACGCACACATGGCGGCTTTAATGGGCGTAAAAGTGCTCACACTGTGGGGCGTAACACACCCATACTCCGGCTTTAAACCTTATAATCAACCTTTAGAATATTGTTTGGTTTCAGATCTAGAAAAATTCCCAAAAATCCCTACTTCAATATATGGGAATCGCTACCCAAAGGGCTATGAAAAAGCGATTGAGAGCATTTCTGAAAAAGAAATTATAGCGGCTATTGAAAAAATAGTCTAAACATCATCAAAATCGACATGTATAACAGCTGATGTTGACACCGCTTGACAACTGAGCACTAGACCTTCTGCGACTTCACCATCTGTAAGAACACTGTTTTGACGCATTTCGGCGGTTCCTTTTGTGATCCGACAAATACAGCTACTACACACGCCGCCTTGACAAGAATAAGGGACATCAACATCATGCTTCAGTGCGGCCTCAAGAATGGTTTGCTCTGAATTTACACTAATTTCTGTTGTTTCATCATCTACCAAAACAGTAGCTTTGGTGGGGCCACTAGGTATCGAAACTTGGGCTTCAGCAACTGTTGTTGTAGCAGTAAAAAGTTCAAACAATATATCATCCTCACATACATTGTGTTGCAAAAGAACTTCTTTAACGGTATGTATCATTTTCTCAGGGCCGCACAAATAGAAGGCCGATGTCAGATCAATATTAATTAAATTCTTTAAGCTGTAATTTGTATTTCCTTTGTCAATTCTTCCAAAAAGCGCCCTCTCATCTTGCGCTTGACTGTACACATACTGAAGCTCAAAACGAGTTGGATATTGCGCTTCTAACGTTGAGAGTGTTTGGTAAAAAATAGTCTCCTCCGGAGATTTATTTCCATAGATAAGTATAAATTTTTGCTCTTCATTGGTTTCCAAAACTGTTTTCAGAATACTCATAATGGGCGTTATGCCACTACCAGCAGCGAAGGCGACAATGGTATTGTTGTTAGTGTTTGGGATAAATGTAAATCGGCCTTTTGGAGGGGCTACAGCGATAGATTCCCCTACTTTAAGATCTTTGTTGGCGAAAGACGAAAATATTCCATTTTCGATTTCTTTGATGGTAACGGTCAAGTCATTACTTTTAGGACTTGAGCTAATAGAGTAGTCACGGCGAATCTCTTGACCATCAATTTTAGTTTTTAAGGTTAGGTACTGGCCAGCCTCAAAGGCATATGTATGCTTCAATGATTCCGGGACATCAAAACTAATGCTTACTGCTTTAGAAGTCTCACGCTGAATTTTGCTTATAACAAGGGTGTTAAATGTTGCCATCTGTTTGTATTTGAAACAAAAATACTAAAGTTTAAAGATGAACTTTAGTTAACATACCGCCAAAATTTTTATTTTTTGAAAAAAAAGCAAGTCCTCAAATTATACTAAATTCAGGCAAATAGTTAGATTTATTCAAAAAGATGAGTATTTTTACAGACCTTGTATACAATTTATAGATAGTTTTAAGTTATAAACATCAAAAACGTCCCACAGTTGAGACAGACATTCAAATATATTTTAAGTTTTTTAGCAATTGCATTTATTTTTACGAGCTGCTCGCGAAAAAAAGATAAATTCCTCAACCGCAATTGGCACTCTCTAAATACAAAATACAATATTTTATATAATGGAAATCTAGCACTTGATGCAGGGCTTAAGGATATCGAAGACTCATATCAAGACAATTATTGGGCAATTCTTCCTTTAGAGCGCTTGAGCTTTTCCGAAGATCTTTTTTCAGAACTTAACAATAAAAATGCAAATTTTGAACGCGCCGAGCAAAAGGCTATTAAAGCGGTTCAAAAACACGGAATGAACATCAAGGGCAAAGAAAAAAACCCTCAAATTGACGAAGCATACCTCCTTCTGGGCAAGTCGCGCTATTACAGTGGACGATTTATACCAGCGCTTGAAGCCTTCAATTATATTTTGTTTAAATACCCTGGTAGTAGTAATATTAACTCAGCTAAGATTTGGCGTGCAAAAACAAATTTACGTCTAGAAAATGAAGCTACAGCCCTAGAGAATTTAAAAGCATTAATTGAAAAAAAGCAATTATCGAAAGAGGATCAAGTAGATGCCCAAGCGACTTTGGCTCAACTCTATTTGAATACAAAACGTGTGGACTCAGCTCTTTTACATCTCAGAAACGCCTACACGCTTACTAAAAGCAAGCCTTTGAGAGGTCGACTCCATTTTATTGAAGGCCAAATTTTTAATGAACTTGGTAAAAAGGACAGTGCTGATCTAGCGTTTCAAAAAGTTATTGAGCTAAAGCGCAGCGTTCCTATGGCGTATCGAGTAAATGCGTTTTTGGAACAAATTCACAATTTTGATTACTCCAATGGCGATCGTGAAGAACTAAGTACATTATTGTCTGATATGGAAGACAACAGAGAACATCGCCCATATTTGGACCGCATCCACCACACAATAGCAAAGCACCATTTGAAATGCGAAAATGACTCGCTTGCCATTGCTTATTTCAACAAATCTTTAAGAACAGATTCCAAAGATACTTTCTTAACAGCATTGAACTACCACAATATTGCTGACCTCTATTTTGATGACTCAAAATATACAAGAGCAGGCACATATTACGACAGTACTCTTGTAAATTATAAAAAGAATTCAAAGCCTTACCGCGCAGTAAAAAAACGGTTAGACAATTTACAAGACGTCATTTATTACGAAGCGATTGCGCAGGCAAATGATAGTGTTTTAAATCTTGTTGCTATGTCAAAAAGCGAACAAGAAGACTATTTTGAGAGGCTCATCAAAGAATTAAAAGCTGAGCAAGAACAAAAAAGTACTGCACAAAACAACTATATAAACCCCTCGACAAGCTTTGGATCTAAAAATGCACCAAGTAAAGGAAAGTTTTATTTTTACGAAACGGCAACAGTCGCCTATGGTAAAAATGCATTTGCCAATGTTTGGGGGAAACGTCCGCTGGCGGATAATTGGCGATGGTCTAAAAAAACAATTTCTGCTGAGGCGTCAAAATCAATAGCTTCTGGAGCAGAGGGAGAAACGAATAAAGATATTTTAACCGTCAGTTATTATTTAAATCTAATACCAGCAGATTCTGCTCAAATCGACAGTATTGCCAAAGAACGGAATTTTGCATACTACCAATTGGGATTGATTTATAAAAACAAATTTAAAGACTATCAGCGCTCTAAAGACAAATTGGAAGCCCTTCTTGATCAAAAACCAGAAGACCGCTTGGTTTTACCCGCTAAATATAATCTTTATAAAGCATACACATTGCTTCCAAATTTAGGACTAGCCACGCAGATCAAGGATGAGATTATACGCGATTACCCCACCTCAAGGTATGCGCAAATACTCAAAAACCCAGCAGCGGTTTTAGCTGGCGATGATAAAGGACCAGAGGCTGTATATAAAGTTCTTTTTGAAAAGTTTGAGACCAGTGCATATCAAGAAGTGATTGACTCCTGCGGCGATGAAATCATTCGATTTGAAGGGGATGAGATTGTCCCTAAGTTCGAATTGTTGAAAACCAGCGCAAAGGGGCGTCTCTATGGGTTTGAGGAATATAAACAAGGGCTCAATTATATTGCATTGAATTACCCTAACAGTCCTGAGGGTCAACAAGCCCAAGAGTTAATAGACAATGTGCTTTCAAACTTAGAAAACGACGCTTTTAAAAATTTATCTGAGGGTAAAAATTTCAAAACAGTTTACCAATTTAACGCTCAAGAGCAGGAGCTTATCAGTACATTTAAAAAGGAACTTGCCAAGTTGGTCGAGGACGAAGAGGTGCTTAGTTTGAAGGTCTCTGAGGATGTGTTCAATAAAAATACTACATTTGTAGTTGTTCATGGCTTGAGAAGTATTCAAGGGGCAAGAGGATTTGCGGAGTTAATTGACATAGGAGACAATGAAATTTTAGCACAGCCAAGTTTTGCAATATCCTCTGAAAATTACAGGATACTTCAAATACACAAAACCCTTGATCGATATTTAGAAAAGCGAAAAAATTAAAATTATAGATTATGTTCACAGAAGCTAAAAAACCAAAATACCAACAAGGCGCACTCTCACAGCAAAACACCATTGCTCAAGGAACTGTTTTTGAAGGGGACTTGAAGAGTGAAGGCGATTTTAGAATAGAGGGTAAAATTCACGGCACATTGATAACTAAAGGAAAAGTGGTAATTGGGAATACGGGTAAAATTGAAGGCAGTTTATCGTGCAAAAATGCCGATGTTGAGGGCAGCTTTAAAGGAAAACTAACTGTTTTTGAAACATTGAGTTTGCGCGCTACTGCACGTGTAGAGGGTGAGGTTCAAACAGGAAAACTAGCTGTTGAGCCAGGGGCTTCTTTTAATGCCCATTGTCAAATGAAGGATTCTGTAAAAGAGCTCAAAGCAGAACCAAAACCAACCCTACAAACAAGTGCCAAACCAGGACAAACCGCTTAAACACCTTGCCGCACTTTCTGGTATTGGAATTCAGATGGGGGTGATTATATATGTTTTTATCCGCTTGGGGCAGTGGTTAGACGTCAGTATCAATACTTCCAAAAAAATCTTTGTAGCCATTGGCGCCCTGATTGGGGTTGCTGCGGGACTTTATGTAGCGCTGAGGCAACTAAAAAAAAAGCCAAAATAAATGAACTCCGAATCAAGAGGATTTTCCACCAATGTGCTTATTTTTTTGAGTATTTCATTTATGGCTCATCTGATTTTAAATGCTGTTATTGGTGTTCCAATATTTCAGCATCAAATAATCTATTCGTACATAATAAATGCCGCCTTGGCTATAGGAATATTTTGGGGATTAACATCTTTAAAGACAAAATACAGTAACCAAATTGGGTTTCTGTTTTTGGCAAGCAGCTTTATTAAATTCTTTGTTTTTTTTATAGTATTCTATAGCCCCTACAAGGCAGATGGCAAAATTGTTTTCTTAGAATTTGCCTCCTTTTTTATTCCGTACACGATTTGCCTAATTTTAGAGACATATTTTCTTAGCAAACAACTCAATCAAATGTAGAAAAGACCTCCCCCGGGGGGACTCATTTTTTTACTCAAAATAAAGTCATTAAAATTGTTTTTGTTTTTGATAGAAAACCATAACTTTGCAGCGATTTTATACAACTATAAAAATCTGCAATGCGAAGCAAGCTAACTTTGAAAGCGATTACACTGATTTTCTTTTTTGCGCCATTCATGGTAATGGCAGGAGAAGATGCCCCAAAGACTGATAAAAAAGCTGAGATTAAAGCCTATATTCAGCACCACCTTCAAGACTCTTACTATTTTAGTCTATTTTCATACACCACAGACGAGGGCGAACACAAATATATAGCTGCACCGTTACCCGTAATTTTATGGGACGAAGGGCTTAAAATATTTTCTTCATCCAAATTTCATCATGGTGAAACTCTTGCTGAAGTTGACGACAACTTTTATAAGTTATACCACAATAAAATTTATAAAACAGATGCTGAGGGAACCATCAATTATGATGATCACAAGCATCCTACAAATATTAAACCTCTAGATTTTTCAATCACAAAAAGCGTTGTCATGATTATGATTACAGCGCTTCTTATGTTTTTCCTATTCAAAGCTCTAGGGAAATCTTATGCGGAGAACAAGGGAATTGCTAAAGGAGCAGGACGCTTTTTTGAACCAATAGTCCTCTACATTAGAGACGACATTGCGATCCCCAATATCGGCGAAAAGAAACACATGCGCTATATGCCTTTTTTATTGACAGTATTCTTTTTCATTTGGTTCCTAAACATTTTTGGGCTCACACCTCTTGGGGTTAATGTTACCGGAAATATTGCTGTTACATTTGCTTTGGCGTTATTAACATTCCTGATTACAAATTTCACAGGGACAAAGGATTATTGGAAACATATATTTGATCCTCTTGGAGACTCCATGCCTTGGTATGGTAAGCTTCCATTATACATCATATTAATCCCAATTGAGGTTTTAGGGATTTTTATCAAACCTTTTTCGCTTTTAATTCGATTATACGCCAACATGCAAGCCGGGCATATCGTTTTAATGAGTTTGATTGGTTTAATGTTTTTATTTAAAAGTTGGTTGGGAAGCCCATTGTCCTTTGGATTGGCTTTTGCCATATCGCTTATTGAAATACTTGTAGCATTGTTGCAGGCTTATATTTTCACAATGCTATCAGCTTTATATTTTGGTTTTGCTTCAGAGGAGCACGAGCATCATGATGAAGCGCACGCTCATTAATTTGAGCAATTAATTTGAATGTTTAATTTTTAAATACATATATATGGAAATTCCAGTAATGGTAGGTGCAGGTTTAGTTGTAATCGGAGTAGGATTAGGTATTGGTAAAATTGGTGGTTCCGCAATGGAGGCTATCGCTCGCCAACCAGAAGCTTACGGAAAGATTCAAACAGCTATGCTTATTGCAGCGGCCCTGATTGAAGGTATTGGATTTGCGGCATTATTTGCAGTATAATCTTTATCCAAAAAAACAATCTTGTAACGGTTGGTTGCAAGATTGTTTTAATTAAATTTAAAACATCATCATAATAAAATTATTATGGAAAAATTATTAGAAGAATTCTCACTTGGATTGTTTGTTTGGCAAACGTTACTTTTTATTGGGCTTTTATTGCTATTAAAAAAATATGCTTGGGGCCCAATTCTCAGTGCTGTAAATGAGCGAGAGGAAGGCATCAAAAATGCACTTAGTGCAGCCGATAATGCAAAAAAAGAAATGGAAAATCTTCAAGCAGACAATCAAAAGCTTTTGAAGGAAGCTCGCGCAGAGCGCGAAGCCATGCTTAAAGAAGCGCGCGAACTCAAAAACAAAATGATTGACGACGCCAAAGTAGAAGCTAAAGACCAGGCCAATAAACTTGTAGCGCAAGCTCAAGCTGCCATAGAAACAGAGAAAAAAGCGGCTATCGCAGATTTGAAAGCACAAGTTGCAGACCTCTCGATTTCCATTGCAGAAAAAGTACTTGGGGAAGAATTATCGAATAAAGGAAAACAAGAAAAATTAGTAGAGTCTATGTTGGACGATACGAGTTTAAACTAAATAAATATGTCAGGGACAAGAGCAGCCATTCGATATGCTAAAGCTATTCTAAGCGTAGCAGAGGACAATAAAACATCGGCCAAGATTCAGCAAGACATGAATCAAATTGCTAATGCTATTGCATCTAACCCTGCATTGAACGAAGTTTTGAAATCCCCAGTCGTCAAACTGTCTGAAAAGACAACGGTTTTGGGTAAACTTTTTTCAAAAATGAACCCAGAAGTAACGTCTTTGTTTAATGTTCTAGCATTGAACAAGCGTGTCGATTTGCTAGAGCAAATTGCACTACAGTTCAATCGATTGTATGATGAGCTTAACAATAAGGAACAAGCAACAGTAACTACTGCAGTGCCCATGACAGAAGCACTCGAAGAAAAGGTGATGGCAAAGTTAAAAACCCTTTCTAGTAAAGAAGTAACCTTGACAAAAATTGTGGATGAAACCATCCTTGGAGGATTTATCTTACGTGTTGGAGATCAGCAGTACAATGCAAGTGTTTCTAACCAATTGAATGAAATAAAAAATAAATTTATAACAAATTAAAACGAACTCATTTTGAGTTCAATGAGTTAAAAATAGATTAAAATGGCAGATGTAAAAGCAGCTGAAATTTCAGCAATTTTAAAGCAACAACTTTCAGGATTTGAGTCCACGGCTTCTTTGGATGAAGTAGGAACTGTTCTCACTGTTGGGGATGGAATTGTTCGTGCATACGGACTTTCAAACGCACAGTACGGAGAATTGGTTCAATTTGACGGCGGTCTTGAAGGGATCGTTCTTAACCTTGAAGAAGACAATGTTGGTATTGTACTTTTAGGTGCTTCCAAAGTCGTAAGAGAAGGGTCGACGGTAAAGCGCACGGGGCGCATTGCTTCAATCAATGTTGGTGAAGGAATCGTAGGACGTGTTGTTGACACGCTTGGAGTACCAATTGACGGGAAAGGTCCAATAGAGGGTGATGTTTATGAAATGCCATTGGAAAGAAAAGCACCCGGCGTTGTATTTCGTGAGCCCGTAACTGAGCCACTTCAAACAGGTATTAAATCTATTGATGCCATGATCCCTGTAGGACGTGGACAAAGAGAGCTTGTGATTGGGGACCGTCAAACAGGTAAAACAACGGTTTGTATTGACACAATCCTAAACCAGAAAGAATTTTTTGATGCAGGTGAGCCAGTATATTGTATTTATGTTGCTGTTGGACAAAAAGCGTCTACAGTAGCCAATATTGCAAAAACATTAGAAGACAGAGGAGCTTTGGCTTACACTACAATTGTAGCGGCCAACGCATCAGACCCTGCACCAATGCAAGTTTATGCACCATTTGCAGGAGCTGCTATTGGAGAATATTTTAGAGACACTGGTCGACCAGCATTAATTATATATGATGACTTGTCAAAACAAGCGGTAGCTTACCGTGAAGTATCACTTTTGCTTCGTCGTCCACCAGGACGTGAGGCCTACCCTGGGGACGTGTTCTACTTACACTCTCGTTTATTAGAGCGCTCGGCAAAAGTTATCAATGATGATACAATTGCAAAAAACATGAACGACTTGCCAGATTCTCTCAAACCATTAGTAAAAGGAGGAGGATCTTTAACAGCACTTCCAATTATTGAAACACAAGCAGGGGATGTATCAGCTTATATTCCTACAAACGTAATTTCGATTACAGATGGTCAGATTTTCTTGGATGGAGATTTATTTAACTCTGGTGTACGTCCAGCAATTAACGTTGGTATTTCGGTATCTCGTGTGGGTGGTAGTGCGCAAATTAAGTCCATGAAGAAAGTATCTGGAACGCTAAAGCTAGATCAAGCTCAGTTCCGTGAATTGGAAGCCTTTGCAAAATTTGGTTCTGATTTAGATGCGGTTACACTTAATGTTATTGAAAAAGGGAAACGTAACGTGGAGATATTAAAACAAGCCCAAAACGACCCATATACAGTAGAAGATCAAATTGCGATTATTTATGCAGGATCAAAAAACTTGCTGCGTGATGTTCCTGTAAATAAAGTTAAAGAATTTGAAACAGAATTTATAGAATTCTTAAAAGCAAAACACAGTGATGTTTTGGCAACACTTAAATCGGGTAAACTTACCGATGAGGTAACCGATACCTTAACGAAAGTTGCAAAAGATTTATCAGCCAAATACAATTAATTTTAAATTAAAGAACTAATTTAAAGCATGGCAAATTTAAAAGAAATAAGAAACAGAATTTCGTCCGTATCGTCTACGATGCAGATTACCAGTGCCATGAAAATGGTATCTGCAGCCAAGCTCAAAAAAGCACAAGACGCCATCACAGCGATGCGTCCTTATGCCGATAAATTGACCGAACTACTTCAAAATTTAAGCGCAACTTTGGACGCCGACAGCGGAAGTAAATTTGCAGATCAACGCGAGGTCAAAAACGTTCTTATTGTTGCCATTACGTCCAACAGAGGATTGTGTGGTGCTTTTAATTCCAACATCATCAAACAAGCTAGTCATTTGGCAACAAACTATACAGATAAAAATGTTTCTATTGTTGCTATTGGTAAAAAAGCAAACGACGCCCTTTCAAAGGAGTATGAAATTTTAGCCAATGAAAGTACCGTTTTTGATGACCTAACTTTTGATAATGTAGCACAAATTGCGGAGTTGTTGATGATAAAGTTTGAGGAGGAAAGCGTTGATAAAATTGAACTGGTCTACAACAAGTTTAAAAATGCGGCAACTCAAATTGTAACCACTGAGCAGTTTTTACCGATTGTTTCTAGTGCTGAAGATGCTAATGCCAATCAAGATTATATTTTTGAGCCTTCAAAGGCAGAGATTGTAGAGACTTTGATTCCAAAATCTTTAAAAACACAATTGTTCAAAGCCATTCGTGATAGTTTTGCAAGTGAACACGGCGCACGAATGACCGCAATGCACAAAGCTACAGACAATGCTACAGAGCTTAGAGATCAGCTTAAATTGACTTACAACAAAGCACGCCAAGCAGCCATTACCAACGAAATTCTTGAAATTGTTGGTGGTGCTGAAGCGCTGAATAATTAAGCGTATTATAATACACCTATAACTCCTATAAAGCCTCGCATTTGCGGGCTTTTTTTGTGGAATGAAGTTTGATGCAATTTTAATAATGGAACTCAAAAAAACAGCTTTAATCTTATAATTAAATAAAAAAAATGAATTTCAAAACCACCTATAAAATTCCACTGCTTTGTTTGTCTTTTTTGATGGGTTGTAAAACAACAAAACCTACGCTTTTCGACTCTAAGATTCCAATTTCAATAGAAGCCCCTTACTTCCAATCTTGGGTTGCCGGAATTCAAGGTGGAGGAAGTGGGGTTGATGTATTTTTACCTGTAAAAGATCTAAATAACATAACCCCTGACAGCCTTCATTTTCGAGGACAACGCGTTAAAGTAATTTATAAAGATCAATATATTACAGCTCGTTTTCAAACCCCTGACAACCAGTTGGAAAAAGTGATTTTGAGCAATGAGCCTTTAGCAGAAGCCAACAATAAATTACTTCCACTTGGCGATAACTCACCATTTGATTTGCCCAAAAACACATGTGTTTTAAGTTACCGCTTGAACAATAAAAGATATTATTATAAAATTTTAGATCTAACAAAGTCCAATTTTACTCCTTATCCTTCTTCACCTCCACCTACGCATTAATTATTGTATCTGGTCTAAAAAGTGTATTTTTAAGGCCATAAAAGCAATAACTTGGGCATTCTTAAAACTCTTTACAAACAAACGTTTATTTATGGGCTCGCTACTGTGGTCCCAAAAATGCTGAGCTTTCTTCTTGTGCGTTTACATACCGATAAATCGGTGCTTGCAGACGTAGCAGATTATGGCGATGTGTCTCTTATTTTTGCTTATTTTGTGTTGTTCAATGTGCTTTTGGCTTATGGTATGGAAACGGCCTTTTTTCGTTTTTTGAATAGTGAACAAAAAAAGAAATCCGTACTAAGTACCTCGGCAATTTCGCTTGTGCTCACCTCTATATTGGTTTTAGTTATTGGGTATTTTTTTAGAGACCAGGTTTCAAGGATTACTCATATTGATACCGATTACATTGTACTCGTCTTATGGATTTTGTTCTTTGATGCGCTCGTAATTATTCCCTTTGCGTATTTAAGAGCTATGGGTAAGCCCATAAAATATACGGTATTAAAACTCCTTAATGTGGTTCTCAATTTGGGCTTAAACGTTGTCCTGCTGCTCTTCCTAAAATCTTGGGCTGAATCCTCTGCATTTTGGACTACATTCTATCGTCCTAATTTCGAAGTGCATTATATATTTATTGCTAATTTAGTGGCCAGCGGAGTTACATTTCTGACCCTAATATCTTTTTACTTTAAATTAAATTATAACTTCGATGCTAAACTTTGGAAACAAATGTTGCGTTACGCTTTTCCAGTACTCATTGCCGGAATTGCTTTTTCCATCAATGAAACTTTTGACCGAATTTTACTTGAGCGCCTTCTTCCGGACAATTTAGCTAAAGATGCTATTGGAACCTATTCAGCATGCTATAAACTCGCTTTGTTTATGATGCTTTTTGCTACGGCCTATCGTTTGGGTATCGAGCCTTTCTTTTTCAGCAACGCCAAAGCCAAAGACGCCAAAGCAAACTATGCGAAAATTTTAGAATTCTTTGTCATTTTTGGCGCTTTGATTTTATTAACTGTTGTGGTTTTTGTAGATATTTTAAAGTTAATTCTTATTCCGAATGAAGCCTATTGGGAAGCCATGACTGTTGTTCCAATTTTGTTACTAGCCTATTTATTTTTGGGCATTTACCACAACCTTTCAGTATGGTACAAAATTACTGACCGTACCAAATTTGGCGCGTATATTTCTATTTTCGGAGCACTCATCACACTTTTGATTAATACCATATTTATCCCAAAATTTGGATATATGGCCTCTGCAATAGCAACGCTTTTTGCTTATACTGCTATGGCTTTAACATCATATATTTTGGGTAAAAAATATTACTCTATCCCATATAATCTAAAAAAAATGGGGCTTTATTTGGCGTTGTCTATTATTTTATCGGCGCTTTCATTTTATCTATTTAGAGAACAATATTTCGTCGGTATTCTTTTTATCTTAATTTTGATGGCTGCCATATGGGTAAAAGAAAAGACTTTTTTAAAACAACTTCTTAAATCCTAGTTATGAAGATCAACATCATCAACAAATCCTCAAATGCATTACCACATTATGAAACCATTGCCTCTGCTGGCATGGATTTACGAGCTCATTTAGAAAATGACATAGTGCTTCCCCCTATGGAGCGCGTTATAATCCCGACTGGCCTTTTTATGGAGCTTCCTGTTGGCTATGAGGCACAAGTGCGCCCAAGAAGCGGGTTAGCTGCCAAACATGGTCTTACCGTACTCAATAGCCCCGGCACTGTTGATGCCGATTATAGAGGAGAAATTGGCGTTATTCTCGTCAATCTTTCCAATACTGCTTTTACCATCAAAAATGGAGAGCGTATCGCCCAGATGGTAATTGCTAAACACGATCGTGCCGAGTGGGAAGAAGTTCAAAGCCTTTCTGATACAAGTCGCGGCACTGGCGGCTTTGGAAGTACAGGGCGTAAATGATTTGCAAGCCCTACATATCAATTTATCTATTTATTCTATTTTTTAGCTCAGGTTCTGCTGCACAAGTCCAAGGCGACAGTTTGATTAATGAAGATCAATCCAATTTAGAGGTTCAATTTCAAAATAAATTTTATGAAGCTTTAAAACAAAAAGGGATCGAGAACTACAGCAAAGCCATAGATGCCTTTGTATATTGTGCAGAATTATTCCCAGACCGTGCGGTTATTTACTATCAATTAGGGACACTTTATTTTATTACGAAGTCCTATGGCCGAGCCGAAAGTAATCTTCAAAAAGCTATAGAGTTAGACCCCAGTAATTTTTGGTACAAGGAACAACTTTACCAGCTCTATGCAGCTCAAAACAACTTTAATAAAGCCATTTACGCCCTAATACCTTTGCTGGACAAAGACCCAATTTACGAAGAAGAGTTAGTAAATTTGTATGTGCGCGCTGGGCGGTTTGAGGAAGCTATTGTACTCATCGAGGCTTTGGATCAACGCTATGGCTACAATATACTTCGCGATAGGACACGTGTAAAAATTTACAAGCAAACAGCAAATCAAAACGCGCACATCAGTTTTCTAAAAACAAGACTTAAAGAAGCACCTGAAAATGCACAAAATTTTTTAAATTTAGTTTATACTTTAAGCGAATACAACAAAGAAAACGAAGCATTTTCTACTGCAAAATTGTTTTTAGAAACGCATCCCAAAGCGCACATTGCACACGTTGCATTGTATAAGTTTTATTTGAACGCCAAGAACTATGAGCTCGCCATAGCTTCAATGAAGATAGTCACGGGGAGTAATATTTTAGAGCCTCATTTGAAAGTTAAGGTGCTGAGTGACTTTATACAATTTGTACAACAAAACCCTGAGTATAAAAATGTTTTAATGGAAGTACAACCCGCTCAATCTTTGGATACTTCAAAGCGTTCAAATACAGATTGGGCTAAATACTACCAACACCAAAACAAATTTGAACAAGCAGTTGAATATTATAAAAAAGCATTATTAGATGCCCCGGACGACCTTCAGTTAATCAAAGCATTAGCAAAGCTTTATTTGGATACAAACCAATACGCTTCTGCTGTAGAATTTACTTTAGAAAAGACGGAGTTATTTCCAACTCAAATTGAACTATATTTGATTTGTAGCCAATCCCAATTGGCGTTAAAGAAAATAGATGATGCACTTGTAACTTTAGAAACAGGGCTGGACTACATTTTTGAGGACAATGAATTAGCAGCTCAATACTATTTACTAATGGCTAATATTTACAAAATAAAAAACAATATTAAAAAAGCGCAAACGTTTAGCAGTAAAGCTGAGGAAATTCAATTGAAGCAATGAAGAAAATTTTAATTAGTTTTATTGTATGTGTACTTTTTGGATGTAAAAGCACCCAGACCCTTTCCTCAACCGCAGGGCTTAACCCTAAACTAAAGGCGAAACAGATTTTAAAAGCCCATAACAAGGAAAATGCAGATTTTACGACCTTGCAATCCCGTGTAAAAATAGAATTGATTGAGGGTGACCAATCCCAATCCCACACTGTTAGCTTACGCATGGAGCATAATAAAACCATTTGGATTAATGCTTTTTTGAATATGGTTAGGCTAAAAATTACCCCTGAAAGAGTACAAATGTACAACAAGCTCGACCGCACCTATTTCGATGGAGATTTCTCCTTGATAAAGGACTTATTAGGGGTAGAACTTACGTTCTCAAATATAGAAAACTTAATCCTCGGGGATGCGCTATTTAAGCACAAGCCCAATGCCTTAAAAAGACAACCCCACCCAAAGGCTTACGCTCTAGCACCTAAGCAACAACACCCTTTGTACGATCTGTTTTATAGGATCAACCCAAGCTATTTTAAAATAGACGTCCAAGAAGTATCTCAGCCGTTAAACAACAGAATATTGAACGTGTTTTACCAAGAGTTTCAAGAAATTGAACAACAGATTTTACCACAAAAAATTTCAATTAAACTAATCGAAAATCAAAAGGAAACCACCTTGAAAATGAATTTTAAATCCGTAAGTTTGAACCAGCCTTTACGGTTTCCTTTCAAGTTTCCGTCTGGGTTTAAACCGATTGATTTCTGATGAATTACAAGACAAAATATTTATCCTTTATTTTTTTTAGCCTGTTTGCGCTAAGTCATTTTAGCGTATACGCTCAAACTAAGCGTCAGTTACAGCTCGAAGAGCGCCGTCGGGAGTTGCAGCAAGAAATCAGACAGATTACAAATTTGTTATTTGCAGGTAAAAAGGAAGAAAAATCGGTTGTTAGTGTAGTGGAAGATTTAAACTATAAAATTAGTGTTCGTAAAAATCTAATGCGCATCACCAACCAACAAGCTAATTTGTTGACTCGTGAGATCAACAGCAATCAAAGTGAGATTTCTAAGCGACGGGATCGACTTAAGGTTTTAAAAGACGACTACGGGAATATGATTGTTAAATCGTACAAAAATAGAGCCAATCAAAATAAACTCATGTTCTTGTTATCCTCCTCCAATTTTCAGCAGGCATATAGGCGATTGCAGTACATAAAGCAGTATGCTGATTACCAAAAGGAACAGGCTATAATCATAAAAGAAGAAACTGAAAAACTAAAGCAATTGAATCAGGACTTATTGGTCCAAAAAAAGGAAAAACAGAAATTAGTTGCCGAGAATAAGGCAGCAAAATCAATCTTAGATAAAGAGCTAAAAACTCAAGAAACACTTATAAATTCGATCCAAAAGAACCTCTCTAAATTTACTGCGCAGATAAAACTCAAACAAAAAGAGTCAGAAAAACTAGATCGAGAAATCCAGAAATTAATTCGAGAGGCCATTGCTGCCTCAAATAGAAAAGCAGGAAAATCTACAAAACGAGCAACCTTTTCGCTGACTCCAGAGCAGAAAATATTGGCGGCCAATTTTACCTCTAATAAAGGTAAATTGCCCTGGCCAGTAGCCAGTGGAGTTGTCAAAATGCGTTATGGCACCAACCCTTCGCCAATCGATCCAACAATAAAGATCCAAAGTAATGGAGTTCGGATTGCAACCAACAAAGGCGAGCAGGTACGGGCTGTTTTCGAAGGGACTGTTCAAGGGATAATGACCCCGAAAAACGGTAACAATGCGATTATGATTCGCCATGGCAACTATATTACAGTCTATAAAAACTTGTCTAAGTTCTATGTTAATAAAGGGGATAAGGTCAGTACAAAACAAGTTATTGGGGAAGTCATTACCAATAAAAGTTCGGGGGATTCAATCTTAAGTTTTGGTATTTATAAAGACAGTTCTATCCAAAACCCTTCGCATTGGATTTATAGACTATAAAGGTTACTTGCTCTCAAAAAGTGCTTTGAGTTCTGTTGCATCTTTAGCTTTAATTTTTCCAGCCAACACCAAGCTCAATTGTCGGCGACGTAATGCTCCATCAAAACGATTTTTTTCTTGATCCGTTTCGGGGATTAGTTCAGGTATGCGAACAGGCTTTCTTTGCTCGTCTACCGCCACAAATGTAAAAATAGCTTCATTTGCTTTTATTGGGGCATTAAAATTATTGTCTGTATACCATACGTCCAGATATACCTCCATAGAACTATTGAATGCGCGCGATACTTTAGCTTCTATGGTCACAATACTTCCCAGTGGAATGGCATGATTAAAGGCCACGTGATTTACAGAAGCTGTAACTACAATCTGTTCAGAGTGACGCTGCGCTGTAATACTAGCGGCACGGTCCATGCGCGCCAATAGTTCTCCCCCAAAAAGGGTGTTGATAGCATTTGTTTCGCTGGGCAATACCAGATCAGTAACAATGGTTTTAGAATTGGAAGGGTATTTTGCAGTCATAGTATAATGTTCTATGAAACAAAGGTACAATTATAGAATTATATCTAGAATTTATTACGGGACCTCTTTAATTAATAACCAGGCAGCAGCGTCTTGTGTCCGCTTAATAGTGTAAAGCGCTCGTTCAGCTTCTGGGCGAGTGCGGAAGCTTTCATACACAACCTGATGTAGACCATAACGATTTTGACCAATTTTTCGGGCATTAAACCCAAGGCGTTTAAGCTGCCGAAGCTTACGCTCACTGTTGGCCTCAACGCGGAACGCACCTGCAACAATATGAAAACTTCCAAAAGATCTCTCAAGTTCTAAAGTCACAGCGGGTAGAGGATTACTCAAAACAAATGTAGCTTCTTGAATTTTGTTGTCTAAAGCAATATTAGCATCCTGTTGGGCTAATATGTTTTGCTGCTCTATTTGCTTCAAATAGGCATTTGAACCAAAAAACCCACCCAAGCTCAGCATGAGTACTGCAACCGCAGCATACTTAAAAAGAACTTGTGTCTTTTGTTTTCTTGATGTTAATACAATTGGCGCTTTGTTGTCGGAGAATTTTGAAATTTCTGGAGAGACAAATTGCGACAATCCAAAGGACTCAGTTAAATAGTTTATACTGTAGTAAGGCTCAAAAAGTAATTGCCCGTTCTTAGTTCTTTTTAATTCGCCAATATTTGGTAAAATTACCGTCTCATCTTTCTTCAGACGCTGTTCTAGGCTTACCACTTGTTTGGTAATTTTATCAATTGCGTTTTCATAAGAAATTTGCTCACTTTCAGCAATATGATTTGCCAAAACACCATCATTAGATTGCAATTGTCCATTAAAAGACAGGCGTTTTTTTGGAGGGTAAAAAGTATTTGATGGCTGGTGAATACTTGCAGGAATTTTATGCGTCAGGAAAGCACCAAAACCAGGCACCACGACACATTCGTAACGGTAAAGCAGATTGCTGATGTATTGACTTAATTGCATAGTCTCAAATGTATAAATTTTTTTTGAATTTACACACCGACTTAAAGAAGAAGTTTGTCTCACAGATTTTATATATTTACGTCTAAATTTCCCCCAAATGAAGCCTACAAAATTACATTATGCGATGGCCCTTCAAGCTGTTCCTCATATTGGCGATATTACCGCCAAAAAACTCATTCAACATTGCGGTACCCCAGAGGCGGTATTTAAAGCCTCGAAAAAAGAACTTGAATCTATTGATGGAATAGGCGCTGTAATCATCAATGCGCTACGTCATTCTAAAACTTTAAAATTGGCCGAACAAGAACTAGAGTTTATAAATAAAAACAATATTCAAGCAAATTACTTTGAAGATGAAGACTATCCTTTTCGGCTCAAACACTGTATTGATGGCCCCTTAGTGTTATTCAAAAAAGGAAACATTAAATGGAATGCATCGCCAGTAATAAGTATTGTAGGGTCACGAAAACTGACACGCTACGGCAAAAAACAATGCGAGGATTTAGTTGAAGAACTTTCAGTATTTAACCCCATTGTTGTATCAGGGTTTGCTTACGGTGCTGATATAACGGCACATAAAGCGGCACTTAAACACAATTTGCAAACCGTAGGGTGTATGGCTCAAGGACTTCATAACACTTATCCTTCAGGACATAAAAAATACCGCAATGCTGTCGAATCTCATGGCGGGTTTATTAGTGATTTTTGGAGTACCGATAGTTTTGATCCTTCTAATTTTTTGAGACGAAACCGCCTGATTGCCGGTTTAAGCGAAGCTACTATTGTTATTGAATCTGGGGCAAAAGGAGGCAGTCTAAGTACTGCGCGTTTAGCATTTGATTACAACCGTGAAGTCTTTGCAGTTCCAGGGCGAACTGATGATTCACAAAGTATTGGCTGCCTTAATTTAATAAAAACAAAAAATGCCCATCTTCTATCCACTCCAGCAGATGTGGCATACATACTTAATTGGTCAATCGACACAAAGGCAAAACCTATTCAAAAAAAGCTGTTCATTAATATGAAACCAGAAGAGTTAGAGATATATAATTGCCTAAAAAAAGAGGGGCGACTAACTTTAGATCTCATTGCATTGCAGTGTAAAATGCCAACTTCTAAAGCAGCTTATCTATTGATGAATTTAGAATTGAATGGGGCTGTTCGCCCACTTCCCGGAAAAGAATTTGAATTGGCTTAATAGCCCAGTTTTCCCCGTACTCGACTTAAAACTTTGTTTGCGACAGTCTTTGCTTTTTCTGCCCCTAAGGCTAGGGCTTGAGCTATTTCCTCAGGGTTTGCAATATAGTGGTTATAGCGTTCGCGTTCGTCAGAAAATTGTTTACAGATTAAGTCAAACAATGCTTGTTTTGCATGACCATATCCGTAATTTCCGCCCTCGTAATTTTTTTTCATCTCGGCAATTTCTTCAGCTGAAGCGAGTAACTCATACAAAGCAAAGCAATTACAGCTATTCCAGTCTTTAGGCTCTTCAAGTGGAGTGCTATCTGTCTTGATAGACATAATTTGTTTACGAAGCTTTTTGTCATTTTGAAAAATATCAATGACATTATTTTTGCTTTTACTCATTTTTTGACCATCTGTTCCTGGGATGAGTTTTGTTTGCTCTTGAATTTTAGCTTTAGGTAAAACAAAGGTCTCACCCATTTTGGCGTGAAATCGCGATGCGACATCTCTAGTCATTTCAATATGCTGAAGTTGATCTTTCCCAACAGGGATAACATGAGCATCATACAATAAAATATCGGCAGCCATGAGCATAGGATAGCTAAACAAACCGCCATTTATATCTTCTAAACGACTCGCTTTGTCTTTAAAACTGTGCGCCAATTCTAATCTTGAAAAAGGGAAGAAACAACTCAAATACCATGCGAGTTCCGTAGCTTGAGGAACATCGCTTTGCTTATAAAAAACTGTGGTATTGATATCAAGGCCGCAAGCGAGCCAAGCTGCAGCCGTGGATAAGGTATTTTGTCTTAGTATTTCTGCGTCTTTGATTTGTGTAAGCGAGTGTAAATCGGCAATAAACAAAAAGGAATCATTTGTACGATTGTTGCTCATCTCAATCGCAGGGATGATGGCTCCTAAAATATTTCCTAAATGTGGTGTGCCTGTACTCTGTACCCCTGTTAAAATTCTTGCCATGTAGCTGTTAGTGCTTTGATTTTGCTACAAAGGTACTTTTTTTGCCCTAATCGCTCAATATTTTTATTAGTTTTGATGCTAATGAAGTTAATACAATACCCGCTTTGGATAATTTATAGAGTTTGGTTCTATGTTTTAGTAGGTTTGACTATTGTAGTTTTATTTCCTTTACTATTTATTTCCATACTAAGATCTTCTTGGTACCCCTTCTTTTTCAGATTAGCCCGAGTTTGGTCTAAATGCATTCTTTTGGGGATGGGATTTTATTGGCAGACAAAATGGGCACAAGAATTAGAAAAAGGGCAGAGCTATATTTTTGTAGCAAACCACACCTCAATGACGGATATCATGTTGATGTTTGTTGTAATAAAAAACCACCCATTTGTCTTTGTTGGGAAAAAAGAATTAGCTCGGATTCCATTGTTTGGCTTTTTTTACAAACGTACTTGTATCCTTGTCGACCGAGGGGATATTAAAAGTAGGCAAGCCGTTTTTAAGAGAGCCCAGAAGCGCATTGAAAGTGGCCTAAGCATTTGTATTTTTCCAGAGGGAGGTGTCCCCCCAGAATCGGTTGTTTTAGACCGTTTTAAGTTAGGGGCATTCCGTTTGGCCGTTGACCATCAATTACCATTAGTTCCCCTCACTTTTCTAGATAACAAAAAAAGATTATCCTACACTATTTTTAGCGGAAGCCCCGGGAGGATGAGAACAATAGGGCATTCGTTTTTACACCCAAAAAATTATGGTAAAGATGCTGCAAAAAAAATGAGCAGTGCGGTCTATGACCTTCTGCTCAATTCTTTAAAAGGGGAATAAATTAATTTTCTGCCATTTTATTAGACCCCGTCTTTGATGGCTGTTTTAATTTTTTCTTCAAGCTCGTCCATAAGGTCTGGGTTGTCTTTTATCATTTGCTTAACGGCATCGCGTCCTTGTCCTAGTTTAGTCTCGTCATAGCTAAACCACGACCCACTTTTTTTGATAATTTCAAAATCAACAGCAAGATCGAGGATTTCACCAACTTTAGAAACTCCTTCACCATACATGATGTCAAATTCCACAAGTTTGAATGGAGGAGCGACTTTATTTTTTACCACTTTGACCCGAGTTTTGTTCCCACGAACCGTTCCGTCCGTATCCTTTATTTGGGTCGATCGTCTAATATCCAAACGAACAGAGGCGTAAAATTTTAGGGCATTCCCCCCTGTGGTGGTTTCTGGATTTCCAAACATTACCCCAATTTTTTCACGTAATTGGTTGATGAAAATCATCGTACAGTTTGTCTTGCTTATTGATCCTGTAAGTTTTCTAAGTGCTTGAGACATTAGTCGAGCGTGAAGCCCCATTTTTGAATCGCCCATTTCTCCCTCAATTTCACTTTTTGGCGTTAGCGCCGCAACCGAGTCAATAACAATCATATCGATTGCCCCTGAACGTACTAGGTTATCCGCAATCTCTAGAGCTTGTTCTCCGTTGTCGGGCTGTGAAATGATGAGGTTATCAATATCAACCCCTAAGTTTTGAGCATAAAAGCGATCGAAGGCATGTTCGGCATCAATGAATGCTGCAATCCCTCCGGCTTTTTGAGCCTCAGCAATAGCGTGAAGGGTAAGCGTTGTTTTTCCGGATGATTCTGGTCCGTAAATTTCTACAACACGTCCCTTGGGGTACCCACCCACCCCTAAGGCAAGATCTAATCCCAATGAGCCAGAAGAAATAACATCCACATCAACCACAGGGGCATCACTCATTTTCATTACAGTGCCTTTTCCGTATGCTTTGTCGAGTTTGTCTAGGGTTAATTTTAGCGCTTTGAGTTTTGCTTCTTTTTCGTTGCTCATGTTTTAATGTTTTAAGGGTTGTTTTAGTCTTGCTAAAATACTATTTCTTTGCAAAATTCATGGTATTCAAAAACGCTTTTTGTATAAATTTAACGCGGCAGGTGCGGTTTTTTTGATAAACCATTTGCAAAACCATTTCACTTTCCTTCACAATTATAAAAAGTGTTACATTTGTAGCTGATATATTCATTAACTTAAACCAGGTATAGCATGCAACTGTACAACAACTTAAGCAATAATGAAAGAGCAGATCTTATAAAAAAGGCAGGTAAAGACCGCCTTACCATCTCTTTCTACAAATATGCCAAAATTGGCAACCCAGAACTTCTTCGAAATCATTTGTTTATATTTTGGAACTCCATAGATATCCTAGGCCGGATTTATGTTGCCCACGAGGGAATTAATGCACAGTTATCCGTGCCGGCAGAAAACTTTAATGTCTTTAAGGCTCATTTAGATACTATTTCATTTCTTGAACATGTTCGGCTCAACATCGCTATTGAACAAGACATGTTTTCTTTCCTTAAGCTGAAAGTGAAAGTGAGAGCTAAAATTGTCGCCGATGGGCTTAACGATGACACATTTGATGTGACTGACATTGGAACACATGTTGATGCGGAAAAATTCAATGAACTTATTGAAGACGAAAACACGGTTCTTGTTGATATGCGCAACCATTACGAAAGTGAAATAGGACATTTTAAAAACGCTGTAACTCCTGACGTTGACACGTTTAGAGACTCCCTGGATTTAATTGAAGATCAGCTCAAGGAGCACAAAGAAAGTAAAAAGCTTGTGATGTATTGCACTGGAGGAATTCGTTGTGAAAAAGCGAGTGCTTATTACAAACACAAAGGATTCAAAAATGTTTATCAGTTAGAGGGCGGAATTATAAATTACGCCCGACAAGTCAGCACTTTAGGGTTGGAAAATAAGTTTTTGGGTAAAAACTTCGTATTTGACCAAAGACGAGCGGAAATGATCTCGGATGAAGTTATTGCACAATGTCATCAATGCGGTGCGCCAGCAGATATTCATGTAAATTGTGCCAACGAGGCATGTCACTTATTATTTATTCAATGCGATTCGTGTAAAGAAACCATGGAAAATTGTTGTTCATCATCTTGTATGGAGATCAACCGCTTACCCTACGAACAGCAAAAAGCGCTGCGCAAAGGCCAAGGTAATAGCAATGATATTTTCAAAAAAGGCCGTGCGGACCATCTACCATACAAAAAAGACCTCAGAAATATTTTTGAGACCTTGCAGAAGCAGCCCTAACTCAAACAGGGTTTTGTGTAATATCAATCTTTTTTAAGTTCCTAAATAAGCTTATATTTACCTATCGATTGAATTAATAAATAATTGTTTGTGTTTTTGACACAAACAGTCATAATATAAAGCAATATGGGGTGTGCAAGTTGCGCAACAAGTAAAAATGGCCAGCCAAAAGGATGCAAAAACAATGGGACTTGCGGCACAGATTCCTGCAATAAACTCACCGTATTTGATTGGCTTTCAAACATGAGTTTACCAAATGGTGCTCAGCCATTCAACTGGATTGAAGTCCGCTTCAAAAATGGGCGTAAGCAGTACTACAAAAACACTGAGAAGCTCACATTAAGTATTGGAGATGTGGTCGCAACAGAAGCTGAGTCTGGACACGATGTTGGTATGGTAACTCTAACAGGGGAGTTGGTAAAGGTACAGATGAAGCGTAAAAAAATACCAGAGACCGCAGAAAAAACATTAAAAATTTTCCGTAAAGCAACTCAAAGGGACATCGACACTTGGATACAGTGTAGAGATAAAGAAGAGGCGATGCAAGTTAAAGCACGACAGTTTGCTATTGATTTGAGGCTAGACATGAAAATCTCTGATATTGAATTTCAAGGGGATGGAAGCAAAGCAACGTTTTATTACACTGCAGATGCGCGCGTTGATTTTAGAGAGCTTATTAAGGTTTACGCTAGAGAGTTCAGAATCCGGATTGAAATGAGGCAAGTCGGTTTGCGCCAAGAAGCTGCTAGACTTGGCGGAATTGGCTCATGCGGCCGCGAGCTGTGCTGCTCAACATGGCTTACTGATTTTAGATCGGTAAGCACCTCTGCCGCGCGCTACCAACAATTGTCTTTAAATCCTTTAAAATTAGCAGGGCAATGTGGAAAGCTAAAATGCTGTTTAAATTATGAATTAGATGCCTATTTAGATGCACTTCAATCTTTTCCAAAAACAACGGTCAAACTAAAGACAGAAAAAGGAACTGCAGTTTGTCAAAAAACGGATATTTTTAAAGGGATTATGTGGTATGCTTACGAAGGAGAGTGGATGAATTGGTTCACCTTAACCACTGAACAAGCTAATGCCATTATCGACTCTAACAAATCGGGGCAAAAAGTATCGAGTTTAGAAGAATACGCTGTTGAGCTTTCCGCGACAACTGATGCTAAAGTTGATTTTGAAAACGTTGTTGGACAAGACAGCTTAACACGCTTTGATCGCCCTAAAGGCAATCCAAATAATAGAAAAAGAAAACGCAGCAATAAACGAAAGCCTCGAAATGAACGCGCACAAAAAAATAATTCTACGAAGTCTAAAAAGAATGCGAATTAGACTAATATATGGCATTTTAGTTATTGTTTTGATGGCTTCTTGTAATCGAAACTCAACTTTTGATCATTACACTTCAATTGATGGTAATTGGGGGAAAGACGAGCTTATTTCTTACGATTTCAAAATAACAGATAGTATTAAAAAACACAATCTATTTTTTAAAATCAGAACATCTGAGGACTATAAATACAGTAATTTGTATCTTATAGTCGATTTAAAGTATCCTAACGGCAAGCTGCAAAAAGACACTTTAGAATACCAAATGGCAAGACCAGACGGTTCTATGTTGGGGGATGGTCTAATGTTTATTAAGGAACACAAACTTTGGTATAAAGGACATAAAAACCCTTTTGTGTTTTCCGAAATTGGAGATTATACGATCAGTATACGTCAGGCAATGCGCGCACTGAACAACGTCTCTGGACTGAAATCTTTAGAAGGAGTTTTGGATGTAGGGTTTAGTATAGAAAACTTGGATTAATAAATAATGGCAAAGAAAAGAACAAATAAGAAAACAAATTTTTCAAAGCAAAAGCGCTGGTTTTGGCTTTTATTTATTTGCGGAATAAGTTTGATTCCTGTTATTTTCCTTTTGGCTTCTTTTGGTGCATTTGGCTCTATGCCCGACCATACTGCACTTGAAAACCCCAGAACAAATTTAGCAACTGAGGTAATTTCATCGGACGGTGTTACACTTGGGAAATTTTACTACGAAGACAACCGTACGCCAGTCAGTTTTAATGAGCTTCCAAAACACTTAGTAGACGCCCTTATTGCGACTGAAGATATTCGTTATTTTGATCATGCAGGAATAGATGCTCGTGGAACTTTAAGAGCATTATTTAAGTTTGGCCAAGGTGGCGGTGCAAGTACAATTTCGCAACAGCTTGCCAAGCAGCTTTTTCATGGAGAAGGTTCAAGAAATACATTTGGGCGAATTACTCAAAAAATTAAAGAATGGGTCATCGCAACACGCCTCGAAAAACAGTACACCAAAGAGGAGATTATAGCTCAATATTTTAATATTTACGACTTTGGAAATAACGCTGATGGGATTCGAAGTGCTGCCCGAATTTATTTTGGAAAGGAACCTTCAGCTCTTAATTTAAAAGAATCAGCGATGTTGGTAGGGATGTTCAAAAATTCTTCCTTGTATAATCCCCGTCCAGAGCGTAATCCTGTTGGAACAAAAAACCGACGAAATGTCGTGCTTTCACAAATGGAGAAGTACGGCTTCATCACTCAAACAGTCAAGGATTCCTTACAACAAACCCCATTAGATTTAAATTACACACCAGAGTCGCACCGCGAAGGCATTGCTACTTATTTTAGAGCGTATTTAAAAACTTTTTTAAAAGACTGGATTAACAAAAGCGAAAATGTTAAGCCCAATGGCGAAAAATACAACATCTACAAGGACGGACTTAAAATTTACACGACAATCGATTCTAGAATGCAATTCCTAGCGGAACAATCCGTCACAGAACACATGAAAGCCTTACAGGCCGAATTTTTTGTGCAAAACACCCCCCGTCGCAATCCGATAGCTCCGTTTTTAGACCTTGAGGATGAAGAAATAGAAAGGCTGCTTAAGCTAGGGATGAAGCGATCAGAGCGTTGGCGAAAAATGCGGTATGATCTTAAAAAACCAGTACGAGAAATTATTGCTTCATTTGATAAGCCTACAAAAATGCGGATCTTCTCTTGGACAGCGCCCAATAATGAAATCGATACTATACTAACGCCAATGGACTCAATGCGTTATTACAAATTTTTCTTAAGGGCAGGGATGATGTCTATGGAACCACAAACCGGTTTTGTAAAGGCCTGGGTTGGTGGGTTCAACTACAAGCATTTTCAATACGATATGGTAAAACAAGGGAAACGACAAGTGGGCTCTACATTCAAGCCATTTGTTTATGCTGCAGCTATAGATCAATTACAGCTTTCTCCCTGCGACACTTTTCCAAAAGCGCAAATTACTATTCCAGCGTTTAAATATGGAAATATAAAGCCTTGGGCCCCAAAAAATTCCAGTAAAAATTATGCTGGTTTCGAAACCTTAAAATCTGCTTTGGCCAATTCTAGAAATACAATTACTGCGCGGTTGATGAACGAAATTGGCCCTCAGCCTGTAATCGATTTAGCAAAGAATCTTGGGGTAGAACAAAGAATTCCAGCGGTTCCATCTATTGCACTTGGGACGCCCGATTTGAGTGTTTATGAAATGGTGGCAGCCTATTCAACCTTCGCAAATAAAGGGGTGTATACAAACCCGGTCATGGTAACCCATATTGAAGATAAAAACGGGACACTGCTCTATCAGTTTTCTCCTCAAACCAAAGATGTTCTAAGTGAAGAGGTTGCTTATGTGGCGGTTAACTTGATGGAAGGGGTTACAAAGTTTGGCTCTGGTCAGCGTTTGCGCCACGATTTTGCCAAAAATCAAGCCGTCTACAAAGAAATTATAACAGGGTACCCCTATCAATTTGACAATCCAATTGCGGGGAAAACCGGAACTACACAGAACCATAGTGATGGCTGGTTTATGGGTATGGTCCCTAACCTAGTTACTGGTGTTTGGGTAGGAGGAGAAGATCGCGCAACACATTTTAAGAGCATCACCTATGGTCAAGGCGCCTCTATGGCGTTGCCTATTTGGGCAAATTTTATGAAAGGATGTTATGCTATAGAAGACCTTGAAATTTCAAAAGAAGAATTTCAAAAACCTGAACAACTTTCTATTGAAACGGAATGTGATACAACTCTTTCCGATGAAGAGGAAATGCCAGCCCAAGAGCTAATTATACCAGATATTGACTTTTAATAAGTTAAAAAAAACACGCTTATGATTAATAAAAAAGTAGAAAATGTACAACAAGCATTGATGGGTGTTGAAAGCGGGATGACCTTACTCTTAGGGGGGTTCGGATTGTGTGGAATACCCGAAAATGCTATTGCTGAATTAGTTGCCATGAATGTCAACAATCTTACATGTATTTCCAACAATGCTGGGGTAGATGATTTTGGACTTGGTCTTTTGTTACAAAAACATCAAATTAAAAAAATGGTATCTTCATATGTTGGAGAAAATGATGAATTTGAGCGTCAAATGCTTTCAGGAGAACTTGATGTCGAGCTTATTCCTCAGGGGACATTGGCGGAGCGTTGTCGCGCGGCTCAAGCGGGCTTTCCAGCAGTATATACGCCGGCAGGCTTTGGCACTGAAGTTGCAGAAGGAAAAGAAACCCGTGAATTTGATGGAAAAATGTATGTTTTAGAACATGCATTTAAGGCCGATTTTTCTTTTGTCAAAGCATGGAAAGGAGACGCAGCAGGAAATTTAATTTTCAAAGGAACGGCTCGAAACTTTAACCCGAATATGTGTGGGGCAGCAACCATTACTGTTGCAGAAGTCGAAGAATTAGTACCCGTAGGCACATTAGATCCAAATCAAATTCATATTCCAGGAATCTTTGTTCAACGCATATTTCAGGGTAAAGATTACGAGAAGCGCATTGAGCAACGAACAATTACCCCAAAAAATTAAAACCAGAACGCTATGTTAGACAAAAATGGAATTGCAAAACGTATTGCAAAAGAAGTTAAAAATGGATACTATGTCAATTTAGGCATCGGTATTCCAACCCTTGTTGCGAATTTTGTTCGCGATGATATTGAAGTTGAGTTTCAGAGCGAAAACGGAATTTTGGGTATGGGTCCTTTTCCTTTTGATGGAGAAGAAGATGCGGATTTAATCAATGCAGGAAAACAAACCATCACTGCTTTGGATGGTGCTAGTTTTTTTGATTCAGCCATGAGTTTTTCAATGATTAGAGGGCAGCACGTCGATTTAACTATTTTGGGGGCCATGGAAGTGGCTGAAAATGGGGACATTGCCAATTGGAAAATCCCTGGTCGTTTAGTTAAAGGCATGGGTGGCGCTATGGACTTAGTGGCAAGTGCTGACAACATAATTGTTGCTATGATGCATACCAATAAAAAAGGTGCCTCCAAACTTTTGAAGCGGTGTACCCTTCCTCTTACAGGAGTTAATTGTGTGAAAAAGATAGTCTCAAATTTGGCTGTTCTGGAGGTTACCTCCAAAGGATTTAAACTTGTTGAACGCGCACCGGGGGTGTCAGTTGAAACTATTCTAGAAGCTACTGATGGGCATGTTATTATTGATGGTGAAATTCCTGAAATGGATTTATAATCCTTTTGGAATAGCGTCAATCAGCCGCTTTGTGTAGGCGTTTTTTGGGGAGCTATAAACTTCATCAGCCTCGCCCTGCTCTACGATCTCACCCTTGTTCATGACCAACAGTTGATCGGCCATGTATTTCACAACGGCTAAATCATGTGAAATAAAAATATAAGTGAATCCAAAATCTTCTTTGAGGGCGTTTAGTAAATTCAAAACTTGGGCCTGTACAGAAATGTCCAGAGCTGATACAGATTCGTCACATAAAATTAATTTTGGTTGAACGGCTATGGTTCGTGCTATGCCAATACGTTGGCGCTGACCGCCTGAAAACTCATGTGGGTAGCGATCAAAAGAGGAAGCTTCCAAACCAACTTTTTCTAGGAGCTCCAGTGTCTTTAATTTTCGTTCAGAGCTGTTATTGTACAGTTTATGAATTTTCATGGGCTCCATAATTGCTGTACCTACGGTTAATCTAGGATTGAGCGATGCAAACGGGTCTTGGAAAATGATTTGAATTTCTTTTCTTAATATGCGAACTTCTTTAGAGGTCATTTTACAGAGGTCTTTTCCTCTGTAAAAAACAGTTCCAGCAGTTGCTTTGTCAAGTTGTAAAATGGTTTTTCCTAATGTTGATTTTCCACATCCAGACTCTCCAACAAGCCCTAATACTTCTCCTTCATAAAGTTTAAAACTCACCTTATGCACTGCTTTAAAAGCCACTGGTTTTTTTAAGAACCCAATTTTGCTGTAATAGGTTTTTTCAAGATTGATGACTTCCAGGAGTGGGGCGCTGCTGTACAATTGGGTATGCTTTTTAGCCCGATCGGCTTTTGAAATCTCTTTGGATGCGTTTGCATTAGCCAAAATCGAGGCAACCGTTGGCAGTTCTTTTAAGCGCACATTAAGGGACGGCCGAGCAGAAATTAAGGCTTTGGTGTACTCGTTTTTTGGAGCCTTAAATACACTTTTAGTAAGGCCTTGTTCTACTATTTTCCCTTTGTACATCACTAGTGTTCGTTTTGCAATTTCAGAAACTAAAGCAAGATCATGACTAATAAAAATGACGCTCATTTCTGTCTCTTTCTGAAGCTCTTTAATCAGGGAAATAATCTCCTTTTGTACAGTCACATCTAGTGCTGTTGTAGGCTCGTCTGCTATTAACAAGTCGGGTTTACAAGCGACTGCCATTGCTATCATAATGCGTTGTTGCTGACCTCCAGAAAGTTCGTGAGGGTATTTGTTAAAGGCTTGGTTTGGGAGTGGAATTTTTACCCGCTCAAATAGACGGAGAACTTCTGTATTGGCTTCAGCTTCATTTATTGTTTCATGTTGCAAAAGAACTTCGCTTACTTGTGTGCCACACTTCATTGAGGGGTTCAGTGCGCTCATAGGTTCTTGAAAAACCATACTGATTTTTTTACCTCTAATGCGCTCAATTTCTTTCTTTGATGCCTTGTTCAAATCTAAGCCATCAAAAACAATTGCACCTTCAATTATAGCATTGTGAAGCAATCTCATTATAGCCAAAGCGGTAATAGATTTGCCACTACCGGATTCTCCTACTAGACCTAAAATTTCATTTTTATGAACGTCAAAATTAATACCGTGCAGGGCGCTGTATTGAGCATCATTCTTTTTGAAGGAAATGTTTAGGTTTTTTACAGTAAGTAAATGCTGGTTTTTCATTACTTAAATATAAGCAATTTCAGCTTTGTCTAGTAGCATTTCTCCACGAAGGCGCAATAGTATTTGAGCTACAGCCAAGGTGTCTTTTTCACAGTAGTTAACGATACGTTCAATGTTATTTTCTTTGTAAAAAACACCATACACTTCACTGCCGTCTATATCATCCTTAGGGCTAGGAATTCCCAAGACATTGGTCATTAACTTAAGTGAGGTGTAATGTTTGTAGTCTCCAAATTTCCAGAGATCAAGAGTGTCTAGGTGAGGAACTTCCCATGGTTTTTTTCCAAAAAGGTTGAGTTTTGAAGGGAGCTTCATTTTATTTATGATCATCCTTCGCGCGATGTATGGGAAGTCGAACTCCTTACCATTGTGAGCACATAGAAGAAATTTGGAGTGTTTAAAATGGCGTTCAATTAGTGAATTGAATTGACTCAAAATTTCTTTTTCTTCGCCATAAAAAGAGGTGATTCGAAATGCTCTTGAGGGCGAATCGGACGCGAAATAACCTACAGAAATACAGATGATTTTGCCAAATTCTGCCCATATTCCCGCGCGGGGGTAAAACTCCTCTGCAGTATATTCGTCTTTGCGCTGGTATTTGGATTTTTGTTTCCAAAGCGCTTTTTTTTCAGCAGTTAGAGCTGAAAAATCTTCAAACTCAGGGACGGTTTCAATGTCTAAAAACAGAACATGCTCAAGATTGATTTTGGAGATCATCATTTAACATTTTATAAGCTTCTTCGATGTAGATTGAGATGTCGTCAGAAAATATTTGGTTTGCTGCATCAGGCGATTTTTGATGGCCAAGACGTACAATAATGATATTATCTTCTGGTTCAACAATAACATACTGACCAAGGTGGCCGCGCATCATAAAAAATGATTTTCCATTACGTTTTTGCATCCAAAATCCGTAGCCGTATTGTGGGCTTTCAGCAAACCTTGGGGTAATTGACTTTGCAACGAATGCAGAATCCAAAAGCTGTTCGCCCTTCCATTTACCATGATCTTTATAGAGTTTTCCAAAGCGGGCAAAATCTTTAGCATTGCTTGCAATGCAGCAGTAGGCTTTTACCAAGTCGTGTTCTTTGCTGTCTACTTGCCATAGGGTCTCATTTTCACTGCCTAAGGGTTTCCAAAAGCTTTCTGTAAGGTAATCGTATAGTTTTTTGCCTGTTGCTTTTTCAATGACCATCGCCAATAATTGTGTGTCGCCACTTGAATATTTATAGGCCTGACCGGGTTCATTGACGACCTTAAGCCCAAGAATAACTTTTTCCAAATCATCATCAAAATAGGCACGAGTGGTAATCGATAGAGGCGAGTAATATTTTTCATCCCAATTGGTGCCCGAAGACATCGAGGACAAATCGCCTACGGTCATTTTTGCGGCTAGACCCTCGCTAAATTCAGGGAAGAAATCACTTACCGGTTGGTCTAAACTTTTTATATACCCCTCTTCGATGGCCTTGCCCATTAGCCCAGATACATAGCTTTTGGCCATAGAAAAAGAGTTGGTTTTTGAGTTTTCATCAAATCCATCATAATAGTTTTCAAACCAAATGCTGTCATTTTTAATGATGACATAGGCGATGGCCCCATAAGCCTCATTGTATTTTTGAAGGCGCTCTGTTTCACTAACGCTGTTGTAGTCTTTGTGCTTTGGCCATGGTTGAGGCACATCATTCTCAATTTTTACATTATCAAATTCTTTATAATCCTCTAAAAACGCGGTGGTGTAGCCCTTGGCATAAATTGTTCTAACAGCCTTGAGCAGGTAGTCTGTGTCCGTAATATAAAGGATGGCGATAAGACCAATAATGGTCAGTAAGCCCCATTTTAGCGTACGCTTTAGTATGTTCATGCTGTTTGTAATTTGGTCTAAAGATAATTAAAAAAAGGCTTCAGATTTTTTCCTAACCAAGAAGTTTCACAACATCTTTAGCAAAATAACTAGCAATAAGATCTGCCCCAGCACGTTTAAAGGCCATGGTGGTTTCGAGCATCACTTGGTCGTGATTCAGCCAACCTTTTTCGCTTGCCGCTTTAATCATGGCGTATTCGCCACTCACTTGATAGGCCGCTACAGGGACGTCAAATTCATTTTTGACCTCTCTAATGATATCTAAATAGGGTAAGCCCGGCTTCACCATCACAATGTCGGCACCTTCATCAACATCCATTTCGGTTTCGCGCAGGGCTTCAAAGCGGTTGGCATAGTCCATTTGATAGGTTTTTTTGTCATTTGGAATATTGTTTTGTTCTGCTGGTGCAGAATCCAGTGCATCTCTAAACGGGCCATAAAATGATGAAGCATATTTGGCACTATAACTCATAATGCCCGTGTCTATAAATCCATCGTCTTCCAGTGCTTCTCTAATGCTTAAAATACGGCCATCCATCATGTCGCTTGGCGCCACAAAATTGGCACCCGCTTCGGCATGAGATATACTCATTTGCGCTAAAACATCAACGGTAGAGTCGTTAACGATTTTTCCGTTTTCTATAATGCCATCATGGCCATAAATGGAATAGGGGTCCAAAGCAACGTCTGTCATGACCAACATTTCTGGACAGGTGTTTTTGATGGTTTTAATGGCGCGTTGCATCAGTCCATTGGGGTTTAGGGCTTCTGTTCCACGGTTGTCTTTTAACTTGTCTTCAACTTTCACAAACAACAAAACGGCTTTAAGCCCCAAAGACCACAAAAGTTTTACCTCCGCTTGAAGCGTATCCAAACTAAAGCGGTAGTAATTGGGCATCGATGGAATTTCGTCTTTAATCCCTTTGCCTTCTACCACAAAAAGAGGGACTAAAAAGTCATTTGGTGTAATACTGTTTTCACGCACTAAACTTCGAATGGATGCGTTGGCGCGTAAACGTCTGTTTCTTCTTAATGGATACATATTTAATAGTTTTAAGCTTTAAGCTGAAGCAGCCCATTCAATAGGGTTTTTTAAGACTTCAATTAATTTTTCTTCTTCACTACCTTTTTCTGGGTGATGATCGTACACCCACTGCACGTGTGCGGGTAGACTCATTAAAATACTTTCAATTCTACCGTTAGTTTTTAGTCCAAACAAGGTGCCTTTGTCATGAACCAAATTAAATTCCACATAACGCCCTCGTCTGATTTCTTGCCAATCGCGTTGAGCTTCTGTGTATGTTAGGTTTTTTCTTTTCTCGACAATTGGTGTGTAAGCTTCCAAGAAACTATCGCCAACTTCTGTTACAAAAGCGTACCATTGTTCCATATCCATGGTGTCGTTGGCTTTACAATAATCGAAAAACAATCCACCAATACCACGGCCCTCATTTCTGTGGCTGTTGTAGAAATATTCGTCGCAACGTTTTTTGTAGTCTTCGTAAAAGTTTTTGTCGTGTTTGTCGCATGCAGATTTACAAACGCTGTGGAAATGCTTTGCATCTTCTTCAAACAAATAATATGGGGTTAAATCTTGTCCACCGCCAAACCACTGATCTACAATAGCCCCTTCTTTATCATACATTTCAAAATAACGCCAATTGGCATGAACTGTGGGGACCATGGGGCTTTTCGGATGAATAACCAAACTCAAACCGCAAGCAAAAAAATCGACTTCACCAACATTAAAATAGGCCTGCATTGCTGGAGGAAGTGGGCCATGGACTTTAGAAATATTGACACCTCCTTTTTCAAATACAGCACCATTCTGAATGATACGTGTGCGGCCACCACCCCCTTCCTTGCGCACCCATAGATCTTCTTCAAATTTTGCCAGGCCATCAATCGCTTCTAGACTAGAAGTGATTTGATCTTGTAGCCCTTCAATATAGTTGTAAAATTGATTCTTCACAGCTGTTGCTTTTGGGGTTAGTTCGAATAGGATTTTACCGCATCAATAAATGCTTTGGCATGATCTACTGGGATGTTAGGGAGTATTCCATGACCAAGATTCACAATGTATTTATCTTTACCAAAAGCATCAATCATTTGATGTACCATTGTTTTGATTTCGGAAGGTGGAGAAAGCAATCTTGAAGGGTCAAAATTACCTTGAAGTGTGATGTTCCCCCCCGTTAAATATCTTGCGTTTCTAGCCGAGCAAGTCCAATCGACACCCAAGGCAGACGCATTAGATTTTGCCATTTCACCTAAAGCAAACCAGCATCCTTTACCAAAGGCAATTACGGGGGCATCGTCTTTAAGAGCTTCAATTATTTGGTTAATGTACTGCCAAGAAAACTCTTGATAATCCGTAGGGGAAAGCATACCGCCCCAAGAATCAAAAATTTGTACAGCATTCACACCAGCTTTTACTTTTTCTTTTAAATAAGCAATAGTGGTATCTGTAATTTTTTGTAATAATTGATGTGCTGCAATGGGATTTGAAAAACAGAATGCTTTTGCTTTATCGAAATTTTTACTGCCTTGCCCTTGAACACAATAGCACAAAATTGTCCATGGAGACCCTGCAAATCCTATTAAAGGAATTTCATCGTTAAGCAGTTCTTTTGTGGCTTTAATAGCTTTATACACATAATCTAATTCTTCTTTTACGTCTGGAACAATTACATGATCAACATCTTTTTGCGTGCGTACAGGGTGGGGTAAATAGGGGCCAAAGTTTGGTTTCATTTCGACCTCTATGTTCATCGCTTGAGGAATGACAAGTATGTCGCAAAATAAAATTGCGGCGTCCATTCCAAATCGACGAATAGGTTGTACGGTAATTTCACTTGCAAGCTCGGGAGTTCTACAGCGTGTAAAAAAATCATATTTTTCTTTAATGGCCATAAATTCAGGTAAATAGCGCCCTGCTTGACGCATCATCCATACAGGGGGGCGTTGGACGGTTTCCCCTTTTAGTGCACGTAAAAATAAATCGTTTTTAATCATTTTTTTTGTCTTTAGCAATGTAGTGATCATTGACCATTTCGATGACACTTTCTATTGTTGGTATCTTTGCAACACGAACGTCTTTGAAGTATCGTTTTGCCTCTTTGGCTGTTGTTTCGCCTATGCAATAGGCGGTACAATTAGGAGTGTTCTTTTTCAGGAAACTCTGCACAGTTGATGGGCTATACAACAGCACCCCTTCAATGGATTCTGGTAATTTTGGCGCTTCTAGTTTAGTGCTGTACACCACAATTTCGTTAACTTTAATATTATTTTTAGCTAATATTGACGGTAAATCGTCCATTCTAATGTCGCTGCAGAAATAAGAAACTTCGCTGCCATTCATGAATTCCACAAGATATTTTGCAAGTACTTTTGCGTTTTTAGCGCTGTGTTTGACAGGGCCAATTTTCTGTTCAATCAATTTTTTAGTCCGTCGTCCCACACAATAGATCGTCTTGAACTTTAAGTCCTCTACGGCACAATTATTTAGCAGTGCTTCAACTCCATTTTTGCTTGTAATTACGACATTTTCATGTACGGCTTTAAGTACTGATGTTTTAATTCTATTGGGTGTTGTTTTTATAAAGTCAGAACTTTCAACTCTAAGCGTATCAACAAATAAATCAATTTGACCAGGACTTAGTGTTTTAGAAGAAAAAATAGTAGTTTCGTGCTGTTTAAGGGCTGTTTTACTGATTAAGTTTTTCCCTCCTCGCTCTACAATAAATGCGACACATTCATCTACTATACCTTGATGTTTTCCCAAAGGAGCGCTGCGCTTTGCTTCAACTTTTTTTGTACCGTCTTCACTCAATATAATTCCATGAAAGTGCACTTCTTCATCTTTTATAAAAGCCAATGCACCAATAGGAGCACTGCAACCTCCTTCTAGTTTCTTTAAAAAGGCACGCTCCATTTTAGTACACACATCAGTTTCTTCGTCGTTGAGTGCTGCACATGCTTCTAGAGTATTGTTGTCTTCCGCTAGGGATGCGATCATGATCGCTCCTTGTGCGGGAGCTGGAACCATCCATTCTAGATTAACGGCATTTTGTGGCGTCAGACCAATGCGTCCAAGGCCTGCGGCAGCAAAAATAGCCCCGTTCCAATCGCTATTGTTTTCTAGCTTTTGTAGTCTTGTGTTGACATTTCCTCTCAATCCAATTAGGGTGTGCGTGGGGTATCTGTTAAGCCATTGTGCTTTTCTTCTAAGACTGCCAGTAGCAATAATTGCATTTTCTTGCGCCAAAAACTCCTCGTTTTTTTTGAATACAAGCGTGTCTCTAACGTTTCCACGCTTAAGCACAGCTGCCTGAATTATGCCTTTTGGGAGTAGGGTTGGAACATCTTTTAAAGAATGTACGGCAATATCAATTTCTTCATTGAGGAGTGCAATATCTAGTGTTCGTGTAAAAACACCAGTAATTCCTAGTTCATAAATGGGCTGGTTTAGTATTAAATCTCCAGTAGACTTTACGGGCACTAATTTTGTTTTGTGCCCTAAGTGTTCAAGTTGGTCTTGGACAGTTTTTGCTTGCCAAAGCGCAAGTTGGCTATCACGAGTTCCAATGCGAATAGTTTTTGACATAATTATGAGTCTAGTTGAAAGATTTCCTGAATCAATTCCAAGCTTTTTTTGCCAGAATTAGCCTCTTGTTTGAGGTGATGTGCAAAATGATTGGTAATTTTTTGCACAATCTGCGCGCTGATAAGATCGGCTTGTGTTTTATTGAAATCTTCTAGTTTTTTGCGCTGCACATCAATTTCTGCTTCTGCAAATACATTGAGTTTTTCTTTCAACGCTTTGATTGTTGGTGCAAATTTACGGTACTCTACCCATGCTAAAAACGCACTTTTAATCTCTTCAATTATGGCTTCGGCCACAGGGATAAATTCTTTTCTTTTACTTAGTGTCTCATCGGTTATGTTTGACAATTCATCCAAATGTGTTAGGGTTACGTTTTTTAAGTCTTTCACGTTCTCATCTACATTTTTAGGAAGTGACAAATCCAAAATAAGCAGCTCTTTTTTGTTTTGTATAAGTTGCTTATCTACGGTAGGGTTTTGTGCCCCAGTAGCCACAATGAGGATGTCTGTATTTTTAATTTCTTCTGGTAGTTGACTGTAATCTTTCACCAAAACCTTGAACTTTCCAGCGATTTTTTCTGCCCTATCCCTTGTTCTATTAATCAAAGTAATGTGCTCATTTTTGGTGTGTTTGATGAGGTTTTCACAAGTATTTCTTCCAATTTTTCCCGTCCCGAAAAGAAGAATATTTTTGGCGGTTACGTCCTTTACCGATTTTAGAATGTATTGTACAGATGCAAAAGACACCGAAGTTGCACCCGAAGAAAGCTTTGTTTCTGTTTTAATGCGTTTGCTGGCCTGAATTACAGAGTTTATGAGCCGCTCGAGAAAGGCGTCTAAAAGGCCGTATTTCTTTGATACTCTTGCACTCGATTTCAGTTGGCTAATGATTTCGAAGTCGCCAAGAATTTGGCTGTCCAATCCCGCCCCCACGCGAAACATATGCTCAATGGCTAGGCTATCTTTTAAAGTATATGCCACTGGCTCGAATGCTTCTATCGCCCCAACCGTATTATTGCACAATAGCTGGACCAATTCATTAGGGTCATTTACAAAACCATAGATTTCGGTTCGGTTACAGGTTGATGTAGCTACAATACTTTGAATCCCTGATGTCTTGGCTTGATTGAGCAAACGCGCTTTTTTTGTAGGACTTAAACTAAAGTCTCCGCGAAGTTTAGCATCTGCTTTTTTGTAGCTTATGCCGATAACATAAAAAGAAGTTTTTTTAGCGCTTCCGAGTTGCTCCATTTATTTGGGTAATGTGTACGTTCGTGGGCAAAAATAGCATCTAAGCTAAAAAAAAAATAACGCTAGAGGAACTTTATTTGTCGTTTAGGGTTTTGTCTGTAATAATTCCTTATTTTTGCAATTCAATTTCAAACAACAGGTTTAAATTGATTAAAAAGCCAATTTTTATTTATAATGAATCTAAATAAAGAAAATTCTTATTCGTTGAGCCCATCCTCAGAAAGTATCGCTACAGGGACTTTTTTAGAAACCTCTATTGAGTCTGGGTTTTTGGTGATGAGATTTCAAAACGAAACGGATAAGCTTAAGTTACTAGAAAAAGCCATAGATAACTCCTACATTCAATTTCATTTTTGTCTAAAGGGTTCTGCTCAATTTTGTTTTAATAATAATACGTATACGCTTGATATTCCTGAAGAAAACTCTTTATTGTTGTACAATCCTCAACGCGATCTACCAATTCATATGATTACTCAGCCAAATACTTGGGTTGTCTCTGTTTTAATCTCTATCAAGAAGTTTCATGGCTTGTTTTCTCATGAGGCAAATTACATCACCTTTTTAAAAGACGACAACAAGCTTAAGAAGTATTATAAAGATGGTTATATTTCGCCATCTATGGCAATCGTTTTAAATCAAATCATTAACTATAATTTGAATTCTAATCTGCGTGAACTGTACTGCAAAGCTAAAGTATACGAATTACTCAGCCTCTACTTTAACCGCGGAGAGGATGCAAACATAGAGCAGTGTCCTTTTCTGGAAGACGAGTCTAATGTTTTAAAAATAAAGAAAGCGAAAGATATAATTATTCAGCGTATGGCAGAGCCACCAACACTTGTCGATCTCGCCAACGAAATAGAGCTTAGTTTAAAAAAGCTAAAAGAAGGGTTTAAGCAAATCTACGGGACTACCGTCTATGGTTTTTTGTTTGATTACAAAATGGAACTTGCTCGGAAATTATTAGAATCTGGGGGGCATAATGTTAATGAAGTTGGCCTGAAGGTTGGTTACAGTACAGCAAGTCATTTTATATCTGCTTTTAAAAAACAATTCGGGACCACCCCAAAAAAATATATTCAATCCTTAAATTAATTATACAAAAAAATGAAAGGTGTTTTATTAGTCAATTTAGGCTCACCGGATAGCCCAAATCCAAAAGATGTTAAGAAATATTTAGGCGAATTCCTTATGGACGAACGTGTTATTGATGTCCCAAAGTGGGCGAGAACACTGTTGGTCAAGGGCATTATTTTGAATACTAGGCCTAAGGCTTCAGCAAAGGCTTACAAGAAAATTTGGTGGGACGAAGGCTCTCCTTTAATCGTGTTATCGGAACGTCTTAAAGACAAGGTTCAACAACAAATAGAACTGCCACTGTCTTTGGCTATGCGCTATGGTGGAATGTCTATTAAATCAGGGTTACAAGCCTTGGCAGACAAAGGAGTCACAGACGTTTTGATCATTCCATTATACCCACAATTTGCAATGGCAACAACAGAAACAATTTTGGTCTTAGCCGATAAGCTGCAAAAAGAATTTTTCCCCAAAATGAATTTGGAAAATTTACCTCCTTTTTATAATAATCCAGACTATATCAAAGTTCTTTCGGAGTCAATAAAAGCATATTTGAAAGGAAAAGAATATGATCATTTGTTGTTTTCATACCACGGAATTCCAGAGCGCCACATCCGCAAAAGTGATATTACAAAATCACACTGTAAGATTGATAAATCGTGTTGCAGTACAGCTTCTGAGGCACATGCATATTGCTATAAACACCAGTGTGTTGAGGTGACCCGTTTAGTGGGCGAGTATTTAAAAATGTCACCCGATACGTTCTCCACGTCCTTTCAGTCACGATTGGGGTTTGACCCATGGCTTCGCCCTTATACCGACCGAACGATAGAGCGTTTAGGAAAAGAAGGAACAAAAAACATGGCTATAGTTACTCCTGCATTTGTTAGTGATTGCTTGGAAACTTTGGAGGAAATTGCTATGGAAGGCGAAGAAATTTTCCACGAAGCTGGAGGAAAAGTATTCAACACTATACCGTGTTTGAACGATGATCCACAATGGGTTGCTTTACTGGCACAATGGATCCAAGAATGGGCAACTAAAGCTGTAACTACTACTTAGATGTCTAAACCAATAGTTTCAGACTTTGGAGCAGAGCCTATAGGAAAATTACTTGTGCGTCAAGCTGTTCCTGCATCAATTGGCATTTTGGTGATGTCTCTCAATATCTTAATCGATACTATTTTTGTTGGGCATTGGATAGGTGCCCAAGCGATTGCCGCTATAAATGTGGTTTTGCCAGTTTCTTTTTTTATAGCGGCCTTGGGGATGTCTATTGGTATAGGTGGATCCTCAATTATTTCGAGAGCTTTAGGGTCCAAAGCGAAACCCAAAGCACTAACTACTTTCGGCAATCAAATTTCACTCACGCTTTTGCTTACCCTAACTCTTGTTGTTTTTGGGCTTTGTTTTATAGATGAAATCATCCCTATTTTTGGCGGCAAAGGCACTATTTTCACTCCGGCTAAAACATACTACAGAATTGTGCTTTATGGAGTGCCACTATTAGCACTTTCTATGATGGGCAATACGGTGATTCGCGCTGAAGGTAAGCCAAAATTTGCTATGTATGCCATGATGATACCTTCTGTTACCAACCTAGTTTTAGATGTTATTTTGATTAAGGTTTTGGATTTAGGCATGCTTGGCGCTGCATGGGCTACTACAGGATCTTATGCATTTTGTTTTCTTTTTATTTTATGGTTTTTCTTCTCCAAATACTCAGAAATGAAAATTGATTGGCATCATTTTGGCCTCAAAAAGCCAATAGTCTCAGAAATAAGTAGCTTGGGCTTGGTGACCTTATCTCGTCAAGCTGTAGTAAGTGTAACTTATCTATTAATGAATAATATTTTATTCGATTTTGGTGGAGAAACTTCAGTCACAGCCTATGCCATTGTTTCTAGAATGCTCATGTTTGCTTTATTCCCCATATTTGGTATCACACAAGGCTTTATCCCCATAGCAGGATTTAATTATGGCGCTAAAAACTATGTCCGTGTGCGTCAATCCATTAGTACTGCCATACGTTATTCTATGATTCTAGCAACCTTAGTTTTTGTGGCTTTAATTGGGGCTCCAGAACTCATTACGAAGATGTTTACCACAGATCCGTTGGTGTTGCAAAAAACGCCAAGCGCTATGCGTTGGGTTTTTGCAGCCACACCAATTATCGCGGTACAGCTTATTGGCGCAGCTTATTTTCAGGCTGTAGGAAAAGCCACACCAGCCTTATTACTTACCCTTTCCAGGCAAGCATTTTTCTTTATACCTTTAATTTTTATCTTACCTTTATGGTATGGAGAGCTCGGCGTTTGGATGGCATTCCCTGCCTCTGACGTCTTATCTACTTTAGTAACTGCTTATTTTTTGAGGAAAGAAATGAAACAAAATTTAAAAGAATCCTAATGGAATATTACAACTACATTAAAGCGCTGCATTTGATTTTTGTGATCACTTGGTTTGCAGGGCTTTTTTACATTCCACGCTTGTTTATTTACCATATAGAAGCCAGTCAAAAACCCTTAGTGGAAAGCGAAATTCTTTGCACACAACTAAAGCTAATGTCGAGCAGGTTGTGGTATATCATTACATGGCCTTCAGCAATATTAGCTACTTTTTTTGCATTATGGCTGTTACATTTGGCTCCATACTGGATAGAACAGTCCTGGATGCACGCAAAGCTTGCCTTTGTGGTGTTGCTCTTTGCATACCACATCAAAACCCACATGATTTTCAAATCATTACAAAGCGATAAGATCAATTACTCATCAAATTTTATGCGTATTTGGAACGAAGGTGCGACCCTTATATTATTTGCTATAGTATTTTTAGTAATCCTCAAAAACACATTAGATATGCTTTACGGCCTTTTAGGCCTTTTGGGCCTTGCTCTTGTTTTAATCTTAGGAATTCGTCTTTATAAAAAGACAAGAGGTAGCTAGGGTTGCAAATCCTTCATTTTTCATATATTTATAAAAAAGAGCTCAGTATGGCAAAACGCAGTCTGTCTTTAAGTTCAAGAATTTTCTTTTACATGATCCTTTTGGTGGTTTTGGCTTCCATTTTGATTGCTGCAGTTACTGTTTACCAATACAATGAGCAATCCCAGGATTACCACCGCAAAAGATTGGAGCGTAAAGAGGTGCAGCTCATCTCAAGCATAAATTATGTTTTGAAGGAGTCGAGCTGGGAGATAAAAACAGACAATTTAGAGCTCATTTTTAAAGATAAGATTTATGAAATTGCCAATATTCACAATGTTGCTTTCAATCTTTATGATCTAAAAGGAAAGCTGATCAAATCTTCTAAACCTTGGCTGGAAAATGATCCAGTTCCAGACCAGCTTCCCAGTTATATTATGGATACTTTAGCACTGATTTCATCAAAGCGTTTTGTAGAAAAAAACAAACTGTTGGATGGTAATTACCGTTCTTCGTATTTGATTCTTAACGCCCCTTCATCAAAGCCCCTAGGAATTTTAAATGTACCCTACTTTGACGATGATTCTTTGAATTCTGGAGAGTTAAAAGAATTTTTAATTCGGCTCGGATATGCGTATATCATTATGATGCTAATTGCCATAGCATTTGCATATTTTATGTCCAAACTAATTACAAAGTCGCTAAAGGCTATAAGTGATAAAATGTACCAAACCCGTTTTGAAAAGCGCAATAAAAAAATTGCACTAGACGGGGCTACTTCCGAAGTGATGTCGCTTGTAGAATCCTATAATAACATGATTGATGCTTTGGAGGAAAGTGCACAAAAATTAGCTTCAACTGAACGCGAACAAGCATGGAGAGAGATGGCAAAGCAAGTCGCTCATGAGGTAAAAAATCCCTTAACCCCAATGCGCTTGAGTGTACAAAGTTTTCAACGAAAATTCAATCCAGATGACAAAGACATTCTAAAAAAAGTAGACGAATACAGCAAGACGCTTATCCAGCAAATTGATACTATGAGTAAAATTGCCGAAGCCTTTTCTAGTTTCGCTAAAATGCCCACACAAAAGATAGAGCACCTAAATGTTGTTAAAGTGGTTGAACACGCTTTAGATATTTTCCCTGATTCATCAATCGATTTTTCGAGTACCGCACAATTGATTCAAGCAGATTTTGACAGAGATCAGCTTAACAGAATTGTAACTAATTTGGTCAAAAATGCTATTCAAGCGATTCCAGAAGACCGAACAGCTGCTATAAAAGTCGAACTCTCTGAAGAAGCCCATCATATCTTTATTAAAGTAAAAGACAACGGAAGCGGAATAGAAAATGGAATAGGGCAGAAAATATTTGAACCAAAATTTACAACTAAAACTAGCGGAATGGGACTAGGTTTGCCAATGGTAAAAAACATAGTTGAAGCCTACAATGGGGAAATTACGTTTAATACAACTTTAAATAAAGGGACTGTTTTTGTAGTTTCTTTTCCAAAAAAACAATAAATCATGCAGTTCAATAATCTTCTCTTACATATTGATCAAGGTGTTGGTGTTATTACAATCAACCGACCGAAAAAATTAAATGCTTTGAACAAGGAAACTATTCAAGAATTGCACGATGCTGTAAAAAGCTTGAACGCATCTAAAGATATCCGCGTTATTATCATCACTGGAAGTGGCGAGAAAGCATTTGTAGCAGGTGCTGATATTAGTGAATTTTCCGATTTTAGCGTCCAACAAGCAGCGCAATTGGCTCGTGAGGGGCAGAATATATTATTTGATTTTATTGATCAATTATCCACACCTGTCATTGCAGCTGTAAATGGTTTTGCTCTTGGCGGGGGCTTGGAGCTGGCTATGGCAGCGCATTTTAGAGTCGCTAGCGCTAATGCACGCATGGGGCTTCCAGAAGTCAGTTTGGGGGTAATCCCTGGTTATGGAGGAACACAGCGCTTGGCTCAATTAATTGGTAAGGGAAGAGCTTTAGAAATGATCACCACAGCACAGATGATTGATGCCTTGAAAGCAGAGCGTTGGGGTCTTGTAAATGCGGTAACACCTCAAAATGAATTAATTTCACATTGCCTGTCTTTGGCTGAGAAAATCAAGCGAAATAGCCCTTTGGCAATAGCCGCAGCAATAAGAGCCGTAAATGCCAATTACCAAGAGGGTGTACAAGGGTACGATGTCGAAATTTCTGAGTTTGCAAAGTGTTTTGGGACAGATGATTTTTCAGAAGGGACGTCGGCATTTTTAGAAAAGCGAAAAGCAAAGTTTTAAGACTAATTTTTGAGCATAAAAAAACCCCAAAACAAATGTCTTAGGGGTTATGTTTTTTCAAAATTTTGCTATTAATCTGCTAAGACAATAATTTTGTTGGCGTTCATTTCTATTGTTCCAGAGCTTATTGAAAGCCAATACCCTTTTTCTTTTTGTTCAAATTTTGAGGCATTGTTTTCATCGAGATTAATGGTTCCACGAATCTTTACAAAACCTTCTTTTAAAATTGAAACAATTGGCGCGTGATTATTTAGCATTTCAAACTCTCCATTGGCACCAGGTACAGAGACACTATCGACCTCGCCTTTAAAAAGAGTTGTTTCAGGAGATACAATTTCTAAATACATAAATTGTTTTTTTAAGCTTCTGCTAGCATTTTTTCACCAGCTTCGACAGCCTCTTCAATAGTCCCTTTAAGGTTGAAAGCTGCTTCTGGCAAGTGGTCCAATTCACCATCCATAATCATAGTAAATCCTTTGATGGTTTCTTTAATGTCTACAAGTACACCTGGAATTCCTGTAAATTGCTCAGCAACATGGAATGGTTGAGATAGAAAACGTTGTACACGACGTGCACGCCCTACGGCCAACTTATCTTCTTCAGAAAGTTCTTCCATCCCTAAGATGGCAATAATATCTTGTAATTCTTTATAGCGTTGCAATAACTCTTTTACACGTTGCGCACAATCGTAGTGCTCATCGCCAAGAATGTCTGCCGTCAAAATTCTAGAGGTTGAATCTAGAGGATCTACCGCAGGATAGATACCAAGCTCTGCAATTTTACGCGATAGTACTGTTGTTGCATCCAAGTGCGCGAACGTAGTTGCTGGCGCTGGATCTGTGAGGTCATCCGCAGGAACATATACTGCTTGTACAGAAGTAATAGAGCCTTTTTTCGTTGAGGTAATGCGCTCTTGCATTGCACCCATTTCTGTAGCTAGTGTTGGCTGATATCCTACCGCTGAAGGCATACGCCCTAGTAGGGCTGACACCTCAGAACCTGCTTGCGTAAATCGGAAAATATTGTCAACAAAGAACAAAACATCTTTTCCTTGACCATCGCCTGCACCGTCACGGAAATATTCGGCAATAGTAAGTCCCGATAGCGCAACACGTGCACGTGCTCCAGGGGGTTCGTTCATTTGACCAAAAACAAAAGTTGCTTTGGATTCCTTCATGGCAGCTTTGTCAACTTTTTTCAAGTCCCATCCACCGTCTTCCATAGAATGCATAAAGTCATCACCGTACTTTATAATACCTGATTCTAACATTTCGCGAAGCAAATCATTTCCTTCACGTGTACGCTCTCCAACTCCGGCAAATACTGATAGCCCTCCGTGTCCTTTGGCAATGTTGTTAATCAGTTCTTGAATCAATACGGTTTTCCCTACACCTGCACCACCAAATAGTCCAATTTTTCCTCCTTTGGCGTAAGGCTCAATAAGGTCAATGACTTTTATTCCTGTAAAAAGAACTTCAGTTGAAGTAGAAAGGTCTTCAAATTTTGGCGCTTCTCTGTGGATTGGCAGTCCGTCTTTTCCAGCTTTTGGCAAGTTACCTAGGCCATCAATAGCATCACCAATGACATTGAATAAACGCCCGTATACATCATCGCCAATAGGCACTTGAATAGGTGCTCCAGTAGCATTTACTTCTGTACCACGACTTAATCCATCGGATGAGTCCATGGCAATGGTACGGACAGAATTTTCGCCAATATGTGATTGCACTTCTAAGACGAGTGTTGAGCCATCTGGACGATTGATTTCTAGAGAATCATAAATTTTTGGAAGGTCTGTTCCAGAACCAAATTCTACATCGATAACTGGGCCAACAATTTGAGAAACTTTACCTGTAACTTTTGACATTACTTCTTTGAGTTTTATTTTTAGCTAAAATTTTGTTTAAAAACCACTGGTTTTTGCGCTGCAAAGATAGATAATATAATTAAAAAACCCAGAGCTAAACTCCGGGTTTTTTTAAATTTTATAATTGCCTTCTACTATTGTAAAAGTGGGCTGTAGTTTGTAGGGTAATCACCAATATCAACTAAGTTTCCTGAGGCTTCAAAATTTGAGCCATAGGTTACGTCAATAGCTTTCATAATTTCATTTGCAATAATAGCATATCCTCTTGAAGTTGGGTGAACACCATCCAAACTTATCATTCCACCAAATACTAAGCTAGCATTTGGATTAAAACTGTTATAGGTGACATCTCCACTAAAAATTCTTTGAAACATATCGTTCGCATCAAAATGTGCATAACCTAATTCAGAAGCTATTGAAGAAATTTTTCCATTAATCAAACCTGTAGCAGACTTCACTTCATTAACTTCAGTTTCAGTAAGCACCCAATTATCAGCAAGAGGGACTCCAATTCCGTTTACACTAGCGGGGTTGTTTGGGTCAGCCAAAGTTCCAATAAATGATGCAGCAAGGATTACCACTAAATCATTCTCTGTGGCCTGTCTATAGTTTGGTAAACCATAAGCAGATAAATCAGTAAGCGCTTCATCTTCAATAACAACAGCATTTTGGCCTGCGCTGAATGAAATTGTTCTTTGTGCAACTTCTTCTGCACTTATAGCTCCTAATGAACCAACCTGTGCAATTCCACCATTATATGCAGCATACCCTGAGTTTACAGCTGCTGCAGTTGCTGCATCAAGAGGTACCGGATTGTGTGGAACTGTTGTAAAGAACGGGATATCTGTTACATAGGGTATATTTGCCATCACACCTTGTGCGCCGGTTGTTGAAAGCGCACCTGCAATAGCATCCATAGAAGCATCAAATGTTGCTTGAGGAGTCAATGCTCCGTTTGATCCACCAGAAGTTGAATAACTTAGGACATCATTAGCGCCAATCCATAAGCTTACAAATGATGGTGATTGAGCTAGAGCTAGTTCTATTATTGAAGCATTTGGTGTTGATCCTGTTAGCCGAACTGCATAAGGATTTGCAAGCCCAAGAGCTAAATTGCTTAAATTCCCGTATCCTGGTGCCAACAAGTGAAAACTTCTTGCTCCAGGAACCCCTAAGTTATTAAACGGTCCAGTTGGATTGTCTAACAAATCAGTACCAACAGTTACTGGTCCTATCACGCTTTCTAATCCTGCGGGACCAGAGCCATTAAACACTAATCTAGGGTCAAAAATTCTAGTTCCACCAACCGCTAAACCGCCATAATTATCAGCAGTCATAGCTTGCACAAATTCGCCACCACCCACTGCTGAAAACTGACCAGCCAAGATATTTGGATATGAATTTGTTTGAGTTGCTCTAAAAACGCCATTATCGGTTACCCCAATTGTAAGTGAGTTACCAATCGCAACATAATTAGAGAAATCTGCTGACCCAGCTGTTAAAGCTGGAAGATCCTCTGGTGTTGATACGCCGTTATCCTCTAAAACGTCTTCTACCTCGTTACAAGACCAAAGCCCCAGAAATAGAAATGAGAAAAATATATATTTTAAGTTTTTCATTGTGTTAATTTTATAAGTTATTAATTGTCCATCCTACATACAACATCGATCCAATAAAACCAGTACCAAAGGCCGTAAAGTATTCATCACCTAATAGGTTAGTTGCACCGGCTTTAAAAGTTGACTTGAAGCTTGGCACTGTTAAGTTAATTTGTGCGTCTAGGACATGAAATTCAGGAACGATTCCATTTCCAAATGTTGCTTCCCAATAATAATCATCACTGTATCGGTATGAAACATTGAATCCAAAGTTTTCAAAGACTTCAGTATTTCCAAAAGACGCTTTGAACTTATGTTCCGGCGTATTGAAGTTAGTAGTGAAGTCAGGATAGGTTTCTCTATCAAAATCAAGTTTTGCATAAGTATAACTACCGCTTAAATCAAAGTTTCCAAAGACTTTAGCCGATAGACCCAAAGATGCACCATATGATTTAACGGCTGCTTTGGAATTGGTGTAAGTGCTGTAGGCTTGAAAATCACCATTAGCTATTGCAGCTACAGAAAGAGCATTATCACCCACAGTTCCGTATAAAGGAGCAATTACAGTCTCTTGAGAAATAAAATCTTCATAAGTGTTGTGGTATGCACTAAAGTCAACAATTAATTTCCCGAATTTACCACGGTAACCAACTTCAACAGAAGTCACTTGCTCAGGCTTCACTACATCTGGGTTTGCGGCTTCAAGAACAGCAGGGTTTCCAGTTGCGGACAGCGCCCCAACAGAGCTTAAGGTGAATGAGTTGTTGTACGCCGCAGCACCGGTTTGCGGTACAGATGCAGGTACACCAAGTGCTTGGCCTGATGCAGAAACATCATAGTTTCTAGTCCAACGGTCAAGGTTAGATGGTGCAGATCCGACAAGGATAGCGCGACCGGCATCTAAGCCTATAAATAAATCTTGCGTAGTAGGATTTCTAAATCCTGTTTGAACAGAAGCTCTAATATTGTGGTTTCTATTAACCGTTAAACCAGCAGAAAAACGTGGCGAAAAGAACCCATCAAAAAATTCAGACTTATCATAACGTACAGAACCGGTTAGTTTTAAGTCTAATTCAGATGATAGCTCTAAATTTTTCTGAACTTGTGTATAAACTCCATATTCTGAGTAATCAATAGCTCCATCATAATCCGTATAAATTGTACCAGATGAATTTAAGCTGTACTGTCTGAACGAACCACCAACTTGGATTTCAGCAACATCAATAAGATGGCTAAAGTTGTAGTTAAAATCTCCGTGGTAGTATTTTGAAGCGTCTTGGAATTTAGATCCTGTACTTAAATCGGGATCATTTACGCTTCTATTAAACGCTTCTTCAAATTCTGCAGAAGAAGAAGAGAAACGACCAGTATCTGCAGCAGCTCTTCCTGCTGCATGGGCTTGATCACTTGTAGCCCCAGCAAGAGTCCCAAGGACATATGCTCCAGCATATTCACCAAACCAAGTTGAATCATCTTTCCAAGCTCTATTGATGTTGATTCCAGTAAAGACCATGTCGTATGAATCACCTGCGTCATCACTAACGACGTATCCTCGAGCAAAGAAGTTGTCGTTGCGGAGTTCTAGTTTGTGTTGTTGCTGGAAGAAGTTTTTGATGTTGTATCGGTTCGTTCCTTGATAGATGGTATTACCAGTTCCAATTTTCCCAACATAAGAAATTTCAAAATCATTTTCAAATGGGCGGTAGAATAATCCCCAATCCGCTTTGATACTTTCAGCGTTGTAATTTGTTAGGTGTTTTTCGTTATATCCTGTTCTACTGACATTAACGTCTGGCAGTAGGTTACTTGCTCCACTTGGAAGAACTCCTAGCCCCTCTAACGCTACACCAACTTGCTTGATGTTTGTGGACACTTCATCTCCATAAACGTTAATTCCGTTATAATTTGGGTTAGAAGCTCTAGTCCCTCCTAACATATCACTGTCGACTTGACTTGTAGCCGCCCAATCAGTTCCTTTAAGATATCCGAAGTTGACTTTAGCAGCAAATTTGTCATTAAACTTGTGTGCCATTCGAATTCCGAAATCTGTGTAAGGGTTAGCCCCAGCAGCATCTTGTGTGGTAACTCCACGTTTTAAACTTACGCTAATTCCTTCATGGTCAAAAGGATTTTTACTGCGCATAAACAAGATCCCATTGAATGCATTGGCCCCATACAGCGCAGACGATGCTCCTGGAAGAAGCTCCACACTTTGTACATCGGGCTCAATCATTCCCACTAAGTTTCCAATTGGGAAGTTAAGTGCAGGCGTGGAGTTGTCCATACCGTCGACAAGTTGCATAAAACGCGTATTTGCAAAAGTTGCAAACCCCCTTGTGTTTATAGACTGGAATGTTAAACTGTTCGTGTTGACATCAACTCCTTTTAAATTCTCTAGCCCTCCGTAGAAATCAGCCGATGCCGTGTTTTTAATTTCTTTAACACCAAAACGCTCAACAGTTACAGGAGATTCAAAAATTCGCTCTGGTGTTCTAGACGCAGAGATAACAACCTCATCAAGGATACTTCCTTCGTTTAAGACCACAGAAATGTCTTGATTGTTTGCGGTAATGTTTTGGGTTGCAGTTTCAAAACCCACACTACTTATTTGGACAGTAAAAGGCGGTTCTTGATTGACTGTTAGCGAGAATTTACCGTCAAAATCTGAAATGGCTCCAGAAGATGTGCCGACAACAATAATGTTTGCTCCGGGCAGCGGCAATCCGCTTTCGTCATTGATGGTTCCTGTTACAGTTGTTTGTGCAAAGGAAACAACACCAAAGAGTAATGTAAAAATCTTTAAAAATGTTTTCATTAGTTATAATTTTTTTGGTTTGCTTGTTATTTAATTAATAAAGATATCAAAATTATTTATAAAAATTAAAAATTCATCAATAAATAGCCCTCAAAAAAATAAAAAGCATAATTTAAAACAAATTTATAAACCTGCTTCAGAGGCTTTTTTTTAACTATAAATCAGTGATTCTGGATTTAAATAATCGTTTAAGAAACGCCGCATACGTTGTGGCCTACCGCTCCAAATACATTGGTTTAGTTGTTTGGTTCCGTATAATAGACTCGTAATTTCACTTTTTTCAACTCATCATTTGAGTTGCTTCCTAGAAGGATTACGCTTCTCGGTGAAAGGATTGTCCCCATGGGAATGGCTTCTAGGTCCTCATCATATTGTTGAAGTTTTTTCATGTCAGCGGCCCCTACATTCGAGCTAATTAACAGCCCTATTTTCACGTTAGTAGAGTCTTTTGCAACAATATTATCTAAGTGGCCTGTAAGGCGAACTTTGTATTTTTTGTATTCATTTCCATCATCGTCTGTTTCAGTACTAAGGGGTACTAGATGAGAGAATTTTGAATCAGATGTAGTGGGATTGACAGATGAGTCTAAGAAGTAGTCAATAAGGGGAATATTGTTGTTCAAGTCATAGACAAAAACTCGGTTTGGAAACTCGGTTTGGCTGGACGTTGAGGATTCATCGACATAAAATTCGACGTAGGCTTCATTAATGAGGCGCTTGATAACAGTTTCATCTTCATCTGTTTCTTTAAAGTCAGTGATAAAATCATCGAAATTATTACCTGCTTGGTCTTCTGAGAACAGTTCAATTACAGCCATTGAGCCTTCCCCGCCTTTTAAGTACAAAAGCTCATCGCCGTCTTGGGTATTTGCGTTCGCAATCTCTTGTTCAATATCGGCATTAAAGTCATTTTCAAAAAGGTTGATACGTGCACCACTGAAACTCATTTCATAAGTTCCTTGTCGCTCTGTTGTTTCGTCAGTTGTTGTTGAGGTACTTTGGTAGGTGTAATGAAGTTTTACATCTGCGCCTGAAGAAGAAAAGTCCAACTGAATCAAGTGGCCTTTATCAGCGTTCAATGGCTCAACTTTAAAATAAAGTCCTCTAAAATAATCATAGAAGTTGTTGGCAGAACTTAGCTCATCGCCCTCTTCTTTTGCGAAAATTAAATCTTCCCAGAAATTTTCTGGTAAACTACTGTGCTCAAGTTTGACCCTAAGGCTTGGTGCCAAGGTTGCAGTCGTTTCGCTTTCGCCCTCGCTGTTCAATGCTGTGAGCTTAATTTCTTCATTGCTGGGAAGAAAATAATTGGACTCATACAGCAATTGAGCTTCTAGTGCAGCAGGATTGAGTTGCTCAGAAGGCGAGAGGCTGCCGTCTGAGTAGTAGCTTTGATTTTGATCTAAATCACTAGCAGGGTCAAAATCGCGGATAAAAAAATCATTTTTATAAATCGATAAGCGCACAGCATCATCTCCGTAAAGGGAATCGATGGTGTAAGTGGTGTCATCAATTCTACGACTGGCATAGGGTATCGTCAAAACAACAGAATCCAAAACGGGGTCATCCCCGAAGTTGGCTACATAAGATTTTGGAGTTACCTGAGCTAAAATATGTGCTGTACTACGTCCAAAAACAGGGTCGACATGATAGCCTAATAGGTTTTTTGACAAGGTATTGGACTGAAACGGGGTAATGCGTTTGTTGTAGGTTTTTACGGGGTATGTTTGCAGTTTTATTTCAATATTTGGGGTTCCAACAATTCCAGAGCCGATTTCAGAAAACTCTTTTTCACAAGCGTAGAAAAGAGAAAAAACCAAACCAAGGGTAAATAATTTTGAGAAATTACGTTTCATTTGTTTCATAAGAGATTATGTGGGCCTAACTTAAAATTTCATTTGTGTAGAACTCAGTGTACGCTTCTGCAAACTCTTCAGGATATTGATAGTCCAAAACAGGCTTGTCTGAACTAGAAATGTAGTCTTCTAATTCTTCTGGCAATTCTTTTGAGCCTTTTATTAATCCGTCGGAAAAGTCAATTGCAGTTTTCATAAGGTTAACATAATTTGGCGTAGCTAAATTTTCGAGATGACCAGCTTCAATTTCGTCAAACTTAACTTTATTGATCAGCTCAGGGTTTAATGATTCATCAAAACTTTGCCCATATACAGATGTAACTACTTTACTTCCGTTGAATAAAGGCTCATCTTTATAGTATTCTTTCAAGTACAGCGGCAATAATGATGCCATCCATCCATGAACATGAATAACATCTGGCGCCCAATTGAGTTTTTTTACTGTTTCTATAACTCCTTTGGCAAAGAAAATTGCGCGTTCGTCGTTGTCTTCAAAAAGCTTTCCATCTTCGTCTGTAAGCGTAGCTTTCCTTTTGAAATAGTCTTCGTTATCTATAAAATAAACTTGAATTCTTTCTTTGGGGATTGAGGCTACTTTGATGATCAAAGGCATATCCAAGTCATTGACCACTAGGTTTATCCCAGACAAGCGAATTACTTCGTGAAGTTGGTGGCGTCGTTCGTTGATGTTGCCATAACGTGGCATGAATATTCGTATTTGCCCGCCTTGTTTATTAACCATTTTGGGTGCTTCAAAGGACATGGAAGAAATCTCTGTTTGAGGTAAATAGGGAATTACTTCGGATGACACGTACAATATTCTCTTATCTTTCATAAAATCAACAGCTTTATTATTATCAACAAAAACGATGCAAAAATACAAAATTTTATGCAGATTAACGCTAATAGCTTAAGTTTGCAAGCCGTTAATTTTATTAGCATGAATGTTTTTACAACAAAACACGCGCTTAAAAAAGCAATATCAGCCGTAAAGGAGATCAATTCTACTTTGGGTTTTGTGCCTACTATGGGGGCCTTACACGATGGACATTTGTCTTTGATACAGACTGCTTTAAACGAAAATGAACTTGTTGTCGTTAGTATATTTGTTAACCCCACACAATTTAATAATTCATCAGATTTAGAACACTACCCTAGAAGTTTAGCCTTAGACAAGAACAAGCTAGAATCTCTAGGGTCCTCAAAGATTTTAATCTATGCCCCAGAAGTTGATGATGTTTATGGCGAAGCTATTTCTACATCTACTTTCGATTTTGGAGGCTTAGAGGCACAAATGGAGGGGAAATTCCGACCGGGACATTTCGATGGTGTTGGAACTGTAGTGCATGAGCTGTTAAAAATTGTTTCGCCTGATTTCGCTTATTTTGGAGAGAAAGACTTTCAACAATTGGCAATTATAAATAAACTAGTAGAACTTACGCAATCACCAGTCCAAATAGTGGGCTGCCCAATCGCCAGAGCAGAAAACGGCTTAGCTTTGAGTTCTAGAAATACACGACTCAGCCTTGAAGAACAAGGTCATGCCGCCAAAATATTTGCCATTTTAAAAGAAGTAAAACAAAAATTTGGCACAAAAAATGCCAATGAACTCAAAGAATGGGTCAATCATCAATTTGATAACGATGCTGTTTTATCATTAGAATATTTTGAAATTTCTGATGAAATAACTTTAAAACCAATGCGCAATAAACAGCCCAATACAGTTTACCGTGCCTTCATTGCTGTGCACATCCGCGATGTTCGTTTGATTGATAATATCGCACTAAATTAATTACCTTTGCACCATGCTAATACACGTCGTTAAATCAAAAATACACCGCGTCAAAGTTACCGGCGCAGACCTTAACTATATAGGCAGCATCACCATTGACGAAGATTTAATGGATGCCGCTAATATTGTGCAAGGTGAAAAAATTCAAGTTGTTAACAACAACAATGGAGAGCGCTTGGAAACATATGTTATACCTGGGCCAAGAAAATCAGGAGAAATTACGCTAAACGGCGCCGCAGCTCACAAGGTAAATATTGGCGATGTTTTGATTCTGATCACCTATGCTATGATGAGTATGGAGGAAGCCAAAACGCACAAACCGTATTTGGTTTTTCCAGATGAGGCTACAAACCTTTTAAAATAAACGTGTTGAATACCACTCTTAAAAAGGGAATAAAAGTTGTATTGCCACTTTTGTTGGGCGGTACACTGGTTTGGTATTCTCTGCAAAAAATAGCACTTAGTGTTCTAGCCGAATACTTCAAAAATGCCAATTACTTTTGGATTGGTCTGGGGGTATTTTTTGGGATTTTAAGTCATCTTTCTAGAGCTTATCGTTGGAAATTTATGATTGAACCCATGGGATATAGACTGCGGCTTCCCAACAGCACAATGGCTGTTTTTGCGACTTACCTTATTAACTACACCATACCAAGAGCAGGAGAAATATCTCGTGCAACAATTTTAGCTAATTACGAGGGCGTACCTTTTGAAAAGGGATTTGGCACCATAGTCGCTGAGCGCATCGCAGATTCGTTGGTTATGCTTCTCATTATAGGGATTGCCTTTTTTTTAGAATTTGATGCCGTTTATGGGTTCTTATTTCAAGATTTTAATCCTAAAAACCAGTGGTGGATATTGGGGAGTTTAGTGACGGCCTCTTCCTTGATTTACGTGCTTTTTAAGAAAAGTACTCACCCAATAATATTAAAACTAAAGACATTATTTAAAGGGTTTTTAGAAGGCGCGTTAAGTGTTCTTAAAATGGAAAAAAAGTGGGCTTTTATAGCACATACTTTTTTTATTTGGGGGATGTATGTTTTGATGTTTTATGTTACATCACTATCAATTGAGGCAACGTCCGACCTCCCGCCGTCTGCTGTTCTAATTGGTTTTATTGCAGCAAGTTTTAGTATTGCCGCGACCAATGGAGGTATAGGTTCCTATCCCTTGGCTGTTTATGCAGCGTTTACAATTTTTAATGTAGCCCAAGACCCAAGCCTCGCCTTTGGATGGATCATGTGGAGTTCACAAACAATCATGATAATTATTTTGGGGGGCTTATCGCTTATTTTACTGCCTGTTTACAACAAGCTTCACCCAAAAGGCTAAGGAAACAAACTTTAGATTAACTTCTTTTTTTTTAGTTATTTACTTAACTTGTGGATTCAAATTAATAATTAGTTCAATGAAGCGCTTAACCTTATTTATTTTGTTTTGTACCGTTACTTTATCGGCTCAAACTCAATATGAGCTACTAGACACCCAAAGCTTAGGAGAACGTGAATTAAAAATTCAACTCCCCAGAAACTACGAGGAAAATACAGACACTTTTTACCCACTTATTCTTACCCTTGATGGCGATTATCTTTTTGAAATTGTAGCTGGAAATGTCGATTATACGGCCTATTGGGACGACATGCCAGAGGCTATTGTTGTGGGGGTCAATCAGATTGAGACGAGAGCTGACGATTTGTATGTTTCGGACAATACCTTTTTCCCGGTCAAATCTGGGGCTCAATTTTTTGAATTTATTGGTGATGAACTCATTACATTTTTGGAAGACAATTACAGAGTGAATGAGTTTAGGGTTGCTGTGGGTCATGGAGCTTCTGCTAATTTTATTCAGTTTTTTGCCTTCAAAAATAAGCCTATTTTCCAGGCTTATATTTCAATTAGCCCTAGCCTATCTCCATATATGTCTGACAACCTAACGGCCCTTTTTGGTGCGCTCAAATCGCCCTTATTTTTTTATATGTCTACCGCTAGCGAAGATTTCAAAACCAACAGAACAGAGGCACTTGAGCTAAACACCAAATTAGAGGCAATAGAATCCGCGCAATTATATTATGCTTTTGATAATTTTCAGGAAGCCAATCATTATGCATTAGCAAGCCGATCTATTCCGCAAGCCTTGGATCATATTTTTTTAGTCTACCAGCCGATTTCTAGAGCAGAATACAAAAAACACATTCTACCCCTTGAAACCTCTCCAGTTGATTATTTGTTGGAAAAGTACAACACAATTGAGAAGCTTTTTGGGATAGAAAAGCAAATATTGATGAATGATTTTCGCGCAATTTCAACAGCTATAGAAAAGAACAAATCCTTTGATTATTTCAAGGATCTAGCAAAATTAGCACGCGATGCCTATCCTGAAACTTTGCTGAGTAACTATTATATGGGTCGATTTTTTGAGGCCACGGGGAATATAAGAAAAGCCATAAAGGCCTATCAAGAAGCTTATATTTACCTAGAAATTGACGGCATTACAAAAGATGATTTATTAAATCGTGCAGATCGTTTAAAAGCAGAATTTGGATATTAATGGCTAAACTTAAAACAACATTTTTTTGTCAGAGCTGTGGTGCTCAATATGCCAAGTGGCAGGGGCAATGTACTTCCTGTAAGTCATGGAACACGATTGTTGAAGAAGTGATCAAAAAGCCTGAAAAAGTTGCTTGGAAAACAAGCAATAGTTCAGCCAAAGAACGGGTTTCTACCCCTCTAAAAATATCAGAAATTGACACGACTAAAACCCCTCGATTGGATACAACCGATGAGGAACTCAACAGGGTTTTAGGGGGTGGTATTGTACCGGGATCACTTATTTTGTTGGGCGGTGAACCCGGGATTGGCAAAAGCACTCTGATGCTTCAATTATCTTTAAAATTGCCCTACAAAACCTTGTATATTTCGGGTGAAGAAAGCCAAAAACAAATAAAACTTCGTGCAGAGCGCATTCACCCAAGTAGCGAGCAGTGTTATATTTTAACCGAAACGAAAACGCAATACATTTTCAAACAGATCGAGGATCTTGCTCCTGACATCCTTGTTATTGACTCTATTCAAACGCTTCAAAGCGATGTTTTGGAAGCATCGGCGGGGAGTGTTTCTCAAATTAAGCAGTGCACTTCAGAATTGATGAAGTTTGCTAAAGAGACAGCGACACCAGTCATTCTTATTGGGCACATTACTAAAGATGGCAGCATAGCAGGGCCTAAAATTTTGGAGCATATGGTAGACACTGTATTGCAGTTTGAAGGGGACCGCAATCATGTTTTTAGGATATTGCGCGCCCACAAAAATCGTTTTGGTTCAACTCATGAGCTGGGAATATATGAAATGCAAGGCACTGGCTTAAGAATTGTAGAAAATCCTTCAGAGATTTTAATTTCAAAAAAAGATACTGCTTTATCTGGTAATGCTATTGCCGTTACTTTGGAAGGTATGCGGCCATTGTTGGTAGAAGTTCAGGCCTTAGTGAGCTCTGCAGTCTATGGTACGCCACAACGCAGTGCTACAGGGTTCAATGCGAAGCGGCTCAATATGTTACTGGCTGTTCTCGAGAAACGCGCTGGTTTTCGCTTGGGGGCCAAGGATGTTTTTTTGAACATCACGGGCGGGATTAGTGTGGATGATCCTGCTATTGATTTGGCGGTAGTTGCAGCCATTTTATCATCAAATAATGACGATGCCCTAAGCGATAATTTTTGTTTTGCAGCTGAGGTCGGTCTTTCCGGAGAAATCCGTCCTGTGCAACGCGTTGAGCAGCGCATTATGGAGGCCGAAAAACTTGGTTTTACGGCTATTTTCATTTCGAAGCACAATAAGTTGGGGCTTAAACCCAACAAAATAGAAGTCCACTTGATCTCTAAAATTGAAGATCTGTTGCGCTTTATTTAACTTATTAATAAAAAAAAGCCCTGAATTTTCAGGGCTTTTTTATTGCATTAGCAATATTCGTTATAGGCGTTTGTCAAGTTTTCCGCAATGAGTTCTGCAGGTCTGCCTTCAATATGGTGGCGTTCAAGCATATGCACTAGTTCTCCATCTTTGAATAACGCCATACAAGGCGAACTCGGTGGAAAGGGAATCATGTGTTCACGCGCCTTATCTACGGCCTCTTTGTCAACACCTGCAAAGACGGTTACTGTTTGTGTTGGACGTTTATCGTTTTGCAAACTTTGAATTGCGCCAGGGCGCGCGTTGGCAGCTGCACATCCGCATACAGAATTAACTACAATAAGCGTGGTTCCTGATTTTGCCAAAGCAGCATCAACGGCTTCAGCACTATATAATTCTTCAAATCCTACCTGCGTAAGGTGCTCACGCATTGGTTTTACTAACTCAGCTGGGTACATAGGGTTGTTTTTTCAATTAAAGCACAAAGATAAACAATTGTGGTTCAAAACACAGGCCTCTTCTTGGTAATAAATGTTAAATTCAATTTAAATTAATAAACTTATTTCCGTAGGTTTGGTGTTTAATTAGTGCATTATAACTATGAGTTTTGTAAAGTGGATTGGGGCTTCTCTGGGCTGGTCTTTTGGAGGCCCTATAGGGGCAATTTTAGGTTTGGCATTAGGGAGTTTGATCGATAAATCCTCTGTAAAGACAAAGACATATTCCAGGCCCAATATGCGAACTCAATCTGGCGATTTTGAAGTGAGCTTACTTATTTTGGCTTCTTTGGTAATTAAGGCCGACGGCAAACAGGACCAGAGAGAACTGGACTTTGTACGCCGCCAATTTGTACAAATGTATGGTAAGGACCGTGCAAATCACGCGTTTCGATTGTTTAAAGCGATAAATAAACAATCCAATATATCCTTGCGCCAAGTGTGTCTGCAGATTCAGCAAATGATGGATCATGCGTCGCGCTTACAGTTGTTACATTTTTTGTTTGGAATTGCGCAGTCCGATGGAGATGTGGCTTCAAGCGAAGTGATTATCATAGAGCGTATCGCCAATTACCTTCGGATAAGTCATAGAGATTTTGAAAGTATAAAAGCGATGTTTTACAGCTCAAAAACAAATGCGTATAAAATTTTGGAATTAGATAAAGACGCTAGCCCTAAAGATATCAAAAGCGCATACAGGCGAATGGTTAAAAAATTTCACCCAGACAAGGTACAACACTTAGGCAAAGAACATCAAAAGGGCGCTGAGGAAAAATTCAGAAAAGTACAAGAGGCTTACGAACAACTTCAGAAAGACCTCAAATTTTAGTGTGTTTTATTTTTGTTTCAGTTTAGATTGTATCGCAAACCAAAAAACAAACGTCGACCTTGATTTGGCGCATAGATATAAGTGGGGTCGAATGTTAGACCATAGGGATTATTTGCCGTTACTATCGCGTTTCCATTATTGTCGAAACTTACGTTATCATCAAATGGATCATCTGCTCTTGCTATGATAAACGGATTGCCTTTGTTAGGTGTCCAATTCAAAATGTTTTTTACACCTGTGTAGAACTCAATATTTTTAAATTTTTTAAATGTAAATTGGATGTTTTGTATACTCCATATTGGCGCATTTTTTTGTCTTGGGTCTAATGGGCCAAGAACTGCTAGGCGCATGGGGCCGTATATATTTCCTGTGTAATCAATTGTAAAATTATTTTTTAAATTCGTATAGGTAAGCGCCCATGTTCCAGAAAACTTTTCGGTGAGAATTTGTTGGCTACGAATACCATTTTCTTTTTGAGAAACATCTTGGATTGTTCCGCCAATTAAGCCTTTGAAATGAGGAGATATAACGGCATCAAGGCTCAAACTTAGTCCGAAGCTGGTAGCGCTGCCCTCTAAATTATCGTAAATAACCAAATTAGGGTTTGTGTCGTAATCCGGGCGTATTGCATTTGTAAAGTAAGTATACCATGTTGAACAATCCAAACTCAAGATTTGTCCTTTTTTAGTGTATATTTTTTTCAAATAGTTAGCGTTAATATTGAAAGACTGCTCGGGTTTTAATTTGTTTTGTATAACAAGGTCTCTTGACCCGCTTAGCGCCGCATGTTCTTCAGTAAATAGATTTACTATTCTAAACCCTGTGCCGGCATTGACTCGAAAAATATCGTCTTCTGTAGGCTTGTATCGAAAAGCCAGCCGAGGAGTAAAAATACTTCCATGCCTATTGTCATAATCGTATCGTCCACCTAAAAGCAGTTTATGTTTTTTAGTCAGTGACATTTCGTTTTGAACAAATAAAGAAGGTACCACAATTTCATCTGCAGTATTGGTAACTGTGGTGTTGTCGTTGTAGTAGTTGTACCTTGCGCTTAGACCGATTAACCAATCAGATTTCGGCCCCGAAAAATCCCATAATAATTGACCAAATCCAATGCGTTGCTTTGCTAGATAATAACGGTCTCCATAGACAGAGTTTTGGTCGTGATCCGAGTAAGAGAATTGGAAAAATAGTTTCTCTTGCAGACGAAGTTGATAATTTCCAATAAGTTCGAAACGGGAGGTGTAAATACTTTCACCATATACTTCAGTTCCTCCACGATTTTTGGATTGCCATTGCATTTCACCCCCCCAGCGGTCTTCATAGAAATAGCGACCTGCCAAGGAAAACAGCCGATTTTTTGGGCGGCTAAAACTCCATTTTTGAAAAACCGAAATTCGATCTTGAAGAGCAAGGTCGGTAAAATTATCGTTGTTGTTATCTATCGGATTGTTATAATTGAAATAATTGACTCCAAATAAAACGCTTATCTTATCCCCCAGCAAAGCCTTAAGTCCTACATCTAAATTGTACTCATTCCAGTCTGTTAGAAATGAATCAAAAAATAATAATGGCGTGTTTTCGGGGTGTTTAGTAATGATATTAATTAATCCCCCTACGGCTTCACTGCCATACAAGGATGAAGCCGGTCCTTTTATGATTTCAACCTGATCGATTAATGCGCTTGGAATTCCTGAGAATCCATAGACGGTAGATAATCCACTTACAATAGGCATTCCGTCAATGAGGACAAGCGAGTAAGGGCCTTCTAGACCATTGATGCGGATATTTCCAGTGTTGCATACGCTGCAATTGAGTTGAGGGCGAACCCCATTTACAGTCTGCAGGGCTTCAAAAATATTTGCTGTTGGGTTATTCTTTAAAAATGCTGCGGTTAAAACTTCGACAGGGATGGGGCTTTCCGAACGTTTTACAGGCCTCAAGGTGCTCGTGACAACAACCTCATCCAGTACGGGACTGGGTTCTAAATCAAAGTCAATTTCTATACTCTTGCTTATAATTTGAACGTTCAGAGTGCTGCTTTTATATCCTATATATGAGGCCTCTAAAGTATAGGCCCCCGCTTTTAGATTGAGGATGTTGTATTTTCCTTGCTCATTGGCTATTACGCCATTATTACTGTTTTTAACCACAATATTAGCAAAAGCCAATGGTCCATTTTCTGAACGTACCCTTCCACTTATGCTGAAGTTCTGAGCAAACAAAGAATTAAACCCTATGGTAACACACAACAAAAGCCTAATCATCTCTATAATTTTGGCGAATATAGCTTAAAATTTAGACAAGACTAAAAATTTATTTATATTTGTATAAATATTTAATATTTTGGTGACATTATCAGAAGAAAATTATTTAAAAGCAATTTACCATTTAGCGAAGCCAGACAAGGCATCGGTAAGTACTAATGCTATAGCTACAAAGATGTTGACTAAGGCTTCTTCGGCTACGGACATGATAAAGAAGCTCGCGGAAAAGGGTCTGGTGGATTACCAAAAATACCAAGGGGTTCATTTGACTGAAAAAGGTCGTTTTGCCGCAGTTTCTGTGATTAGAAAACACAGGTTGTGGGAAGTTTTTTTGGTTAAAAAACTTAATTTTTCTTGGGATGAGGTTCATGAGGTAGCCGAGCAATTGGAGCACATAAAATCAGAGAAGCTCACCCAGCAATTGGATGCATTTTTGGATCATCCTACAGAGGACCCTCATGGCGATCCTATTCCGGATTGCGAAGGGAATCTTCCTTCTACTCAAAAAATATTACTGGCTCAAATCGAACGTGCCGAAAGCTGTATTTGTGTTGGTGTTAAAGATTCTACATCACAATTTTTACAGTATTTAGACAAGCACAATATAGCATTAGGCACAAAGATTGAAGTTTTATCGAAAGAGTCTTTTGATGAGTCGATGAGTATAAACGTTAAAAACCACCAATTGACGATTTCTAAGGAAGTCGCTCATAATTTATTTGTAAAAATCAGTTGAGTATGTTAGATCAAATTATCATTTATTTTGAATCCATAGATCCAATATTAGCCGCATTGTATGCTTCCTTATTTACATGGGTTTTAACGGCTCTAGGAGCAGCATTAGTGTTTTTCCTGAAGGGGATGAACAGAGGTTTGCTCGACGGTATGTTGGGATTTACTGGTGGAGTAATGGTTGCTGCAAGTTTTTGGAGTTTACTCGCTCCAGGCATTGAAATGAGCCCGGGAGAGGGCTTTGTTAAGGTAATTCCAGCAGCCATTGGATTTGGTTTAGGAGCTTTATTTTTGTTTGGTCTGGACAAGATTTTACCGCATTTACATATAAATTTTAAGGAAAGCGAGAAGGAGGGTGTTAAATCGCCTTGGCATAGAACTACTCTCTTGGTTTTGGCTATTACCATGCACAATATTCCAGAAGGTTTGGCCGTAGGGGTATTATTTGGCGGAGTTGCTGCGGGTATTCCGGAGGCGACTATAGGTGGTGCTGTAGCCCTAGCTTTAGGCATAGGAATTCAAAATTTCCCAGAAGGTATAGCAGTTTCTATGCCCCTTAGGCGTCAAGGGGTTAGCCGTTTCAAAAGCTTTTGGTATGGTCAATTATCGGCTATTGTAGAGCCGATTGCTGCTGTTGTTGGGGCCTTGGCTGTTACGTTTTTTACGCCCATACTACCCTATGCTTTGGCTTTTGCTGCAGGCGCAATGATTTTTGTAGTTGTCGAAGAAGTGATTCCGGAAACACAGCGCGATAAGTACACAGATATAGCAACGCTTGGCTTTATCGGCGGATTTATCGTGATGATGACTTTAGATGTGGCATTGGGCTAGCATCCACAGTCGCCTCCGCCACAATTTTTGTCCTTTTTTTTGGGCCAAATTTTTTTTCTTATCAAGAACAAAACTGCCGCAATTCCAACACAACTTACAATGATATTTTCCAGCGCTGTATTCAAATTATTACTTTAAGATTTGAAATGCAATTAGTGCAAAAATGTAGGCAATAGCACTCATGCCTATGAGTTGAATCATCGGCCATTTCCAACTTTTTGTTTCTCTTTTTACGATGGCTAATGTGCTCATGCATTGCATGGCAAAGGCATAAAAAAGTAAGAGCGAGATGCCTGAGGCAAAAGTGAACACTTTGCTTCCATCTTCATAAATTTCATTGGACATTTTTGTTTTGATGGTATCGATGCTTTCATTTTCTGTAGCACTTCCGACGCTATAAATAGTAGCAAGAGTTCCGACAAATACTTCACGTGCGGCGAATGAAGCGACCAAGCCAATTCCTATTTTCCAATCGTAGCCCAAGGGCTTTATGACTGGCTCGATGGTTTTACCGATGATTCCAATGTAAGAATGTTCTAATCGGTAGGCCGCCACTTTATCGTCTGTTTTTGCATCAGAAAGATCCGCATATTGTTCAGCGACAATAGCTTCTGCATTATTGAATTTTTCGCCTGGGCCGTATGAAGCGAGCACCCATAAAATCACGGAGATGGCTAAAATAATTTTACCGGCTTCAAAAACGAATGTTTTTGTTTTTTCAAAGACTGTAATGATAACATTTTTGAGCAAAGGTAGTTTGTAGTTTGGCATTTCGACCACAAAAAAGGTTTTGCGGTTGGTTTTCATGATGCGGTCCAACACATAGGCCGAAAATACAGCCATTCCAAAACCAATAAGATAAAGTAACATGAGGGTAAGTGCTTGGTAGCTTAGGCCAAAAATATAGCCTTCGGGAATAACCAAAGCAATGATGATCAAGTAGACGGGTAAGCGCGCCGAACAAGTCGTAAAAGGGGTTACTAAAATGGTGATGAGGCGTTCTTTCCAGTTTTCGATATTTCGTGTTGCCATAACAGCGGGAATCGCGCAAGCCGTGCCTGATATGAGCGGAACTAAACTTTTGCCACTGAGTCCAAAACGCCGCATGATACGGTCCATCAAAAAGACCACGCGGCTCATGTAGCCACTTTCTTCTAGAATTGAAATGAATAAAAATAAAAAGGCGATTTGGGGGATGAAAATAACAATACCCCCAATGCCAGAAACAATCCCTTCCGCAACTAAATCAGTAACTTTACCCCCATTGGGATAGCTGCTTTTTACCCATTCTGCAAGTCCTGCAAAAGTTGTGTCGATCAAGTCCATGGGGAACGTAGCCCAATCGTAAATGGCTTGAAAAATTGTGAGTAAGATAATGAAGAAGATAACGTATCCCCAGACTTTATGAATCAAAACTCGATCGAGCTTGCTTCTTAAATCTCTAGCTTTAGAGCGGTCAATATTTTGTCCTTCTTTCAGTACATTATTTATAAATTGGTAGCGTTTTATGGCTTCTTTTTGCTGCAAACGTTTCAGCTCTAAAGTAGATTTGGTTTTAAATTTTGAGACGTCTAACTCTTGACGCGAAACTTTACCAAAATTAGCATCCTGAGTAATGACCAACCAAAGCTTGTAAATGTCTTGATTTGGGAAGGCTTTTTGTAGGCGTTCAAAATAAGCAGGTTCAATAGTAGAGGCATCTAAACATTGTTTTTTTGGTAATATTTTGTACTGCTCAATTAGTTTTTTTAGTTCTTGAATGCCCGTGCCTTTTCGCGTACTCACCAATGCAATTTTGGTGTTAAGTTTTTCTTCTAAAACCTCAACATCTAAAGATATTCCTTTGCGCTTCATGACATCACTCATGTTAATGACCAAAAGAGTGGGGATTTTTAAGTCTTTAATCTGAGTGAATAAAAGAAGATTTCGCTTCAAATTTTCGACATCACTCACAATGACCGCTACATCAGGATAATCTTTATCGTTTTTATTAAGCAATAACTCGATGACAACATTTTCGTCCAAGGACGAGGCATTGAGACTATAGGTTCCGGGCAGGTCTAAAATATGGGCTTTTACGCCTCGAGACAATTTACAAATGCCTTGTTTTTTATCGACTGTAATCCCAGGGTAATTACCTACTTTCTGATTTAAGCCAGTGAGGGCGTTGAAAACCGATGTTTTTCCCGTATTTGGGTTGCCTATGAGCGCAACGTTGATCTGTTTACTCATTTATTTTTTCGATTACAATTAGGGACGCTGTTTCTTTACGTATAGCCAAAAAACTATCGTTAACATTCAAATACATCGGGTCAGAAAAGGGCGCAAGTTGCAGCAATTTGACTTCGTTGCCAGGCAAACAGCCCATTTCCAGCAGCTTTAGTGGAATATCGTTTGAAGAGCTGTCTGTAATCACAGCACTTTCTCCTTTTTTTAAATCGGCAATTGTAAGGCTCACGCTTATTTAGATTCATTTTAAAGAAGCAAAAATAATAAAAGATCAGTGATTGTCAGTTGCTTTTAACACTTTTATATCATCCAAAAGTGTTTCTATGGCTTTTGGGTCAGTTCCATCGTAAAATCCACGTATTTGTTTTTTCTTATCGATAAGCACAAAATTTTCGGTGTGTATCATATCGTAAGGGCCTCCATCTCCATTGGTTTTTACGGCCAAATAAGAGGTTCTTGCCAGATCATAAATTTGTTTTTTATCTCCGGTAACTAAATTCCATTTAGATGCATATACTAATTTCTTTTTAGCGTAACGTTTCAATTGTTCTACAGAATCTATTTCAGGAGTGACCGTGTGTGAAAGCAGCAGGACCTCAGGATCTGAAATGGTTTGTTTTTGAATCTCGTACATGTGGTCTGTCATGATTGGGCAAATCGTCTGACAGGTGGTAAAAAAGAAATCGGCGACATATATTTTGTCCTTATAAAAATCTTGAGTGATGCTGTCACCGTTTTGATTGACGAGCTTAAAATTGGCAATAGTATGGTATTTTTTTTGATGTTGAATTGTGCTGTCGACCAATTCAAAATTAACTTGCGCAGGCTGATATATAGGGAGGACTTTTGCGGGTTTAAGGATGCTGTAAAAGGCAGTCATAATGATGACCGAAAGCAGCAGCATAGTACCGATAAAGAGTTTGTATTTTTTTAGTGTATTGCGCATGAATTAACAATGAACCACAAAGGTACAATACAAAGCTTTAAAATTGAATTAAATCGCCTTAGAAATCTGTTTTTATCTTGGTTTTGTTCCTAATGCGAAAACCGCTACATTTGTGGACCAAATTATGATATCTGTTTATGGAATTTTTCATTAAAATAAGTCAATTTTTACTTAGTCTTTCACTTTTAATTGTACTGCACGAGCTTGGGCATTTCATTCCGGCTAAGTTGTTTAAAACGCGTGTCGAAAAGTTTTATCTGTTTTTTGATTTAAAATATTCCTTATTCAAAAAGAAAATCGGCGAAACGGTGTATGGCATCGGCTGGTTACCTTTAGGGGGTTATGTCAAAATTTCGGGCATGATAGATGAAAGCATGGACACTGAGCAGATGGCGCAAGCACCACAGCCGTGGGAATTTAGATCGAAACCCTCGTGGCAACGTTTAATTATTATGTTGGGCGGCGTAACGGTAAACTTTATTTTGGCCGCAGTCATATATATTTTCATGGCGTTTTTTTATGGCTCTTCTGATGTGGATGCCAATAGTGTAAAGGGGGGTTATGCTGTTTACAACCCGGTTTTACTAGAGATTGGCTTAAAAGACGGGGACAAAGTTTTGTCTATTAATGACTATAAAATTGAGTATTTTTCTGACATCCGCAAGTATATTTTGGAAGCCGAAACCATGACCATTGAACGCGAAGGCCAACAACAAACTATTAATTTTCCTGTAGACTTTTTGGGGCAACTGAGTGCAAGCAAAAAAAGGGGACTTATAGAGCTGAGACAGCCGTTTATTTTCGATTCTTTTGCGGAAAATTCGATAAATGAAGGCGTTGATCTTCGTAAAGGCGATATTTTTAAAACTATAAATGGTCAATCAGCGGAATTTTTTGATGAGGTCGTTTCGATACTTCAAACGTTAAAAAACCAGACGGCCACGGCTACAGTAGAGCGCGATGGGGCTTTAATTTCTCGTGAATTACAAATTAATTCAGAAGGCGCTTTTGAGCTTTTTATTTCTCAATCGACGAATGACTATCAAGATGCTGGCTATTTTGATATCATTCAAAAAGAATACGATTTTGGAGAAAGTATTGGTGTTGGTCTAGATCGTTTTGTTTCTCAAATATCGTCTTATTGGATGCAATTAAAGCTCATATTTTCGCCAAGCACTGGCGCTTACAAAGGAGTAGGTGGCTTTAAAGCCATTTTCGATATCTTCCCAGACACCTGGAGTTGGGAATCGTTTTGGGGCATTACGGCCTTTTTATCCATTATGTTGGGGGTTCTAAATTTGTTACCGATTCCTGCTTTAGACGGAGGACATGTCATGTTTTTGTTGTATGAAATGGTTTCTGGGCGTAAGCCAGGGGATAAGTTTATGGAGTATGCACAGACGGTTGGGTTTTTTATCTTAATTGCCTTGGTATTGTTTGCCAATGGTAATGATATTTTTAAAGCCTTTTTTGGGTAATTATTTTTTGTTTTCTATTTGTGTAAACTAAAAAATGATATATATTTGCGCTCGCACAAGCGAAAAACAGTCCTCCTTAGCTCAGTTGGTTAGAGCATCTGACTGTTAATCAGAGGGTCCTTGGTTCGAGCCCAAGAGGAGGAGCAAAAGCTTTACAGAGATGTAGGGCTTTTTTTATGGGCTCTCACCTTCTCTAACCAGTTTCGAAAAGTACTTCAAAAGGAATCAAATAATATTTAAACTAATTACTTTCAATCAAAGCGTTAACAATATAGTCCATTAAATAAATACTTTCTTCACCCCAGCCAGACCATCCGTTGTGTTCAATCAAAGCGACAATTTTATTGTCATTTTTTAAATCTTTGATGGTGATTCTGTATATGGTGATATGTCAAAAACATATCTACCCCTAAAAATCACCTCGTCATAAAGAATCATTTCTCGGTTATTGGTGTCTTTTACATTTTTTTTATCAAAATAGTCCCCAACATCCAGTCCAGCAGAAAACAATGCAGACTCCCAATCATTTTCATAAGACGAAAAAGTTTTGTGATAAACAACAAACGTTTCTTTCAAGTCCAATTCTTTATTGACGACCTTAAGTTCCAATTTTTTTATTTTTCGGAGCTGTTTTTTAGAATATTGAGCAAAGCCAAAAAAAGGCACCAACAATAGAATTACAATTATTTTTTTCATTTTGTTTAATTTATTTTATATTTGGTTAAACCAAAATTAAACATTATGAATAAATTTTTATTACTCACATTCCTTTTATTATTTTCTACATCATCATTTGCACATTTTCCGGTGACCAAACAAACCGTTACTGAAAATGTATCAACTGTAGAAACAGCAACCATCACTCCAGTTACTCCATTGGCTTCTGGTGGTAAATCTCAAGTTGCAGCACTATTGCTATGCTTTTTCCTTGGAGGACTTGGGATTCACAGATTTTATCTTGGAGACACATGGCAAGGGATTGTTCAATTACTGACCTTTGGTGTCTTTGGAATTTGGACCCTTATCGATTTTATCATGCTTTGTACTGGAGATTTAGGACCAGGGTGGTAAAAATTCTAACATACTTTAAGCCAGAACTACTATTGTATAGTTTTCTGGCTTTTTTTTGTTCCAAAAATTTAAGTGCACAAAGCTACTCTGGCGCCCTGATTATTCAAGATTCTTTGAGTTTTCCGTATTATCTTAAATTGGATCAAAACAGTCTTTCTGGTTATTCCGTTTCTGATATAAAAGGGGACACAGAGACATTCAGCTTAATTGACATAAGACAATCCGATGGAGAAAAGCGATTCGAAATCGAAGAAAGTCAAGTGGTGTACACAAGATTGAGCTCCGTTTCATACGACGATTTATGCAAAATTATTTTCAAAACGAAGCTAAATTCTAAATCCATTGATGAAGAATTTCAAGCCATAATGTCCGATCAAACGCCTTGTGGCAATGGGATTGTCAAGTTAGAGGATACTAAAAGTTTATCGGCTAAATTGAATAAAATCAAATCAAAAATCGAGAATAACAAAACGTTAAAAACCCTAACGAGCGAAAGCGACAGAGACACGTCCATAAAAAAAATTGAACAACTACTTCAGCTTTCAGTTTCAGATTATTCAACTCAAATCCATGTAAATCCTCAAGATTTCTTCGATTTTTTATTTTTTAAAAACAGCACTAAGATCACTTTGATGTTTGAAGAGATCATTTTAAAAAATTCTGTTCAAATAAAAAATGGAAATATTAAACAAAGTGATAATACCATTGAACTTGTTAAAATATCAGATACTTCCCGAGCAACATTAACTTTTAGCACTACAGATGCTCTTTCTGGGAACAGCTTTATCGTTAAAATCAACAACGAACTTAGTTTACGATTTTTATTCCCAGACAATTTTGAGAACGCAACGTTTGTTTTCTAAAGTCTAAATAATAATTAAAAAAAAGGATATTATTTCATGCCTTTCGGCACCAAAGGATTGATGATTTTAAACCATAAAGGGGGTACAAAGCTCAGTAAAATAGAGGCCGGATAGCCCAAAGGCAAAGTAGGACTTTCGTCATAGCTGTTTAAAAGCTGATACTTTTTGGACGATTTGTAATGATGGTCACTATGGCGGGTTAGTTCGTATAGCACAATTCGACCAATATTAAAATTAGAATTCCAAGAATGGTGGGGCTGAACACGTTCGTATCGCCCCGAAGGCGTTTTAGACCTCCTTAAACCATAGTGTTCTATATAATTGATGCTTTCCAAAAACAGAAAAGAAATCACTCCGATGGCGATAGCAAACAGCATTACGCTTGAACCAAAGAAAAAATACACAGCAAAAACATAAGCCTGAGTAGGTAAAGTTTATATTTCTTATATTTGATATATAAACCAATTGGATTATGAAAAAACTACTTTTACTCTCCGCTTTATTAATCCTCGCTTGTAGTAGTGATGATTCAGAAGACAACCCATTACCAGCTTACACAGTTGAAGGCAAATGGTTGTGGTCTCCAGACCCAGAAGACAGAACATATGTAAATACAATGTTTGAATTCGTAGATGGTAATGTGTATACATCTTATGCAGTAAACTGTGGCTGGGAAGATAACTATTGTACCGATGCAGATTTTAATGCATTGGATGAATCAGATAGAATCCCAGGAGTTGATACGTACACATTTGATGGAAATACTTTAATATGGGATGAAATCCCACGAGAAGTTTCATTTGAATGTGATGGTGGTATAATGCTAAATGAAAATAGTTATAAACTTTGGAGATTAAATTCTGATTGTAACTAAACCAAAGGCATATCTTCCTCTATCAGTTCAGCTATTTTTAAACCTCTTAAGTAGCTTTTGCTTATGTTTCTTATATTTGAGAATATAAACATTTTAATTATGAAGAAATTTTTGTTGTTAGCTTTAATTGTTTTAGGCATTACTTACTCTAATGCCCAGTCATTATCTGTTAATGAAGTATTCGATGTTTTGACAAAATGGGAAGGACAATGGAAAAACAGTGCAGTTTATGAAGAATCTGTATGGATACGAGAAAGCGTTAAAACTCGTGGGAGAACAAGCTCAAGTTTAATACTTTCCAACAATTACCTTGAGATAAACATTAATAATGGAGATAACACATCAAAACATATTATTTGTTACAACCAAAACTCAAAAAAATTCAATAGATGGGAATTTAAAAATGATGGTGCTAATACTTTTTGGATTGGAGAATGGGATAAGAAAGACAAAACTATGACTTGGGATTTTATAGATTTTTCGGGCAATGGAATCGTTGGTCAAATTATTGAAAGAATTGCATCAGAAGAAGTTATTAATTCAGAAATTATTATGAAAGACAAAGACGGAAACACATTGCTTAAAATTAATTCCACTAAAATCAAAATCTAAACCTTAGGCGTATCTTCTTCCTTAAATTCTACCTTTCCTAAACCTCTTAAGTGGGTTAGACTAACATTTCATATATTTGAAGGATAAAGGATATAATTATGACAACATACAAATGCTATCAATGTGGAATGTCTGTTAAAGCCAATTGTGGCCAATGTGATATACCGTTAGAAAATGGCGTCTTGACTCTTGATGACGGCGCACAAGTTCAGATTTCACAATGCCCCTCTTGTGAGGGTAAAATTAAGTCGCCTCAGTGTTGTGGAGAGGATATGGCTTGTACAATTTAATACCACAAAACAATGAAAAAACTACTCTTACTCTCCGCTTTATTACTCTTCGCTTGTCAAAAACCCACAAAAATTTCTGAAAAAGAAGTCATGGACACATTTGAGACCTTTTTTGAGGTTTTAGATAACGACTTAGACAGTTTTGATTCTTTAGTTACAGATGACTTTTTTATATTCGAAAATAGCAGGCGCTATTCAAAAGATGAATTTATTGCCTTTGTAAAAAGTTTCGACATTATAAGCAGTAAGCGAAAATTTGAAGATGTCACAATCGACTCCGATTATAATTCGGCACACATTTCCCTTAAACAATTTGGAGAATTTGTAATAAACACCCCGCAAGGAAAGGCCAAACTTGAATTTGAGTGGCTTGAAAGCACATATGCAGTCAAGGAGAGCGATACATTGAAGTTTAAATTTTATTTTTCAGAAGCGGTCAAAACCAACACTATTAATTTAGATGCAGAACAACCTAAACCCTAGGCATATCCTTCTCTTTTTGGCTCAGCTGTTTCTGTACTTTTTCATAGGATAAACGTCAATTTATTATATCCTGATTATGAATTATAAATCAATAAACTTTAAGAACAAATTTTCACTTTTCCAGGACAAATGGAAACCAAAAGTCATCGCAGAATTGAATGATTATCAATTTAAAATTGCCAAACTGGAAGGAGACTTTATTTGGCACGCTCATTCTGAAACTGATGAAGCCTTTATAGTCATTAGTGGGGAATTAAGAATTGACTTTAGAGACGGAGCAGTAACTATTAGCGAGGGGGAACTTTTTGTTGTACCCAAAGGGATGGAGCATAAGCCTTATGCAAAGAACGAGGTTCATTTAATGATGATTGAGCCGGTTGGTGTAAAGAATACTGGCGATCAAATCGAAAGTGAAAACACAGCAGAAAACGACATTTGGATCTAGGTCCTTTTAAAAAGACAGCAGGGCTGGAGATGACAAATATGAATCAAATCCTAAGCTATAGTCATTATCCCTTGTTGCACTCATTGAATTTGCTCGCAGGTGTATAGTAAATTAAAATTAGGCACAACTAATTATGGGCTGTTGATTTGAGTTAGTAGAGCGCTGTTTTTCAACTCATTAGTAACTTGGGGGCTAAAGTAACTTGTATTTTAAAATGAATATTTAGTATATTTGAATTACTAATATTAACCAATTTTACATAAAAAATGAAAAAACTATTTTTAATTACAGCGGTCTTATTTTCAACTCTTTCTTTAGCTCAGGATTTAGAATGGGATTCCTCAAAATCGTTTGATGTCGTATTTGATATTGATAGTGCCTCAACTGCCGATGGAGAAGATTGGCAAATGGCAATTTCTGGTCAAGCAGGGCCTTACGGTATGGCCTATGGATCAATTACATTCTCAAATTTTTCAACCGATGAAACTCAGGGGGAGTATTTTGGGTATTTTTTCACTCAAGTTCAAGACAAGCTTTTTAGAGGTACCACTAATGGAGTTTGGAAAAAAGAAGACGGAAAATTTAAGTCAATTGCTATGGACAATGACAAGGTTGGTGGCCTGATTAATTTAGTTACTGGGTCTTGGGACCTGGTAAACCGAAAAGTAAATTTTTCCGTATCACCCGTCAAGGATTAGCTTAAGGGTTAGAATTTATTAGACATTAAAGCCTCCTTTTTAGGAGGCTTTTTTTTGAGCCGCAACTACAGCTCCATTTTTTTTCTTACAACAATCCAAGTTGTTTGTAAAAGGCAAGAAAGTCCATATAGTCTTGTTCCGCAGCAATCTTACCATCTTTCATTTGTACTAATGTTACACCAGAAACATCTACTTTTTTACCTGTAGCGGGTACACCAAAAAAGTCGCCATCGTGTGTTCCTTTAAAATTCCAATGCTTTACAATTTTATCGCCCTGCCCAAAGACATCAATAAAAGTAAATTCTGCATCCGAGAACCCTACTATATAATTGGCGTAATATTTTTTAAAATTTTCTAAGCCAACAACGTCACCATTTGAAGTGGCAACAGCAGCGACATTTACATCAAAAGCGTCTTCGTTAATTAAATCAATTTGTCGATCATTAATTATTTTGTCCCAAACCGCAGTATACAGCTTAATATCTGCATTCAGTTGTATTTCATCTGCCTCTAATTGTGCATGTTTTTCAGAAACAGTATTACAGCTTGACAAGTTCAGAATTACAAATAAAAACAGCATTCCTTGAGCTAAATTTTTAATATTTTTCATGTTTGTTTTATTTAATGGTAATAATTGAATTAAAAGATCTAATGTTTAGTTTCTGCAATTTCAATAATTAAATTTTATTTTGCAACTAATTTTTTTAATTTAGTAGAGTTAATCAAAATCAAAACAATGAAACAACTAGTTTATCTTTTTGCCTTTTTAATTTCTGCTTTTTCATTTGGCCAGTCCAAAGAACGTATTAGTCTTCATCTTTTCGATTTGCCAGCTGGTGTTACTATTGAAGAATTCAAAAAAGACTTGGGCGTTGCTAATGCGATTTATGAAAAAAATGGCTTTGGTAAAGCGCGTTACAAAGTTTATGAGGTCAAGTCAGACGATCCTGCTGAACAGCACCGTTATATGTGGCTCAGTACTTGGCAAAGTGATGCAGAATATGAAAATTCCCACTCCGATGAAATAGCCGATTTTTGGGATAATTATTTTACACCAAAATATAAGCAAATGTTAGACGAACACGTCTACAGAAAATTCTTTGCTGTAGAATAAACACATGAGTTTTTTTCTAAGAGCTAATCAAGCATAAGGATATTTAGTATCTTTGAAGTATCAAATCTTCTGTCATGAATAAATTATATCGATATCCCGACAAAGGCTACTTAGGAGGCGTATGTTATGGCTTTGCTGTTTATACCAAAACAGATCCTATTATATGGCGCATATTAGCCATTTTTGCAGGATTGGGCATGGTCTATCTTGTGTTTTGGCTATTTCTAGAAAAGGGATAAGCAACTATTCTAAATATTAAAGCAAATTCGTTTTCATTTTTTCAGGAACAAGTGGGTTCATGACTTTGAACCACAGAAAAGGGATGTAACTAAGTAATATTGAAGCCGGATAACCCAATGGAAGGGTTGGGCTTTCTTCGTAGCTATTTAAAAGCTGATATTTTTTTGAAGATTTGTAGTGGTGATCACTGTGCCGGGTGAGTTCATACAAAACAATACGCCCTATATTGAAATTTGAATTCCAAGAATGTTGCGGTCTTACTCGTTCGTAACGTCCTGAAGGCGTTTTAAAACGTTTTAATCCATAATGCTCTATATAATTGATGCTTTCTAGAAAAAGAAAAGAAATTACACCAATAACAACGGCAAACAACATAACCTTTACCCCAAAAAAACTAAAAACACCCAGAAGGTAGGCAGCTTGAATCAAATGATACCAAAAGATATCGTTTTTTAAAGAAAAGAATCCAGTATTTTGGCGTTTTAAAAGCTCGAGTTGAAGTTTCCAAGCACTTAGGTATTGCTTTGAAACTGAAGTCCACCAGAAAGAATATACCGTTTGGTTGTATCTGGCAGTAGCGCCATCTTCGGGTGTAGCTACGTTGAGGTGATGCCCAAAATTATGCTCAATATAAAAATGCATATACAAGCAGGGCATGTACAAACATTTACTCATAAAGCGCTCAATATAAGGCCTTCGATGCCCAAGTTCATGTGCTACGTTTATGGCATTGGTAGCCAATAAAATACCAGCCGAAAGGCTTAAGCCAATGAGTTCGTATGTAGCTAAAACCTCTGTTTGGATTTTTGTAAATACCATAAGCAAAAGTCCAAAAACAAGGGGAATATTTAGGTAAAGCATAGCATCAAAGACCCATTTCTTTTTTTTGCTCATTAGCTCTTCATTTGATAGATTCCCCTTGTTTTGTCCAGTAATGATGTCCAAAAAGGGAAGCACAACAAAGGCATAAAAAACAGCGGTATAAGATAAAACACCTCCAAATTCGAATGAGATATAAGCCGAAATTGGCACGGTATAAGCAAATAAATATTTCAAATCTTTCATGTTCTAAAGTTAATAAATTTTAAATACAACAAAATTTTCAAAAGTCAGGAGTTAAATTTTTATTTTAATTTTTTTTTGCAAGTAATTTTTTTTATTTTAGTTTTTTAATCAATATAACTTTCAATGAAAAAATTATTTATATTTTCTGCTGCTCTATTAATGTACGCATGCCAACAACCTTATGCTGAGGTTACGACTAATGATAAAAAATCAGAAACCATCAAAACTCTTTTCGAAAAAGTTGGCGAGGAAAACATCGATTACCTTAAAGAAATCTTTTCAGATAGCATGGAATTTGTAGATCCTGCTGGAAATAAATTAAATAAATCAGGATTTATTTCTGCTGTTGAAAATTTATACGATATGTTCGATGATATTTCAGTACTGGAAATGAATGGTGATGCTCTTGGATCTGAAGTTGAAACCGTAACCTATTCCAATGGTATTGTATGGACCAACATCTGGAATACATTTTCAGCAAAAGGAAAGTATACTGGACAAAATGTATCCTTTCCGTTTCATTTGTCTTATCAATGGGCGGGTGATAAAATCATCAAAGAGGTACAGTTTTTCGACACCTCTGTTTTTCAGAAAGAAATGAATGCGAAGGCAGCCGCAAATAATACTTCACCAAAGGTGGTAATTACCATTGATATGGCTGTAAATTCAGGATATTCAATGGAGGACGTAAAAGCATTTACAAAGAAGCTTAATCAATTTATAAGAGACAATGAGCCAAATACATACGACTACAGTTATTTCATATCTGAAGACGGGAAAAGAGTAACTTTGATTGAAAAATTCAGATCCTCAGAGGATTTCATTTTCCATGCTGATAAATTTGAAAATGGGCCAAATATTGAAACTTTTATGAAGATGTTTACATTCAAGTCCTTGGTAGTTGCAGGCAATGTTTCTCAAGAACTAAAAGAGCGCGTAAAGAATTATCCTGCAGATTTTAGAGGGAATATTGGCGGCTGGATTTATTAACAAATTTAAAGTATAACACCATGAGTACAACACAGAAAGATATTATCAAAGTAAGAGTACACGACGGCATTGTAGGACTACTATACATTGGCTCTATTGCCTTAGCTAGTCAGTTTGACTTAAATTGGATTTATGTGGCTGTAGCTGTTGCCGCCTTGCAAATCCTCAGTCCATTCACCAAATTTTGTCCAGTGTATACCATCTTGAACAAAATAATGCCTGATACCACACCAATACAAAACGGAAAATAATAACAATTAAAAACAGTATATTTTATGAGAAAAATAAATTTAACTTTAGCGATTTGCTTTCTATTGACGGCTTTCGTGCAAGCCCAAGAGCCAATTTCAGATGTTGAGTACAAAGCTTTATTAGAGAAAAGCCCTTTCAACAGTGTTTATCCAAGAAATTTCACCCAAGCCTCGGATGCTTATTTTGAGTCTTCAATGAAGCTGTATTCGGAAGGTCCTATTAAAGAAAAGGAAGCGCATTTGGCAGCATTAGCCACTGCTGCAGCAACCAAATGTCAGTACTGCATACCGTTTCATATTGCACAAGCAAAGCGACTAGGCGCTTCAGAAGATGAAATCAAAGCAGCGATTCAAATTGCGGCCGATGTGATGCGTATGAGTACCATGTTTTATGGCAATGAATTTGATTTAGAAGCATTTAAGGCTATGTTAAAAAATTAATTACGCTATCCAATTTAGTCACTTAAAGCCCCTAGAATTATGGGGCTTTTTTTATTTTTGACAAAAACGAAAACCAATGAAACTATTAAAAGATTTTAAAGATTTTGCTGTTAAAGGAAATATGATAGATATGGCTGTTGGAATCATTGTTGGTGCTTCTTTCAATGCGATTGTTAATGTTTTGGTCAAAAACATCATTCTCCCTCCTTTGTCATTGCTCTCCGACGGCATTAGTTTTGGAGAAAAGAAGATTGTATTAAGAGAAGCCAGTAGCACTGCTGCACAAGTGTCGATTGATTACGGCTTATTGATTGAAACGGTTTTGGATTTCCTCATTGTTGGCTTTACCATTTTTATTGTTGTAAAATTCATAAATAAGCTTAAAAATCAGGCCAATGATTTAGAGGACCAATCAGTCCCTACACCAGTTGATGTTGAATTACTCTCAAAAATTAAAGATTTACTAGAAGCGCAGAACGAGGCTCTTATTAAGAAATAGAGGTTTTTGCATAAAGCCTTGAAACATATTTTCCGATTACATCAAATTCCAAATTGACAATTGAGCCTTTTTTGAAGGTGTGAAAATTGGTATGCGCGTAGGTGTATGGAATTATAGCAACACTGAACCCATTGTCTTTAGAATCAACTACAGTCAAGCTTACCCCATTTACAGTCACAGAACCTTTTTCAATAGTAACATTGCCCAAGCTTGGGTCATATTCAAAACGGAATATCCAACTCCCATTCTGTTCTTCTACCCCAATACACTGCCCAACCTGATCCACATGCCCTTGCACCATATGACCATCTAATCGAGCCCCAAGCTTAAGCCCACGCTCCAAGTTTACTATAGCGCCTAATTTTAGGCTGTTGAGGGTGGTTTTATCTAGTGTTTCTTTTATGGCAGTTACGGTGTAGGTTGTCGGACTGAGATCAATGACTGTAAGACAAACCCCATTGTGTGAAACACTTTGATCTATTTTAAGCGCTGAAACTAATTTGCTCTTTATCGTTAAATGTAAATTTTTATCCTCTTTTTTGAGTGCTTCAATTACGCCTAAATCTTCAATAATGCCAGTAAACATATTTTTAATCATTAAATTTGCAATGTCAAAATTACGAACATTAGACATCATTTTTGATGAGAAAAGAGAAAAAAATAAGAATTGGGTTTACTATAGGCGATTTAAATGGCATTGGAGGCGAACTCATAATCAAAACATTTGAAGATAAAAGGCTACTTGATTTTTTCACCCCTGTAGTCTATGCCTCAATCAAATCAATGTCTTTTTTAAAGCAGCATTTCCAGAGCTCTATATTATTCAATGAGATTCCAAATGCCAATAAAGCGATAGATGGTAAACTCAATATTGTGAATGTTTGGAAAGAACAAGTGGCTATTGTGTTTGGTGAAGAAACTGCTGAGGCAGGGCAGTATGCTCTTCGCTCTCTAAAAGCAGCTGTAGAAGCCCTTAAAACTGATCAAATTCAGGTCTTGGTGACTGCACCGATTAACAAACACAACATTCAATCTGATGCATTTCAGTTTCCAGGGCATACCGATTTTTTAAACCAAGAATTGGAAGGCAACAGCTTGATGTTTATGATCTCCGATTCATTGAGAGTAGGGTTACTTACAGATCATGTTCCAGTAGGCGAAGTCCCAAAGCATATTAATGAAGCACTTGTTTCCAGCAAAATAGACCTCATTTATCAGTCTTTAAAGTCCGATTTTGCCATAGGAACTCCTAAAATTGCCGTATTAGGAATCAACCCACATACTGGAGATAATGGCGTTATTGGTTCTGAAGATGACACAGTTTTACGACCAGCTCTGAGAAAAATCAAAGAATCAGGAAAGCTTATTTATGGCCCTTATGCAGCTGATAGTTTTTTTGGGTCCAACAATTACCAAAATTTTGATGCAATTGTGGCAACTTACCACGATCAAGGACTAATCCCCTTCAAGACCTTAACGTTTGGAAATGGCGTAAACTATACAGCTGGTCTTAACAAAGTTAGAACCTCACCTGACCACGGCACAGCCTACGACATTGCAGGGGAAGGGATTGCCAATATTGACTCATTCAAAGAGGCAATTTTTACTGGGTTTGAAATTTTTAAAAATAGAAATATGGCTACTGTTTTGAATGAAAACCCACTTCAAAAGCAATCCAAAAATAGAAAATAAAAAAAGCGGAGTTGAGGCAAAACCTAAAAAAAATGTATATATTTGCACGCTCGAATATGCAGAATAATGAAGCCATTAAAAGCATTTGATGTACAATTTGTAGGACTTAAGCTTGGCGCGCATATTTTCGAGTACGATATAGAACATACGTTCTTTGAACATTTTGAGTACGACGAGTTTAATGACGTCCAATTAAAAACAACCCTAAAATTTCAAAAAAAGACAACTCTATTGGAGTTGGATTTTGAAGTTGAAGGGACAGTCAATGTAAATTGCGACCTGACTAACGAAGCCTTTGACCTGCCAATCAAATCTAATTTTAGTTTGATTGTCAAATTTGGTTCAGAATATAACGATGATAACGAAGAGATATTAATTGTTCCTCATGGAGAATTTAAAATCAACGTTGCACACTATATTTACGAATTTATTGTGTTGTCTGTTCCACAAAAACGACTTCACCCAGGCATTGAAGATGGATCACTTAACTCGGACATACTTGAAACACTAGAAGACTTAAGCCCAAAAAGCTTAGACAATAAAAATTCTGACAAAGACACTGATCCGCGTTGGGATTCATTAAAAAAATTATTAACGGATAAATAATATAAAAAATGGCACATCCTAAAAGAAAAATCTCCAAAACAAGAAGAGATAAAAGGCGTACCCATTACAAGGCATCTACGCCACAGATAGCGACATGCCCAACAACTGGTGAAGCACACTTATACCACAGAGCACATTGGCACGAGGGGAAGTTATATTATAGAGGACAAGTCCTTATCGATAACACCGCTGCTGAAGAAAATGTGGCATAAAGCACAAACGTATTCTGATAAAAAAAACGCTCACTGAGCGTTTTTTTTTAATTTAAAAATTACAATTTTTGCTTCATTTTGAACAAAAAGCAGTATTTTTGAACCGTTTTTTAATGTTTTTGAGCACTTTTTCGTCAAAATCTATGAATTTAATAAAACGCATATGAGCAAAATCTCAGCAGTAATTACAGCTGTAGGTGCCTACGTTCCTGAATTTGTACTCACCAATGCCATGCTAGAAAATATGGTAGAGACAAATGACGAGTGGATTACCACAAGAACAGGAATCAAAGAACGAAGAATACTCAAAGCTGAGGGCAAGGGGACATCTTTTTTAGCGATCAAAGCTGCTCAGAATTTGATTCAGAAAGCTAGTCTAGACCCAGCCACAATCGATTTGGTTATCGTAGCTACGGCCACACCAGATATGAAGGCGGCCTCCACGGCCTCTTATACGGCCACACAAATTGGCGCAACAAATGCTTTTTCTTATGATATGGATTCTGCATGTTCTAGTTTTCTTTTTGGAATGTCAACAGCAGCGAGTTACATAGAATCAGGGCGCTATAAAAAAATACTCCTTATCGGAGCAGATAAAATGTCTTCAATTGTTAACTACAAAGACCGTGCGACTTGTATCATTTTTGGCGATGGTGCTGGTGCAGTTTTGTTCGAGCCAAATGAAGAAAATCTAGGTTTGCAGGACGAATATCTTAGGACAGACGGCTCAGGCCGATCCTTTCTCCAAGCCACATATGGCGGGTCTTCTCATCCAATAACTCATGATGTTTTAGACAATGGAGGACACTATGCTTATCAAGAAGGGAGAACAGTTTTTAAAAATGCTGTTTCCAACATGGCCGGCGCAGCAGTTAAAATATTGGAACGCAATAAGCTTACGAAAGATCATGTGCAGTGGTTGGCAGCTCACCAAGCCAACAAACGCATCATCGATGCTACTGCAAACAGAATGGGATTGGAGGATGATAAAGTAATGCTCAATATTGAAAAATATGGAAACACAACCTCAGCAACTCTTCCATTACTTATTAATGACTATGAAGATCAACTAAAAAAAGGGGATAACATCATATTTGCTGCTTTTGGAGGCGGCTTCAGTTGGGGCGCTATTTATCTTAAATGGGCCTACACAAAAACAAAAACTAACTAATACTAAATACTATAATTATGGATTTAAAAGAAATTCAAAATTTAATCAAATTTGTTGCTAAGTCTGGAGCAAGCGAGGTAAAGCTTGAAATGGATGATGTGAAAATCACAATCCGTACAGGTAAAGAGTCAGACACAAAACAAGTTCAGCAAGTGACTGTTCCTGTTCAAATGCCAACAGCACCAGTTGCGCAAGCACCAGTAGCTGCTCCGACCACAGCTGAAACTCCGAAAGCTGAAACTGCTGCCGCTGAAGATGCAAAGTACATCACTATTAAATCTCCGATCATTGGCACATTCTACAGAAGGCCTTCACCAGACAAACCGATTTTCGCAGAAGTTGGTCAATCTATTGCTGAAGGCGATGTGTTATGTATCATTGAAGCGATGAAGCTCTTCAACGAAATTGAATCTGAAGTATCAGGTAAAATTGTCAAAATACTTGTCGACGACGCTTCACCTGTAGAATTTGATCAGCCTTTATTTTTGGTAGACCCTTCTTAATTTGAATTCTTAAAGTAATGAGAATTTACTTTAAAAGAAGAAATTAACGTTTTAAAATCAACAAGATATGTTTAAAAAAATATTAGTCGCAAACCGAGGAGAAATTGCGCTAAGGGTCATTAGAACTTGTAAAGAAATGGGCATCCAAACTGTAGCAGTTTATTCCACAGCAGATGCAGAAAGTTTACACGTAAAATTTGCAGACGAGGCTGTTTGTATTGGTCCTGCATTAAGTAGTGAATCATATTTAAAGGTAGCTAATATCATCGCTGCAGCAGAAATCACAAATGCAGATGCAATCCATCCAGGATATGGCTTCTTATCAGAAAATGCGCGTTTTTCTAAAATATGTGAAGAGCACGGCATAAAGTTTATTGGTGCCTCGCCAGAAATGATTGACCGCATGGGTGACAAAGCCAATGCAAAAGCGACTATGAAAGCTGCAGGTGTCCCGTGTGTCCCGGGGAGTGAAGGTGTAATTGAGACGTTTAGCGAATGTAAAAAAACAGCTAAGAAAACCGGCTATCCAGTGATGCTTAAAGCCTCTGCTGGAGGGGGTGGAAAAGGAATGCGTGCAGTTTGGAAAGAAGAAGATCTAAAAGATGCTTGGGATTCTGCACGACAAGAATCAAAAGCTGCTTTTGGAAATGATGACATGTATATGGAAAAACTCATTGAAGAACCAAGACATATTGAAATCCAAATTATTGGAGATTCAAACGGAAAAGCGTGTCATTTATCAGAAAGAGATTGCTCTATTCAAAGACGTCATCAGAAACTGACAGAGGAAGTTCCTTCTCCATTTATGACGGATGCTTTGAGAAAAAAAATGGGTGAGGCTGCTGTAAAAGCTGCTGAATTCATTAAGTATGAAGGTGCGGGTACAGTAGAGTTTTTGGTGGACAAACACAGAAACTTCTACTTTATGGAGATGAATACTAGAATTCAAGTAGAGCACCCTATTACTGAGCAGGTTATTGATTTTGACCTTATTAGAGAGCAAATTTTGGTTGCTTCTGGAGTAGCTATTTCAGGTAAAGATTATTTCCCCAATTTACATTCAATCGAATGCCGAATCAATGCCGAAGATCCATTTAATGACTTTAGACCCTCACCTGGAAAAATCACCACATTACATTCTCCAGGAGGCCATGGTGTTCGTCTGGATACCCACGTATATGCGGGTTATATTATCCCCCCGAATTACGATTCAATGATTGCTAAACTCATCACCACGGCTCAAACTCGTGAGGAAGCCATATTCAAAATGAAAAGAGCTTTAGACGAATTTGTGATTGAAGGCATAAAAACAACAATTCCTTTCCACAGACAACTGATGGATCATCCAGATTATATTGCGGGTAATTATACCACAAAATTCATGGAAGATTTTGTCATCGAATCACCTAACTAACTCCTTTTATAAACTCCGAATATTTTCGGAGTTTTTTTATGAAAACCACTAACTTTAGACCATGAATTTATCCTATTGGGAACAAAAAGAATGGTTAAGTAATATTGACTTTACAATTGTAGGGAGTGGTATTGTGGGTTTGTGCACAGCGGTATTTCTGAAACAGCGTTTTCCAAACTCAAAAATAGTAGTTTTGGAACGAGGAATTCTTCCTCAAGGAGCAAGTACAAAAAATGCAGGCTTCGCATGCTTCGGAAGCTTGAGTGAGCTTATTGATGATATGGAAGCACATTCGGCAGATGAAGTGCTTGAATTATTGAAGAAACGAGTTGAAGGGCTTAAGTTGCTTAGACAATTGTTAGGGGACGATCAAATCGGGTATCAAGCACATGGAGGCTATGAATTATTTCTAAAAAAAGATTTAGAGCTTTATAATTCTTGCATTGATCAAATGAACGCTATTAATTCGATGTTGATACCTGTTTTCAAGGAGAACGTTTTTTCACTTTATACTAACAAGTTTAACTTCAATAGGGTTCTTCCAAATTATCTATATAATAAATTTGAAGGCCAAATCGATACCGGTAAAATGATGCAGTCTTTGCTTCTTAAAGCACAAAGTTTAGGGGTTTTGATTTTAAATGGAGTAAACGTCGATTCGTTTCAGGAGGCAAATAATACAGTTCACATAAAAACCAATCAATTTGAATTTGAGTCTTCTCAAATGATGATTGCAACTAATGGATTTTCAAACAAACTACTCGAGCTAGATTTAAAGCCTGCCCGCGCACAGGTATTGGTTACAAAGCCCATTGACGCACTTCATATAAAAGGGACTTTCCACTTCGATCGAGGCTATTATTACTTTAGAAACATCAATAATAGAATTCTTTTTGGGGGTGGTCGAAATTTGGATTTTGCTAATGAGACGACAACGGCTATGGCAACAACGTCTTTAATTCAATCTGACCTGGAGACCATCTTAAAAACTATTATTTTACCAAATACAAAGATAGAAATTGAGCAGAAGTGGTCGGGCATAATGGGGATAGGACATCATAAAACACCCATCGTCCGTCAATACTCTAACCGGGTTTTTATAGGGGTGCGTATGGGTGGTATGGGCATTGCCCTTGGGGCTGCAGTTGCTAAAGCAATAGCTAATTTAGTTCCATAAGAAAAGCCACTCTTTAAAAGCAGCTTTTCTTGTACTTTTTAAAAAAGTTAATTCACTTCAAAAGTTATTTTTAAATTGACCCTAAATTCGTCAACATCGCCGTTATTGACGGTGGCACTTTGATCTTGTACATAGACAGACCGTATGTTTTTAACAGTTTTTGAAGCGTGTTGAATTGCTTTTTTTGTGGCGTCTTCCCAACTCTTGTTGGAATTAGATAATACTTCGATAACTTTAAGAATTCCCATAATAATAGATTTTAGGTTAAGAATGATTCAGAATATAAATATAAAAAAATATTTCAGAATCTATCCGTTCAAAGCGATAACCGAACTGATTTTATCACCCATCATTTCTTTAAGAATTGCTTCAATGCCATTTTTCAACGTAAATGTCGAAGAAGGGCACCCGCTACATGCTCCTTGTAGAACCACTCGTACTGTTTTACTGTCTGCAGCATAGGAATCAAACATAATATTTCCCCCATCGCTTGCGACTGCGGGTTTTACATGCTGCTCAAGGATGTTTATTATTTCTTTGGAGATATCATCTAATTTTTCATAGGCTTTGTCCAGTTGTTCAGTTGTTTTTTCAAGTTCTTCTGTTGCTGAGCTGAGAATCATTTGTTTTCCTTGCTCAATATAGGTTTTAATAAAAGTCCGAAGCTCAAGAGTGATGTCCTCCCATTCTATTACATCAAATTTTGTTATTGACACAAAGTTTTTTTCTAAAAAGACAGACTTTACAAATGGAAACTGAAATAAAGCGGTTGCAAATGGTGAGTGCTTTGCCTCTTCAATTGAACCAAATTCAAATGACGAATTGACTAAATTTTTATTAGCTACAAATTTCAATACCGCTGGATTTGGTGTGCTTTCAGCGTAGATGGTAACTGGACTCTTTTTTGATTTTTCTTCAACTACTACAACACCATCATTGTTGAGGTAATCTTGTATTTGTGTTGCCACCTCGTTTTGCACATCACTCCAGGCTACGATATCATAGCGTTCTATAGCAACAAAATTACCCGATATATAAACTTTTTTGACAAAAGGCAGATAAAACAATTGTTGTGCTAAGGGGGAGTTTTTGGCTTCATCTATATTGGCATATTCAAAGCTATCGTATTGAACAAGGAATGTATTAGCTTCGAATTTTAATATTTTTGGATTGCTCGTTTCTTGAGGCGTAATGTCAATGGAATTCATGGCATTTTTTTTGCAAAGATACTAAAGAAATCTATTGTGGTACTTTAATTTAACTTATCATAATAACACAAAGAGCAGTCTTTTGGAATTCAATATTAAAAACAAATTAATATATTTGGTTAATACGTAAATTATTGTGAAGGTATTTATCCCCATTTTTTTATTGACTTTAGTATGCAGTTTTTCTGCCTTAGCTCAGGAAATTAATATGCAACAGGGCACTATAAATCAATGTGGCGGTACTCTTTATGATACTGGAGGGGTTGGTGCTAATTACGCAAATAGTGAGGACATAACACTGACGATCTGCGCTGAAAATCCTGGTGATGCAGTTCATTTAGATTTTACTTTTTTTGACACTCAAAATGGCGCTGATATTCTAACTATTTACAATGGCGCTGACATTACTGCTTCAATTTTAGGGAACTATTCTGGTACAAACACACCGGGGCAAGTTCTTGCAACAAATACTTCCGGTTGTCTAACACTAACGTTTAAAAGCGATGGGGCTATATCTGCAGGAGGTTTTGCAGCAACAATTAGTTGTGCAACCCCCTGTCAAGATATTGAGGCGATTATCGACGCTACAGACCCACTTCCAAGTTTGGGAGGAAACCTAGTAATTAATCAAGGAGACTCGGTTGATTTTACAGCAGATGCTACCTTTTCGTTAGATGGTACCGGCGCAACGTATGATTGGGGTTTTGGAGATGGTTCAGTTGATTCTGGACAGAATGTAAGTCACAATTTCTCCACGATTGGAACATTTACGGTCACGCTTAATGTAACGGATAATAACCCAACGGGATGCTCAGATTCGACTACTATTGTGGTTCAAGTCCTTGGACCTTATTTGTTGGTTGACCAATCCACGTATACAGTTGAAGAGTTAGTTCAGGATATATTAGTCAACAGCGCTTGTGCTGAAATTTCAAATATTGAATTTTCAACAGGGACTAATTTTGGATCAACAAATGGAATTGGTTATTTTTCTGGGAATGGCGTATCATTTCCTTTTACTGAGGGAATTTTGCTAACGACAGGAGATGCTTCTGAAGCTGAAGGACCAGAAGCGACCACTCTTTCATCTGGATCATTTAATTGGCCCGGTGATACAGACTTAGAAAATGTTATTCCTGACCTTAGCCCTGGCACAAGTAATAATGCAACTTATATAAAATTTGATTTTGTTCCTTTAGCTAATTCCATCAGTTTCAATTTTGTTTTTGCCTCTGAAGAATATGGCACATATCAGTGTGAATATACAGATGCCTTTGCATTTCTCTTAACGAACAATGATACTGGTGAAACAACCAATCTAGCATTAGTTCCAGAGACTACAGATCCAATTTCTGTACTTAGTGTTCGCAATGGGGCATATAACCAAGACTGCCAATCTTCTAATGAAGAGTTTTTCGCTGCTTATTATGGTGGTGGAGGGTTACCTGCAACTGATAGTCCGATTGATTTTATTGGCCATACCGTTAGTATGACTGCACAATCTCAAGTAACTCCCAATACAAGTTATACAATAAAGCTTGTTATAGCAGATGCAATTGATACCTTATGGGATGCTGCTGTATTTTTGGAAGCAGGGAGTTTTGATTTGGGGGGAGATCTTGGAGACGATATCACTATCGAAAGCGGTACTGCACTGTGCTTAGGGGATTCTCTTACTTTAGACACTCAATTGCTAGATGCTCAGCATACATGGTATCTTAACGAAGTCGAAATTGAAGGAGAAAATTTATCAACGCTTGAAGTCAGTCTTGCAGGCACCTATTCTGTTGACATTTCTTTTGGCGCAGATTGTGTCGCCTCAGACTCAGTACTCGTTGAATATAAGCTTTCACCAACTATAGATGCCATTTCAGATTTAATGCTATGTGATGCTGGAAGCCCAACATTTGACCTTTCTGAAAATACGCCACTTATTTTAGGTACTCAAGATCCTAATTATTTCAATGTATCTTATCATAGTACTTTTGATGCTGCTGAAAATGATCTTGATGCTATTACGTCTACTTTGACAAGTTATTCGGCAACCTCAAATCCTGAAACAATTTTTGTTCGTATAGAAGATGCGTTGACTGAATCTTGCTATCTCACGAGTTCATTTGATTTAATTCTAACTGATGGACCCCCAATATCTGATGTTGGTGATTTAGTTTTGTGTGACGATGTAACCAATGATGGAATTGCAGAATTTAATCTAGAAGTACAAAACTCAGATATTTTAGGCACTTTAAACTCTGATAATTATATTGTCACTTATTATACCACTTATGAAGATGCAACTTTACCTCAAAACTCTTTACCTAATCTTTACAACTCTGTTACCGATCAAGCCATATACGTAAGAATTGATACTGTGGATGATGAAAATTGTTTTAGTATCAGCCCCGATCCTTTGTTTTATTTGATTGTAACTAATAAAGCTACTGCCGTAGCCCCACAAAATCTTTCTGAATGTGATTCTAGCGGTACAGGTGCATTGGAGGCCACATTTGATTTAGAACAACAAACGGCAACTATTTTAGGGGATCTTCAAGATCTATCAACGTTTACAGTAACCTATCATTCTGACCCTACAGATGCAGAATCGGGGGATAGTCCTCTTGTTAGTCCATTAACTACAACTTCAACAACGATCTATGTTCGAGTTGAAGAGGATGGGTTGCCTGATTGTTATGAAACTACAGAATTTGAACTTATTGTTAATCCTAATCCAGAGGTCACAGACCAGAGTACTGCTGTTTGTAGTGCATCAACTGTAGGTCTTACTTTGGCTGATGATGTAGACGGACCATCTGTGGTGAGTTATGATCTTACGTCAATTGCACCAG